>OKWQ01000004.1_pt1 | contig 539174 bp, 570 predicted proteins | sample 1607071 | NCBI WGS metagenome assembly OKWQ01 (sample SAMN07501039, study PRJEB24779) | human gut metagenome | reverse complement strand
TCAAACTGTCGGCGTTTAATCTGTATGCGGTTGCCATTCATAATGAGCCAGCCAGCGTCCTTGTTTTCCTCTGCCAATCGTCTTAACTTGTTTTCTCCAATGCGGAAATACTTTGACGCTTCTTCAATGGTAAGGGTGTATTTTTCCCATACGGGAATATCCTGTGTATTACTCATAAAACACCCCCTCACTTTCGATTACGTCTGATATGTCCGTACACATCTGTTCCACAAGCATTTCCTGTTTTTCAGAAAGGTGGGTACATTCATCAATCATTTTCATGTAGTTTGAACCTGTCAGCCTGTCGATTTCCTCTATCATCACGATTGACGGCATGACCTGTCTTTCCAGCCATTGCAGAGTGCGTTCCATATTGACAGGTACAGGGTTCATTTCAAAAGGTAAACTGTCATGGGAAATGAATATCTCCCACAATGGATAGTCAGGAAATTCCACAAAATCGGTAATGAGATAAAACACCAGCCCATGAGGGTTATACGTCAATAACAGTTCTTCAACTGCCTGTACCGCCTTTTTGTCACGCAGACGAATTTCAAAACGGTTGATAATATCGGTATGTTTCTTTTTCGTTGCCTGTTCCTTTTGTTTTTCATACAGGCAGAAATATTTTGTGCTTGCCTTTGAGCCGATATAAAGGGTACTTGCTAAATTACGGTTTTTTCCGCTTAATTTTCCACCTTGTACATTTTCATAGTTTTTACAGCGACATTCCGCACCACCATTTCTGTATTTTTCAGATAGCACAGGAATATCCAGCAGACCGCACATATCATTGATTGCCAAGTCAAAACGTCGGATAACACCGCCACAGTCAAGACAGCGGTTTAAGAATGAATACCAGTCCCTGTTCTGTGCCTGTAAGACATATTCCATGTTGCGTGAGCCTGCCCCTTTTAATTCTAAAAATACGCCCATGTGTTCATCATCAGAAGCCATGACCTTGATTTCCCCGTAAGCATAATGCTCCTTATAGCCATAATACCCATAGTCATAATGGATAAAATAATCTGCTTTCATGCCAAGCACCTTTCGGATAACTTCCAATGCGTCAGTCGTTGGAAAACGGACAGACAGATAATCAACGAGCAGATAAAAAGGCTTATCGCAGATATAGTAATTCAGACAACGCAGGATAATGTTCTGTGTTTCCTTGCTGGCGTTAGCTTTTCCGTTCTCAAAGCGGTTGATACTATATCTTGATACATGGGTAAGACTTGCAAGTTCTCCTTGTGAAAGACCGCTGGCAAGACGTTTGTTCTTCATTTCAAGTGCAAATTCTAAATTGTTCATTGTATTCCTCCAATCCCACAATAGCCTTGAAATACCTGTAAACCACCTTTCAAAAAGTGTGATATGTACTATCTTCTTAAAACCTCTCATTACTACTCACAGGTTTGGGGGTGTATGGTTTTTGACTTGTCTTTTGTGAAATAGTGCCCCCCTGTTAGATAACGGGGGCACAGACAAGGCTCGCAGGCTCGCCAGCCGACAAAGCATTTCTTCCCCTTGACACAAGGTGTCATGGCGGTAAGCCTGAGAGGCTTCCGCCACCGTGTCAGAAATACTTTGTCAGCAAGTTCTGTTTTGCCTTTTCTAACAAGTTCCATTTCAACCGATATTCATATCTACGGATTTAATCAGATAGGTATTTCTTTTTGAATGTTTTTATATTTCATTCTATTGTGCTTATTCGATTACAAGAACATAGTAATTCTTATATGCTTATTTGTCAATATCTTTTTTTGCCTTTACAAATCATATTAAGCATGATAGACTTATAATAGCGAAGATATAACGAGATATGGAGGGTTATGCAATGAAAATAAGCCATTTAGGAAATAATATACAGACCATAAGAAAATTTAGGGGAATGAAACAACAGGAACTTGCGGACAAAATCGGTATCAATATGCAGAGCCTTTCCAAGATTGAAAGAGGGTTGAACTATCCTGCCTATGAAACGCTGGAAAAGATAATGGAAGTGCTGGACGTTACGCCCAATGAATTGTTGTCGGGAGAATGGAAGTATGTCAATCAATCTGAAAAGGAAGTCTGTCAGTTTTTAAGAGCCGAAGAACGTCTAAATGCAGAACTGAAACATGGACACTATGATAACTTCTTTGACAGCGAGGAAGAATGGCTGGAATATGAGTTAGAAAAGTTACGGGAATATATTACAGACTATATCAACGGGAAAAGCATTGAAGCGTCCGACCTTTACCCAATCAAAGAATTTATCCAGCATTTGAAGTTTCAAAAATTATTAGACCGCTATGATGATTTATACAGTATGGATATGTTTGGGGAAAGCATAGAGGGACATAAGTATAAGACACCTTATCAAGTCGTGAAAATGATAAACCCGAACTCAAAAGAAGATATGGAACTGTTACGAGAAGTATTAAGGAATAACAATTTTGATGATGAGGACGAGTAACTTTTTTCCTCTTGCGAGAAGATACAGCAAACAAAAAGCCCGATCAAGAGTGCAAAGCACCACCAATGGTGGCAAAGCTCTTGACAGGGCTTTTTCTTTTCTGTTGTGGGCAATCAAGAGGAAGAAAGGGATAAAATCTGATTTGTGGTAAATCAGGCAAAGGCAACGCAGGTATCACAGTATGAATTGACACCGCATAAGGAAAGCAACTGGAAGATTGTAGAATAAATGAAAAAGGCTTGCATTCTGCATTTTTATAAAATTGCAAGTCTTTATATTGACAAGCATAAAATACTAAGATATACTTTAATCAGACCAACGGTTTGTATTGGAGGTAAGTTATGGCACGAAATAAATATCCAGAAGAAACAGTAAAACTCATTTTAGATGTTTCTACAAAAATGTTTTGTGAAAAAGGATACGATAACACATCATTGCAAGATATTATCAATGAAACAAAACTTTCTAAAGGTGCTATTTATCATCATTTCGATTCAAAGGAAGATATTTTAAAAGCAATTTTTCAAAGAATTGGAAATGAAAATGCAGTAATATTTGCTAAAATTAGAGATAACGATAGTTTAAACGGTTTAGAAAAGTTAAGAGAAATATTTAAGACAGCGGTATTCAATTCTAACCAAAGCGTTTTATTGACAGTTTCTCCTCAACTATTAAACAATCCTCGTTTTCTTGCTATGCAAATAGAACAAATGTATGAAATTGTAGTACCTGAATTTGTTGAACCCGTTTTAGAACAAGGTATCAAGGATAAGTCTTTGGAGATTGAAAATTCACATGAAATTGCAGAAGTTATCATGGTATTAAGTAATGTATGGCTCAACCCATTAGTTGAAATGACGGATAAAGAGGGTATGGAAAAACGTTGCAATACATTCAATGCCCTTTTAAATGGAATAGGCATAGACACATTATTAGACGAAGAAACAATTTCTGCATTTATACAGTTTTGTAAATAACTGTATTTGTTATCCCTATACGATAGACTGCTCTATAAAAGAGCAGTTTATTTAAACCATTATATAAACCGACGGTCTGTTTGATTAAATAAAAAGGAGAGATTTTATGCAAGCAGAAAAAAAACTTTTTAATCGTGATTTTATACTTGTTGTTATAGGACAGATAATTTCTTTATTTGGAAACGCTATCCTACGATTTGCATTACCGTACTATTTGTTAAAAGAAACTGGTTCATCAGCTTTGTTTGGTATTGTTACAGCCTGCTCTTTTTTACCTATGGTTATTTTGTCGCTGGTAGGTGGTATTATTGCTGACAGGACAAATAAAAGAAACATTATGGTCATACTAGATTTTGTAACAGCAATCATAATTTTAGTATTTTATTTGTCATTGGGAAAAATTCCTATCATACCTTTGTTTATTGTTGCTTTGATGTTACTTTATGGTATTTCTGGTGCATATCAACCAGCGGTACAAGCAAGTATTCCTCTATTGGTATCATCAGATAAACTTACCGTCGGTAATGCTATAATAAATCAAGTAAATACTTTAGCAAACTTTATCGGACCAGCTATAAGCGGAGTAGTTTTTCAATTTTATGGTATCAATCCCATTTTAATTGTTAGTATTATATGTTTTACTTTTTCAGCCATTATGGAAATTTTTATCCATATTCCACACCAAAAAAGACCTCGTGAAGTAGGTGTAATTGCAGTTGCTAAAAACGATTTAAAAGATAGTTATACCTTTTTGAAAAAGGAGAAACCCATTTTTATATCCGTAATCTTTTTGGTTTGCATTTTCAATTTGGTTTTAAGTGCTGTTTTAATTGTTGGTCTGCCTATCTTAATTTCTGAAGTTTTAAAAATGCCAGATACACTATATGGTTTTTCACAATCAGCATTATCATTAGGTGGTTTATGTGGTGGTATTTTAACAGCTCTTGTTGCTTCAAAGTTAAAACTAAAAAACCTTTATACCTTGTTACTTATTTGTTCTGTTTCTGTTTTACTTATGGGAATTTCGCTATTTTTAGAATTGCCTGCAATAGTTTCCTACTGGGTAGTTACAGTGATGTGCTTTGTGGCTATGGGTGTATCTACTATGTTTGTTGTTCAAATTTACACTCTTGTTCAGACACAAACACCACCGCAATTAGTAGGAAAGATAATGGCTACGCTGGTAGCAGTTGCTATGTGCGGTCAACCTATTGGACAAATGGTTTACGGTATTTTATTCGATGTATTTATACAAGAAACATGGGTTGTTATGTTTGTAGCTTCTATTGCTTCAATCATGATTTCAATATATTCAAAAAGAATTTTTCAAAAGTTAGAGATATAATACAAGGGGTTAAATAGTATGTTAGGCTAAAAACAATATATAAAAGAAAATTTGAAATCTGCTAAAAGGATAGTGTTATAAAAGAAAGAGTAATATTGCAGTATTTAAGGCTCGCACAAATATATGTTTTGTGTGGGCTTTTTTCTTACCATTTTTCTGTATTTCTAAAGGGTATAAACGGTATTCCGTTTATATATTTCAGCATTAGCAGAAAGGGGGTGAGATTATGAGGACATCTTCTTTCGAGCATATCGTCAGATTACAGTTCAATTCTTTAATGCTGATTGTCATTAAGAACAAAGTGAAAAGTCGAAACAGACAGCTTGCAAGACATTCTAAACGTGAAGTATTGTTTTGTGAAATAGCCGAAACGAAACAAGTTGAACGTGGAACGATTGATACCTGTTTTTATGATTGTGTATCATTTAAAGTCTTGCACTTTACAATTTATGTATCTGATGAAACACTTGGTACAGTTTTACATAGACTGTCAGAAAAACAGCGTAGTGCGATTTTATTACGTTATTTTCAAGGAATGAACGACAGAGAAATTTCAGAACTGTACCATGTATCACGTTCTGCTATTTGCAGTAGAAGAACTAGAGGACTAAGGAAGTTAAAAATGCTTTTGAGCGAAAGGAAGTAAAGAAATGAGTAAAGATTATGGCTATCCCTCTTTTGAATTGATTTGCAAAGCGTCAAGCGGAGATGAAATGGCAGTTAAAGAGATTTTGAAGTTTTATGACGGTTATATTTCTAAATTATGCTTGCGTCCTTTTTACCACTCTGAAAGTGGTAAAATCATTATGCAGGTTGATGAAGAACTAAAAGGAGAAATTCATACAGACATGATGAAAGCAATATTGAAATTTGAAATCGGAGTGAAGTAATCAACTGTATAAAAAAATCGGGAGATACACAGTTTCGTGCTATCTCCCTTAGTAGTTTTACGGTCATATCAAGGCTCATTCAATCGTGGTAAATTCGTGGTAAGATGAGTGTTTTTCTATACTTCAAAATGCTTGAATGTATAGTGTTTATGCGGATAATTGAAAATTAGATATAAAATTTACAATTAAATCTTACTCCTGAATCAGAAGATTGTGATTCTATAATTTTTGGGGCAACCATGGAAATTAAAGATGGAAACATATATTGGATAAATGAAGAAAATGTTCCTATTGATAGAATAGATAACTATAGGAATTATACTTTTGTTATAGCTAAAGAGGGAGAGTACAGATTTTATTAATATAAAAGAAAAGGTTTAGAGGTGGGGGAAATGGTTAAGAAACCATGGAATATAAATGAGGTAAAGCGGATTTTACACATATTTTATAATATTAAATCACTTGATATTGAAGAGATTATTCCTTTAAAATCAGGTGCTTCTTCTGAGTGTTTTCATGTCATAACAAATAATGGTGAATATATATTAAAAGATATAGAAATGGATTTTATGAATCATCCAGACATAGAACCCCTCGTTAATAATGAATTGTCCTTAATAGGAATACCTGTATCAAAGTTTTATGTAACTTGTGATGGGTTTTATGTAGGAAAATATAATGGACATACCTTTCATCTTCAAAGCTTTATAGAAGGAGATATATTAAAAGTAAATACTGCTCCAAAGTGGTTTATGAAGGAGAGTGCTAAAATACTTGGTGAAATTCATAATGGATTAATGGATTTGCATTCTTTAGATAAAGGCATTTCTAAGGGATTTTTCATGGTGGTGAATCCTAAATCTGCTTTAGAATCCTATAAAAAATCTTTAAAAATAGCCAAGGAAAGAAATGAAGTAGTTGCAATTGAGGATTTATCTTATAGAATAAAGCTTTTGGATAAGTTGAAAAATGTAGATTTAGATATGGATAAGTTTACCTATAAAAATACTCACGGTGATTATTTTATAAGTCAAATCATATGTAAGGATAATAAGATTAATGGAGTAATAGATTTTACTTCTGCTTGTATTCATCCAGCTTGTTATGAGTTAATAAGGTCATATTCTTATGCAGATCCTAAATGCATAAATGGAGAAATAGATATAAAGAATCTTAAAGAATATGTTAACGAATACTTAGAGGTAAGTGATTTAAGTGACTATGATATAAAAATGATGCCTTATCTTTATTTTTACCAACTTGGTGTAAGTGATTATTATAAGAATTATTTCAATTCTAATAATAACAATAAAGATGCACTATTTCACTATGCTCATTGGTCTACAGAATTATGTAGATGGTTTGAAAATAATATAGAGAGTATCTTTTTAGGTTGATATAATATTAAACTTTAGATAAAAGGAGATAAGAACTATGACAGAAAGAGAAAAAATGATTGAAGGGGAAATTTATAATCCTGCTGATGAAGAATTAAAAGACTTAAGATTTAATGCAAGAATACTAACAGAGGAGTATAACAAAACTTCTATTAGAGACAAGGAAAAAAGAAATGAACTATTAAAAAAATTATTTGGATCAACAGGTGAAAATATTTATATTGAACCTAATTTTAATTGCGATTATGGATGTAATATACATGTAGGAGAGAATTTTTATGCAAATTATAATTGTGTATTCTTAGATGTTTGTGAAATAAGAATTGGAGATAATTGCTTTGTAGCTCCACAGGTTGGAATATATACAGCAACTCATCCTCTAAATGCTAAGGAAAGAATTGGTGGAAAAGAGTTTGGGAAGCCTGTAACAATAGGAGACAACTGTTGGATAGGAGGTAGCGCAACGATAGTTCCAGGAGTTACGTTAGGAAATAATGTTGTAGTTGCTGCTGGTGCTGTAGTTACTAAGAGTTTTGGCGACAATGTCGTAATTGGTGGGAATCCAGCTAAAATCATAAAGGAATTATAAAAGCTACGGAAAGTTTAATCTTTCCATAGCTTTTTAATATTTCAAAAATAATTTTAAAATATAGAATATATTAAGGATATAAAAGTAAAATATTTAGGATTTAAATCAATAAAAATACTTTTAAGCAGGTATAAGAAAAAAGATATGGTATAATTATACATGTACATATTTATATATTTATATGTTTATTTCTTTTTTTATGTATTGGTAGGTGAATAATAATGATAGGGGTATATTTTAGTGGAACAGGAAATACAAGATACTGTCTTGAAAAATTTTTAAGTGAGTACCAGGGGGAAGAGAAGAGTTTTTCTATTGAAGATCCGAATGTAATAAAAATTATTAGACAAAATAAAGATATTGCATTTGCGTATCCAATATATTTTAGTAATTTGCCCAAGATAGTTAGAGATTTTATAGAAATAAACCAGAAAGAGTTTAATGGGAAAAATATTTTTATTATATCAACCATGGGATTATTTAGTGGTGATGGAGCAGGATGTTCAGCCCGTTTATTAAAAAAATATGGAGCCAATATACTAGGTGGGATACATTTAAGGATGCCTGATTGTATTGGTGATGAAAAGGTATTGAAAAAGTCCTTAGAAGAAAATAAAGCTATAGTAAAAAAGACTGAAGAAAAGATAAAAGAATGTGCTAATAAATTTAAAACTGGAGAGCCTTTAAGGGAAGGATTAGGTTTTATATATCATATAGTTGGATTATTTGGTCAGAGATTATGGTTTTATAATAAGACTAGGAGTTATACAGATAAGTTTAAAATAAAAAGTGAAAGATGTGTTGGCTGTGGTAAATGTGCTGCAGTATGTCCAATGAACAATATTGAAATAGATAATGATAAAGCTAGGGGGAAAGACAAGTGTACAATGTGTTACCGTTGCTTTAGTAATTGTCCAAAGCAAGCAATTACAATTTTAGGAAAAGAAGTTCAAGAGCAATGTAAGATTGAAAAATATATAAAATAAGAAATTATGTAATCATATTCAATAACCATTAGGATTGGTACAAGATGGATAGTTCTGTTATTTATTAAAAGGGATTTAGCTTACTTTTTTTGCTAAATCCCTTTTTTAATAAGTTTAGTAAAGCCCCATTAGAATTATAAAGCATAGAATACTAAGAATTACTGTTATAGTAATAAAACAATTCTTTATCATATTTATATTATAGGCATTCTTAGATTTTAAATATAAATTAATATCTTCTATATCTAAATTAGTGTCATCTATTTTAATATATGAATTAAATAATTCATCATATAAAACATCATTAGCCTTTAAAGTTTCAGAGTCAGCATCCTTTGGCAGCTTTTCTCCCTTAAGATACTCTAATTTCCATAGGTAAAAAGTAGCTTTTCTCATAAATATCCCCCATATGTTTTTCTTTCATTATAAAATTAATAATATTACTTGTAAATAGCTTATACTAAGCTGATTCTAATAATTTTTAAGCAGAAAAACTGGCATAAGCCAGTTTTTATTCTAATTCAAAAGCTCCAGTATAAAGTTGATAATATTTTCCTTTTTCTTTAATTAAAGATTCATGACTACCACGTTCAATAATTCTACCTTTTTCAAGAACCATAATAACATCTGAATTCTTAACAGTTGAAAGTCTGTGAGCAATAACAAAAACAGTTCTTCCTTCCATAAGTGAATCCATTCCACTTTGAACTATAGACTCTGTATGAGTATCAATAGAAGAAGTAGCTTCATCTAGAATCATAACAGGTGGATCAGCAACAGCAGCACGCGCAATTGAAATAAGTTGTCTTTGGCCTTGAGATAAATCACTTCCATCTCCAGAGATGATAGTATTATATCCATTAGGTAACATTCTTATAAATCCATCTGCATTAGCTAATTTAGCAGCTTGTATACATTCCTCATCAGAAGCATCAAGTCTACCATAACGAATATTTTCCATAACTGTTCCTGTAAATAGGTTAACGTCTTGAAGAACGATACCTAATGATCTTCTTAAGTCATTCTTCTTAATCTTATTTATATTAATGCCATCATATCTAATCTTACCGTCAGCAATATCATAAAATCTATTAATTAGATTAGTTATTGTTGTCTTACCAGCACCTGTTGCACCAACAAAGGCTATTTTTTGCCCAGGTTCTGCATATAGGGATATATTGTGAAGAACTATCTTTTCTTCATTATACCCAAAGTCTACATCAAAGAATCTAACTTCGCCTTTAAGCTCTGTATAAGTAATAGTTCCATCACTATGAGGATGTTTCCAAGCCCAATGATGACTATGCTCCTTAGTTTCTATAATCTCACCATTTATCTTATTTACATTTACTAAAGTAACGTATCCTCTATCTTCTTCATGCTTTTCATCTATTAGGTTGAATATTCTTCCAGCACCTGCAATAGCCATTACTATTGAACTTAATTGCTGAGAAACTTGGCTAAGAGGCATAATAAAGCTTCTTGAAAGTTGTAAGAAGGAAGCAATCATACCTAAGGTTAAAGTTCCAACTCCACTTAGACTTACATTAGTAACACCTAGAATAGCAAGCCCACCTCCAACAATAGCCATAGAAACATAAAGAATATATCCCATATTATTCATTAAAGGTCCAAGCATATTTGCAAATCTGTTAGCTTCAGTAGCATTTTTACATAGCTCTTCATTCTTTTGGTTAAACAGTTCTTTTGCTTTATCTTCATGGCAAAATACCTTGACAACTTTTTGACCATTTATCATTTCTTCAATATAACCATTAACATTACCAAGGGATTTTTGTTGGCTTACAAAGTATTTACTAGATTTACTAGTAATATTTCCAACAACCTTAAGAATAATAAAGGTAAATAGGACAACAAATATAGTTAACCAAAGGCTTAAAGTAAGCATTGAAACAAATACAGCTACAATAGTTACCACAGAGGAGAATAGCTGAGGAATAGATTGTGTAAGCATTTGTCTTAAGGTGTCAGTATCATTTGTGTAGTGACTCATAATATCACCATGAGAGTGAGTATCAAAATACCTTATAGGAAGTTTCTGCATTTTCTCAAACATTTCATCCCTTATTTCTTTAAGTACTCCCTGTGCAATAACAACCATAACTCTGTTATAAAATAGGGTAGCAATAACACCTATTAAATAAATTCCAGCCATTATAAGAATTAATCTAGCTAGCCCAGAAAAGTCAGGGATAGCTTCAAGTAAAAGGGGAGTGATATAGTCATCTATAAGTGTCTTTAGGAATAAAGTAGATACAACACTTGCTACAGCGCTTAGTAATATACTAACTAAAACAAAAATAAATTGTATTCTATATTGACTTATATAGGAGAGAAGTCTTTTCAGTGTTTTTGAGTCTGCTTTTTTAGCTATATCAACAGGATTTCCTTTTTTACTCATTGTCACTTCCTCCCTTCATTTGTGATTCATAAACTTCTTTGTAAATTTCACTTGTTTTTAATAGTTCCTCATGTGTACCAATTGCAGTAACATTACCATCATCCATTACAATAATTTTATCTGCATCTTGTATAGAAGAAACTCTTTGAGCAATTATAACCTTAGTAGTATTTGGTATTTCTTCTTTAAAGGCTTTTCTAATTAAAGCATCTGTCTTAGTATCAACAGCAGAAGTAGAGTCATCTAAAATTAATATTTGAGGTTTCTTTAACAGAGCACGTGCAATACATAGACGTTGTTTTTGCCCACCAGACACATTAGTACCACCTTGTTCAATATAAGTATCATATCCTTTAGGGAATGTTTCAATAAATGAATGAGCTTCTGCTAATTTACAAGCATGAATAAGCTCTTCATCTGTAGCATTTTCATTACCCCAACGTAGATTTTCTTTAATAGTCCCAGAAAACAACACATTTTTTTGAAGTACAACTGCAACTTCATTTCTAAGTGTTTCAATATCATAATCTCTAACATCAATTCCACCAACCTTAACTGAGCCCCCAGTTACATCATAAAGTCTTGGTATAAGTTGAATTAGAGAAGATTTAGAGGAACCTGTCCCACCTAAAATACCAACTGTATCACCAGAATTTATCTTAATGTTTATATTATTTAAGCAAAGCTTGTCTGCATTTTTTGAATAAGAGAAATTAACGTTTTTAAATTCTATATCACCATTATTTACTGTCATAACAGGTGAAGTTGGGTTCTTTAAATCTATCTCTTCATCTAATACTTCTACAATTCTTTCTGCAGATGCCCTTGATATTGTAATCATAACTATAACCATTGAAAGCATCATAAGGCTTGAAAGAATTTGAGCAGCATAGCTTAATAAGCTCATAAGTTCACCAGTACTTAAACCTAAATTAGCATCACCACCTGAAGCTACAATAGCTCTTGCTCCAAACCATGAAATAAATATGGTAGTAGCATACATACAAAGTTGCATAAGTGGAGCATTATAAGATACTGTTTTTTCTGCCTTAGAGAAATCTTTATAAATTTCATTAGATACATCTTTAAATTTATCGATTTCAAAATCTTCACGTACAAAAGATTTGACAACTCTTATTCCATGTAGATTTTCTTGTACAATACTGTTTAACTTATCGTAAGTTTTAAAAACCCTTTTAAAAATAGGATGAACCCTTGTCATAACAAACCATAATCCTACACCTAAAACTGGTACAGTTACTAAGAATATTAGTGACAACTTCACATCGATAGTAAATGCAGCGAAAAGTGAAAAAATGAGCATTATTGGTGCTCTAACTGCCATACGTATTATCATTTGATATGAATTTTGGACATTAGTTACATCTGTTGTAAGTCTTGTTACAATGCTTGCAGTAGAGAATTTATCGATATTTGAGAAGGAATAATCCTGTACTTTATAGTACATATCCTTTCTAAGGTTCTTTGCAAATCCAGCTGAAGCAATGGCAGCCTTTTGACCAGACATTATCCCGAAAAATAATGAAATAGCTGCAGAAATAAGTAATGCTATACCCATCTTTAGAATAAATGGCATATTTCCTTTGTCTATTCCATAATCAATTAGATTAGCCATAAGGATAGGGATTACAACTTCCATAGTTACTTCAAAGCACATAAAAATTGCAGATAAAATAGAATCTTTTTTAAATTCTCTAATGCTTTGTGCTAACTTTTTTATCATATGATTACCTCCTGTATTAATTAGTTGTTGCATATAGTTTCTAATGGAAACAATGTTTGATATCCAACATTATCTACAAATAAAAAAGTCGTAATTATCGACTTTTATTGAAGGTTGTTTTTCATTCTTTCAATATAAGATTGTAGAGTTTCTAGTTCTTCATCTGAAAATCCCTTAGTTAAAAGTTTTTCTATTGTTTCCTTATCTTCATTGATAAGCTCTGATATTTTACTAGCCTTAGGAGTTAATACCAACTTTTTTAATCTAGCATCATAAGGAACAGAATGTCTTTCTACAAGTCCTTTTTGAACCATTAAGTTTATAACCTTAGAAGCAGTAGAACGAGTAACACCAAATTCTTCTTCTAGGTCTTTTTGAAATACATCTCTATCTAAATTGTGAGATAAATAAGTTATAATCCAACCATTAGTACCTGTTATTTGATCCACAACTTTTTTATTTAGATGTTTATCTATATACCTTTTAATCATGTTGTTTAAGCCCCTAAGTTCAATTCCAATCTTGCTATCTTTCACAAAAAAACCTTCTTTCCAAATTGTAGCATATACAACTGTTTGATATACAACAATTATAATGAAAAAACTTTTAATAATCAATAGGAATTATATATTATTATATAGAATATTGTTAACATCTTTATGTTATAATTTACCTAAATAGTTAATTAAAGTGAGGAGAAATATGTATTTTAAAAAACTTGGTTTTCCAATTTTATGGCAGATATTATTTATAATAAGCTGCTTAGTTTGTTCTGAAAAATATTTTATTTATACAAATTTTATTTTCTATTTAGGTATAATAATTTATTTTTATAAGTCTGGTGATTTTAGTTTCAGTGAATTAAAGGAGAATCTTAAAAAGGGGAAAACATTTTGGCTTTCAGTAGTAATAACGGCAGTGGGGATGGTTGCAGCTTTTCCTCTTAGTTCTTCATTAAAAGGGATTTTTCCTAATGTTGATGATGGAATGATTGGGCTTACAAGAAACAATCTGTTTCAGTTAATACTCTTTGCTATATCAACAATTATATTTCCTCCTATAGCAGAGGAAGTATTTTATAGAAAAGCAATTATAAAATTTGATACAAAAGGAATTCTGATTTTCACATCATCTGTGGGAATGATTTTGTATGCCTTAGAGCATTCACTATCATGGCTAGGAATTTTAGAAACTATAATTATTGCTGTTCCACTTACTATATCTTATATAAAAACAAAGAATGTATACATTCCAATGACAGCACACTTTTTAGTGAATTTAATTGGAAATGGAACAACTGTAATTCTTGTGACAATTAAATTATTAGGACTTTAATAAATTAAGGGGTAGGGATAATGAATAATGATAATAATTGGCGTACACCTATAAACTGTATATCTATAGGCTTTGCTTTTACAGTAATTAAATTTAATTTCTTTTGGCTGCAGTATATTTTGCCTGTTATTGGTGTGGCTCTTTTATACCTTGGTTTTAGATCTTTGCATAAGGAGAATGAATGGCTTAATGCTGGATGGATTTTTTCTATAATAAATGTATTGCTTCATATAGCAAACCTAATATATATATGTACACCACTAAACACAAAATTTGATAATATGTATATAATTTTATCTGTTTTAACTACTTTTGAATTATGCTTCATTTTTATATTTAGGCATGGTTTGAAGCTTTTAGCGGAAAAAGGGAATATAAAACTTAAAAGAGATCCTCTTTTAGCATTAGGAATTTGGAAAATTTTAATGATTATCAGTGTATTAATAGGGATTGGAAGTCTTTTGTGGGTTTTTGTTCCATTAATGATATTTTATTTTTACACAATCTATTCCTTAGGAAAATTGGCAGAGGAATTTGAGGAATTACCATTTGAACCAATGGAAGAAGCAGAAAAAACAATTAGTAAAAAGATAATCATTGGATATGGATTAGTTTGTGTATTAATAATTTCTATTTGTTGTGCAACCTTTTATCACATTGAACTTGAGGAAACTGAATTAAAAACTTTAACTACTCAAGGAATGAGGGAAGTACTTATTGAAAAGGGATTTCCAAAGGATATTATTAAGGACATATCAGATGATGAAATTATACTACTAAAGAATCCGATATATGTTGATTTTTCAAGTGAGATATTGAATTTTGGTTATAATTTAGAAGCTACTAGTATCTATATTGAATTAGAGGATAGTAGCATGTATTCTGTTCAATATTTTAATTGGAAAGATGGTAAAGCTTATTGGAGAGATAATTTTTCTATAAGCTGTAGCGAAGTATTAAAATTAATAAGTGGAAGGTTGTTATATGAGGAAAAAGGGATAGAAAAAATAGCTTTAATACCTAAACTAAAAAATGAATTATTTACATCAAATGATTGGTTTGGTAACCTACTTGAAAGTTGGACAATTACTGGAAGTGTAAATTATCCTTTTGGTTCAACTAAACAACGTGGATATGTTTTTTATAAATTGGATTTAAAAGAAGATGTTTGTTTTGGTGGAAATATATTTAATTATGAACATTATATTCTACCCTTTAGAGTTCCTTATTCTGAGACAGAGGCGACTAACAATTTATTTAATGAAAACTTAAGACAGCACTACACAAATTTTAAAACTAAAACCTATAGAGAAGCTAATGAGTAAAGGTTAAGTGATAAAATATGAAAATATGCTACTAGTCTATGAACATAAATTAATTTGAATTAAAAATGTTAATAAGGTGTAGGGGGGATTGTAGTGAAAGAGGAAACCTTTAATAGAATACAATCAAAATTTAGTAAATTTAAATTTTCTTCTATGAATTATATAGATTATAAGGATATATGTAATTATGAAGTTAAGGTGGAAAATGACAATATAATTTTAATATATGGATTTAATTATGAAGGTAAAGTAAATGAATATCACTGGGCAACAAATTCAGTAGAGTATCTAATAGATCGTTTAAAACATAAGAAAGAGTTTTTAGTAACTTTTATACCTCATGAATGGGTTTCAAAGCTAGAGGAGGGAGGGCTAATAATTAGAAATGCTTGGCATGACTACTTTAATTATAGTCTTAATGAAATAGAGCCTTCAGATGATTTTGAATTTTTAACCATAGAAGAGTGTGAAGAAGCTTCAAAAGTAACTATGATGTGCAAAAATCAAAGTAGGGGTTTTACTGGTCAAACATCTAAATGGATGAAGGAATGGATTAGTAATACTGAGGACTCTGGGAGTAATTCAGGAACAAGAAACAATGGAATAATAATTGAGAGAGATATTAGTAATGAAATAATAGGTCTTATATGTGTTGCTACATATGGACATGAAAGCAAAAAAGGATCAATACTTTGGATTAGAGAGGTTGCAGTTATTCCTAAGTTTCAAAATATGGGAATAGGTAGAAAGCTTATACTTAAAGCTCTTGCATATGGTAAGAAGTATAATGCTGCTAGAGCCTTCCTTGCTGCTGATGAATGTAATGTTTCTGGAATTCATTTGTATACAAGCATTGGTTTTGTACCTAGTGAAGAAAAAAGCCAAATAGATATGATTAAGAGGGGAAATTAATAAAGCAGATTAGAAAGAGTATAAGTCATATGGATAGATAATCTAAAGTTAGGAGGTGAATATTTATGAGGTTAAAGAAACTATCCTTAATTCTAATACTAGGCTTCACTTTGTTTCTAGGATGTAATACAACCAATAAAATAAAGGGTGAATTTACTAATATTACACCGGCAGAAGTTCAAATAAAGGAAACTACTTATTTACTTACGGATGAAATCATATCAAATGAGGATGTTCAAGAAGAGATTGGTGCGATAGCTCAGGTACATGAAATTGTATCTTATATGGAAAATGATAATCCTTATAAGAATCCAGGGAAAATATTCAAGCTTAAGGATATAGAAATAGAAGAGGGAATTGGAGTGGAAGTAAACGATAAAATATATTTAGCGGAATATAAGAAAGAAATATAGTTATATTATAGGAGATTGGTATGTTTAAATTTGATCACTTTGTAGTTAATGTAGATAGGAAATATCAAAAGGATAAAGCTGTAATAAATAATGTTATTAAATCAGGTTTTCCTTATGAACCTTCATGGGGAAAAGGAACAAGAGGTTTTAAAGCATCTAATTTATGGATTGGTAATGAATATTTTGAAATGATTAATCTCCTAAAGGAAGATGGTGGGGGATGGAAAAAAGATTGGGTAGATTTATATAATGAAGGGCATAGAGGATTGATTTGTATAATGCTAGATGTTGATAATATAAATGAAGTATATGAAAACTTTAAGAGTAAAAACATTTCTATAACAAATCCAGAGTATTTAAAGTTTAAATGGCTATTCAATTTATTAACGAGAACAATGCCTTGGCAAAACAGCTACATTAAATTTTTTGAAGGTATTCCATTACAAATTGGTTTTCAACAGATGAAGGATGATGAAGCTCGTAATTTTATGAAACAGTATATGGTACCAAATAGTTATGAAAATGGAATAAGTGGAATAGATAAAGTAATTGTAAAAGGAGCATTAACATCTAATGACAAGGATTTATTAAAGATTATTTTTGATAGTTATATTATTAAAGATACGCCTTTGACAATATCCCTAAATGAGAAACAAGTATTAATTTTTCAGGAAGATAAAAATTATTTAGTAGAAATATTCTGTAAATGTACTAATAACGACTTTATAAATAAATGTATAGGTATAGAGAATATAACATTGTTAAATTTATAGTATAGGTAAAAATATACCTTAATTTTATTTTGAAAAAGGACCCAATTATTATATTGAGTCCTTTTATTAATATTATCTTTAAATGTATTTATTTAAGAATTCATATATAGCATTCCAATAAAGTTCAGGATTTACTTTACTAGATTTAGCATGTCCAGCCCCCTCAATTACTAGCTTCTCTTTTGGTGAAGAACAAGCATTATACACTTGCTCTAGCATTGAAAAAGGTACAAAGTCATCCTTATCTCCATGAATAAATAGTATAGGAGTTTTAGATTTTTTTACTTGTTCTAATGGGGAAGCATCCTTAAGCCAATAACCAGCCTTAAACTTTCCAATTAAACTAGCTGTATGCATCATTGGAAAAGGTGGTAATCCAAAAAGTTCATCTAATTGATAAGAGAATTGATCCCAAGCTGATGTATATCCACAATCTTCAATTATTGCTTTAACATTAGAAGGTAAATCTTCACCAGAAACATTCATTACTGTTGCAGCCCCCATAGATACTCCAAATAAAACTATTTCTGAATCCTTGTCCACATCTATTATATAATTAATTAGGTCAATTATATCTAACCTTTCATCCCAACCCATTCCAATGTAGTCACCTTCGCTCATTCCATGTCCTCTTAAATCTGGTATAAGAACATTATATCCCATGTCATAAAACTTTTTTCCATAGTTAGACATAAGCTTTCCTTCAGAAGTATAACCATGCACTGTGATAACCCATTTTTTTGAGTTATTCTTTATTAAATAATTATGTAGTTTTAATCCATCCTTAGATGTTCTATAAAGAGATTCATAACCACTGTCATTAAGTAACCAAGCTTCAGCGTCAATGTTAACTTCACCACTTGTTTCATTTTGGGATATTGTTTCTGTACTTTCCTCATCTGATCCAAAAACTATTGATTTATCTGTTGTAGGATCTAAGGCTAAGTTATATAAGTAAGTTCCTCCAAGACCAAGAACTAGTCCAATTGTTACTGTAATTATTATTGCAACACTAATTATTATCTTTTTTATTTTATTCATTACATTTCTCCTTGTTTAAATTTATTAAATTATAGCACATTTATTTTGATAATCAAAGTAAATGTTTGAAAAGAATAGGAGGTAAATTGTAGAATGATAAAAATAATAATTAAGAATAAATTAAGTAATGTCCTGTAATTTTAATGGTAAAATATATATGTAATATATAAAATTTGCGGGGTGTTAAAATTGAAAGATGCTTTAACGATTATAGCAATATTAATAGCTATAGTTGTAATAGTGGAATTTATAAAATTATATTTAATTCATAGGAAAATTAATAAGACTACAATGGGGGAAAGTGGACTTTACAGAAGGTTTATCAAAAATTTCAAACTATTAGTTTTGTTTACTATGGTAGGAGCTGTAGTTCTTGTCATCAATTTAATCTCAGAGGGAATCCTCTGAGATTTTAATCTTTTATAGGAAAATTTTATAAGAGGTGTTGACATATATCCAAATATATTATATATTAGAGTTGTAGAATGAAAATCATTCTCAACAAAGTATAAATTATTTATTAGCTTCATAGTTAAACTAATTACACACATGAATCAACAATATTTATGATTACACCAATAGCATAAATAGAAGCTATAATAAATTTATACATACAAACAAAATTTTTCATCGCGAATCTTTTCTCTACAAAAAAGAGTACCTTTAAATGAAGGTACTCTTTTTCATCATGCCTATACTTAGTATAGCCAATTGTATGAAATATATGATAGCATATTGTTATCATAATAAAAGGGAGAGGGTTATGAATATAAAACTGAGACTTATAGAAAAAAATGATAAAGAAGAGTATTGGAAGGCAGGTTTCGAAAATCCAGATGAAGAAATGCTTCATTATACAGCTACTACAGAAAAAGTTAATTTTGAAATAATTGATAAATTTGTAGATAAGCTTGTTGATGATGAGGAAAGGAGACATTTCTTAATTATAGAAGATGGTAAAATTATTGGAGAAACTTCATTAATGGACATAGATTTTGACAGTAGAATCTGTGGCTTTAGAATAGCTCTATTTAATAAAAAGTATTTTGGTATGGGGATAGGGTATAGGGCAGTATATGAAACTATAAAATATGCCTTTGAAGAATTAAAGCTTCATAGAATTGAATTAGAAGTATTTGATTATAACAAAAGAGCTAAGAGGACTTACGAGAAGGTTGGTTTTAAAGAGGAAGGACGTCAAAGGGATGGATTATTCTTTAAAAATGAATACCATGATGTTATTTTAATGTCTATTTTAGAGGGAGAATTCATAGCTTAAGGAATAAGTAAGAATTAGAATATTAAAAAGTAATTTTTGCATCCTAAAATAGTAATAAGTAAATTGGTATAAGGGGTAATAAATTTGAAAATTAAGTTTATTTTACCTGCACTTGAAGAAGCTAAGAGTCCATACTGGAGGCCAATAAAGTATTCTTTATTTCCTCCACTTGGATTAGCTACGCTCGCTTCTTTTTTTGGTGAAGAAGATGAAATAGAAATAGTTGATGAACATATTGAAACTCTAAAGTTAGATGATTTTCCAGATCTAGTTTGCATTGAGACATATATTACAAACTCATATAGAGCATATGAAATAGCAGACAATTATAGAAAGAAAGGGGTAACTGTGGCATTAGGAGGATTACATGCAACTTCAGTGCCGTATGAAGCTAAAAAGCATTGTGATGTGATTTTACTAGGACTTGGGGAAAGCAGTTTTCCAAAGTTTTTAAAGGAATTAAAAGAAGGACGTAATAAAAAGATATATAATCAAGGTGATGTGTGCTTTGATAGTATTCCTTTACCTAGAAGGGACTTATTTAAAAATGATAAGTATCTAGTTCCTAATTCTATGGTGTTTTCAAGAGGATGCCCTAATAAGTGTTCTTTTTGTTATGTAAGCTCCTTTTATAAGGGCGGTAAATCATATTATTCTTATAAAATAGATAGAATCTTAGAAGAGATAGATAGTATGAAAGGTCGTCATCTTTATTTTTTAGATGATAATATTTTTGCAAATAAGAATTTGGTTAGGCAGCTCTTTAAAGAAATGAAGGGTATGAATAGAGTGTTTCAAGGTGCAATAACTGTAGATTCAGTTTTAAATGATGATACTATAGAACTAGCATATGAAGCAGGCTTTAGAAGTGCATTTATTGGCTTTGAAAGCATTAATCAAATAAACTTAAAAAGCGCTAACAAGCTTAGTAATTTAGGACAAGACTATCAAAAAGCTATAAAAAGACTTGATGAAATAGGAATAATGATAAACGGAAGTTTTATATTTGGACTTGATGATGATAAAAAAGACGTTTTTAGTAGAACAACAGAATGGGCAATAGATAATGGAATAACAACAGTAACAAATCATATCTTAACCCCATATCCAGGAACTCCAATATTTGAAGAAATGAAAAAAACTAATAGGATAGTTACAGAAGATTGGAGAAAGTATGATACAAGACATTTAACTTTTAATCATCCAAATATAACAAAAGAGGAAATGGAAAAAGGATATAAGGAATCTTATGAAGAATTCTATAAATGGAGTAACATATTTAAGGACTCAAAAAATCATGAAGAATTAAAAATGAAACTAAAGCATTTTACATATGCAGGAGCATGGAAGAAGTTTGAGCCAGTATGGAACTTTTTAATAAAAACAGAGATGTTACCAAAGGCTAGAAGAGTACTTGTTAACACCTTAAAATAAATTTAAAGATGAAGGATGAAATTTATGAAGAGATACAAATGTGTAATATTTGATTTAGATGGTACAGTGTTAAATACAGAACGAATGAATATGCTACCTTTACAAAGGTTAGTAAAAGAAGAGTTAGATATTCTTATTCCTTATAATGATCTACTTAAATACATGGCTTATCCAGGAAAAAAGACAATTGAAGAGCTAGGGTTTAAGGATATTGAAAAATCCTATGCTAAATGGGTAGAATATGTAAATAGCTTTGAAGAAGGAGCAACTCTTTATGAAGGTTTTAATGAACTTATTCCTAGATTAAATGAATTAGGAATTAAATGTGCAATTGCAAGCTCAAAAATGAAAAAGCAGTATGAAATAGATTTTTATCCAACAGGTCTTGAAAAATATATTTCTTGTACAGTACTTGCAGAAGATACAGAAAGACATAAACCTTATCCAGATCCACTGCTTAAGGTTTGTGATACATTAGATATTAATGGAGAAGAATGTATATATATGGGAGATACATTATCAGATTATAAAGCAACTAAAGCAGCAAATATGGATTTTGCCCTTGCTAAATGGGGAGCAACATCAATTGAAGGAATTCAAGGGGATTACCTTTTAGATAATCCATTAGATTTATTAAATTATATATTAATATAAAAAGATTAAATAATATAGTTGACTATGCCCTTAGGGAGTACTCTATTATGTATCTTAAGAGGTGAGTATATGTTAATTAATGAGGTATGTAAAAGTACTGGCTTAACTAAAAAAGCTATTTTATATTATGAAAAAGAAAATTTTATATCCCCAAAGAAGCTTAGTAATGGATACAGAGATTATAGTAATGAAGACATAAAGATATTACAAGAGATATCATTATATAGAAAGCTAGATATTTCTGTAAAAGATATTATGACTATATTAAAGTCTAAAGACAAAAGAGAAATATTAAATAGAATAGTAATAGAGAAGGAACAAAAAGAGATTAGACTAAAAATAGATAAGATTCATCTAGAAAGATTAATAGAAGGGGATATGTCTATTAATGAAATATTCAGGTTAAATGATGAAATAATTCAAGAGGAAAAGAAGAGTGGGGAATTTATAAAGCGTGAACTAAAAAGAGCTTTTCCAAAAGGATTTGGAGAATATATGGCATATCACTTTTCTCCATACTTAAATGAACCATTAGATACTATGGAAAAAATTAAAGCATGGCATAATATAGTTGAGTTTCTAGATAATATACCACAATTTAAAATACCTAAGTTCATACAAATAGGTCTAGCAAGCTCCAGTGATGAAATTAGAAAGAGAACATACGAAGCTACCAAAAGCAAGATGGAGGCATTATTAGAAGCCCAAGGAGAAGAACTAGAAGAATATAAAAAAGAGCTATTAGGATACGTAGATAAACAAAAAGAGTGGCGGCTTTTACCATATTTAAATCCATTTTTTAATTTCAAGAAAAAACTCATGAACTTCTACAAGGAAAGTGGATATTATGAAGTGTTTATTCCAAATATGAAGGTGCTAAGTAAGGAATATAGAGAGTATAGCGAAAAGCTTAACCTTATAAATGATAAGTTATCTAAAGAACTAGGAATAAAATATGATGAAAATTATAAAATAATTAGAGTTGATGAATAAAAGGAGTAAACACTGATGATAACAGTGTTTACTCCTTCTAAAATTCTCTTTCAAATAATTGGATTTTATCCTTATCTTCAAAGTCTTTTAAAGACTCTATTCCTAATCGTCCTAACACATCATCCAAGGTATCAGAGTGGACAGGAACCTGAATTGCAGATTCCTTAGCAAAATTATCTACAGCTTCCTTTCCTCTAGCAGTAGGAATATTAGCTTTAGGTCCACCAACACATCCGCCAACACATCCCATTCCTTCAAGGAAACTAGCATTTATTTCCCCATTTAAGGCAGAATTTAAAATCTTCTTACATTCAATCACACCATTTGCTTGAACAGCTTTAAAGTTCTTTATTTGGTCAGGATATAGCTCATTCAATACATCATGTACTGCTACTGATACACCACCAGTTCTCGCATATAATCTACCACCCTTAGAGGCATATTCCTTAGTTGGTACTCCTTCTAAATCTCTTGGTCTTATATCCATAGCGTTAAAAATTTCATCAACCTCTTGGAAAGTAAGTACAAAATCTATGGCACCAGCCACATCCTTTTCTTTAGCTTCAGCTTTTTTAGCAATACAAGGACCAACAAAAACAACCTTAGCATCAGGATTTAATTTCTTAATTACTCTACCTGCTGCAACCATTGGAGAAACAGAAGGAGAAAGATCATCAATTAATTCATTATATACTTTCTTAAGCATTCCAACCCACATAGGGCAACAACAGGATGTAATCATTAAATCATTAGGACCCTTTACATGTTTATTAAATTCAACAGCTTCTTTTATACTTAGAATATCTGCTGCAAAAGCAACTTCAATCATATCGGTAAAGCCCATTTGAATAAAAGCAGCTCTTAGTTGATCCATAGTTACATCATCACCAAATTGACCACTTATAGCAGGGGCAACAGCTGCAATAACAGTTTTATTATTTTTTATTAAGTCTATTATTGGGATATATTGAACCTTATCTAAGATTCTTCCAGATTTACATGAATCTATACATATGCCACAACCTAAACACTTATCACCATCTATTTCAGTACTTCCTTTTTCTTCATCAAAATATATTGCATCAAAAGGACAGGCTCTTTGGCAGTTATATTTGTTATCATCACCCTTGCAAGAATCGTCACTACAACATTGAAGTTTTTCTACAACTTTTTTTTGAACTGTATAATGAGTAATAGCTTTCTTTAAGTTATATAAATAATTGTTATCAAATTCTATTTTTACTCCACAAAGAGAAGTTATAATTTCAAATGTTTCCTGTGGAGATGATTCATGACAAGTAATAATTCTGTTTAAAGTTGTGTCGAAATCACCCTCATAATAAGATTTAACTAATGTATCAAATAAATCATTATATTTATTATGCATAATACCCTCCTACTGGAAATTTATAAATTAGTATATGTAAAAATACAATATTTATTCAAAAAAAAGAAAACCCCTATTGGAGTTTCTTTTATAGAATAGTTTAATTATTCAATTACTTCTTCAAAGCTTTCTTTTGTAGCATTACAAATTGGGCATGTCCATTCATAAGGCAAATCTTCAAATGGTGTTCCAGATTCAACTCCATTATCTTCGTCACCTATTTCTGGGTCATAAATATAGCCACAAATGGAACAAACATATTGTTTCATTTCATTTTCTCCTTTTCTGTTATAAACTTAATAAAAGTATATGCATTTATATTGATTGTGTACTATTACTTTAATAAATATATATAAATTATTAAAATATGACTACACTTGAGAAAAATGGTATATTATGATAAAGTTATTTTAGATAATAGAAACACAGGGGTGCTTAAATTGGTAAGCTGAGAGTGAAAGCCTTATACTTTCTAACCCTAGGAACCTGTTTGGTTAATACCAGCGTAGGAAGTTGTTAATGTAATTTGATTTTAAGGTACAAGCATCTTCTGCTTGTACTTTTTTTACTTTAAGGAGGAATTTATGATGAAACATTGTTTAACAATTGCAGGCTCTGATAGCTGTGGAGGAGCTGGAATTCAAGCGGATTTAAAAGCTTTTAGTGCAAATTATGTTTATGGAATGAGCGTAATTACTGCAGTAACTGCTCAAAATACTCAAGGAGTATTTAGTGTACAAGATATTGATGATGAAATAATAAAGAATCAAATTGATGCAATATTCACTGATATTCGGGTAGATGGAGTAAAGATTGGTATGGTTTCCAAGATAGAAACTATAAATGCTATTGCAGAAAAACTTAGGCAATATAAACCAACTAATTTAGTAATAGATCCAGTTATGATTTCTAAAAGTGGGTTTTCCCTACTAAAACCTGAGTCTAAGAAGACTTTAATTCAAAACCTATTGCCACTAGCAGATTTAATAACACCAAATATTCCTGAAGCTGAAGAAATTCTTAAAGAAATAGGATCATCAATTATAAATATAAAAACAAAAGAAGATATGTGTGGGGCTTGTAAGGAACTAATTAAATTAGGATGTAAGAATGTTCTACTAAAGGGTGGCCACCTAGATGGTGAAGCTATAGATGTGCTTTTTAATGGAGAAGAATTTAACTATTTTACTTCTGAAAGAATTCATACAAAGAATACTCATGGAACAGGTTGTACTTTATCCTCAACAATAACTGCAAATCTTGCAAGAGGATTATCTATGGAAGAAGCAATAAATGAAGCAAAGAGATATATTACAGTTGCAATTAAACATTCTTTAGATATAGGTAAGGGGGTTGGACCTACAAATCATTTTTATGAACTATATAAGAAAAGTGGTGTGATAGAATAATGGATATAAAAGTTTATATAGGTGATTTATTGGAAAAGGTGAGAGAGGGGTCGCCTTTAGTACATCATATTACTAACTATGTAACTGTGAATGACTGTGCTAATATAACTTTAAGCATTGGTGCATCACCTGTTATGGCAGATGATATACATGAGGTTGACGCTATGACTTCTATAGCATCTTCTCTTGTAATAAATATAGGCACCTTAAATTCTAGAACGGTAGAATGTATGCTTAAGGCTGGAAAGAAGGCTAATGAGCTTGGAATTCCTGTTATTTTAGACCCAGTTGGTGCAGGTGCAACACCATACAGGACAAAAGTAGCAAAAACTATAATGGATAATATTGAATTAGCTGTAATAAGGGGAAATCTATCTGAGATAAAGACTCTATATGGAATTAATACAAAAACTAGGGGTGTAGATTCCTTAGATGATACTTCCATAAAGGATGAACTAGAGAAAGGTAAACTTTTAGCAAAGGAGTTCTCTAAAAGGGTAGGTTCAATAATAGCTATAACAGGAGCAGTTGATATTGTTACAGATGGAAATATAATTTATACAGTAGAAAATGGACATAAGATAATGTCTAAGATCACAGGTACAGGGTGTATGTGCTCCTCTCTTATTGGCTCATATTTAGGGACTCATGAGGACAACCTTCTAGCAGCTTTAAGTGGAGTTGTTTCTATGGGGATTTCTGGAGAATTAGCTTATGAAAGTCTAAAAGAAGGTGAAGGAACAGGTACTTTTAAGGTTAGGCTTATGGATAATATTTATAATTTATCAAAGGAAGTAATTGAGAAAAGAGGTAAAATAAATGAAGAATGTTGATTATACACTTTATCTTGTAACAGATAGAGATGTTTTAAGAGGAAGAGATTTAATAAAATGCATAGAGGATAGCATTTTAGGTGGTGTAACTTTAGTTCAATTAAGAGAAAAGAATGTTACTTCTAGAGAATTCTATGAAATAGCTATTAAGGTTAAAGAAGTAACTTCAAAGTATAATGTACCCCTAATAATTAATGATAGATTAGATATTGCACTAGCCATTGATGCTGATGGTCTTCATATAGGTCAAAAGGATTTACCTGCTTCGGTAGCTAGAAAGATCTTAGGCAAAGATAAAATACTAGGAGTATCTGCTGCTACTTTACAAGAAGCTCTAAAAGCTGAGAAGGATGGTGCAGATTACCTAGGTGTTGGTGCTGTTTTTAGCACATCAACTAAAAAAGATACAAGAGATGTATCTTATGAAACTTTATCTAACATTACTGCATCGGTGAATATCCCTGTTGTAGCTATAGGAGGTATTAATGAAAGCAATGTTACTAAACTTAAGGGAAGTAATATTGATGGAATTGCAGTTGTGTCTTGTATACTAGGAAAAGAAAATGTTAAAGTAGCTGCGGAAAAAATGTTAGATAGGTTCAAAGAATAAATACGCTTTTAGTTACATATTTTAAGCACTGCTTAGCAGTGTTTTTTTCTTTATATATTTAAGAAAGCATTATATAATATTTTTGTAAAGGTTATCGCTAAAAAAGAGTGTTTTATAGAACAAAAAGTGTGTCATTAAATTCCGAAAACGATACACTATGCTTGTTTAACTAATGAAAGAACTATTAAATGTATTGAAAATTTGATACAGATTGTTTTGTGAGTTGAAAAAATACCTTAAAAATTGAATATTGGACGTTGGCATCATTCTTGCTTTATTAAAGGGTATAAGAATTACATTTAAATGTAAAAAGAAAGAGAGGTTATACAAATGAAAAAAATATTTTTATTCTGCGAAGCAGGAATGTCAACTAGTTTAATGGTTTCAAAAATGCAAGAAGTTGCAAATAAGCACAATCTTGATATTCATATTGAGGCTTTTCCAGCTGGAAAATCACATGTGTTAATCACTGAAAAGAGACCAGATTGTGTTTTACTTGGGCCACAAGTTAGATTCTTATTCAAAAAAATTGAAGAGGATTGCATACCATTAAATATTCCAATAGCTCCAATTGAACCAGCATCTTATGGTGCAATGGACGGAGAAAAGGTGCTAAAACAAGCAATAAGATTAATCAAAGGTAATTCAAAGTAAAAATTAATAGTATCTAAAGAACTGGAGGGTAAATCAATGAATTCTATAATGAAAAAGATGGAAAAGGTATTAATGCCACTTGCAGAAGTTATCGGTAAGAATAAGTACCTAATAGCAATTAGAGATGGTTTCTTAATTTCTACACCTTTATTAATAGTAGGGTCACTATTCCTACTTATTGCTAACTTCCCAATACCAGGATGGGATGAAATGATTGCAAGATTTTTAGGTGAAGGTTGGGCAGCAAAGCTTTCAGTTCCCGTTTCAGCAACTTTCGATTTGATGACTATACTAGCAGTTGTTGGTATTGGTTATAGTTTAGGTAGAGAGTTAGATATTGATGCTATACAAGCTTCAGTAACAGGTCTTGTAGCATTCTTTATAGTTACTCCATTCTCAAGAAGCTTTACGCCAAAGGGAAGCGATATAACATATGATGTTTCTTGCGTACCACTAGATTGGGTAGGTTCAAAAGGATTATTCCTTGGTATGATAGTAGCACTTGTTGCTGTTACTATATTTGCTAAGATACTTAAAAAAGGTTGGGTTATAAAACTTCCAGCAGGAGTTCCACCAACAGTTGCTAAGTCTTTTGAGGCTTTAATTCCAGCTGGTATTGTTATTACAGTGTTCTTCTTAATTAACTGGATATTTACATTAACAAGCTATGAAAACTTACACAATTTCATATTTAATATTTTACAAGTTCCATTATTAAAGTTAGGTAATACTTTACCTGCAATGGTAATAGCATATCTATTCTTGCATGGATTCTGGTTCTTTGGTATAAATGGTTCAAGTGTTGTTGGTGCAGTATTTAATCCAATTTTAAAGGCATTATCTGTAGAAAATCTTGATGCATACAAAGCAGGCCAAGAAATACCAAACATAATTACAGGACAATTCCAAGATATGTTTGCAACATTTGGTGGCGCAGGTTCAACTTTATCCTTAATAATAGCTATTTTTATAGTTTGTAGAAGCCAAAGAATTAAACAAATGGGTAAATTATCATTTTTACCAGGTGTATTTGGTATAAATGAACCTATCATATTTGGTCTTCCAATTATGTTAAATCCATTAATGTTAATTCCATTTGCTTTAATACCAACAATTAATATAATTATTACGTATTTCTTAATGACGGCTGGTTTAGTACCTCTTACAAATGGTGTACAAATTCCATGGACAACTCCACCAATAATTTCAGGTTTCTTAGTATCAGGATGGCAAGGTTCAGTATTACAATTACTATTAATAATTTTAGGTGTTATACTTTATATTCCATTTATTAGGATGCTTGATAAGCAATACTTAAAAGAAGAAGCAGTAAATGCAGCAAATGACGAAGATGATGATATAGATTTTGATGATCTAACTTTATAAACTTAGGAGATGTTATAGATGAAGAAAGTATTATTAATTTTAAATCATGTACAAGCAGGTATGGGAAGCGATGAAAACGCTCATATACCACCAGCAGGAAAGAAGACAGCTATTGGCCCTGGTAAAATGATGGAACCATTCCTAACTGATTTAGGTGGGGAAATAATTGCAACATTGTACTGTGGTGATTTATACTATAGAGATAATGAAGAAGAAGTTAAAAAGAAATTTGTAGCAATGGTTAAGAAGCTTAGTCCTGATGTAGTTGTATGTGGACCAGCTCTACATTATCCAAACTTTGGAGAAATGGCAGGAGGATTAGCTGAGGAAATTAATAATAATAGTGGTATTCCTGCATTTGCAGCTATGTCTGTAGAAAATCCAGGAACTGAAAAGTATAAAGATAGAGTAATAGTTGTTAAAACTCCTAAAAAGGGTGGAATCGGCTTAAATGAATCTATTGAAAATATATGTAAAATGGCTATTAAGTTAGCTAACAATGAAAATGTAGATGAATTAAAAAATAAGGTTTGCTTCTAGTAGACCTAGTATAGAGGGGATATTTATGAACAAGATTGATGAAAAAGTCCTTGAGTATAAGGATGAAATGATAAAATCCATTGAGAGACTTGTAAATATTCCTAGCATTGAAGGAGCATCTTGTATAGATGCTCCTTTTGGAGAATTTAGCAAAAAAGCTTTACTTGAAGCCTTAGATATATCTAAGGAGATGGGCTTTAAGACTAAAAATGTCCAAAATGCTATAGGGTATGCAGAGTATGGAGATGGAGAAGATTACGTAGGTATAATTGGACATGTAGATGTTGTACCTGCTAATGAAGAAGGTTGGATAACACCACCTTTTAAAATGGATATAAGAGATGGAAAGCTTTATGGTAGAGGCGTATTAGATAATAAAGGTCCTATAATATCTTGTCTATATGCATTAAAAATAGTAAAAGATCTTAATATTCCACTTTCTAAAAGAGTAAGAATTATATTTGGTTCAAATGAAGAGACAGGTTTTAAAGATATTCCATATTATCTTAGTAATGAAGAACCACCAATTTCAGGTTTTACTCCTGATTGTAAGTTCCCTGCTGTTTATGGCGAAAGGGGAATTTTAGATGTGACTATATGCAGTAAAAAACTAAGTGATTCTGGTATTAAATCAATTAATGGTGAATTTAGAAGTAATGTGGTTCCAGATTTTATTCAAGTTGATTTTAAAGATGGTAAATCTATTACTAATAGGGGTAAAACAGCTCCAGGAAATGCGCCTGAAAGTGGTGTTAATGCTATTACAAGTTTATGTGAAAACTTAAGAGAGGAAACCTCTTTATGCAAAGAAGAAAGAGAGTTTTTAAATTTCATATATAATGTATTTCACAAGAATTATGATTTAAGCAAGATAGGTATAGAATGTAGGGATGAAATATCAGGCAGTCTAGTAACTAACCCTTATTCTTTAAAGCTTGAGGATGGCATGCTTAAGTTATCAGTTGTGTTTAGATATCCAATGTCATATAGCTACAAAAATATAATGGAAATAATAAGTTTATTATCAGAGTATTCTATTATAGAAAATAGAAGAATGGATTCAGTATTTTTTGATAAGACTGCGCCAATGCTAAAGGTTATGAAGGATGCTTATGAAGAGGTAACAGGAGAAGATGGTACCCCTGTTACTACTACAGGTGGAACCTATGCTAAGGTAATGCCTAATATAGTAGCTTTTGGTCCTTCTTTCCCTGGTCAAAAAGGAATTGCTCATAATTCTAATGAATATATGATAATTGAAGATCTTATAAATATTACAAAGATATATGTTAGAGCTATAATAGGACTAGCAAATTAAGAAAACTCCCTATGGGGAGTTTTTTTATGTCTAGACTAGGTATAAAAATTTTTAAGTAGAAAAATCTTATGGGTACAGAGCTTTAGTGGTGAAAAAAAGTGTATTATTTTAATGACTAGTGTGTTTTTATAAAGTCTAAAGTAGAAGTTTTTAATACACTCCTTTATATTACTACAAAAAAATACTTAGAAAATAGGATAAATAGGTATATATAGTGTTTTGGCACAGGTTTTGCTATTTAAATCTTCAGAAAGAAAAATCTTTATTTTCTTAGGAGGAATAGTTATGGAATTTAGAAGAGAGAGAGATTCTATTGGAGAAAAACAAGTACCTAATGAGGCTTATTATGGAGTACAAAGCTTAAGAGGGCATGAAAACTTTAGAATTAGTGGTCAAACAATTAATAAGCAACTTATAAAAAATCTTTCTGTTGTTAAGAAAGCTTGTGCTATTACAAATTGTAGTGTAGGAGAGCTTAAAGAAGAATATAAAGAGGCTATAGTTAAAGCTTGTGAAGAAGTATATAGTGGTAAGTTTGATAATGAATTTATTATAGATCCAATTCAAGGTGGGGCTGGAACATCATTAAATATGAATATAAATGAGGTTATTGCAAATAGGGCAAACGAGATTCTTGGATTTAACAAAGGGGAGTATTATCCAATACACCCAAATGATCATGTAAATATGGGGCAGTCTACAAATGACGTAATTCCTACTGCTGCAAGCCTTACAGCTTATGAACTTTTAAATGGCTGTATTGAAAAACTAATAAAGCTATCCTATGAATTTAATATAAAGGCAGAAGAATTTACAGATGTTATAAAAATGGGTAGAACTGAAATGCAAGATGCAGTACCTATAAGTTTAGGGTCAGAATTTAAGGCTTTTTCAATGGCAATAGGAAGGGATGTTAAAAGATTAGAAAGAGTTAAGGATTCATTACTAGAAGTGAATTTAGGGGGAACAGCTGTTGGTACTGGAATTACAGCAAATGATAAGTATATAGCTTCTGTAGTTTTAGAATTAAGCAATATATTTGATGAACATATAATACAATCATCAAACCTTGTTGATGGAACACAAAATTTAGATAAATATGCTGAGGTATCATCACAATTAAAGGTTTGTGCAGTTAATATAAGCAAGATTGCTGGAGATTTAATTTTAATGTCATCAGGACCAAGGGCAGGCTTTGGAGAAATAAGATTACCTGCAAGGCAAAATGGTTCTTCAATAATGCCAGGTAAGGTTAATCCAGTAATGCCAGAAGTAATGAAAGAAATATCATTCCAGATCATGGGTAATGATTTAACAATTACTATGGCTACACAAAGTGGTCAATTAGAATTAAATGCTTTCTATCCAATAGTAATTCATAATCTTTATGAATCTCTTGTTATTTTAACTAATGGTGTAGAAACATTTATAGAGAACTGTGTTAAAGGCATCGAAGCTAATGAAAAGAGATGCAACAACTTAGTTGATGGAAGTATAGGAATAGTTACAGCCTTAGCACCAATATTAGGTTATGAAAAGTCAGCTGCTATAGCAAAGAAAGCTTTGAAAACAGGAAAGTATGTTAAGGAAGTTGTTCTTGAAGAGTGTGATATAAATGAAACTGAGGTTTCTAAAATACTGAATACAAGAGAAATGGCTAAAATATCTATAAATCATTAATTAAAAAAAAGGAGTTATCGCTAGCGGATTTTTATCTGCTAATGCGACAGCTCCTTTTGTATTTAGCAACACATTATAAATATGATTAAGAAAAGTAGTTCTGTTTCTGATAAATTAACATTATAGTATTTTTCAATTAGTCCCTTTATATTATTGGCTATTGAATAATATTCAGGATAATTCATCTTTAGCTTACTTATAGAGCTGGTAGGAGAGTATTGAATGAAATCAATTCTGTCGTAAATCATATCTACGTGAATACTAAAGAAATTCTTTATGATATCATCTGTAAAGGAAAACTTTAGTTCTGGATTTTCTTTAAAAATACCATTAGTTAAATCTTCATATGCAGATGGATGAAAGTAGAAGTTATAGCTTGTACCATTATCTATAACTGCTTTAAAGTATTTAGTGAAATCTTCACGTATTTGATGAATATCAAGCTCCTTATTATTAGCTATCTTTATGGATATAGCTGTCATAAATTCTTTGTAGCTAAGTAAAATGGTTTGTTTTTGTTTTAAGAATGAATGACTTGTAATTTGCGAGTTCTTATCATATATAAAATAACCATCTGTATCTGCCATTAAATCCACAAGTCTTAGAGCATCTTCTTTTGGTGAAAGAAGAGAGGATTTAATATCCTTTTGCAAGTCAGGACTATTTATTTTAATTTGCTTTTTGTGATGTATAAAATAGTCTGAATAAGCATTAGCTACAGCAAGTTTAATATCGCTTTTTAATTGTCCAACATTATAGGGACAATTATATGATAATAAGGCTATCATGGAGTTTTTTGATACTAATACGGGCTTGTCTAATCTCAAACTTTCATCTTTAATAAACCTTTCAATTAAGGTTAGTCTTTCCTCAATAAATCTATCTTCTAGACTTGGCAGATAAATTTTAACTGGAATTCTTCTGATAAAAGTATCTAAAAGTGAGGCGTTTATATCCTTATTGGTAGCACATATAATTCTTGCAGAAGACTTTATTTTCTTAGAAACCTCTCCAAATCTTCTGAAATACCCTGTATCCATGTATACAAAAAGCATTTCTTGTCCTTCTTTTGGTAAGTTATGTATTTCATCTAGAAATAGTATCCCTCCATCAGCTTCTTCAATTACTCCTTTTCTATCCTCAGTTGCTCCAGTGTATGTCCCTTTTTTAACACCAAATAATTGTGAACTTAAAAGTTGAGGGTTATTAGAATAATCTGAACAGTTAAAATGCACAAATGGAATATCCTTTGTATTATCTAAGGAGTTAAAATACTCATGCATAAGTTTAGCTAACATTGACTTACCTACACCAGTATCACCAATTATAAGGGAATCCATTCCGTTAGGTGGATAAAGGATAGCTGTTTTAGCTAACTTTACAGCATCTGAAAGTGAAGGGGATAAATAGCATAAATTGTCCAAAGAGGATTTGTGAGTAAGGTCATTAGTGTTTGGGTTATTAAAAAAGTATCTTACAGGTCTTGAATTATTTTTAAAGACCATTCCATTTTTAACTAGGTTATTTAAATCTTTAGATACATTAGAACGTTCTAAATTAAGGTATTCACTTAGTTCTATAGTAGAAACACCTTCACCTTTATCTAAATCTTTTAAAGAATTGTAGACTAAATCTATTCTCTTCATAAATTCTTCCCCCTATAATTCTTGTGTTTGTATAATTTATATATAGATATGTATTATAAAATATATGAAAACCAATACAAACTGTATTAAAAAAATAACACACTATAATTTATAACATAATTATACAATACACTAATTCATCTTATCAATGAAAATATGAATTTAACTAGTATTTATATGCTTTATAATAGTTGGCATGTTAATTGCTATAAAAATAGACATCAAAATAATATTTTGGAGGATGAGGTTTATGAAATATGCAATGATAGCTACATGGAGAATGGCAGTAGAAGGAATAACAAGCTCTAAGGAAATACTAGAAAAGGGCGGTACAGCAGGTGATGCTATTGAAAATGCAATAAAGATGGTTGAAGATTATCCTTTTTATAAATCAGTAGGTTATGGTGGATTACCTAACGAAGATTGTGAAGTTGAATTAGATGCAGCATATATGGATGGAGATACTTTAGATATTGGGGCAGTTGCTGGTATAAAGGATTATAAAAATCCTATTTCAATTGCAAGAAAGTTAAGCAAGGAGAGATTTAATTGCTTCTTAGTTGGTGCAGGAGCAGAAGCTTATGCTCATAAAGAAGGTTTTGAAAGAGTTAACATGTTAACAGATAGAGCTAAGATGCACTATCAAAAAAGAAGAAAAGAAACAATAGAAAAAGGTTTAAGCCCTTATGATGGACATGACACTGTAGGTATGATAGCCTTAGATAGTGAAAAGAAAATGGTGGCTGGAACATCTACAAGTGGTTTATTTATGAAGAAAAGAGGAAGAGTTGGAGATTCTCCACTTTCAGGTTCTGGTTTCTATGTTGACAGTGAAGTTGGAGGAGCATCAGCTACAGGTCTTGGAGAGGATTTAATGAAGGGATGTATATCTTATGAAATAGTAAGATTAATGAAGGAAGGATATCATCCACAAGAAGCAGCAGATAAGGCAGTGGAAGACTTAAATGCAGAATTAAAGAGAAGAAGAGGTAAAGCTGGAGATTTATCTGTTGTGTGCTTAAATAACAAGGGTGAATTTGGTGTTGCAACTAACATTGATGGCTTCTCATTCTCAGTAGTGACAGAGGATATGGAACCAACAGTATATGTATGTAAAAATGTTGATGGAAAAACTACTTATGAGATTGCAAGTGAGGAATGGTTAGATGCATATCTAAAGAGAATAAAGTCACCTATAACATTTGATTAAAAGAGGTAGAAAAGTATGTATGAAGCTTGTGTAGGAAATTATAATGAGGCAATTAGTGCTTTTAAAAGAGGTGCTAATAGAATTGAACTTTGTGACAATTTAATGGAGGATGGAACAACTCCAAGTGTTGGAACAATTAAAAAGACAATAAAGGATGTAAACATACCTGTTATGGTAATTATAAGACCCAGAGGAGGAAACTTTGAGTATTCAGAAGATGAAGTAGAAATAATGCTTGAAGATATTGAGGTATGTAAAGAAAATGGTGCTTACGGAGTTGTAATAGGCGCGTTAAATGGAAAAGAAATTAATATGGATGTTACTAAAAAGTTAGTGGAAAGAGCTAAGCCTTTAAGCATAACCTTTCATATGGCTTTTGATGAAATAGAAGATAAGTTTAAGGCAATAGATCAATTAGTAGAATTAGGTGTAGATAGAATTCTAACTAAAGGTGGATGTGAAAATGCATTAGCAGGTAGGGAGTCACTTAAAAAGCTAGTAGAATATGCAAATGATAGAATTATTATAATGCCAGGTAAAGGTGTTAACAAAGAAAATAGAGACTATATCTTAGAATATACAGGTGCAAAAGAAATACATGGTACAAAAGTAGTATAGATTTAGAGGTGGTATTTTGAATATATATGAAGAAGCTTTAAAGTTTCATGAAGAAAAGAGAGGTAAGGTAGAAGTAACTTCAAGGGTTAAGATCCAAAATGAAAGGGATTTAAGTTTAGCATACACACCAGGTGTAGCTGAGCCTTGTAGAGAAATACATAAGTATGCAACTAAAGCCAATATCTATACAAGAAAATGGAATACAGTTGCAGTTATATCAGATGGTACAGCAGTATTAGGACTAGGGGATATTGGTCCTTTAGCAAGCTTACCAGTTATGGAAGGTAAGTGCGTACTATTTAAAGAGTTTGGAGATGTAGATGCGGTACCAATAGTGCTAGATACTAAGGATCCTAATGAAATAGTAGAAACAGTTAAAAGAATAGCACCTTCCTTTGGTGGAATTAATCTAGAAGATATATCTGCACCAAGATGTTTTGAAATTGAAAAAAGATTAATTGAGGAATTAGATATTCCAGTATTTCATGATGATCAACATGGTACAGCTATAGTTGTTTTAGCAGGACTTATAAATGCTCTAAAAATAGTTAACAAGAAGCTAGAGGATTTAAAGGTTGTAATTAATGGTTCTGGTTCAGCTGGAATTGCTATAGGGAAGCTTTTATTACATTCAGGTGTGAAAAATCTTGTTATGTGTAATATAAATGGAGCAATTTATAGAGGAATGGATTATGAAAACTCTTCTATAGAAGAAATAGCTAACATAACTAACCCTAACAATGAAAAGGGAAGTCTTTCTAATGTTATTAAAGAAGCAGATGTATTTATTGGAGTTTCTGTAGGAAATATTGTTTCGAAGGATATGATAGAATCTATGAACAAGGATGCTATAGTTTTTGCTATGGCAAATCCTGAACCAGAAATAAATCCAAACCACGCTAAGGAAGCTGGAGCAAGAATTGTAGGTACAGGAAGAAGTGATTATCCTAATCAAATTAATAACGTCCTTGCTTTCCCTGGAATTTTTAGAGGAGCTTTGGACGCAGGAGCTAAGAAGATTACTACTGAAATGAAGCTTGCAGCAGCTTATGCAATAGCAAATGAGATTTCTGATGATGAGTTAAATGAAGAAAATATTATTCCAAAGCCATTTAAAGAAGGCGTAGCTATGAAGGTAGCTGAAGCTGTGTTAAAAGAAGTAAAATAGAATAAAAAAGATAAGAAAGATAAAAAAGATAAGAGAGATAAAGAGATAAAAAAGATAACAAAGATAAGAGATATATAGGGATTATGAGGAGAAATTGCTTGCAATTTCTCTTTTTTAATTATAAAAATACTGATTTAACATCAAAAAAATTATATACTTAATACATTAGTAATATGTAAATTTTGGAGGAGTTATAAATAGTTAAAGGTAGGTATTGAATATGACTAAGGATTTTGTTTTTCCAGATTATAATGGGAAAAATTTTATAAATATAATTAATTCAATTAAACATAATTATGGCATAAATGATGGGATGACTTTAGAAAATAAGAAGATAAAAAAAGTACTTTTAAACAAGGAAAAGGTTGTTTTCATTTTAGTTGATGCTTTTGGATGGAAGTTTTATAAGGGTGTAAGAGAGGACTCCAAGTTCTTTAAGGAAATAAGAAAACATGGAATAGAAGAAAAGATAACATCTCAGTTTCCCTCAACTACTACAGCTCATGTAACATCAGTAGTTACAGGGAAGGATGTTTCTACTCATGGATTTTTTGAGTGGTTTACATATGACTCTAAGATAGATGAGGTTTTTACACCATTTTTGTTTGACTATGAGGGTAAAGAAGAAATTTTGCCAAAGGATAACCTTTTTAAAGAGCTTAAAGAAAATGGGGTATCTAGCACAATTATTACACCAAGTTATATCAATAATAGCTATTATTCTAGAGAGCTTTTTAAAGATGGAAAGGTAAAAGGTTATGAATCAGTAGAAGAGATGTTTAATATACTTCTTCAAGGGATTAAAAAGGATAAGGGTAAAAACTTTTATTATATTTATTATCCCCAAATAGATTCAATTGGTCATGAATATGGAATGAGTTCTTATAAGGCTTATTTTGAAATAAATAATTTTATTAAAGCTTTAGATAATTTTTATAATAATGTTCTAGATGAAGGTGTAAATGAAGGGACTTTTATTTTATCAGCTGATCATGGACAAATGGAGATTAAAGATAAGATTTATTTAAATGAATTAATCCCTAACATAGAAGAATATATGATTAAGGATTCTAAAGGAAAAAGTATTGTTCCTGTTGGGTATAATAGAGATATGTTCCTTTATATAAAGGAGGAATTTGAAACATATGTGTACCAATTCTTAAAAGAAAAGTTAAAAGATAAAGGGGAAATATATTTAGTTAAGGACTTAATAGATAAAGGCATATTTATAAATCCATCAGAAACCTTCTTAAGTAGGGTAGGTAATATTGTTATTATCCCTTATGATGGATATGGAGTATGGTGGTATGAGAAGGGTAAGTATGAGATATCCTTAAAGGGATCCCATGGTGGTCTTACAAAAGATGAGATGGAAATACCATTATTAATTTATAATTTCGAAAACTTAGGATGTGATAAGTAATGAATTATGTTAAATATTTAAGAGAATATATTGGGCATAAGCCTGTAATATTAAACGGTACTTCTGTAATAGTTCTTGATAAAGAAAATAGGGTTTTACTACAAAAAAGAACATATCCTCAAAAGAACTGGGGACTTCCAGGTGGAATAATGGATATGGGAGAAACTATTGAGGAAACAGGTATAAGAGAAGTTTTCGAAGAAACAGGATTAAGGGTTTCTAATTTAAAATTAGTAAATGTATATTCTGGAGAAGATTTTTATATGAAACTTCCAAATGAGGATGAGTTTTATCTTGTTAATGCAGTTTATGTCACAAGAGATTATGAAGGAGAGCTACAAGTAGACAATGAAGAAGGAACTGAATTGAAATTCTTTCCTATTGATGCTTTACCAGAATATATGGTTAAAAGTCATAGAAGATTCATTGAAGAATTAAGCTAAGATAAGAAAAATAACATATAACAAATTGGGGTGAGGGGCAATGAAAAAGAGTATTACGCCACTAGAGTACAAATATTCATTTGGAGGTATGATAACAGGAGGAATTTTGCTATCAATAATGTCTATTTTTATGACTATAGTTAGCATATTTTCTAAATCTGATTTAGATGGTGATTCACCTGCTACATTCATACTTATTACTTTTGTTTCAGCAATTATTTGTTTAATAATAGGAATTAAGAACAACCTTCATATAAGAAGGATGAGGTCTTGGAGAAAGCATATGCTTACTATGCCTTCTGTAGAGGGAAAAATTATAGAGAGCAGAATAGTAAAAAAGGATATCTTAGGTAAGTATAAGAGTCAGCTTAATGTGGTAGATGCTACTGTTAGTTATATACTATTAGTTAAATATTCTAATCCATATACTGGTGAAACATATACAATTGAAAGTGATAGATATGATAAGAATCCTAAGTATTTTTTATCTAATGATAAGTGTAAGGTACATATAGACAAACATACATCAAGAGTTATAGTGGATGTATCAAATCTTAGTTAAGTTATTAAAAAACAAAAAACTTTGCAAGCTTAGCAAAGTTTTTTATTTTTCATCAACTAGTTTTTTAATTCCATAGAATACGAAAGCACCAACGCCTAAGTATAAAACTATTTTTATTATAGTAGCCACTGTTCCTATAAGTGCGCCTAAAACAATACCTATAATTTTAAGTGCTATAAGACCTAGTAAAATCAATCCCGCAATTTTTAAAATATTTGACACCTTAGTTACCTCACCTTCTAGTTTATAATTTTATTATAATAGCTTGTACATTCAATCTCAATAAAAAAGAATGTATTATTGTAACTTTTGTTACAGACACTTATAGTAGTATTATTTATAATAAAAACAAAAACGGAGGAGAAAAGGATATGAGTTTATTTTTAGGAAAAATACATTATTGGTTATTTAATAAAATCAAATGGTTTGAGGGAATAGAAGATGAGCTTTTAAAGCTTGATTCTACATTTAATATAGAAGAATTAGACAAAATTTATGGAGAAAGAACTCCTAATAAACCTTTAGAAGATATAATAGATACAAGTAATATTCATGGATGGTTACAAGAAAGAATTATAATAGCTGAAGGAAGAAATGCCTATATTACAAAGTATTTAGTAGATAAAGGATATTTAAGTTCCATTGAAAAAATATATGAAACCCAAGGAGAGAAGGCTGGAAAGGCAGTAAAATCTAATACTTCTATAAATGATGCGAGAGAAATCTTCACTGAAATGAATAACTATATTCTTGATGGAATGCCTTGTGATAGAGTAAATGAAATTGTAGAAAACTCTGAAAATAAGGTAGTATGGAAAAGAAGAATATGTGTTCATAAGGATATTTTTGATAAAGTTGGATTGGATGTAGGAGTGTTTTATTCATTAAGAGAGAAGTGGATTAAAAGTTTTGTAAGTGAAATAAATTCTGATTTTGAATATATCCACAATGAAGATGATACTATGGAAATCAAAAGGAGAGGATAAAATGACAGCAATAGAAATTATGATGGAAGAGCATGAAAACATATGTAGAATGCTAAAGGTAATAAGAAAAGAGTGCATGGGTATTTTAAAGGGTGATGATATAAATTATGAGCATTTTAATATGATTATAGGATTTATAAGAAATTATGCAGATGGACATCATCACAATAAGGAAGAAATAATACTCTTTAATAGAATGGTTGAACATTTAGGAGCTTTAGGAGAAAAGACTATTAAGAATGGAATGCTTGTGGAGCATGACTTAGGAAGGTTATATGTTAATTCTCTTGAAGAGGCTTTAGTAAAGGTAAAGTCAGGTGATGAAGAGGCTAAGTTAGATGTTATTGCAAATGCTATAGGATATTCAGATTTATTAGAAAGACATAAGACAAAAGAAGATAATGTGATTTATAAATTTGCCGAAAGACAATTATCTAAAGAAATAATGGAGCAAATTGATAAAGAAGCATTAGAATATGAAGAGAAGAACGAAAAAGTAAAAGAAGAGAATTTATTAATATTAAAAAAGTTAGAATGCCTAAATTAGGCATTCTAACTTTTTATAATCTTTTTAATAATCCATTTAACATAGATGCATGTCTTGCTTCATCTCTCGCAGCATGGTCAATAAATGTATATAACTCTTCAAGTCCTGCATCCTTTGCTTTTTCTGCTAAATCTGCCTTATATTTATTTGATCCAACTTCACCATTTATCATTTGAGATATGTTCTTTTCAGTGGAGTCAGAAACCTTCCCCATAAGTTCAGCATATTGAGCTGCATGTTCTGCTTCTTCCCATGCAATAACTTTTAATACTTCAGCAGCTTCAGCATATCCTTCTCTTTGTGCCACTCTTGCCATTGCTAGATATAGCCCAACCTCTGCAGTCTCACCAGTAAATTGACCATTTAAACTAGCTTTAAATTCTTCATTATCTTTAACAAGACCTAATTCATTTACTTTAGCAAATTCAAGTTTATTCATTAAAAAAACCTCCTTTAATAACTACTTACCCTATTAGTATTCTCTATTGAAATAAAATTATATTAGGTAAATTTATATATCATCAACATCAGTTTCTTCACCATATCTTACAGTTCCTTCTGAAGAAAAAGTATCTCTTGGATCCTTTTCAATAAAATATCCATCATTGGGTTCCCTTGATGGTTTTGCATACTTGGTAGAAGACTCCATCTGAACATTAGTTAAATCTTTTATTTTTTTCATTTTAGACATAATAATACCTCCTTTTAATATAAGGTAACCATTTGTAAAAACATATATTAAATAGAATTTAATAATATTTAACAAGTTATTTTGTAAGCTATTATTGTAGGATTCTACAAAAAATGCTATAATTCAATACGTGAGCGCAAAAATTAATGCAATTTAAAATATACTAGAGGTGAAAATTCAAATGAAAAAATTAATCTTAGTAACATCTCCACCAGCATGTGGAAAAACTTTTGTATCAAGAGAAATAGCAAAGGCACTACATAACATTGTTTATTTAGATAAGGATACAGTAATACCTTTATCTAAGCAAATATTTAGAGTAGCTAATGAAGAAATTAATAGAAGTTCAGACTTTTTTGAAGAACATATCAGAAATTATGAATATGAAGTTACTATAGACTTTGCATTAGAAGCATTAGAATATAATGATACAGTTCTAATTAATGCACCTTTTACAAGAGAAGTAAGAGATGCTGAATATATTCAAAATTTAAGAGACATGCTTGCAAAAAAAGATGCTAAACTAGTAATAGTTTGGGTTGAAACTGATAAGGAAGTTTGTCACCAAAGAATGATTGAAAGAAATTCAAGCAGAGATACTTGGAAGCTTGCAAACTGGGATGAATACATTGCAGGATGTAACTTTACAAGACCTGATATTGATGATTTAGTAATATTCAAGAACTCTTCTACAGAAGAATTTAACGAATCAATAAAAACTATAGTTGAAACTTTAGGTTAATATTAAAAAGGTTGTACCAATATGAAATAATGGTACAACCTTTTTATGCTTATTTTTTACTCCAATAAGCTTTTGCTTCATCCTCTAACTTTTGCAGTCTTACATAATAATCAGGAAACTCATATAAATGAGCTAATGCAATTTTGCCTGTTAAAATTGGATCATTATTAGTTACATTTGTATTAGGAAATCTTGTTCCATGTTCTAACTCAACATTTATCCCTTGAAAAAAGTCATTTAAAGTAAACTTTTCCTTTGAAAAATCAATATTTAGTTTTTGTGCAATTTTTTTTGCCTCTTCTAAAGTAAATGATGTTTTTTCTTTTTCACCTCTAAAAGACATAAGAACCCATTCTATATGTTTCATATGAAAAACTCCTCTATTATTTTAAATTATTATATGATTCATTTAAGTTTTAGTGATGTATTTAATAGAAAAAACTGGGCAACATATTATGGAAATACTTATGAAAGGGTGAGAAAATATCCATGAAAAAGAAAAAGAATGAAGTAAATCCTTTAGTTGTTTTTGGTAGTTTAGCTGGTGCTACAGTTTTTGCATATTATATCGCTAAGAAATTTGGAGAGAAATCTTCAATGTGTAGTGTACAAGATTACAAGAATCATTATGGAAAAGAAGTTTATTTTGTAGGTGGAGGGCTAGCATCATTAGCTGGTGCTACTTATTTAATAAGAGACTGCAACATGCCAGGTGAAAATATTCATATACTAGAGGGTATGCATATTTTAGGTGGAAGCAATGATGGAGCTGGAGATGTAAGAAATGGCTTTATAGCACGTGGTGGTAGAATGTTGAATGAAGAAACTTATGAAAATTTCTGGGAACTATTTTCTAATATTCCATCCTTAGATTTGCCAGGTAAAAGTGTAACTGAGGAAATACTTAACTTTGATCATCTTCATCCAACCAATGCGCAAGCTAGACTTGTTGATAAAGATGGCAATATATTAGATGTTACTTCAATGGGATTTAGCACAAAGGATAGACTATTGCTAGGTAAGCTTATGATTACACCAGAAAATACCCTAGATGATTTAACTATAGAGGATTGGTTTAATGACTCTCCTCATTTCTTTACAACAAACTTCTGGTATATGTGGCAGACTACCTTTGCATTCCAAAAGTGGTCTAGTCTATTTGAATTTAAGAGATATATGGAGAGGATGATATTCGAGTTCTCAAGAATAGAAACTCTAGAAGGGGTAACTCGTACACCATATAATCAATACGAATCACTAATTATGCCTATAAAAGATTACTTATCTAAAAATGGAGTAGATTTTTCAATTAATGCAAGAGTTTATGATTTAGATTTTAAAGAAGGTAAGGGTATTACTGTTACTGCTATGTATGTAGAAAATGAAAAAGGTAAGGGTAAAATTCAGTTAAACCCTGGAGATGTATGCATTGTAACAAATGGTTCTATGACAGATAATGCTACCTTAGGTGACCTTAATACTCCGGCTTTATATAAACCTAATAATCCAATGTCAGGTGAACTATGGAAAAACATAGCTAAAAAGAAAAAAGGCCTTGGAAATCCATCGCCATTTTTTGATTATCCAGAGGAAACTAACTGGGAAAGCTTTACTGTAACTATGAGAGGCAATAAGCTTTTAAAAATGATAGAACAATTCTCTGGTAATGTACCTGGTAGTGGTGCATTAATGACTTTTAAAGATTCAAACTGGTTAATGAGCATAGTTGTTGCAGCTCAACCTCACTTTAAAAATCAGCCACTAGATACCACAATTTTCTGGGGATATGGCTTGTTTACTGATGTAGAAGGTGACTATGTAAAGAAAAAGATGAGAGATTGCACTGGAAAAGAAATATTAACAGAACTTCTTCATCATTTACATTTTGAGGATAAAATAGATGAAATAATGGAAACAGTAGTTAATGTAATTCCTTGTATGATGCCATATATAGATTCACAATTTCAACCAAGAAAGATGAGCGATAGACCAAAGGTTGTACCTAAAGGCTCAACAAACTTTGCTATGATTAGTCAATTTGTTGAAATTCCTGAAGATATGGTTTTTACAGAAGAGTATTCTGTAAGAGCTGCAAGAATTGCTGTTTATAAATTATTTGGTGTTAAGAATAAAAAGATAATTCCAGTTACTCCATATAAGAGAAATCTTAAGGTACTAAGGAAAGCTCTTGTGAAAGCATATAGGTAGGTAAGAAGGTACGAGGTAAGAAGGTACGAGGTACTAGGTAAAAAGATAATAAGTATAATAAAGATAATAAGGATAAGAGAAATAAGGCAGAATTTTAAAATATAATGAATAATATTATAAACATATAGACATTTATCTATATGTAGAATAAAATATAAAACATATAGATGATTTTCTATATGTTTTTCTTTTTAAGTATAGGAGGGATATAGTGAATAATATTTATGGGGAATATGCTTTAATTTTTAAGGCCTTAAGTGATTCAACTCGTCTTGAAATATTAGAAATGATTAAAGATAAGGAGTTGTGTGCATGTCATATATTAAAAAAGTTTAACATAACTCAACCAACTCTTTCTTACCATATGAAAATATTAAAAGATGTTGGCCTTATTAATTGCACAAAGAATGGCTCTTGGATGCATTATTCATTAAACGAGGAAACAATCATTGAATTAGAAAGTTTTTTTAGGTCTTTAAAGAAATAAAAAGGAGTGTATATGCAAAAAATAGATTTAACTAAGGGGAAGGTAACAAAAGTCCTATTAGCTACAGCAATACCTATTATGGGAAGTTCTCTTCTACAGTTTACTTATAATCTTGTAGATATGCTTTTTGTTGGAAGGCTAGGAAGTGATGCAGTGGCAAGTGTTGGATCTTCAAGCTTTTTTATAGGGCTTGGATATTCTATAAATGCTATTGTTGTCATCGGTACAGGGATTAAGGTTGCTCATTCAATAGGAAATAGTGATGAAATTAAAACAAAAGGATATATTAATTCTGGACTTATACTAAATTTTATAATTGGATTAATATATTCCTTGTTTTTAATCTTTCTTGGTAAGGAGTTAATATCCTTTTTAGATTTAGGAAATCTAAGGGTTGAAAGAGATGGATATATATATTTAGCTCTTAGTGCACCAATGCTTTTCTTTGCATTTTTTAATTTGCTGTATACTAGAATATTATCTAGTTATGGTAATAATAAAATTGCACTTAAGATTAATGCTGTTGGGGTTCTAACAAACATTATTTTAGATCCAATCCTAATATATACTTTGGGTTTAGGAGTAAAGGGAGCAGCCATTGCAACCTTAATATCAAATGTATTAATGTTTGCACTTTATAATATAAAATCAAATAAAATTTTATATTATGATTTTAAAATAAAATATAGTTTACGAAAGATAATAGAGATAATAAAGCTTGGTTTTCCTATGTCCTTTCAAAGAGTGCTTTTCACTCTTGTAAATATTTCTCTTGCAAAGATAATAAGTAACTTTGGGTCAGAGGCTATAGCGGCACAGAAGATTGGACTTCAAATAGAATCCATTACCTTCATGGTTATAGGTGGACTAAATGGTGCTATTTCAAGCTTTGCAGGTCAGAATTTTGGTGCGAAAAAATATAAAAGAATCTTAGAAGGATATAATAGTGCATTAAGAATAGGATTAATATATTCCTTGTTTATGGCATTAATTTTTATATTTATCCCAGGTTCTCTAGTTAGTTTATTTATTAAGGAGGATAATACTGCAAGTATTGCATGTGGGTATCTACAGATAGTTGGATTATCTCAGTTATTTAGCACTATTGAAATGGTATCAAATGGTTTGTTTACAGGAGTTGGTAGGCCTAAAATACCAGCTACAATAAGCATAATATTTACGGTTTTAAGGATACCAATGGCATTAGTATTTATAAGAAGTATTGGTGTTAATGGGATATGGTTAAGTATTGCACTATCAAGTGTTTTAAAAGGATTAACAGCTTATTTATTATATACAGTTACAGTTAGGAAGGAGTATACAAATGCTTAATACATTTAAAGCTCTTTTTACTTCAGATGAAATCTTAAGAGGAAACTTTGGAGTTGAAAGAGAAGGTCTTAGAGTTGGCGTAAAAGGAGAATTATCAAGAAATAAGCACCCAAAGGTGTTTGGAAATAAAATTATGAACCCATACATTACAACGGATTTTTCAGAAAGTCAATTAGAGCTTATAACCCCAGTGTTTAACACTTCAAAAGAGGTATATGACTTTTTAAATGCTCTTTATGATATAGTTGCCCTTGAAATAGGAGATGAATATATTTGGCCAGAATCTATGCCTTGTGTAATTCCAGATGATAGGGAGATTCCTATAGCAACTTTTTGCAAATGTAAGCAAGGTGAAGAGGCTAGAGCATACAGGGAAGAACTTTTAAGAAAGTATGGTGGAAAAATTCAATTAATATCTGGAATTCACTATAATTTCTCATTAAATGATGATGTTTTAAATAAACTTTATGAAAACTCATCTAACAAGGAAGATTTTAAAACTTTTAAGGATAATCTTTATCTAAAAATAGTAAGAAATTACTTAAGATATAGATGGCTTCTTATTTATCTTTTAGGTAGCACAGGGGTAGTTCACTCTAGCTATAAGGGTGAGTGCCTAAAGAAATTAGACAATATTTCACAGGGGGCATATTCCTGTGAAGGTATAGTTTCTTATAGAAATAGTGATTGTGGATATGGTAATAGAATAACTTTATTTGCAGATTATACTTCAACAAGAGAGTATGTAAATAGTGTAAAGAGATTTATTAAGGATGGTTTAATTCAAAGCCCTAAAGAATTCTACAATTCAGTTAGACCTAAGGGTAAGAACCCAAATAAAATATTGGATTCTTTATTAGAGGAAGGTATCCAATATCTTGAATACAGAAGTATTGATATTAATCCTTTTAGTAAGGGTGGTATTTCCTTAGAGGATTTAGAGTTTTTAGAATTATTTAATCTTTATCTTTTATTTAAAGAAGAAAGTGATTATAAGGATTGGCAAATAGATGGCCTTGAAAATCAAAAGAATATAGCTAGAAATGGTGGCTTAGATATAGAACTTATACGTGATGGTGAAAAAGTTTCTAAGGTTCAATGGGGATTAGAGATATTAAATGAAATTAGAGATATTAATCATATTCTAAATTTAGGTAAAGGTGAGTTAATAGATGCTCAAATTGAGAAAATAAAGGATTATAAAAAGACAAACACCTATAGATTTATTGAATTAGTTAAAGAAAAAGGATATATTGATTCTCACTTAGATTTATCTAAAAAGTATAAGAAAGAAGCTTATGCTAAAAGATTTAATTTAAAGGGCTTCGAAGATATGGAGCTTTCTACTCAAATATTAATGAAGGAAGCAATTAAAAGAGGTATTAAATTTGAAGTTTTAGATAGAGAAGATAATTTCATATCCTTAGAAAAGAATGGGAAGCTTGAATACATAAAACAAGCTACTAAAACCTCCGTAGATAATTATGCAACAGTACTAGCTATGAATAATAAGGTAGTAACAAAGAAAATTCTAGATAAAAAAGATGTAAGAGTTCCAAAGGGAGAAGAATTTACAAGCATTGATGAAGGTATTAGAAGAATAGAGAAGTATGTAAACCTTCCAGTTGTAATTAAACCAAAATCAACAAACTTTGGTCTTGGAATATCAATATTTCCTGATGGAGGAGGCAAGGAAGACTTAACTAAAGCCTTAGATTTTGCCTTTTCAAAGGACAATACAGTTCTTATAGAGGAATTTATTAAGGGAAAGGAATTTAGATTCTTAGTAATTGGAGATAAGGTTTCAGGTATTCTTCATAGAGTCCCAGCCAATGTTAAGGGTGATGGAAAACATACAATTGAGGAACTTATAGAAATAAAAAATAAGGACTCTTTAAGAGGAAAGGGGTATAAAACTCCACTTGAGAAAATAGAAATTGATACCTCTGCACTTTTATATCTTAAAAACCACAATAGAGATATATACACTGTTTTAAAGGAAGATGAAGTGGTATTTTTAAGAGAAAATTCTAATATAAGTACTGGCGGAGATAGCATAGATTTCACAGATATAATTCCAAATAGGTTTAAAGAAATAGCAATAAAGTCCGCAAAGGCTATAGGGGCAAAAATTTGTGGTGTAGATATGGTAATAGAGGATTATACTGATGAAAGATCTAACTATGGAATTATAGAACTAAACTTTAACCCTGCTATTCATATTCATTCTTATCCATATGAAGGGAAGGAAAGAAATGTAGCAAAGGATATACTTAATCTTTTAGGATTTAAGGAAAGTAAATGTGATTAAAATTATTTAATAGTATTAAATGGTGAAATATAAGTTAAAGGGGAATTTTTTAATAGAACTCCTCTTTAGCTTATTTTGTTATACTTTAATAATAATTACTGGTATTGCATATATAATTGGTAAAGCATACTTAGATGAGGCAGAGTATAGATTTCATCAGCCCTAAGGAAGAACTTTATAATATTTATAAAAGTAACACAACAAATATTATGTAAAGTAAATTGTGAAATTATAAAGAAAACACTGTAGAATGTGTTTTCTTTTTGTTTTATAGAACTTAACTTTATTTGAATTTATTGACATTTATTGGACTTAGAGTTATTATTCCTTATTATTAAGTAACAAGGAAGGAGTTATTTTATATGGCTATAGAAGAGGTAAGAGATTTTTTAAAAAGTTATGGAAAAGATAAATATATAAGGGAGTTTGATACCTCAAGTGCTACTGTAGAACTTGCTGCTGAAGCATTGGATGTTGAACCTGCTAGAATTGCAAAGTCTTTAACTTTTAAAAATAATGAAATGTGTATTATGGTAGTAACTGCTGGTGATAGAAAAGTAGATAATAGAAAATTTAAAGATGAATTTGGAATTAAGGCAAAGATGCTAAGTCCTGATGAGGTATATGAATTTACTGGACATAAAATTGGTGGCGTATGTCCCTTTGGTATAGATTTAGATAAGGTTCAAGTATATTGTGATAAATCAATGGAGAGATTCCAAACAGTTTTTCCTGCCTGTGGAAGTAGTAATTCTGCTATAGAACTTACTTTAGAAGAGTTATTTAAACTATCTAATGCCTTAAAATGGGTAGATGTTTGTAAATAATGCAAAAATAAAGTAGAAAGAAATACTTATATTAATAGTATTTCTTTCTTATATAAGATTAAATATATTCCATTTCAATAAGCTCTAAATCTTCATCCATATATGTCTTTATAGAAGTAAAGCCAACATTTCTATAGCAATTTATAGCTCTTTGATTCCAAGTAGCTACTTGGAGTTTAATAGGTTTATCTCCATATTTAATTTTACACATATCTATTGCCATATTAAGTATTTCTTCTCCTATGCCTTTACCGCATTTATTTGGTTTAACTCCAATTCCTACTACGATATCTGTAGGAAAATTATCTATCCTTGTAAATCCAATTAATTCATCATTAGAATTTAGATATGCATTGTAAAGCTCTTTTCTTAAAGCATCATCGCATAATGCATAGTTATTATTTTTCATCTGTTCCCAACTAGGAAGATTATAAATACTACATTCATCTTCATATTTCCAAGAAGCGATCTCCTTAGCTAAATCTTTACTCATTTGTTCTCTTTTAATCATAATTATATCACCCAACCATAAATGTATTATTATGATTATAACTCCATCTAAAATATAAAACAAATCTTAAAACTACTTTCATATTGATAAACTGTTATAGTAGTAGTAGAATAAAGGTAACAGATTTAGGAGGGGTTATGATGTCTTTTTTGTTAAATGAGAAATTACAAAGTAAAATAAATTATGGAATAATAGGCCTTACTATAATCATTAATGTAATAGCCTTATTTTTTCTACCTAAGGAGATGGGAATACATATAAATACTCAAGGAGAAATAGATTCTTCTATTAGTAAATATATAGGTATATTAATAGTACCAATAGGAATGGCTTTACTATCTTTTTTGCAAAAAAATAAAGCTATAGAATCATCTAGAAAACTTGTGTATTTAATAACAAATATTATATTATTTTTTGTAAATGGATATATGCTGTTTTTTAATCTGACTTTATAATTTAAATCCATTAATATCATAGGTTATATATAGACTTTTGGTACAAACTATTATTGTAAAGAAATTTGCAAAAATAATTTGTAGGAGGTCTTAGTTATGAAAGCTAAAAGAAATATGAAAACTATGATGAAAAAGGCTGCCAGAAAAGCAAATCTTCTTATGGAAATGGGAGAAGATATGATGGATTTAATGATGAAAGCAAGAAGATATAAAAGAATGACAAAAAAATAGATTATGTAAAGAAACTCAAGTTTTAATTTGGGTTTCTTTTTATGTTTAGGTTATACTATAACTTAACGGAGGTGACACTATGATTATTTTAAATGAAAAATTTTATGGGAGAAGAACCTTAGATGTCGCTGTAGATTTACTAGGAAAATATTTAATCCATAATATAAATGGCCAATTAGTTGGAGGTAAAATAGTTGAAACAGAAGCTTATACTGGGGTTACTGATAAAGCTGCTCATGTATATGGTGGAAGAAAGACTGAAAGGGTACTACCTATGTATGGAAGGGCAGGTACTTCCTATGTCTATAGAATATATGGAATGTATAACTGTTTAAATGCAATAACTGAGAGGGAAGGTGAACCTCAAGGAGTGTTAATACGTGCCGTTGAGCCTTTAATAGGATTGGATTACATAGCTAATATGAGATATAAAAAGAATTTTAATGAATTGGATAAAAAGCAAAAATTAAATTTAACCTCAGGACCTTCAAAGCTATGCATGGCTCTTGATATAGATAAAAGGTTAAATAATATATTATTATTTGAAGGTGATTTATTTATTTGTGAACTTGATAATGAATTGAAAGCTTTATTTCAAATAGAAGAAGCAAAAACAGGAGATATAATAAAAAGTAAGAGAATAGGAATAGATTATGCAGAAGAAGCAAAAGATTTTTTATATAGATTTTATTATAATGATAATCCATATGTTTCTAAAAAGGATAAGAATGGCATAAAATTATATTAGTATTAATAGACTAATATGAAACAATCCTTTGAGGACGTGAATTAATGGATGATTTATTAGATTTAGCACTTTTAATGTATTTAGATGAGGACCTTGTTCGTAACATGTCCTCATTTGTACTTAATGGATATATAGAAATTAGAACATCAAGAATTATTCAGGATTTAACCCTATCAGGAAAAGCAGGAATTGATTTAAGAGACCATTGTTTTGATGAAGATAGAAAAAGTAATGATGAAAGAGAAGGATTTAAAGGAAGTAATATAACTTCTGCAGAACATTGTGAAAACACTCGTACTAATAACGCGGGAATTGAGAATAGAGAGTTTGTTAGAAGAGAAGAAGAGTTAAAACGTGTATTTACCACATTTAATCTTCATGGAGAGCTTATAACCCAATTAAAATCTTCAAATAGATTAAAATCATTTTATGATACAACAATAAATGAAGGGGATGTATTTCCCGGAGATTATATACAAATTCATGGTAATTTAACCTCGGAATCAATTAATTCTTATCTTGATTCTGTGTTAACTATTTTCGATTGTTTTGGAAGTGATAATCTTGATAACATGATGCCTAAAAGCTTTAATGGAAACTTGAATTTTAAAAATATGAATCATCTACTGAGCCATTTAAGTGAAATTCTAAATAAAAATTCAACTCAAGATTTAATATTACAGTGTGGAGATACTCCAGTTGTTCTTAATGTTAATAATAATTTCTTTATGAACAATAGTTCCTATATTTATGATAAGGTTGATTGTCCTTGCACAGTATACGGTAAAGTTATAAATGTTGCACCTAATGGTAAATGCATAAGTCTTTTAAGAAAAACTGCACAACATGATTATTATGAGAATTTTTTAAATAACTGTTGCCCTTTTTGTGATCAATTAACCAGTAATGGTATATTAATGCCTAAAATGCCAAGACTAAAATGTGAAGGCGTTTCTATAATAGTAGTTCCAATAAGTATATGTCTATAAAGGAGAAGTTGAAAAGCATTCAATTTCTCCTTTTTTGATTTGTAAAACTTTACATTTATATATTTATTAAATTCAACATTTTATTTACCAAATGATTTATAATAACCTTAAATTATGGTAAAATAAGCACAAATAAACATTATTTTAAAGGGGCTGTTAAAATGGAAAACAAAATAAGAGTAGGAATAGTTGGATATGGAAACTTAGGAAAGGGTGTTAGGAAGGCTATAAATCAAAATCCAGATATGGAACTTGAAGCGATTTTTACAAGAAGAGAAGTAAGCAAAGTATCAGAAAATGATAATTTAATGGTTCATATCTCTAAAATTGGTGACTTTAAAGATGAGATTGATGTAATGATTCTTTGTGGTGGTTCTGCAACAGATTTAGTAGAACAAGGGCCAATGGTTGCTGAGATGTTCAATACTGTAGATAGCTTTGATACACATGCTAAAATACCAGCTTATTTTGAAAAGATGAATGAAGTTAGTTCTGCTTCTGGAAATTTAAGCATAATATCTGTAGGTTGGGACCCAGGATTATTCTCATTAAATAGACTTTTAGGTAATGCTGTTTTACCTAATGGCAAGGATTATACCTTCTGGGGAAAAGGTGTAAGTCAAGGTCATTCAGATGCAATTAGAAGAATCCAAGGGGTTAAAAATGGAATACAATATACAATTCCGATAGAAGCTGCCCTAGAAAGGGTAAGAAGTGGCGAAAATCCAGACCTTACAACTAGAGAAAAGCATTTAAGAGAATGTTTTGTTGTAGCAGAAGAAGGAGCAGATAAAACAAAAATTGAGGAAGAAATAAAGAATATGCCAAATTACTTCTCTGATTATGATACAACTGTTCACTTTATAACTGAAGAAGAGCTTAAAAGAGACCATTCAGGTATGCCACATGGTGGATTTGTTATAAGAACAGGGGAAACTGGAGAAGGAACTAAGCAAAGAATTGAATTTTCACTAGAGCTAGGAAGTAATCCAGAATTTACTTCAAGTGTTTTAGTTGCATATGCTAGAGCTATATCTAAGATGGCTAAAGAAGGTAAGAAGGGTGCTTTAACTGTATTTGATGTACCATTTGGATATCTTTCATCAAAGACACCTGCAGAACTTAGAAAAGAATTATTATAGAATTTAGGAGCTGATTATATGAAATCAATATTAACAGTAATAGGTAAAGATCAGGTAGGAATTATAGCAGGAATAAGCTGTGAATTACAAAAGTGTAATATGAATATTTTAAATGTTACTCAAACAATAATGGATGGGTATTTTACAATGATAATGATTTTAGATGGATCTAATGCAAATGCTTCCTTTGATGAAGTAAGAAAAAGTCTTCTAAAAAAGGGTGAAGAACTAAAGGTTGATGTAAAGATACAAAGAGAAGAGATCTTTAATTCAATGCATACACTATAATTAGGGGGCTACATAATGAATACAAATATTAATTCTCAAAATATTTTAGAAACAATAAAGATGATAGAAGAGGAAAAACTAGATATTAGAACAATAACTATGGGTATATCTTTATTGGACTGTATTGATCCAGATGGGAATAAAGCTAGGGAAAAGATATATAACAAAATAGTCTCTTCTGCCAAGGATTTAGTAAAGGTAGCAAACCAAATAGAAGAAGAGTTTGGCATTCCAATAGTTAATAAAAGAGTTTCAGTTACTCCTATTTCAATCATTGCAGGAGCTACTGATGAGGAAAACTATGTTGAGTTTGCAAAAACTTTAGATAAAGCAGCAGAAACTCTAGGTATAGATTTTATAGGTGGATTCTCTGCACTTGTTCAAAAGGGATATACTAAAGGTGATAGAATTTTAATTAAGTCGATTCCAGAAGCTTTAGCTGTTACAAAGAAGGTATGTTCATCTGTTAATGTTGGTTCATCAAAGTGTGGTATCAATATGGATGCAGTAAGGGACATGGGAGATGTAATAAAGGAAGCAGCAGAGCTTACTAAGGAAACTAAGGGATTTGGATGTGCTAAATTAGTTGTATTTGCTAATGCAGTTGAAGATAACCCATTTATGGCTGGTGCTTTCCATGGTGTTGGAGAAGCAGATAAGGTTATAAATGTTGGTGTAAGTGGTCCTGGAGTTGTTCAAAGAGCAATTGAAAAGGTTAGAGGAGAATCCTTTGATGTACTTGCAGAAACAATTAAGAAAACAGCATTTAAAATAACAAGAATGGGAGAGTTGGTAGCACAGGAAGCTTCTAAGAGATTAAATGTTCCTTTTGGAATAGTTGACCTTTCTTTAGCACCTACTCCAGCTATCGGTGACTCTGTTGCTCATATATTGGAAGAGATGGGACTTGAAACTGTAGGTACTCATGGTACTACAGCTGCCCTTGCAATGCTTAATGATGCAGTTAAAAAGGGAGGAGTTATGGCATGTAGTCACGTTGGTGGATTAAGTGGTGCTTTCATACCAGTATCGGAAGATGCAGGTATGATAGATGCAGTTGTTAATGGTTCACTAAACTTAGAAAAGCTTGAAGCTATGACATGTGTATGTTCAGTTGGATTAGATATGATTGCAGTTCCAGGTGATACTCCCTCATCTACAATAGCTGCAATGATAGCTGATGAAGCAGCCATTGGTGTTATTAATAATAAAACAACAGCTGTTAGAATAATTCCTGCTCCGGGATGTGAAGTTGGAGATATGGTTGAGTTTGGAGGACTTTTAGGTACTGCTCCAGTAATGAAGGTAAACTCAAATTCTTCAGAAGACTTCATTAAAAGAGGTGGAAGAATACCTGCGCCAATACATTCATTTAAAAACTAAAAGAGATAATAAAGATGAGAAGGAAACGCCACTTTTTGCTGGTGTTTCTTTTTTATTTTGCTTTAGAAAATGGGACAATGGATTAACTTAATGGATATGAGAAAATAAAAATAGCATAAAGATATATTTGTATATTTATATAAATATGTAAATATATCTTTAAACCTTTATATATTTATATCTTTATTTAAATATTTATAAAAATTATTTACGAGTTGGCTGTTGGAGATTTCTATTAACCATTAACAATCTTTGTGTTATACTCTTTTTATAATATAAAACCAATGGAGGTAGACGAATGAAAAAAATGATTTCATGGAACGTTAACGGTTTAAGAGCTATTGTCGGCAAAGGGTTCCTAGATATATTTAATGAATTAGATGCAGATATATTCTGTCTTCAAGAAACTAAGTTACAAGCAGGTCAAATAGATTTAGATTTACCTGGATATCATCAATATTGGAACTATGCAGAAAAGAAAGGTTATTCAGGTACTGCAATTTTCACAAAGGAAGAACCTTTAAGTGTAGCCTATGGAATTGGTATAGAAGAGCATGACAAAGAAGGAAGAGTTATAACTCTTGAATTCCCTGATTATTACGTAATTACAGTTTATACTCCAAATTCTCAAACTGAATTAGCAAGACTTGATTACAGAATGACATGGGAAGATGCTTTTAGAGAATACCTAAAAGCATTAGAAAACAATAAACCAGTAATAGTTTGTGGTGATTTAAATGTTGCTCATAAAGAAATTGACTTGAAAAATCCTAAAACTAATAGAAAAAATGCTGGATTTACTGATGAAGAAAGAAATAAGTTTACTGAGTTGTTAAGTTCAGGATTTATAGATACTTTTAGATTCTTCTATCCAGATCAAGAAGGAATATATTCTTGGTGGTCATACAGATTTAAGGCAAGAGAAAAAAATGCAGGATGGAGAATTGACTACTTTGTAACATCAGAATCCTTAAAGGATAGATTAGTTAGTGCTAAGATTCATACAGATATCTTTGGATCAGATCACTGTCCTGTTGAATTAGAAATTAATTAATACAAAATAGTTAAGAGAGATTTTGTAATAACTCAGCTCAGGGAGCTGAGTTATTTTTAATTTTTCCAAGCAACTAAGATTAAAGCTAGAAATTCTGGAAAGGATTTTCTGTATAGATGTTGAATATTATTATCCACTATGGCATATAAACCAATAAAGAAGAGAAATTGCAAAAGCAACTACTCTTCCTCGTTCATATTATCATTCTTATTTATTTTATCTTTTTTCTCTCTCTTATCCTAATTATCTCTTTTACCCCTACTACTCTTACCTAGTACCTTGTACCTTCTTACCACTATTATCTCTCTTATCCCAATTATCCTTCTTATCCTTCTTCTCTCTCTTATCTTTTTTATCCTAAACCTTTCTTTTCGCACTTTTAATGCTATTTCTAAATAATAAATGCATTAAAGCTCTTCCGTTAAAAGGTATCAAAGGATATAAATATGGTTCTCCTGTAAAAGTTCTTGTAGAAGCTAACATGATAAAGCCTATAATTAAACCTCCACCAAAACCTTTAAGTCCCCAAAAGGAAGTTAATATTAATAGAAGCATTCTAAAAAACTTGATTGCAAACCCCAATTCAACAGATTGCTGGGTAAATGTAGCTAAAGAAACAATAGCCATATAAAGAATAGTTTGTGGTAAAAACCATCCTGTTTTAATTGAAAAATCACCTAGAATTAATGCACCTACAACAGATAAGGACATTCCTAAGGAGTTAGGAGTATTTAATGACGCTAACCTTAATCCATCAATGGCAAATTCCAATAATAAAAACTGCCAAAAGATTGGTATATAATATGGATCGGTAGGTATTAAAAACTTAAGATGCTCTGGCAAGGTTTCAGGATATTCAGTTATCAATAAGTAAAATGGTGTAATAAATAAGGTCATAAGTAAAATAGCATTTCTAAGAAGTCTTAAATAATTACCTGTTAATATTGGAGAATAATAATCATCAACATCCTCTAAGAAATCAAACACACTAGTAGGAAGAAGCATAGCAGAAGGATTATTATCAACTAAAAGTGCTATTTTTCCTTCTAAAATATGGGCGGCAGTTACATCAGGTCTCTCAGTATATCTAACCTTTGGAAAAGGATTATACCAAGACCTTTTGTTAATACATTCAACTAAACTTTGATCACCTAAAGTTAAGGCGTCAACTTCTATTTCAGCTAATTGTTTTTTTACAGTTTCTAATGCCTCCTTTGTTACTCTATCTTCTATAAAGGCAATAGCTACATCTGTTTTAGATTCTCTTCCTACAGAAACCATCTCAAATCTTAATTTAGGATCTCTTATCCTTCTTCTTATTAAGGCACTATTAAATACTATAGTTTCAACAAAACCATCTCTAGCTCCACGTAAAACCTTTTCCTTATCTGGTTCCTCTGGTCCTCTTGCAGGATAAGTTCTAAGATCAATCATTATACACTTATCTAAATTTTCTACAAACATTGCAGTTTGACCAGAAAGGAGAGCTTTAATTACATTTCCAAAATCCTCTTCCTCTGAAACTTCAATGGCACTAATACATGTTGTAATAATTTCTTCTGCAGTCTTTGCTTTTGCTATATTATCTTCTTTATATACACAGAAGCTTTGTATTAAGGCTTGAAGTGATTCATCCTTAACGAATCCATCTAAAAAGAACAAGCTAATATGCCTTCCCTTAAGATTTAATTCCCTATATAAAACATCAAAAGACTTACCAAAGCCTATTTCATCTTTTAAATAATTTACATTTTTATTATAATCAGTACTAATATTCATATTCCCACCTCATAATCTTAGGATACTCATCTTGTAAAATAATATACTTTCTTGTAAAATGCATAGTATGACTTTAAATAGAAGGTGGCACAAATGATAGCAATAAAATTAGAAAAGAATAAAAGAAATGAACCAATTTTAAAACTAAGGGTTACAGAAGAAGATTTAAAGGATAAGTCATTTCTTAAGAGGGCTTTAATGGAAGGTAGATCTCTAAAGGGAGAGTATAACTATAAGGTTCCAATAAGATTTTTTCTACCAATTATAAATAAGTTAGATACTAAGGAGTATGAAATACATAAGGATTCATTAGACTTTTTCTTGGAGTTTTCTGATGATTATGACGAAAAGTATTATTACAGAACTGAAGCTGATGCAAGATATATGAAGCGCTGGAGAGAGGAAGGATGTCCAAATATTTATAAAACTATTATAGATATTAATAATAAGAAAACCTATAAAGAAATTGCATTTAAAAGACTAGGAAATACTTTTTCTTCGGCATTTGAGTAATAGTTCATAGTACTGTATAATTATAGTAAGTTTAAAAGGGATTGGGGGATATAATTTTGGAAAGTAACACATATAAGCTAAAATTACAAAAGGTAAAGGGGACATGGACTACTTATCTTTTCGTATTAGGTATAGGTGCGTTCTTCTTAGATTGGAGGCTTGGAATAGCAATAATCTTAGTTGGAATTGCCTTTACAATTAAATTTAAAAATGACCCTGACAATAATTCAGCATTATTTTATAACTATGCTTTAACTCTTTACTCAAAAGGGGATGCAAAGAAGGCAAAGGATGCCTTAAACAATGCTGTATATTATAGAAAAGATAACAAAGAGGCATACTTTTTCTTAGGGTGCTTATATTTTGATGAAAAGGACTATACTAACGCTTTAACATATTTAAAAAGAGGTGGAGTAGATAAGGTAAAAGATCCAAGCTTAACCTATGTTTTAGGAAGATGCTATTATCATACTGAAAACTATAAAGAAGCTATTAAGTATTTAACTATGATTACATATGAAGGTAATGAGTATCTTGAAAATGAAAGATTAACTACTTTAGGCTATGCAGCCTGTGAAGCTGAGGAATATGAACTTGCATATGATTCACTAAGTAAAGTGAAAATTGACCTAGATGAAATTAAGGGGGATGCCTTAGAGTATTGTTACTACTATGGAGAAGCATGCTATTATACAGATAGGGATGATGAAGCAAAGGAATATTTAGGTAAGGTATATGAAAAGGACCCTTATTATAAATATATAGATGTATTTTCAAAGGAAATAGAATTTAATTAAGTAGAAAGCACTGCTATTACAGTAGTGCTTCTTTTTAATTCTTCATTATTTTTGAAACTTATGCTAGTATATGAATATATAAAGGTTACATAAAGAGGAGAATATATATGAATTTAATTACACTAGAAAATATAAGTAAAAGTTATAGTGAAAAACCATTATTAAACAATGTTTCACTTGGTATAAATGATGGGGATAAGATAGGTATTATAGGTATTAATGGTGCTGGTAAGTCAACACTTTTAAAAATAGTAACAGGAAAAGATGAATTCTTTGATGGAAGTGTTACTAAGGGGAAAAATGTTAGAATAGAGTTTCTTTCTCAAAGCCAAGATTTTCAAGAGGATGCAACTGTATTAGAGCAAATCTTTAAGGGGGATAGTAAAGAAATGAAGCTTTTAAGAGATTATGAAGAAACCCTTGAAAGCCTAAATTCTTCTCCTTCTAATTTTGATGAACTTAATGAAAGGCTAATAAAGCTTCAAGGTGAAATTGATGGATTAAATCTATGGGAACTTGAAAGCGAAGCTAAAAGCATATTAAATAAACTTGGAATAACTAAATATGAGGAAAAGATAAAAAATCTATCTGGAGGACAAAAGAAGAGGGTTGCCCTTGCTTCTGCTCTTATTACTCCTTGCGATTTGTTGGTATTAGATGAGCCTACAAACCATTTAGATTCAGATTCTATAGAGTGGCTAGAAGAATATTTAAATTCTAGAAAGGGTGCATTAATTATGATTACCCATGATAGGTACTTCCTTGATAGAGTAAGTAATAGGATAGTAGAGCTTGATAGAGGAAATTTATATACATATGAAGGTAACTACACTGATTTCCTAGAGAAAAAGATGGAAAGAATTGAAATAGAAGAGGCTCAAGAGGAAAAGAGACAATCTCTAATTAAAAAAGAGTTAAAATGGGTAAAAAGAGGTGCTAAGGCTAGAACTACAAAACAAAAAGCAAGATTACAAAGGTTTGATGACTTAGTTAATCAGGAATATGTAAAAAGAGAAACAGATGTAGAAATGTCTTTTGTAGGAACTAGATTAGGTAAGAAGATAATTGAAATTAACCATATAAATAAAGGTTTTGATAATAAAGAACTAATACATGATTTTAGCTATATCTTCACTAAGGAAGATAGAATAGGTATTATAGGTAATAACGGAGCTGGAAAAACTACACTAATTAATATGCTAAAGGGATCTATAAAGCCTGATAGTGGAGAAATAGAAGTTGGAGAAACAGTAAAGATAGGATGCTTTTCTCAGGATGACTCTCATATGGACCCTAATTTAAGAGTAATAGATTATGTTAAAGAAGGGGGAGAGTATATCCCTGTTGCAGATGGAACAAAAATAACTGCATCTACAATGTGTGAAAGATTCCTGTTTGATGGAACTATGCAGTATACAAAAATAGAAAAGTTATCTGGTGGAGAAAGAAGAAGACTTCATCTTTTAAGAGTTTTAATGGAAGCTCCAAATGTTCTTCTACTGGATGAACCTACAAATGATCTTGATATTAATACACTTAATATATTAGAAGACTTTTTAGATAGCTATATTGGTGTAGTAGTTGTTGTTTCCCATGATAGATACTTCTTAGATAGAGTGTGTAATAAGATATTTGCATATGAAGGAAATGGTGAGATTGTGACTTATAATGGTAACTACAGTGATTATAGTATTAAAGTCGAATTAAAGAAGGCTAATAAGGAAACAGAAGTTAAAAAAGAAAAAAAAGAAAATGCTCAAAGAGTAAGAGAAAGAGATTCAAGACCAAAATTTAGTTTTAAGGAACAGAAAGAATATGAAGAAATTTCTTCTGTAATAGAAAACCTAGAAAATGAAATAGCAAATGTAGATAAATTAATGCAAGAAAATTCAGCAAGTTACTCAAAGCTACAAGAGCTTATGACAGAAAAGGAGAAATTAGAAGAAGAACTTCTATATAAATATGAAAGATACGAGTATTTAGAGGATTTAGCCCAAAGAATTGAGGAATATAAGAATAATAATAAGATATAATTATTTCGAAAAACAATTGGAAATTAATTCTAGATGGGTTATAATTGTAGTAGGAGTTTGGGAATAATCGTTTATTTATGGGGTGTGTAGCGACTATGAAAGAGAATAATGGTATAAATGGGAATATAGAAAGTAGTTCTGAACTTGTTGCAGTAACTACTAATAATGATGTAACTAAGGAATACCTGGATAAGAGCAAGAAGTTATTAGAGGACTTTAAAAAAATGCAAAATGTAATAATGGAAGCTCAAGGACCTGATATTTCTATACTTATTAAAGTTGCTCAAAATAATCTTACTAAAACTGCCATGGAGCAAGCTAGTGAGATGATTAAAGAGTTTCAGGGAAACTTTAATGAAGATTCTGTTGAAGACTTTATAGAACATTCAATATCTTTAATTACATCTATAGAAACGGCAAATTATTTATATGGAAGTATTATTGATATTCAAGATATAAGAAAATATATATCGGCTAAAGTTACCAAGCAAATAGTTATAAGAAGTCGTAAATTATTAGAACTACTTAAGGATACTAACTTTGAGGATAAGGTAAAGCTATCCATAATAGTAGAACAGCTTAATCTTTGTATTAAAGTATTTGACTATTGCTGGGATATCTATCCTAAGAATATAAAATCATTAAAAGAAACTAATAATATAGTCGAAGTTATGATAACTAATAGAATAAAACTTGGTTTAGATAACTACAATATTGAAGTTCTAAGAATGATGATAGATAGAAATATCTCAAAAATTGAGGCTTCAAAGATAAAGAAAGTAGATAATGATACTGTAGTTGGACAGGAAATGAATAATAATTCAAATGTTACTTCAAAAGATATAGAAGGTGATAATATCATTGTTACCAATGATAATTCTTTCTTTGCAAACTTTGACATAGAGGAAGATAATTCTACTACAGCTTTAGTACAAACCAATAATACTATAACTGATAGATTTGTAGATATCACAAATAAGGTTATTAAAGAGGTAACAGAAAGCTCATCAAATGATTTTATGAATATAGCATTACAGAAGTTTTATTCTATAATAGGTGCTATAGAAACAATGAATTATCTTAAGGGTAATGTAGTTGATAAACATGCAGTTTCATTGAATATATCTAATCTTTTAACAGAAATGATTTTCTCTAACTATACAGCTATTAAGCATAGTTGGGATGAAATGGTCGATAAGAGTCCAGAAGACTACACAGCTTATGCTAAAGAAGTTAAAAAGTATTGTGAGATATTAGTTGAAGCTTATGAAATGAGTAAGGATAACATTAATGCATTAAAAAAATGTGTTACTATAGAAAATGATTTATATAACATGAAGAGTGAATTTAACTTTAAGAAATTTGAGGTTGAAAAACTTAATAAATCAATAGATAAGCACTTAGAAATAATTAAGAAAAAAGATACTTCATTTACAGTTGAAAGAAAGAAGCCAGAGAAGGATACAAAGAAGAAAAAAGGAATATGGGCTAAGATATTTAGTTAGTTATAAAAACTCTAGCAAAATTTTTGCTAGAGTTTTATTTTATTCATTTACAATTCCCTTTAATGAAGAGAATTGATTTTGGTATAGTTCATTATAGAATCCCTTTAAGGATATTAAATCTTTATGTGTTCCTTCTTCAACTACCTTACCATCCTTAATTACAACAATTTTGTCAGAATTAATTATAGTTTTTAATCTATGAGCTATGACAAAGGATGTTCTTCCTTCCATCATGGTGTTCATGGCCTGTTGAAGCTTTTGTTCTGTAATCATATCTACATTGCTTGTAGCCTCATCTAGTATTAATATATCAGGGTTAGCTAAGATGGTTCTAGCAATGGATAAAAGTTGCTTTTGTCCTTTACTAAATATATTACTATCACTTGTTATTTCTGTATCATATCCCTTAGGTAAACTAATTATGTAATCATGTATATTAGCTTTAATACAAGCAGTTTCAATTTCATTATCAGTAGCATCTTCTTTTCCAAATAGAAGATTTTCTCTAATTGTTCCACTAAAAAGAATAGTATTTTGAAGAACAATACCTATTCTTTTTCTTAAAGAGTAGAAGTTTATATCTTTTATCTTTAAATCATCAAAATATATCTCACCATCTTTAGTATCATAAAACCTATTTAAAAGATTAATAATAGTTGTTTTACCTGATCCTGTAGGGCCTACAATTGCAATCTTTTCACCTTTAAAGGCTTCAATATTTATTCTTTTAAGTATAGTCTTTTCATCATTATAGGAGAAAGATACATCCTTCATATTTACATATCCATTTAAAACATCTATTTCCTTTGCATTAGGAGTATTTTTTATATCAGGTTCCTCCTTAAGTATATCCATAACTCTTTCAGCGCCAGTAAAGGCTAATCCTAATTGGTTATAAAGATTAGACATTTGGTTTATTGGTTGAAAGAATAATCTAGCAAAGTTTATAAATGTAACTATAAGTCCAATACTTGCATCACCCTTTAAGGTAAGCATAGAACCAGCTACTATAATCAAAACTAAGGTTACATTAGATAATCCGTTCATAAGAGGAATCATTAAGTAAGAAGTAAACTGCGCTTTTATTGCAGTATCTTTAAAACTTTTATTTTTCTCATGAAATCTTCTAACAACCTCATTTTCTAGACCATAGGCTTTAACTACCTTAAGTCCAGAAATCTCTTCTTCAATATAGGCATTAAGATCTCCAAGCTTTCCTTGTTGCTCTCCATATAACTTTCTAGTTCTTTTAATTAAAAAAGTTACAATTATAGCTAGGAATGGTGTGGCAATTAAAGTTATTAAGGCTAATTTAACATTTAATATAAGCATAAATATTAATACTCCAACTAATTGAATTAAGTTAGAAGTTAGCTCAATTATACTATTAGATAGTGTTATACCAATATTGTCTATATCATTAGTAAATCTACTTAATAACTCACCATGTGGAGTAGAATCAAAAAATCTTAGTGATAAGGTTTCTATTTTATTAAATAGGTCAGTTCTAATCTTATTTACAGTTTGTGATGCCACATCAGCATTTATATAGTTTTGGAACCATCCTGCAAGGGATGATAGAGCATATACACAAAATAAAACAATTACCCACTTAACTAAACCGTCAACATTAGGTATAGTTATATAATTATCTATTATATATCCCATTAGGAAAGGACCTATAAGCTTAGTTAAGGTATAAACTATAATAGAAAAGCTTATAATTATAAGCTTAGTTTTATGTTCTTTTAAATATGATAATATGAACTTTAAGCCTCTGTTATTCATATATGCTAAGCCTCCTCTCCAAGTTGTGTATTATATATGTTTTTATAATGAACACTATTATTCATTAATTCTTCATGACTTCCTACTGCAAGTATTTGTCCTTGATCTATAAGAACAATCTTATCTGCATCAATTATTGAAGATATTTTTTGTGCAACCATTATAGTAGTAGTATTCTTCAGTTCTCTATTTAAAGCCTTCTTAACTAAGCTTTCAGACTTTGCATCAAGGGCAGAGGTTGAATCATCTAAAATAAGTATTCTAGGGTTACCAACTAACCCTCTAGCAATAGAAATTCTTTGTTTTTGACCACCAGATAAATTATTACCTCTTTGATATACAATAGATTCATAATTTTCAGGTAGTCTATCAATGAACTCTTTTGCTTGTGCAATTTTTGCAGCTCTTGTTATATCATCTTCAACAGCATCTAAATCCCCTTGAACTATGTTGGATTTTACAGTTCCAGAGAATAGAGTAGCACTTTGAAGTACAATAGATATATTTTTTCTAAGGGTAGCCTCATTGTAGTTTCTTATATCCACACCATCTAATAGAACCTTCCCTGATGTAGGGTCGTAGAATCTTGGTATTAAATTTACTAAAGTGGATTTACCAGAACCAGTAGAACCTATAATACCTACAAATTCTCCTTCTTTAATATGAAGATTAACATCCTTTAAGGCATATTCCTCAAATCCATCTGTTTCATCATAATCAAAGGAAACATTCTCGAAGGTAATATCTCCTCTAATATCATCAGCGTTCTTTGAGGTATTCATAAATACTACATCACTAGTAGCATTCATTATGTTTTCAACTCTTTTTGCTGAAACCATAGCTCTTGTAAAATTCATAAACAATAAGCTTGCTATTATAAGAGCAACTAATAATTGTGATAAGTAATTTATAAATGCAACTAAAGAACCTATTGGTAAATCATTATTTATAGCTGATTTACCACCAAACCATAAAATCGCAACTATACCTAAGTTAATACTTGCTAAAAATATAGGCAAAATAGTACCTACCATTCTAGATGTACTAGTATTTAGTTTTGCTAAATTAGAGCTTTTGCCTTTAAATTTTTCCTTTTCGTTATTTTCTTGAACAAATGATTTTACTGCCATAATACCATCAAAATTTTCTTTCAATGTAGTATTCATATCATCTAATCCTTGTTGAGCTCCATAAAATAGGGGATATGATTTCTTAATAATAAGAAATAATGCAATAGAAATTACTAAAATAATAACTAAATAAATAGGAGATAATCTTGGTGCTGTTATAATACCTAAAATTATACTTCCAATAAAAAGTAGTGGTGATCTAATCAATATTCTAGTACCTGACATAACAAAGTTTTGAAGTTGATTTATGTCATTAGTCAACACAACTATAAGATTAGAAATACTTAATTCATCAATATTTCTAAAGGAAAGCCTTTGTATTTTATCAAAGGTACCTTCTCTAAGATTCATTGCAAAAATAGTTGATATTTTACTAGAGTTATATGTGTTTAAAATACCAAGTAAAACTCCAACTACAGCTATGAATATCATTAAAGCACCTAACTCTACTATGAGAGTTTTATCATTATTTTTTATTCCTCTATCAATTACTATTTGGAGTAAAAAAGGTTGAACAAGTTCACATAGAACCTCTAAAATCATAAAGATAGGGGCAATAAACACTAAAATCCCTAAAGAAGAGAAATAGGGTTTAAACTTTTTAAGCGTTGCCAAATATATCATCCTCCCTGAAAAAAGTTTCTAAAAGTAGTATTCCTAAATAATTAAGATTTATCCTTGTCTATAAACAATAGAAAAGGGTGAAAATTTAATATATAATAAGTATTACAATATGATATTTATTTGTAGTAGACGTGGCAGAAAAGAGGAGATTTAATTGAAGAAAAGACTTAACAGAACGCAGCAAACAAGATTTTTATTGTATTTAATTTATTTCTTAATTTTAGGTATATTATTACTAGTAGGTAAACTAAAATTAAATTACTCCATTATATTATTTTTAGTTGTAGAAATTATCTTTCATAAGTATAAAAGTTGGAGAAATAAAAGATTTTATCATGCAAGTATAAATATTGTAGACAAGATGACAGGGGAAGAATTTGAAGAATTTTTAGAATTACACTTTAAAAAAGAAGGATATAAAACTCACTTAACACCAAAGACAAGTGATTATGGTGCAGACCTTGTTGTTAAAAAAGGAAAAGAAAAGATTGTAGTTCAAGCTAAGAGATGGAATCAAAATGTTGGTGTAGAGGCAGTGCAGCAAGCAGTAGCTTCTATAAAGTACTATAAAGCACATAGAGCAATGGTAATTACAAATAGTAGTTTTACTGAAAATGCAAGAAACTTAGCAAAGGCTAATAATGTTACATTAATAGATAGAAAAGATATATTAAAATTAACAGAGAAGAATGAAAACTGTCCATTATGTAATAGTAGATTACAAAAGAAAGAAGGAAAATATGGATTTTTCTATGGATGTACAAATTATCCAAAGTGTAAATATACAAAATCATTATAGGAGACAATTTATATGGAATTAAGGATACAAGTAAAGGGTAAAAATGAACCAATAGTTTTTAAGGGAGATAGAATAGATGTATTAGACTTCCAAATGAACGGGGTTAAATATAAGCAAATAAGATATTTTAGAAAAGGCTTTTCAAAGTCAGAATATATAGATGAAAGCCTTATAAAGAGAATTACAGAAGTTAAAAATTCTTAAGTTTACTTAATCATTAAAATGTACTATTAAAGAAAAAACTGCATATACATGATAGTGTAAAGATACTAACAGCTTAATAAAATATGTATCTTGTTTAATAAAGACACTAACAGCTTATTTATGCTCGGTTAATTTATTAGCTGGGCATAATGTGTCTTGTGGTATTTAAGGAGGATTATATGAGCTTTGAATTATTTAATAAATTAAAAGAGGATATAATTAATATTGATGAAAATTTATATGAGGATCTTGAAGAAGATTACAATGAAATAATAGAAATAGATAATACATCTATACATAACTTGAACTTTTTTTCAAAAGGGATGTTTCTTAGAGATATAAATGAAGAGGATATAATAGAGTTATTTTCTAAGGCTTATGAGGAAGATGAGAAAAAGGCTCTTAAAATTCTATTTTTCATTAGGGATAAGGAAAAGGGACTTGGAGAGAGAAGGGTTTTTAGGGTATGTTTAAACTATTTAGGTAATATAGATTCTAATATACTTAAAGAAAACCTTTCCTTAATACCACACTATGGTAGATGGGATGATTTGTATTCCTTATTTGATACTAAGCTTGAAAATGAAACAATAAAGCTTATAAAAGATACGTTAAACAAGGACTTGAATTCTTTAGCACCAAGCACCTTAGCAAAATGGTTGAAATCCGAAAATACTTCTTCACCAGAATCAAGAAGGTTAGGAAAGAAAACCAGATTATTACTTAATATATCTTCAAAAGAATATAGAATAACACTATCTAAACTTAGAAAAAAATTAAATATAGTAGAAAGTTCTATGAGCAAAGGAGATTGGGAAAGTATACAGTATGGTAATATAACCTTTAAATCTATAAATAAATATAAAAATGCATTTTTAAAACATGATTATAGTAGATATAAAGAATATAGGGAGCTCTATAGGCAATTCTTAGAATATAGAGGGGGAGGATTAAAAGAGAGCCTTATAGATGAAAATTTCCCTTATATGTTTGTAGAGGATTTTATAAAAAATGGACATGCTTCATTCCTGTATGAGTATAAGAGTTATATAAAACAATATAAGGGAGATACAGTAGTATCTTTAGGGTTATCCTCAAAGAATTTTATAAATAATAAGAATATAAATACCCTATATGGTGGAGTAGGTACTATATTATATTTTCTAAGAGAAAATAGAGGCAAGTATAAGAAACACATAATTACCATGAAGCCTAAACCTAACTTTAAAAAAATTGATATGGATAACATAAAAGATAAGATAGAGGAAATAGTGAAAGCATCAGTTTGTAATGAAATAAATGTAGAGGCAGCTTTAGATTTAATACTTTTTGCGGCTATCAAACACGGAATAAATGAAGAAGATATTCCTAGGAGACTTTTATTTATAATAGATCCAGGTTGTAAAATTTCAATGCTTTCTAAGGGTAACAATAAGGATACTCCTTACTTTGTAAATGCAGAGGAATTTGAAAGAATTAAAGAAAAGTGGCAATATGCAAATTTAAATATACCTCATCTCATATTTTGGAATATAGATAAAAGAAGGGAAAGCTCAACTATTATTAAATATAGCGATAACTTTACCTATGCATTTGGATATTCTAATGAGGTATTTATATCTCTACTGAATGATGAAAGTAATTCAACTCAAGATTTATTAAATAAAGTACTAGAGGATAATCGTTATAAAGCAGTCATATAATTATGGCTGTTTGTTTTTACTATTTGGTTGCCTTTAGTAGGAGTGGTGGGATTTATTTCTATGTGACTTGGAGCGTAGCGACTGAACAAGCAAAATAAATATCTCCCCCGCCTTTTATATATATTTTTTCCTTTCTTTAGTTTATAATGAAGGTTAAAGACTTCAATGAATTAGGAGGAAGCATATGAGTTTAAAGATAGTACTAGCAGAAAAACCTTCTGTAGGAAGAGAAATTGCTAGAGTTTTAAAATGTAAGAATAATAAAGGAAGTTATATAGAAGGGAATGGATACATAGTAACATGGGCATTAGGTCATTTAGTAGGACTAATGGATCCAGAAGGTTATGGAGATAAATATAAAAAGTGGAGCATGGAGACATTACCAATGCTACCTAAGCCAATGAAGCTTACGGTATTAAAGAAAACAAGTAAGCAATACAATGAAGTAAAAAAGCAACTACTTAGAAATGATGTAGAAGAAATTATAATTGCTACTGATGCAGGAAGAGAAGGGGAGCTAGTAGCAAGATGGATAATAGATAAATCTGGTGTTAGAAAGAAGATAAAAAGACTTTGGATATCTTCACAAACTGATAAGGCTATATTAGATGGCTTTAAGAATCTTAAAGATGGTAGAGCATATGATAATTTATATAAGGCAGCAGTATGTAGAGCAGAAGCAGATTGGCTAGTAGGTTTAAACGTAACTAGAGCTTTAACCTGTAAATACAATGCTCAATTATCAGCAGGAAGAGTACAATCACCTACTTTAGCTATGATAGTAAATAGGGAAGAAGAGATAAAAAACTTTAAACCAGAGGACTACTACAATTTAAAAGCCCTAACTGATAAGTTTACGCTTTCGTGGGTAAGTCCAAAGGGAAACTCTAATATCTTCAAGGAAGAGGTTGCTAAATCTATTTTAGATAAGACTAAGAACTCTACAGGAGAGGTAATTGACGTTACAAAGAGTAGAAAGAAAAAATATTCTCCAGCATTATACGACTTAACAGAACTACAAAGAGATGCTAATAAAATTTGGGGATACTCAGCAAAGCAAACTCTTAATATAATGCAAAGATTATATGAAAACTACAAATTATTAACTTATCCAAGAACTGATTCTAGATATATATCATCTGATATTTTACCTACAATACCAGATAGACTAAGAGGAATATCAGTGGGAGAATATAGAGCATATGCAGATAAGTTATTAAAACAAGGTGTTAAGGGAAATAAAAGCTTTGTAGATAACTCAAAGGTTAGTGATCACCATGCTATTATACCTACAGAAGAAAAGCTTAACCTTGGAGTTTTAAGTTCAGAAGAGAAAAACATATATAGTTTAGTTGTAAAAAGATTCTTAAGTGTAATGTTACCACCATATGAATATGAACAAACTACAATAAAGGTAAACATAAATGGAGAGATTTTCTTAGCTAAAGGAAATATAACATTAGAAAAGGGATGGAAAGCACTATATCAAAGAGAAGATTTAGATGATGAAGAGGGAACACAAGAATTACCTACATTAAAGGTTAATGATAAATTAAATATAAGAAAGATAGAGCTTATAAAGAAACAAACAACTCCTCCAGGAAGATTTAATGAAGGAACTTTACTATCTGCTATGGAAAATCCACATAAGTATATAAATGTAGGGAAGGATGCAGCAAAGACATTAGGGGAGACTGGTGGTCTTGGAACAGTTGCAACTAGAGCAGATATAATAGAAAAATTATTTAATTCATTTGTAATAGAGAAGAGGGGGAAGGATATTTATCCTACATCTAAGGGAATACAATTAATAGAACTTGTTCCTGAAGAACTAAAATCTCCTTTGCTTACTGCTAAGTGGGAAAAGGACCTAGAGGATATATCGAAAGGAAAAGCAAATGATAAAGCTTTTATAGAAAACATGAAGGGATATGCTACCTCATTAGTAGAAGATGTAAAGAAGGGAACAACTAAGTTCCATCATGATAATCAAACAGGAAAGAAATGTCCTAACTGTGGAAAGTATATGCTTGAAGTTAACGGCAAAAACGGAAGAATGCTAGTGTGTCAAGATAGGGAATGTGGTTATAGAGAAAACTTAGCTAGACTTACTAATGCAAGATGTCCAGAATGTAAGAAGAGGTTAGAACTTAGAGGACATGGAGAAGGAAAAATCTACGTATGTCCAGGACAAAACTGTAATTTTAGAGAAAAGGCTAGCCAATTTGAAAAGAGATTCGACAAAAATGCTAAGGTAGATAAGAAGGCAGTTAATAATATAATGAAAAAGATGAAAAAAGAAGCAGAGGAGTTTAATAATAATCCTTTTGCAGATTTACTAAAAAATATGAATAAATAAGATAGAAAAAGCTATAATGCATTTTTATATGTGTTATAGCTTTTTTGGTCAATCATATGTAATATATTTCTATATAATATATATAATGGTACAATAGAGTGAAATATAATATGTGAGTAGGAGGTTATATATGAAAAAAATATTGTCAATGTCATTAATTTTAACTTTCATAATCTCATCGTGTTTATTAATATCTTGTTCTAATAATGATACTTGGCAAAAGGGTTATATTCAGAATCATCCGAAGAATAATCTTATATCAATGCAAAAAATTCAAAACGAAAGAGCTGATAATATTAAGTACGGAAAAGATATCTATGGAATTGTAGATTTAAAGACTACTAAAGTTGACAGTCAATATATAAATAGATTATCATTATCTGATTTGAATGATTTTATGAATTTTGATGATTTAACAGAGTGGCCCAAATATTTACCTAAAGGTTTTGACCCTCAAAAACTTATGGAAGAGGGAAAAGAAAAGAAGCTAAACTTAAAAAAAGTACATGATAAAGGCTATAATGGTGCTGGCGTAGGTATAGCTATGATAGATCAAACATTACTAGTAGACCATGTAGAGATAAAGGATAATCTAAAATTTTATAAAGCCTTTTCTAAAGAAAAAGAAGTTGCTAGTATGCATGGAGTAGAAATGGCTTCAATTGCAGTAGGAAAGAATGTAGGCGTTGCCCCTAATGCTGACCTTTATTTCGTAGCTGAGGATTGTTATGATTATGAAACAAAAGAACAAGATTTTACTCATGCAGCTGAAGATATTTTAAATATTATTGAATTGAATAAAACATTAGATAATAAAATTAGAGTTATTTCATTTTCTAGTGGTTATTCAAGTAAGTATACTGAAGATGGTAAAATAATAAAAGGTTCTGTAGAATTAGAGGAGGCTATAAGAAAAGCTGAAGAAAATGACATTGAGGTGTTATGCCTAATACCAGGAAATAATATTAATAAGTTTCAAAGTTTAACAAGAACATCTTATGAAGATGTTAATGATTTTAATAATTATAAGCCATATTTTTATACTAATGCTCCTGATGACACTTTATATGTTCCAACAGATAAAAAAACCTATGCTTCTTTTTTGGGGGAAGATAAATATGCTTACGACTCCTGGGGTGGCATGAGTTCTATAGTCCCTTATGTTGCGGGATTATATGCCTTGGCATGTCAAGCTGATAATAGTATAACTTTTGAAAAGTTTCTTGAAGTAGTTGATAAAACCGCTTATGAATCAGAATGTGTTTCAAAAGAGTATGGTAAACAAAGATTTAAGATTATTAATCCCAATGCTATCATTGAAGAATTAATAAGTTAATTTAATAGAAATAAATAAGTGGCTTACAGTAAGGGAGAAGGAGAGTAGTGAAAGTTAAAATTATTAAGATAAAAAAAGATGTGAGATTAAGCAATTATTTAGATTCTTTACTATTTTATAGCTAAAAATTACGGCATTTATTTCTGATTATATAATAGTTATGATCACTTGTTTGTTATGCTTACTACTTACAATAAATAATAAGTATTTAAAACATAGATTTTTATATCTATGTTTTTATTAAATTTGCTTCATTTTTTTATTTTACCTTATCTGACCTTATATGGTTGATATAATTTACTTTTATTATATATTATTACATTTATGTATTTATAATATTAATATATAATTTTATTCTATATCATGATAATAAATACTTATTATACTTTTTATTATATTAAATGATAAAATTATAATATTTTTTACCTTTTCAATTCTGACTGATTTTACGATAAAAGTTTTATAAAAACATAGAAATCCTAATTTGATTAAAAACTTTAAACTGATTTTTTGTATAATTCTATTTGCTTTAAAAACAAATTTCTAATATAAATTAAAAGTCGAAAGAAATAAAATTAAAGAGAAGTGTCTATATACATATAATATTAAAATATTAATCTTTTCCCTAAAAATCACTATATTTTCACTCAAAAATAATTTCGCTAAATATACATTTATTATATTTCGCGTACTTGAAAGAGAAAAAACCCTGTGATATAATAAAATCAAGACTTAAGACTATATTATAAAGGTGAAAAAAATGAAAAAAATACGAAATAAAACTCTAAAATATAAAAATTACGAATATCCTGAAGAAATTCTTCCGCTTTTCGAAGTAAACTTAACAAATGCAGATAGAAAAAGAATTCATAAAGTTTATTCTAACTATTATGATTTGAATTCTGAACGTGGATATGAATTTATAATTGAGGATTTATATATACTTGCTTATAAAAATAAACTTACCACTACAGAATTATCTAAAATATATAATGTTACTCCAAGAGCTGTTCAAATATGGTTGAAAGAACTTGGATTAAATAGAGATTTAAAAACTGCTTCTAAATTAAAAAACAAAAACTCTGATTTAGGTTTATATAATTCTTTAAATGAAGGTCAGGAAACATCAAATAAATTTGGTATAGATATTTCTAAAGATTCAAAATATCCAAGTTATATGGTAGATTTCTTAAACTACTTAGAAACAATCAAAGGTAAATCAGAAAACACAATTAATGGCTATTCTATAGATTTAACATTATTTTTTAGATTTATGAAGGTTTATAAAGGATTAGTTAATGATCCTGATTTAGAATTTGAGGAAATTCAAATAAATGACTTAGATAATGATTTTGTAAGGAGAATTAAGTTAACAGACTTATATGCTTTTCTCTCATTTGTAGAAAAACAAAGGGATAACGGAACCTACGCCAGAGCTAGAAAGGTAGCTTGCTTAAAATCCTTTTTTAAGTTCCTTAATGGAAAAGCAAAAATAATTGATGAAAATCCAACCTTGGAGTTGGAATCTCCTAAAATAAACAAAAGACATCCTGTTTATCTAACGCTAGAACAAAGTATAGATCTACTCTCCTCCTTAGATAAAGAGGATAAAAACTATAAAAGAGATTACTGTATTTTAACCTTATTTTTAAACTGTGGAATGAGACTTTCAGAACTTTGCTCCATACAAATTGATAAAATAAAAGGTGATACATTAACTATCATAGGTAAAGGAAATAAAGAACGTACAGTTTACCTTAACGAAGCTTGCTTAAAGGCTATAAATAGCTATCTTTCTTCTAGAGATAATTCTAAGGTATCTGATGAAAACAAGAAATTTCTATTTCTTTCAAACAGAAACTTACCTATAAACAAACGAACTGTTGAACTTTTGGTAAAAAAACATATAGGTAATGCTGGTATAGTTGATGGCAAATATACTCCTCATAAGCTTAGACATACTGCTGCTACACTAATGTACAAGCATGGCAATGTAGACATAAGAAGTTTGCAGAGTATTCTAGGTCACGAAAACATATCAACTACTCAAATATACACTCATATTGATGATGAGGCTCTTAGAGACGCTGTCAAGTCAAATCCCTTATCTAAATTGTAGACAAGCAAGGAGAGTTTTATACTCTCCCTTTACCTACATTTTTATAATACCCATATATTTATTGCATAGAACACTTATTAACAACATCCCATAAAAACTCATGGACATAAGAATTATCTTAGTTTTAGTGATGCTTATCCCCTTATTTAAAACCCAATTATTTATATATAAATTAATAATAATAACAGAAAGCAAATAGTATTTATCATTATTTAATGAAAAAAGAATTATAAATGCAGTAATTATATTAGATAACATTACAGAGATTAAAGGATATTTGTAAAGAAGTTTTTTCATTTCTAAACCTTCCCTAGTATTATTTCCTTATATTGTATTATAATTAATCTAATAATATTACAAATAACATTCATAATATATATTATGTAAAGTAATTCTACATAACAGTATAAAAAATGTGAGATGTTACATAAAAACCAATCCCCACCACTCCAACTAAAGGTATTAAGATTACTAAAAATTCCTTATAATTTCTAGATGTTAAAAAGCATAGAATCCATAAGAATTCTATGCTTTTTATTTATGTTGAATAACTAATATAAAATTTTTATAATAAAGGTTCTCCTAAAATATCTTTTAAAGTAGTTAAAATCGACTCGTTGTTTCCGTCATAGATAACTACTAATCTACCCTTCTTATAAATATGAGCCGCTTTGGTCCAACTTGTTTTATTACCATTAATCATCATTCCATTATCAGTTATGCTCTTTAAGTCACCTTCTAATGTACTCTTTGCACTTTCATCATACTCATAAATAGATAGCCTATCTCCGTTTATAGTATAATCATCATTTTCTACTGATAATAAAGATTTAGTATCTTCTATTTCTGTTAATTTATAGCCCTTCTTTTCTATTTCTTTTTTAAAGTCATCTTCGTTATATGTCATTGAATCATCTGTAACCTTATCCCAAAGACCAACCCCGGCTTCTCCTACATCTTTAATACCTTCACCAACATCTTCTATCCCTCTCTTAGCCGCATCGCCTACATCTTCTGTACCATTTTTAATTTTATCCCCTGCATTTTCTACCGTATCTTTACTACATCCAATAAAGGCTGTAGATGTTGCTAAGCCTAACGCTAATACTAATGTTAATAATTTCTTCTTTTTCACAAAAAATCACCTCAATCTACTTTTTCTTAACTTAGTTTCTGTAGCTAAAGGTGATTTTATTCTTATTATTTACTTTGTCCTGAGTTTCCTGTATTACCATTATTCTCTGTATTGTTATTATTCTTATCTGTTGAGTTTTCTACATTATTTCCATCGTTTCCTGAATTATCTCTACTACATCCGATGAAAGCTGTAGATGTTGCCAAACATAAGGCTAACACTAATGCTAATAATTTCTTTCTTTTCATAAAAAATCACCTCAATCTACTTTTTTCATACATAGTTTCTGTATATAGAGTTGATTTTATTCATAATGGTTATTCGCTTTTCTTTTTTAGTTTTCTTACTCCAGGGAATATTTCTTCTGTTAATTCTTCTAAGTTTCCTTCTTCAAAAAAACTTTCATCTAAGTATTCAATATGATCAAAAGCGTCTTCATAATCTTCATCTAAGGAAGTGAAATCAATACCTGATTCTTTAGATAAATTTTCATAAGCATCCTTTAATAAATCCACATCAGAATCTTCTTCTATATCTTCTTCTTCTGCTGCTTTAAGAAGTTCCTTTTTATATTCTTCTTCTAAAAATTTATTTTCTTCAACGGTTTTAGCTATATCTTCAATCTTAATGGCTCTTATATCTACTCCTTGTTCTTCAAGGCATTTACCACAATTATCGCATATTTTCTTTTCATATAAATCACAGAAATCATCTTCAGTATATTTTCCCATATGAATACACCACCTTCCCAAATAATCAAAGTTCATTATATCAAATACTATAATAATAAGCAAATTTCTATAAGATTATACAAGAACATTAGTTTTGAGAACATAAGTTTGATATATTTATTAGAATATGATATAATTTTTTAAAAGAGGTGTGGTTATGTTAGAAAGTAAAGATAAACAAAAGGAAATATACGAATTTTTAAAAACATATACAGAAAATAAAGGATATCCTCCTTCAGTAAGGGAAATTTGTGAAGCAGTTTCATTAAAATCTACGTCTACTGTTCATGGACATTTAAAGAGATTAGAGAAAAAAGGATTAATTAAAAGAGATCCTACCAAACCAAGAGCTTTAGAAATAGTTGAATTAAATTCTACTAAAAGAGAAATGTTAAATATCCCTATTGTAGGTAAAGTAACTGCAGGATTACCTATTTTAGCGACTGAAAACATTGAAGACACATTCTCATTACCTTTAGATTTCATTAAGCATGACAGAGAATTATTTATGCTTAAGGTAACAGGAGATTCTATGATAAATGCAGGTATTCGTGAAGGTGACCTAGCAATTATAGAACAAACAAATGCTGCTTTAAATGGAGAAATTGTTGTAGCTTTAATAGAAAATGAAGCTACTATTAAAAGATTCTTTAAAGAAAAAGATTCTATTAGATTACAACCAGAAAATGATGCAATGGCACCAATTATAGTTGATGATTGTAGTATATTAGGAAAGCTTGTAGGATTATTTAGACAATATTAAGTAATATGGATATGTAAAGAACTATATATTTTATATATAGTTCTTTTTTATTGGAGGAAAAATGATTTTTTTAAAGGATAGTTATCCTATTTTTAATTCAAAACATGAATATATAGATATTCATCCTACTTCAGATGACATTTATTTAAGAAATATTTTTAAGTTATTCTTAATTCTGTTCTATTCATTGTGTTTTGGACTTGGAATTATGATGTATACTTATCATAGTAAATTTGTACATTCTGCATTTTGTTTTTTAGGTTTTTTAGTTATATCTTTTATTATAGTAATACCACTTCATATTCTTTTACACATTTTAACTTTACCAGGAAACTTTAGTGATGATGAGCTTTGTGTAGGTTTTAATAAGAAATACTTAGACTTCTTTGTTATATATAATAAACCTATTAGTAAGAAAAATTTAATTATATCTTCTATATTTCCTTTATTGTTTATATCCATTATTGCATTTCTTCTACTAGTTTTTGAGTTTACAAATATGTTTATATATGCTCTGTTTTGTTCTAATATCTTAATGTCAACACAAGATATTTATGATACATACATTCTATTAAAAGATAAAAGTGAAGAAGAACATACAAAGTATATAAAAGTAGAAAACTCTATATATAAAATGAATATGAAATAAAAGAGAAATTGCATTGCAATTTCTCTCTATAATCATTAATTATTTAGTACATTATTTAAAGCTATTAAAACACCTATTTTTCCATGATCAAAAGTTAATCCACCTTGAAGGTATGCTATATATGGCTCTCTAATAGGTGCGTCAGCAGATAATTCTATAGAAGACCCTTGAACAAATGCACCAGCTGCCATTATAACTTCATCTTTATACCCAGGCATTGCCCATGGTTCGCATTCAACAAAAGAGTCAATTGGCGAACCATATTGAATTCCCTTACAGAATCTTATAAGTTTATTTGCCTCTCCAAACTTTATAGCTTGAATTATATCACTTCTCTTTTCGTCAAATCTTGGCTTAACTTCAAATCCTGCAAGTTCCATAATTCTAGCACAGAAAACTGCACCTTTAACAGCTTCCATTGCTATATGAGGTGCTAAGAATAGACCTTGGAATAAAGTTCTCATAAGACCAAATGTAGCTCCACACTCTCCTCCTATTCCAGGGACAGTTAATCTATAAGCTGCTTGTTCAACTAATTCTTTCTTACCGACAATGTAACCACCAGCTGGTGCTATACCACCACCAATGTTCTTAATTAAAGATCCTGCAATAATATCAGCTCCAACTTCTGTTGGCTCAATTACATCTATAAATTCACCATAACAGTTATCTACAAATACGTTAATATCATTTCTTATACCCTTTATGTATGAGATTACTTCTCCTATTTCTTTTACGCTGAAGGAATTTCTCCATCCATAACCTGTACTTCTTTGGATATGTACTATTCTAACAGAAGAATCTTCTAAAGCTTTCTTTATTCCTTCTAAATCAAACTTACCTTCATCAGTTAAATCAACTTGATCGTAATTTATTCCATATTCCTTTAATGAACCTATATTTTCATCACCTGAAATACCTATAATGTTATGTAATGTATCATATGGCTTTCCAGAAACGCATAAAAGCGTATTTCCAGGTCTTAGGTTGCCAAATAGAGCTGAACCTATAGCGTGAGTACCATTAACAAAATGAGGCCTTACAATAGCGCTCTCAGCTTTAAATATTCTTGCATATACTTTATCTAAAGAATCTCTTCCTATATCATCATATCCGTATCCTGATGAATTAGTGAAATGAGAATCGCTAATTCTTTCATCTTGAAAAGCTTTTAATACTTTCATTTGATTAAATTCTCTTATTTCATCATAGATTTTAAATTGTTCTTCACAATCCTTTAGTGCTCTTTCATAAAGTTCAAATGTATTTTCTTTAAAACCATAGGTTTCTTTTAATAAATCTTTAGTATTATCTAGCATCTTTCTCCTCCATGTTTTTATATTCTCTATTGATTATAGCAAATTAAAAGAGTGAAAGCCACGCTTTCACTCTTTTTTAAAGATCATTTTCGTTTTCCATACCTGTAAATAAAATTGGTTTTGCTGGAGTTACTGTTGTAATTGCATGTTTATATATAAGCATTTGCTTACCTTCTTGGTCTAATACTACAGTGAAGGGATCAAAACCTTTAACAATACCTTTTAATTGAAATCCATTAGTTAAGTATATTACAACTGATATCTTATTTTTTCTTGCATTATTTAAGAAAATATCTTGTAGGTTATTTTGTTGCTTATTCATAAAAGCACCTCCATTATCTCTCATATTACATAATATTATAAACCTATTTATTTCCAATGTCACCTATAACTTTCTCTAATATTTCTACATAGGAAAGCTTATCCTTGTCTAAAAAAGTAACCCTTGGATCTCTTCTAAACCATGTCAATTGCCTTTTAGCATAATTCCTTGACCCTTGCTTTATCATGTTAATTGCTTCTTGAAGCTTTACATTACCTTCTAAGTAATAGAGTATTTCTTTATATCCTATTCCCTGCATTGATTGCATAGAAGAAGTATAACCCATTTCCTTTAGTTTTATGCATTCCTCAAGAAGACCTTTCTCCATCATAATATCAACACGCAGGTTTATACGTTCATATAGCTTCTCCCTATCCATTGTAAGCACATAGTAATAAACATCATACTCACTTTTATAAAAATCTTCTCCAGCGTTATATGAGCTAAAGGGCTTACCTGTAAGCTTATATACCTCTAGAGCTCTTATAACCCTTTTTCTATTGTTTGCATGTATTTCTTTGTAGCTTATAGGGTCAATTTCTTTTAACATTTCATGTATATAGTTATTTCCATGCTTATTTGCTAATTTATCTAACTCTTTTCTATATTCTTCATCCTTCTCTGCTTCAGTAAAGTTCATGTTGCAGGTTAAAGAGTTTATATATAAACCTGTACCTCCAACTATAATAGGAAGCTTTCCTCTTGAAATTATTTCTTTTATTGTTTTTTCACCCTGTTCTTTATAATCTGCAACAGAAAAGTTTATTGATGGATCTACCACATCTATTAAGTGATGAACTACCCCATTCATCTCTTCTTTTGAAACCTTAGCTGAACCTATATCCATATATTTATATATTTGCATTGAATCAGCAGAGATTATTTCTCCATTCAATCTCTTTGCTAATTCTATTGATAATTCTGTTTTACCTACTGCAGTAGGTCCTCCAATAACAAGTATCTTTTTCTTCATTTATTTCACCGTTTCTTATACTATTCTTCTAAACTTTTTCTCCAAGTCATAATTTGTAAACTTAATTATAGTTGGTCTACCATGTGGGCAGTGGAAAGGATCATCTATATATCTTAGCTCATCAATAAGTTTTACCATCTCTATATCAGATAAATTATCATTACCTTTCACTGCAGACTTACAAGCCATGGTAGCTATTCTATTATATTTTACCTCCGTAGTTTTACCTGTTCCTAACTCCTTAATATTGTCTAGTATTCCTAAGAAAAGTTCCTTTGGATCTAGCTTCCCTAAGAAATATGGAACCTCTTTAAGAGAAAGAGTATTTCCACCAAAATCTTCCAATGTAAATCCTGCCCTAGAAAATACTTCTTTATTCTCTTCATAATAAGCATAATCATCAATGGATAGATGAATTAAAGTAGGTAACAATAGAGGCTGAACTACTAAAGTATCTTCTTCTATACTCTTAAGATATCTTTCAAAAAGAATCTTTTCATGGGCAGCATGTTGATCTATCATATATAGAACCTCATCATACTCTCCTAAAATATAAGTCTTATTAAACTGACCTATAAGCTTAAGTGGTGGAAACTTAGGTGTTCCTTTATACTTTATTACCTCCTTCACAGGATCTTCTTTTGTTTCAATTTCAACATTAAGCTCTACCTTATCTTCCTTTACAAGCTCATTTAAAGGCTCATATTTAACCTCAGCCTTTAAATCTATAGGAAGCTTAACCTCTGTTATCTCTTGAGGGTCATACTTCTTAAAACTAACCTCTTCATCCATTCTTGGAGATATATTTAATTTTATCTCTTCTATTTCCTCTGGTTTATATACATCCTTTTCTTCTTCTGGCATAGAGAAGGTCTTAAAGACATCTTCTTTTAATGCAGAATGTACAGCATCAAAAACCTTTTTAAATAAAAGCCTATCATCCTTAAACTTAATCTCAGCCTTAGTTGGATGGATATTAACATCTACAAAGTCTGGATAAACCTCTACAAATAAAATAAAGAATGGAAACTTATTAACTGTACTAAAGGACTTAAAAGCATTTTCTACAGCAGCTACTAAAGTCTTATGCTTTATATATCTACCATTAACAAATATGCTTTGGTTATTTCTAGACCCTCTAGATATTTCTTCTTTTCCTATATAACCATATAGAGTAATCTCATCTTCTACATGTTCAAAGTAAAGAGTATTTTCGCTTATAGTCTTTCCGTATATAATTCTAACTACATCACTTAGTTTACCATTACCATAGGTATGTAAAACCTTTTTACCATTGTTATATAGCTTAAAACTAATTTTAGGGTTAGATAGGGCAATTCTATTTATTATATCAGTGATTATAGAAGCCTCTCTTGAGATACTCTTTAAAAACTTTTTTCTAGCAGGTACATTATAGAATATATCTCTTACCTCTATAGTAGTTCCTTTATTAACTCCACACTCTTCAAAGGATATAAATTCTCCACCTTCTATTATAAGTTCCTTACCAAAGTCATTATCTTCTGTTCTTGTTTTAATATTTACCTTTGATACTGATGAAATAGAAGGAAGAGCTTCTCCCCTAAAACCTAATGTATTTATAGAGAAAATATCTTCTGATGTTTTTATCTTACTTGTGGCATGAGGAAGAAAGGCTTTTTTAACATCCTCTGGATGAATACCATCTCCATCATCTATTATCTTAATAAGAGTTGTTCCACCCTCTTCAATTTCTATTGTTATATTATTTGAATTTGCATCTATACTATTCTCAACTAATTCCTTAACAACGGAGGAAGGTCTTTCAACTACTTCCCCAGCTGCTATCTTATTAGATGTATTTTGATCTAAAAGGTTTATTCTTTTCAAATACAACCATCTCCTAATTTAAACTCTTTGCATCCTTAATCAATTTATATAATGTATTCATAGCATCCATAGGAGTCATATTTAAAACATCTAAATTAACAATATCATTAATTAAGGCATCCTTTTCTACTTGTGTAAAGTCCATTTGCATTGGAGCAGAAGTTTCTACATGCTTCTTTTTCTTAAGTCTTTCTTCTAATTCCTTGTTTGTAGACTTTAATTCATTTATCTTGCTTTCTAATTCTTCTACCTTAGAGGTATCTATAGTAACGGCAGTTTCTCTTACGTACTCTTTATGAGATACCTCTACACTACCTTCTCCTTCTAACCCTTCTAGAATCTCTTTAGCTCTTCTTATAACCTCCTTAGGAAGTCCTGCAAGCTTAGCAACCTCTATACCATAAGATTGGTCTGCTCCACCCTCTACAATCTTTCTAAGGAATATTACGTTATCTTCTATTTCCTTAACTGCTACAGAGTAGTTCTTAACTCCCTTAATCATTCCTTCAAGCTTAGTTAATTCATGATAGTGAGTAGCAAATAGTGTCTTACATCTTAAATCATTATTTTTAGCAATATGCTCTATTACTGCCCAAGCTATACTTAACCCATCATAGGTAGATGTTCCTCTTCCTACTTCATCTAGTAGCACTAAACTCTTTGATGTAGCATTCTTTAATATATTTGATACTTCCCACATCTCTACCATAAATGTAGACTTACCACCTGCTAGGTCATCAGATGCACCTATTCTTGTAAATATCTTATCGCATACAGATATGTTAGCTTCCTTAGCTGGTACAAAAGATCCCATCTGTGCCATTAAAGTAATTAAGGCTACCTGTCTCATATATGTAGACTTACCAGCCATGTTAGGTCCTGTTATAAGTAATAGCTGATTATCTTCTCTATTTAATGTAGTATCATTAGCTACAAACTCACCTTTATTAATTACCTTTTCAACTACTGGGTGTCTTCCCTCTACTATATGAATATCTCCAGTCTCATTTATAGTAGGCTTTATATAATCATTCTCTAAAGCAACTAATGCTAGAGTAGATAGTGAATCTAAGTTACCTATGATTCTAGCTGTCTTTTTAAGTCTTGCTATTTGACTTTCTACCTTGTTTCTTATTTCTACGAATAGTTCATATTCTAAGTTTACAAGCTTTTCTTCTGCACCTAAGATTTTATCTTCCATTTCCTTAAGTTCAGATGTTATATATCTTTCTGCATTTGCCAAGGTTTGCTTTCTTATGTATCTTCCCTCTGGTATAGAAGAATAGTTAGCTTTAGATATTTCAATATAGTAACCAAATACTTTGTTATATCCAACCTTTAATGATTTAATTCCAGTAAATTCTCTTTCACTATTTTCTAAAGAGGCTATCCACTCCTTACCATGAAGCTTTGCTCCACGTAGTTCATCAACCATTTCATTGTATCCATCTCTTATAATGTTACCTTCCTTTAAGGCTATTGATGGATCATCTAAAATTCCCTCATGTAGAATATCTCTTATATCATCTAATTCATCTAAATTGTTATAGTATTCTTTAAGCAGTAAAGAACTTGTATTCTTAAGTTGTTCCTTTATACCTGGTATCTTATCTAAAGAAGTTCTTAGTGATACCATATCACGCCCATTTACATTGCATGAAGATATCTTACCTAAGATTCTTTCTATATCATATATCTCCTTAAGAGAAGCTCTTAAATCCTCATTAAAGGCTATATTACTAAATAACTCTTCTACACCATCTAATCTCTTTTCTATTTCTTCCTTAACTATAAGAGGCTCATCTATCCACCTTCTTAATGCTCTTCCTCCCATAGACGTTGCTGTCTTATCTAATACCCACAAAAGAGAACCCCTCTTAGATTTCTCTCTTATGCTCTCTGTAAGTTCTAGGTTTCTTCTAGAGTTACCATCTATAGTCATAAAGTTTATAATGTCATACTTTTCTAGAAAGTTTATATTTGTTAAGCTCATCTTTTGAGTTTCATATATATATTTTAATAATACTTTAGATGCACTTTTTGATGCTTCCTCAAGGCCAGATACCTCTGCTTCAGAGAATTGATTTATAAGTTCCACATCATTTACCTTAAAGCTATCTAGAGGCTTTCTAGTAATTAATGCATTTGTATAAGTGTATATCTCATGTGCTAACTCTTCAGGCATATTAATATCTACAATAACTTCTTTAGGATTAATCTTTGTAAGCTCATCTAAAAGAGTTGTTCTTAAATTAGTAAATGAAGTTGTTTTAAATTCTCCTGTACTTATATCAGTAGAAGCTAAACCTATATTGTTTCCATCTTCATATATAGCTACTAGGTATGTATTTAAGTTTTCTAAAGTAGCATTAGAATCTACATATGTACCAGGAGTAATAATCTTAATTACATCTCTTTTAACTAATCCCTTAGCTAAAGCTGGATCTTCTACCTGCTCACATATAGCAACTTTATATCCTTTTGAGATTAATCTTGGAATATATGTAGCTGCTGCATGGAATGGTATACCACACATAGGGGCTCTCTCCTCTAGACCACAATCTTTTCCTGTTAAAACTAGCTCTAAAGCTCTTGATGCTTCTTTTGCATCATCAAAGAACATTTCATAGAAGTCACCAACTCTATAAAAAAGTATACAATCTTGATATTTATCTTTAATTTCTACATATTGTCTCATCATAGGAGTCAACGCCATTATTCCATCCTCCAAATTTCTAAATAATTATCTATTTTATCAGATATATTTTAACATAATGGTTTATAAATTGCTAAAGAGATTTTATTTATGAATTTTAAAGAAAAATATTATTCATGCTTGTAATTTTTTATTGTAAAAATGAATATATTATAACATAGTAACTTATTAAAAAATAAAAGTTGTCAGATGCTTTACATTAGAAAGGTTGAATGTTAAAATATAATTACCATAATTTTACTAATGAATTTTTGCACATTTTTATGAAGTACAATATATTATTAAAATATCAATAAAAAAGAGAGGGAGATGTACATGCCATTTATTGATTCGAAGGTTACAGTATCTCTTTCTGAAAATCAGAAGGAGTCTTTAAAAGATGAACTAGGAAAAATTATAGATGAGATTCCTGGAAAATCACAAAAATTCTTAATGTTAGGATTTCAAGATAATTTTCCACTTTATTTTAAAGGTGAAAAATTAGACTATGGCGCTTTTATAGAGGTTAAGATGTTTGGACGTGCCACTGAAGATTCTTTGAATAGAGCTACTAAAGAAATTTGTGATTTATATAAAGAAGCTCTTAATATTCCTCCAAAGTCTATTTATGTTAAATTTGAAGAGGTAGATAATTGGGGATGGAATGGAGCTAACTTTTAATTATCTAAAAATATCCTAGTTGAAAATTAAAAAACTTTGCTAAGATTCAGATTCTTAGCAAAGTTTTTTAATTATAATTACTATTTAAAGTAAACCTTATTTAATTCTTTTTTTAATGTTTCTCTTAGTTCATTTATTTCTACTTCATAGTTATCAGAGTTATTTTTAGGGGTTCTATCGTTAACAAATCTACCGTAATTTTCTACTCCCCAGAAATCTGCTGTATCATCATCTAATACCTTAAAGGCATTCATATAGCTATCCCAAGCTTCATTATCCATACCTTCTACGCCATCTCCTATATAACCTCTTCCACCACCTAGGAATCCAGCATTCATAATAGTATATATAGATTTTCCTTTAAGCATTCCTTCTAATCCTTTGTCTGTATCTTGGTATGCAAACTTCTTAGCAAATACAGTTTCCATATATCCCTTAGTTATAGCATTAGGTGTATCGTGCCAATTTGGATAACAGAATATTATGTAATCTGCCTTTGTAACATATTCTTGCTCTTTCTTAATTTCTGGAGTTGGTTCTCCTTTACCATCCTTAGCATAATAGAAGTTTTCTAAGGATAGAACTGGATTAAATTTCATATCATATAAGTCTCTTACCTCAACCTCTACCTTCTTTTCCTCAAAAAGTTTCATAGCTGTTACTGCAAGATCATAGTTAACGCTATCCTTTCTTGGGTCACCAATTACAAATAAAGCCTTCTTTTTCTTTGAATCAGTGAAACCTTTTGGTTTGTAGTCTTGTACTAAATTTTCTGGAACTATAGATGCTGATGTTGATGCATCTGCTGAGGCTGATGTTGTTCCATCTGCTGTAACACCATTTTCCTGAGTTTGAGGATTTTTATTATCATTAGCTGCATTACTTCCGCAACCAATTAATCCTATTGTGATTATCCCTGTAATTATAGCTGTTAATATCTTTCTTTTCATTTGTATTTCCCCCTATTATTTTACGATAAAGCTTTTATTTCCTCTATTAATAATTTCAATTCATCTTTTAAGAGTTCATTTCTTCTTTTTACTACTGAACATTTCATAACAATTTTTTTATCTTTAAATGGTATTCTTTTTAAATAGCCATTAAAGTTATATTCTGTTTTCCAATCTACACATACTGAAAAAGATGGTAGGCTTATCAGTATGTCTTCATAGGATTTAGAATCATTTACTCTAATTATCTTTTTATTTGTATCTAATCCAAGTTCCTTAACTTCATAATTTAAATTAAATAGTCCTCTAAATAGTTGCTGTTTTTTTACACAAAACAATCCATTTAAATCATCTGCAGATATATATTCTCTATGGTTTAGCAGGGAACTTTCATTTACATGAAGCTTTAATTCACCTTCAATAAGCTCTACACATTCTAAATCTTCATTTTCAAGATACTTCAAAATATTTTTCTCTTGATAGTGGCTATATTGTATAAAGGCTATATCTACATCTCTATTAATGAGTTTGTCTATTGCATCATCAAAATTATCATCATATAAAATGAATTCATAGTTTTTATTCTTAAATATAGCGCATAGGTCTGTGAATTTCTTTCTAACTATACATGATCCAAATGAAGCTATTTTAATTTTATTGTCGTTATGATCATATAAGAGTTTCTTTTCTGTTAGTTCAAATTGATTTACTAAGGTCTTGGCATAATGATATATTTCTCTACCTTCTGTAGTTAGTTTAACTCCTTTATTTGTTCTTTCAAATATAATGCGTCCTAACTCATTTTCTAAAGAATTAATTTGTGCACTTAAATTAGGTTGAGAAATATATAGGTTGGAAGCAGCTCTTGATATACTACCTGTTTCCACAACTTCAACAATATAACGTAATTGATTATACTCCATGGATATCCTCTTCTTTTGTTAAATTTTTGTTTTATATCTTGCAAAATATCTACTCATATACAATTTAAGATATTTGTAAACGAAAAACAAGTAGCTGGCTATCTGTATTTTTTATAGCCAGCTACAAAATATTTATCTCTTGAAAAGTGCTAGGATATCTTCATCATCTAAATTGCTAATATTTTCACCAAGCTCTATATTTTTACCTACCACTTTATCTATTAAATTTTTCTTTTCTTCTTGAAGAGATATAATCTTCTCTTCAATAGTACCTTCAGAAATCATCTTAATTACTTCAACAACATGCTTTTGACCTATTCTATGGGCTCTATCTGTTGCTTGATCCTCTACAGCAGGATTCCACCATGGATCAAAATGAATAACTATATCTGCACTAGTTAAATTTAATCCTGTTCCACCAGCTTTAAGAGAAATTAAGAATACTGAAGTATCGTCTTTATTAAAATCTTCAACAAGCTTATTCCTTGTTTTTATTGGAGTTGACCCATCTAAATAGTAATGTGATACTTCGTTCTCCTTAAATACTTTAGAAATATTACTAAGTACTGATGTAAATTGAGAGAATACAAGAATCTTATGTCCTTCATCTATACTTTGTACAACAGTCTCTAAAAGTGCATCTATCTTACCACTGCCTCCTTTATAATCATCCATAACAATAGAAGGGTCTAAGCAAATCTGTCTAAGCTTTGTAATGTAAGATAATATTTCAATTTTACTTTTAGAGAATTCATCATCTTGAACCTTCTTTTCGATTATATCTTGAATATATTTAACATATGTTGAATACACCTTTAATTGCTCATCATCAAGGGGAACTATTAATCTATTTTCTATTTTATCTGGCAGCTCCTTTATAACATCTTTCTTATATCTTCTAAGTATAAATGGCTTAATTAATCTATTTAAGTCTTGTATTAAACATTCATCCTCTTCAAGTCTTCTATGATATCTTGTTGCAAATTTCTTTTCATCATAAAGATATCCTGGCATTATAAAATCAAAAATGCTCCATAGCTCCATAAGAGAATTTTCAATTGGTGTACCAGTTAATGCAAATCTATTCTTTGATTTAATACTTTTTACTGACTTAGCATTTTGAGAAGACGGATTCTTTATATTTTGTGCCTCATCTAAAATACAATAATCAAATTCTATTTCCTTATACAGATCTATATCTCTCTTTATTAGGTTATAGGTTGTAATTAAAACATCATACTTATCTCTATTCTTTAATATGCTTTCTCTCTCTTCCCTATTGCTATGTAATATCCCAACTCTTATATTAGGCGCAAACTTCTTAAACTCTTTATACCAGTTATAAACTAGAGAAGTTGGAGCTACTATTAAACTTAAAGCTTTTTCATTTGAAGCAAGGAAAGTTATAGTTTGAAGAGTTTTTCCAAGTCCCATTTCATCCCCTAGTATTCCTCCAAATCCTAAATAATCCAGAGTCTTAAGCCATGAAAATCCAATTTTTTGATATTCCCTTAAATTTGCATTTATATTATCTGGAATAGGAAACTCTTTTCCCTTTAGTTTTCCTAAGGTAGTTTTTAGGGATTTTAGACCCCTTCTTCCTTTTACATATGTTATTTCATTATCTTGTAGATAATCCTCAACATACATACCTTTATTCTTATTAAATTCTATAGTGTTTTCACTAATTTCTTTATCTTCATTTAAGGAATCTAGTAGTTTAAGAAGCTTATTTAGTTCTATTTCTTCTAAATCTAAAAACTCACCAGTTGAAAGTTTGTAAAACTTTTTGCTATCTCTAAATGCTCTTAGAATATTTGTTGTTTCATCTTCCTTAATATCCCCAAGTTTAAACTTAAATTCAAAATAATCATACTTACCTTTTCTAACCTCACCCTTAAATGCATTAGAAGAAAGATTTTTTATACCAGTAAACCTATCTGAGTAAAATATTTCGCCATACTCATGAAGCTCTAATATGTCCTCTTTAAAAAATTTAAATATGTACTCATCATCCTTAAAAAATCTAAAGGTATCATTAACTTCTTCAAAACCTAATTCTCTAAGTTTTCTTATTACCTTTTCCTCTCTATTAGTATCTCTATATATAACCTTATCCTTTAGATAATGAAAATAGTTAAATTCATACTTATCATAACAAACCTTTAAGGTAAGGAATATATTGTCACTTTTATCAAAATAGAACTTAAAAGACACAGGTGCTATAACTACCTTATTGCTTAAAGATTTAGATAGTTCTATATCATCACTAATTTTTTGCATAGAAGGTATTAAATCTCTAAGAACTCTTTCTTCTTCGTCTCTTGTAAAGAATATAGAGTTTCCGTGGTTGAAGGCTTCTAAATATGGAGTTATCCCTTCAATCTGATCATATGATGGTAAATATATTGTAGTATTGAACATAAATACATCATTAGTATCATTTAAGGCTTCTGGAATACCACGAGGAGCTTCTAGCTTAATTAAGTTACCTAAATCCCTTAAATTCATAGGAAGAGGGATATTCTCCTCTAAAATTTCTGTTTCAATTAATCTTGAATAAAAGCCACTTCCTAAATAAACTCTAAAGTCCTTTATTATAGTCATAAACTCTCTTAAAAGAGCTTTAGGTATAACAATCTGCTTTCCTGAAACAAGCTTTTCATTAACCTTCCTAAAGGAATTAGAGGATAAATCAATTTCTTTTAATAATTCAATAAACTTTATTAGTCTTTTAATTGATGAGGTTAAGCGCTGTTCCTTTATGTTAAATATAAAGTCCTTTCCATAAGGAATAGATATTCTATTATAAAGCCCAACTAAGAAAGCATCGATATCCTTTAGTGTATATAGCTTGTTAGACTTCATTCCTTCAAGACCTATTTTGAATTCTGCTCCTAGTTTTCCTGTCCACTGTATTTTATTAAGTATGACCTCTATCTTTATCTTATCCTTCTTTTTTTCTTCACCAAGCAGTAAATCTAGTATAGAGCTTTCTGTTTTCTTTATAAGTTCCTCTTTAGCTTCAGTTAAACCTAGTTCATCCTTTATACTTGGATTTTCCTCTAAAGAATTAATAAACTTATAAAAGGTAGCCACAAGATGCTTACAGCAATATCCACTCTTACTACTCTTCTTTTCAAAGGTATTACAACTACAATGAGAAAATATTACTTCCTTATTCCTTTTATCTATATCTAATTTACAAGAATACTGGCTATATAAATCTTCAGAAATAACTGAACTAGTAAGAACTATTTTTTCACTATCTCCCTCAAAATTTAAATCTGAAATCAAATCATTTTTGAATACTCTTCCCCCATCTTTTTCATTTTTACCCCAGGTACTTTTATTAAATCCTTCTATTAAGGCTTGCTTTAACATTAAATCACCACATTTTCTTTAGATTAATCTATTTATATAATAACAGAACTGAAGTTCTTCTGTCTAACTACTATAATTAGATATATTTTAATAACAATAGCAAAACACCACTAAATCCATAAATTATTATTAAGTAATAGGTTAATAAAATTATATAAATCTTTCATTAGTTAATAAAATAAACTTAACTCATGCAAGGTTTATAAAAATAGCTTAACCCTATAGAGCACTTAAACTGGAGGAAATATGTACAAGGTTCTGATATTTGATATAAAAGATTCTAGAAAAATTTCAAATAGAGAAGACCTTCAAAAGACTCTAATAACTTTAATAAAAGAGTGTAATAGAATTTTTAAAGAATATATATTAAGCCCATTTTGTATAACTTGCGGAGATGAATGGGAAGGTTTATTGACTATAAATAGTCCTCATTTAGAAATACAACGATTCTTCAAGAATGCATTACCCTCAAACATTAATTTCTACTTTGGAATAGGAATTGGTGAAATATCTATTAAGGATTTCTCTCTTCCAACCAATTGCCTTGATGGAGAAGCCTTTATTAAAGCAAGAGAAGAATTAAATAAAGCTAAGAGTAATAATATATTCTCTTAGCTCTAATTTTCTTTATATTAATTTATAGATAAGAAGACCAGCTATATAAGCAGTTACCAAGCTTACTAAAGTACCTATAATAAAACATTCTACAAAGTAATCTTCAGAAAACTTCTTAAACCTTGCAATTGATTTTAAAGTTAATATTACTGCTATTAAAGCATATTGAGTACAAACTACTGATATTATGATAAAAATTCTTTCTAAAACACCTATTATAAAACCACCATTTTTGGCACCTTCATCCTCTTCATAATTACTTCTAGTAATGGTATTTAACAAAAACTTTAAAAAATATCCAACCTCATAGGTACAAAACAATAAAATAAAACATATAGCTAAAAAGTTATTATAAGGTACTAATTTACCTTTAAGAAAATTAATATATTCTAAAAATTCATAAAAGCTTATATTGTTAAATACTATGAAAATAATATATAAAGCTATAAAATGAAAAATCTGATCTAAAATGAACAGACATAAATTACTAAGCTTATAGGGTAACTTGTCCACATTGCACTTATAGAAACACTTGCCATAGTCTATAACAAAATGAATACACCAAATAAAAATTGCGCTTAGTAAATAGTTACTCAAATCAAGTAAAGAAGTATAATTTACTATGAATACTAAAATTAAAAATATTATGGTATGAATAAATGCATGTATAAGATTATATCTAGCTGATAAGATATAACCCTTTGTATTTTTCAAACATATAGCTTCCCTTCCTTTTACAATTTTGTCTGGTTGAAAAACAAAATCTCCAAGAACATGTGATATTAAAGCTATTAAAAACAATGTAAAATTCATAGTTATCTTTCCTTATACTGAGCAAATAGAGATTCTATAATCCTTATATTATTCTCTATCACAAAAAATTCTGCTGAATTTAACTTTTGAGATATATCTGACTTTGAATTAGATATGCCTTCTTCAACCATTTTATTATAGGAACCAGCTTTCCTATACCCTTTAATAACTATCCATTGTTTAGGAGTTATTTTATTAAGTAATATCTCTGTACTTTCAATTAAAGAGTTAATTACACTTACTAAATCTAATTTACTATTTAAATTATCATTTTCTAAGGAAACTGCTACTTCCTCATTTCTACTTACAAAATACTCATTTAATAACACTCTATTAGCTTTAGAGTTAATTAAACCTCCACCTTTTTTAGATAGATTTAAAGCATTTCTAGCATTTATAAAAGCCTCTCCATCCATATTAGAGCTTCTATTATAAACCTCAGTGCTTATAGATCCAATTCCTATTCCAGAGTAAGTTTTTATTCCATAATTACTTAAAAACTCATTAATTTCAGTGATTATAGTATAGCTTTTAGAAATATCCTTAAGAACTATTTGCCACTCATCTCCTAAAGTAATTGTAATAGGAGTTAAAAGCTTATCTTCATACTTGTTGCTAAGAGACTTTAAGTAATTTTTAATTATATTTTGAACTTCTATTCTATTTTTGATTTTACGCGAATGAACAATATCCATGTTTATAACGCTGTATATCATTTTATTATCTCCACTTCGTTTTTTATTAAATTATACCATATCGTTACATAATTTAACCAAAAAATTAACTCTCCAATGGTAATATTTGACCATCTACATAATATCTATACATCTGTAGTGTAATCTTATTTACAAGAACTATAGAATCTGCTTGATATCCTCCGTCTGGACTATTATGAATAATATAGAATCTATAATAATCTTTATCTATATTCTTCGGAAGGTTTAGATTATCTTCAGTATACTTATAATCTACTTCATCTTGAGTTTTTCCAGTATAGTCATAAATCCTATGCCTTATATCCTCTATAGAAAGCCCGCTGTAGTCATAGTGAGGAATATTCCTTTCATCGCCTTTAACCTCTAATAGCTTAAATATACCATTGTCATACTTCATTATTTCAACTACATCAATTATCTTATCATTAATTGAAACATCCCTTAAAGAGAACCTGTTTAAAAGCTCGTATATATTATCTCCGTCTACATCCTTTAAAATCCCACCGCTAGATTCTTGGGTATAATTGTCCTGCTTATTTGTAGGGGTTCCAGACTCATCATAGAAACCATTATCTAAATAAAACTTCTTCTTATCTTCAGGAATATTATATTTATAATACTTGTAACTCTTTATATCCATAACATAATATGAATTGCCCATTAAAAATCCTTTATCGTACTTAGGTACATCCTCTTCAGCTACTACATATTCCCCGTCTTTATATAAATAAAGAAGAGAGTAATGGCTTGATGCTCCTGCCTTAACATCTATTAATATATCCATAACTTTATCTCCAGTAGTATCTTTAGCATCAACTATTTCTATGCTCATTGGATCTACTTCCTTAACATAAAGTGTTTTCTGGTTACTTCCATCAACTATTTGAATATAAGCTTTCTTTTCATCTTTGCTATCTTTCTCAAGTAATTTTATGATATCTCCAACTCCATCACCATCAAGATCTGTAGTAATGCTGTTCACCTCACTATATCCATTAATATTAATTTCCTCATCTAATTTAAATGTAACATTCTTTTTATTTATCTCAGGTTCAATCTTCCTTTTATTATCTCCACAACCTACAAATGATAATATAATTAAACAAAAAATTGCATAAGTTATACATTTTTTCATACTCATCCTCCAATAATTTTATTCTTACAATAATCTTATTTGCACAATGGATGAATAATGAATAAAAAAAGTAAGAAGAGATTTTTGGTCTCCTCTTACTTTCTAATTAAATTAATTATTCAACTATTTCACCAAGTAATGAGAATGGTTGAGCTCTATTTATGTGAACATTAACTAACTTACCAATCATAGAAGAATCTCCTGAGAAGTTTACAAGTCTACCATTTCTTGTTCTACCCATTAACTTAGTTTCATCATTCTTAGATGGTCCTTCAACTAGAACTTCAACAGTTCTACCTTCATAAACCTTATTTCCATTAATAACACCTTTATTAATAACATCAACTAATCTGTTGAATCTTTCGTGCTTAACATCATCTGGAACTTGATTTTCCATTCTGTCAGCTGGTGTATGGTTTCTTCTTGAGTAAATGAAAGTAAACGCTGAATCATATCCAACTTCTTTGCAAAGATTTAAAGTGTCTAAGAAGTTTTCTTCTGTTTCTCCAGGGAACCCAACAATAATATCTGTTGTTATTGAGCATTCTGGAATTTCTTCTTTAATCTTCTTAATTAAGCTCATGTACTTTTCTCTATCATAGTGTCTGTTCATCTTCTTTAAGATTTCATCAGAACCACTTTGAACTGGAAGATGAATTTGTTCACATAACTTGTCACATTCTTTAATAGCCATAATAACATCTTCTGTTAAGTCCTTAGGGTGAGATGTCATAAACCTAACTCTTTCAAGACCTTCAATTTCGTTAATTCTTCTAAGAAGTTTAGCAAAATCTATTTCTTCTTCTAGCCCTTTACCGTATGAGTTAACATTTTGCCCTAGAAGAGTTATTTCTTTATAGCCTTGAGCTACAAGTTCCTTAATTTCTTTTTCAATTTCTTCCGGTCTTCTACTTCTTTCTCTTCCTCTAACATAAGGAACTACACAGTAAGTACAGAAGTTATTGCATCCATACATAATAGTAACAAATGCTTTTATTGAACTTTCTCTATCTACAGGAATACCTTCAATAATTTCAGTTTCTTTGTCAAATATTTCTTTAACTTGAACCCCTTCAGTCTTTACTCTATTTAAGTATTCAGGGAACTTATAAGAGTTATGTGTACCGAAGATAATATCAACATATGGGAACTCTTTTAAAATTTTGTCGGCCATTCCCTTTTGTTGCATCATGCAACCACAGATACCTATAACTAAATCAGGATTATTTTTCTTTAGTTTCTTAAGTAGTCCTAAGTTTCCATAAACCTTATTTTCAGCGTTTTCTCTTACGCAACATGTATTAAATAAAATAATTGAAGCTTCTTCTTTAGCTTCAGTTTTTGTATATCCAATTCTCTTAAGCATTCCTGAAAGCTTTTCAGAGTCTTCTTCATTCATTTGACAGCCCCATGTTTCAATATAATACTTTAGATTTTTTACTTCTGACATAGTATTCTCCTTTACATGCAAATTTCTAATGTATTATAACAAATTTATTGCATAAAATAAAGGGTTGTTATTTTTTAATAATAGGAGATCGTGATTTTAATTGTATTATTATTAATGGTTATGAAAAAAAATCACTGTATATCAGAGTATAGATATACAGTGATTTAAATTTTAACTTATTTTATTTTCTTTTTTTAATACTACAAAACAAGCTCCTGCAACAGATATAACTAAAAGTGCAAACCATAAACCTATATTTGCATTATCTCCAGTAGCTACACTTTGTCCTTCTATTTGTTTTAAATTGTTAAATGCATTTTCCAATTCTGCTATTGCCTTTTCAACTTCTTCTGTTGTGGCATCTTTATTTTCAATAACAGTTTTTGCAGAATCTAAAGCATTTTTTAGGTTATTCCAGCTTCCATCTGTATAATTTCCCTTTTCTAATTTAATAAGTTTATTATATAACTTTATTAGTCTAGTTTTATCCACTTTTACTTCAAGCTTAGATAATGCATCTGCAAGATTATTATATGCTGCTTCAATTTCTTCTTTTGAAGCATTAGTATTATCTAATACCAATTGAGCATTTTTAACAGCATTCTCAAATACTTTAAGGGAAGCTTGTGTATATTTAGAGGTATCCAAGCCTTCTATTTTATTTAAGAAAGCTTGTAAATCATCTTTTGAGATTTCTTCTTCTGGTGTTGTTTTAACAAGCTTATCGTAAGCATCAGTTAACTCATTGAATGCATTATTAATTGCTTCTTGCGTAGCTAAATCATCATTTAACACGCTTTTTGCCTTTTCTAATGCTTTGATAAATAAACTCCAGCTCTCCTCAGTATAATCATCCTTTTCTAGGGACTTAACCTTATTATATAGATCCTCTAATTGAGATTTATCCACTTCAACTGTGTTGTCTTCTAATATTAAACTAACCATTGCAACTGATAATTCTGTTTTCATAATTTCAACATCATTTGCATTTGGTTCTTCTGAATCTACTAAAGCTTTTGCCTCTACAATCTTATCTTGAAGAGTTTTCCAAGAATCTACTGTAAATCCTTGATCTTCAATAGCTGAAGCTTGAGCAATAAGTTTATTTAAACCTTCAAGATCTGCTTTTACATCCACTGCATACAATTTAATTTCAGAAGCTGTTCCATTATTATTTACTGCTTCTAGTGCAACTAATCTTACATGTTTAGTTGTAACTGCATCAAACTCAATAATTTTTGCTTCAGAATTTCTTGCCAGGGTTCCTTCCTTAACCTTTGTATAGTTAACACCATCATCACTTACTTGAATCTCGTATTTAGTAATAGTTCCATTAAGTCCACTTTGTCGAGGAACATATGTCAATCCATTTACCTTAGTTGGCTCGTCCATTTCAAGGTCAATCCAATGAGGCATTGTAGTTACATTCCAATCTGTATGCCACATAGTTCCAGTGTTATCATCTAATACATTTTTAGGATCAGATCCATCTTTTTGATAACTAGAAGCTGTAGCTTTAATTATTGAATTATCAATATAATTAACATTTTTTATAGGTTTTGCTACCAATCCATTTAATGCAGATGCTAATGATTTTTCGTATCCATCTACTGTAGACTGTAATGAAGCTGGTAAGTCTCCTCTAATGCTATTCTTTACAAATAACAATACATTTACACTTTCTTCTGTATATGGAGATAAGTCTTCTGGAATTAAAGATAAATATGCATTTACTCTAGAATAATCAGCTTTTTCAAAATCTAAATCCTTTAATATTGCATTAATTTCATTAGCTTTTTCGCTAATTTCTTGTGATGTTGGATTATATTTAGTAAATATCTTCTTAGAATCCTTTATTAATGCACTTAGTTTATGGTTTTTATTTTCTTTTAAATATTCACTAGCATTCCATACTGCATAATCTAATTCTATAGTGGAAGCATATTCTGCATTTTTAGCTAATCTTATATCATCTACATATCCTATAAATGATTTAGTTTTGCTTCCAATATATTGCATAGGGAACATATTAGTTGCAAGTAATGGTCTTCCTTCTACTTTTTCTCCATCACCTAAGGTATCCACTAAGTTTCCATTTACATATAAAGAAATTTGATTTAACTCATTCTTAAATTCTAATTCTACCCATTCATTTACAGGTAGTTCATAATTAAATGAATAATCATAATTTTCTCTTGAGAAACCAACTTTTCCAGTATCCTTTTGAACTGCTTTTATAGAACCGTATTCTGATTCAAATAAAATTTGTTCTTCTTTACTATTTGAAGTACGCTTAACCTTTACACGTAAATCATTATTCAATCCTACTGTATTTAACTTAGATTGAACGTAGCTTTCATTACCCTTTAACTCTAAAACGTTTTTACCATCTTCTTCTTTAATTTCCGCATTACTTCCTGAAGCTAAATTATATCCATTAGATGATGAATCTTTTAAATCGTCCATATTATATTGTGCAATATTTTCAGATTTTGTTTCTACATCATAATCAAAGTTTACTCTAGGGTCTTCTCCAATTTCATTAATTTTTTCTTTTGCTTCATCTAATGATAAGTCATTTTTACCCCATAGTTTTGCAGCAAATAATGGCATTGCTACACCAATACGATCATAAACATCATATTCACTTACACCATTATCAAGATAGTCAGTCATATCATTCCATACAGCAAATGCACCACCAATCATTTGATCATCACCAGCAGGAATAGTAACACCACCAATAGAATTAATTGGTAGGTTATACATAGTATTATCATTTAAATAATCATAATAATACCCTGCGTTAGGAACAATATAGTAGTTACCATCATTACAGTTAATTAAATCAAAGCCTTGTTCGTACATTTCATCCATGTTAGCATAACCAAAGTTCCATAAATTCATTTGTACCTTTTCACTTCTTACAGGAGTTGTACCTCTACATTGAGATAAGCTTCCCCATATACGTGCAGTTCTTCCTGTATCTTGAACATACTCTAAAATATCATCTGCAAATTTTCTGTAGGATTCTTTATCTGCATTATATTCATCTGCTCCTACATGAATGATCGTCTGGTCATCAAATACTGGGTCTTCACCCATCATGTATTCATCAAAAATACTCTTAACAAACTCTAAGCATTCATCATATTTTGTTTTTAAAGCAAGGTGATCATTATCACGTCCCCATGTTCCGTGACGTAGATCAGGACGTACTTTAGTTAGTGCAAGAGAGTGAGCAGGAGTATCTATTTCAGGAACAATATTAACCCCATATATTCTTGAAGTTTTAATGAATTCATTAAATTCATTTTTAGTATAAAACATATCTGTGCTTGTTAAATCAGCTTTGTTTAATCCGTTATTACCGCCCTCTTTTATGTCAGACTCTAAACGGAATGCAGAATAAGCTTCCATTGGATCTTTACCAGCAGAAGAATAGTTTTCTAACGGAATTAGGTTATCATTTAAATGAACTTGGAAATCATTTAATTTATACCATGACATTTCCTTTACTATTTGTTCTAAATAATCCATAGTAAATGTCTTACGACCTACATCAAGAATAAATCCTCTTACTTCGTATAGTGGATAATCTCTTGTAACTCCTTTTGGAATTGTAATATTATTATTTTGTTTTAAAATCTGTAATATTGTTCTTGTTGCCCAAAAAGAACCCGTTTCTGTTTCAGCTTCTACTGTAATATAATCAGAAATATCCATTAAATATCCTTCATCTTGTAAACCTTTAGATTGATCCTTTGTTAAAGTAAAAGAAATATCTCCAGCCTTAGGTGTTACTCCTGAAACTACCTTTAATGTTTTACCGCTCATTGCCTTATAATCTTCAGCAAAAGTTTCAGCCATTTCTTTAAGTTCTGAAGGAACAATAATTCTAGACGAATTTGAAATTGTAAAGTTTCCTTTGCTTCCTTTCCATTCACGAAGTTCAGGAATTACAACTGGAGAAACATTCTCCCCTTCTTCATTTGTATATTTACCAGGAACTTTTATAGCGCATTCTTTGAACTTGTACTCTTTAGTCTCTTCATTAGTAACTTTAAATGAGACGTTTACAGTAACATCAGTTATAGGTTCATAAATTGTTAAATCTTCACCAATTACTTGTTCATAATCAGTACCATTATATTCAACAATAAAACCATCTTCATTTGGTAAATTAGAAATATCTAGCTTTTTATCACCTTTCTTAGGAGATTCAATATTAATAGAATTTACAATATCAGAGATGCTTTTTTTAGTATCTCCCCCATAAACCTCCATTTCATAAAGTGAAACAGAATTCCATGTAACAATTCCATCAGGATCATCTGCAGTATATTCATTGATATATAATCTTACATATCTTGCATTATATACTTTATCTAGAATGATTTTTTGATCCTTTCTAGATGGATTTTCAGTGAAACTTTGTACTGTTTTCCAGTCATTATCATTCATAGGGTTACTTAATGTGTCAGCTATTTGTATTTCATACTTTGTAGCATTTCTTCTTTCCCAAAATAAATTAATTGTTTTTATATCTTGTTTTTTACCTAAATCTACATAAATCCAAGCTGGCTTTCCAGTTGCAGACCAACGAGATCCTTTTGATGTAGTATCACCATCAACAGCTTTATCTCCACTTAAAGAACTTGTTTCAGAATCACTAACAAAAACTTCTTTTCCTAAAGCAATATTTTCTGATGGATCTTGCTCATCAGGCATAGATGAATCTTTTAACATTACTTTAAAATCACTGCAAGAAACGTTAGGATAGCCCTTTTGTTCAGTTACTTCTAACTTTACATATCTTCCTTTTACAGATTCTTCTAATAAATTTTCAGATATTTTTGTAGTATTACCTGCTTGTACAGCTACTGGGTCCCCCCAATTGTTAATATCATTAGATACATAAATATTATAGCTTGAGGCATAATTTTCATTGCTTTCCCAGATCATTCGAAAATAATTTAACTCTTCTTCCTGACCTAAATCAACATATGCCCACTGAACTGGTTTACTTTCTGATGACCATCTAGACCCCTCATCTTCATCTGTTAAATTGCTAGCAGGCATGGTACTGTACTCAGCACTTGCAATTACATTCTTGTTTAATGCCAAATTTACGTTAGGTGAAGTTTTAGCTGAAACTGTCATTGCATTAAATGGAATTAAATTCACTATCATAGCGGCACTAAGTAAACTATTAATGATACGCTTAAATTTCATACTTACCTTCCTTTCTTTTTAGTCTTATCCAGTTTTTTATTAATACAATACCTTCTCAATCCCCCTATTTACATCCCTCCTGTCATCCATGTAAATAATCATAGATAAACTTATTTACATATTTATACAGTTCCAGTTTATAACCTGTTGCCTTATTCGTATTTGCACTAATTAGTTAAACTTGTTAACTTTTGGTTTTTTTGAAATTTAGAAACAAAAATAAGAACTCTAAATTTTAGAGTTCTTATTACTTTAATACCCCACTATTAATAGTATAAATATAACTGCCAGTGCACATATACCTATAAATACATCATCTTTTTTATTACTTTCTATTATTCTTACACCATATATTTTTTTACTTGGATAAAAAAATTGAACACCTTCTGTAGTGAAACAATCAAGAAATATATGTAACATATAATTTATACACCAAACTATAGCTATGTTTAAATTTATAATAGCAACCAGTAAAGTACTTAAAACTAAAAATATAAGTGAATGTGTTAATGATTTTCTTTTAATTAATATTTGAGATAAGTCAGGCACAATTGAAGCAAGCAATCCCCAAAAAGCTATTGGTTCCTCTAGTATTAAGGGTAAAGTAACAGCCAATGCCACCGCAATCTGTGTTTTTTTAGACATATTATTACCACTTCCTAAACTTAGTTATAAGAATAGTATTACCTAAAATTTCATATTTATAGGTATATATTTTATCCAAAAATAAAAGACCCAAGGTTAATCTTGAGTCTTTTTCTTATTTAGCAATCTTAGTTCATAAATTATATCGCTTTGTCCCATTAATAAGAATCCTAATCCTAAACAAATAGGCGTAAAAATTAAGGCATAAGAACCTATAAAAAATATCCCCAATATACTCCATATAACTAACAAAAAACCTATAATTTTTAAAGAAATATCCATATTTACCCCCTCAATCCCTGTTAAAACCCTAATAGTCTACTTTGAATCTTATCAAATTCATCTTGTGTTATTACTCCTGAATCAAGCAATCCCTGTATCTTTAAAATTTCATCTACTGTAGACAGTTCATTATTAAGATCCATATCATCTGAAGAATATAAAGAATTGTTTTCTGAATTTATTGTACTCTCAAGAAATTGCATAAGCTCTTTTACAGTACCATAAATAGAGTTATATAAATTTGAATGTATATTTAGTTCACTAGCTACAATTTTTATCTCTTTATTTCCCTTGTTTTTATTAGAGGAATATAGTCTTAGCTTTAAGCTATTTACAAAAGCATTAGTAGTTTGTCCATTTATATTTTCAATTGGAGGTTGCCCTAAACCACCTTTATTAATAACAAAACCATCTTCAACTAATTCAAATCTTGTTATATCACCATATCTATATACCACTGCATCTTTAATATGTTTACCAAAACTATCTAGTACTTGGAACATCTGATTTTCTTCATCTATCTCTATGTATGTTCCAATCTTCTTAGTTCCTTTAAATTTATTTAATTCCTCTTGATTCAAAACGTATTTTGAGATTGCATCTTCTATCTCTCTTACTCTTCTTTGTGAAATATCTACACTATTACTTAAATAGTCATAACTTTTATCATAACATTCTTTACAAATGAATCCATTAAATATGGCAATTTTAGCCCCTACCTTATTGCATACCATGCAAGATTCTTTTTTACCAAAAATACCCATACAATCACCCTTTCTTTACAAAATAATTATACTATCATACACTTTTTTTAACAATAACAATAACCCCAAATATGTAAATTGCATATTATATATTACAAGATTCGCCAATTACTTAGTAAACCTCTTATTCTTTACTTGTAGAACAAATAAAAAGTTGGTGAGAAAATGAAGAATATTAACTACTTTTTTCAAAAGAAAAGAGCTAATTTTGGTGATATTATAAGTGTAAATAGGGGGCTATATAGACATTATGGTGTATATATAAGTGATAATACAGTAATTCATTATGCATCCTTTGGTGGAAATTTTGGTAGAAATGTATGTATTCATGCAACAAGTTTAAGAAAATTCCTAAATGGTTCTATGGGATATGAAGTTTGTGTTTTCCCTGATGGATTTAATGGTAAAGAGACGGTAAAAAGAGCTCTATCTAGAATTGGAGAAAGGCGTTATAGCCTATTTGCAAATAACTGTGAACATTTTGCAACATGGTGTAAAACTGGGGTATCTTATTCAAAACAAATTTGAATAGATAGTTATAAAAAAACTCTGCTTGTCAGAGTTTTTAGTATTTTCTATTAACCATAAAGATAAGAGTAAGTCAAATAAAAATATAAAAAGGAACTGACCATAAAGTCAGCTCCAATATTTGAATAAAGGGATTTGTGAATTTTAATTACTTAGTTGCTCCTTCAAGTGCCTTATTTACTGCTTCTAAAACACCCTTTGAGGAATTTGTAGCACCACTTACAGCTTCAACGCCTTCAGTTCCTTGCTTTTCAATAATTTCTGGAATCATATTATCCTTAACTCCATCAATTAGTGTCTTTGTTTCTTTATGTTCAACTACTTCAACAGTAGAAATTTTACCTTTTTCAACATTAACTTCAACCTTAATTGTTCCTGAAGTTCCTTGAGCTTCACCAGTGTAAGTACCATCTGTATACTTTCCACCTCCACATCCAACAAGAACACCAGCTGTTAATATAGCTGTAGCTATTAATGAAACTAATCTCTTCTTCATATCTATTTCTCCTTACTATTTTACTAAAGCAGCAGCATTCTTACCTGCAACTCTTCCATATACAACAATATCAGCTAAAGCATTACCACCAAGTCTGTTACCACCATGTACTCCACCAGTAACTTCACCTGCAGCAAATAATCCTTTAATTACATTTCCATCTTTGTTTATAACTTCAGCATTTGTATTTATCTTAATTCCACCCATTGTATGGTGAACAGCTGGAGTTACAGGAATTGCATAAACCTTACCTTGGTTTAATTGTCTTGGTAAATCTTCTCTTCCAAATTCACTATCAACCTTTGAAGATACTGCCTTGTTATATGTATCTACTGAAGCTTTCATAGTTGCCTTGTCTATTCCTAGCTTTTCAGCTAATTCTTCAACAGAATCTGCTTCTGTAACAAGTCCCATGTTGAAGTATTCTTCTGTAGCCTTTAAGCTCTTTCTTAAACCTTCATCAAAGAAAAGGTAAGCAACCTTATCATCTTGTTCTAATATAGCTTTAGAAACAACATCTCTAGTTAATAATTCATTTATAAATCTCTTACCTGATTTGTTTAATAATATTGCACCATTTCCTCTAACAGCTTCAGTAACCATTACTGCTTTATCAGGAACAACTGTTGGGTGAGTTTGAATTTCTGCCATATCAACAAAATCTGCATTAACTGCTTCTGCAAGTTTTATACCATCACCAGTAGCACCATTATGGTTAGTTGTAGCAAATCCTTTAAGGTCAGCCTTCTTTTGAACTACCATTTCTTGGTTTGCAGAGAATCCACCAGCAGCAATTACAACTGCCTTAGCTTTAATTGTATATTCCTTACCTTCTTTATCTGTAGCCTTAACCCCTTCAACGTTTCCATCTTTATCAAGGATTATTTCTTTAGCTTCATTCCATAATCTTAAGTCTACCTTTTCCTTATCAGCAGCTACTTTTAAAGTATCTACTAAGTGAGCACCTACCGCTGCTCCTCCAGTTGGTCTGTGAGTTCTATAATTTGTTGAACCTGCCATCTTACCAACATCTGAAAGGTCAGCTCCAATATCAGTTAACCATTTAACTGCATCCTTAGCTTCATTTGCTAGCTTTTCTACTAATTCAGGATTGTTTTTATCATATCCACCCTTCATAGTATCTTTAATCATTTGCTCTATGCTATCTTCAATTTCTTTAGCTTTTTGTTGGTCAGTTTCAGCAGCATTTAATCCACCTGTAGCTCTGTTAGTGTTACCACCTACTATAGGCATCTTTTCTAAAAGAACTACCTTATTTACACCTTCTTGTTTTGCTTGAACAGCTGCAGATAACCCTGCTCCACCTGCTCCAATTACAACAATATCAGCTGTTTCGCTTTTACTTCCACATCCTATCATACCGAATGTTGGAATTGCTATAAGTGCACTTAACACTAATGCAAGCACCTTTTTCTTCATAAGTTTATCCCCCTTATAACTAAATTGTTTTCATTCAACAATTAAAAGTATAAGGGGGATATATCTTTACAGCAATAATTTGGTCTTATTGTTTATTTTGTTCATTTTGTTCATGAATTTAATAACATATAATAATTAGTAGGTCTTCCTATCTTTCCATATTCACAAATCTTATCTACCTTGTTTTCCTCATATAACTTCTCTAAATATCTTCTTACTGTAACTCTTGAAAGTCCTATTTTATCAGCAATTTCTTCAGAAGTTAATTTTTCATTTGGATTCTCATAGAGAAAATTAATAATACTTTCATAGGTTTTAATATTTATCCCCTTAGGCATAGATGATTCACTACACTTTGTAGTTTTGCTAAGCATAAAACTATCTATATGCTCTTGGTCTAACTCATCCATAGCATAGAGCTCCTTCTTAATGGTCCTATACTTCTCTAAAGCTTCCTTAAGTCTATCAAATCTAAAGGGCTTAATTAAATAATCCATAGCTCCATACTTAAATGCATCTCTTACTGCCTCTTTACTTCTATCTGCGGTAATTAAAATTGCATCTACTGTTATGTTCTCATTTCTTGTCCACTTTAGAAAATCTATACCATTCCCATCAGGTAGGAAAATATCAATTAAAACTAAATCTATCTGATTTTTTAATTCTATGATAGCCTTTTTAGCTTCTTCTATTCTTCCACATTCTTTTACAAGCTTAATACCTTCTACCTTATTTAAAAATTGAATATTTATAGACCTAACCATAGGATCATCTTCAATAATCATAACTTTTATCATTTGTAAATCCTCCATTAAATCACTATATCCCATATGGTTTCATTTTCATCAGAAATTAAATTTATAGTGCCACCATTTCCTTCTATAATCTCTTTTATATTATAAAGCCCCATACCCCTGAAGTCTCCCTTTGTAGAATATCCTCTAGTAAATAACTTTTCTTTTCCGTATTCATCAATCATTGATCCATTATTCTTCACAATAATTTTTATATTTTTGTCTTGATATATACCAACAAAAATATATCCTTCATCTCGTTTAGAGACTTCCTCAATTGAATTTTGTATTAAGTTACCTATAATAATGAGTAGTTCATTCAATGAAAGCCCCCTAGGTATTTCCTTAAAATTACTTTTTTCATCCACTTCAAATTTAATCTTTGCTTCATCTGCTCTATTATATTTTGCAAAAATAAGCCCTTGAATAGAAACTTCTTTAATATTTCTTAATGAATCAGTAATTAACCCTCTCTTTGAAGTGGTATTAAATATGTATTCAATAGCCTTATCATTTTCCTCTAATTGAATAAGTCCTGCTATTGTATGTAATTTATTCATGAATTCATGATTTTGAGCTCTTAAGTTCCAAAATAGCTCCTTAACCCCAGTTAGCTCTTCTGCCATATTTGTTACGATAGTCATATCTTGAATACTGGCTATTCCACCTTCTACATTTCCTGCATCACCAAAAATGGTATAGAAATTAGCCATAATAATGTTATCATCAATTCTAATCTCTTTGTTAAAAACTCTAGACCTTCTATACATAGTTTCCATTAGGTTGTCTAGAATAACACTAGGGACGTGAGTCCTAGAATTGATTTTTAGGATTTCCTGTGCCCTTGTATTCATCAATCGAACATCGCCAGTTATATTTATAGCAATAAGTCCATCATGAACATTATTAATTATTGACTCTCTTTCAAAAAGAAGTAGTGCTATTTGATTTGGTTCAAGACCAAATATAGATTTTTTTATATTTCTTGCTAATATTCTAGCTCCTAAAATAGATATCATTAAAGTAATGAAAAGCATAGGCAATATTTTATTCGTATACTTTTTCATTTCGTATAGCATATCACCTGCTAAAATACCAACAGATACTGCCCCTACTTGTTCCCCTTCATAATAGACAGGGACAAATGATCGTATAGAAGGACCTAGGCTTCCTGTTTCCTTTGACACATAAGATTCACCATATTCAAGTACCCTATACTTGTCGTTCTGTCCAAATTTAACTCCTATATTTGCAGGGATAGGGTGTGAATATCTTATACCATCCATATCCATAACTACAATAAATAAAACTTTTGTTTTTAATCTTAAGTTTTCAATGAAATTTTGAACCTTCATTGTACTTATTTCCTTATTTGCTAAGGTTTCTTGTACTAATGGTACTGATGAAACAACCCTACCTGTATCTAGGAGCCTTGCTCCAATATCTTCTTCAATTCTTCCCTTTATCATTTCATAAGAAAAGAAAGATATAATTAATATAGTTCCACTAATTAAAAATATAATTAACAAAGTAAACTTATTTTCTAGTTTCATAGAAACACCTTTTCTTCAGTAAATTAAATAAGATCCTTTGCCCAAAGCCATGAGCAAAAGTCGCCTATCTCTTCAAATCCAACACTACTATATAATTTTTTCGCATGAAAGTTATTATGATCTACCCTTATATAAATATCTTTCATATTTGATCCTTTTGCCATATCTAGAAGCTTAATTAATAGATCTTTACCATAACCTTCATTTCTATATCCATTAACTATCCCAAAGTTAACAATGAGATTTATATCTCTATTATAAATTATTTGTCCATATCCAATTATTTTATTTTTAACCTTTATAAAAACACATAAGTCCTTTAAATAGTATTCTTGTTTTATATCATACTTTATATCATCTACTGTAAGAGGGGTTCTATTATCTTCATTGAAAATTTCATTTTGCAGCTTACATCTAAGTTCATCATCTTTTCCTGCTTCACATAGACTAAATGTTGCATTAGTTACCCTTCTTTTAGGGTTAAAGTCTTTAATATTAAGCTTCATAAGGTTAGTAACCCTAATTTTATTCATTTTCATAGTATTAATTAAATATCTTGTATATGCATCTTCATAACCCTCATATATTACTAAGCTACTTTTAAATATTAAAAGAACCTTTTCGTTAAAAAAATGTATATACTCTTCCTTTAAATACATGTCAGATATTTTTGTTGATTTAGATGTTGAAACATCTGTCCACATATATCCAATATATTCGTTCTTATATTTTATAAGCTTTACATACTTTTTCACAAAATATTTTACTATAAAGGATTGATTGTCATAATATTTATAAAAATTCAATCTGTATGGGGTTTTATTTCTAGCCTCATATAATAATTTCTTAAACTCCTCTGTGTTTTTACTACTCAATTTCTCAATTACCATCATAAACACAATACCTCATAAAACATAGTGAAAAGAACTCCCTAATATAATATGGGAGTTCTTTTAATTTATTACCTAAATTTAAACGTCTTTAATACTTAAGCTAATTCTTTTCTTTTCAGCATCAACAGCTAAGATCATAGCTTTAACTTCTTCCCCAACCTTTAGCACTTGTGAAGGATGTTCAACTCTATCATGGCTTATTTTAGATATATGAACTAATCCGTCAACACCAGGCTCTAATTCAACAAAAGCACCAAAGTCATTTAATCTAACTACCTTACCTAAAACAACAGTTCCTTCTGGATATTTTTCATTAACCTTTGCCCATGGTTCTTCAGTTAATTGTTTTATACTTAATGATAGCTTGTTAGTTTCTTTATCAAGATCTATAATCTTAACCATAACCTTAGAGTCTTTAGTTAATACATCTTCAGGCTTTCTTACATGGTTCCATGAAATTTCAGAAAGGTGAATAAGACCGTCTATTCCATTAATTTCAGCAAAAGCACCAAAGTTTGTAAATCTCTTTATTTCTGCTTCTACTACATCTCCAAGATGTAATGTTGACCAAGCTTTTTCTTCCTTTTCAGCCTTGTCTTTTTCTAATATAACTCTTCTTGAAGCTACTATTTTAGAAGGATTTTCTTTAGAGAATTCTATTAACTTAACTTCTAAAGTTTGCCCCTTTAACTCTTCTTTGTTCTTTACAAACTTAATATCAATTTGTGAAGCTGGGATAAATATTCTAACTCCATTTAAATGAGCTACTAATCCTTTTTCCATTACAGTGTCTATTTTAACTTCGAAAATTGCTTCTTCATTATATAACTTTTCTAGTTTTTCCATGGCTTCTTTCTTTTCAAATTCTAATCTTGAAAGAACAACGTAATTATCCTCATTCTTAAGTTTAATTACCTTAGCCTTAATGCTGTCTCCAACTTTTAGTTCTTCTGCAAAATTTGAAGGATCTTGAAGACAAGTCAATTCCTTAAATGGAATAACTCCATCTGACTTATATCCTACAAGAGAAACTAATATTTCATCTCTTGTTTTTGAAAGAATTTCTCCTTCAACTTCATCACCAATTTTGAATCTTCTGTCAAGTTCATTCATTAATTGTAATTGATCATCCATTTTGTTTAGTTCATCTTGCATAGTATTAATAACCTCCCTAATTATCCAATCTGGTGTTGATGCACCAGCGGTAATCCCTATTGTTTTAAAGTTTTTATTATTTATATATTCTACTGGTAATTCAGAAGAATTTTCTATATGTATAGTATTTTCACAATTTCTCTTAGCGATTTGATAAAGCTTTGTTGTATTAGAACTATTTTTTCCTCCAATTACAATCATAGCATCAACTGTTTTAGATAATTCATCAGCGTTCTTTTGATTTACTTCTGTAGCATTACAAATTGTATTGAATGCAAGTACTTCTTTTGTATTTGAAGATAAATTATTTAAAGTTTTCTTCCAATTCTCTTCTTTTTCTGTTGTTTGAGAAACTGCACAAACCTTACTAGGCACATTTTCTGGTAAAGTACCATCCTTAGTAATTAATGCCTTATTATCGCACCATCCATTTATACCTATAACTTCGGGGTGTTTTTCATCACCTAATATAACAATGTTATATCCTTCATTTGAATACTTTTCCACCTTCTTATGAATGTTTGTTACATAAGGACAAGTAGCATTCTTTACAATAAGTCCCCTATCTTCTAGTTTTTTAATAACATCCTTAGATACTCCGTGAGATCTTATTACTACCACATCGCCTTCATCTAACTTATCAATATCTTCTAAGTTCACTGAAAAGATATTATTATTTTCAAGATACTGAACCACATCATTATTATGTATTAGTGGGCCTAAAGTATATATTTTTTTATTGAATTCTTTTTGTATTTTTAAGGATTCATCAACCGCTCTTTTTACTCCAAAGCAGAATCCTGCACTCTTTGCAACTTTTATCTCTCTCATTTCCTATACTCCTAAGTATATGTTTCTCATTTACTTAATATTATTACTAATTACAGAATTAATCTTTTCTGTAACCTCTTTTATGTTAAGTCCAGTTGTATCTACTTCAATAGCGTCATCAGCTTTTCTAAGTGGATCAACTTCTCTATGAGAATCCTTATAATCTCTTTCTATTATATCTTTTAAAATCACTTCATATTCGCATTCTATATTTCTTTCTTTAAGTTCTTTAAATCTTCTATTTGCTCTCTCCTCTGGAGTTGCAGTTAAGAAGAATTTAAAAGGTGCATCTTTTAAAACTACTGTTCCTATGTCTCTTCCATCCATTATTACATTAAACCTTTTAGACATTTCTCTTTGAAGTTCTACAAGTTTTACTCTAACTTCTGGAACAGAAGCATAATCTGAAACGATTCCACTAATTTCAGGTACAGTTATTTCATTTTGGATATTAACACCATTTAGCACTAAATCATCATTAACAAACTCCATTTCCATACCTTCTATTAATGCACATATATCATCAACCTTATCAGGAGTTAATCTATTTTCATTAGACTTTAAAGCAACTGCTCTATACATGGCTCCTGTATTTATATACATTAAATCAAATTTCTTAGCTACTAATTTAGCTATTGTGCTCTTACCTGCTCCTGCTGGTCCATCTATTGCAACTGATATTCTCACAGTAATTTCCGCCTTTCATAATTAAACACTTATATTATAGATTATATATATTTTTACCTTTTCAGACAAGTTAAATATTTGAACCTGCTAAAAAGCCAGTAGCTAATGCTATTTGTACATTATATCCACCTGTAAAAGCATCCACATCTATTACTTCACCTGCAAATGATACATTTTCAATTATCTTAGACTTCATAGTAGATGGGTCTATTTCCTTAACACTTACTCCACCTGATGTTACTATTGCTTGATCTATTGGTCTTAAACCTGATATTGTCATAGTCAAATTCTTTAAAAGGGTAACTAAAGTTCTTCTTTCAACCTTAGTAATTTCATTTACCTTTTTATTTTCATCAATTCCAGAAAGCTTTATAATTATTGGAATTATTTTTTGAGGTAATAATGCATCTAAAGAATTTTTAAAAGCCTTATTTAAGGCACCTTGGAAGTCCTTTTGTAGCCTTTTATCAAGAGCTACTTCATCTAAAGCAGGCTTTAAATCAATAGTTAGAGTATATTTATGATTTCCTCTAATAAATCTACTTCCACTTAATATTAATGGTCCTGTTACACCAAAGTTCGTAAATAGCATTTCTCCTTGGTTTTCATATACAGTTTTTTTATCCCTTTTAATTTTCACATTAACATTTCTTAATGAAAGACCCATAAGTTCTTTTACCCAATCCTCCTCTATGTCCATAGGAACTAAGGAAGGTTTTAAATCTACAATTTTATGTCCCATCTTCTCAGCAAATACTTGCCCTTCTCCTCTAGAACCAGTAGCAGGATAAGAGGCTCCTCCTGTTGCTATAATAAAATAATCTCCTTCTATCTTTTGTTTTCCATTAACTACAACAGCTTTAACCTTCTTTTCATTCATTATTATATCTGTAACCTTATTTTCAAGAAGAATTTTCACATTAGCCTTTTTTAATCCATTTGATAATCCCTTTATAATATCTGAAGATTTATCTGACTGAGGGAATACTCTTCCCCCTCTTTCAACCTTTAACTTTATACCTTCTTCTTCAAAGAACTTCATTGTATCTTCATTTGTGTATGTATAAAGTGCACTATATAAAAATTGAGGATTACCAGGAATAAAATCAAAAAACTCTGAAATATCCTTTGCGTTTGTTACATTACAACGCCCTTTTCCTGTTATATATAATTTTTTCCCCAATCTATTATTTCCATCTAATAAAATTACTTCATTTTCTTTACCAGCAGTCATAGCTGCCATCATTCCAGCTGGGCCAGCTCCAATTACAATTACTTTCTTCATCCTTAAAGCCCTCCTTTACATCTTATAATATAACTAGTTTATCCTTTTAAATCAACTAGATTTAATTTTAGGACCTAAAAAGAGGAGTGGATATTTATTTTGCTTGTTCTAGATATAAAAAACAAGTCACTTTAAAATAAATATTCACTTCTTTATAGTTAAGATGTAAAATTATAGCTTTATTCTATTAAAAATTAATAAATCCTCCTTTTAATTATAATCCTATCTCACTATAGTTACACATTTTCTTATATAAGTCATTTAATTATTCAGCGGTTATAGCTACAATCATTCAAAATTCAGCTATTTAAAATTTCCTTAATAAGATTTGAATAATTGGTATTTTCGAGAATATATTTGCTATGAAGTTATAAAAGGAGGTATAAAAAATGGATGGGTATAACCCTAAAAACAGAAAAAAAATAGCAGTTGCATTATCTGCTATCATTCTTACAAGCCAAGCAATTCCTGTAAATGCACTTACAAATGACAAATTAAAAAATAATAAATATACTTACACAACACTTAATACTCTAATTTCTTCAAATGATACTGAGGCACCTGGAGTATTTCAAATTTCAAAAAACGATTGGGACGGATCACCAAACTATACTATAACAATGAATATGTGGTATGGAGTGAATGGTGATATTTGGAGGCTTTACGAAAATGGTGTTCTAATTGCTGAAGTTCCATTAATAAACAATACTCTAGCAGCTCAAACTGCTCAATATACCTTTACTGACAAGCCAAATAAAACTTATGTTTATACAGCAGAGCTTGTTAATTCAGCTGGTGTCACTCAAGCTAGAGAGTCTGTAACACATGTTGTTACTAAGAATGAAAAACCTATAGAGGTTCCTTTGCCAGAATCAGCTTCAGGTTTACCTGCTGTTGGATATACAGTTTTAAATGAAGACGAAAATACATTTGAATGGGCTGTATTTATTGCAAATCCAAATCCATCATATATGTGGAATGGTAGAGATTTCTCTGCTTGGGGACTATCATTTGAAACAGATAACGAAATAACATCTGTATCTAATTGTGCTTCTTATACTCAAGAGAATGGAAAGGTAACTATTAATCTAAAGCAAGATGAAAGATTATTAGGCTCTAAAACAACTAGAGTATTTGTTGTTCAAGGTAATAAAAAAGATTCAAAAGCTCCAAGTGCCTTTACTCCAAATATATTTAGAGGAAATATAACTTATCCAAAATATCAAGGATTGCCTTCTTCATGGAGTAAAAATAAACCAGACTTAAATATAAAAGATCTTATAGAAAATGAAGCTGAATACTATAGTACAACTGTTAAAGGTAACACAGGTAATAAACTTATGTATACAAATCCAGCTCATCCAACTCAAATTCAATTAGGGTTACCTAATTCAATGCCTGTTCCAATAAATGGTGTTAATGGATTAAAAATATGGATTCCTTCAGAATATTTAGCAATGGGCATTGCTACAGGAACAGAATTATTTGGCTTAAATCCAAACTTTATGATTGGCCTTTCAATTAAGGAAAACTTTACTTGTGGCCTTGCTCCAATAGAATCTGGTTATAATGAAAATATTGTTACTGTAGACGGTAAACAATGGTCATGGCCAATTCAAAAGAAACATCCAGATGGACCTTTCCAACAAGAAAAAGGTAATTTTAATGAAGTAAAGAAACAATACCCTGATTATTTACCATCAACTGCAGAACATGAAGATTATGTAACATTAAAAACTGGAGATATTGATGATCCATCTTATGTTCATGCAGCTATGACTTCATATATTAGCTTAACAATGACACGCGAATTCTTATATGCTATTCCTAATAATAAGTTTGATGAATTTATTAAGGATGCAAAAGATCCTTGGGCTGAATTTGTCTTAGTTGATAATGCTTATAATAGAGGTGTTTATGGGTTATTACAAAGAAATTTATTTACAACTCATAGAGAACAAGCTATCAATACTAATGACATAAATGCAGAGTTCCAATTATCAGGATTTGCAAATCACATTGAGAATATAAGTAATGTTATAAAAGAAATGGATAAGGAAACTTCAAATATTTATGATGCAAAAATAACTTGGAGCGAAATGGAAAATTATTTTGATGAGTTTAGAAAGTTCTATGGTAATGGTACACCGTCAGATTCTGAATGGAATGATATGAAATCTGATGTTAAGCGAGCTTTTGATATCTTATCTGAGCATTGGGGCGATGGAACTATATCTTATAGGTATGACTTCTTAACTTTATTGAGAGTAGCAGAACAATATCTTCCTGAAGATAAACATCCAAACCCAACAGGACCATCTTGGATAGAACAAATTGTTTCAGCAAACAACCAAGCTGCTTCTGCTCCTTCTAAATAGAAATAAAGGGTTACATCTAACAATTAAGATGTAACCCTTATCATATTTTTATACTATTTAAGTGGTGTATAGAATATTTGTGTTGCATATAACTTTCCGTTTCTAAAAGTAATACCTATTCCTATATCAGTATACCCACTATTTAAAATATTCTTCCTATGCCCTTCTGAGTTCATCCAACTATTTGTTATAGAAGCCCCACTTATACTAGAAGCTTGTCCACCAGTCATAGTATATATGTTTTCACCAATTCTTGAATAGTTCCACCCATCTCTCTTGGCAATATCTTGAATATATCCATTCTTGGGTGATTTATGATCAAAATAATTTAAATCTAGCATCTCTAAAGATTTACTTCTAGCATAACTGTTAGCTGTTGAATTTCTTTTTAATGCTGGTAATCCTTGTTTTTGTCTCTCTGCATTTGTAGCGTTGAAAATCTCATCCTCTACCCTTGCTAAATAATCTCCATTATTTTGTACTGGAGCTTCAACCTTAGTATTTGTTTCTGTTTTATTTGTTGAAGGCTTAGTCACATTTGTAGAAGGTTTTTTAGTTGTATCTTTTGTAATAGTCTTAGTTGTTTCATTTGTATCTTTTACAGCAGATTTATCTTCAACTTTTGTATTGTTAGCGTTTACTTGGACCTTGTTTCCATTACTATCACTATTAACACTAGGTTCATCAACTACTTCTTTATTCTCCTCTTTTATTTCTTGAGGAACAGACGTCATTTCTACCTCATTGGAATTATCGCTGGTTTCCTTCTTTGATACAGAACATCCAGTAAGAATGCTTGTACAAATCATCCCTGTAACTAATAGGGTTATTATTCTTTTTCTTCCCATCTAATCACTCCTTTTGTTTTTTTAGAGGTCATGTATAAGATAACATGGAAAATGAATGGTAATCCATAGTTGATGAATGGTGCTATTTGTAATATATTACCTAATGAGTAATACCTTCCTTAGTTGCTATTGATAAAAATTCCTCTTCAGTTAATATATCTATATTTTGACCATTATTTATTAAAGATTCTGCCTTCTTTAGCTTTGTAGATTTATACATATCATCCAAGTACTCTCTACCCTTTATGCCTGTAATTAAAACATCTGTCTTTTTAGTTACACTAGTTCCTATAATGCCTCCTAATTTCATCACTATCTTAAAGGCTTCATTTCTTCTCATAGAATCTAGTGGACCAGTAAATACTACAGTTTTATCCAAAAAGTACTCTGTATTCTCATTTAGAGATAGGCTTAAAGCTTCTTTCTTTGTATCATTATTCTTATGTTTTATAAGGGATGTACATGGCTCATACCCTCTATCATAAACAGAACCAATATTTAAGCCTCCATTAATATGTAATGAAAGTAAATCCTTGATTCCATAATTTTCACTTATATGGATTAGTATTTTAGCACAAGCTGTTGCATCCTCTCCTGCGTGATGATGTTCAAATTTATGACCAACATATTCTGCAAGTGTATTTAATTTATGATTTCTTACATCCTTTATCTTATTTTTGGATAGTAAAACAGTACATATATAATGTAAATTAGGATATTCAAATCCATAATAATTAAGCAAACTTCTAAGTACACTTAAATCAAAGGCAGCATTATGAGCTACAACTAATTCTTCATCAAAATAATGTTTAATTTTAGGCCACAACTCCCCAAATGTCATTTCATTTTCTACATCCTGTGGGTATATACCATGAATCCATATATTGTGAGCATTAAATCTCATCTCTGGAGGTTTTATTAAGTGGTATTCTGTACTTACAATTTTATTTCCTTTTACCTTTGTAATTCCAATTGCACAAGCACTATTTCTACTTTCATTTGCTGTTTCAAAATCTATTGCTACGAAATTCATTGTAATCATCCTTCTTTTCTTATCTAAAGATAAAATACCACTTACTAGGCAATTATACAATGGTATATTTTCAATTTTTCATGAGTAAACTAACTTTGAATTATTTTTATAGGTGATTTTATGAATAGAATTAAATTGGGAGTATACTTTATTCCTGGAATTTTCATATTACTCTTATCAAGTATTTTATATTTAATACTGGAATATCATACTTTTGGTGGCATTTCAATACTTCTTTTAATAGGACTATATCCTATTGTATCAGTACTACAAGGAGTTTTTGTAACATTAAACTCATATAACATATATTTAGCAATAATTATTTCGGCATTTTTTATTTATATCACTTTCCTTTTATATTTTAATAAAAGCCTATATGTGTATATGGTTATTTATTTAATACTTGAATTTATTTCCTATATATTTGTAAAAATCTTTAAAGAAAAATAAAGGTTGTACTAGTTAACTAATACAACCTTTTTTCCATTGAAACATCACATCTTGAGCATACTTCACTGGAATTATATTTAAAACCTGATTTTTCATAAAGCGGAATAGCCTTATTTAAAAGTGAGTTTGTTTGTAGAGTCATAACTTTATAACCTAACTTCCTTCCCATCTTTAAAGCATCATCCATTAGTTTTTTTCCTATACCTTTTCCTTGATAATCTTCAAGTAAATACATTTTTCTTAGTTCACACTCATCATCACTTATATGGTATACGCCAACAGAACCTATAATTTTATTATCATCTAATACTACTTCAAACCAGCCTGAATTATTTAAGTAATATTTTTCTATATCACTTACATCAAAGTCTGCCCCATCAGGTTCAAGGCCTAATCCATACTTAGACAAAGCATCTCCAATAACCTTTAAAACCTCTTTCTCATCGCCCTTTTTTCCTAACCTATAGGTAATCATACTGCCCCCTAATATCTTTTATAAAATTTCTTTTAATTCTTTTAGTGAATGTATTTCATATGTTAAGTTTAAACCAGACTTATTTTCTAAGTGGTTTGGATTATACCAACATGTATCAATACCTGCATTTACTCCACCTTGCATATCTGAAGTTAAGCTATCACCAATCATAAGCACCCTAGATTTATCCTTATATCCAAGCTTATCTAAGGCGTAATCAAATATTCTTGGGTCTGGTTTTGATATCTTTATCTCATCAGATATTATAAGCTCTTGGAAATAATCCTTTAATGGAGTCTTACTAATTCTACTTTTTTGAACATCCTTAAGTCCATTAGTTACTAAAGCTAGTTTGTATTTTTTACTTAAATAATCTATTACTTCAACTGAATCCTCAAAAAGGTATGCTCCTTCCCCAAGAAACTTAGCATATGCTTTACTAAAGCCTACAGCATCAAAATCTACTTCCACTTTCTTTGAAAATCTCTCAAATCTTTCTACACGTAATCTATCTGCTGTTATTTCTCCCCTTTCAAACTCTTCCCATATATGTTTGTTTATTTGAGAATAAAGCTTTAAACTTTCCTCTTCATCTAACTCTAACTTATAATCCTTTAAAGCCTTTAAAAAAGCTTGCTTTTCTGCCATTTTAAAATCAAATAATGTTTCATCTGCATCAAATAATAGTAATTCATATTTCATATGTATTGCCACCCTTCTGTCGTCATTTAAGAGAATTATAACAGATAATGAAAATACATCCAACCATCTCTTTTATCTAAATTTCAATTATTCCTTCTAAATATATCTTTGCTTCTCCAGATATATTTACTCTATTATCCTTTAGTATACAGTATAAGGTACCTCCCCTTTTAGAAAGCTGTTTAGCAACCAAATCAGTTTTATTTAATCTTTTAGCCCAATATGGAGCTAATGTACAATGAGCAGAACCTGTAACAGAGTCTTCATTTATTACACTATTAGGCACAAAAAATCTAGATACAAAATCACAATCCCTACCTTTAGCAGTAACCATTATTCCATCGTATCCTAGCGACTTTAGTATATCCATATTAGGTTGTAAATATAAAACATCTTCTTCATCTCTTAATACTAGCATTAAATCTCTAGCTTCATAAGCATCTATTGGAATAACTCCTAGTGCTTCAAATACTCTGTCATCAATTTCCTTTCTTTTTCCTTCTAAAAGCGGAAAATCCATAATAATTTTATTTTCATCTCTATTTACCTTTAACTCTCCACTTAAAGTATTAAAAAGTATTTCATTTATATCTTTTTCATAATAATTGAAAATTACATATGCAGCTGCTAAAGTTCCATGTCCACAAAGTTCAATTTCATATTCTGGAGTAAACCATCTTAATCTATATCCATTTTCTTCTTTAACAAAGAATGCAGTTTCAGACAGATTATTTTCCATTGCAATATTTTGTAATATTAAATCACTAGGCCAAGCTTCTAACGGACAAACCCCTGCTGGATTACCTTTAAACACTTCATTTGTAAAGGCATCTACTATATAAATCTTATTTTTCATTATTCCCCTCCCTTTCTATACTATATTCTTGTAATTTATTCAAATCAATTCTTTAAGATCTAAATTTGTACACATAATAGAATTAATAAAGTATATATTAGACATAAAGAGAGCAACTACAATACAATTACTCCCTTTACTTCTAAACACTAATTTTTTCGTACACTTCATCTGTAATTTCTATTTCACCTATATCTATTTTGTTTGGATTTGTAGTTAAAGGATATTCCTTAATCCATATATTATCATCAACAATCATACCCGGAACTATAGCTTCACCTGGATTTTCATCATAAACCTCTTCAATATTCTCATCCTTTGTTAGTATAACTAACCTCCTACAAGGCTCATCATCTTCACCATAAATATTAAAAAAAGCGTTGTATTTATCAAATTCCTTAATAGAAACAACTATTTTCAAATTTAAATTTAATTCTTTTGCTACATCTATAAGCTTTAACATATTCACACCCCGTATAAATAAAACTATAACTATAATAACATAATTTTCAATAAATAAAAAAGATACGCAATAAAGAAATTGCATATCTTTTTAAACTAACTATCTATAAATGTTTTAAGCTCCTTATTAAATCTATCCTTTTCATCATAAAATAGCCCATGGCCACTCTTTCTAAATTTAATTAGATTAGAATTTTTTATAAGTTTACTTTGCTGTTCACTCAACTCTGGTAAAACAACTTGATCATGAACTCCTTGTAGAATCAATGTAGGAATATGAATATACTTAAAATCTTCAAATAAACATTCATCTATCCACGTTTGAGCAATCTCTGCTGTTGCCCATCCTGCTGCTTCTAAACCAAGGTTCAAGAACCAAGTGGCAAAGGGAATACTTATTTTCCTATAGAAAAATATTTTACCAAAGTCATCTAACATCTTAGGTCTATCTGTGTATGTCCCGTTAATTATATTATCAACAACATCTTTTTTTATCCCATAAGGGAAATTTTTTCTTCTTATTAAGCTAGGTGCCGCTGCTGCACAAAGAACTAGTTTAGATACACTAAATCCTTTATGTCTTGCCATATATCTAATGGCAATTGCACCACCTGTAGAATGTCCAACCAAACAAATATCTTTTAGGCATAGCTTTTCAACTACTTCTTTTACATCATCTGCTAATGTATTATAATCATAACCCTTTGATGGCTTATCAGACTTTCCAAATCCTCTTTGATCAATTCCAATACACCGATATCCTTCTTTTATAAAATAATCATACTGATATTCAAAAAGCTCATGACTTCCAGGCCATCCATGTAAAAACACTATTGTTTTATTGCTGTTTTGGTTAATATCCTCAACATAAAGCTTTGTACCATCCTTAGACTTTACGTAATAACTCATTATTCTACTCCACAAAAATAATCTTATTTTATAGTACTCATATATATGAAAAAGTGATAGTAAATTAAAGGAAATAATAAGATTAATCGTAAATAAGTACTTTCATAACTTTATCAGTATAAATTATAATACTACATTTATCTGTTTTAATTTTTAAATAATCTGGCTCTTTAGACTGTAAATAAGCCATTAATGTTGACATAGTTTCATTTTTTATAATGTAATAGCTGCCACTATCCATTGATTCATTTGTTGTAAATTTAATTTCTTCTCCATTAATTAATGTTAATTCTACTTTCATGTCATTACCTCTTTATATTCTTTAATGTATTCTCAATTATAAATTTCTACATTAAAATTAAAAGTCCTTTTATCTCATAATATTTATTCAAAATTAAAAGCATGTATAATGATACATGCAACTATTTATTCATTCTCTCAATAGATAGAGAACGGAACAACCTAAACTTCCATCTCCTTTTATAATTTCTGAGTAATCTATATAGCTTACCTCATATCCTTCTTTCACAAGAATTTTAGAAACATTTTTATTACTACTTAATAACTTTTTATCTCCTAAATATACATAGTTAGTTCCTAAATCATCTGCATCATCTTTGCTTATTTCTATTAAATTAGGTATATATTCTTCAATAACTTTTCTATCAAAAACATATGGAGATATAACTCCACTTCCTTTATCTAATGTATTAAATACACAATCTAAATGTATTTTACTATTATCAAAATAAATAGGTATTACCTTCATATCTATATTCATCTTATTTAATACTTTTTCTAATTCCCTGCAAGCATCTATAGTTGTTCTTGTACTTATACCAACAAAAAGTACTCCGTCATAATGAATTACATCTCCACCCTCAATTGTGTTTTCCAAACAATAATATTTTAAATTATGATCTTTAATATATTTTTTTAGATATATTATTTCACTTTTTCTTTCATCAAGCTTCATATTACACAGGAATAAAATATCATTAACTACAAATCCTACATCTTGAGTGAATACTTGATGATATAAATTTTTATTTATATCTATAAAACTAACTTTTACTCCGTTATTACTTAATGAATTTACGAAGTTATTGTACTGACTAAACATAAGTTCGTTATTAATTTTATTATAAAAAGGACTATTTTTCTTAGTTATTTTAAAATTAACAGGATAACAAAGAAGGCAAGATTTTAATTTATCACATTGGTTACTTTGAAATATCTTCATATAACTACTCCTAACATACTTTTATAGCAATAGTTTAGTCAAATATTAAAGTAATTATGTGCCACTAAAGGCAGATAAAATAGGTTGTATATTCTAAAGTATTGGTTAAATTAATTGTGATTAAGAAATAAGGAGGATCTTAAAATGTCTAAATTTACAAAAGTTGTTGAAATGGATATTGAACACTCAAAACTACATATTAAAGGAGAAAAAGGTAAACCAAAGTCAAATAAACATAATAAATAATTAGCAATAACTTAATTATTCAAAACATTTAACTTAAATAATTAATAGGTATGAAAGAATTAAACTAATTTCTACATACCTATTAAGTTTCTATTTTATATAATTTATAAATGCTATAATTGTAGTTAGAGAAATTATAGCAAGTAATAATACCACTCCTAAAGCACCTATTGTTAATGCAATATATATATTCCATATAACAGGTACAAACATTATTATACTAAGAGCTGCTGGAATCACTGCTATAAGTTTGTTTATACCTTTCTTTAATAAACCAAATATAATTAATGAAATTACTGCTGGCCAAAGGAATAAATAACTAGCTCCCTTTAAAGTAAACATTGTAACCACTAGGAATATAATATTAAATCCTATAGATCCTATTATTATCCCCTCTTTATTTTCACTACTTCTAGAAATCTTACCTATAAAGATAGTAGTTAGTATAGTAAGTAGTATCAAGAAAGTACCCAAAATAATATCATCACCAGGCACTTTTGGCATATATGTTATCTTAAATGGCATTCCTGTTATTAATGAAATTATATATGAAACTACAACTCCACCAACAAGTGATATAATTCCTATTAAAAGCCATATTCCTGTATATTTTAAAGTGCTTCTAATAGATATATTAAATTTTCTAATAACTAAGAATGTAGCTACTATAATTAAAATCATTAATCCAAATGCTATAGTTGTTGAATAATTTATAAATACATTAGGTAATAAAGTAAAGAATATAGCATCCTCATTAGAATCTAGATATCCTTCTTCACCATAATCAGCATTATATACGAATTCTTCTACTACAGGAAGGATTTGTTCTCCATAATGCTGAAGACTTGTATCACTTACATTCTCATAGTTATCTTTTGGTGTATGATAATAATCTAAGCTATTTAAAACTGCAAAGTTTATACCTTGTAATCCCATTTTTTTAAATTCACTAAAGTCTGAACCATTTGGCATTTTACTATATACATCTGCTGCTAAGGAATATGATATAGGTAAATTCGCTTTTTTATATAGGTCTATTACTTTTTTATTATTTGAGCTTGTCTCAAACATTAATGCTGGGCCTTTAATTCCTCTAGCTTCTATATTTACAACATATTCTACATTTTCATATAATGAGAAATTATTGTTCATTTCTTCTTTTGCTCCAAGAAGCCCCATCTCTTCACCATCTGTTATTAAGATCTTTATTCCATTTTCAAGAGGCTTGTCTTGTTCTTTAATAACTCTAAGTATTTCTAAAATTGTAGATATACCATAGCCTGCATCAGCTGCTCCTAAAGAACCTTCCGCTTCTCCATCTCTCTTTTTAGGTGATGAGTCATAGTGAGATGCTAATAAAATATATTTTCCATCTTCTCCATTCTTACCATCAATCTTTGTATAAATATTGTTTATGTCTACTATTTTTCCATTTCTATCTTCTACATTTTCATAAGTGAAAACTTCAGTGTCTAATCCTAATTCATTAAGCTCTTGTAAAATATAATTCCTTACTTTAGCCAACGCATCTACATCATAAATTGAATGTGGCTCCTTAGCAATTTCTTTTATATGTTCTTTAGCCCTCTCTGCTGAAAAGGCACCTTTTTCAGCTCCTTTGCTCATAGGTGTGTAAAGTGATAATCCCCCTAAAATACTAGCTATTATGCATGTTATCAATACTATTATCCATGTTTTCTTTTTCATATTGTGTCCTTTCTTATAAGTAATTTATCTTTTATGGGTATTAGATTATCATAAATTATTTTGATAGTCAAATTATTTTATAATAAAATAATAACTTAAATAAAAAGAAAGAAGCCCAATCATTAATCGAGCTCCCTTCTTACCTAATAAGTATTTTTTCATAAACTTTATTGTGTTCAATATCCTTACTGATAGATTGAATCACTCTTAATATTACATATTCTGTGATTTCTTCTTCATTACCTACTGCAATTCCAATTACGTATGCCTTAATTACTTTATAAATATTAATAAGATAGTTAATGCCTAGATATAGGTCTTCGCCTTTATTAAATGGTATCAAGTCTGTAAATACCTTATTAACCAAATAGTTTTCAAATATATACTCAAAGGAATCTAATTGGCTATTAAGTTCATTAAACACGTCTAAGTTATCTAGACCAGCTTTATATTCCTTAATGCATTGCTTTAATCTAACACTCTTTATATTCTTTGATAGTTCATCACTGCATAGTATAGAATAAAATTTTTCATCACCATCAAAAGCTTCTTTCCTTATAGATGTAAAGTCATAATCCTCTGAAGAAAAATCTTCGATTATATCTTCTATGACGTCAAAGTCCTCTTCTTTAAAAGCATCCTCTAGTATATTAAAGAAATGCTTTAATATACTTAATCTGAATTCTATAGAATAACTTCTATTTTGAATAATATTAATTGTAATTAATCTAATATCCCAGAAATATTGAAGCAAATTATCACTATATTCAAAGGCTTCACTATCTATTATTCTTCTTATTTCTATATTATCTATATCAAGTTCATCTTCAATTTCAATAAATTCCATCTTTTCCTTATTCAAAAGAGAATTTAAACAAATCTCATAACAAGATGTTAATCCACTCATTTCATAAACATCATCAATTATATTATAAACTCTAGGATAATTCTTACAGGTGATACACAAATGTTCTTCGCCAATGTTACCGTGAATATCACAAAGCATATTCGAGTTTAAAAATGGGCATTTTTTTTCATTTTCTAAAATCATGAATCCATGGTTAAAAATATCATGTTCATAATTATTTACTTTATACTTCCCGTTAACTAACTTATTAAGCTTACTTTCTGAATTTTCATACCTATTATAGGTATTTTCATCTATATTTATATCCCATCCAACACAACAAGTATCAATACACTTAGAGCTAACACATTTAAAACCTACCATGTACCTAGGGATAAACATATTTACTTTCATATTTTTCTCCAATCTTTCATTATCAATTACCATAATAGTTTATTTGAAAACAGATGTAAACTTATTTATTTTCCTAAAGCAACCTCATTTAAGTTATTGCCACTTAAAACAAGTATATCATTTTCTAAAATCTCAGTAGATCCCTTTGGTACAATAACTTGGCCATTTCTTTTTATCATTACTATTAATATATCATCTGGAATTTCTGCATCCATAATTGTTTTGTTCATCCACTTACTACTTCTAGACACATTATATTCTAAAAGCATTGTTGATTTATCTTCCTGATAGTCATTAAATGTTTTTAAAACTGTTGTGTCATTATCAACAAGATCTAATTTTTGTGCTACCTTTGGTAAAAGAGTACCTTGAACAGACACTGAAATTAGCGCTATGAAAAATATTATATGAAAAATATCATTTTCTATAGGCACACCAGAAGTAATTGCAAAAATAGCAAAAACTATTGATGCAGCACCTCTTAACCCTACCCAAGAAATAAGTATTTGTTCTTTAATAGGAGTTTTAAATCCCCTAAGAATAAAATGTGTAGCTATTGGTCTTGCAATAAAAATCATAAATATAGAAATGATGATTGAAACTCCAATAACCTCAGGTAATCTTGATGGGAAAGATAATAATCCCAACATAAAGAATAACATTATTTGCATTATCCATGATATTCCGTCAAAGAAAACAACCAAACTCTTTTTATGAGGAATCTTACTATTACCAAGTATTATTCCCGAAATATATACACTTAAGTAGCCGTTACCCCCTATAAATTCACTTAATGCATAGGCTAAAATAGCTATCGCAATAATAAATATACTATAAAAACCTTCAAGTTCAAAGTTAGCCCTTCTTATTATAAAAACTGTAGCTTTAGCAAGAACAACTCCAAGGAGTATTCCAAATATAACTTGCTTTAATATCATAGGAACTATACTCCAACTTAAGCCACTAGACATTATCATTACAATACTTAGTGTCATCATATATGCAATTGGGTCATTACTTCCACTTTCTACTTCTAATAATGATGCAATTTCACTTTTTAAATTTAATTTCTGTGATCTTAAAATAGTAAAGACTGAAGCGGCATCTGTAGATCCAACGATTGAACCTATAAGTAGTCCTTCTAAAAGACTTGTATTTAGAATAAAATAACAAAACACTCCTGTTAGTAACGATGTTATTATTACCCCAAAGGTAGACATGAGTATTGATTGATTGGCTACTGGTTTAGCCATTTTCCAGTTGGTACCGAAGCCTCCGTAGAACATTATAAAAACTAGTGCAATAGAACACAGTTTACTAGTTAAATCATAATTATCAAAATATATTCCTACTATTCCATCAGAACCAAACAACATTCCAAGAACTATGAATATAAGAAGCATTGGGACTCCAAATTTGTATAACATCTTACTAGATGTTATGCAGATTAGTAATACTAATCCACTTATAATCATTAATTCAACCATATTACCTCCTTATGATATTATTTTCATTATTATTATACAAAAAAATTCTCTTATATATATTCATTTTAGCAATATGTTTACATTATTCATATAAATATAAATTAATTGTTAAATAATTTCAAAAATTTAGAGTACAGACTTCTCTGTACTCTTATATACTTTGTTTATTAACAAATTTTTTCTACAGCTATTGCAGAAACTTGAGCACTCACACTTGTTCCAGCTTGAATTAAAGTAGCATTAGATATTTCTACTGTATAAGTGCAGCATCCACAACATTCTCCACTATCGCACATTTGGAATTCAAAAGTTTTACCAGATAGAGTATTTATTGCAGAGCTTGATGTTAATGAACTACCAACAGATTGAGAACATCCATTGCAACATTTTGTTACTCTAAAAGTTAAGCTTGGTATAGCTCCTAATGGTGCATTAATCAATGCTGTAACATGAATTAATACAGTTGGGCATCTTAATCCCCTTGTATCAATAGTTACGCTTCCGACTGCATAAGGATTTCTTATGCTTGCTCCTGCTAAATCTAATATAGGGAGTGGACCTGCTGATCCAGATCCGCAACTCATTATCATTTTTCCAGGAGTTTGTGGCCTACAAGTTTCAGCTGGATCTGCTACTGCTAATTCATCATTAGCTACGTTATTTCCACATGAAGTTGCCATTATATTACCTCCAATTCTTATTTGATTAAATTAGCTACAAGCTTTTTCTACTGCTAAAGCTGAAATATTACCACTTATTGTAGTACCAGCTTGTGCCAATGTTGCATTAGATATTTCTACTGAATAGGTAGCACATCCGCAGCATTGTCCACAGTCACAGAATTGGAATGCAAAAGACTCACTGTGTAATGCATCAATAGCATCACTATAGTTGTAGCTTCCGCCTACTGCTTGAGTACATCCATCTATTGTTCTAACTAATCTAAATGTTATATTTGGCAATACACCTATAGGAATGTTAATTAATCCTGTAAAATTAATTAAAACACAAGGGCACTTCATTGCTCTTGTATCTATAGTTACGCTAGCAAGTGAATAAGGATTAATAATACTTGCCCCTGCAAGGTCTAATATTGGTAATGGCCCAACTGCTCCAGCTCCACAACTTAAAATTGCTTTACCTGGTTCAGGCGCAGCACAACTTTTTCTAGAGTCTGAGTCAGTTACTGCTAAAGCTGTATTTGAACGATTTTGACAATTTGTAATCATAATCTTCCTCCATAAATATATTTGAATTTTACTAGAAAGCTTATTTTAATTAAGACTATCCTTTACTTATATAATATGTTCTACACTCTAAAGGGTGATATGTAACCAAACATTTTTAGACAAAAACTTTTATATTATATATTATTATGTTACTAAATATTAAAAAGAGTGATAAAAAAACCACTCTTTTTTAATAGAATTATAGCTATATCTTATCTTCTACATCCGCATCTTCTTGGCTTTGTAGCTACATCTCCAGTATCATTGCCATTGCAATCAGATTCTCTGCTTGCATCATGACATTCCACTCCACATGGATTTGTAAATACTGCTAATTCTTCAGATGTAGTATGACGAATATTATGATTAACTAGGAAAGAATATCCAACAGTTGCGTGAATATAACCCTCACCATAATCTCCATATCTTTCAGTTGTTTCAACACAGTCAGCTGATAAACAATGTTCAAGTTTTATATTACTTCTAACAGTTCTTCCATCACTTGGAACACTTACTCTTCCATATAGATTTACAGGTGTAAAGTTTAATCCTACATCAGTTCCGCAACCTTCACCATTTCCTAAAGTATCTTTCTTTGTAATTTCTACTGGATTTACAGTTATTCTCGAACCATTACCATAAAGATCACCATAACAACTATAATCCTTTGTAGCTGTAAAAGGTCTATTTCCTATTCTTCCCTTAATTTTAATCTTTAAGTTATCAACATGATATCTAACACCTTGTTTAAACACTCTTGATTTAGGAACTACAGCATTTTCTTGCTCAGCATTACATCTAGTTCTGTTTGCTGTACCCTCAAACTCATCATATAAATTTACAATTGAAGGTATATTAGTATTGCATTTTAAATTTTCATCATCTACAGCATTGTCAGGATAGTTATATACTGCTACTCCTGTTCCTGGTACAGCTGAAAACACTTTGTCTTCCATATCATATCTTACACAAATATTACCTTCTCCTAAAGCATTTGGATTAGTATGGGCTATTCCTTCAGTTGTATCATCATCTTTAATTCCGATATTATCATAGCATAACGAAATTTCATCTATGCATACTGCATCCCCAACTCTGTATTGAGTATTACAGCTTGGATTTTTAGGATCATAATTGTCAATAGCAAATACTTCATCTTTATCAGCAAATTGTAAACTTTCTAAATACACACAGTCATGAATTTTTTCAGCTAATATTCCTACACATTTAGCATTTGATATATTTGTACATTTTACTTCTAACTCAGAAGATTCATCTGGAGCACAATTTGTCTTAAAGTTCTCTTGTTCACAAGGCTCAACTATATTCCCTTCGTTACCTCTTATTTCCATATACAGTTCCTCCTGTTATTTATCTTTCAAATACATATAAATATTTACATTTATATAATTTATTCTATGATACTTTTTGACAAATGTTCCTTGGTAAATACTATATTTGACAGTTCTCTTTGTTTTAAAAATTACAAATATATTCTACATATTTTCTTCAGAAACCCTCTTATTACAAATAACTCCTTTTTTATCAATAAATACTCCTATTTTTTCCTTAGTACTATGATAAATTTTCTGTGTTACTAAAAATGAATATTTAACTAATCCATTTAAAGTATTGCCTCCCATATACCTAGAAAATGGAAGAATGTTTTCTATAGAAAGTCTTGAATCTAATTTGATTTTAAGCTGTACCCTTCTATTATCATTTGGAATATTCAAATCTCCACATAAATTAACAGGAGAAAAATTCAATCCTACTTCTGGAAAGTCTACTTCTTCATTTTTATATTCATTTACTCTATCCAAACTAGTAATCTCTGCAGGATTACTAATTATATAATTACCATCCCTATCAATGTCATATTTTTTATAACTTTTAATTCCTTCAAAAGTCTTACAACCTATTTTGCCACTTATTTTTATCTCTAAGCCATCAATAAAATATCTTACTCCATGTTTAAAAATACTTACTCTAAAATTAGAATTAGAGTTTCTCTTAAAGTAACCATTAAATTCTCTATATATGGTGATTACCTCCGGAATCTTTTCTTCTTTATTTTCTACTGGTATTTCCCTTATTTCATGAGCTGATTCCTTACTTCCAACTAAATCCACTTTGCTTCCATCAACTTCTACACAGATGAAATCTTCATTATTATTGACACCATCTTTATAATCCTCCATAATGCCTATAAAGTTATAAAAAATATCAAACTTCTCAATAGAAATTTTATCACCTACAGTGTAATCTTCCTCTCCTTCTGTTATTATTGTAAACTCCTCATTTTTTACGCTAACTTGATTACTAGTTAAATAAATACAGTCATAAATTTTATCAGCTACTATTCCTTCACATTTAACATTACTTATATCATTTGCTTCCTGCTTTATTTCATATGTAAACTCTAAAGCGTCAACTTTATTTATCTCATGAATACAATCCTCTAATAAAAATTCATTCTTTTCTTTCAAATCTGATCCTCCAAAATTAATAGTAATTTATAATATGAGTTTACTTTATATATGTTTCTCTTTCACATTAAACATGTACACAATAAACAATATAAAAATATATTATATAAATAGAATTAATTTTAAGGAGGATATCTATGTCTTTTAAAAGAAAATTCAACACCTTAATACGTAAATCAGATAACTCAATATGTGAGTTTAGTAATGATAATGGAATTGAATTATATATCTATGATAAAAATAAAGAACCAATATGTAAAAAAAGACTTGTTACAGGTATTAATGGCTTTTCTAATTCTTTCTTTAATATTGATAGTAATGATTCTATATATGGAATTGTTAGCAGCAAGGATAATCCCCTACTCTATTTCTACATTAGTTCAAAATTCATATATAAGAGTGAATTACTTAAAAGTTCTAACTCTATAGAGAAAATCACCTTTCCATATATAAAAAAAATTGGTGATAAGATACACATTTTTTATTACCTTGTTGATGTAACACAAGTTGATAGAGGTAAATTAATACATTATTATTACGATGGTTCTAACTGGAATAAGTCTCAAATTGATAATATTGAATATTTTATATTGTCCAATTTCGTCGTTACCTTTAAAGAGGATGTTCCTACTATCTTCTATCTAAATAGTACTAAGGGGCATGAAGAAGTTTTTATATCTAATTTTAATAAAGATAACCTATCTTGGAACCATCCTGTTCAAGTTACTAATACACATAAAACTAAGGTTTATTTGTCAGTTGTTGAAGTTCCCCAAAATACTTATCACATAGTATTTTCTGAAAAGAATAATGATAAATATTATTGCACTTATTATAGTGGCCAATTAAAAAACAATTCATTTATTAAGAAAGACTATTTTATCATTCAAGATACTATTGCTTGTGAATTCCCTCATATTTTAAGAATTAAAAACGAACTTTATATTCAATGGATTGAATTTAGCGAGTTATTTACTACATTCTCAAAGGATAATGGCTTTACATGGAGCAAACCTAACTTCTTTACAAATGACTCCGATAATTCAGTTATAAGATATGATTATAAATCTAATTTTATAAGAGATAAAAACAATGATATATGCAATATATACTCATATGAAGATATATTCTCTATATTAGGAATTTCAAGCAACCCAATTTTACTAACTAATTAAGGAGGTTTTACTTTGAGTAAAATAATTAAGGTTAATTGTAACTCCAGCACTACTATAGATATGATTCGCCCTGAATATTCCAACACAACTGGAGATAAACTAATAGTTGGAACACATTATTTAAAAACAAATCTATATAACATCTTCGTATCAGTACTTAAATTTAACCCAATAGATATAAAAATTGAAGATATTGAATCTGTATCACTTTATCTATATTTAGATAACTTATTATGTAATGATTTATCATTTAAAAACATTGCAATTTCAAAGAATATAGATAATCCAGATTTAAATAAAATCAGCTGGAAATCCCCCCCAAAGATATCTAAAAATCACTATATTAATGTTTGTTTTCCATATAGCTATGTAGATAGTTTTATTGATATTGATATAACCTCACTTTATAAATCTTCAAAAATTGATACAGAAGATTTTAGCATCACCTTAAGTAGTGGCACCAGTAAAAATACCTCCATAGTAAGATTTGATTCAGCGTATTCTATAAATAAACCATACTTAGTTATTAGATTACGTGAAAATATATATGATGATATACCTTTAGAATACACAGATGAATATAGTATTAAATCTCCCCCATATAACTCAAATTCTTCATGTCCATTTAGAAATATAGATTTTTCAAAACTAAATAAACTTGAAGAATCTACAAAAATATTAACTAAAGAAATAGCTTCTATTAAAACAAATATCTCTGACTTAAACAAAAAATATACTAATCTTAATAACGCAATAAAAGATATAACTTCTAAAAATAATAGGATATCTGATATAGAATTAACTAAAAATAATTTAAAGTCTATTACTGATACAGTAAGCAGCTTAAAAGACGAAGTAAAAAGTTTAAATAGTAGATTAAATAGCATAAGTATAGAACCTATATTGGATGAATAATAAATCCCTTATAAAGAGAAATTGTGTATCAATTTCTCTTTTTTGTTGTTAACGATTAATTTTTATTTTATACAATTAACTACTAGCAATATAAAGACAATCATGTTATTCTATAAACTTGTGAGTAAAAAGTTTTAAAGGGGGATGTACATGACACAAGATATGACAACTGGGAATCCAGTAAAACTGATTTTATTTTTCTCAATACCTTTACTTATAGGAAATATATTTCAACAATTTTATAGCATGGTAGATACAATCATCGTTGGTAGATTTGTAGGAGTTGAAGCTCTTGCAGCTGTTGGCTCTACAGGTGCTATGGTTTTCTTAGTAAATGGATTCGTTATAGGTTTAACTGCAGGGTTTGCTATTCTAATATCTCAAAGATTTGGAGCAAAAGACCACTTAGGTATGAAAAAAGCAACAGGAAGTGCAATAACTCTTTCTATAATATCAGTACTTATAATAACTATTATTAGTATTTTATCTGCTAAGCCAGTACTTAGATTAATGAATACACCAGATAATATAATGGTGGATGCTTCAAAATATATAATAATAATGTATGCTGGTACATTTGCTACTTTTATATATAATATGTTAGCAAGTATGTTAAGAGCTTTAGGAGACAGTAAAACTCCACTTTACTTCTTAATTATTTCTTCAATATTAAATATTGTTTTAGATTTAGTATTTATAATTAACTTTAATATGGGCGTAGCAGGTGCTGCATATGCTACAGTTATTTCACAAGGTGTATCTGGATTACTTTGCTTAATCTATACTTACAAAAGACATACAATATTAAAGTTAAAGAAAAGCGATTTTATAGTAAAAAAAGATTACTATATAACTCACTTAAAAATTGGTGTCCCAATGGCTCTTCAATTCTCTGTTACTGCCCTTGGAATAATGATAGTTCAAGGTGCATTAAATGTGTTTGGTTCTACTGTTATAGCTTCATATACAGCTGCATCTAAAGCACTTCAATTAGTAATGCAACCTGCTGTTACATTTGGAGTTACTATGGCTACTTACTGTGGACAAAACCTAGGGGCTAGAAACTTTGAAAGAATACAAGAAGGGGTAAAGAAATGTACAATTATATCTATAATAACTAGTATTATAGCTGGTATTGTATTAGTTCTGTTTGGTAAGTACTTCGTATTGATGTTCTTAGAAAGCCCTGACCAAACAGTTATAGGTTATGCAACTCAATGTTTAAATATAGCTGCAATATTCTTTATACCACTTGGGCTAATATTTATATATAGAAATGCTCTTCAAGGTATTGGTGATTCATTTATTCCTATGATGGCAGGTGTTTATGAATTAGCAGCAAGAGCTTTAGTTGCATTTACTTTACCAAATTTTATAGGGTACTTAGGAATTTGTTTAGCTGATCCAGTTGCTTGGATATTTGCTTGTGTTCCTTTAGCCTATACATACTTTAAGAGAATTAAAAATCTTTTAAACGAAAAAGAAAATGAAGAAGCGCTAGAAGTAGCTTAATATTTAAACACAAAAGAGAAAACTTTAGTTAACTAAAGTTTTCTCTTTTACTTTATTCATATTTTTCACAACTAGGAGAATCACTTATAGTAACTACATATTGATATATTTTTGCATATGGATATGGACAAAGATTATACTTATCAATAAACATACTCCCATCATAATTTAATTTGAATAATGTAGTCCTCTTATCCTTTGGAAATATATCTGCAGTATATACAGCATCTGTATAATCAACAAATGAATTTTTTATATAATATCCTTCATTACCAATTGGATTATAACACTTAGAGGTTTCATATTCAAAACTAATGGACATTACCTTTCCTTCAGTTCCTTTATAATTATTTTGAAGATATGCTGCAAATGGAATATATCCATCCTTATCTTCTACTCCACTCTGTGATACATGAAATCCACCTAACTGACCAAAATATTTTCCTTTCGGTAATTTTTCGTATTGCTCAATAAAATTATTTATTAGATACTTTTCTCTAACAAGTTGTCCAGAACTTAAAGATAGGTTTTTTACACCAAATAAAAAGTTATCATAATTATTACCTAAATATTTTTTAGCACTCTCTTGGTTATTTTCTAGAATTTTGATGATTTCTTTACAATTATTCTCATAATTATTTCTGCCAATTTTCCTTACATACTCGATCATTTCTTTCAGTTCACTAGGTGCTTCATCTTTAGGTAATAATGAAGTTATGTATCTTCTTGCGGTTAGAGGTTGGTGTTCTATATCTATTCCAACTAATTGAAGTTTTCTATCTTCGGGAAGTGATTGATTATATTTATAAAGATTTTTTATTGATTCATAATGATTTTTTGTATAAGATTGAGTTCCCCTTAAATTTGACATTATATAATTAATAATTTCAATATCTCCTGTCTTTAAATACTCATTTATTAATTTAGCAGTACAAAATCCTCCTTCATAAATAATATATTTCACTCCTGCTTTTTCTACAAAATACCTTGTAAAGTATTCCTTTAATTCATAAGAAGCTTTTGTACCATGGGATTCTCCTGTTAAATAAATTTGATTATTCTCTAAATCGTCATCTAATAAACTTATACTTTTAAAAAATAAATCATTAATATCTAATTTTGAATTCTCTTTATAAAAAGCATCTTGTACTTTTTTTACTTGAAGATTTAATTTAATCTTTTTAATAACTGGTATACTTATTAATACAAAAATAATTATTAAAGCAAAATGAATAATTGTAATCTTTTTTATTTTCATAACCCCTCACTTACCTTTAAACCCAATTTATTTTTTTATATAAAGTTATTACTATTATAACATTTTTATACAAATACTAAAAGAAGCCATTCAAATTAGATTGGCTTCTTTACATTATAAGTTCTATCTTCTATTTCCTTTGCCACCACCTGGCATTCCCATATTTCCTCCATTACTACTTCCTACATTTGTAACTGATCCAGAAATAGTAAAATTCTGAACTTTAGAATTACCAATGTATAAATCATAGCTTTCTCCATCTTTAAATTTTGATGAGCTTACTATAATTGAAGAATATTGTTTAGTTGGTGTGTACTTCACTATTTCTTCTCCACTAGAACTTAAAATTTTAAATTCCACGTTACCTTGTTGATTATTAACTCCTATACTAACAGACTTTTGAGTTGAAGAATCACTAGGCCCTTGAGCCATTCCTAAGCTTCCTACAGCAATCAATGTTCCACCACTTATATCAAAATTTCTATCATAATCTAAAGATCCATTACCATTATTAGTTGGTCCATTAACTATAACTTCTCCACCAGTGATATATATTGATCCATTGGAGTCAATTCCATCACCCTTTGCATCTACTTTTATAGTTCCACCATTGATTTTAATTTCTCCACTAGAATTTGAACCGAAACCATTTTGTCCAGGTCTTCCATTTAAAGAAGATGAATCATTACCACCAGCAGCATTTATACCATCATCACTTGCAACAACATTAATATTACCATCATTTAAAGTAATCTTTTCCCCTTCAATACCTTCATATGACTTAGAAATATTAATATTACCCGCATTTATAACTAATGAAGTATCTGAATGTACTCCATCATCTCCTGATGAAATCTTAATTTCTCCTCCATTAATAACAAGCTCTCCATTAGAATGTATTGAATCATCAGATGAATTTATATCAAAGCTTCCATTATCAATTGTAATTTTAGAAGTAGCTTTAATACCTTTTGCACTTGCTGTTTCTTCTGTTGCTTCTTCTTGTACATCATTAAAACCGGGTCTTTCACCTTTATCATTCATTCTCCAATTACCCCAATTACCATTATCTGATGTACTGCTGTTACTACTGCCTCCACCTGTTTTTATATTAAATTCCCCACTATTTATTAATAGTTCAGTTTCAGCTTGAATTCCATCTTCTCCTGCTGTTATATTAAATACTCCATTTTCAATCCATATATACCCTTTACTTGTGTCTGTATCATTATTAGCCTTCATTCCATCCCCTTGAGTATCAATAGTAATATTACCATTTTTAACTGTTAATGAATCCTTACCTCTTAATGCAGTATTAATAGCTGTAACTGATATATTACCACTTTGAATTCTTAAATCATCTTTACTAGTAATTCCATTATTATAGTTTCCTTTGACAGTAAGGGAACCATTACCTATAAAAGTTAAATCATCTTTACTGAATATAACTGCACTTGGTTCATCTGCACTACCATCTTCAAAGACATAGTTTGTACTATCTTCAACTACATTTTCAGTTTCATCAGCTAAAGATATTATAGTTTTATCTGCATTTTTTACATAAATAGGAGCACTGTTTGATGAAGTTATGTTTATTCCATTTAAAACTATATACACCTTATCATTATCACCAGCATTTACAACTATTTGTCCATCCTTTAAAGTACCTGAAATACTATATGTACCTGAGGATGTTATATTTACTTTATTATTATCTGCTTGTGCACCACCTCCATTAATATTAATGCTATCTCCAAGTTCTATATAGGTATCAACCTCTCCTATACTTTCATCCTCTATAGATTTCATTTCAACTAACGTACTTTCTTCAACTGATGGTGTTGATGACTCTTCATTATTATCTTTTGAGCATGAAACTAATGAAGCTCCTAGTGCTAATGTTAATAGTAAAGTAACAAATTTTCTTTTCATATTAAACACCTCCTGATCTTTTTATCCATAAACCTTTTCTTCAAATCCTGTTATACTTAAACTTATATTTAAATTTCCATTCCTGCATCTTAGATCATCTATAAGCTTCTTTTGATTTACTCCTTCTTTTAAAGAAATAATATAAGTTAATTCAAATAAAGCTCCAAAATCTCTAGTTTTTACCCTCTCTATATGAAAAGTAGTTGTATATTTATTTAATACTTCTTCAAAAACACCTTCATAATTTAAATCCTCTGGTACAATAATTTTAAGTTGCATATTCTTAGTTTTTGACATTGCAAAATTAGTTGAAAATAAAACTATCATTACTCCACATAGAATTAATGTAAATATGACAGCATAACCAATATAGCCCATTCCACAAGTAAGTCCTACTGCTAATGTAAAAAATACATAAGCAATATCCTTTGGATCACCAGGTGCACTTCTAAAACGAATTAAAGAAAATGCTCCAGCTAAACTAAATGCTCTAGCTACATTGTTTCCTACAAGCAGAATAATAATAGAAATTATAACTGGTAACATAATTAGCGTGATTGGAAAACTTGGTGAGTAACCTTCCTTTTTATGAGTTTTTATATAAACTAAGCTAATCACTAATCCTAAAATTATTGATGATAAAATTACAATTAACGCGTTTGCTAATGTAAAAGACTCCCCATTTGTTGATGATATTATAGTTTCTAACATACTTCTTTACTCCTTCCTATGTTAAAGCTTATATTATTTTTACAGTAATCCATAAATTCATTTCCGTATTTAGAGAAATGTGTGTTATATATTTTTAACTCTGAAAGTATTTTAGTGAACCATACAGGCATAGCCCCTAATATTTTAACCTCCATAAGATATTTTCCATCTCCAAGTATATCTCTTCCAAAACTTCCTTCTTGAAGAGTTAAATAATCCCGTCTTGTAAGTATTTTTGTGTCAAAAGTCAATCTAAAATCTTTATTATCCTTTGCAAAAAAAGCACTTCGAACATAAGATATATAAACCTTAGGTTTTATGTCATTATTTTTTAAGTAATACTCTATTTCATTAATTACTTGTTGGTTTACATAATCACTAAACTTTGGTTTTATTCCTTCTTCCAAAAAGTTCTTTGCTTCTTTTAAAGTTAAGACTACTCTACGTTTATTAACAATTCCATTTATCTTCTTTTTCATTTCAAGGAAGACTTTTTCATCTTCTCTGCATAAATTTCTATAACTCCTTAACCTAAGTTTTTCTTTATAAAATGGTTTAGATATGGAATGACGTATTACATCATCATTATCTGTATCGTAATAGATATTATAGATACTATATGTTTCTCCATCTTTACAATATCTATCTGGTTCCATGAATTCTAACAACCTTGGTATTAAAAGTCTATATTGATAATCTGATATTATAAATTTCTTTTCATATCTTTGAAAAGATTTTATAGCCATAGAATCCCTCCCTTTTTCCTTTAAGCTTTGAATGTATTATATTAACTGAAGCTTAAACAAAACTTAAGAAGTAAACTTTAGTAACATTAAAATGTTGGAATTATTCACAATTTAATTACAATTACTATTTCTTAAAGAATAAAAAAAGAGAAACCTATTTAGATTTCTCTTGATGTGTATTTCATTAAAACTTCCATAAACCCACTATCTTCATTTTTTCTTTCTTCTATAGGCTCAAATAAAGCTTTCTCATAAAACCTATAGGCTTTCTCATTATCTTTATATACTAATAGTATTAAATCCTTATATTCCTTTTTTACATAATCCAATAACATTTTCCCTACACCATTGCTTTGACTTGTGGGTTCCACAAATAAGGCTCCAATATAACTATCATCAACAATACTTATAAATCCCTTTATAGTATTATAATCTTCATATACAAAAGTTTTTGAATTTGGCAAATACTCTTTTTTTACTGTATTATAGTTACATCTCCAGTAAAACTCAGGAATAAATGGATGCCCAACGATTGTAGATCTAAACCATATGCTCATAACAGCATCTATATCTTCCTCTGTAAATTTTCTTATATACATTTTGCTCTCTCCCCTACGCAATTTTGCATATTTTTCTTTCTTTTTACTTTTTGTTACAAATTGTTAATATAATTTTATTTTACCATCTTACTATAAAATTATAAATATATTTTTTTGCCCAAAAAAGAACTCCAACAATATCTTGCTGAAGTTCTCATGTTTATATTTAATTTATTTCTAACTCTTCCCCTATCATATCATTTTCAGAGTAGTACATAGATTCATCTAGTACTCCCTCTTTCTTTGCCACTATTAAAGTACATATACAATCACCAATAGTATTTACTGTTGTTCTGCACATATCAAGTATTCTGTCTACTCCCATTATTAATCCAATACCTTCAACAGGCAATCCTACGCTATTTAATACCATTGAAAGCATAACAAGCCCAACTCCAGGCACTGCTGCTGTTCCTATAGAAGCTAGAGTTGCTGTAAAAATAACAGTTAAGATACCTCCAAGGCCAAGATCAATTCCATATAATTGTGCTATAAATACTGTTGCAGCTCCTTGCATTATAGCTGTTCCATCCATATTAATAGTTGCACCTAATGGAATTGTAAAAGATGAAACCTTGCTATCAACACCTAATTCATTCATAGTCTTCATTGTAACTGGTAATGCAGCTCCACTTGATGCTGTTGAGAAGGTTATCGCTCCAACTTTAGGGAACTTCTTTACGAATGGCATAATACTTAAATTAGTAAATGTCTTCAAAATCCCTGTATAAACAACTGAAGCATGAATAAGTAATGCTAATAAAACAACCGCCATATATTTCAAGAGTGATGCAAATGCCTCACCCCCTGTCGTAGCAAAGGTTGTAGCTATAAGACCAAATATTCCAAAAGGTGCAAAGTACATAACTAAACTAACCATTTTTAAGAAAATTTCATTTAGATTTTCCATAAATGTTTTAACAAGTTTTACTTTTTCACCTAAGATACTAATTGTTACTCCAAATATTATTGAAAAGCTTATAACTTGAAGCATATTTCCTTCAGCCATTGCCTTTATTGGATTAGTAGGAATCATATCTATTAACACATCTGCAAAAGAAGAACTTTGGGCAATTGTAGGTTGCTCTGATACAAGACTAGACATATCTAATCCCACACCAGGATTAATTAAGTAAGCAAGTCCAATTGATATTGAAATAGCTATAGCAGTAGTAGATAAATAGAAAATAAGAGTTCTAGCTCCAATTCTCCCTAAACTTTTTATATTACTTAAAGATGCCACCCCACAGGTAATTGATGCAAAAACTAGTGGAACTACAAGCATCTTGATTGCACTAATAAAACCTTGTCCTAATACTTTAAATACTCCACCAATTATGATGGTATCCTTTACAGTTCCAGCAGGCAAAGATCTAACTAAAATACCTACAGATAGACCAACACCCATTGCTATAAAAATTTTTGATGTTAAACTTAACTTTTTTTTCATAAATTTCCCCCTTTTTAATTTTTATAATCTGACAACTTATTAATAATATACAAGTAGTATATCATATTTTCCAATATTATGAAACATATTTTCTATAGTTATTCAGTTTTTAGAATATGCTTTTTTATTCAAAATATATTAATTAGTTTAAATGACTTATAGCCTTAACTTTCACAACTGCCCCTAAAGCTTAATTTTCTATTGTGCAACTTTTAATACCTAAATATTCAATTGTAAATTAATTTATGCAAAAAAAGAATGCCATAATAATATGACATTCTTTTTTACTATTTAATGATGCTATATACGTAATTTTTAAAGTCCTCAAAAGTTCCACTTACTATTGAAGCTCCTTTAAGTATTCTATTTCCAAAGAAATTATATTCACAACTTCCATAATTAAATGCAGCACTACTTACTATTAAGTTTGACTCATTAACTCTATAAGTTGCTCTCTTTTCTAATATATCAACACAGAAATCTAGAAAATCCTTATAGTCTTTAATGTGTCCTGACTCTACCATAGAAATCACAAAATTAAATAAATAGAAGCCTCCAATTAATTGTATCATCTTATCATTTGGAGTGTAGAAAACTTTCCCTGAATTATAGAAGAACTTTAATTCTCCATAAGTTGCAGCTTTATATTCACTATTAATTTCTAATCCCTCTAAATTATGCATTCTAAGTGCAGCTTCAATACTTTCCCATGAGTTAGCATTTACTACAACATTATCTTTTATAACTTGCTTAAATTTTTCAAAAGACTCTTCAGAATCCTTACTTGAACTTACTTCCTTACCATCAAACATTACTTTATATTGTCCATTTTCATATATTAATTCAACTTTATTACTCAAAACAAATTCCATCCTTTTCTATTTAATAATAATTATTATAACATATTAATTCTATTTTATAAATCATGTTTTATAATTTTTATTCTATTTTGTTCCAATATACCTATTGCAAAAGAAAGAGGTAGTGAAAATCTCTTCTTACCACAACTACCTGGATTTAAGAATATCACACCATTAACTTCCTCATAAAAATACTTATGAGAATGTCCAAACACAACCAAATCTACATCCTCTAAGTTTTTAGGAAGATCCTTAATATCATGTACTACATATATTTTAAAGCCATCTATTTCTACTACTTCAGATTTATTTAATCCCTTTGCCCAATGATCCTTATCATTATTACCTCTTACAAAAGTAATATTACCTATATCCTTTAAAGCTAAATAGGTTTCTTCATTTGATATATCCCCAGCATGAATTATGTAATTACACTTTTTAATTTCTTCCATTACTTCTTCTCTAAGTAAATTATGAGTATCAGATATAAATCCTATTCTTATCCCTTCCATAGTTTTCTCCTTTGTTATAAAACTTAAAAGACGATATTACCTATTAGGCAACATCGTCTTAAATATTTTAGTATAATTTAACGAATTCTTCAACCATTGAACTTGCATTTTTAGCTGCTATTGGTAAAAACTCTTCATAAGATAAATCTGCTGATCCATCTGCCTTATCTGAAATTGCTCTTAATACAACGTAAGGTATTTTGTTTAAGTATGCAGTTTGAGCCATTGCAGCTCCTTCCATTTCTACTGCAGAAACATTACCAAAGTTTTCTTTAATTCTTTCCACAACTGCACCACCAGCAACAAATTGATCTCCAGAGGCTATTCTACCTTCTTTTATTACTAAACCATCTATATTTTCAGCTGCTTTCTTTGCAACCTCTACTAATTCCTTATCTGCTTGGAAAAATGTAATACCAAGTCTTGATATTTCTCCTAATGGATCTCCAAATACTGTAGTATCAAAATCATGTTGAACAGCATCTGTTGAAATAACTATGTCACCTTGATTTAATTCTGGGTCCATAGTTCCAGCAACTCCTGAATTTAATAATGCAGTTACATTAAATTTATCTGCTAAAATTTGAGTACAACTAGCCATATTTACTTTACCAACACCTGATCTAACTAAAACTACATTTTTATCATGTAATTTACCAGAGTAAAAAGTCATTCCAGCAACTTCTACTGTATCTTTAACATCCATCTTTCCTTTTAATATTTCAACCTCTTCTTCCATAGCTCCTATAATTCCCAGAACTTTTTCTTCTTTATTTTCTTTGTTTACACCACAACCTATAAATAAAGAAACGGATAATACTACTGCTCCTAGTAAAGCTGTTAATTTTTTCATTAGTGTTCCCCCTGTTTGTAATAAAAATCGAACTTTAAAACCATATTTTCGAATATAATTCGCAAGTACAATTATTTATAACATAGTACACAAGAAAAAATCAATATATTTTTTTATTAATTTTGAATATAATTCGTTACAGTGCGAATTATATTTATTATCCATCTCTTATAAGTAGGATATTTTGTCAAATTTTACGAATTTAATTAGAACTTCTACAGCTTCAACAAGATATTTTTCTTCTATTTCTGTAAATCTGTTAAACTCATCACTATCAATATCAAGTACACCTAACACATTATCATTAACAACTATAGGAAGTACAATTTCTGAATTAGATGCTGCATCACAAGCTATATGTCCTTCAAATTCATGTACATTATCTATTCTTAACACCTTTTTTTCCTTTGCAGCTGTACCACATACCCCTTTTCCAATTTGTATCTTAGTACAAGCTGGCATTCCCTGAAAAGGTCCTAGAATTAGCTCATTATTTTTATTTAAATAAAACCCGCACCAATTAACTCTTCCTAATAAAGCATTTATTAAAGCTGAAGCATTACAAAGCTTTGTAATATCTTCCTCATCTCCACTAACTAATCCTTCTAACATTTGTACCATAGTTTTTAATCTTTCTTCTAAATCTAATCCATTAAATATTTTAATATCAAACATCTTATCTCTCCTTTATATTTCTTAAGAATAAATGAATTCTAGTTCAAAGTTTACATTTTGTTATAACTATTTCTTAATATTTATGATACAATATTTTTTAAGATAAGAGGTGATTAAAATGAACATTTTTAAAGGGACATATGGATTTGATGTTTTATCTATCTTTTTATTGTTTATAAGCTTGATCTTGAACCTAGGAAAACATACTCGTTTACTAGGAACTTTAGTTACTTTGTATGTAATTTATAGAGCTTTTTCAAAGAATATATATAAGAGATCTAACGAACTATACAAATTCACTAATTTAGCTAATAAAGTACTATTCCGTTTTGGCAAAAGATTACCTGATAATATGCCAAGGACAAGTCTTGAAAATATACCTTTGATATTTAGTCAATTAAAATATGTTATTAATCAAAAAAGACAATATAAGATAGTTAAATGCCCAAATTGTGGTCAAAAGCTTAGATTGCCTAGGGGGCAAAAAAAGATAATTGTTACATGTAAAATGTGTAGGTTTGAATTTAAAGAAAGAACATAAAAATGGTGCCGTGGATATTTATTTTGCTTGTTCCGTGTCGGGCTCCAAGTCACACCAAAATAAATATCCGTTCCCATGGTACTTAAGGTAAGAAAATAGACTGCTTGTAGCAGTCTATTTTAATTTGTAAATAAAGTTATTCTATTCTATGTAATTATTGAAACATTTCTACCTTCATTTCCCTGGTAATATTTTACATATTGTTATATTAATATATGTGATATACTTTAAATATATATTTTTGGTAATTATACGGAGGACTTATGGGTAAGAAATTATTTAAATTTTTTATAGGGCTAACTATTGCTTTTACTTTAATAGGTTGTACAGCTAAAGAAGGCTTAAATGATACTAATACAGGTAACTTAACTGAGGGAGAGCTTCACGATATTATAAAGTCTACTTACAAAGATTGTACTATTTCATACACAACAGAGAATAGCATAAAAATATTAGATATAAAAATTAATGTTCCTAAATCAAGCAGAGCTGAAGAACTTGAGGCCTTTACTAATGCATGTGATTTAATATCTAATAAATTAGACGACATTACATATTACTCTGGAATAATGTATACCCTACAAGTAGATGGAGAAGATAAAGCTTGTATAAGATCATATACATCTGATGATGGAAAATTCAAATTAGAAAGTACCTATATTGAAGATGATGAATACAAACAATAAAAAAATGTATTTAAATGTATATAATATTCTCTATAGGTAATAATATTATTGAGGATAGATGTAGACATATTAGTTTTAACAGTACCTAACTATGGCTACTGAATACTCAAAAAAGACACCTAATACTTCTAAGTACTAGGTGTTTTATTATTTCTAAATTAAAACACTACATTTTTATAAGAACTTCCGTCCCATCATTTGCTTTAACATTAACTATTTCTAATCCCTTGTATTTCTTTAGCTCTTTCATTGCAACTAAAATGAAATCCATATCCAAGGCATTCATATATTCATTTACTTTATCCATGCCATCTTTACTTACATTGTTCTCTACTAAAGATTTACTCACAAAATTAGCTATTTTAACTCCACTTGTAAGTAAGAAATTAGGAATATAAATTGTAAACCTTCTTTCATTAGTCCTAACCCTTATCTTCATTTCACACCTACTCGATTACTACTCTAACTTTATCACCATTTGCTGAATCTACCGTTACTATTTCACCTAACATCTCATTATCAAGTGAACTAATAATGGCACCTGTCATCACCTCTAAATCTATACCTTCCATTTCATCTACTTTAATTGGAAGCTTGCCAGTAGCCTTTAAAATAGAAGTAATAACTGCCACAGGAAGATTAACTTTTACATTATCACCAGCAGATGAATCAACCCTAACCTTAAACATTCTCCTATCATAATTCACATTCTCTATTGATTTATCCTCTTTTTTGTACATTGCCTCAATTAAGTCTGCACCCTTTTCAACCTCTAACTTACCTTCTGACACCATTGTAAGTACCTTTAATAAATCCGCTCTCATTCTCAGACCTCCTTAATCTTCTTTCATTCTTTCTATTGCTTCTTGTGGTGAAATTTCACCCTTCTCTAATGCCTCTATTACATCACTAGTTGATGACTTTATAGGTTTACTATTTCTTTTATAACCCAATGCAGATATAACTTCATCAAGCTTGGCTCTTACTGTTGGATAAGAAATACCAAGTTCCTTCTCCACATCCTTAATGCTTCCTCTACACATTATGAAAACCTCAATAAACTTTAATTGATCCTTTGATAAATAATCAAACTTTGAAAATTCAAACTCATTTTCTATAGTAGTTTTACAATCTGAACATTTTAATCTAGTTATCCTTAGTTTCTTACCACATACAGGACAAACAGTTATCGCTTTAAACACCATCTATCACTCCTTATGTTTATAATATATTCCTACGCTTACAAAATGTCAACAACAAATATTAAAATAATTAATTTGTATATTAATTATTTCAATATTTAGTTTTAATATATTAATTTTATCAATTTTAATCTTGATATTTTTGTTACACATACAAAAATAGATATAGAATAAACTTCTATATCTATTTACTATTAACCTATTTAATTTTATGAGCCTGGTGATACTAAATATGAAGGATTCTTAGTTTGAATCCATACTTCCCCAGGACCTTCAAACTTGCATATATATCCCTCACCACTAACTAAAGATGTAAGTCCATTAGAAATCATTTCAACTTTGTAATTTAAAGAACTTTCCCATAAAACCAAGTGATTAGTATCAACTATATATCTTTCTCCAGGATTCAATGTCTTCTTGTGAATTGCTCCAAAAGAACATAAAGCCAATGTTCCTGCACCAATAGCTTCAACTTGGAATAGCCCTTCTCCAGAAAATATACCCTTTCCACCAGCACCTTTTGTTTTTAACTCAATATTACCATAGCTAGCTAAGAAAGCATTTTGTCCTAACCTATAATTTCTACTACCATCCATTTCAAATAATTGAATATCTCCCAAAAATGTTGGTGAAAGTAGTAATTCCCCCTGTGAATTAGCAGTATATTCTTGAAGGAATGTACTTTGTCCTGCAAACATTCTTCCAATGGCTTTTTTAACCCCACCTGATTTTAACTTCATGTCAAAAACATCATCCATAGAAACCATTGCCCCTGCTCTAACTATGAATTTATCATTTGTATCAGCATTAACCTTTAAAATAGTATTTGTAGTTTGGTAAAGCACTTGAAATTTACTCATAATAACCCTCCTTTTTTTACTTTTTGCTTATATAAATAGTGTTCACTTGTATCCAATAATTTTTATAATCTTTTACTTGCCAGATAAAAGCTTAACCATTTATAAAAATATAGTTTTATTATATCACTTACATGTTAAATACTGTTAATACATTTTTTGAGGAAATTAAATTTCCTCAAGAATAAAAAAGGTAACAGATATAAATCTATTACCTAAATACTTATTCTACAACTCAGTATACTTTTTAGCATTTCCTTTTGCCTTTTCTACTGGATACTTTTTTTCATTCTTATCCATTTTCATATTTATGATTTCTTCAATATTTACATCTAGAGCATCTGCCATATGTACGCAATAAACTAGCACATCTGCAAGTTCTTCCTTAACAGCTTGAAGATTATAATTTTCTTCATCCCACAAAAAGTTTTCTAATAATTCGTTTGCTTCTATTGAAATTGCTTTTGATAAATTAGCTGGAGTGTGAAACTGATCCCATTCTCTATCTTCTCTGAACTTTCTTATTCTCTCTATTGTTTCTTTCATAATAACACCTCTTTCCTAAAACATTATAACTATAAAATACATTATAGCTCACTTTTTATAATAATCAGAGTAAAAATATCTACATCACTAACAAAAACATTCTATAATTACCAGGAAATTTTGGAGGTGCTAGAATGAAAGTTAAAATGTTACACACTTGCATTAGAGTTATGAATTTAGAAGAATCACTTAAGTTCTATAAGAATGCTTTAAAAATAGTTGAGACGAGAAGAAAGGATTTTCCTGATTACAAATTTACTTTAGTTTATTTATCAGATAAAGAAAATTCTTATGAAATAGAACTTACTTATAACTATGATCCTGAAAAACCTTATGACCTTGGTAATGGCTTTAGCCATATTGCTATAGGAACTGAGAATATAGAAGAAATGAGAAATAACCATGAACAATTAGGATACGAAGTAACTCCTTTAAAAGGATTGCCTGGGGAAGAGCCTTACTACTACTTCGTTACTGACCCTGATGGTTATAAGATTGAAGTTATAAAAACTAGAGTTTAACACATAAGAAGATAGTCTATAATTCAGGCTATCTTCTTATATCTTAATTTTAATATAACACGCTCTAACCCGTATTATTACTATAACTTCTTAAGTTCTTTTCTTCTTAACTTGTTATCTTCTTAAGTTCTTAACAACTTAAGAACTTATCTTTTTAACTTGTTGCATTTTAAAATTTTTAAAAATAGCCAGTGATCATTCACCAGCTACTTTATTAACTTATAAAAGCTTTTCCTTAATCTCCTTCTTGAAACTAGTTGCCTGTTTTCTAGTTAATGATTCAATGTCAACAATCAAAATTACTAGAACAGTTTTACCAGTATTAGCATGTCCTTTTACTGAAATAAATTTATTTTCATCTAGTTGTTCAAAGCATAAATTTTGCTCATCATTTAATCTCATAAATTTCATGTTAAGCTTGTTGTTTAATCTTAGTAAGGGCATCTTTATATCTACCTTAGGATTTAGAATATACAATACCTTGTTGTATTCAGAATCTGTTAGTTTTTTTATAATAAATCCTTCTTTACCTGCTCTAAATCTAAATATATTTATTATCTATTCTTCAACCTTTTGAAATGAAGTCATATCAAGAATTATCTCTTTTGGCATACTTAAAGGAAGAGAGCAATTCTCTGTTATGAAGTCTGGAAAGCAAACTGCTATTGTTACATATGGACTAATTCAACTTCTTCTAAACCTAGTCATTAAATTGTATTTTGCAGAATTTGCTTGCTTCTCTGGATCTTGTATATATCTTTTTATATTGTTTCCTGATACACTTGACCATTCATTATTAATGGGGCTAATTATTCCACCTTTTACTTCTAAAATCATTACTCCATAATCCCTATGAATTAAAATAAAATCACACTCTCCATTAGATTTACTTGAAAAAATTTCATTATCAATAAAAAGTTCTATTAACTTTCCATTTTTCCTTTAAAAATTTAACTATTCATTTTAAATATTATACAAATTTATAGATTTAAAATAATCCAAAGCAATATTTTATATATCCACTTCTATATCTGTCGAAGAAGAGCCCTTTTTTCTCTGCTTCTTCTAAAATATACTTATCCAATCTATACCCATTCTTATGAGTACAAATTATTTCCTTTGAAAGCTTTACCTCATATCCATCAATACCTACTATATAATTTTCAAATCCTAAATCTTTAAAAGTTACTTCTTTCTCAAATTCTATATCTAAGCATTCTATTACATGTACTAAGAATCTAAAATCATCCATATTTCTTATCATATATCCTCTAGCAATACCATTTGCATTCATATTAAATTTTTCCTCTAATTTTTATTTTAGATAAAAAAATCTTCTTACCTTTAAGATAAGAAGACATTAACCAACCATAAATTCACCTCCTTATCGACTTTTAGCTGAACCACCTTGCTATAAAAACAGGTTGGTATAGGGTCACTGAACTAAATCTCTACCCTAACTCTTGATATATTGGTTTGATATTTAATTATACTTTTATTACACCATACTTTTAAATTTTAAAATACATTTTTTGTTAAAATTCGCTATAGTTATAAAGAATAAAAACAAGCTATTGAGTAAAAATAATATTGTATCTTATTATAAAGGAGGTATTTAATATGGATATACATTCTGCTTATAATAGAGCAAAAGAAATGCTAATTGATGGGGCAACTTATGATGAAATCAAAAGTTGTACAGGTCTTAGAGAGAAAGAAATAAAAAGAATTAGAAAAAACGAAATAGACAGTCATTTTTAGATTTGAAAAAGGTGGAGTGGATATTTATTTTGCTTGTTCCGTTGATACGCTTCAAGTTACATAAAAAACAAATATCCACCCCACTCATACTAAAAGGAAAGCTATTATTTTTTGATAGCTTTCCCTTCCTTTCTATTGTAATAAATTCTGAGCCACTTCACTTCTATTTATTAATTCCATTAAAAGTGGTATTGCAATTAGTTGAACAATCATTCCTGGAATCGCCTTACCCAGACCACCAACTACAAACATTAATGGATGAACAGCTGGTGCTACTGTAATAGATACTACAAAAGCTCCTACAATAGCAAAAATTCTTCCGCCTATCATCGCACCTATAAGTGATGGATATAACATTCTAGTCTTATTATATAGAAAACCAGTTAATATTCCATAACCACAAAGCTCAAAAGCCATAATGGGCATATTAGGCATTAGTGGTGGCATTCCTGTGGCTAGTCCACTAATAACAGGACAAATGATTCCTACTATTCCTCCATAAACTGGTCCAAGAAGAAAACCTGCTAATAGTACCGGAATATGCATTGGCAAAAATATTGGTCCTGCTAAATTCACTGTGTGAAATATCATTGGAACAACAACTCCTAGTGCAATGAATAATCCAGATAGTACAATCTTTTTACTCTTCATAAATTCTCCCCCTTTTGTTATCTATTAATAATCAAGTAATAAACATTTTCATCTTCAAAGGCTTCATCGACATTTAGTCCAATCTCTTCAAAGAGATTTCTTTGCTTATTAACTTCTATTAATCTATCCTTTTTTACCCTCTCATCTTTTCTGCTGTGCATGTTATTTAAAAATTCTCTACTACTTGAATGAGCAATTATCAACTTACCATTCTCACATAGGTTTTCAGTTACCAACTTTTTTATAGTATCCTCTCTTCTTTTTAAGTGTGGAAACATAGAATAAAGAATTATTTTATTATATTCTCCTTCCACTTTTTCCTCTTCTACGTCTACTAAAGTAAATTTAATATTAGGAAGATTACTATATTTCTCTTTTGCTTTACATAACATACCTTCTGAAACATCTAAGGCATTAATTTCCCCCATTTTATTAAATCCTCTTATAAATGGAATTAATACTCCTGTCCCTGTTCCAATATCGAGAACTTTATCTCCTTCTTGTATATGTATTCTTGATAGAAGAAAATTTATCTTTTCTTCATTTACTTTTGTAATCTTGTCCCATTCTTCTGCAATAGAATTAAAAAACTCCTTTTCACTCATTTCTACACCTCTCACCCAGTATAATACAATTATAGACTTTTATGTATTTCCAATCAACTAAATCTTATTAAAAAGGTTTGGTGGATATTTATTTTGTTTGTTCCGTCGCTGGGCTCCAAGTCACATTAAAACAAATATCCACCAAACTCGCACTAAAGGCATGGAAAATATAGAAGAGACCCTATTAAATAAGGTCTCTAACTATTTATTTATCTTCTCTTATAATATAAGGATTTCCATCTTGATCTTTAAAAGTAAACATGCTTCCATATGGCATTTTCATTATGTCTGTAACATCTACTCCATTATTCTTTAACTCTTCGTAAGTCTTATCAATATCAGTTGTACTTAAAAGAATTGATGGATGACCAGTGTATGTATTGGGATTTTGCTTTTCCATTAAAGATTTATTATATAGTACGAATGTTGTAAACTCATCTTCACTTGGACCTACTTCTAACCAAGTCATATTAGGTCCCATTGGATATTCACCTTTTACTACAAAGTTCATTTTCTTAGTCCAAAACTCCTTAGCTTCTCCTTGGTCATTTACGTATATTGTTATTTTACCTATCTTATTTATCATTTGTATTTCCTCCTATAACCTATTTAGATTATATATTATATCCCCATATTACAGTAAAGTATATAAAAATAAGATATTTTATTGTAACAAAATAATATAAATAGTGATAGTATATACTATATATAACGCTTATTTAATATCTCTTGCCTTTTATAATAAAGAAAATCCTCTCTCCTTTTAAAAGGAGAGAGGATTTTTTCCCACATAAATACATTAAAGTAAAACATATTAAATATAAACACTAAATTATTAATTTTGCATACTTACTATTTTTTCTACTTGTCCTATAATGATTATAGTACCTTTAGTACTAATTACCTTTAGAAGATAAGTTCTTCCCACAAACTTATCTTCAGAACCCTTACCTTTTATGAATTATCATAAAATAATCACAAAATAGAGCTTCTATGGATTTACATAGAAGTTCTATTTTTAAATTTTTCTTTATTTATCTTATCTCTTATTAACTGTAATCCACCAATTATCATTATTATTCCCAATATGATTTCGAATATAAGACTTAAAATTTCATAAGCATTATTATTAACATACATGTAATAAGCACTGTTAACAAGGTTTATTCCAATATTAATTATAATAAATTCAATTATACTTCTACCAACATAATTAGCTCCAATGTTTAGCAATATGTTTAATTTAATCTCCTTATTTCTATATCTCTTAATTTGTTTAATAAAATTTTCAAAAAGAAATGGGAATGTAAAAAATGAAATTAAGACTGTTAACACAATATTATTCACAAAGTAAGTTATTACACAATTAGCTAAAAACCAAATTATAATATTCTTCATATCATTACTCCTTTTATTCTATACTTAAATGATATATTTAATTCCATCTTATGTAAATAGCGAAAAGTAAAACATCCAAAGCTTTCAATTCATTATCTAATAATATTATCCTTGTAAAAATAAAAAGAAACCCGTATTATCTACGAGCTTCTTAAATTTCTTAAAATTCTACCTTGTCTCCATAATAAGTACATTTAAATAATTTTTCCATAGTCTCATCATCAATTTCTCTTGGATTAGATCCTGTACATGCATCAAGTACTGCATTATGAGATATAAACTTTAAGTTATCATTAAAATCACATTCATCTATTCCATATTCCTTCATAGTATGAGGAATAGCTAACTTATCATTCATATCATCAATCATTTTTATTAATGAATCAGTCAGTTCACCATTTGTATTTCCTTCTAGATTTAACATTTTTGATATATCACCATATCTATCTTCACAGTTCTTTCTATTATATTGAATTACATATGGTAAGAATATTGCATTTGCACATCCATGAGGTATATGAAATACTGCGCCTACCTTATGAGCCATTGAATGTACAATTCCTAATAATGCATTTGAAAATGCCATACCAGCTAGGCATTGAGCATCATGCATTAAACTCCTAGCTTTTTCATCTCCTTCATAAGACTTAACTAAATTATCTCTAACCATTTCTATAGCTTTCATAGCTAATGGATCAGAAAAGTTAGACTTAAGTGATGCAGTATACGCTTCAATAGCATGAGTTAATGCATCCATTCCTGTATGTGCTACTAATTTTTTAGGCATAGTTTGTGCTAAATTGGGGTCAACTATAGCAATATCAGGAGTTATATTAAAATCTGCAAGTGGATATTTTATTTTTTCAGTATAATTTGTTATAACAGAAAAAGCTGTAACTTCTGTTGCTGTACCACTAGTAGATGGTATTGCAACAAATTTTGCTTTTTGTCTAAGTTCAGGTAACCCAAAAGGTACAATAGCTTCTTCAAAAGTAAAATCAGGATATTCATAGAAAATCCACATAGCCTTGGCAGCATCTATAGCTGAACCTCCCCCCATTGAAACAATCCAATCAGGTTCAAACTTTCTCATAGCTTCTGCACCCTTCATAACTGTCTCTACTGATGGATCTGGTTCTACTCCTTCATACATCTCTACTTCCATACCAGCTTCTTTTAAATAATCTTCTGCCTTCTGTAGAAAACCAAACCTTTTCATCGATCCTCCACCTACCACTATAAATGCTTTTTTACCTTTTAAGGTCTTTAAAACTTCTAAAGCCCCCTCACCATGATATATATCTCTTGGTAATGTAAAACGTGCCACTTTCATCCCTCCATCTTCATATAATTATATTAAGATTTAACATCTTATATATTCTATAATTTATTTAAGAATAACTATAAAAATGATTGACTTTTAATATTAATTAATAATTTACAAAATCTTAATTGTTATTTTTGCAATATATACTAATAATAATTATAAGATAAACTTTTAGAAAGAAGTGATACTTATGACTTTAACAAACGGAAAATGGTCAGGATTTAGAGAGCTTGTTCTAATTGATGTAACTAAAGAATGTGAAGGAATTAAATCTTTTTATTTTAAAGCAAAAGATGGTGCTAAATTAGTAAGACATATAGCAGGTCAGTTTCTTCCGATTAGAATAAAAACTGATAATCCTAAATATAAAGACATTATACGTACATACAGCTTATCTATGATTCCTAATGAGGATGTTTATAGAATTAGTGTTAAAAAAGTAGATGGTGGCCTTATAAGTAGCTATCTACATGATTCACTAAATATAGGTGATTCAATTGAAGCTATGATTCCAACTGGCCTATTTACTTTAAAGGAAAATTCTACTGAAACTCCACTAGTATTTATATCTGGTGGTATAGGGATTACCCCCCTAATTTCTATGCTTTACTATGAAGCGCTTAAGGGAAAAAATATCACATTTATTCAAGCAGTTATAAACTCTTCTGTACATCCTTTTAAAAATGATATAGATTATTTCGCTGATATAAACGGCCTTAAAAACTTTGTTTTTTATTCTGATCCTTTAAAATCCGATATAAAAGGAATAGACTATATGGAAACAGGGTATGTAACAAAGGAATGGCTTGAAAAAAATACACCTTTAAATGGTGACTTCTACTTTTGTGGACCACCTCCATTTATGAATAGTTTAAAAAAATCTTTATCAGAACTTGGTGTTCCAGAAGATAGAATTCATTTTGAATCTTTTACACAATAAAAAAAAGTCTCAGTGAAATTATATTCCTGAGACTTTTTATAATTTATAAAGAAAACTCTACAAATACCTTTTTCTTTTCTTCATCTTTATAAAACTCTTTTATTATTCTATACTTTCCCTTCTCCAATTTTCCAAAGTATGTTGCTAGCTTAATATTTTCGTTATTAATATCCATTGGTTTTAATATAATCCCAATTTCTATAAAAGCTACGTCCTTTAGAAAAGGAACATTATTCCACTTACCATCATTCTCTTGCTCTAAATAAAATTCATACCCATAAACGTACTCATTATTAGTTTTATTTTCTATAGATAAGGTTAAGTCTTTCTCTTTTTGTTCCTTTATACTTATAACAATATCATTACTTTTTTCAATTTCTGAACCCTTTTCTCCGCTTGAAGTTTTAACCATATTTCCACAAGAGATAGCTATTAAGCTAAAGGTTAGAAGTATCAAAATAACAGATAATCTTCTTTTCATAATTTCACCTCTCATTTTAATTATACCAATTTTAATTATGTTTAACTTACATAAGGTTGAAATTTATATTACAGAACAGTAACTAACAAAAAAAGAAACCGCTAAGCGATTTCTTTTAAAGGAATTTAACTATATTAATTATATTTATAAAACTTAATATAAAGAGTACAATCAAAAAAAACTTTTCTATTTTATTATCATCCATTTCCTTTGATAGTCTACTTCCTAATAAGGCTCCTCCAATTCCACCTATACACATTAACACCAAGTGCATATGAGCAAACTCTGGTATGCTTCCTGTTATAACTGTACTTGATAAACTTGTAACCTGAGAAAATAGTATTATAAATATGAAACTTATTGCAGCATCCTTAGCACTCATAGATAAGAAGAAATACAGCACAGCAATATTAAGAGGACCTCCACCTATTCCACTTATAGCTCCAATTAGCGATGAAATCAAACTAACACTAAATAGTATTAAGCTCATTATTATCTAATCCTAGTCTTATATATTGTTCTTCTGGTGCTCCTACCTTTACCATTTCCCTTATCATCAATTCCTTATATTTATTTACAATTTCTTTATTACTAGCGAGATTATTATTCTGCTCTACATCTTCCTTAACGTTAAATAATAAGTCTCCAAATTTATAAGGTGATACATAAGTTTTTCCTTGTACTTTTAATACTTTCATATTATTGCTGAATCTTCCTATATTAACCATCTCAATATCCTCGTTCAATACATCACTCATATATCCTCTCATTCTAGTAGGCATTAGTGTATATTCATATAATGGTACATTTTCATTAGTAGCAGAGCTCTTCATATAAACATATTCACCATCTGTTATATTTACATGGCCGCCATGAACACCAAATAGAGCTGTTTCCCTTATATCCTTATCTTCCTTTATAATAGGTGTTAAGCTTTTGCCATCCATATCCATATCTACACTAACATTAAAGAAGTCTAATAAAGTTGGAGATATGTCTATAGTTTGAGCTAAACTCATAGTTCTTTCCCCTGATCTTTTATATCTAGGATCCCATATATTTAATAGAAATTTTTACAAATAAAAATAAAGTTGGACTAACTTACCTAATTTAGTCCAACTCATATATTTTATCTTCTATTACTTATCTTTATTGCTAGTTCTCTAAATCTATCATAAGAATACTCAAAGAATTTATAGTTAGCTTCACAGAACATATATCTATTGTCCTTAGTAGTTGCTCTATACCTCTTACATCCCCCTCTGCAAAGAGCTCTATACTTACATGTCTCACACTTTTTATCTTTAGAAACAGATTCAATTATAAAGTTTCTTGTTATCTCCTTTTCATGCATATTATCAAAACTTTCATCAAATATATTTCCAATACTATATTTTTCATATGTATAAAAATCACAAGGATATACCCTTCCATCTCCTTCAATTATATGCTGACAAGAGCATATTCCTCTCATATCACAAGCCTCGTAGTCTTGTCCCAAAAATAAACCAAGTATATTATCAAAGTATCTTATGCTTACCATTTTTCCTTTTGATACATCTTCATACCACATATCAAAAAGCTTCTTAATATAATCTTCATATTGTTTAGATGTTATATGAAAATTCATATTGTTATTATTGCAATCCTCTAAGGCTTCTATAAATGGAATGAATTGAATATAGTTAAAATCATTTTCTCTTAAAAACTTGTAACAACTTTCAATTTTCTTACTTAATGCACGCGTAACTACTACCAAAATATTAAAATTAACATTATATTTTTTTAATAAGGATATTCCTTTCATAACTTCCTTAAAACTGCCATTTTGGCTATGATTGACCCTATTTAAATCATGCATATCTTTATTCCCATCTAATGATATACCAACTAAGAATTTATTATCATAAAAGAACTTAGCAAACTCTTCTGTTATTAAAGTACCATTTGTTTGAATCATAAAATTAAATTTAGTTTTTTTACTACTTGTAAGCTCTACAAGCTTTTTATAAAAATCCAATCCAATTAGCATAGGCTCTCCACCTTGGAAGCCCATGTTACAAAATCCTCCATCACAATATTCATCAATTCTATTAACTACTACTTCAAGAGCTTCTTCACTTAAAAATCCATAATCACTAACTTCTCTTTCATCAGCTATAGAATTATAGAAACAGTATTTACACTTTAAGTTACACTTACTTGATGATGGCTTAACCATAACACTTAGATTTCTCCTCATATGTTTCCTCCTAAACTGTATAGTACTGATAATATCAGTACTATACTAAATACTCTCCCTATTGACTCTTCACTGAATTTTTAAGTATATACTGTAAACTTATCTTAAATCTCTCTTATTAGGCACAAAATCAGATGTTTCCATGTAAAACTTAAGCAATCGTTCTTTCATATTTAAAACGGTTTCCTTATATTCAGGATTATCAATAAGGTTATTAATCTCCATTGGGTCATCCTTCAAATTATATAACTCATCTTTTTCATAAAGACGCATTATATATTTTACATCACCCATCCTAATCATACAAGCTTTGGTATGTTCTGGGCCTTCGCTACCTTGACAACTTAACCTTGGCCAATATGGTGATTGAGGTCCATGTCCTTTTTCCATAGCTTGTTCTTCACCATGAATTCTTCCGCCTTCACAGAAAACTGCATCCTTATGTGATTCGTCACCATTTAAACAATTCATTAGAGACTTACCAAATTGAGTGTAGTCTAACTCTATCCCAGCCATATCGGCTATTGTTGCTGGAATATCTAATAATTCAACTAGTGCATTTGATACCCTTGGCTTAACCCCAATATTCTTTGCTGGTTTTATTAATAACGGAACATTTGATATTGGATCCTCAAAACAGTTTTGAACTTTTTCTGTTATTGTATAATCACCTGTGTAGTCTCCATGATCACTAAATACAAATATATTTGAGTTATCATATTGATTAGTCTCTTTTAACTTATCTACTATCATACCAAATTGATGGTCAAATCTTGAAACCATTGCTAGATATGTAGCCCTTAGTTCATTAAATCTCTCCTCTGTCCAACCATTAAGGTTTTGCCTTGAGTTTATTCCATAAAGCATACTTGCTTTTCCTTCTATAGTTGAGATGTTAGGTCTTCTTTCAGGAAGATTATTTCTATCTATACTTGAGTACCATGGCTCTTCACATCCATAAGGGGGATGTGGAAATGAAATTGTACAATATAAGAAAAGAGGTTTTCCATTCTTCTCTTTTGCTTTTCTTTCAATAGTTTTTAAAGCAAGTTCAACACATTTCCAATCTACACTACCATACCCATTACTATCTTCTAACTTTCCAATATAAAATGAATAAAAATTATCATCTGTTATATCTTGTTCCTTACGTGAACCACTTTTTTTAGGCATAAAACTAACACCTTCTGCATCCCTAAGATTTTCATCTGAATTTCCATCATAGAACTCATCACAATATTCAGTTTTTGCTCTAGTTGCAGGAACAACATCATTTCTTCCTATCCATACAACATCATAACCATTTTGTTTCATTGTTTTTAATATATTAGGCTCATCCTCCCTTTGTAGATAATGCATAGTTCTGTGTCCTGTTGTATGAGGATAAAGACCTGTTAAGAAGCTACACCTTGAAGGTACACATACTGGATTTTGACAGTATGCATTTTCAAAAGATACACCTTCATTTACAATTTGATCTAAATTGGGTGTAATTGATGCTTTATTTCCTAAATGATGAAGTGAATCACTTCTCATCTGATCTGCTACGAACATTATAATATTTTGCTTTTCCATACTGTTTCTCCTTATACTACTTTTATTCTACTACTTCTTCCATCTCTTCTTTTACAGCTTGATTATCTAACACTTTAAAGAATGGGAAGTATATTAACATTTGTACAATTACTAAAATAACTTGTAATATTGCTGCTCTTAATCCTCCAGTCATCCACCCCGAGAAAATTACTGGTGTTCCAAGAGGAATTTCTGCGCCATTTAGTATTGGAACAAAACCTATATTAGTTACAAAATAAGCTATTCCAAAAGTAATTACTGGTGCCAAGATAACTGGAATAATTATAATTGTGTTTAATACAACTGGTAAACCAAAAGTTATTGGTTCATTAATTCCACATAATCCTGAAGGTAATGCCAAACCACCAAGGGCTTTATAACGTTTACTTTTAGCAAATAAGACCATTATAATACATAATCCAAGTGTACCTCCTGCGCCACCTAAGGAAGCATAAGCTGGCCACCAAGCTTTAGTTATTACGTTTGGCATTTCTGTTCCTGCTGCGTATGCTTGTAAATTTTCAAGTCCTGCACTAGCATATAACATTGTTAAGAATGGCATTACAATCATTCCACCATGTAATCCAAAGAACCATAATAGTGAACAAAGAATTATAAACAATACAAATGTAAATGGACTAGCTCCTAACCCTGTTAGTGGTTTTTGTAACATTGAATATATAAATTGATTTGCACTTCCATAAGTAGTTAAGGTAAATAAATATCTAACTATACAGAATAAAAAAGCTATTATAAAAGCTGGTAACAAGGCCGAAAATGATTTTGAAATAGTTGGCGGAACACTATCTGGCATTTTAATTCCGATATTTTTATCCTTTATAAACTTATAAATTGTTGGTACAATCAACCCTACCACCATAGCTGAGAATAAACCAGCTGCACCTAACCACTTAGTTCCAATAGCTGCAGCTATTGTTACAGTAACTTCTCCTTCTGTTCCCATAACACCCATAGGTATTAAAATTAAAAATGATAATAAAGCTATAATTGCAGATATTGTACAATCCTTTTCTTCTAACTCAAAGTTCTCTGAAAGAGCTTTTGCTATTAAAAATACTGCGTATATTGCTAATAAATCTGTTGTTACTGCTGGAGCAAATGAGAAAATTTCTTTTAAATGAGTAGCTTGTACAAAACTTTGATATGGACCAATTTGTAAGTTGGCTAATAATGTAAATATAGCACCTACCATAATCACAGGTAATAATATTCCAAATCCGTTGCTAATTGCTTTTAAGTATTTGTTACTAGATAATTTTGATGCTAATGGCATTAAAAACTTTTCAATCAAAGACGTAAACTTTTCCATTATAATTCCTCCATTTATACCTTGTATACATTTACATGTTGCTATAATAAAACCGGTTTTAATTTATAAATTAATTATAAAACAAATTTAAAAATGTTTCAATACATATTGGACAAAAGTCCAATTATTTTTTCATCTTTTTTTGGACTTTTGTCCAATTTAAATAATTTATATATTATGTTATACTTTTATTGGAGGTGTATATATGGGACCTATTGAAAGATTAGAATTAAACAAAAATAACCTTACAAAATCAGAAATAGAAATAATGGAATATATAAAGAAAAATCCTATGGATATAGTACAATTTTCTATTATACAAATAGCTGAAAAAGCAAATACATCGAAAAGTGCAGTTATAAGGCTTTGTCAAAAGATTGGGTATGATGGATTTTCAGAATTTAAATTTGATATGTCTAGGTACTTAGTTTCTAATAATCAAAACAATATTAAAGATAAAAATGAAACCTCTATCAATGCAATAACTTCTAATTATATAGAATACATAAGCAAAATTAATACATCTATCACACTAGAGGAGGTTCATGCCCTAGCAGAAAAGATAAATTCTTCTAATAGAGTAAAAATACTTGGAATAAATAGAACAGGACTTTCTGCAAATCAGCTTAGAATGAGACTTTCTAAGATTGGAATTGATGCTGAAGCCATTACTGATTCTGTACTTATGAGAGATGCTATAACTTTACTTAAGAAAGGTGATTTATGTATTATCTTCTCAATTACAGGAAATACTTCTCCTTATATAGAATGTGCTAAAAGCTTGAGTGACACAGGATGTACACTAGTGTTAATTACTATGAATCCAAAAAGCATCATTTCTAAAGAATGTGATTCTATAATAAGATTGCCTCTTATATCTAAACAATCAGGATCAAAGTTCTTAGATGACCAAGTTATATTCTTCGTATTTATTGAAATAATACTAGCTGAGCTTGCTAATATTACATCTAAAAAGTAAAAGCTGCTGAAATAATATCAGCAGCTTTTTATTATAATCCTTCTTTTCTTAACTTCTTTAAAGCTTTCTTTGATCCTCTTTCAATATCCCTTTCAAGCTTTCTATCCTTATAACTTACAAATAATTGATTTAAGTCATATCCTTCTGGATAAAGCTCCTCTGCTTTTAATTCTATTTTAACTCTTTTATAATTAACCTCAATAAATTCTTTATCATAAAGTACTACAACATTATTAAATTCATCTCTGCCTTTGTATATAATTGCAGAATCATTCTTATCTAAAAGAAGCACCTTATCTCCAACAGAGAAATCATAATACTTTTCTTCACTTTCTACCTCTTTAACCTTCTTCTTTTTGCTTTCTTTAATAGTCGCATAATTATAGTCTTTATTCTCAATGTATGTTCTAGTTCTTTCTATAATAGAATCAGAAATCCCCATCTTTTTAGATATATAAAGAGCATTACTATCTCCTGTTTTTCCAATGGTTAGCTTATATAAAGGTTCTAAGGTTTCCTTCTTAAACTCCATAGCTGCATTTTCAAAGTCTGGATGGTTATGTGAGTAATCTTTAATTTCTCCATAATGTGTCGTAGCAACTGTTATACAACCCTTGTGATATAGCTCCTCTAAAATTGCTATAGCTAAAGCTGCACCTTCATTAGGTTCTGTACCACTTCCTATTTCATCAAATAATAAAAGTGTAGACTTTCCTGATTCCTTTATTATTCTAGCTAAATTTTGTACATGGGATGAAAAAGTACTTAATGCATTTTCAACACTTTGATTATCACCAATATCAACAAATACATCTTGGAATATACTTATTTCCGTTCCCTCCTTAGCTCCAATATGAAAACCTGATTGAACAGCTAAAGTTAACATTCCTAATGTCTTTAAAACTACTGTTTTTCCTCCAGCATTAGGTCCTGTAATTATTAAAGTTCTATAATCTTTACCTATTTCAAAGTCTAATGGTACTCCATTCTTTATTAATGGATATCTTCCTTTTATAATTTTTGTATATCCATAATCATTAATCTTAGGCTTAATTCCTTGAATGTCTAAGCTATATTTTGCTTTAGCCCAAATCATATCATACTCTGATATTACTTCTACATTCATTTTTAAATCCTTTATTCTTTGGTATATCATCTCAGTTAATATGGCTAGTATCTTATAAACCTCCATACTTTCTTCAGCTTGTAATACATTAAGCTCTGAAGTAAACTTTGAAACTATATCTGGCTCCATAAATACTGTTGCCCCTTTTGATGATACTTCCACTATAGACCCAGCCACCTTGTTTTTATAGGCAGCTTTAATTGGAATTGTATACCTTCCATTTCTTTCACTTATAAAAAACTCTTGAATGCATTCTTTATTGCTACTATTTCTTAAAAACTTATCTAGCTTTTCTTTTATTTTTCCTTCACATATATCAATTTGTTTTCTTATTTTTTTAAGCTCTTTAGATGCATTTGAATCAACTACAGAACCTCTTATAGATATATTTATTTCTTCTTCTATGTAAGATAAATCACTTATATTTTCTGAATAAGAACATAAAGTAGGGGCATATCCTTCCTTGTCCTTTAAGAACATTTTTACTTTTCTGCATCCTCTTAAAAAATCTGAAACCATTGTTAAATCTGACGGTTCTAGAACTCCTCCCTTATCCATCTTATCTATAAGATGAAATATATTGTGTATTCCTTCAAGGGGTAGATGATAAGAAACATCTAAAAGCTTTCTTCCCTCTGAAGTTTCATCTAATCTTCTATTTACAACCTTAAGGTTTGAACTTGGTTCTAATTTATCTATTAATGTTTTACCCAAACCACTAACACAATAAGATTTTACTATTTCCTTTAAATCATAATAATTTAATTTATCTAATGATATTTTATCCATTTCTTAAACCTTCCTTAACTCTATTTAAGTCAACGAACCCTTTGACAGATTTCAATATTAAATACAAATAAAAAAAGCTATGGATACCTCCACAGCTTAAAAATTCAACTTTAATAAGGTAGATATAATACTACCCTAAAGTAAGTTCGTGGACTTGTATCTTAAAATAGTTTAATTAATTCCATAACAAATAAAGGCTTTTATCGCCCTATCTTTAAGAATTAATATTAAAATATACTATTTTTTGATACTAAACACTCACAAACTTCCCTCGTTTCATTTGAAATCTATCTTGTATTAGTATATTAGATAATCTTTATTTTGGCAACAGTAATTTCTAACCTTCCTCTCATTAAAGACTATTATTTATTGTGCATATATTTATATATTTACAATATTATGTGAAAATATAATAAATAATTAAAGAGGGACTAGTATGAAAAGCAAATTATTAGCTATATTTATTATTTTTAATTCTCTTTTTATATTAGGATGTAATAGAAATAATAATGATAGTTCAACTAACCTTAAATTATATATTTATAATATAGAAAAAGACAATTTGAATTTTATTTCTGAGGTTAAGCGTCAGAACTTTATTAGCTGGAATGAAGACTCTAAGTCATTCATTTTTATTGATAATAATTATTGCTATAATGGTGATAAATACAGTATATAATTAATGCCCTGGTAACATTCCAGGGCATACTTTACTTTATTTATCCTAACAAATTTAATATTTCATCTTCACTTAGCCTCTTAAACTTCTTACCATCCATTTCTTTCTCATCCATTAAGCTTTCTATAAGTTCCTTCTTATCTTCTTGTAATAATAGAATCTTTTCCTCTATGGTATCTTTAGAAATAAGCTTAATTACCTCTACCACATTTTTTTGGCCAAACCTATGGGCTCTATCTGTAGCTTGATTTTCAATAGCTGGGTTCCACCATGGATCAAAATGAATAACAACACTTGCTGATGTTAAGTTTAATCCTACACCACCAGCTTTTAAGGATATTAAAAATACACTTATTAAAGGGTCTTCATTAAACTTTTTGACAAGCTCTCCCCTTTCTTTGCTGCCTATACTTCCATCTAAGTATATATAGTTTATTCCAACTTCCTCTAAGTTTTTTTCTATATTTTTAAGAGCTGAAGTAAATTGAGAAAATACTAATATCTTTTTATTTCCATCAATATAATTATCCAGTAGCTCCATTAATGCATTTATCTTTCCACTTCCACCATTGTAATCATCCATTATTAGGGATGGATCCAAGCACACCTCTCTAAGCTTTGTAATAAAAGTAAGCATATTAATGTTACCCTTTGACGACTTCAGCTTTTCCTTTATCTCCTTTACGTAAGACTTATAAATAGACTTCTGCTTTGTTGTCATATCTACCAAGTACTTTTTTTCAATCTTTTCTGGCAACTCATCTAATACATCCTCTTTTACCCTTCTTAAGATAAATGGAGTAATTAAAGACTTAAGTTCCTCTGTATTTTTATTTTGTATAAACTTCGCCTTAAATCTTTCTTTTGTAAATAAGAAACCTGGCATTACAAAATCAAATATTGACCAAAGCTCCATTAAGTTGTTTTCAATTGGAGTTCCTGTTAGGGCAAAGTTACATTTTGAGTTTATTTTCTTTACAGAAAGTGTAGTTTTTGAAGTTGGATTTTTAATATTTTGTCCTTCATCGATAATGCAATAATCAAACTGTAGTTTTTCATATTCATTTTCATCATTCTTTAGGGTTCCATAGGTTGTTATAAGCACATCATACTTTTTAATTTCACTTAACATCCTATCTCTTTGAGCTTTTGTTCCATGAACTAAACCAACCCTTACATTAGGAGCAAACCTTTCAAATTCATCCTTCCAATTATATAAAACAGAGGTTGGAGTTATAATTAAGGTTTTTTTACTCCTTTTAGAAAGGACAAAAGTTATTACCTGAATTGTTTTTCCAAGGCCCATATCATCTGCTAATATTCCTCCAAAGCCTAATTCTGAAAGTTCATTTAACCACTTAAATCCTTCTTTTTGATATTTTCTTAAGATTCCATTAAAGGATTTTGGGGTAACTGACCTTTTAAAGTCATTATTAACTAGCTTTTGAACAATTTTTTGGAGAATATCCCCACCTTTAATAAAATCTAATACTCTAAGTTTTTCTTGAAGATATAAGCTTTTGTTCTTATCTATATCTATTTCAAGGCTTAATTTATCTTCTGATAATTCTCCAATTAAATTTAAAAACTCACAAACTCCTGGGTCTTCTAAATCTAGATATCTATCCTTACTTTTGAAAAATCTTTCACCTTTTTTCATAAATGCAATAGCACTACTTAATTCCTCAACTGTAAAATCACCAACTTCATAGTTTAATCTATAAAAGTTATCAAATTCTACTATGGATGAATTAATAAAGCTACTATCTAATATCTGAATATCTTCAAGTTCTTTTGAAAACTGAACTTTTCCTATAGGTCTTAATAACTTAACACCTGTTGTTAAAAGGTCAAACTCTCCATTACCTATATAAAAATAATCTCTTTCTCTTTTTATAAATCCTACCTTTTCTAATTTTATATCTATTAAGTTTTCCTTCTTAAAATCCCTTAAAAAGCTTTTATCATTTTTATCTTTAATTAAATCTATAATATAACCACAGTAATCAATCTTTACATTGCAGTAAATTTCTTTTCCAACTTTGTATATTCTAAATGTAGGTTTAGAGATATCTCTTAAGAACCCTCTTGTTCCATCATCTAGCACAACATTCTTTGTAATGCTCTTTAAGTCTGAAAGAAGATTATTTAAAGCCTTTAAGTTCTTCTCATACTTTATCTCGTTATTTTTTATAAATAATTTATGATAAGGAAGATAGGTTTCCATAGCTTTCTTACGGGGAAGGTAAATATCCCTATCATAGAACATAACATCTCCAGTATTAGATAATAAAATAGGAAACTTCTTTTGTGATCTTAATATAAAACTATCCTTATCAGCTCTTATTGTAAGAGAAAGAGGAACATTCTCCTTTTTCACTTTAGATTCATAGGTTATAAAATCATAATTAAAACTTATTTTTCTTTCATTTAATAACGAAAGGAACTCTCTTAAATCTTTTCCTTTCAAATTTAAGAATCTGTCACTAATTTTTTCCTTATGACTTTTTAAAAATTCTATTATTTTTGTATCCTCTTCACTAAAAAAGTCTCTTCTAGAGTGGTATGTAAATAGATCATTAAATATAATTGTATCCTTTTCCAAGAAATCTTTAAGTGATGTAATTAAATTAGTAGTTGATTCTCCTATTCTAAATTCACATTTATATGTATTAATCTCATTTAACATGCTACATTTTATTGATATATGTAACTTTAATTTTCTCTTATTTACAACTTCTTCACTTCTTTTATTTATATTTGATGCTTTAGATTTTCCAACAAGATAAAAGGCTAGATTAGTAGCTATAATATGTTTGCAAACATAGTTTCTAATATGTCTTCTATTTTCTATGAAGGTATCACAGGAGCATTTTGTATCTAATACCTTATTAGTTTTCATATCAACTTTAATATGCGTGTTGTAATCCTTATTTTCACTATTTATTTTCCCATATATATGATAAATATTTTCTATTTTCTTACCCTTAAGATCTTTTACTCCTTTAGCTTTAAGTATGGAAGTTGCCCCTTCTCTACTAAAGCTAGAACTAAACTTCATAACATTATCTCTAACAACTTTAATATTCATTACTCCTCACCTCCAATAGGATATTTTATCATAAATACTTCTCTTAAACTAGAAAAGAAGAGTACTTTACTCTTCCTTTAAACATTTATTTGGATCTAATTTTATACTCTTCCATTTTCCATCCTCTTTAATGTATTGAGCTACCTCTATATCATAATCATTAGTCAAAATGTAGAACTCAATTCTATAGTCTTTATTATCTGTTCCCTTAAAATAGATATTTTTCACATATCCTTCAGTGTTTACCTCATAAAGTTCCTTAATAAGCTTACACCAATCACCATATTCAATTTCAACTTTAGATTTACCATCATAGCTCCACCCATGATATGGTGCACAAAGATATTCCTCTGGTGATATAGTTATATCTTTAATTTTATATACACCATTTTCATTAGAAAGATTTATAAAGCCATAATAATATACAAAGTTTGCAATATTCTCTTTTGATCCTTGTATTGTCTCTATTTCAAAGAAATACTTCATTTCATTTTCTGTATTATTAATAATTCTAAACTTAATTAGATTTATGTGCAGAAGATTTAAAAAGGAATTTTCATAAGCTTTAAAGTTAACCCTTTCCTTGTATTCTTTTGTAAAGAATTCATATGCTATTCTATAAGGCTCTCTCCACCTGCCTATAGTACCACAACCAGCCCCCTTATCCCTCTCAACATTTGCAGCTTCCCTTAGTACTGAAAAATAATTGATTATAGTCTTATTAGGAGTAATTAAATAATTGTCTGGAATAACTACTTTTTTACTATTTCCACTATATTGGTTTAATAACTCTTCTGCTTCACTAGATGTATTTAAAATAGGAATATTTGAAGGTCTAAAATATTTCTCATAATCACTCATATTAATTACTTCTTCTTCGTAATATTTAACTTTTTCACCTCTAAACAAAACTCCACCAGCCACAAGAGTATTATCTTCTCTACTAAACTTATAGAATACAGTTCCTAATATACATATAAAAATTAAAACAAATATTATAATTCTTTTCTTATTAATAACAATAAACATAACAAATCCTTTAATAAACATTTTATTATATTTTTATTCTGTTAAACCCTTTTTTATAATAAAAAAACGGACTGTATCAGAAATCTGACACAGCCCACATATATAAAGGGGCGCAATTTTATGAAAATTACTTACTTAAAGATTGTTTCTTCTTAGCAAATACTCCTACTGCTAAACCAGAAACTAATAATATAATTACAATTGGTAAGACGCTAGTTTCATCACCGGTCTTGCTTGGGTTACTACTATTATTACCTTCTACCTTATTATTGTTATCAGTATCCTCTGATGGTTTATCAGAGTCCTCACCATTATCAATTTCTCCTTCATCAAAACTTGACTTATCAACTAAGACATAAGAAGTTTGAGCTGGAATGGTAACCTTTGAGCCTTCAATAGTTGCTAATTTCTCTACTCCAGCATTGTTTTGATCCACTACTACAACCCAATCTTCACCAGGTAAAGTTACTTCCTTCGCTTCATTATTTGCATTAAATACTACTGCTATATTATCCCAAGAATCTCCTACATTTGTTCCATCTAATGTATAAGCAACCAAATTCTTGTCTTCTACATCTATAAACTTAAGATTATTTTGAATATCTTCAGTAGTGTTCATCCTAAAGGACTTATGTGACTTTCTAAGAGAGATTAATCCTTTATAGTAATTATTTAAATCACTATATTCAACCTTTCTCTCCCAATCTATTTTGTTAACACTATCTGGAGCGTTATAGCTATTTTCATTAAAGCTTCCATCTGGATTAACCTTTGTTCTAGCAAACTCTTCACCTGCTTGCATGAAAGGAATACCTTGTGATGTATATACTATTGCAGCTGACATCTTGTTCATTAATAATACTTCTTCTTCTGATGCATTAGGATTAGTAGTTTGAAGTTTATCCCATAAAGTTAAGTTATCATGAGCTGATGCATAATTGATTGTTTGGTATGGTTGATTTGCCCATGCATTAGTTCCATTAGCAACCTTACTATAATCTATTTGTAAGTTTTCAGTAGCTCCCACTATACCAAACTTAATAGTCTCTTCAAATCCTTCGCCACCATTTACAAAAGCAGGTGCAGTAGCTGAAAATACATGCCCTTTTATACCATCTCTTATATCATCACTAAAAGCAGCAATTTGCATGTTTCCATATTTAATTGTATTAGCTTTAATGGCTGCATTTTCAGAAGATAATGGTGAATCTCCTCCTGTCCACCCCTCTCCATAGATAAGTATAGTTGGATCTATCTTATCAAGTTCTGAACGAATTGTTTTCATAGTTTCAATATCATGTAATCCCATTAAGTCAAATCTAAATCCATCTATATGATACTCTTTAGCCCAGTATACAACTGAATCAACAATTAGCTTTCTAACCATTGAACGTTCTGAAGCTGTTTCATTACCACAACCTGATCCATTAGAGAAACCACCTTGCAAATTTTGTCTATAGTAGTAATCAGGAACTGCAAGGTTTAAATTAGAATCTAAAGTAGCACCTGTATGATTATAAACCACATCCATAACCACTCTAATTCCTGACTTATGCAATTCTTGAACCATTTCCTTAAATTCTCTTATTCTTATTTCTCCAGCATATGGATCTGAAGAATAAGAACCTTCAGGTACATTATAGTTTTGAGGATCATATCCCCAGTTATATTGTTTTGTATCTAATTTTGTTTCATCTATTGATCTATGGTCAAATGTTGGAAGAATATGAACTGTTGTAACTCCCAATTCCTTTAAGTGGTCAACACCAGTTTTCACATCACTTCCTGGAATAGTTGTACCTGATTGCCATACTCCGTTATATTTTCCCTTATACTCTAAAGTAACACCTGAGTTCTCATCTATTGAGAAATCTCTTATATGCATTTCATAAATAATAGAGTCTGTAGGATCCACTAATTCTGGCTTAGTATCATTTTCCCATCCTTTAGGATTTGTTGATGCTAAGTCAATAACCATTCCTCTGTTACCATTTACCCCTACAGCTTTAGCATATGGGTCAGTAACCTCATTCACATTTCCATCTATTGTTACTAAATAGTTATAATACAAACCATTTAAATCTCCAGCTTTTTCAATATACCATATTCCATTTTCACCTTTAGTCATTGCTAGTACTTCTTCAGCACTATTTGTATAGTTACTTCCATTCTTACCATACAAAGCAAGGTTAACTTCTGTTGCCGTTGGTGCCCATAATACAAACCTTGTTTTATCCTTAGAATAATTAGCGCCTAAAGTACCAGAATAAGTATAAAGTTCTGCAAATTCTTCACTATCATATATCTTTCCTAATGAAACTTCCTTACCATTAAACCCTTCTATTGATAATTGATATTTAGAATTTAGATCTAAGTTTTCTCTTAACTTAATAGTTCCTTCCATTAGATTGTCATTTACTGTTACACTCTCAATTTCAAGATTATTATTATCCTTTGTTAAGGTAACTTTATTTAAAATATCCTTTGAAGGAAGCTTAAAGTTAGTTTTAAAAGAAATATCTTTTAAAGTATCAATTTTAGCCCATGTTACTTTAGGATCTTTTACTACATCCTTTTCTGAGTAATATACAGTACCTTCTCCTTGAACAACATATGCATTAATTAATCCATCGTTGTTAGCATAAACTTTATTTATAAATCTATCTGACTCCCAATCCTTTTGAGACCAGTCTGATTTTCTTATAATAAAGCCTATCTTATCATCAGCACCTACATTATCATAAGACATTGTACTTACTCTTCCAAAATTATTTTCTACAAAAGGATAGCCTTGTCCAGCATTACTTCCAAGCCATCCCCATACATCCCAATCAGTATAGTTACCATCAAATCTGAAATAATTAAGGTTTACTGTAACCTTATCAAAATCTGACTTAATTCCCCTTTCTGATAATGTTGGTTCTGAACCATTCTGATTTACCACTACTTCTGTATCGCCTTTATTTAATTCCACATACTTATCATCATTGAATACTTTTTCTGCCCAATCATTTCCTTGAACACTTTTCCTAATAATAAATCCTAACTTTCCTGCATCTTTACTAGTTTCAACCACAGCAAACTTCCCCTCACTGTCCTCGCCAATAAAGTCTACTCTTTTACCCTCTTTATCTTGCTCCCAAACCCAAAGATTCCATCCATCATAGTTAGAATCTTCTCTACTATAACGAATTTTAATAAAAACTGATTCATTTTCAAGTGAAGCACTTGTAAAAATAGGTATTTGTATTAAAGATACAATAAAAACGATTACAATAAGCCATGAGAAAACTTTCCTCTTTTTCAATTTTATCATCTCCTCCATTCTATTATCAAACTTATTCTACTAACTTTCAGTATTGATGTAAATTACTTCCACAAGCCTTTATAGTAATGAAATTCTTTTAAAGCAATGATTAAACATCTTAGTTGTGAAAGTAAATTGACTTAAAACTTTCTTTTAAACTTTATTATATATTTTACCTAATATATTTCTCATTTTACTTTTACATTAATTGCAAAAAGAAGACTCTAGTTTTTGCTAGAGCCTTCTTTTATACTTATACTTAAAATTCTTCCTTAAGTAATCTTGTATATCTATTTTGTATCATTTTAAATACTGGAATCCCCACTATTGTAATAACTACAAATTCACCTAATGCAACTTCACCCATGGTTAACCATAAAGGTGCTCCTACCATAACATTTAACATCCATCCAATAATTATTCCATTAAATATTGTTGGCCATAATGAAGCTATAACTAAAGAAGCTTTGTTCTTTATATATTTTGCTGTTAAGCTTATAGCTCCAACACTTATAAATGTTGCTAAAGTTCCAAAAATAACATCCATTGTTCCATTTGGTCCAAGCAAGTTAGCTATGAAACATCCTAGAGTTAGTCCCCCTATGTAGAAAGGATCAAAGTAAGCTAATAATACTAGGATTTCAGATACTCTAAACTGAAAATTCCCATAGCTTATTGGTGCAAGTGCAACAGTTAATAATGCATATAAAGCTGCAATTACTGCTGTTCTTACAAGTCTTTTTGTTTTTAATTCATTTGTCATAATAACTACTCTCCCATTCTTCGAGAATTAGTTCAAGCCATGCAAAACAAAAAAGTCGTAGAAGAAATTCTTCCACGACAATAAAAAGCAATATAAATCCTATGCTTTGTTGCCGTAGTTTTGTTTATTGACAGGAAGCTCACGAACTGTCTCTATTTAATTTACTAAAATAGTATATATCAACTAAATTACAAAATCAATACTTATGCTCTTTATTTTCTAATTATTTGATTGATATAACACTTGTCCATCCTTATTATATACATCTATAAGTTCTCCCCTATATTGCTGATCTAAATCAGTAAAATTAACCTCTGTTGCTTTGCCACTAACTAAAGAATACTTATATTTATTACCTAAATTATCTACTACATTCACTTGTATTTCATAATTTGAATTCCTCTTTAAATTTTCTTCTATAGAAAGATTATTATTAGTACCTATGTCATTAATTACAAATTCCTTTGTTGAAATAACCTTATTATCCTCAAGAATATCAACTGTATATTTATCTATATGAATTTCATTTGAACCCCCATCCTGATAGCTACCTGATAAGTAAGATATATTAGTTTCTAGGTTACCTTTTAGTTTTAAAATTTCACTTCTATAGCTAATAGAACCATAATAATTAATAATCTCGCTCATATTTCTATCATAATTAAATAAACCTTTAGCATTTTCAACTTTTTCTGTATTTCCATTCTTAATAACCAAGTATGAAGGAAGATCATAATCACTTAAAAGAGGCATATCTATAGTTCCAGTAAAATTAACTCCATCCCTCTCAAGTTTATAATCTTTATTATTTATCCTATATATAACTTCAGTGGTATCTGTAATTTCTTTTAAGACTAGGCTTATTTTGTATGTGCATTTTAGTGAAGCTAACTCCTCATTAACCATTTCAACATTACTTTCACTTATAAGAGAGTTATCATCTTTTTGTTGAAATCTAATCCTGTTTAACTCCCCACTTAAACCATTTATATAATCATTATTAATATCTATTTTTTTATTAAGCTTAGTTATATAACTTAATGAAATAATATTTATAAAGATAAGAATTCCTATTATAATTTGTAAAATATATTTTTTCATATTTCCCCCTAAATCCATCACTTTACTTTAATTGTATAATACAGGAAATAGTTAATCAACAAAAAAGGTAGTGGATATTTATTCCCCACATACTGAAGGTAATGAAAATGTAATAATACCTTTGATTTATAGCTAATTAAAATTTTATAACTTCCTAGAGGTTAAAAAAGAGAAATTGCAAAACAATTTCTCTTTTAAATAATAACTAATTTATGAATGTGGGTATGTCAAATTCAAAGGCTACTCCACACTTTTCTAAATATGGTGCCATTATTCTAGCTTGTTTTTCTGCCCAAGCTATATCAGAAGCATATTGATGCCATCCAATACTTGTAGAACTCATATTCCATCTCATCTTATATAATGTATTTTGATTATATTTAGTACTGTTTATATAGTTTTTACTTATCCAACTAGCCCCCTCTGAAATTGCTAGTTCTGGAGTAAACCATCCTTGCTTATATGCATATTCTGAGCCACCTCTTAATGGGTCACTATCAATTGCTCCTACACCATACATATTATAAACAACTCTTGGTTCAACTGGGACACCATCAACCTCTGTTACTAACACACCATTTGATAGTGTTGATGTACCATTACCTGTTTCAAGTCTAGCATGTGAAAGAAGATACATTACATTTACATTGTACTTTTTAGCACCTTCTAAGAATGCATTACCTTTTCCAGATAAAATTCCTCTTCCTTGTATAACTTCATTAATTACAGACATAGGAATTCCATCTACATAGTTTAACTTCATAAACATATACTTACTAACATCATTTATAAAGTTATTTGGATTCATATAATATTTAATGTCTTCAAGAGAAGCATTAACCCACTTTCCATCCTTTTGAACCATATTTAACTTAGGAAATTGTAACTCAGCAAATTTGTCTACAGTTAATCCATAGTTACTTGATCCGGTACTTATATTAATATACTTTGAACTTACATATGCTGTATTATCTTTGTACTTTATTTTGTACCAACCATTTTCTTCTCCAACAATTTCTACTATATGGTTAATAGTTACTGAACCCTTTATAGCATAACTTGTCCCAGCTCCACTTCTAACATTTAGGTTAGATACATTAACAGCTCCAATAGATATAACATTTAGATTTTCTTCTGGTTTTTCATCAGGTATCTGTGGCTTATCTTCTGGAACATCCGGAACTTCAGGAGTTACAGGTGGCACTACTGGAGTAGTTGGCTTTTCATCTAGTAGCCTTACATAATCTTTACTTACGAAACCAGTTTTATCTTTAAAGTTAATTTTATACCAATTACCCTCGCTACCTATAATATCTACCTTTGTTCCATCAACTAAATATCCTAATACAATAGAATTAGTATTTGCTGCTGATCTAACTCTTAGATTACTTCCTGTATTATAAACTTCACCTTTTTTTACAACTACTTCTGGCTTATTATCAGGTTTTTCTTGTGTATTATTATTGTTACTTGATGTTTTAATTGTTACGTAGTCCTTATGTACATATCCATACCCTGAACCATACTTTATCTTGTACCAGCTCCCATTAGTATCAACTATCTTTACGGCTGAACCATGAGTTAATACTCCTAGTATCTTAGTATTTGTTCCTGCTCCCTCTCTTACTCTTAATCCATCTGTTGCATCAACAGTTCCATCCTTTTCAGTAACAGTAGAACCATTGTTATTATTTGATGAACCAGATGAACCATTAGATATTTTTGTAATGTAATCTTTATGAGAATATCCTACTTTCCCATTAAAGTTAATTTTATACCATTCTCCACTTTCACCAGTTATTTCAACCTCTTGTCCACCTAAAAGGTATCCAATAGTTAAAGCGCTTGTGCTTGGGGCTTGTCTAACTCTAAGATTACTTGTAATATTCTTTACTTTTCCTTTAGTTATGCTATTATTTGTACCAGATTCAGTTGTTTGAATAAGCTTAATATATTTACTATGTACAAATCCTGTTTTATTACCATAACTTATGTTATACCAATCTCCACTTTTAGAGTTAACTTGTACAACTTCTCCATCTTTTAATATTCCAATTCTGGCTGAAGTTGAACTAGCAGCTTGTCTAACATTTAATCCTACTCCACCTGTGTTATATACCTGTCCCTTTTGAACCGCTCTAGACGCTTTAGATAATGTAGTAACTTCTATATATTCCTTTGACACATATGCTTCATGTCCTTTAAAGTCAATTCTATACCATTCTTCAGTTTCACCCTTTATATTAACTACTTCACCATTTACTAAATATCCTATAACTGTTGATTGTAAGCTTGCACCTTCTCTTACTCTCAAATTACTATCAACGTTTACAACCTTTCCTTCGTATGAATCATTTAAATTCATAATGCTTTCTATATCCAAAATATTATCATTAGTTAATTCTGTAGCAGCTACAGAACTATTAGCTAATGACATTCCTCCTGAAAAAGTTGCACTAGCTAAAATTATTTGTAGTATTTTTTTCTTATTCATACAAAATACTCTCCTTAATAACTATATTGTAAATATTCATCGAATATTATCACTCTTATTTTACATTATATACTAAGTTAACCATCATTCCTATATACTTTGATAAATTTAGTAAATTTTTTAAGGTTTATTCTATACATCAATCACTAAATTATTTACTTGCATTTATTAATATAAAATAAATTAGTATTTCATTAAAGTTTTTATAAAAGTCAGCTTGATTTATTTATCAAACAGGCTTATACTGTTAATAAATGGATATCTGTTGCAATATTAGCTAGTTCTAGCTATAAGAATTCTTTAAATGACATTTCAAAAATTAACTCTAAAATTACATCTCAGCATTACATGTAAACTTTTACCTAGATTTTATTGACATAAGAAAATATTAATTAAATTAGGAGGCGTATTAATAATGAGAAAAAACTTCTTTAAGAAAGTTTTTTGTCCATGCATCATGATACTATCTCTCTTGTTACCTATGTCTTTAAAAGTTAATGCAGCAACTTCTGCAGGTTCTTTTGGTGCTGGAGTAGGAATTAAAAATTGGCCAACCCAAGTAAATGCCCCATATGTAGATATGGTAGATTGGGTAACCAAACAAGGCTACTATGTAGGTGAAGATACTGGAGGACCCGCAAATTTAAGTAAATTATCCCAAGATACAGGTATTAAATTCTTTAACTTAGCATTTATTCAGTCTACTGGTTCAATCTCTAATGGCAAAGTTAATTGGGGATGGGGTGGATACTCTGTTTTATCTGAAGGCAATATGAATTCTCAATATGATGCAATTAAACAATCTTTAAGAGAATTACGATTGCTAGGCGGAGATGCTACAATATCCTTTGGCGGAGCTAATGGAGTTGCTTTTTGGCAAACATCTCAAGATATTGATGTTTTATATAACACTTATCTTGATATTGTAAATGGATATGGTTTAACAAGAATAGATTTAGATGTAGAAGGTGGAGCTCAAAACAAACAAAATAATATTGCTAATGCAAAGGCAATAAAGAAGTTACAAGATGAAACAGGAGTTGAGGTTTCTTTAACTCTACCTGTTCTTCCATCAGGACTTACACAAACACAACTAGATGTTTTAGAGGCTTATCTATCCAATGGCGTAAACTTAAAATACATTAATATAATGGCAATGTGCTATGGAAGTGGTGTACTACAACCTAATGAAAACTATGGTACAGCTTCTGTAAGAGCCATGGATTCTACTAAAAATCAAATAAAGGATTACTACAAAAAATATGCAAATACTACCCTATCAGATTCAGAGGCTTATGCTAAATTAGGTGTAACTGTTTCTATAGGATATGAAAGTGGTTCAGACCCTATATTTACTCCTGCATGGTCTCAACTTGTTACTAATCACGCAAAAGCAAATAATATAGGAATGACCTCCTATTGGTCATTAAATAGAGATGCACTACTTGATAATAATTCAGGAATTTCTAGTCAATATGAACATTCTAAAATTTTTGCAACATTTGGATCTTCTCAAGCTGATCCAAGTAATACCTTACCTGTAATTTTAGGAGTTGCAGACAAACAACTTCTAATTGGTGACAGCTTTAGTCCATTAGATGGTATAACTGCAACTGACAAAGAAGACGGAGACTTAACAAATAAAATAATTGTTAGTGGTTCTGTTGATACTACAAAGGCTGGAACTTACACAATTACTTATGCTGTTACAGATAGCAAAGGTGGAAGTACTATAGCTTATTCAAAGGTTACTGTAATAGACACATCTATTCCTGTATATGACTCATCGAAAATTTATCTTTCAGGAGATATTGTAATGTACGAAGGTGTTCAATATAAAGCAAAATGGTGGACATTAGGAGAAACTCCAGGTGCATCACAATGGGGGCCTTGGGAAAAAATAAGCTAAGCCTATATCTCTACCAATTATAATTTTAGAGGGTGCATCACTTTTTGTGAGCACCCTCTATTTAAATACAAATACTTATGTATCTAATAAATTTCCCTTTAGATACCTTACATCTATCAATAATTTTAAATCCAGCATTATACACAAATTCATCCATATCTTCAAAGGTAACTAAAATTAATTTATCTGCTATTTTCCTTGCAGAATTTATAATATCCATCTGTTCACTAGGTCTTATTGGTGTAAATAATCCATAAGGTAAATCTATTATTGCCACATCAAATTTCTCTTCTATATCCTTAATATCCATTCCTTTAACCACATCATTATAACCAAAGAACTCTAAATTTCTTCTAGCATTACTACAGATCTGTTTATTAATATCAAATCCTTTAATATTAAATCCCATGGACACTCCTTCTATAACAACTGTTCCTACTCCACAACAAGGGTCCACCATTTTTATATTAACGTCATTGCCTCCAGCTATATTAACTAAGGCTCTTGCCAGTTTTATACCTAAGGAATTTGAATATGAGTAAGGCTTTTTATCATGAATATGCCATTCAAAGTCGTTCTTTTCATATTCACCAAAATACCATCTGTCCTCTATTTTGCTAATTCCAATTCTTACTCTAGGGTTATGAATATCAGGCTCACCAGTTATAACAAAACCAACTGCCCTTAAACTACTTAATCTCTCTTCATAGGTTGTGTTCTTCTCTTCTGCTTTAACATAAACAACCTTAAAATCGTCATAAGATAGATTTTCTTCCTTTATTTTATTACAAATTTCTTCTACACTATCTCCTTCATAAATCACTTTTAAAGCTTCTTTTATAAATGGACTTCTTGAAGGATTAACCCATATATCAGAGAAAAAATACTTTTCTTCTATGTCATTCTTAAATAAAGACTTCATTTCCATTTTATATAACTCCTTTTCATAAGGAGGATAGTTTGCAACGTATATATACTTTTTATCATCTGTATTTATATTTTCTAACATATAATAATTTCCTTTCAATAACTTAGATTATTCTAAGTATACCATATCTATAGTCCAAATACAGGTAAGCTTAAATCTCTCTCATAAATTCCCATAACACCTCTTAAAAAATACATATATGAAATCATTCCAAATATATTTCCTAAATTTATATCTTCATCAGGACTAAGTGAAAAATCTATTTCACCATTATTAAATTTTTCTACTAAATGTCCATACCTAGCAAAGCCTATATCAAAAAGAATACTTCTTGCTATTACTGCTAAATAAGCAGATTCTAAAGCAGGCACATCTGGGTCTGGCAAGTTTTCTGATGTATTCTCATATTTACTATAAACTAGGTCTATACTTTCAATAGTTGATATATATGATAAAACATCTGACACTATAAATACTAAATTTCCATATAGTTGCAGATCTAAAAGCCTCAATGTTTCTACATCTTCATCTGTAAGATTATAAAAGTTATTGTTTTCCACCTTGCCTCTCCTAAAGATTACTACCTACTTATAATATAGCCTTGCCTTTTTTCTTTGTGATAAAATTATAAAAAGACGTGCATCAATAAAGATGCCCGTCTACATTAAATTAACTATATTCTTTTCTTTCGTAGATATGTAGAACAACCACATACGAAAAGAAAACACATATTACCAAACAAATAATGCCTAAAATAATTAATACATATATGTTGGTACTTGGAAAAGATTCAATTGTTAACTTCCATGTTGAGTTTACTATAAGAACCATAGGAATAATTATCAAACAATAGTCCAATGCATTGACTTTCTTAAAATCATAAAAAAGTGTTCTAGGTAAAGTAATTGACAATAATACTCCAACATAAAATAATTCCAAAAGAAATACCATCCCAATAGTTAAATCTATAGAATCTTTTATTATTATAATTAAAATAGTAATTATAATAATTGATATTATGCTACTTATTATATTGAAAAGATATCTTGAAAAAATGTATTCTTTATTAGATACAGGTAAAGACCTAACTAGATTATCAACATTGCATCTCTTCTCTGCACCTAATGAACTGAACATTACTACAAAGAATACAGCTATTATAGAAACTAATAAAAGTTCAGGAAAAATCAATGAACTTATAATTCCTAGGCTTAATGTTAATATTATGGTTTTGTACATTGACATCATATTTATATATTGCATTCTCAAAAGATATTCTATGTTCTTCATTGACCATCCCCCTAATAAATATTAAAGTTCTACTCTCTTATATATATTAACTGTTACTAAATAAGATATATACATTATCAATATTGTAACCAACATAATTAATAAAAATAATATATTCTTATTCAATATATTTATGTTTATATCACTTAATAGCTCAGGTAATTTCATTGTAAACATAAGTGGTAAAACTGTAAGAATAATCACAACTATCTTACCTTTTTCAGGGCCTAATATTGTTACAATAGGAGTTATTATTCCTACTACTACACTTCCAATTACAAGAGCTGATATTATAACACTTTCCACTGATATATATGGGCTTCCATTTAAGAATATTGCAACTATACTCATAATTCCAATAGAAATGAAAATTCCTATTATTCCAAAGACATACCTAGATAAAATATATTCATTTACCTTTATTGGTAGTGTTCTTACAAGATTATCTATATTACATGCTTTCTCTCTTCCAACAGTAATATTGGTAAATGCTATAACTATTATTCCAACAGCATATGTGGCCATCTCTGGAATTACAAAAGGTATAAGTACACTTATTCCAATCATAGCTAAAAAAGTTCTATTTAATGAAAATAAATTTTCAAATTGCATTTTAACAAGACTTATAACATTACGCATTTTCATCACCTCTAGTATAAAATAGTAAAATATCTTCTAAAGTAGCCTTATCATAAACCACTTCTTTTCCAAATATCTCAAAAGCTTTATTCTTATCAGATGTCATCCCCTCAAATCCATACCTATTTATTTTTATTCCTCTTAAAATCTTCTCAGATTCCATGTCTAAAAGCTCAGTTTTTCCCCTTATAATGGCATGTTCTTCTAATAGTTCATCTTTTATTCCAGTTAAAATTATTTTACCTTCATAAATCATAACTATATAATCTGCTGTCTTTTCTAAATCAGATGTTATATGAGTAGAATAAAAAACTGTTGCTTCCTCTCTTTCAATATGCTCCTGAAGCATTTCTAACAATTCACTTCTAACCCTTGGATCTAGGTTAGCAGTTGGCTCATCCATAATAATTAGCTTTGGATGATGAGATAAGGCAATTATAAGTTCAAATTGTTTTTTCTGCCCCTTTGAAAAATCTTTATATAGCTTATTTTCATCTATTCTAAACTTACTTATATACTTTTTATATAAATCTTCATCCCATTTTTCATAAAAATTACTCATGTACTTTTTTATATTCTTTACCTTAACAGTATCTAGGAAACCTGCTTCATCCCCAACATAACCAATTTCACTTTTATAAGCGAAGTAGTCTCGTATATCATTATTAAAAACCTTTATGATTCCAGAATCCATCTTAAGCATATTCATTATTAATTTTATTGTTGTAGTTTTACCTGAACCATTCGGTCCAATAAAACCTGTTATATAACCACTTTCAATTAACAAATCATCTATAGAGAGTTGAAAGTTCCCCCTTCTCTTCTTAACTCCTTTAAATTCTATAGCTTTCATAAAAATTACTCCTCCAAAAATAAACTTTTAAATATTTCTAAGCATTCATCTAATGTTAATCCAATAGCTTTAGCTTGACTAATAGCATCATCTAACTTAATTTCTATTTCACATATAGCTGCCTCCTTAAGTCTGTCAGAATTACCTTCTGATACAAAGGTTCCTTTTCCAGCTACTGTTTTTATAAAACCTTCTTTTTCAAGTTCTTCATATGCTCTTTTAGTTGTTATAATACTTACCTTCAAATCTTTTGCTAGCATTCTTATTGAAGGTAAGGCTTCACTAGGCTTTAATTCACCATTTAATATCTGATTTTTTATTTGATTGGAGATTTGTTCATATAATGGAACTGATGAAGAATTACTAATTAATATATTCATTTTTCCTCCTAAGTGTATATACTATCCATATACAGATATTAACACCTATATACACAATAATCAATACTAATATCAATTTTTTAATATTTTTCCACATTATGTATACTTTTAAATGAAAAATATTTCAAAACCTAGTAATATAAGATTAAGTTTAGCTACTTTAAAACTTTACGGAACAATAAATTCCCTTATAGGTAACAATTACAGTTTTACTTTTTTAATTATCTCCGTTATATTTAAGTTAGTAATTTGAGAACTTTTGCATATAATAAAACCACGTAACAAAATTTTTACGGGAGCTAGATTTTATGAAATTAAAAACGCATTTATTTATAGCAAAAAAGATAATAAATAATAACAAGGATAATGTTTTATTAAAATATTACTCACCATTTTTTTATCTTGGAACAATATTACCTGACTTGATTGCTTCTTATAAAGTTCATCCCCACTACTTTGAAGAATCATCAGAATATGTTTATAGCAAAATAGAAAAAATCTCAAACTCAGGTAAACTTAATATATTTAACTCTATAAGAGCAGGTATAGTAGTTCATTATTTATGTGATTTCTGTTGTCATGCTCATATAAGAGGAAACTTCGATTCATTAAGAAAACATCTTAAATACGAAAATGATTTAGAGAAGTTTATCCTTGATGAGGAAAATAGCGAAGTGGCAATGGATAATAATATAAACACTGAAAGCTCAAATATATTATACGGGCCAAAAACTTTGAATTATTATATAATTGAACAAATTAAATCATATAGACTAGGAGCCCCTAGTTATATGTGGGATTATAAAAATGCTACAGAGCTATGCTCTACTGTATTTAATTCTTTATTTAACCTTTGTACATCTTATAGCATAATTTATAGAAAATTAGCATTTAGTAACTAAAAAAGGTGTGGCGGATATTTATTTCCCTTGTTCCGTCGCAAGCTCCAAGTCACATGGAAACAAATATCCCCCCACCCGTACTAAAGGTAAGTAAAAAAGGAGCCAATACTGGCTCCTTTTACTAATATTCTATTTTCCCTAATTTTAAAACAATGATTTGTTAAGTATAAATATATTTTCTATTTCATTATTATCTTCATCATAATATTTAACATCTGCACATAATATATATCCAAGATTCTCTCTTTCAAGTAATTCCCCTTGCATATCTAATAGCATTTTAGGTTCCATAGGAAGATTAACCATAGCACCTTTCCCTGTAATATCACAAAACATTTTAACTTTCATACTAAGCCACCTCCAAAACTATTTAATATACTTAGTATTAATGAAAGTACAAACATTTATTTAAATCCCTTCACTGCAATAATTTTTTAGTGGATAGATAATAGTTAATAGTGAAAAGTTATGGATAATTTTCTTACAGAAAATTTTTAATCCTAAGTGCTTGTCCATCCTAATGAACATAAAATTAGAATAAAAACTATCTTCCAATAAAATATACTTTCCATTTAATACAGCCGACTTATTAATTGTAAAAAACACTAGCGCTAGCAGAATTTCCTCCGTAACTTCTTATCTATACTGTGCAAAGCACTGCTTGTACCTTCTTACCTTATACCTTCTATTTTACCGTCATTCCATTCTTATCTTTTAATAAAACATCATGTGCTCCACCTTCAACTATACTTGTAGATGAAACTAAAGTTATCCTTGCCTTTTCTTGAAGTTCTGGAATTGTTAAGGCCCCACAATTGCACATAGTTGATTTAATTTTTGCTAAGGTAACCTCTAAGTTGCCATGCAAGTGGCCTGCATATGGAACATAGGAATCTACTCCCTCTTCAAAGGAAAGCTTGTTTGCGCCCCCCATATCATATCTTTGCCAATTCCTTGCTCTTGCAGAACCTTCTCCCCAATATTCCTTCATATAGTTACCATTTATAATTACTTTATTTGTTGGACTTTCTTCAAATCTTGAAAAATACCTACCAAGCATGCAGAAATCTGCTCCCATGGCAAGAGCTAAGGTAATATGATAATCATGAACTATTCCACCATCAGAACATATTGGAATATAGATTCCCGTTTCCTTATAATATTCATCACGTGCTTTTGCAACCTCAATTACAGCTGTAGCTTGTCCTCTTCCAATACCTTTTGTTTCACGAGTGATACATATAGATCCTCCACCTATACCTATCTTTACAAAATCTGCTCCTGCTTCAGCTAGGAATCTAAAGCCTTCTCTATCTACTATGTTTCCAGCCCCAACCTTTACCTTATCACCATATTTTTCACGAATAAAGGTAATAGTTCTCTTTTGCCATTCTGTAAACCCTTCAGATGAATCTATACAAAGAATGTCTGCTCCTGCATCTATTAATGCTGGTACTCTTTCTTCATAGTCTCTTGTATTAATTCCAGCCCCTACAACAAATCTCTTTTGCTCATCTAAAAGCTCATTTGGATTTTCTTTGTGAGAATCATAATCCTTTCTAAAAACAAAAGCAACAAGTCTTTGTTCATCATTTAATATTGGAAGCGCATTAAGTTTATTATCCCAAATTATGTCGTTTGCCTCACGAAGACTTATTCCTTCCTTTGCATAAATAACCTTGTCTATAGGCGTCATAAATTCAGAAACCTTAGTAGACTTGTCCATACGACTTATACGATAATCTCTACTTGTAACAATTCCAACCAACTTTCCTGTAGATGTTCCATCATCTGTTACTGCAACTGTGCTATGTCCAGTTTTTTCTTTTAAATTAAGTATATCTTCAAGAGTTTCATCAGGTTTTATACTGGAATCACTAGCAACAAACCCAGCTTTATAATTCTTAACTCTTCTTACCATTTCAGCTTGATTTTTAATAGTTTGAGAACCATATATAAATGATATTCCTCCCTCTTTAGCAAGGGCTATAGCCATTTTATCATCTGATACTGACTGCATAACTGCAGAAACAAGAGGAATATTCATAGTTATAGAAGGTTCTTCACCTTTTTTAAATTTCACAATTGGTGTTTTTAAACTTGCTTTTGCTGGTATACATTCTGCTGATGAGTATCCAGGTACCAATAAATATTCACTAAATGTATGTGATGGTTCATTAAAATAATACGCCATTTCTATGCCTCCCATAATATTTTAAAGATAATTATAACTCTTATACCACATATTTACAACACTGTGTGTTAAATATTACCGCTAAAAGTAAAGTGGATATTTATTTTGATTAAGTTACATCAAAACAAATATCCACTAATCCTCTACTGAAGAAATAATTATAAAACTTTTATAGGGAAAATCGCATCTAATATGCCAATCACAACTGCTGCCAATATTGCACCAATTATTGATACTCCCATATATGGAACAAAGAATTGTGCTACATAAATAATAACAGCAGAAATTAGAAATCCCTTTATACCTTTACCAAAAGGTGATATATTCTCATCCATAAAAGACTCTACAAAATAGTCAAGAGCAGATATTACAACTGCTGCAATTAGATATGACCATAATCCATAGATAGTAAAGCCCGGTGTTAAGAAAGATGTAACTCCTAAAACAATAGCTACTATTACCATTCTTCCTATCCACCTTAAAAAAGTATTACTACCAGAAGTATTTTTTTCACCATTATATCCCATACAAAAACCTCCTTTAATAAGTTTAGTATGTTCTATAATTTAATAGCTATACATTTTATACTACCCAATGACCGTCTTTAGGTAATTCTTTGCTTTCATCATATCTTTTTAAGATGTTAAGAACTGCTCTAAAAGCAAAAATATCTACTCCTAATTCATTTTTTTGAGCATAATAACAATCCTTTAAAACCTTAACATTTCCTTTTTCAAAATAATCCAAACACTTATGATTTTCTAAAACACATAAACTAATTTGCAGTCTACCATCTAATGAGTCAGCTAACTTTTCCTCAGCCGGAAAGCTAAAATTATCTCCTGAATATGCATACAAAGCATTTTCTTCATCAATAGAAATTAATTTGTATATCCCCTCATATCCCCCGCTCATAATACTTCTCCTTATTTATTTTAAAAGATTTTATATTTCATATTTTAGCATATATATATATTTATATAGATATCCATATTTATTCTCTTAGTATATATTTTTTAACATTTTATGAATCATTTCTGCGCTTTGTTTACATTATATTAACCTTTTTACCGATTTATGTTTGGTAATTTTATATCTCTCTTCCATTATTATTACATATATTTTAATATATTTATCCATAATAAAAGAGGAACTAACTATCGTTAGTCCTTTTATTTTAATCTTCAATAATGAACTTTTTGCCATACTTAATGTAATCTAATAAATCTAAATAATCCTCTTCAATAGAACCTATTACATTTCTTCTATTATCTATTTTTAATTCTTCTCTTGCAATTATTAATTCACCTTTATAATTTAGATATTCATCATTATTTATAAGAACAGTACCTCTTTTAACCACCTTGTTTCCAGTATTATCACTTGGAATAGATGTATTCTTAAACTCTACTCTTCCCATTGAATATCTTATTATTTGCTCACTACTTTCATGTCTATCATTAAGAACCTTATTAAAGAAACTTTTTTCCACTTCTGTTAATTTCTTTGATGCTTTAAACTTAAGATTAATTATATCTTTATCTAGATTTGCCAAAGCTTCTAACTCTTCATTGGTAGCAAAAGCATTTCCTATTATTACATCATCAACACCTAAGGCAAATAATTCATCTGCTTGAGCTACTATATCTTTATATCTGTGTTTTTCTAATGTTGGAAGACCATCATTAGTAGGCCAAGGTCCCATCTTGCCCCCCTTAGTTCCATTTACAAAAGCTGCAGTCTTTAATCCTAATGATTTATGTCTCTCCATACAGCTATTAAAAAACTCTAAAGAAAGACCTGTATACTCTTCAGGATAGAAATTATGGCATACAACTAGCTTCTCTTTCTTGCATCCAAAATCAACTATATTATTTGCATAGGATGTATTTAAGGAACCATTTATTTCTATATCTAAATTATACTCATTATATGTCATCATCATTTCATGAATTCCATTAAATATTCCATCTAACCTTATTCCTGTAACACCCAAGTCAAGGAAAAACTTCAAGTCAGTTGGATCTACTCCAATATTCTTAAGAACCTGAGGATTTATATCTATAAACACTCTCATTCCTAAGTTTTTAGCATAATTCATTATTTCTCTATAACACTCTATTTGTTTAAGTGCCTTTTCCTTTTCAGAATCCACCTCAAGCATTGATGTAAAAATTCTTGAATAACCTAAATCATAAGCTTTTTTTATGTAATTTATGTTATCCTCTTTTGAACTTAATAGTGGATAAATACTTATTCCTATTCCCATAATCCCCCTCCTAATACTAATATTTATGTTTACAATTACATGTTATACAAATTTTCTGTGTTTATCAATATTAATATACTTTTTCATAAAAATAAGATGCAAGATTTACTTTTGCACCTTTCTATAAATTAAACTTTTTCTTTATCGCCTTAATACTCTAGTCATTTCTTTCTTTATAATTTAACCTTCTACCAAAATATATATTACTATCTTCAATATATTCTCTCTTATATCCATATAACAATATATCTTCATATAGTTTTGTCTCAATATCATCGGTATTAAGCTTAGTTAGTATATCTCCTACCTCATTAGTATTTTCAATAGAATTTACATTTATCAATTGGTACATTGTATTTACATCTTCTACTGAAAAACTGCTAAACCCATAATATTTTAACATTTGTAAAATAAACCGAATCTGCTCATAAAATGACATACAACTAAAGTTAACTTTGCTATATTTACTATTACATGCAAACTTTATCTCATTTAAGTTTAAATTTACCCATCCCTTCACAATTACACCTCTTATCTTTTTTATAAACTAAATTTCATATATATCAGAAAACTCAATCTCAGCACTTTTAAATGATGAATCCCAATTTTTTTCTATATTATATACTATTTCTTTTGGCCCAATTCTATCTATAGGTAAGTAAAAGCCAAACTTAGACCCAACCCCTAATTTACTTTCTAATAATATTTCTCCACCATGCATTTCAACAAATGCTTTTATTAAAGAAAGTCCTATTCCACTTCCCTCTACTCTTCTTGAAAATGTATTATCTACTTGTTTAAATATTTTAAAAATTTTCTTTATATTTTTCTCTGAAATACCTATACCATCATCTTTTACATATATATATACTTTACTTTCTTCCCAATCTGTTTCTATATAAACCTCTATATTTCCATTCTCATCAGTAAACTTAATAGCATTTGAAATAAGGTTTAAAATTACTTTTTCTATTCTTTTAATATCTATAGATAAAAAAACTTCCTCTTCATCAGTATCAAATATAATTCTTCTCTTCATCCTAGCAACATAATCAACTATAGAATCAACTATGTCTTCTATAAATGAAACAATATTTATAATTTCTTTATTAAGCTTAATTTTTTTACTTTTAATATTATTTAAATCAATTAAATTATTTATAAGGCGTAATAATCTATATCCATTATTTTTAACAGTAGAAAGATATCTATATCTTTGACTATTTTTATTATCTCCTTCATATAATTCTAAGAGCTGTATCGTTGAAAGTATTATGTTAATTGGAGTTCTAAATTCATGAGAAATATTAGATATAAATTTTGATTTATAAACCTCCTCCTTCAGTTTATTTTCAATATCTTTTAGTTCCTCCTCTAATCTAAAAACAAAGCTTATCTCTCTTCCAATTATGTATATCTGATCAGTAGCTGATTCATGATAATAATACCATTCCATAACTTTTAAAAATCCATTTTTACATCTAAGCTTAAATATACCTCCATAGCATTTATGACTATGATTCATATAAATTTCATTTAAATTTATACTTCGCTCTGTTAACTCCGTAATATTATCAATTGTCATCTTAGATAGTTCTTCTTTTGACCACCCTAAAAGTTCTATTGCATTAGAACTAACTTTCTTTATATTTCCTTTTAAATCTAATATAATACATAAGTCAGTTGAAAGTTTCAAAAAAATATTTAGATCATTTTCTATTTTCACTTTTTTAGAAAACTGTTCTGCTATTACTTTTGATAACTTTATATTTTGAATTCTATAGGCAATTCTACTAGCTACACTTTTTAAATACTTTTCAGTTTTCTTTGTATAAGTTTCCATATTACAAAATAAATTTATGATTCCTAATAAATTGTTGTCTGCTAGTATAGGAATAACTAATTTGTCTGTATCCTTAAATAGCTTATCATAAATTTTATCAAGTTTATTTTTTCTGTAAAAGTCCGCTATAATTTCCCTGTATTTAGGTAGTAACAAATCTGAATTAACACTCTTTAAATAATGAATATCCTGCCTAGATAAGTTTACTTCATAATCATATAAAAATTTATCTAATACACCAACCCCCACCATCTTATTAAGTTTTGACTTATCTTTAAGTATCCATACACTAACACCAAAAACAGATTCATTATCATTAACTTCTTCTATATAACTTAATACATCATTATAGTTATTTAAGTTAATCTTCTCTCTATTTTCTGTAATAATAGCTGTAAAGTCGCCATAATCCAAATATTTCTCATCAGTAAGCTTATTACTATCTAACTGTTTTGCTATTGCAATTAATGATAAGCATTTATCATCATTATCAATTATAGGAATCTTGTGAACATGCAGCAAACACTCTTTGCCATTTATACACAGATACTCATTTATAATACTATATTTCTTATTTTTAATTACCCCTCTGTCATTTTCCATATCAATCTTATAACATCTTCTATCAAATATTTCTTTGCAATTATTTTCTAGTAAATACTCTTTTTCTAGTCCTATAACATCACAAAAACTATTATTAACATAAAGATATTTACCATTTATATTTTTAATCCATATGCACTCATCATATTTATCAATAGAACTCTTTAATAATTCCTCAATCTCTGTTGAAGTAACATAACTCTTATTAACAAAACTATTAAGCATATTATGCCTCCTAAATCAACTATATAATATATTATAACTTTAGCCTTACATTTATCAACATTTTTGTAATATTTTATATATATAATTTTAAAAATATTCATATTTCTACCTTCCTATACTTCTTAATTAATATATACGAAAGCAATAATTACACAAAAAAGGACTATGAATATTTAATTACATAGTCCTTTTTACTATTTTAAATTTTCAAGTTCTAACACCTTTTGTATACATTCATCATCCAATTAATTCTCTTTCTTTCATACTACACTGTAATTTCTTCATTAACTCTTCCTTCACAAGATCTCATAGCAATAATTGTCATTTCCATAAGCTTCTCTAAGTCCCATCCCAACATTTCAGCACCTTGTCTTATAACATCCCTTGAACAACCAGCCGCAAATTTCTTATCCTTAAATTTCTTCTTTAAGCTTGATACTTCCATATCCATAACACTCTTTGATGGCCTCATTCTTGCTGTTGCACCAATTAGCCCTGTTAATTCATCAGTTGCAAAAAGAACTTTTTCCATTTGATGCTCAGGCTTTATATCAACTGTAATTCCATAGCCATGACTACATACAGCATGTATTAACTCATCACTTCCCCCTTCATTCTTTAATAGTTCAGGGGCTTTAATACAATGTTCATCTGGATACATCTCAAAATCTATATCATGCAAAAGTCCTGCCATTGCCCAAAAGTCTTCCTCTTCCCCATATCCTAGTTCTTTTGCAAAGTATCTCATTACCCCTTCAACAGTTAATCCATGTAATATATGAAAAGGTTCCTTATTATATTTCTTTAATAAATTTAATCCTTCTTCTCTAGAAATTGTGTTCATTACTTTCCCTCCTAAAACTTTGTATATATATAATTTTAGCATTTAAATTTTATAATACAATAATTTACTATTTGTTGAATATTATCCATCATTGTATTATAATTAATCCCATTAAATTCATTTTATAAATAGGAGAAGACATATGAACAAAGAATCTAAACTTATGCTTTCAGCACTTAATTTTGAAGAAGGTCATAACCGTAGAAGCAATCACATTTTAAAAGTCTATGCTCTAGCAAAAACCATTGCAGACTGTGAAGGTCTTTCAGAAAAAGAAAAACTAGTACTACATGCCTCAGCTATATTACATGATATAGGGATAAAAATTTGCAAAGAAAAATATGGAGATGCAAGCCAAGAACTTCAAAGAAAAGAAGCTCCCCTATTAGCTCGTGAGTTCTTAAAAAATGCTGGGTATGAAGAAAAAGCAATTCATAGAATACTATATTTAATAAAAATGCATCATAGCTATGAAAAAATTGATAGAATGGATTTTCAAATTTTAGTTGAGGCTGATCTTATGATTAATGTTTTTGAAGAAGGATATTATGAGATTGGTTTGGATAGAATGAAAGAAATTATAAAAACTAGAACTGGCAAAGATTTATTACATAATTTTCTTAAAACTAAATTGATATCTTAAATATGCAGCTTGCTCTCTTTAACTAATTTATTGGTTATATTGCTTCACAAAGAAAAAACTAGCTTTCTAGGTTTTTCTTTTATGATAGATAAGGACATGCTATCTTATTCTATATATCTTTATATTTTCAAATATAATTTACCTTATTTAAATACATCTCATGTTAATGTTAATCCATTGGAAATAAGCCATTCAATAAATCTATTATCCCCCTAATCACTTATTAATTCAAGATTCACATTTTTTTACCAGGTAAATGAACATTAGGTATAGTTTTTCTTCTTTCACCTCCTATCACTGTAATATCAACAACTTCAAGATTTCTCACTTAAAAATCACTTGGTAAAATTGCTCTTATTAAGGTTATCAAAAAATATTGTTAAATAATAAAAAGAGCTTATACTAAATCACACTTTAGTATAAGCTCTTTTCCTAATTTACTTTTACATTATATATATTTAAGTTATTTACGTTACCTTCACATCCACCAAACAAAACAAGCTTTCCACCCTTAGGTATAACATTATTCCATGATTTTGGTGTTATAGTATAAGTACTTCCATTCTGTGTGAAATTAACATCTGGAAGTGAATTTATTTTTTTATCAAAATCAAAGCATAAAGTCCAATTTACTAAATCCATGTCTGTATTATTAAATATAGTAATTTGGAAGTTTGCACCTGTTCCCCAGTCAGCTGTTGTAGCATATTCAACCTTTATTCCATTTTCAACTACTGTAGGATTACAACTTACAGTTATAGTATCACTCTTAGTTGTAGCATCTTTATTAATTAAATCCACTCTATAAACATATGTGCCCTTAATCTTATTAGTAAAATTAACATTAATTACTTGTGGAAGAATTGAAACATCTCCTGTTTTTATAATTTTGTCATCTTCATACAAATTGTAGGAAATAGCATTAGACTTTTCGGGTATAGAAATAGCTAAGTTATAATTACCATCATTAGAACTTTTATCAACTGTTAATGTAGCTTTTAGTGGAACATCTATAGGTGGAACCACATTATTACTTACTTTTACTGTTATAATTTGACTTGTACTAGATGCACTTCCATTAATAAGTTCAACCTGATACATATAAGTTCCAGTTGGTTTATTTAATATTTCATGTCTTACTGTTGTTTCAGAAGTAGCAACAGAGCCATTTTTTATAACCTTACCATTTTCATATAGCTTGTACTCTTTAGCTTTAGAGTTTGATGGAATTTTAATGTTTAAAGTATAATTGCCATTACTCTCCAATGATGATGAAGATATTTCAGGACTTAATGGCTTTTCATCAGAAGGTGCTGGTGGATTTATTGTAATATCAAGACTTAAAGGATTTTTTAAATATCTTTGTGCTTTTGTAATCCACCAATAATTATCTGGGGCTGGTGATCCCACTGCATCAGTACTTGCATTAACGCCAGCACCAAATAAGATTGATACAACACCAGCATCCTTTGTCTCTTCCATATGCCCTCCCCAAGTAATTTTATTTCCTTCTACCTTTATTTTTGAATCATTAGCAAGATTTTTACTAAAATATTCTTTTCTTGCATCAGAACTAGCATTAAAAGTATCTCCAAAGAAATAAGTTGGTGCAGAGTCTTCATAGTTTCCTACAGCGTTGGTTAAATCATCAAATTTGCCTCCATTATATGGGTTAGGCTCTTCACTACTATTTAAGTGCCCTACTGGAATTTGCCATAGGATAACTGGTTTTTCTGTGACTTCATGCAAAGTTTTGGTATATAGCAAATAGTTATTCCATATATCTGCATTCCACAACCATTTTGACCCTTCAGGATTTGTTGCTGCGTTGTCTTCATATGCACCATCTAGTCCATATTTATCAATAGATATAAAGTCAGCATCATATGAAGTAATTCCAGCTGATTTATAGTAATCTGCAGTTTCTTGAGCAACTTGTTTTATAAACTGTCTACCATTATCCCAGCCAATAAACTCTGTTTTATGAAGTAGTCCTTGATTAGGTATTTCTGTACTATCATAAGACCAAATATTAAATTGCCATCCAAAATATGAATTCTTATACTCTTTTCTTACTGTATAGTTTATAGATTCTACTAATCCCTTAACTGAATTTTCAAATGTCGGATCTTTTCCTTTTTCAAGGACTCCTGAAGTGTATGCTGTATCTACTAGTGCACTTATTGTTGATGGATCTTTCTTATTCTGTTGCATCATATAACCTAAAAAGTCTGGTTCAAAAATCATCCCAACAGTCTCGTCACCTGCATACTCATTACAAATATCTAAAAAGAATTTCAAATCTTTATAATATCCTTCCATATATGCTTTGTCATTTATATGCTTTAAATCTAATTCATAGCTTTCACCACTATCTGGTATATTGTAATAAACAAAGAATGGTATCATACCAAGCTTTAAACTTTCACGAATGTAGCTTTTTACTCTATCTCCATCTTCTGTTGTCCAACTTCTCCATCCACCAAATGGTCCTCCATTAACATAAATATATCTTATGTCGCAACGTTTATTAGTATCATTATTACTTGTATCTTTCCAAAAGTTCAAATCATTATCAGTATCCTCTGATACTTGTCCAATTGATAAATAATCTGGCATACCAGGTAAAGATCCATCAGAATTCTTTACTCTAAAACCAATTTGTCTTATATCACCAGTAGATTCATCTACAATTTTAATTCCTGATCTTCCTGCTAATACTCCTTCAACTACTAAAGTATTACCATCTTTAATTGAAGCTTTTACAACAGAAGTATTACTTGAAATAACACTAAATTTTGATGAAGTATTTTTTCTGTTAGTTATTTTATAACTTTCTTTACATTGAGCAATTGTAGTTTGATATTGAATGCCTTCATTATCAACTTTATCTATAATAATCTTAGCATCCCCATCTTTTCCTACTCTTACCTCAAGTACATCACTACAAGCACTTCCATAACTATTTATAAACTCTGCATAGTAACTGTAAATACCTATATTTTGTCTACCTCTTACCTCTATAACCTTTGATTGAACTGCAGGTGTACCATCTGTTAACTCACCTTCTGAGATAACCTTATACTCTCCATTAATTCCATACCTCTCATAAAGCTTATAGCTTGTTGCATTATTCCCATAATACATGTTCATTGTAATGTTATAGTCACCATCATAATCAACTCCATACTGATCAGATGACAATGTTGGTTTTCCAGGTACTCCCGAAGCAGAAGCACTAGTTAGTTTACATGGCATTAGTGTAAATAGTATTCCTAAGAATACTACAAAGGCTGCCATCCTTTTAATTCTTTTTTTAATATGCATAGCATATTCCCCCTTTATACCTTTAGTGTTTTTATTTACCAAAAACTTTGGTAAATACTGTATACAATTTATATTTTAAAAACTACTCTGTTCATATTCAAGTTATTTTCAGAAAATTCACATAATGTTTTCCAAACTACTTTGTGATCTTATAAATAAGAAACTTCATTAGTAATAAAATTTTGAAACTATCACAGTTTAATTCCAATTACAATTTCCTAAATATAAAACGAAAAGCCCTAGCGTAATTCTAGAGCTTCCCATATTTATATATTGATATATTTATAAAAACATATATTTATATCTTTACATATTTATAAAAATATATATTTACATATTTATTTGTTTATGCACTTTTCTATAAAGCTTTTTATTACCTCCTCTTGTCCCTTAGACACTTTGATACCCTTAACGCTCTTTGCTCTAGAAGCTTTACCTTTCAGCAATTCCAATTCCTGCTTTTCATCCAGTGAACCTCCAACAGAATAAACTATAACGTCCTTCCCTTCTAAAGGAGCATTATTCATATATTTTTGTAATGGCTCTGATACTGTTCCCATATATACAGCACTACCAAATACTAAAAGATCATAATCATCAACATTATAATTCAATTCTGAGGATGGATGATTTATAACTACAGTGTATCCATTTTGGTTTAACTCTTCAGCTAATGCCATAGTAATATTAGTAGCAGTATCATGCTTTGATTTTTGATATAGTACTAAAGCTTTCTTATCAGTGTTTCCATTTAACATCTTTTCATTTGGACTTAATTCTTTAGTGTTAAGATTTAAATAGCTCTTGAAAAATAACATAGCTGCAATAAACAGTACAATTAAAACACCTAAAATAATTAAAATAACTTTTCCCATTCTTTTCAATTCCCTTCTCTCCCTTATTTTTTTAATCCACCAAAAATTAATGATGTTTGAACCTTAAATAACTCTTCAGCTTCTTCCATAGTTATACCATTAGTTTTACTCATAATTAAATTGAAGCCTAAAAATGAACTCCAGATACAAATGGCTGTTTTCTTCACATCTACCTTTTTGATTTCTCTAAGCTCTATCCCCTTTTCAATATTAGCTTCTAGTAGCTGAAGAAATTGACTATTCTCTTCATTCTTATTTGTAGAATACTTATCCAAAACAATAAGATTGTATCTTTCCCTTTCATTAATGGCTAATTCCATTACGCTATGAAAAACTCTAGTAGCATTCTCTATAAATCCCCTATCTGGCTTTAGTACTGCTAAAATTCTTTTCTTCATCTCTAAGTTAGCATTTTTTTGAATCTCATCAATTATTTCTTGCTTATCCTTAAAGTGATGGTATATAACTCCTGTTGTATAATCCATCCTATCACTTATTTTTCTAACTGTTAGAGCTTCAAATCCTTCTTCTATCCCTATTTCCATAGCTGTATTTAATATCTCTTGCTTAATACGTTCACTTCTCTTACTTTGTCCTTCTCTTCCCATTCACTTTTCCTCTTCTTATATCGTAATTATTTTTAATAACATTGTTATGTTTTTATATTACCATTATCTTCCGCACACTGCAACATTCATTTTATAAAAAAGGTGTGGCGGATATTTATTTCCCTTGTTCCGTAGCAAGCTCCAAGTCACATGGAAACAAATATCCACCCCACGCGTACTAAAGGTAAGGAAATTATAAAATTACTATCCTTTATTTTATATTTTTTAATATGAAAATATAATAATACCTTTGATTTATAGCTAATTGAAATTTTATAATTTACTAGACGGTAAAAAAGAAGAAACACTAGCACAAGTAGCGTTTCTTCCACATCCTTTTTACCTTATCTATTTTATCCTAAGTATCTAGATTACCTTTTTACCTATCTTCATTATCCAAATTAATAGTTCCGTAATTTCCTTCTTCTTTTACTTCTTCAAAATCTACATTCTTAACAACAGTACCTTTTTTTGCATCTGTTGTTTTTGTCTTAACAGAGCTTATCTTTTCACTTATTCCATCTCCAATATTCTTGCAGATTTTACTTCCTGATTCTACTGCATTATCAACCACATCTAATGAAGTATCAGCTATTTTACTTGCACCACTCTTAATATTAGCACCAAGCTTCTTTCCCATGTTTTGATATTTTTCCTTGCTCTCTGGGTTATCATCAATCTTTTCTGCTATTGCACCAACAGCATCAGCCCCAAGTTCAACCCCAACCTTAGCAGCAGTACCAACAACATTTATTGTATTCTTTACAAATTTACCTAACCCCATATTCATCACCTTTCAAAAAATGTACTTTATATTATTATATTCCAAATTACACCTTACGTTAAAGAGTAAAATGTATAAAATTCAATTAATATCTCTACTTTCATCATTTTATGTATATAAAACAAAAAATTAACTGGACATCTGTTTTGTCCAGTTAATTTTTATACTAAAGTTTTTTTACAAATTCAGATTTAAGACTCATAGCACCAAATCCATCAATCTTACAATCTATATTGTGGTCACCTTCTACTAATTTTATGTTTTTAACCTTAGTTCCCTTTTTTAAAGCAGATGATGCACCTTTTACTTTAAGGTCCTTAATTATTGTTACAGTATCTCCATCACTTAAAATGTTTCCATTAGAATCTTTAACAACTAAAACATCCTCGCTAGCTTCATTGTTTCCTTCTTTACTCCATTCATGAGCACATTCTGGACAAACAAAAAGACTTCCATCCTCATAAGTGTATTCAGAATTACATTTTGGACAATTTGGAAAATCGCTCATAATCTACATTTCTCCTTCGTATCTTATATTGAGATTTTATAATATCATAGTATTATGTTATTTACAATTCTATATGCCATTATTAATTATTTCAACAAACTTAGTTGAGGCTATAGACATAGGAACACTTTTCAAATGACAAATACCTATACTTCTTCTTGGAATATCTTCTTTCAATTTCACTTGGTATATAGTACCTTCATCTAAATATTCCTTAGTGAATTCTTTTACAACACATGCTACCCCTAAATTTATCTTTGCAAATTCTAAAAGTAAATCATATGAGCCAAGCTCAAACTCTGGAGATATTTTAACACCCTTAGATAGCAAAAACTTTTCAACATACTTTCTTGAATTAGAATTAGGCTCTAAAAATATTAAAGGATATTTACATATCTCACTAAATTCTATACTTTCTCTTGATAAATGCTTAAATTTTTCACCACATATAAAAATATCACCTACTTCAAAGCAAGAACTGGATTCAATTGAAGGATCTTCTATAGGAAGATTACATATAGCAATATCAATATCTCCTGATTTTAATAATTCACAAAGTTCTAATGTTGTACTATTGTTAATTTTAAACTTTATATTAGGATATTTATTATGAAACTTTTCTAAAAAAGGTACTAGAAAATATTTAGATATTGTATCTCCCACTCCAATCTTTAACTCTCCAATTGCAAGGTTCTGAAACTCTAATATCTTTTCTTCACCAAGTTTTATTAAATTCATTGCTGAATTAATATATTCAAATAATAAACTCCCCTCATTAGTAAGAGATACTCCCTTAGGAGTTCTATTAAACAATCTTATATCCAACTCTCTTTCAAGGGCCATTATAGCTTGGCTAACAGCTGGCTGTGTCATATACAATTCTTTAGCTGCTTTAGAAAAACTTTTACTTTTTACTACTTGGCTAAATACTTTATATAAATCTAACTTTGTAATCATATAAGCACTCCTTATACCTACTATTTAATCTATTTATTTTACTTATATCATTATATGGAGTATATTACAAGCATATGGAAATAATTATTATATTTTTTGAATAAGGGGAGATTGTATAGTGGAAAGAGTAGTAGGAACTGTTGTTAGAGGGTTACGTTGCCCTATTATTAAAGAAGGTGACAGTATTGAAAATATAGTTGTTGAAAGCGTATTAAAAGCATCTGAAGTTGAAGGATTTGAAATTCAAGATAAGGATGTAGTTACAGTTACTGAATCAATAGTAGCTCGTGCTCAAGGTAACTATGCTTCAATAGATAATATAGCTAAGGATGTACAAGCTAAATTTGGTGAAGATACAATAGGTGTTATATTCCCAATTCTTAGCCGTAACCGTTTTGCTATATGCTTAAGAGGAATTGCTAAAGGAGCTCATAAGAAAATAGTTCTTATGCTTAGCTACCCTTCTGATGAAGTTGGTAATCACTTAGTTGATTTAGACATGTTAGATGAAAAGGGAGTTAACCCATGGACTGATGTTTTAACAGAAGCAAAATTCCGTGAGCTATTTGGATATAATAAGCATCCTTTCACTGGTGTTGACTATGTTGAATACTACAAGTCATTAATTGAAGAATATGGTGTAGAATGTGAAGTAATCTTCTCTAATGATGCAAAGACAATTTTAAATTATACAAAGAGTGTACTAGCTTGTGATATTCACTCAAGATTTAGAACTAAGAGAATCTTAAAGGCTAATGGTGGAGAAAAGATATACAGTCTTGATAACATATTATCAGAATCAATTGATGGAAGTGGATGTAATGAAGCTTATGGTCTTTTAGGTTCTAACAAATCTACAGAAGACAAAGTTAAGCTTTTCCCTCGTAACTGTCAACCAATAGTTGATAAAATTCAAGCTCTATTAAAAGAAAAGACAGGAAAAGAAGTTGAAGTTATGGTTTATGGAGATGGTGCTTTCAAGGATCCTGTAGGTAAAATATGGGAACTTGCTGACCCAGTTGTATCTCCTGCTTATACTGCTGGATTAGAAGGAACTCCAAATGAAATTAAATTAAAATACCTTGCTGATAATGATTTCGCTGATTTAAAGGGTGAAGAATTAAAGAAGGCTATATCTGAATACATTAAGAATAAGGATGCAGACTTAGTTGGTAATATGGCTTCTCAAGGAACAACTCCAAGAAGACTTACTGATTTAATAGGTTCTTTATCTGATTTAACATCTGGTAGTGGTGATAAAGGAACTCCTATTATATACATCCAAGGATATTTTGATAACTATACTAAATAGTATAATAATTAAGGGTTAAATTCTCACAATGAGAATTTAACCCTTTTATTTCTTATTTCCAAAGACTTGGATCTTTATAATAATTAACTCCCTGAAGTTCTAATCTCTTTGCATTTTCTTTCATTCTTTGAATATATTCTCCAGTATTTCTACCTTCTTTAGGAGTCCATCCTATTTCTGCATATCCTAAGACTCTTGGGTAAATCATATAATCCATATCCTCTTGATTTCTTAAGGTTTCACTCCAAAGAGGAGCTTCAATTCCTAAAATCAACTCCTTAGGAGCACAATTAGTAGGATCCCAAGCATATCCTTTAATTATTGAAATATATCCAGCCCATTTTAACCCAAGCTTTATATCTTCATGATACTTCATATCTAAATATGATTTTTTAGCTATTGAAATTATCATTTTTAAATTCTTTTCCCTTGCTACCTTATTAGAACCAGACCAGTTTTGAAGAATGAAGTTAGAAGATATATCTTCTGATGTATATGCTGGATCCCATCCAATTGGAACTTTTCCGTGATTCTCTACTATTTTAGAAACTCTACCCATAAAATACTTATAATCTTCTTTTGATGTACTATCAGCCTCATCACCACCTATATGAATGTATTTAGAAGGTGATATTTCTGAAACTTCCCTTATTATATCTTCAATAAATTTATAAGTTTTCTCATCTCTACACATTAAAGAACTAAATCCAATATCTATACCTGTATAATGCTCCTTCTTCTTACCATCAGAATTTAAGAACCCATAGGATGCTAACGCAGAATTTGTATGACCCGGCATATCAAATTCTGGTATAACCTCAATATATCTATCAGCAGCATATTTAACTATTTCCTTAAAATCATCTTGAGTGTAATAACCACCTTTTCCTCCACCAACCTCACTTTTAGAGCCAATATTAGTTAAATCAGGCCACTTTTTAATTTCTAACCTCCACCCTTGATCATCACTTAAATGTAAATGAAGCTTATTAATTTTATATTGAGCCACTAAATCTATCTGCCGCTTTATGTCTTCAACAGGAAAAAAGTGCCTTGCTACATCTATCATTATCCCTCTGTATTCATATTCTGGCATGTCCTCTATTTCTACAAAAGGAATGCTCCAATGATGATTTTCTACAACCTCCCTTGACTCTATCTCTACTGGTAATAGCTGTCTTAAACTTTGTATTCCTCTAAATATTCCTTCAGGTGAGTATGCAACAATTTCAATCCCTTTCTCTGTTACAAATAACTTGTATCCCTCATCACCTAAGTTTTTTTCCCCATTTACAGTAGTTAATGTTATACTATTATTCATTTCACCTAATGACTTATGAATAATTAGTTCAAAGTCTGTAGATGGTTTAATCTTATCTTTAAAATACTTCCCTATCTTATATATCTCTTCTGTTTCTTCTTCACTATTTCCTTTTACATATATAATTGTATCCTTTGATAATGAAAATTCCCCTTCTCCTTTTTTATAACTTAAAGGTTTAGGTAGAATATAATTATCTAACTTAGGTGTTTCCTTAACAGTTAGTTCATTATTATCTGCACAACCTATAAAATTAAATATTAGTATTACCCCAAAAAATAAGCATAAAGTTGAAATATTAAAGTTACTTTTGAATTTCCCACTCATAACCTCCCCCCTTTGAAATTACTCATTATAAATTCCTATTGCTTCCATATAATCAATATACACTAATATCCTAAAATATTGTATATAGTAGTAGTTTCCTTAAATTAAAAACCACCTAAAATTAGGTGGTTTATTACTATACCTTATTATTTTTCAGTACCATTCATTATTCTAATAATATTTGATTTATGCCTTACAATTAATAATAGTGTAGATAAAAACGCTGAAATTGTAATTGTCATATCTGCTCCTGTTAATAAACAAGTGATTGGCATAGATATTCCAAGAGCTATAGACCTAATAGATACTATTTTAGTAAAATACTTTAATATAAAATAAGTAGCTACTCCTACTACTACTGATAAAGGACTTAATAAAAAGAAAGATCCTAGAGTTGTGTTAACTCCCTTTCCTCCCTTAAAAGATAGAAAAGGTGTAAAATTATGTCCTAGTATAGAAGCTAATGCTACTAATGATACATATAGATAATAATCCATATCTATAAGTCCACTTTTATGTATCCCTATTGCTATTGCTACAGGTACAAGCCCCTTTAATACATCAATAACCTGTGTTGCTACTGCCAATTTATGACCTAATACTCTTCTAACATTTGTCGAACCAATATTTCCACTACCTTCAGTTCTTATATCTACTCCCTTAAACTTCTTAGCTAAAATAAATCCTGTAGGTATAGCCCCTATAAAAAATGAAGCAATAATACTTAATATTGTCATAAACTCCTCCATCTGTCTTAGTTTTTTTCGTCTTATTATAACAAAATTTGCGCTTATAGTCAGTTAAAAATCCTATTTAATTTGCAAATTTAATAACTTTGTTAGATGTAACGCTTGCATCGTTGTAACAATAGCTCCCCTAACATCTTCAATATCTACATTTATACCATCTATGTCACAGGAGGTTAAATCCACCTTTTCAAAGGAAGTTTTGTTACAATATGCATTTATAAAACTACTTTCCTCAACTGATAACTTCTTATGTTTAACCTCTTGAAAGGTTGCTTCTTCAAAATCACTATTTAATATATTCATCCCATTTACTTTTGAAAAAGAGAAATTAGAATATCTTCCTATAGAATCTTTAATTAGTACATCCTTTATATTACTTTCATCAAACCTTGTACCAACAAGCTTACAATTTACAAATTCTACTCTATGAATTCCACTATTACTTAAGTTAACATTTGATAAATCACAGCTTTCAAATCTAGTATCTATTAAATCAAGATTTTCAAAAGAACAATTTGTAAATACAACATTTTTAAACTTGCATGAATCTATAGTTAATCCTCGTTCATTTTTTCCTTCTATAGAATATCCCTCAACAATCTTACTTACTATTTCTTCTGCATATATAACTTCATCATAAAAATCTTGAACATCTTCTAAATTTATAAATTTAGGCTTCTGTATCTTAACCATATACCTCTCCTACTATCTATATAAATTCTTTATTAAGCTAGTCTACTTTATATAATTCCTTAGATATTATACTCCTACATGGTGCAGATGCCAATTATTTATTTTATATTTAACTAGCATTTAAAAGCTATCTATATTATTATTAATTTAAACATTAATTAAAGGTAGGTACAAAAATGAATACATATTTAATAACTTATTATTTAAAAGAAGAATCTCATTCTTGTGGATGTGAAAACCACGGTGACCATGATCATCACCACCATCATCATGAAGAACGTGATGACTATGAAGTAACAGCACATATTAAAACATTAGGAGCATGGGCTCATTTAATGCCTACAAGTTTCTTAGTAAAAACTGATAAGAACTCTGAAGAAATAGTTTCATTCTTAAAAGACTTCTTAGAAGAAAAAGATATGATTTTTGTAAATAAAGTTGATAAAGAAGATTTAGCTTCACTTACACCTGGTGTTGTAGAATGGATTAGACAATAAAATTAGAGAGGGTATTTATTTTGCTTATTCTGTTCAAAATAAATATCCTCTCTTTTTATAATAAAATCAATGATTTATTACTTCTTCAACTAATTTAAATAGTCTTTTATTATATTTCCATCTAATACTTCTATAACTCTATCTGCCTTTTCAGCTATTCTGTTATCATGAGTTATTATTACAAAGGTTGTATTATACTTTTTATTAATATCTCTAAGTAGATTATATATATCATTAGTCGTATTTGAATCTAAATTTCCTGTTGGTTCATCTGCCAAAATTATTTTAGGACTATTTATTAATGCTCTAGCTATTGCTGCTCTTTGTTGCTGTCCTCCAGATAAATCTGTAGCCATGTTATTTTTAACTTTAGTTAATCCTACTAAATCTATAAGCTCATTAGCCCTTTCTAGGATTTCCTTGTTTACTTTCTTTCCTGATATGGAATAAGGCATTAATATATTTTCAATAACTGTAAATTCAGGTAAAAGATAATGAAACTGAAATATAAAGCCTAGTTCACTATTTCTTAAATCAGCAAGTTCATTCTTGTTCATACCTTCTACATTAATACCATTAATATAAAGTGTTCCACTACTTCCTTTAGATAAAGTTCCCATTATGTTTAGCAATGTACTTTTACCACTTCCACTTTGTCCTATAATAGAAACAAATTCTCCTTCGTTTATTGTTAGATCTGTATTATTTAATACCTTAGTTTTTACTTTTTCTCCATATACTTTTGTTATATTTTTAAGCTCTAATGCACTCATAACTTCCTCCTAATTGTTTCTTATAATATCTATTGGATCTAATTTAAGTGACTTTTTAGCTGCTATTATTGAAGCTAAAACTGCTGCTAAAATTGAAATAACTATGCTCATTAAAATAAACCCATAATACATATTTCCTGGAACTAATGGACTTCCATCAGATGTTTTAACCATAACTGTGAATATTTTAAATAAGGTTATTCCTAATATTCCTCCAGATAAAGCTCCAACTACACCAAAAATTAATCCTTGAAGTATAAAAATAGCTGCTGCACTTCTATTTCTTATTCCCATTGCCTTAAGTATTCCTATTTGCTTTGACTTTTGAATAACTGAAATAGCTAACACTCCAGCAATACTCATAGTTACAGATATTATAATAAATACTTGTATTGTAATACTTGATGTCTTCTGTCCACTTAATGCATCTAATAAACTTTCATTATCCTCTTTCCAATTTACAATATCTAAATCACTAGGAATGTAGGAAGATATACTTTTACTAATTTCATCACTCTCAAAAACATATTCATTATTAATCCTCATTTCTATAGAAGACACTTCCCCATCTTTAGAAAAAATATTTTGAGAGTTAGTTAATGTTGTAATTACCCATGAATCATTCATTCCTTTTACTTTCAAGTCAACTATTCCAGTTACCTTAACCTTCTTTTCCCCAATGCTAGGTGATGAAAACATTAATTCATCATCCACTTTTAAACTTAAATCTTCACTTAATCCCTTACCAATTAACACTTCATTTTCATTTTCAGGAAATTTACCTTCACTTATTTTATTAGTTAAATCATAGATATCATTTTCTTTAGATAAATCTAATCCTCTAACTATAATTGATTTATTAGAATCTCCTTCTTTTACTATTGCAGGATTATCTAATACCCCCATTATATTTGTAATCTTATCTTCTTTATCTTTTATATTAGATATAATCTCATTATAATTAGATATCCCCTTATCTTTTGAAGAAACTGTTATCTGAGAGGTATTACCTATTGTTTTATTTAATAAATTATCATTTAAGTTATTAATAAGTAACCCTAAGAAAAGTTGTACTGTAACTCCTAAAGCAATACCTAATGCTATTAAAATTGTCTGAGCTTTATTAGACTTTATAAATCTATAAGCTATTTTTAAATTATTTCTCATTGTTTTTCCCTCACTTTTTTCTTTTGTCACTACTACTTTAATGGAGAGATATTTATTCTAAATAAAAATGGTCTTAATTCCATCTTAATTAATTTACATAAATATTTTAGGAAAAGCTATTTATGTTATAATTTATAAAAAACAAAGGATGATTGAAATGAATAAAATTTTATTAATAGATGATGAAATTGAAATTTTAGATATTTTAACTACTGTTTTAGAAATGGAAGGTTTTAAGCATATATATAGGGCAACTTCAGGAAAAGAAGGAATAGAATTATTTAGAAAAGAAAATCCTGATATAGTACTTTTAGATATAATGCTTCCAGACATTATAGGATATGATGTTTTTAAAGAAATAAGAAAAATAAGTGAAGTTCCAATACTCTTTCTTTCAGCAAAATCAGAAGAAGTAGATAGACTTCTAGGCTTTGCCCTAGGAGCTGATGATTATATTACAAAACCTTTTAGTGCAAGAGAAGTTGCTTTTAGGGTTAAAGCTCGTCTTAGAACCTTTAGTAAAATCAGTATAGATGATAATAAAATAATTAAATTTGACAATATAGAAATACATAAAGATAAAGGAACAGTATATAAGGATGGTAACCTTTTAGAATTTACTGCAAAAGAGTTAAAGCTTCTTTTATACTTTATTGATAATCCTAATAGAATTTTAAGTAAAGAGATGATCTGTAATGAAGTTTGGGGTGAAGATTTCTTTGGATATGACAATACTATAACTGTTCATATTAGAAAGCTTAGAAAGAAAATTGAAAAGGATCCCTCAAATCCTAAATATATAACTACAGTAATAGGGCTTGGATATAAATTTATAAAGGAGGGTAAAAATGATATTTAAACCTTCATTAAAATTTATAGTTTCTTCTATAATTGCAATAATATTAATTTGCATAACAATAGGACTATATGATGTAAGTGTTAAACATAGCTTTGCTTCAGACTATTATCCTTCTGACTTTATTAATTCATTTAAAACACATATACATTTAGATAATAATGATAATATTTATGTAGATTCTGAAGGTTTAGCTTTACTAAATAGTAATGATGTAAAACTACAAATACTAGATAAAAATAATAAGGAAGTTTATAGCTATAATAAACCAAAGGACTATCCAAAAGAATATAATAATGAAATCTTAATTAATCTATATACAAATACAGATCAAACTATGTTTTTATTTTCCAATTATTTCCAAGGAAATGATTATACTACTATTTTGTTTTTTAATCCTAATAAAGTTGAAAGATTAATATTTGCTTATAATAAAGACCAATTAATTAAAGCTCATAACTTTCCATTGTTTATAGCAATAGTTATAATTTTTATACTACTTATTAGCTGCATTTATTTAATACATATTACCCGTCCAATTAAGAGATTAGTCCATAGAATTAATAACCTATCCAAAGGGAAATATTCTATAGAGAATGTTGGGAAAGGAATATATTCAGATGTTAGAGAAAGTCTAAATATACTTTCAAATAGGCTGTATACTAATGAACTTGAAAGAAATAAACTAGAGGAAATGAGAAAAGAATGGATTTCAAATATATCTCATGATATAAAAACTCCCTTAACTTCAATTAGGGGAAATGCAGAAATAATGTCTGTAAAAGATTATAAAATTAATGATGAACAAAGAATTCGGTATTCTAACATAATTATTAATAAGGTTGATTACATTAAAAATTTAGTTGAGGATTTAAACCTTTCCTCTCATCTTAAAGATAAAAATTTACTATTAAATAAAAAAGAAGTTAATATTATTTCCCTAATAAGACATGTAATAATAGATATAATGAATGATGACAAATTTAATAATGGCTCAATTAATTTTACTTTTTATGAGAAAGATATAAAGATTAATTTAGATGAAAACTTAATTAAAAGAGTTTTTATTAATTTAATTATAAACGCCTTCCTTCATAACGACTATAAGGTTAATGTAGAAGTAAAGGTTGAAAGAATAAATAAGTCTAAGGTGAAAATTGTAATAAAAGATGATGGCAAAGGTGTATCCCCAAAAGACTTAAGATACATTTTTGAAAGATATTATAGAGGCACTAATACATCAAGCCAGATAGAAGGTTCTGGATTAGGTATGGCAATAGCTCACGATATAATAGAAGCACATTCAGGGGCTATTTATGCTGAAAGTCTTGAAGGTAACGGAATGAAAATAACTATACTTTTATAGACGTAAGAAAAGAACTGCCTAAGGCAGTTCTTTTAAAATTCTTTACTATTTTATATTGAAGAATGCTTTTCTTCCTCTATATTCAGCTACATCTTCTAATTCTTCTTCAATTCTAAGTAATTGATTGTACTTAGCAACTCTTTCAGATCTTGCTGGTGCACCAGTTTTAATTTGTCCTGCATTAACAGCAACAACTAAATCAGCTATTGTTGTATCTTCAGTTTCTCCTGATCTATGAGAAACTACTGCAGTCATTCCTGCTCTGTTAGCCATTTCAATAGCATTTAAAGTTTCAGTTAAAGTACCGATTTGGTTAAGCTTAATAAGAATTGAGTTAGCAACTCCCTTTTCAATTCCCATTTCTAATCTTTCAGTGTTAGTTACAAATAAGTCATCTCCAACTAATTGAACCTTCTTACCTAATCTGTCAGTAAGTAGCTTCCATCCTTCCCAATCTTCTTCAGCCATACCGTCTTCGATTGAAATTATTGGATACTTATCAACCCAAGCTTCTAAGAAATCAACCATTTCTTCAGCAGTTAAAGTCTTTCCTTCGTGTTCTAATACATACTTACCATCTTTATAGTATTCTGAAGATGCAGCATCGATAGCGATAAACATATCTTCTCCAGCCTTATATCCAGCCTTAGTTATAGCTTCGATAATAACTTCGATAGCTTCTTCGTTTGATTTAAGGTTTGGAGCGAATCCACCTTCATCTCCAATAGCTGTTGAATATCCCTTATCATGTAATGTCTTCTTTAAAGTGTGGTACACAGTAGCGCACATTCTCATAGCATCTGAAAAAGTTTTAGCCCCTACTGGCATAACCATGAATTCTTGTAAATCAACTGAGTTATCTGCATGTGAACCACCATTTATAATGTTCATCATTGGCACTGGTAAAGTCTTAGCATTAACTCCTCCAATATACTTATAAAGAGGTAATCCTAATGAGTTAGCAGCTGCTTGTGCACATGCTAAAGATACACCTAAGATAGCATTAGCACCAAGCTTTCCTTTATTTGGTGTACCATCTAATTCAATCATAGTTTTATCAATATATGTTTGGTCAAATACATTGCAACCTATTAATTCTTCTGCAATTATATCATTAACGTTTTTAACAGCATTTTCTACGCTCTTTCCTAAATAATTATCTTTGTCACCATCTCTTAATTCCACAGCTTCGTATATACCTGTTGATGCTCCTGAAGGTACAGCTGCTCTTCCTACTGTTCCATCTTCTAAGTAAACTTCAACCTCTACAGTAGGGAAACACCTAGAATCCAAAATTTGTCTTCCAACTATGTCGATTATTTCTACATAAGTTTTCATAAATATCACTCCTTTAATCTATATAAATAAAAATTTAGCTATTTTACAAAAGAGACCTACACATAGTGTATAGGCCTCCAACTATTTATAATTATGCAGTACAATTTATATGATTCATGATGTATTCAATTAAGTCAATGTAGTGTGTAAGTACATTGATAAAAATATTGTACCTTTCCATAATTGTAATTACTAATCACTATTGATTATTCTTCTCACCTAGATAATACTATTGTATAAATATTTTGTCAATACTTTTATTTAAATACCAACTGTGTATACTTTCTCCTAAAGTATTTACTAATCAACTAAATATTCTTCGAAGCTAGTTATATTATTCTTTTTCCCTATAACTACTATTAGTTCACCAGTCTTTAATATATAATCAGGTGATATTTCTAATATGGTTCCCCCCTTTCCTTCAATGGCAATAATATTAAGCTTGTACTTTTTTCGGATGTTTGACTCTCTTATTTGAATTCCATCAAGTTTTTTAGGAACCTCCATTTCACAAATATTTATATCATCGTTAAGCTCTATAAAATCTAAAGCCTTTGAATATAAAAGTCTATTAGCAACTCTTATAGCCATATCATTTTCTGGATATACTACTTCTGCCCCAATCTTTGTTAACACAGATCCATGGTCAAAACTTACTGCCTTTGCTATAACTCTTGGGATTCCCATATTAATTAAATTTAAAGCTGTAAGAATGCTAGCATCCATTTTTTCACCAATACATACAACTGCTGTCTCACAATTTTGTATTCCTGTCTCCTCTAATGTTTCTCTATCTAGTATCTCTACAACAAAAGCATTATTTGTATATTGCCTTATTTGTTTTATTTTGCTCTCATCACTATCTATAACTAATACTTCTTTTCCAGCTTCTATTAAAGTTTTTGCTAGAGCAAACCCAAACCTACCAAGTCCAATTATTCCATACTCCATAAATTTATTCTCTTTAAACATAAAATCCTCCTATCCAATAATTACAGACTCTTCTGAGTAATGTGCTTCTGGAAGCTTCTTTTGATACCAAATTGTTGCCATGGTAATAGGTCCAAGCCTTCCAATAAACATAATTAATACAATAATAAATTTACTTAATGAGGTAAGATGTGGCGTTATACCAGTAGATAATCCTACAGTTCCAAAGGCACTTGTAACCTCAAATAGTAATTGCATGAATGAATTTTCTGGCTCTAAGATACATAAAGTAAAAGTTCCTATTATAACTACTAAGAAAGCTAGAATAATAAGATTAAAAGCCTTCCATATTATACTTACAGGAAATTTCCTTTTAAATGCTCCACAGTGTTTATTAGTAGAATTAGCATACAAACTCTTAGCTATAATAAAGGCCGTAGTAGTCTTTACACCACCACCTGTTGATCCAGGGGATGCTCCTATAAACATTAAGATTATCAATGTAAATAACCCCGCATTTGTAAATGTACCTAAGTTATATGTACTAAATCCTGCTGTCCTAGCTGAAGTACTAAAAAAGAAAGCTCCAAGCCAAGATATATTTTCTGTCATCTTTAATAGAATGGTACCAACTACAAGCAATAAAGTAGTCATTAACAATACAACCTTTGTATGAAGACAAAACTTCTTAAAAGATCTTTTTTCAAATATCTCCTTTATTACTAAAAAACCTAAACCGCCAAAGATAATAAGAAAACATGTTGTTAAATTTAAAAGAATATTACTTTGATATGGGATAAGATTTTGTAATCCCCCTAATATATCAAATCCAGAATTATTAAATGCAGCAATGGAGTGAAAAATACTTATTCCTAAAGCCTTTAATGGCTCGTAATCCTGGGAGAATACAATGTAACTTAGTATTACTCCTACTAATTCAAATAGTAAAGTCATTAAAAGCACCGCTTTAACTATTTTCACTAATCCTTTCATGCTCTCTAAATTCATAGCTTCTTTAATTATTTTACGTCCTTTAATACTTACCTTCTTACCTACTAGAAGTATAAAACCAACCCCTACTGAGGTAACACCAAGTCCACCAACTTGAATAAGCATTGCTACTACAGTTCGTCCAAAAACATTAAATGTATCTGCTGTATCAACAGCAATTAACCCTGTTACACATACAGCACTAGTAGAAGTAAATAATGCATCTATAAAGGATATTTCTACTCCTTCATTTAGCGAAATTGGTAACATTAATAATATGGTTCCCATAATTATAACTAGTGCAAATCCTAATACAATTAATCTGCCTGGACTAATCTTTTTTATTAGCGGCATATGATACACTCTCCTCAACAATAATTAATATTATTAAAATATTAAATGCTATTATATATCTGGTTTGTTTCCATAAATAAAATATAATGTTAAATGTTGGTTAACTTTTTTAAAAACATCTTTATATACATTTCAAAAAATACGATACTATAATTATGGCTTTATTTTTATTAAAGAGATGGTATAAAAAGGAGGAGACTAAAATGTTTAAACTGCTAGATAAGATAACTACTTTATCATATGATCCATTTTATAATTTCATCAATTTATTTATGAATGATCTTGAAGATTGTATATGTATAAAAGACATTAATGGCAAATATATTAATGCCAATAATGCTTTTTGCAATTTACTTGGAGAAAAAAATAACAGTGGAGTAATCAATAAAACGTCTAAAGACTTCTTAGACTATTATAGTAATATGCAGGCTGAAAAAAATGATAAAAAAGCTTTTGCTAGTAAAGAAAAGTCTATAGTTGTGGAGAAAATTAAAATAAACAATACTACTATTTTCACCAAAGTTCATAGAATCCCTATAATAGATAATAATGAAGAATGTTACTCACTAATTATTATTCGTCAGATTGTACAACTTCATAATAAAGCTCATAATATTGATTTTAATAACAATTACACTATTCCATACCCGCAAAATAGCCTTTCAAATCCTATTAATGAAATATATGAATACATTGCTGATATATATAAAAACCTTAACCTAAGTGGCATTAGTCTATGGATATATGACCATACTACAAACCAGCTAAAAAAAGACTATGCATTAGGAATTTCAGAACTAACTCCAAAGAATCTTTGTTTCAATTTAAACTATAGTGCTGAAGAAATTCTATTAGATTGTAGTACCTTTAATAATTCTTTCAGTTTAGCAGAAGATTATTTATGGAATAATTATAATATTTTAAATCACCCTTATTATAAAAGAATGTTTAAAAATGAATATATGACTGTTTACCCACTAGTATCTAGTCATAATCTTTTAGGACTTATAACTGTTTATTTTACTAAAGATAATTTTAATTCTACTGTGAATAATTACATAAATAGCATAATTAAACGACTTATATTATCTCTTGATAACTTATATCTAACCAACTCATTAAAAAAAGAGTTAGAAGTTAAAGAGGAAATTAAAAAAGAATTTGAATACTTTCTAAATATATCAACAGATTTATATATAATCACTAATGATGATGGTATTATAAAAAAAGTTAGTAATAGCTTTTTAAAACTTTTAGGATGGTCAAATATAGATGTAGAAAATAAAAATTTAAATCTTTTATTAAGCCCTTTTTATAAAAATACATTACCCTCTATTAGTGAAATGAAAGAGAAATGTAACGATACTCATATCTATTGTAAGATATTAGCTAAAGATAATAGTACAAAACTAATAGAGCTTAGCTACTCTTATGATAAAAGCACTAAGCAAATTTTTATTATAGGAAAAAACATGGATGAATTATTAACTTTGCAAAATAGAATAAACTTAGAAACTCATAAATCTGAGTTTTTGGCAAATATGTCCCATGACTTTAAAACTCCTTTAAATATAATTATATCTGCTTCTCAATTAATTTTAGAAAATTTCGAAAACGATACCACAAACGTTAATAATAAATATTGTAACTATCTAGAAAGCATAAAACATAATTCTTATCGACTGTTACGTCTAATTAATAATTTAATCGATGTAACAAAACTAGAAGATGGAGCTATACATTTATCTAAAGAAAATGTAAATGCAGTATATTTTTTAGAAAGCATTGTAACTTCTATTTCAGATTATATACATACTCTTGGTAAAAATATAATTTTTGATACTGACGAAGAAGAAGTATACTTATGCTGTGACCCTGAAAAAATTGAAAGAGTTATTTTAAACTTAATATCCAACTCTCTAAAATATACAAGTGATAATGGAATCATAAACATAACTATATCAACTGATTGGAAAAATAAAAGACTATATGTTTCAGTAAAAGATAATGGTATTGGTATATCAAAAGAAAATTCTCATTATATATTTAAAAGATTCACTCAAGTTAATAATGAAATAACAAACTCTAATAAAGGTAGTGGTATTGGTTTGAACATTGTAAAATCTATTATAGAGATGCATAACGGAGAAATTTATTTAAATGAGAAATATACCGAAGGAACAGAATTTATTTTTTATCTTCCTATTAAAAAATGTACTAATAACGAAATCAATTCTAAAACAAAATCTATTGATTCAAGAGTAGAAAGGTTTAACATAGAACTATCTGATATATATAAATTTAATTAATATATTAAAAATTGGCAGTAATAAGAACTATACTGCCAATTTTTATACTATATGACACCCCATACTTTTTATGCAAATATTTTATCTATAATATTATATTCCAAATTAATTCTTTTGTTAACTTATATAAGAGACTTATCTATAAACTTTCCTACAACTTCTACGGTAGGTTGAACATTAATAAATGCTTCCTCGTCAACCTCCATAAGAACTTTCTTTATAAAAAGTAATTCATGCTTTGAAATTACAGTAACAATTGAAGATAAAGGATCATTAGTATATCCACCTTTTAATGCAGTATGGACAGTAACACCCCTTAAATTATTAGCTAATAATGCTTTAACAACTTCCTTTTCTTTTCTTGTATATATATTTACTGTAAGTTTATATTGTTGAACATAGAATATATCCACAAGCTTTGTTGTAGCAAATATAGATACTAAACTATAAAGCCCCATCTCTATTCCATACATTATTCCTGCCAGAGAAACTATAATACCATTTAAAATAAATCCAATAACTCCAACTGATTTACCTGTAAGCTTTTGTACAACTAAAACAATTATATCCGTTCCAGCTGTTGAAAAGCCCGCCCTAAAACAAAGTCCTGATCCTACTCCAGTTAAAGCTCCTCCAAATATTGCAGCCAAGAAAATATTTTCAGTTATTAATGTCTCTGGTATAACCTTAATAAATAATGAAGCTGAAATTACAGCTAATAAACTATATATAGTAAATTTGTTGCCAAGCTTCTTCCAAGATAAATATAAAAGTGGCAAGTTAATTATTAATACCCAAGCAGATATATCAATATTAACTCCTATAAAGTCATTTCCTATTGATGATAAAAGCATAGATAACCCTGTTACCCCACCTGAATATACCTTTGCAGGTGTTAAAAAGCAATTTACACCTATTCCTGCTAGTATTCCATATAATAAAATTATTCCTATCCTTTGTAAAACTTTTTTATTCATTTTCAGCCCTCGTCCTATATTAGTTTTTCAAATGCTATTCTTTTGTTTCCATCTTCTAAATATATAATTCCACAATATTTAAAATCATTCTTTTCTAATAACCTTTGCATAGATATATTATCTTCATGTGTATCCACCTTTATACTATGAACATTCAAATCTAATGCTATCTTCTTAACACATTTAATCAAATAAGAAGATATTCCATTACCCTTTAAGTCATTATCTACAGCTATTCTATGTATTATAGCGTATTTTTCATTACTTAACCATTCTCCCTCATATATCTTATTATAAGTTACCTCCCCATTAAAGGATAAAGCTAGAGTCGCAATAATTTTATTATCCTTTTCTAGTACATAACTATAGCCATTATTAATATCCTCCATTATAGTATTCTCATTAGGATAATTATTTTGCCATTGATCGATACCTTTTGATTTAAAGTAACTTTGCGATTGGGATATTATTTTCATAACACTATTTACATCACTTATATTAGTCCTCCTAAATTCCATAACTCTCCTCCTTTGTTTTTTATTTTATTATACATAATACTTAAAATAAAAAAAACTAGCAAAGTTGCTAGTTTTCTTCATTTTATTAATAAGTTAATATCTCTGCTCCATCTTCAGTTATTAAAACTGTATATTCCCATTGAGCTGATGGTGAACCATCTTCTGTAATAGCTGTCCAATCATTATCAGAATCTACATATATATCTTTCTTACCCATATTAATCATTGGCTCTATTGTAAATATCATTCCTGGAACTAAAAGCATATCTGTTCCCTTCTTACCTACATGGGCAACAAATGGATCTTCATGGAATTGTATTCCAACTCCATGCCCCCCAAACTCTCTAACTACTGAATAACCATTTTTCTCAGCATGTGTTTGACAAGCCTCTGAAACATCCCCTAAGAATCCCCATGGCTTAGCTGCTTGAAGCCCTAAATCTAAACATTCCTTAGCTACTTTAACAAGCTTTTTAACCTCTGGATGCACGTTACCTATCATAAACATTCTTGATGCATCTGAAAAATATCCATTATATATAGTAGATACATCTACATTTATTATATCTCCATCCTTAAGTATTATATCCTTACTTGGAATTCCGTGACATACCTCTTCATTTATAGAAGTACAAACACTCTTAGGGAATCCTCCATAATTTAATGGTGCAGGAATTGCACCCTGTGAAACTGTAAAATCGTGTACTAATGTATTTATATCTTCTGTAGACATTCCTGCCTTTATATTTTCAGCAACTAAATCTAATACAGCTGTATTTATTTTAGCACTTTCTTTTATCCCTTGGATTTGAGCTTCATTTTTTATAATTTGTCTAGGTGGAACAATAGCACCTCTTAATCCATAAGATAGGATTTTTTCATCAAAGTTTAGGTGACAGTTCTTATATTTTTTTCCGCTACCACACCAACATGTGTCATTTCTACTTAATTTCATCCATATCTCTCCTTTTCCTTATCTATTATATACTATACTCCTATATTAACAAAATATAAACATCATACAAGATTATTCTACAATGAAAAATTTATTCCATTGTTTTGTTAGATAACTTTACTATTTTTGATATATATTATTCAATCTTAAGTTAACCTGTTTATTCCTAAACTTAGTATTAGTATAATGAAATATATAACAAAGGGGGAAAGATATATGAGTAACATAAAAGTAATTATTATGGATGTTGATGGTACATTAACAAATAACAGAAAAGAAATTCCTAAAAAAACTAAAAATGCTCTAATTAAATCCCAAGAGCTAGGAGCTATCCTAATATTAGCTTCTGGAAGACCTACATCTGGATTAATGGATTTTGCAAAGGAATTAAAAATGAATGAAAATCATGGTCTTTTAGTTTCGTTTAATGGATCAAAGGTAGTTGACTGTGAAACTAATAAAGTACTATTTAATGAAACCATGACCGTAGAACAAGGACAATCAGTTCTTGAACACATGAAGAAATTTAAAGTAAAACCTATGATTGATAAAGATAACTACATGTATGTTAATAATGTTTTTGATAATGAAATCCAATTTAATGGATCACCTTTTAATGTAATTAAATACGAATCTCGTGGGGGCAAGTTTAAACTATGTGAAGTAGATGATTTAGCTGCTTTTGCAAACTATCCACTAAATAAAATTTTAACTGCTGGAGATCCTGACTATTTACAAGAACATTATAAAGAAATGATGGAGCCTTTTAAGGATACATTAAACTGTATGTTTACAGGACCTTTCTATTTTGAATTTACTGCAAAAGGTATTGATAAAGCAAAGGCATTAGACACTGTCCTTATTCCTATGGGATATAAAAAAGATGAAATGATTGCTTTTGGAGATGGCCACAATGATGCTTCAATGGTTGAATATGCTGGTATTGGAGTTGCTATGAAGAATGCTGTAGATGATTTAAAAGCTATAGCTAATGAAATTACATTATCTAATGAAGAAGATGGTATTGCTTATACCCTAAGCAAATATATAAAAGGATTAGAAAGTTAAATAATATGTTGTATAATGTTCATGAGGTGATCTTCATGAACATTTTTAGTAAACTAGATAAATTAACAGATTTAACTCAAAATGAAAAAACATTAGTATACTATATGCAGAATAATTCTGAAGACTTTATAAGAATGAGTGCTTCTGAAATTAGTAAAGCTTGCTTTATTTCAACATCAAGCATTTATAGACTATGTAAAAAAGTAGGTTTAGCTGGCTTGGCTGAATTAAAAGTACAAGTCTCCCTATCAATTAATGAGTATTTAAAGGAACAAAATTCTCTTAATTTTGATTATCCATTTAAACAAAATGAAACACAAAATCAAGTTGTATTAAAAATGAAAGAACTATATGAACAAACTATACAGTCTTCTTTAAATTTGATAGATTTAAATACATTAAAATTGGTAGCAAGTATTCTAAAAAAAGCTATATATATTGATTTTTATACTTCTGCTGGAAACATATATTTTGCAGAAAATTTTAAGTTTCAAATGCAAGAAATCGGCACTTTTATAAATGTTCCTATAGAAGAATATCATCAACTTTTAACTGCTTCTACTAGTGATGAAAAACATGTTGCAATAATTGTTTCTTTTGAAGGCAGAGGACTAATAACAAAAAACTTAGCTAATATTTTAAAAAAGAATAATACCCCTATCATTCTAATTTCTTCTACAAATGATAATCCAATTACTAAATATGCTGATTATCATTTGTATTTAAGTTCAAATGAAAATCATTTTAATAAAATTTCATCCTTTTCAACAAGACTATCATTATTATATCTTTTAGATTGTATATATACTTGCTATTTTAAATTTGACTACGAAAAAAACGTTAACTATAAATTAAGCACATACAAAAAATTATCTAGTAAAGTATAAAAAAGAGTGGATATTCATTTTGTTGTTCCATCAACAAAACAAATATCCACCCACTTATACAAAATATAAATGAAATGTTTAATTTAATTCTCTTACATTCCACTTAACAAATAAAATAAGTCCACCGTTAACTATAGCTGTTATTATCAATATAACTCCTATATGTATTCCCATATCTATTACTTGTCCAAACAATAACTGTCCAGGAGCTACACTTATAGTTGCTACTGCTGTAGAAAAGGCTGATACACGTCCTAGCATATTTGAAGGCACCTCTTGTTGAATGAAAGTTAATGTTAACACATTTGATAATGATAGAGATAGCATAATTGCCATACCACTAACACCAAAAAGTCCAGCCAAAACATAATTATTTAATCTAATAAATCCTAACGTAGCCATTAAAGTAACCCCTACTATCATAGGAATATATGTATAATGTACTTTCTTCATTAAGAACATCTTTGGTTTTATACTTATCCAAAAACCACCTAAAATCATACCTAAAACGCATATCCCTTCTACTACTCCATAAACTTGTGAAGGTAGTTCAAGTAATATATTGATAAAGTATGGTGCTACTATTGATAATATAGGTACTAAGAATATATTACATAAAGCATATGAAGCTATAATTCCTAATATTATCTTCTTTTCTTTCTTTAAGTATATAAAGCTATCTCCCATATCTATAAAGGATTTCTTTATAAAGTCCATAGATAACACCTTGCCCTTATCTGTATCCTCATCTGTCTTAACCACATCTGGAATATCTAAGAATAGCTCCATTATTGCTGATACTAAAAAGCTTATAGCATTTATTATTACTATTAATTTTATACCTACTAATCCATAAAGTACTCCTGCAAGTATTGGCCCAAGGAAGTTAACAACAGATCCTACTTGATTAATTATTCCATTTGCTGATGTTAGCTTATCTTCTTCAACTATTTGTGGAATTGAAGACACTACTGCAGGTCCATACAGAGTATAACATACAGATAACATAAACATTACTATGGCTACTATTAACTCACTATCTCTTCCTCTAAGTAATATAAGTGCATATATCCCTATCAAAATTGAGCAGAATAGATCTAAATAAACCATTATCTTTTTTCTATTTATTTTATCTGAAAGCCTTCCTGCAATTGGTGCAAATAGTATATAAGGTATTGTTGATATTGCTAATATATTAGCAAAGGCAGCTGTACTCCCTGTAAATTCTAATAAGTATAGAGACATACTAAATCTTTGAATAGCATTTCCAAAAAGTGAAATAATCTGCCCTATAACTATTATTATAAAGTTTTTATTTCTCATGCACCCTCCCTAAAAAGCTCATACTCTGTACATATTGGATATTCACCATTTTCACTTTCTTTAAGATTTGCATCTATCCCGTAAATTTCTTTTAATGTTTCTTTATTAATTACATCCATTGGTTTTCCTTGACATATTACTTTACCTTTTTTAAGTCCAATAATGTTATCTGCGAATCTACATGCATTATTAAGCTCATGTAAAACTATAACTACTGTAATATTCTTTTCTTTATTAAGCTTTTGAAGCACCTCTAATACTTCAAGTTGATAAGACATATCTAAATAAGTAGTAGGTTCATCAAGCATTATAATTTCTGTCTCTTGTGCTAAAGTCATAGCAATCCAAGCTCTCTGTCTTTGACCACCAGAAAGATTTTCAACTTCTTTGTCAGCAAATTCACTAAGACCTGTTTCTTTTATGGCCCAATCAATAACTTCCTTATCATGGTTATTAAGTCCACCTATCATTTTTTGATGAGGAAATCTACCAAAGGCTACAAGCTCTCTTACAGTAAGACCACTTGGGCAAACTGGTCCTTGAGGAAGAAATGCAACTTCCTTTGCTATATTCTTTTCCTTTATCTTCTTTATATTTTTATCATTTATAAAAATATCCCCAGTCTTAGGTTTATTGATTCTAGCTATAGTCTTAAGCAAAGTAGATTTACCACATCCATTTGCTCCAATTATTATGCTTATTTTTCCCTTTGGGATACTTAAATCCATATTTTCAATTATTGCATTATTTTCATATGATACTGATAAGTTCCTTACACTAATAGCTTCCATAATTATTTCTCCTTCATCATTAAATAGATAAAATATGGTACTCCAAATATAGACACTGTAATTCCAACTGGAATTTCTATTGGAGAAAATAGATTTCTTGAAACTGAATCCGCAAGAAGAACTATTATTACGCTAATCATTGCTGATATTACAACAAAGTTCTTATGATATGGACCAACTAACTTCTTAGCTATATGAGGAGATATAAGTCCTAAAAATCCAATATTTCCTGCAAAAGCTGTTGCTGTGCCTGCTAATATAACTGCATAGCTTAAGAACTTCTTTCTTTCCCTTTCTAAATTTAGCCCTAGAGATAAGGCAAGTTCATCAGAAAGATTTAAAATATCTAGTTTCTTATGATTTAACATAACTACCCCAAACATAAGTGTTACTATTGGAATAATTACTTTAGCATAGCTCCATCCTGACCCCCAAAGGCTTCCTGATGTCCAAACTAATACTCTATTATAATCTCCCACCCCTCCTCTAAAAGTAAAGAAGGTTATAAATGCATTTAAGCCAGCATTTAGTCCTATACCTATTAATAAAAGTCTTTTAGGTCTTATTCCATGTCTACTAGATAGCATATATATTACAAATGAAGTTAAAGCTGCACCTATAATAGCCATAAGTGGCAATACAAAAATTGAAAGTTGCCCAAGCTCACTGTAATAATTAGATGTTTGATATGTAATAAACAAAACTGCTGCTACTGCTGCACCCGCGTTTATACCTATTATTCCTGTATCTGCCAAATCATTTTTAGTTATAGTTTGAAGAATCGCTCCTGCTGTTGATAGGGCAATTGCTACAAATGCACCAACTAAAAGTCTAGGTAACCTAATATTTAATACTGCTGTATTTTGAAGCTTTGTACCATTACCAAGTAAAGTATTTATGATTTCCCCTACAGAAACCTTATAAGTTCCCCAACATAAGGTAACTACAAAAGAGAGAATTAATAAAGCTAGTAAAACTATTAAAGCAATTTTAAATCTTTTTTTCTTCATTATCCTCTCTCCTTTCTAGCTACTGATATAAAGAATGGTATTCCTATTAAGGCTGTAAACACACCAATTGGAGTTTCATAAGGGGCAAATAACATTCTTGCTGCAATATCTGCATAAGTTAAAAGAACTGCTCCTAGTAAAAAAGCACAAGGTATGTTTCTTCTATAATCTTCCCCAAGTAACTTTCTAACTATTTGAGGAACTATAAGACCAACAAAGGCTATATTTTTCCCTACTGCAACTGCTGCTGCACACATTGGTATCATAACCATAAGCGTTAAGAATCTTATCTTTTCAGGATTTTCACCAAGACCAATGGCAACGTCGTCTCCAAGATTTAAAATATTTATTTTGGGTGATAATAAAATTGCTATAATAAGTCCAATTATTCCTACAATAAATACAAGTTTAAAGTCAGACCAGCTTGCATTTCTAAAGCCTCCTGATACCCAAAAACCTATCATTTGAGATTGATTCGATAATAGTCCTATTACTGTTGTTAATGAAATAAAAAATGTACTCATAGCTGTTCCTGCTAAAAGTATCTTTGCAATAGAATTATTATTTGCTTTCTTAGATATAAATCCTAAAACTATAATCCCAGTTACTAATGCTCCTATAAAAGAAGCTATCATTACATTTTGAGTATTTATTGCTACTCCAGTTGCATAAAAAATAGCTATTACTAAAGTTGCCCCTTGGCTTACACCTAATATAGATGGTTCAGCTATTGGATTTCTAGTAACGCCTTGAATCATGGCACCTGTTACTCCTAAAATACCTCCTGTTAATAATACAGAAAGTGCTCTTGGAATTCGTACATCCCTAATAAGCATAAGCTCTAATGTTTCACTATAATTAAAGATACTATTCCAAATGTCTGAAAAATTAATATGGACGGATCCTAGCCTTATAGCCAGAATCAGTCCTCCTATTAAAAGTAACAAACTACCAATTACAAAAATTGTTGTATGTTTCTTACTTTGTTCCATTTAACATTTCACCTATTTCATCTACTAATAATTGTCTACCTATTGAACTATATCCTTGGTTAAAGTAAGGTGATGATTCTAATACTACAACCTTACCTTCTTTTACTGCAGGTAAGCTATTCCATATAGCATTACTTTCAAGTTGCTTTAAATCCTCTGGTGTTGAAATTAAGAAGATATAATCTGATTTAATTGAAGCTAATCCTTCATAAGTTACAACTGGTAAACTAATATCACTTTGTGCTGGCATTCCTTCAGGTTTAGCTAGCCCCATATCTTCATATAATACGCTACCAAATCCTGCTCCATCAAAGATAAAGAATTGTCCTCCACTTGCTAAGAATGAAAGATAAGTTGTATTTTCACCATATTCTGATTTAATCTTATCTCCAGCGTTCTTAGCTTTTGTCTCATAATCTGCTAACCATTTATTAGCAGCATCTTCTTTATTAAATACCTTTGCAAAAGCCTTAACATCATCTTTCCAGTTTAATGCTTCTAATTGAATCATAACTGTTGGAGCAATTTCACTTAATTGGTCATACATCTTTTCTTGAACTGTTGATATAACAATTAAATCTGGATTTAAGTTCATAACCGCTTCTACATCCATAGTATCTTGCATGCTATAACCTAGAATTTCTGCTCCCTTTAATGTTTCTTCTAAATATGTTGGGAACTTAGTGTAGTCATAAGCATCACTATTTGCAGTTCCTACAACCTTATATCCTAAGATTGATAATATATCACTATTCCCACTTAAATCTACTATTCTTTCAGGGTTTGCAGGTATTTCAACTTCTCCTCTTACATCAGTAACAGTAATTTTCTTTTCTGATGACTTATCATTATTTGACCCACCATTAGTTCCACATCCTACTAACATCATAGCAGCTAAACATGAAACAACTAATGTCTTTAATATATTCTTCTTCATATTATACCTCCGTGTTAATCCATAACTAAATTCTATCTTTATTTTTCTGGTCTAATTGTATGTGAGATTGATTCTCATTTCAATCCATTCACCTAATTTAATAATTTTATCATCCAATATAATAATTTTATGCTATAATAATCTAAGTTCTTAACAATATTATAACCAAGAGCTAAATAAATATTTTTACAAAGGAATAGACTATGATTTGCAAAACAACAAAAGAATTTCAAAATAGAGTTTTAGAACATATGACCTTTACACCTCATCCTATGGGACATTACACTATATACAAAAACAAAGAAAAACCAAAGCTTGGATTTTTTATTAAATATTCAAGGAAGGGATATTATGACTTTGGAATTGGAGATTATACAATACCCTCTAACTTTTTGCTTTCCTTTGATCATAAAGAAGAACTAATACGTTTTGGAACAGTATATAAAGGTGAAACTAATTTTCAAATTGAAGATAGCCCACTTTCCTCTTTTTCTCCCTCTTCCTTCTTTGTGGCAGAGAGAGGTTTAAAGGGAAAGCAGGCTTGGAAAAAAGGTCAGCACTTTCACGGAGCAGAAATAACTATATATAAAAAGTATTTTGATGAAATTATTAATCCAAACTTTCCAAGTACAATGAGTTTTGATAGTTTTATCATAAACTATACTTATCACTATCTTCCTCTTGAAATAGCTACAATTATTCAAAACTTAAGAAATTTGGCAGAAATTAATGAACTTAGTCTACTATATTTAGAAAGTAAGATTCTAGAATGTATAGCTTTAATTAATAAAGAAATAGATTCCTCTTCTAAAAACGTTTTTGCCAATCAATTAAATTATGGAGAAATAAAAATAGGAAAAGATAGGTATGTAACATTAACAGCTTCAGATGCAAGTGCAATACAAAAAGCTCATGAGATTTTAACTAAGGAGGCATGCAATCCCCCTACTATAAAAAGCTTAAGTAAGATGGTTTTTCTAAACGAACAAAAACTCAAAGCAGGTTTTTCTGCTAAATATCATATGTCAATTAGCCAATATACCACTTCTATAAGAATGGCTATTGCAGAAAATCTTCTATCTACCACCCAATTAAGTGTAGAGGAAATAGCTAAATTGGTTGGATATAACTATAGTGGAAACTTTATAAAGATGTTCAAAAAAGTTCATGGAAAAACTCCCTTAGAATTTAGAAAGATAAAACCTTAATATAGCAAGGCTGCTTAACTAATAATTAAGCAGTCTATTAATAATATATTTATTCAACACTATAAATATCTGAAAATTCTATTCTACACTTATCTACTCTACTTGAGCTATCTAGAATACTTCTTACCTCCTCTTTTTTATCCTTCACCAAGTTTTTAGGAATCGTAAATATAAATTTACTTCCTAATCCTTCTTCACTTTCAACCCATATTTTTCCGCCATGCATTTCCACTAAACTCTTAGCAAGAGAAAGACCTATGCCACATCCTTCTTTTTTCTTAACAAGAGTTCTATCAACTTGTTCAAACCTATTAAATATACTCCTAACTCTATCCTTAGGGATTCCTATTCCCGTATCATCTACGGATATTTCAACTACACTTTCCTTAGATAGTATATTAACAAATATTTTTCCATTTTCATCAGTATATTTTATAGCATTAGATAACAAGTTTAATACTATTCTCTCAATTTTATCTAGATCGCAAGCCACTATTGCTTCTTCTGTTTCTGTATCAAATATAAATTCTATTTTTTTAGATGCCATATAGGGTTCAACAGATTGAGCTATTTCCTCTACAACACTAACTATATTAATGTTAAGAAGTTTTATTTCATAAAAACCTGCCCCAATTTTACTTATATCTAAAAAATTCCCTACTAATTTTAATAACCTATATGAATTTTGCTTTGTTAAATTAATTGATTTCCTAATATTGTCTTTTGTTATATTATTATTTTTATAATTTAATTCCATTAACTGATTACTTCCAAGAATTATATTTATAGGAGTTTTAAGTTCATGAGATATATTTGTAAAAAAATCATTTTTCATATTTTCAGTTTCAATAACTTTTTCCATTTCTTCCAACTTGTTTTTTATATTTACATTTTCCGTAACATCCTTTGCTATAATAATATATTCTTCCATATTCTCAATATACTTACTTCTTAAATTTAAATACTTATAAGAATTATCTTTTACTAAATATCTATACGTAAAGCTAGACAACTCATCATTACTTCCTATATTACTATTATACAATTGAAATCTATCTATACTATCTGAATCAATCAGATCATAAAAGTTCATTTTTAAAAGTTCATCACTACTCCAGCCTAAGACACTAGTCCATTCATTGTTAACCTTTTTAAAATCCCCTCTACTATTAAGAATAGCTATTAAATCTTTCGATGTTTCTATATACCCATCTAATTCTTCCTCTATATACACTCTTTCTTTACTTTCATTAACTATACTTTCCTTAATCTCGTAACCTTTAGATATAATAGCTATTTCTGAACAAATAGATTTTAAATAATCATGTTGAACGTTCATTAACCTATCATTATCTTTAAACTTTATACATAAAATACCTATTATCTTATCTCTTAATAGAATTTTATACATAGCAAATTGACTACTACTTATCTTTACTCCCGTTCTTGTTTCTAAATACTCCTTATCCTTTTCATTAAGAAGTCCATCATCTAAAAAATTCAAATCTTCATATTTAAAAACTTCATCATTAAACTTGATAAAGTCTACACCGTTAATATCTCCAGATTTAGCATACATCTCCATATGATTTTCTTTAGGATTATACAGCCATATATTAATACCTATACAATCTATATAATTCTGTATTCTTGAAGCTATAAAGTTAAGATATTTTTTTAAGTTTAATTTACTTGAAAAATAATTGGTATCTACCTTATTACTATTAATCATTTTTACAATTTCTCGTCTAATATTCATCTACATAGGCAATAATTGAAATACCCCTATAATTCCAATTATGTTCTTTTCCTTATCTTTTAAACTATTTTTAATAACACTCATCTCTATCTCTTTACCACCTTTAATTATGGTAAATTCACGCCTTATATTCTCATCATTATGAATAACCTTCAAATCTTCTTCACTTATTATATCTTTATGTATTTTTCTAGCCTCATACAAATTACTATCTTTAATTAATTCTTTTAAGAACCTATTTAAATAAACCAATTTTCCGTCTAATTTTTTTATATAAATCCCACACTTTAAACTATCAACTATATTTTGAAAATCTATTAATTCGCTTGTTGGTTCTTCCTCTATCATAAAATCGCTATTATACTTTTTTACATTATTACCCATAATACCATCCCCTTACATACAATATTATACATCTAAAGAAATAAAATGTAACTATAAGTAATATTTTCTTGTATTATGAATGAAATTATGTTTTTTTGGAAAACAAAAAGGATTCTCTCCACCTATTTTAGAATCCTCTTTTAATTACAGTAATACTTCTTATTATGACTTTAGATTATTTCTTATTTTCAAATTCAAATATTTTAAACATTTAATTTTCTAATTTAAAGTAATTTTAATGTAAATCTCCGTACAAAAATACTTCATGACTTTATAAAAGAAAAAGTCTTTACTTCAATTGCAATGGATATATCTCAATTAACTGAATAATTATCTATAAGTAACTTCATCATCAAATATTATCTGATAGTATTTAGATTTCCCTTCTGAGCTAATTAATGAAATTGAACAGACGTTATCCTTCCAAGAATATCGTACTGAATCTTCAGTAGGATGGCCCCCATCATTTTCTAAACTTGTAGAAAAAAGCTTCTTTTCAAATATCATAGAATCCTTTTTATAGTATACTTTTATTTCTGTTGATCCAAATAAAAAGGCATCTTTATAATAAATTATAACTTGGTTATTTGTTTCACTTTTTAATGTTTTTAAATGAGTTTTATTAAAAATTATTAATATAGATAATATCAAAAATATAAAAATAAAAAGCCTTCTGAAAAACTTCCACATTTCTCTATCCATAAAAATATCCTTCCATATAATTTCTTTCTTCTTATCATTAGATGTGTTACCTTAATTATATATTAGCATATTCTAACATTTTCCTCTAGAACTTCAACTTATTTGCATTATTAGAAGACATCATCGAGGTATATTACAAATATTGTAAAAGTTATGTATTATGTTAAAATACAAAGTATATACCACAAAATTCATAAGAGGTGAAAAAATGATAAGTTTAGAAAAGGTCCATCAACAACAAAAAATGTAATAAAACTGTTAGAAACTATGAATTTTGATAAGAGTATAATATATGATGCTAATTATTTTTATAATAAAATTATAGAAGAAAGTAATTAGATAGAATTCATTATATTTTATACCTTCCTAAAATCAGTAGTTTAACAAAAAACTCTCTATGTTAAATTGCTACCTTTATTAATGGCTAGGAAAATCTATATATTCTTAATAAATCTTAATAAATTTAAATATAAAATCTTACAACTTCCCCTTTAAAATGTTCTCATAACGATTAAAGGAGAGATTCATTTTGAAGAAAAAAAACAAAATACTTATAATTACTGTTTTATGGCTTATTATTATTGCTATTTTATATAGTAAAGGAATATTAACAACAGATATAGATAAAGTTAGTGCTATTATTAGAAATACTCCCTCAAAGATGCAAGTATTATTTGTATTTTTATCTACTATTAGAGTTGTATGTTTTATACCACAAACAATTTTTATTCTTATAGGAAGTGCTCTCTTTGGGCCATATACTGGGTTACTTCTATCAATTTTATCACTATTCCTATCTCAAAGTATTGTGTACTTTATTGGTAGATTCTTTAGCAAAGAACTTTTAGGGGATACCTTCTTTGCTAAGTATGGTAATATTATTGAAATTATAAAAAACTATGGTTACAAAATTCTAGTACTTGGAATAGTATGCCCTATAACTCCTTCAGATTTAATAACAGCTTCTGCTGGATGCATAAAGCTAAGTTATAGTAAATGTGTCTCAGCTATTGTTTTAGCAGATGCTCCTATGATATTTTTATATGGTTTTTTAGGTTCTGGAATTGAAGGAAACTACTTATTTAAAATATTAGCAATTTTAGCTATAGTTTTTATATCTTATTACTCATTTCTAATTTGGAATAAGATTAATAAATCTATAGTTCTATAAATAAGTCCCTATAGAATTTTATAATTCTATAGGGACTTATTTATTTTAATGGTAATTTCACTATAAACTCTATAACATCATTATCAAGTTCTGCATTTACCTCTCCATTATGGAGTTCTACTATTCTCTTTACAATAGATAACCCTAAGCCTGCACTATCCTGTTCTTTTCTTGATTTATCAATCTTATAAAAGCGTTCAAAAATATTATTTAGTTCATCTTTATCAATATTCTTTGTTTTATTGGCTAAAGATATAACCACATACTCATCATCTTCTTTATATAACGTAACTAACACTTTATCATTTCTTAGACTATATTTCTTTGCATTAGTAATAAGATTCTCTAACACCCTCACAATCTTTTCCACATCAATATTTATAAAAATATCTTCGCTAGATATATCCTTATATACCTCTAATCCTTCCCTATTAAATATAGGAGTATATTCACCAACTAATTGTTCTACTAGTGATCCTATCTCCACCTTACTATAATTTAATTTAATATCATGACTAGTTAGCTTTGTGTACTCAAAAAGCTCATTTATTAGTTTATTAAGACTTCTTGTTCTTTCATCTATAACATCAATATATTCTTTAAATTTATCTTTATCCTGAAAGCCATTTTTCTTAAGTAAGTCCACATATCCTATAATTGATGTTAATGGGGTCCTTAAATCATGAGATACATTTGTTATTAACTCACTTTTATTTTTTTCCATTATTTTTTCGTTTTCTATTTTTTCACCAAGTTCTAAAGACATATTATTAATGCTATCACAAAGCTGTGCTAACTCATCATTACCTTTAACTTCTATAGTCTTACCAAAGCCATCATCCTTAATTCTCTTAACTTCTTTAGTTAAAAACTTAATATATTTTACTTTTCTATTTACTAAAGTTAAAAACACAAATAAAAAAGTTCCAATACCTAATAAAATAATAAAATACACTGAATTTATGGAGACTAAATAATTATTAGATATAAAATCAATAACATTAGGACACATTACAAGTATTATTCTCATGAGCATTATGACAATTTCAATACCTGCTAGAATTGATACTATTACAGTTAGGATTAAATATAAACTTATCTTGTTAAAATTAATCTTTCTAAATCTCTTAGTGTTAAATATAATAATAGTTGCTAAGAAAATAGCAAAAGCAAAAACTTTAACAAAATTTATTCCCTGAACAGGTACATCTAAGTTAATATTTCCACTTTGCTGTCTAGCTACTAAAATTGCATAACCTTCACTTATAATAATTTGGTATAAAAGAAAGGCAACAAGTACTCCTAAAATTAAGTTAAGCTTTATCTTTTTAATCTTAATCATATCTTATACCCTACTCCCCATATGGTTTTTATATATATAGGAGCTTTAGGATCCACTTCAATTTTTTCTCTAAGATTTGTTATATGTACTGTAACAGTGTTATCAGCCTTAAAAAATTCTTCCTTCCAAACTTCCTCATATATCTTTCTAATACTTAAAACTATTCCCTTATTTCTTGCAAGTAATTCTAAAATATCAAACTCTTTTGGTGTTAGTCTAACATCCTTTTCTCCAACCCATACTTGCCTAGTATCAGTATTTATTGTTAAATCACCTATTTCTATTATAACCTTTGAATTATTAGACTCCACATTATAAGCCGTATATCTTCTGAGCTGAGCTTTTACCCTTGCAATAAGCTCTAGCGGATTAAAAGGTTTAGTAATATAGTCATCTGCCCCTGCTGTTAGTCCATGTATTTTATCCATATCTTCTGATTTAGCAGATATCATAATTATAGGCATCTTCTTATTTTGTCTAATTTTAATACATGCTTCTATACCATCTATTTGTGGCATCATAATATCCAGAAGCACTAATTCAATATTCTTTTCTTCTATAATCTCAATTGCATTTTTAGCATTATCAACCTTTATAGTTTTGAAACCTTCGTTTTCTAAATATATACTTAGAAGATTTCTTATATTTTCATCATCATCAACTATAAGAATACATCCTTTCATTTTATACACTCCCTACATTTCATTTGTACAATAAAAAACATAAGCTGGTGGAATATTAATAAACTCCTTTTTTATATTAATACTTTGAAAATAAGCATTTATTAAGGATTTTTTTAGCTTAGAATATTGAAATGTTATAAAAATACCACCATGGCTTAATACTTTTCTAGTTCTCTCTAATATTGCTTCTGTCATTTCTTTTGGCAAACTAGCAAATGGTAATCCTGATACAATATAATCCACTTTATTTATATCATATTTTTTAATGTAATATTCAATATTTTCTGCTGAGTCATTTATTATATATATTTTTTCCATTTCCTTATACTTATCTTCTAATATCCTATAAAATTCTTCATTATATTCTATTAATATAATTTTTGTATTTGCATTACGTCTTTTTAATAATTCTTCTGTAAACGCTCCAGTGCCTGGACCAAATTCTACTATACATTCACAATTGTTAAAATCTATGCTTTCAATCATCTTACAAGCTAATTTTTTTGAACTTGGAAAAATTGCCCCTGTTGTTCTTGGATGCAAAATATATTGCATTAAAAATCTATGTTTCATAATACCCCTCAATAACTAATAAATTAATGTCTTAATTATAGAAAGAAGTTATTAGAAAATTGTTATGAAAATTGTTAAGGTTTCTTAAGATTCATTTAATAATTATATTATAATAATTTCTTTTTAAAAAAACAGATACCCAAAATAAAGGTATCTGTTATTTCTTAATTATATATTTAATTATCATTGGAGTTATTACACTTGTTATTATTGATGCTAGTGCTATCTGAGACATTGCAACATCCATAAAAGGAACATATACTTTGCTCATTTCAGTAGCTAAAGATGGTACTGAAATAGATAAACCTGCTACAGATGACATTGCAATAGCTGCATAACCAGGGCGTTTTCCAAGCTTTCTATCTAATATTAATAGAGGAAATAAACATACTAAATAGAATAATGCTGTAAGAACTATTCCTGATACTCCTGATTTTAAAGCTACTATAATATTTATGCTGCTACCAAAACATATTCCCATAAAAGGTAGTAGTATTACTGTAGCAGGTGCATAAAGCTTCTTAAGATCACTATCTAAATTTCCTAAAATCATTCCTAATATAAATGGAAATAGATTTGCTATTATTGTTTTTAAATCTATTCCTTGTCCACTAGCTGAACTTAATATCATTATTGGAACTGCAGGTACCACTATTAGATTTAAAAATCCAAAAGCAGCTCCATCTATTTCATCTCCATAATCATTAACTAAAGCTAGGTACAATCCTGGATTACAGCTTGTTACTGTAGCAATAATTGCAACTGCTGATATTCCAAAGACTCCTTCTATTCCAAAAACCTTAATTACTAATAGTCCAATAATATATGATATTATCAACTTCCCAATACATAATAATCCAGCTCTTTTTATAACATCTACTATATTTCTTATACTAAATTGAGTACCAGAAGCAAATAGCATAAGACCTATTAAAACCATAGTACTTTTATTAGTAAAAAGTGCTGTAGTTGGATTCCCTATTTGAAAGATATTAGGAAAGAAAGTGTTAATTATTGCGGTAAGTATCATGGGAACTATAAGCAGTCCCCCTGGTACTTTCCTAATACTCTTTAGTATTTTCATATACTATAGCTCTTCTCCATTTGTGGCTATAACATTTTTATACCAATAGAACGAATCCTTCTTGTAACGTTTCATTGTTCCATTACCATAGTCATCTTGGTCTACATATATAAATCCATAGCGTTTTGACATTTCTGAAGTTCCTGATGAAATCATGTCAATTGGTCCCCACATTGTATAACCAATAACTTCTACTCCATCTTCAATAGCAAGCCTTAATTGTTCAATATGCTTACGTAAGAAATCTACTCTATATGGGTCATGAACTTTATTATCCTCTGTTAATTCATCAAAGAACCCAGAACTATTTTCAAGTATGAATACTGGTAATCCAAATCTATCGTATACATGATTTAATGTATATCTTAATCCTATTGGATCAATTTGCCATCCCCATTCATTTGCATCAAGGTGTGGATTCTTATAAACACTGTGAACATTACCAGCAGTAAGTTCTAATTGATCTCCATCATTACTTGATATCATAGAATTGTAGTATGACATTCCTACAAAATCAGCTGTATGCTCCTTTATAACTTCTAAATCTCCCTCTTTAATATCTAGGTTAATATTATGTTCTCTAAAATATGTCTTTGAATAATAAGGGTACTTACCACCATTTAGAATATCTAAATAGAATAGATTTTTCATTTGGTCATCTTTTTGCATTGCTAAAGCATCTGCAGGCTTACATGTATAAGGGTAAGTAGTAAAGTAAGCCACCATGCTACCTATCTTATTTTCTTTATCTATTTCATGAGCAAGTTTTGTAGCCCTTGCAGCTGCAACAAATTGATGATGTAACGCTTGGAATAACATCTCTTCATAGTTTTCTTGCCCTTCATCAATTACTCCCATTGTTTTAGGACCAGCTTTAATACTCATGTTTATTTCATTAAATGTTACCCAATACTTAACTTTTCCTTTATATCTATTAAATATTACTTCACAATATCTTAGATATAAATCTATTAATTCTCTGTTGTACCATCCACCAAATTTTTCAACAAGAACTATTGGAAAATCAAAATGTGATATTGTTATTAATGGTTCCATTCCATTTTTTAAACATTCATCTATAACACTATCATAGAACTTTAATCCTAATTCATTTGGCTCTTTATCATCACCATTTGGGAATAAACGTGCCCAAGAAATTGAATATCTAAATACCTTAAATCCCATTTCTTTAAATAAGGCCATGTCTTCCTTATATGTATGATAAAAATCTATTCCTCTTCTCTTTGGATACTTAACTGTATCTGGATCATTTTTAGCTTCCTCTATCATTTCTCTTGTAATTTTAAGCTGTTTAGTTACTTTTCTGTCATTCTTAGCGTTAAATTGCATCACTTCTGGAATAGTAAGTGACTTACCATCTACATTGTAGGCACCTTCAGCTTGACAAGCTGATAAGGCACCTCCCCATAAAAAGTTTTCTGGAAATACTGTTTTCATATTAATCTACCTCTTTTACTACTTATATTAAATTTAATAAATCATCTTTATTTGTTACTTCACCATTTTTTACTGCCATAACATCCTTAAAGTTATCAGAGTTTGTTATTATAACTGGAGTTATAACATCATATCCTTCTTTCTTAATTGCATCTATATCAAATTCTACTAACAGGTCTCCTGCTTTTATAGCTTGACCTTTTTCTATATGACTCTTAAAATGGTTACCTTCTAAATTTACAGTATCTAATCCAATGTGAATTAAAACTTCTGCACCATCCTTAGATTTTAAACCAATAGCATGATTTGTTTTAAAAATAGCTTCTACTATCCCATCAAATGGAGCTACAACTTTACCAACCTTAGGTTCAATTGCAATTCCTTTTCCCATTAAACCTTCTGCAAACACATTATCATTAACTTCTGCTAAATCTTTAACTGTCCCTTCAACTGGGCTCTTTACAATAATTCCTTCATTAGAAACTACAGTTTCTTCTTTAGCTTCTACTTTCTTATCTTCACCCATTACAAAATCGTCAACCCCTGCAATAAGTGTAAATACACATCCTAACACAAATGCTGCTACAACTCCAATTATGATGTAAATATATCTATCAGCATTATAAGTTGAAAGTGATAAAATACCAGGAAGAGCAATAGCATTTGCATTTGCATTTACTAATCCAAAGAATCCACTTACTAAACCTGCTGCTAAACATCCAGCAAAGAAAGGTTTCTTATATCTTAAAGTAACACCATAAATAGCTGGTTCTGTAATACCAAAAAGAGCTGTTAGAGAACTTGAACCTGCTGCTGCCTTCATAGTCTTATTTCTAGTCTTTAAGAATACCCCAAATGCTGCACCTGCTTGTGCAAGATTAGCTGCTAAAGCACTTGCAGTTAATACAGTAACTCCTGTTTCTGCAACTTGTTGAATTTGCATTGGCATAATTGAGTAGTGCATACCAAACATAACAAGTATAGGTCTAAAGAATCCTAATAAAGCACCTGCAACAATTCCACTTTTTGCAAACAATATGTTTAATCCTTCAGCTATCCATGTACCTACATATGAACCAAATGGTCCTATTGCTATCAATTGAACTGGAACCATAATTAATAAAGTTATCATTGGAACAAGTAATACCTTAAGTAAATCTGGAACTATCTTTTCAACAAACTTATAAACATAACTTAAAAGCCATACTGATAAAATTATTGGTATTACTGTTGAAGTATACTTAACTAATAAAATAGGTAATCCTAAAAAGTCTATTTTATCAATACCAGTTTCAGCAATTTTACCTGCAGCATCTAAAATTGTTGGGTGTAATAAACATCCTGCTAAAGCTATTGCTAAATATTCATTAGTTTTAAATTTTCTTGCTGCACTTACAGCTAAGAAGAATGGCATAAAATAAAATACGCAGTCAGCTATCATATTAAATACTGTAATAAAACCTGTAGAAGGATCTACCATACCTGTTGATGTCATTAGTGATGATAAACACTTCATCATACCACATCCAACTAGTGCTGGAAGTATTGGAGTAAATATTCCTGAAATAGTTTCAATAAAGGCATTGACTGGATTTTTCTTTACCTTTGGCATATCAGATTCATTATTATTTGTAAAGCTTCCAAGCTTAGTGAATTCATCATAAATCTTGTTTACCTTAGCTCCAATTACAACTTGTAATTGACCACCACTATGTTGTGCTTTTAAAACACCTTCTAAACTATCTATTGCTTTTAAATTTACTTCTGCTTCAGATTTCACTACAAGTCTTAATCTAGTAGCACAATGAGTAACATATGTAATATTTTTTTCTCCACCACTTAACTCAAGAATCTTTTGAGCTAATTCTTTATTATTCATGTATCTCTCCACCTTTGTTTAAAATATATATTTAAAACCTTTAAATCTTAGCTAGCATTGATTTATTAGTTATTAAACTAAAATAGAAATGACCAAAGACTAACATAATTGTAGTTATAGCTATACAATCACATTAATTTTTGGTCATGCCTGATCGAATCAGTAACAGTCCTAGTTATTTTGTTTTCTTATTCTTTGAATATGAAGCATCAAATATAATTTTTCATCATTTGTACACTTCCATCCATAATTTTTATTTAAATGTTTCTCTATCATATCAACACACTCTAACTCTTCAGTCAGTTTATCTTGCATAAGAGTAAACATATCACTATTTTCATTTTCTAATGGCTTATTATTTACCTGCCTCATTATAAAGTATCTTATATGAGTTACAAACCTTGTAAATTCAAATGAATCTTCATCAAACTCTATTTTGAATTTATACTTTATTAAACTAAGGATTTCTCCCATTATACTTGTTATCTTGGTTGTTTCAGTCATATCATGCTTACCCAGTTGAGCATTTATAAAATGTAATGCTATAAATGCAGCTTCATTTTTATGAAGTCTAATACCCAATTCTTTTTCAATAATATCTAAAGAATTATTTCCTATAGTATACTCTTTAGGGTAAAGATGTTTTATTTCCCACTGAAGTGGGTTTCTCATTTCTATCCCTTCTTTATTTCTTTGAATAGCAAAATTAATATGATCTGATAAGGCTAATAAGATATCTGGACTAAATCCTATATTAAGTTCTTTATATCCATATCTCATAATCATTTCTGTTACTTTGATCACTTCATTAGGGATAGAATCTAATATATCAAAAGCCTTTGTGTTTTCAGGAATTACATACTTCTTTTCAATTAATGATAAATCCTCTAAAACATATGGTGTCTTACGGAAACCTAATCCCTTTCCAACAACAATGATTTCTTCATCTTTATCATTTAAAGCTAAAACAACATTATTATTTAACTTTTTAATTATCTTCATCTTTATTATCTCCATCCCTTGTTATATTTGAAAATAAAAAATGACCAAAGATTAATATAATCACCCATAGATAATCACATTAATTTTTGGTCATGCCTGATCGAATCAGTAACAGTCCTTACAATGTATACGATAACAAGTTTTTGATAGCTTGTCAATACTTTTATTAAAATATTTTTTAAGTTCATACAATAGTCCTAATTTCAATTTACACCACATATAAGATTATGATACCATTTGTATGGAATATACTATGGATTATTTTATCGGAGGAGAAAATATGAGTACTATAACTGAATATAATTGTCCTAATTGTAATGCAGGATTAGAATTTAATCCTGAAATTCAAAAATGGAAATGTAATTACTGCTTTAGTGAATTTAATGAAGATGAAGTTGATGCTATAACTAAGGAAAATACCAGTCATACTGAAGAACATATAGGTGATTTAGATAGTTATACTTGTACAAATTGTGGTGCAGAATTAATAGCAGATGATACAACAGCAGCAACATTTTGTATTTATTGTAGAAGTCACTCTATAATAAAAACTAGATTTTCTGGAAAATTCGCACCCAAAAGTGTTATCCCATTTAAAATAGGTAAAGAAAAGGCTCAAGAAATCTATAGAGCTTGGATTAAGAAAAAGAAATTTGCCCCTAAAGGGTTTAAGGAAAAGAAATGTATTGAAAAAATCACTGGTATATATGTGCCTTTTTGGTTATTTGATAATAATGTAAGAGGAGAACTTAGTGGTAAAGGTACAAAAGTTCATTCTTGGTCAGATGGTGATTACAATTATACAAAAACTAAGTACTATAATATTATAAGGGAATGTACTTCTAAATATAACGGAATACCTGTAGATGGACTAAAAAAATTAGATGATTACTTAATGGAGGAAATAGAGCCATATAATTATGGTGAACTAACAGATTTCTCTATAAAATATATGTCTGGATTTATGGCTGAAAAATATAATGTAGATGCAACAGAAGCAAAAGACGTTGCAAGTAAGAAAGTTGAAAAATATCTAAGCTCTAGATTAGCTGAAACAGTATCTGGTTATAGCACTTTTAACCCAAACTCTAATAGAGTTACCATAACTAAAACTGATTATAGTTATGCTATGTTACCAATTTATTTACTAGTTAATGAGTACAAAGGTAAAAAATATGAATTTATTATAAATGGACAAACTGGGAAAGTTATAGGTGAAGCTCCTACTGATCATGGCAGTCAAATTAAATATGCATCAATTATATTTATAATAACTTGGTTAATTATTGTGTTTGGAGGTGCTGCAATTGTCTAGAAAATTTAAATCACTTATTTGTTTATTTATATTTTTAATAACTTTATCACCCATTAATGTTAAGGCAACTGAAACTAAAAATATAAAGGACTATTTAAATTATTTATCAGAACCTGAAGTTCAACAATTACAAGGTAGTATTGATGAAATTGCAAATAAATATAATTTAGACACAGTAATAGTTATTACTGATAATACAGAGGGTAAAACTTCAATGGAGTATGCAGATGATTTTTATGATTATAATAATTATGGTTTTGATTCCGAAAAATCAGGTGTTTTACTATTAGTAAATATGGATGCTAGAGAAATTTGGATTTCTACAACAGGAAAGGCAATTAATATATTTAGTGATACTAGAATAGATACTATGATAAATGATATAACACCTTATTTATCAGATGGAGATTATGAAGGTGCTAGTAGCAAATTCCTAGAAAGCATTGATTACTATGGTACTAAAGGAGTAGTTACTGATGATGAGGATTTAAGTATTGAAGAGAACTCTACTCCACCTTCTTTTTCTAGTAGATTAAAAGAGAAAATTATATCTCCAGCTACTTATGCTATTGCTTTAATAATATCACTATTAGTTACATTAGTAGTTACATTAAAATCTAAGCGAAATGTTACTGTTAACAATAGAACTTACGAAGATAAAGGATCTTTCTCCTTAACTAATAAGCAAGATATATTTGTTGGAGAAAATACCACTAGAAGAAAGATTCAAAAGCAATCTAATAATTCAAGTCATAGTACAACTCATACTAGTAGCAGTGGAAGTACTCATTGCGGAGGCGGCGGCAGCTTCTAAGATTAATTTTACAAATAATATATGGAAAGCAGATAGTTGTATAAACTTACTCTATCTACTTTCCTTTTTTATTTTTATAAATTTACAATTAATGGTGTATAATATAAGCAAATAGTATTTTAGATTGGAGGATACATATGAAAATTATAGATCTATTAAGAGAGCCTTATGAAGAATATAATAGCTTACCTAAAAAAGAAAAAAGTAAATGGACTGCCCTTTTACTTTGCCTATTCTTTGGTTTCTTAGAAGCACATAAATTTTATGAAGGCAAACCTACCGTAGCTGTTCTTTATGCTTGTACTGCTGGTTTGTTTGGATTCGGCTGGCTCAAAGATACTATAACTTATATTTTATTTACACCATATGTATACACTCTTTAATTATAAAAAAGGTTTAGCGAATATTTATTTTGCTTGTTCCGTCGCAAGCTCCAAGTCACATGGAAACAAATATCCCCCCACGCCTACTAAAGGTAAGGAAATTATAAAATTACTATCCTTTGATTTATAGCTAATTCAAATTTTATCCTTTCCTCGTATAATAAAAGTAAGAGGATAGCTAGTTGCTATCCTCTATTTTTGTATCTTAATTTAAAATTTAAATTCCTTAATAATAAACTCCTACTATGATTTAAAAAAACAAATTTTAGAGTTCCTCTCAAAAAATTCTAAGAATCCTAATTTTAACTATATATTTATATATTTATAACAATATATAAATATTTATTTAATTAACGATTTATTGAACGTGCAATCATGGATACAGTATGACGAACACCACGAATAGCCTTGCTCATGGCCAAAATATTCTCATAAGGTGCAACCCCACCATAACCTGCATCTCCAATATGTTGAATATCCACTCCACAAATCTTGTTACGAATAGCAATTTGTTTGATAGTATCCTCATCAGAGCTTTCTTGGCTAGTTCCAATTGCACTTAATACAAGCGCACCTTTACTATGTGCTAGTTTAACTACTTCTTTTAATTCACCTTCATCAAAACCAGGTACTGTTCCAACTGCTGGAACCAAAATAACATCTGCACCTGCCTCAATGAATGACTCAATAGCTTTCATATCAGCAACTGGTTCATCAACACCAGCACCATGCATCTTGCCTGCAATAATTAACCCAGAGAAATATTTTTTTGCCAACTTAATTGTCTTTTCAATCTCTGTATTTGTCACACCTGTACCAGGATTTCCAGTAAAGCAAACAAAATTCATTCCAAGTCTTTCAATCTCTTTAATTGTCTCAAGATTAGCTTGTCTACCCTTACTGATTGTTAAACGATCCTCGGCCATATTTGCCTCTAAATCTACTGGCTCTAAGTTTACACCTATAGGACGTCCCACTAAATTTTGTAGTTCCTTTACAAAGGATTCTTCCTTAACTTCTAGTCCAAATATATATGGTTTTAAAACATCTACTCCATTAAGAAGAATTAGATCAGCTCCAAAAGCTCTAGCAATTTCTGAATTAGTAATATCTCCTATAAATGATTCCCTTGTTGCTACATTTTCTGAAAGAATAACCCTTCCTTCACTTGCTTTAATACTTTGTTTTAACTCTTCTGCGTTCATTCCTAATATTTCTGAAGCATTTGCACTAATTAATCTTTTACCCATAACTATTCCTCCAAAACTTTATCTATATCAACTGCATTTATTTTAACTTAATTTATTTCAGCTGCTTCTAATTCTAAATTCTTCTTTTCAACACTTTGATAGAAGAACCAATAAATTGCTATATCAACAAGTATTAATACTATTTGTAAAATAGAACCGCTTATATGTCCTCCAGTTGTAAGGAATCCACTAATAATTGGTGGCATTGTCCATGAAACAGCAATACCTGTGGTAGTAGCAACTAATCCCGAAGCCATTGCTGTATATGAAATTACTGCATTAGCTATTGGTGCTAAAACAAATGGTATCAATAAAGAGAAATTCATTACTATTGGTAATCCAAACATAGCTGGCTCATTAATATTGAAGATACCAGGTGTTAATGTTAAAGGTGCCATCATCTTACTAATTTGGCTAGCTCTCTTACGTCTTGCTACAATAGCAATAACTATTACTAAACCTAATGTAGCTCCCCCACCACCGATATATACAAAGTTATCCATAAATGGCTCTGTAATAATATTAGGTAATTTTGCAGTAGCATCAGCCTGGAATATTAGACGGTTTGCATCTGAATTCATAAGCCAAATTGGCTTAAGAATACTATTTACAATATTACCACCATGAATACCAACCATCCAGAATAAACTATTTAAGAATACTGCAATAATTGTTCCAAAAATATTGTTACCAAGTAATCCTAATGGACCTCCTAAAACCTTTAAAAGTAAATCATGTATATTTCCAATACTAGCTTTATCCATAATTCCAAGAACAACTAACCATAACGTTATAATAACTGCACCTGGAATTAAGGCACTAAAACTTCTTGCAACTGCAGGTGGAACTGCATCTGGTAACTTTATTTGTATATCCTTTTTAATAAACCACTTAAAAATTAAAGATGAAATAATACCCACTATCATAGCTACAAATAAACCTTTACTTCCCATAAATCCTACTGGGATTCCTGCTCCTGCTTCACCACTTACAAAAGGTGTTACAACAACAAAAGAAGAAAGAGATATAATTCCTGCTGAAACACCATCAACATCATATTGACGTGCTAAGCTATTAGCAATACCAAAACTTGCAACTAATCCCATTAATCCAAAACTACTATCAACGCCCTTCCATAAATAAGCATCAACACCTACAGCTGTTAACCAATCAGTCCAAGCCTTTACTGGAAAACTTGCTATAATCATAAATAAAGAACCAATGATAATTAAAGGCATGCTTAATGTAATACCATCACGTATTGAAATAAGCACTTTGTTTGAGCCTAATTTTGATGCTATAGGCATCAACTTTTCTTCTAAAAATTCACTTAAATTTTTCATATTAACCTCTCCCTCTTTTAGTTAATTATAAAATATAATTTAATAATTATATTTAAACATTTTCAAAAGATATATTGATAATAAATAATTATTTATTAACTAAATAATATATTATCAGCTATAATTTGTCAACAATATTTTCAAGTTTATATGGATAGTTGTTTATAAATTATAATTAATATATACTTATATTAATAGGAATATTAATATTGAAAGGATGACTATTATGAAAATCACCAAAACACAAAGAAACATAAGATTTAAAATTTTAGATAAAATTTATTCTAAAGGACCTATTTCTAGAATAGATATTTCAAAAGAAACTAACATAACTCCTGCAACCGTTAGCGAAATTACTGGAGAAATGATCAATCAAAAGCTTATTCACGAAATTGGAGAAGCTATCCCTGAACAGAGCAAATCTGGGAGAAAAAAAATACTACTAGATATTTCTCCTAATCATAGTTTTTATATAGGAAGTGAATTATCTCAAAAATATATATCTTTCTGTTTAACAGACAATACAGGTAAAATTATTAAAGAAAATTCCTTTGTATTAAGTCATTATGATTTAAACAACACTTTAAGCGAATATTTTTATACTAATAAATTACAAGAATTCATAGAATCATGTGCTGAATACAACCCTAAAGGAATTGGAATAGCAATTCCAGGTCACTTCCATGATGAAAGTAAATCCATTATTACTAATAATCCATTTTGGAAAAACTTTAATATTAAAGTCTTACTAGATAATATTCAACTACCAATCTTTTTTGAAAATAACGTTAAATGCATGACTTTAGCAGAAAGATTACTATTTAATAATGGTAATGATGATAACTTTATATTTTTCCATGTAGGTAGAGGAATGTTTTGTTCATATATGTATAATGGTGAACTATATGCTAAAAATAATTATCTAGTTGGAGAAATCGGACATATAGTTGTTCACCCAGATGGAGAACTATGTGAATGCGGTAAGAGAGGCTGTCTTCAAACTTATGCAAGTGAAGCCTGGATAATAAAGAAAGCTCAAATTATTTTTGATAACTCAGAAAGTACATATCTAAAGCAATTAGTTAGTGAAAAGGATAAGATAACAATAGATACTATATTAAAAGCTTATCTGTTAGGTGATGAAGGTATAATACATATACTTCATTCTGCAATTAAATATCTTGCAATTACACTTAATAATTTATATATGATGATTGATTCAAATAAAATTATTATTCATGGAGAGTTATTTAAAGAACCTTTATTATCAAGTTTATTAAAAGAACACTTAGATAAAGAATTAAATTTACTAGGTTTACAGAATAATAAAGATGTTATAATTAAGAACTATTATAATTATACTGGAGCTTTAGCTGCTTCTGCTCTTTGCATAAATGAACTACTTATTAAATAATAAAACCCACCTGTAAAACAGGTGGGTTTCTCTGTATTTATAAGACCATTTATAACTTATTAATTTGACATAGCTTCTTCTAAAACAATATCTCATATATACATAAAATATAATCCTTTTTTAGTTTCTACATTAATTCTATAGAATGATAGTATATAACTTTCAGTTTCAATACCTTCCATAGTCTTGCAACTTTCTACTTCTATCTTATTATTATCAAATACAACTTCATTTACATTGATATTTACAAGTTTCATCCCTATTATTTACTTTACCAAAGCCCGTTCCCTTCTACCCTCTTCTATTAAAAGCATAATCACTTAATAAAATTAACTTTGTTCTACTTTTATGAATTAAACATTAACAGTGTAACAAAATATTCTACAGAAAATACCTTAGTATAAGAAGTAATTTTCTTTAAAAAAGGAGTGCTTAATGATAAAAGAAAGAATGGACTGTATAGATTGTGGCACTGAATATTGTCCTTGTCATCTGGCAGAATCAGGAGAATGTATTATGTGTTCACAACTTCAAGGGGAATGCTTTTGCGACTGTGTAAATTGGAAAGGTGTCTGTGTTTATCAAGAACTTTTTAATAATGGAATGAAGGCTAAAGAAGGAAGAAAAACATACAATTGTGAAGTTACATTTGCAGAAGAAATAGACGAAGGTGTAATTATGATTAAATTTATAGCACCTCATAAACTAGCAATAGATCTAGTTAAACCTGGTAGCTACATTTTTATTAGGACAGATGAGAACAACTTCTTCGATGTTCCAATATCCATTATGGAATCTGATGTAGAAACAGATATTATTACCATTGTAATTGAAGTCAGAGGAATTAAAACAAAGAAAATAAAAGAAACAAAAGTTGGTCAAGAAATAGTAATTAGAGGACCTTATTGGAATGGAGTTTTTGGTTTTGATAATATCTCAAAACAGAAAGAACAAAATTGTTTAGTTTTAGCAAGGGGTATTGGAATGGCTCCAATGATGCCTGTCATAAGAAAGCTTGTAACCTCAAATAATGAAGTTGATGTTTTTATTGATAAAGCTCCTTTCAAGAATATTTTTGCAAGTGAATATTTAGATAAGTTTAATATCTTTCCTAAGGAAACCAACTTACTTAACAAAGGCAAATTATCAGATGAAGGTAAATTTATTATTTCCCAATCCATCCACGATAAGAATATAAGTCATATTCACTTAGCTGGTGCAGATATTCTAACTTATTCAGTAATTGAATATTTAGATGAACTTGATAGAGCTGATATTACACTTTCATGCTGTAATAATTTTAAGATGTGTTGTGGTGAAGGAATCTGTGGCGCTTGTACTGCTAGATTTTCAGGGCATAGAGTTAAGAGGTTCTGTAAATTGCAATCAGATCCAAGAAATATTTTTGAGGGGAGAAGGTTTATATGAGGATTATCATTATTGGCGGTGGCTGGGCAGGATGTGCAGCTGCTATTAGTGCAAAAAAAGCAGGAGCAGAAGTTCATATATATGAAAAAACAGATTTATTACTTGGACTTGGAAATGTTGGCGGTATAATGAGAAACAATGGAAGATATACTGCATCTGAAGAACTTATTGCTTTAGGCGGTGGAGATTTAATTAATATTACTGATGCAAACTCAAGACACAAAGGCATAGATTTTCCAGGGCATAAACATGCCAGCCTTTATGACGTCAACAGGATTGAAGGTGCTGTAAGAGATTATATCAAATCTTTAGGAATAGTAATTCACATGGAGAAAAGAGTTAGAGATGTTGAATTTGATGGACATAAGATAAAAGGTTTATACTTAGCTGATGATAGCTTTGTAGACGGGGATATTTTTATTGAAACAACAGGAACTACAGGTCCTATGGGGAACTGCTTAAGATATGGAAATGGATGTTCAATGTGTATTTTAAGATGTCCATCATTTGGACCTAGAATTTCAATAAGCGAAAGATGTGGTGTTCCTGACATTCAAGGAGAAAGAGCTGAAGATGCTTTGGGTGCTATGTCAGGTTCCTGTAAATTAGCAAAGGAAAGTCTTTCCGATGAAATTAATAAGGTGTTAAATGAGAAAGGTGTTGTTGTTTTAAAGGTTCCTACTGAAGATGTTAACTACGGCAAATTAGATACAAAGGTTTGTCAACAATACGCATTAAAAGAATTTGCTGAAAATGTAGTACTTTTAGATACTGGACATGCAAAATTAATGACAACTTATTATCCTTTAGAAAAATTAAGGAAGATACCAGGACTAGAACATGCTAAGTATGTGGATCCATATGCAGGAAGTAAAGGTAACTCAATGAGATATCTATCTGTTGCTCCTAGAACTAATGACATGAAGGTTCAAGGAGTGGATAATTTATTCTGCGCTGGAGAAAAAAGTGGTCTTTTTGTTGGACATACAGAAGCTCGTCATTCCAAATTGCGATGAATATTAATAATTTACTATACGATGACATGCCAATAGATACCTTATCAAATAGAATAAAAAAGGCTAAGTTAGTAGCTGGAATAACTCAAAAAGAATTGGTCAAATTAACAGGGTTAAGTCGATCAACTATTAATGAACTAGAAGCTGGATATAGAGATAATATTACTCGCGAAACTTTACTTAAACTTATATCTGTATTAGATAAAGATATTATATGTGATGATTATTTGTCATACATATTAAATCAAGAAAGAAATATAAATTTATTAATTGATACTTATGGAATTGAAAAACTGTCCTCTATATTAGAATGTCATCACTCCGCCATATATAGATGGAAAGTTTTTAAATACCAACTACCAAAAAATAAATATATATTAATAAAAAAATTAGACCAGAAATAATTTCTGGTCTTTAATGTTAAGTAAACCAAACATATGAAAGCAATATCAATTAACTGAAGTGTATTTCTTTATGAAATCTATAAAGTTTTATATTTACCATTATTTGTGTATAATTAAATAAGAAAGTAATTTAAAATTGTAATATACTATATATATGAAGTATAATAAAAATTGAAGGAGAAGATCTATGAACTGTATAAAATGTAAGGATAAGTTTACATACAAAGAAAGATTAAAGTCAGTCTTTCAATATAAAGGTAAAATAACCTGTAAAACCTGTAAAAACAGCTTTGTTAAAAAGAAATGTTATATCTTTGTTGATTTATTCGTATATATTATAATGAATATTTTTATCGGCGCTTTTATTATACCTATTTTAGATAAAAAGTTTAATAACACTTTATTAGAATTACTTTTAACATTTATTATATTAGTTGCTTCAATACATATATATGGGCTAATAACACAAAATTTTTGGCAATACGAATTATATAATAAAGATTTCAAAAAATAGGAAACTATACGGACTAATTTTAGTATTTATTATAATCAATTATTTAAACAAATATAATTATTAAATTTTTATTATAAATCAGACAGTTTTATTGATTTTATTCCCATGATATTATATATTACTGTTAAATCTCACCATAGTATTAATAACTATAAAAGTAGAAAAAGAGTGACTAGTCCCCCTTATTGATTGGTCACTCTTTTTCTTCTTAAATAATAACAATAACATTTATGATAAAATGGAACACTAGAATATAGTTAGGTATCCTAGTCTTTAACATAACTTATTATTTTCCTTTTTTAATACCTCAACCCTCTCTTTAATTAATACTTCTAATTCTCCTATATCTTCTAATGTAGCTCTATTTCTAATAAAGCATCTTGCACTTGTCCTATTCTTTAAATAATTTGCATAATCTCTATTTTTTTCTCTCCATCTTTTATCTGCATTCCTTTGTGCTTCACTTGTTTTTCTCATTTTAACCCTCCTATTTTAGTAAAAAGATTAATTAATGCTTAAATAAAGTAGCAAAAGCTTTTTTAAATTTTTTATAAAGATTATTATATAAATGTAAACCCAGGTCAATAATTTTTATATATTTTTAACAAGCATTTAACATAAAAAGCTAGCAAGTATAAATTAATCTACCTACTAGCTTTCTGGGATTCTACAAATTTAAAATTAATATAATTTCAGGAGGTACCCTAATTATTATATGTTATTCAAGAGCAATATATTTTGTTATATTCATTGTAAAATTCCCCCTATACAATCACTATTGATTTTGCTATACTATTGGTGAAATACATACTTCCCTAGTGGAGGATTTGTCTACATTTTTTTCATAAACAAAAATGGACTAGGTCAACCTTATAGTTAATCTAGTCTCTTTTTATTTAGCTATTAATAATAGAAAACATTTATAGTATTATCTGTTGTTTGAATTTTATACATAAAAAAAAGCTAGCAAGTAAGATTTCTCTTACCTACTAGCTTAAATCTGGATTTTAATAAGTTACTTATACTTCTCTTCCATTTCCTTATTAGCTTTTTCTTGCTTGCTCTTAGTAAATTTTCTACGCCTAATATCTGTTATTATATTATTTATATCAATAATGGCAAATAATATTGATTTCATTATCAATACAAACATGCTTATAATTACAGAATACATCATTTTATTAACATCTGTCAGTTCCTGTTTAAGAGGTTCCCCCCAAATACAAAGAGTAATTATCGCAATAGCTATTGAAAGCACCCCTAGTACTATCCCAGTAGTAATATTATTATATACTTTTTCTAGTTCATTAGTTTTCTCATAAGTTGATATTACATCTTCATCTGTAAATGACATTATTATTGTTAAAATAGTAAATAAAAAACCTACAAGAACTGTATTTACAGTTATCATATTAAAGTTATTATTGCACATAAAAGAAACATCCAGTGTTTTATATATAACTATAGTCAATAATACTAATACTATTCCTTTCTTAAGGGTATCTTTCATTTAAATCAACCATCCTAATCTTTAAAATATGATTCAATTTTTGTCTTATTATCTCTATACATTGAAATAAATCTTTCGTATACTTCAAAGCATATTTCATCAAGTCCTAACTTTATTTTTATACCATCTTGCATTCTATCATACGGTATATCAACGTTATATGTTACCTCTTCTTCTTTAAATGTATACTCTCTACTTTGTGTGTTTTTTGTACTTCCTATTATTTTTAAATTATTTTTAAATAAATCTGAAGCCTTTTTAAAAGATGAAACAACATTATTTATTGTTTCGCTTTTTCTAGTTAATGGTTTTCTTCCTTTTGCTTTAAAAGAAAGCTCTAACTCAAATATTTCAGTATCCCCAATTGCATTAATTTCGCTTGCACTCCATCCCAATTGAGCCAAAAAATCAAGAGTAGGTTTCTCGTAATTATAAATTATCTTTCCAAGTCTAACACCATTATCTAATAAAGCATCCATTAACTCATCTGTCATTATATTGTTATACGAAAAGACTAACTTATTATCTGCTTTTTGTATAGCTTGATTTAAAATTATTGAAAATCCTTTAACTGTAGGAGAATATCTTCCATATAACTCCAATATTACTCCATTAGTTGTATCTATTAATATATATGTACATATTTCTAAATTAAATGAGCCTTGATCATCTTTATCTATTATTTCATAACCTTCCCATGTCTCTGTATTTCTTTTTACAGCTCCATCTATATCCTTTTGCTTCCCAATTCTAAAAAATAAAAATTTATCATCAATACTCTTTTTTTCTATCTCAGTATCTTTTTCACGTTTTATTTTTTTTATATATTCTAAAGATATGTACTCATCACTACCACTATTGGTAGGAAATATTCTAACTCGATTACCTTCAGATACTTCCTTAGAATTATCGCCTTGATATAACGACTCTATAACGTCCTTTAAAAATTGACTATTTACAAGTACTCCATCATTTCTTAAATCGTAGGTAAAACATCTGATTTTTTTAACTGCCACTATTTTATCACTCCATTATTTTATTTATATTTCAAAGAATATATGCTATAATGGAGATACATTCAATGAAATATATTATACTTTTAGAACTCGGTAGATTGGTAGTCGTTTCGAGTTCTTTTTTCTTTTATATTAATGCTTGTCTACATTTTCTTCAATACATTCGACAAAACATCTTATATTATTACAGGCAATACATAATAAAAAAGGCAGCATATAAGGATAACTCCCTACCTACTGCCTTTATTAGTACCGTAACATTATTAATTATAGCCAATTAATTGAATTTATTAAAATAAAATGGTAAAATTAAACAAAGTAATTAATGAAGATATCTTTCATATAATAGTAAAAATCATATAAATATTTATAGTGAAAAAAAGATTTTTATTACGTGGCACAATAGAGGTGATTATTATGAATAAAATTTATAAACTCATTATTTATATTCTATTAGGATTGGCAATAAGTATAACGCTTTATTCTATATACTTAGTAAATATAGAATTTATATTAAGAGGTTTTATTCATATAATATTCTTAACTTCGTTGCTATTACTAGACAAATTAGATGGTAAAAATAGAAAAATAGCAGAAATAACTTTTTGGATTTCTTCTATGATAATAATAATTTCTGATTTTTATAAAATATTTTTGTGAAATAAAAAGGTAGCAGATAAGGACTGATTCCTTAACCACTACCTTTTTATAAGTATAGTACAATACTATTTATAAGTATAACCAAATACTTAGATAAATATAACATTTATAAATCAACCCTATTTCCGACATAATTAGAGTAAATTTATTGACTTCCTTCCATTTTTATGCTATTTTGTAATTGATATAATAAACCAGTATTAGTTTTAATTTAATTAATACTCTTGAACCTATATATAAATATAAAGAGCGATTAATCCACCCCACAATTAAGATTAATCGCTCTTTTGATTTTCTTATTATTGTAGTACAGTACACATTTACATTATTATTATTATTATTTAAATACAATATAAATCTATTTAATATTTCTACTTATTTATCTTCTAAGTGTCTATTTTTAATATGTTCTTTTACATTTATTGATTAATAATGAAAATTATTGTACTTTATAGTTGTAAAATCCTCAATATAATTTACAAGGAAGAGCAGTTTTTAACTTATTATTTTATTCTGTAATTGCTCTTTACAACTTTACAAAACAACAAAGAGACAGCAACCAAGGAAATTATCCCTGATTACTGTCTTTTTGTTTTCTTGTTTTATAAGCATACTACAGAACTATTATTTAGTTAAAATATACTCCCAACATGCAGGACCTAAATTACTGTCGTTCTTAAATCCTAATTTAGCATTTAAATTTACGACAGCTTGATAAAAACTTCCGTTTCCCTTAGCTGGACCATATGAACCATCTATAGGTCTATTATATAAACCTAAAGCTTTCATACTTGATTGTGCTAAAAATACATAAGTTCCCTTTGCTCCATATTTTAATACATTATCTTTACACTTTTCTAACAATTTTGACTCCTCCTCTATTGTTGATTCACTTTCTACTGGTTTATGACTTTCTACATGCTTATTCTCGCTTGGTACTTGTCCTGTAATTCCTTCTACTATTGCATTAGCGATAGTTTCTACCCCTAAGTTATTCCACTTTATAAAGTCGTCTTCTGTGTCTACAAAACACATCTCTAGCAACATAGCAGGAGCATTGGTATGTCTTAATACATAAAGTTCAGAGAACTTATGTCCTCTATTTTTAAATCCTGTTCTCTTGCAATAAGTTTCTATTAATTTCTTAGCTTCTTCTTTAGCTCCACTAGTATTGGTAGTGTATATCTCTGCTCCAGTTCCTCCACCAGCATTAAGATGTAAGCTTAAAAATAGATCTAACTTTTGTGCATTAGCTTTATTAACTATAGCTGCTAGCTGTTCATTTACAGAGCTAGCACTATTACAACTACAATCTATTACTGTATGGCCTAAAGCTCTTAACTTTTGTATAACCTTATCTCCAACTTGTCTATTCTCTTTAGATTCATTAAGTAAACCTACAGCTCCACACGGACTTTTATCCCATGTACTATGTCCTTTGTCTATTCCTATTATCACTTAAAATCACTCCTTTTAAATATAAAGTAAAAGAGTAGCCTATTTGACTACTCTACTTTACTAGATTGTTTTACTACTTGGTTTGTTAATACTGTGGCACCAACTACCAATATACCTTGAATAACAGATTCTGCACTAAGCCCCATTACTGCAACTGCTCCAGCTACACCTATAGGTAATAAGATTACTGGTATATACTTATCTACAACACTCTCTGTTTTCTTTAAAATGAACCCTATAACATATAGTGCAGGTATTAAGACTAAAGCATTCTCCATTATAAAGTTTGTAAATTCCATTTTACATCTCTCCTCTTAAATTTGATTTTATTTCTTCAACATCTTCTTTGATGTCCTCAACTACATTAAATTTTTCAGCTAGCTCTGAAATTACTTCTTGATTCTTATTGATAACTCTCTGTAATTTTTCCTCTCTAACCTTACTCTCTTTTCTGGTGTCTATTAGTAGCCATACAAAAAGAACTGCCCATGCTCCTTGATTTAATATAACTTTAAATAAGTCATTTTCCATACATTATTACCACCTCTCTTCTAATTTTTTTGTATAAAAAAGAGACTAGAATTTCTTCTAATCTCTTTTAAATCTTTTATTCAATTACTTAATCATTTTTTATTAAAATTTGATTAAATACATTTTACTGAATCTTGCTTAACCTTTCCTCACGATCTATTAACTTCAATTTCAAACGCAACTCACTCATCTTACTGAGTATATCATTTATCTTCCTGGTGTCTGTTAGCTCACAGTTCTCTAATTCCTGCATAATTTCTTTAAAAGAATTTTCAATATTATTATACCCAACATTTTTTGTTATAGAATATTTATAAGATATTCTATGTATTAATCCATTTAAATAATTTGTTTTTGATACAATTTCCAATACCTTCACAATATCCCTCCGTATTTTTAATTACTTCTGTGCATTTAATGTTTCATTAGTACATATATATCCATTTAAATCTCTTAAATTGCAGCAACTATTTTTTATAATTCCACACTAAATATTTTAAATCAAACATAAAAAAATGTCAATTTTTGCATATTAAACAATTTTTATTTTATTTGTTGGTATTTTTTATCTAAAAATAGTTATTCTTAGCAAATACTATATACTTAATTTAAATATAGCTGAGCTCAAGTTATTTTCCTAATAGATTCCATTTCTCCGTATTTACAAGGTTGCAAATATATTTGATATCTATAAATTTCAGTAATAACTCTTTTTCCATATGTTCCTCCTTAATACAAATGCAAAATCTAGAATTACTATTACTCTTTTTTGAATCTTTTGTTTATATAGCTCTCCCTATGGTTAACTTAATTTTATCTTTTTATAAAAAAGAACCTATCAAATTGGTTCTAACTTATTTCATATCCTCTCTTTTTAAGTTCTTCCTTAACTCCATCTAAATATTTATCTGGCACTTTCTTTATTCCATCTGCTCCGTCTAAACTTCTTTCTTTTGCCTCTACTAAATCTGCATAAATCTTAATCATATTAAATTAATCCTCCTTCCACTATTTCTGCTAACGCTAATTCCAAATCTAATATTTTTTGATCCTTCTCTTCCGAAAGTTCTGCCATAGCCAATTTAAGTTGTAAGTTTTCTTCAACTAAGGCCTCATAGGACATTTCTTTAATATCCTGCTCACTTAATTCAATAAATGACTTTGTTTCTTCATCATATCTATAATTTAAAGATTTAATTTCGTCATTTATATCTTCTATCATCTTCAAGTAAGACGGATAAGAAGAAGGAATAAATGTCACCCCTGCTTCTTTGGGTATTATCTTTTCAATTGTATTATTTCTTAAAGTATTCACTAAAATATATTTCATATAATCCTCCTAATACCATTCTAAAGTGTAAGCACAATTTTCTAATTTATAGCCTGCCTGTGAATGTTCAAAGGTTATTTTTTGTATAGACTCATAATCTAATTTGTTAGTAGATGTTGTTAATCTATAAGACATATCGCTATTTCTCATAGCACAATGTAGATTCATTGACATTACATATGAAGTTCCACTAACTTTCATAAATTCTACTACCATACTAAAGCTTGCTCCTACAGTCCAGTCAGTAACATATTTCCCATTAACATTTACATATACAGAAGACAATTCTTGTTTATTACCACAACTAAATGTGCAACGTATAAAATTAGCATTAGGGTTTGGCATAACAATATCAAATTTAGTAGCAGTTCCTAACAGTTCATATTTTGCTTTGTTTGTCCCTAACCACTCTAATATAGCTTGTACATCACTGCAAAATCTAATATTATTGTCAGATGAATTATTAACTCTATAAGCTAGAGCCCCATTCATTCTGTCCTGATTTGGATAAGTACTCTTAAAGAATCTAGTTGTTAAGTCCCCATTACTATCTCTTTTGGCGATAGTATTAGCCGTGCCTGATGTAGACTCTGTTGCATTATTAAGCTTTGATGAATCAGCAGCTTTACCATTAGAAGCTAAAGCACCTATAGTAGCAGGAGTTATTGCTTTACCTCCAACTCTTCCATTATCACTATATAAAAAATGTCCATTTGTTAATCCTGTAGTAGTTGTTGTAGTAGATACTGCATTAGGTCCAGCAGGACCTTGAGGACCTCTAACATTTCCTAAATCAATTTCTTTTAATGCCACTTTTTCTCCCTCCTTATTAAGATATTGTTACATATAAATGTCCGTCTTCTTTTATTGTAAAAGCTAATTGTGGAGTATCTCCTTTAGGCCCTTGTGCTCCTGTAGGCCCTGCTGGCCCTGCAGGGCCTTGAGCTCCTCTATCTCCTTTTGCACCAGCTGGACCTGTTGGTCCTTGAGCACCTTGTGCTCCAGTTGCACCTTTAATATTTCCAGTTTTAACCCAACTTCCAGTAGCTTTACTATATACATCAAAATTTGAAGTATTTAAATAAAAATCTCCTGTTTTTCCTTGAGTAGATGGTGCTACTGTTCCTGTAATCCATGTTGCCCCATCTGCTCCTTTTGCACCCGCTGGTCCTGTAGGTCCAATTGGTCCAGTTTCACCCCTAGCACCCGCTGGACCTTGTGGTCCTCTTTCTCCTGTTGCTCCTTTAGGACCTTGTGGTCCAACTACACTTCCTAAATCTAATTCTTGAGCCATTAACTACACCCTCCTTCAATTAATCTATCCTATATATTAAATGTCCTCTTTCATCTATTTCTAAAGGTGGTATAGGTTTGCTGTCATTTACCATTGCATATAAGTGTCCGTCTTCCTTTATTTTCATTCCAAAAAATCCTGTATCGCCTTCATCACCTTTATCACCTTTTGCTCCTGGATCTCCCTTATCTCCTTTTTCACCTTTATCTCCTTTAGGTCCTTGTGGTCCTATTAACTCTTCTTTAGGAGGAATTTTTTTAATAGCTTCATCTACCCTTCTTACAGCATCTTTAGCCTTTTCTATCCATTCCTTCATAGTCTCAATTATTTTTTCTATAACTGTATACTCGTTTGAACTTTCTATACTACTGTTAGAACGTAAGGACTTCTTAATATTTACATCAAGAATAAAAGTTGATATTGTATCTTCATTTTCTTTTATTTCAATTTCTAGTTGTAATATACCTGGAGTAGATAAAGCCCCACTTGTAAGCCTTAATTCACATTCTCCTTTAGTTGCCGAGGTTATTGTCATATCATTGTATATTTCTTTTCCGTCGGGTTTCTTACCAAAGAACCTTACAGTTTTTCCTGTTAAATCAAAAGGTACTCCATTATCTAGTATTCTAAATAATAAGTACCTTGCATTATCACTTTGTTTAACTTGTATAGGATTATATAAATCTTTACTAACATCTATATCAACCTTCTTAGGAAACTTCACAGTATCACCTCCTATGCTATTACATTAATAGATATTTTAGCTGTAATCTTTTTATTGCCCTTGTAGGACATTAAATAAGTTTTATTATCTGCTGTATAAAATTCTATTGCTTGCGAAATTATAGTACCACTTAATTTTATTATTCCTTTTTCATAATCCACATCTTGATAAATTCTTTGGTTTCCGAATATAGTTAAAGGATATGATGAAAGAATTTCCTTGTAATTACAATCTGCTATAAACTTTTTACCTTTAAATTCATTCGGTAAAGTAATATCTAAACTCCAAGTACCAGTATTGCTTACTTCTATATTCCTTAAATCATAGTAATTCAAATGATGATATTCCCTTTTACTATCTCCAAACTTATTATAAAAGCCTTTCTCTGGACTTATAACTATTTTACTACCATCAGGTAATTCACTTTCAAATGTACCAGTTTCCATCCATATTTTTGTCATTCCATTCTTAGAAGAAAATAATCTTCCGACAATCTTATCAGCTATTAGCCCTTCTGCTGTTATAGCAGTAGTAAAATCCCAATTCTTTCCGTCCGGGGTTCTTTGTTGACTAATTTGTATTCCAGCACTTCCCCCAATCATACAACCATATGTAGGAGAATTAGGATCTAAGTCTTCCCAGATGAATGCTCTTACATCTTGCAATTGTCCTATTTCCTTTTGTGCTATCAACTTAGTTCTTGTAGCATCTAAAAATCCCTGTATTTCATTTGCTTTTACGCTACCATCACCATTCAAAATGCTTTCTACTTTATTTCTAACATCAGTCTGCTTACTAAAGAAGCTTTCCTTAAATTCTCCAACATCTACAGTCTCATATTTCCTTGTTAGTATGTTCCATGTATATCCTATACAGCGTGATGCAAAATCAATATCTAACTTCTCATGATAAATTGTTATTGTGTCCCCTAGTCCAATATTAACTAATCCTTTGACATACTTATATTTAGTAGTGTTCTCTAAAGGAGCAACTTTTGTAGTACCTGTTACAGTTGGCTTATCAAGTCCACCATCATACAACTCTTTCATTCTAATTCTCATTGATTTATATAACTCTTCAACAGTATCAAATCCTTCACCATCACTAGAATCTTCTTTTAGCTTTAAATCGCACATTTCTACAAAGTCCTCTTTAATTTCTCTGTACTTATTTATTAGTGGGCTATCTATGTATTTTTCCGGAAGCATTCTTCCATTAAAGGCTACAGGATAACCTCTTGTTATTACATTATCCTCATTATCTTCTAAACCTAGCTCTAACATATTATTGCCATAGTTTATATAAGCCCCATAATCACCACCGATATGATCATTTACAGTTACATTATAATTGTCTAAGAATATCTCGCCACCCCACCTAGAAATAAGTGTATTATCAGTATTCCCATTAATAGCAGCAACCCTATTCATTTTTACAAAATATGCTGTTGCTAATTTTTTTATATTAGATTTTCCACTAAATTTAGTTTCATTAAGGATTATATCTAACGCCTCTTGACATGTTTTATTCTCAGCTCTATTATCTAAAATAATACTTTTATTTAAATCAAAGAATATATGTCTGGCCTTTATATTTAAGCCACCTACCATATTCTTTTTAATACTATAAACATGAAATAACTGACCAGTAGAATAAGGAGTTGGAGCTTTAATAATTCCATCATTTTTTATAAACTTCCATCTACCTTCTTTATCACATGGATGTGATAACTCTATTTCACAAATTCCATTTAATCTAATTTTAAATAATGCTTTATTAGGCCTTAATGTAACATTACCATCAGATTCAAAGTTATTATTATCTGGGTTATAAAACTCTATAGACATTACAAACACCTCCAGTTTGGAATAACTGTAATATTAAAATTACCATTCCAATTAAATTTATTTTCCCCAGGCTTAAGATATAAATCTTCCCACTTACCAGTTTTTCTATTATTCTCAATAGCTCCTTCTCTATAAATAAGTTCTAGATCTGTGTCAATAAGTATCTCTTGTCCTATGTTTAATTTAATTAGATTATCATTAACATATAGATTAAGTACTCCTTCACCCTTTATACGGTAAATAGGTTTAGATACATCTCCATAATTGCACAATGTTGGAGGTAATGAAATTTCATCAATCCCATCTATATCATAAGTGTATGGATCACATATAAAATTTATATTGGCTTCACCTAATCCATTAAATACAGTCTTAAAATTATTAGGTACTTCAACTTTTTTGACCTTATAAAAATAACCCAAGTCAGTAGAAAACATTAATTTATTATCCTCTATCTGATTGAGCCATCTTTTAATACTTCTATATCTGTTTTTTATTATTTTCTCATCTAGAATATCTAAATTTACCGGAATAACTATATCTTCATAACCACCTAAATCTTCATACAAATCACCATCAGCACCATCTATACTTATAGGATTCATATGTTTATTAGGGAAAGGAATTATAACTTCATTTAGTAACTTAATTTTAAAATCTTTATAACTATTCTTATTATTGAATACAATAAATTCCGCCATCTAATTTCCTCCCCTTGATACACTATAACTATTCTGATCCTCGCTTATATTTTCTATAACCATTGGAGTTGTTACCTCTGCAATAACTTCACTATCTAATGGTACAGAAACTTTAGCTATAATATTAAAACTTGGATTATAATTTTTACTAGCACTATTAGTATTTTCTACATTAACATTATTCTCTGCGACTACTCTAGCTGTAGTTCTAGCAGTTTCATAATCTACTGTGCCTTTCATTTTAGCCAATAAATCCTTCATGTTTGCATCAATATCTTTTTCTAAATTAGGAGTCTCTATATCAATACCTACACCAATACCTTTTACTATGTTAGTACCTATCAAATCTCTCATTACACGAGAAGGTGAATGTATCCCAAAGAAATCTTTAATTCCTCCAATTATATTACTAGCAAAGCCTCCTATTTTATCCATTATCCAGCCACCCATATTAGAAATACCATTCCAGAGACCTTGTATAAGATTCTTACCAATACTAGCTGCACTATCCCAGCTCAGTATATTCTTTAACCCTTGAATTGCACTTATTGCAACATTTTTTGCAGCTTGTACCAAATTCCCTACTGAACTACTTATACCATTAGTAACCCAACTTATTAAGTTCCTACCAATACTTCCTCCTGAGGTAAATATCCCTTTTATTCCATTTACAACACTTTCAGCCGTAAACTTAGCAACTGTACCTATATTAGATACCATAGATTTAATTCCATTACCAATACCAGTTATTAAATTCTTACCAATACTAGCCCAATTCATTAAGGTAAATACATTTACTATAGCCATTATTATTTGTGGAATATTAGCAACTAGTGTTGGTATAGATTGAATCAATCCTTTAATAAGCATTCCTATAATTTGAACACCTGCCATAAGTATTTGAGGTAACGCATTGTATATAGCATTTGCAAAACTATTTATTATCCTAGGAACCTCTGCAATTAACGTAGGCAAAGCACTAACTAATCCTTGTACTAAAGCTAGTATAATATCTATTGCTACATCTACTATCAAAGGTAAGTTTTCAATTATCATGTCACACATAGAAACCATTAAGTTAACTATAGTTGGTATTAATGTAGGTAAATTCTTTGCTATACCTTTCCCTAATGTTGTTAAGGCTTGTAACCCTATCTCTAAGAGCATTGGTAATGACTCAACAATACCATTTACAAGTGAAGAAGTTACATTAATTCCCGCTTGTACCATTCCAGGTAATATAGAACTTATTAATTCCGGTATTTTATTAATAATTGATGGAAGTAATTTATCAATTAATTTTCCAATACCATTTATAGCAATTTCTATTCTTGGCAATAAATTTTCCCCTAAAGTCCCCACACTATTAACTAAATTATCTACTAGCTTATCAAAATCAGCATTATCATCGGCCATACCAGTTAATAAATTAGTCCATGCAGACTTTGTCATACTCAAACTACCTTCAATCGTAGAAGCAGCTTCCTTTGCTGTTGTTCCAGTTATGCCCATTTCATTTTGTATAACATGAATGGCTTCTATTATGTCGCTAAAATTACTAATATCGTACTTAATACCGCTAATTTTACTAGCTTCTTGGAGTAACCTCTGCATTTCTTCTTTAGTTCCTCCAAAACCTAGTTTAAGGTTATCTAACATTGTATAGTTCTGCTTAGCAAAGCCTTGATAAGCATTTTGTATAAGTTCTATACTTGTACCCATTTTATTAGCATTATCAGCCATGTCCTCAACAGCCATATTACCTATTTTAGCAGCTTTTTCAGTGTCTCCACCAAGTCCTTGTAATAATGAAGCTGCAAATCCTGTAATAGTATTCATATACTCATTTGCAGACATTCCTGCTGCCTTATATGCATTATTTGCATACTCCATTACTTTATCACTACTGTTCTTAAATAATGTTTCAACCCCACCAGTCAATTGTTCATATTCAGCATATTGTTTTACCGACAAACCGGCCAAAGTCGCTACTGCAGTTGTAGCAGCAGCAACCATCCCAGCTACTGCTGTTGCACTAGTTTTAGCCATACTACCAATTTTGCTACTAAGACTTTTTATATCTTTTTCTGCACCTGAATTATCAACCGTAGTATCAATAATTATTTTCCCATCAGCCAAGTTGTTCACCTACTTTCTTTATAAAATAAAAAAAGCAGGCATTGGCTCACTACTCTATGGTGTGGCTCTAAGCTCTGTCTTTTGGATCTTCTAATTTAATTATCTTTTTGCATCTAGGGCATTTAATTTCACCTTTAACAAAATCAGCTTTTAAGAGTAGCTGATTGCAATTTGCACATCTTATATCTTTAATTCTCATCACCTCATTATCTATAAAAGCACTAATCTTAATTTAAGATAATTAGAATATTTACAACACTTTACTTAAATCCTCGCCACTTAATAAAGCTATAGTTATATCATCAAGTTTATTCTGCTCATCCTTAGAAATTGGTATTTCATATAACTTCTGCATCCGCCTATAATAAGCCTTTTGTTCTTTATCCTTAACTTTAGATAAATCCATGCTTCTATATCCCATAATCTTAACTATCATATTATCATCTTTAAGAGCCTTAAACATAGCCTTAAACTTCCACCAATGCAAATACTCTATATCTTGTAAATCGATATTATACTGGTCTAAAAACGCAGAATATATATAATTGTCATCATATTCAAAGCTGTAAATCTGAGTAACACCCTTACTTTTACCATTTCCTTTTGATGAAGATACATCCTTACCACATCTATAAAACCACAGCATTTGTTCTATAGCTTTTTTAATATTTTCAGGTATATCTGGATAATAAAGTTGTAATGCCATAAGAATTTTATCATCTTCCTCTATAGTTCCATCTTGCATTAATAATTCAAATAAAATAGAAGTACGAAAATCACTATTAATCTCGTACTCCTTATTATCAATGTTAACTGTAGTTGGAACTAAATCGACCAAAATATTCATTATTTCTTACTTCTTCTAGTAGCTCTATTAGGGGAGTATTTATTCATTAGCCTGTCAAGTTCTTTCTTTTGCTCATTCATTTTTAGAACAAATTCCTCTAAAGCCTTTATACAAACCATCAGATTAACTTTATTACCAAAAACTTTTTTATCTGTTCCTTCTCCAAACATAGTATTAAACACTTCGAATATCGCTGTACATAATGTCCTTATACCTTCAACATTATTCATCCCTTGAACTTCTTCTTTTACAAGTTGTAAATTATTCAACACTTCATCAAACTTTTCAGCAACTTCAAGATCATATATATCTAAATCCTCTAATTCAACTCCGTTAATTATCATTTAACGTTCCTCCATTTCTATTTTATAGTCCAACTACTTCCTAACGTTGCAGTCTTTAAAGCTCCATTATCTTTAAATGTAAATTTATCTAAATCAAAAGGAACTCCTTTAAATTTATCTTCACTATCATTGAACGTTATTCCTGGCACAGATATTTCAGCTATTGAACCAGTATTGGTATAACTTACATCAACGACCTTCTTAGTAAATCCTTCTTCAAATGTCTTTGTAGAAGTATCAAAAGTTCCTTCAATTGGATCACTTTGTCCTAAGAAAGTACCACTAATTCCTAATTCTCCATCATTATCATCAAAACTATCTACTGCAATAGCAACTTTAAATTTTCTAGCTCTAAATTTATTTTCTTCAGATGCTTTCTTATCTAAATCGACTATTATATACTCTGTTTCTGTATCAGCACCAGTTAATAACATCTCTCCAATATTTCTTATATACCCAATTGCTTTATCAGAAGCTATTTGATCTGTATTAAATGATGTTGACCACTCATAACCTGTAATACTTTGAGTAGCACTTACTTGATTTATATATCTTTTATTAGCAGTTTGAGCACTAGGACTTTCATTAAGTTCTGTAAAACCAGTTCCTAAAAGTTCAAACATATCATTTACTTTTAAATAATTAGCTTGTATACTTCTCTTTCTAATTCCCATTCTATCTTCCTCCTTTTTGAAAGTAATTAATTTTATACACCTAATTTATTAGCATTTTCTTTCACCTGTTCTTCTATATCACCTTTAATAATTTCAACTTCTTTACAATCTATCACTAAAGTTAAAACTGATAGTCCATCAGCTTTTTTATTTATAGAATAATCAAGGATACAATCTATTTTTTTATCATTTAAAAATAATTCTTCAATAGGTTTTATTCCCTCTGAGTAATCAACTATCTTTAATCTATTATGCTCCACTTAACTCCCTCCTTTTTTTCTTGAAAGTAAGTAATTCTCATTTGAATTTGATATCTAGCTTTATCAACATCTGTTTGAAATGCATAACCAGTAGTTAAACACTCTATTGTTCTACACTCTTTATCATTTAAATCAGGTAAATTGCCTTTTATATTTTCTTCTTCTATCCAATTTGCAAAATCCTCGTAAAATCCACTATTGGAAATATTATTTAATACATCTGGACCATATGACTCTCTACTAGCAAATATAAATTCAAACTGTCTTATGCTAGATCCATCTATATATTTTTTTATTATTGGATTACATGGAGTTTCTTCAATACTGTACATAGTTGATTCCTCACCAAGATAATCAACATTTACTTTTACTGCTCCATTAAATTCCTGCAGATAAGGGCATGTTCTTATAAATTTTCTAATACTATCTATAATCACTTAGCTCTACCTCCTACAAAATCAGCTATTGTTTTAACTACACTATTCCCTTTATCGGCCCAAGCTCTTTTATCCCATCTCTTACCTCTTAAACCTCCAAAGCTAGTACCTTGTTTACCATTTCCAGCATTCTTATAAAATTGTTCAGCTGCATATGGAGCGTTATATTCAATATTAGTAGGATTAACTTGAACCATCATATCCTTCAATCTACCAGTTAAGAAAGGTGTATAAGGATTCATAATTTTGTAGCATTCCTTAGTAAATCTAACTTGAGCTTTTCCATTCTTATTAAGATACCTCTTAAGTAATATCTTTTCTGTTTTATCCATTTCAATTCTTACAGTTGTAGCCATTACTTACACTCAACCTCCCAATGACCTGACCATTCCTGAACACCAAGAATATTAACAACATCATCAAAATTATTTTCCAAGTCAGTTATTGAGTTAGGTCTAATACCTGTAATCTCAAAATCACATTCACCTTTTACAATTATGTCATTAACACCAAAAGTAAAATAATTAGGTCTTTCTTCATTGGTTAACTTAGCAAACCTTTTAGGGCTAACATACCCTGGTATTTTATCAATAAAAATAAGAATGCTATCATCACGATTTAATCCTTTATCGCCAACAGTAGCATTCCTTTTACCTTGCCAATTAACTTCCCTTATAACAACTCTTTGATACCTATCAACATCATTTTCTTTATCATAATACTTATTATAAAGAGTGATATCAGCATTCTTAAATAATACACCCACAATATCACCCCATTAACTTAACAAATGGAGCTGGTAATAAGTCTTTAATATCATCAGTTATGGTCCATTTTCCTTCATCAGAGAAAGTCATGCTTTGACCACCCTCACTAAATGATTTAACTCCTGGCATTACTTTATAACTTTCAGCTTTGTCAACTAATACCTGAACAGCTATTCCATAATTGGATAAAACATATTCTTTAGTCCACTTAGGATTACCAGTAACATTTAAATAACCTTTAATCTTTTCTATTGCAATATCCTCATTAGAGTACATTTAACCCCTCCTTAATAGAAAATAAAAGAGAGTAACTAAGTACTCTCCATTTATGATTCATTCATAAGCCCTTTGGCTTTTAAATCTGCAATTAAATTATTAAATGCTGTTACTACTACTGCAACTTCTGCCCCACCATCTAACGCATCTACTTTATTTAATTTATTAATTACAGCATCTGCTCCTTTAGGTCCAGGATCTCCCTTTTCTCCAGGTGTACCTGGTTCACCTTTAGGACCTGGAGTAAGTTCTATGTTTGCAATCCCTTCTTCTATATGATCTAATTTTGCTTTTGTTATTGTTTCACCATCAACCCATGTTTGCTTTTCGTATGCTGCCATCCTTCATTACTCCTTTCCTACTTTTGCCTTACCAACTTTGGCTTTTCCTACCCTAGATGTCTCTAGGGCTTGATTAGGGTAAATTTATGGTTCCTATTCCTAATTCTTCTCCATGAGGTAATGTTGGTAATGCAGTAGCAACAGCTTTAGTAAATTCTCCAACGGGATCTATAGATGTATAAGTTCCAACGAAAATCTTATTATCTAACATAGAAGCTTCTTCCATCTTTCCATCACCAATAAGTTTAACTTCTTCAGCTGTTAAACCATAAATAGTCTCCCCTAATGTTTCATCTCCAAACATAGATATTACATTTTCAGGGAAATATCTAGCAGTAGTATATCCTTTAGTAGTTTCTTTCTTGTATTTTCCTTCATAAACCACTATTTGAGGTAAATCTAATTGAGCTAATAGCTCATTTAATGCAGCTAAAGTAACAATCTTGTCTGAGTTAACTCCATAAATAGCTTTTCTTACACTTGCACAATTGCAAATAGTTTTAACAACTTTTCTAGAAGTTAATGCTCTTGTTGGTCTTGAACCACTTTCATTTTCAACTGCATCAGCTAATGTTGCTAAATCATCTAGTGGAGTATCACTTTCAGGTGCTTGCCATGTAAATGCCTTTTTGTTTCCATTTGGAACTTTATAATCCATAGTTACTTTAATCTTATTTTCATTAATAGCAATTTTACCAGTAGATAATAACTCCATTCTCATAGCTTCAACTCTAACTCTAACTGAATCTGTCATCTTTTCAGCATCATTGTAAAGTAAAGATAATACAAAAGCTAATTCTGAGTCTGTTCTTGGATTATTTATCTTAATAATTTCTTTTTCTGCAATTTTAATCTTTCTCTTAATAAGAGCTAGGCTTGCAACACCTTTTTCAATCGCTTCTCTTGAAGCTAACTGAGTTTCTGTATCAAAAGCATGCACTTCTGCACTTACAGGAAGTCCCCCTGTTCCTAAGATCATGTCAAATTCAATATCTTGAATTTTACGCTCTGGGAAAAGTGATTCCCCTAACATTGGAGTAACTTTTCTTTCTTTAAAATAATTAACTAATTCATTTGTATTAAAAACTTCTTCTAATCTTGCCATGTATTATTCACCTTCCTATCTAAATTTTATATTTGGTACTTTTGCTTTAGCAGCAGTTTTAGCACCTTCGTCAAAACCATCAAATACTCTATCTTCTCTTAAGTAACCTTCAACAATTATTGAAGCTGGAGCATCTCCATTTGTTACATCTACTGTTTTATAAAGAATCCCTATTGGATTACCTTCAAAACTTGATCCACTTGGTTTTACAACTGCACCTGTAGCATCAATGAAAGAACCAGCTTTTACATACTTTCTTCCATTCTCATCAGCTTGAGTAACATTTGAAGCTAATACAGTTCCTGAAAAAGTAACTAAATTCTTTTCAGTAACTAAAATCTCCATATCATTTTCATAATTTGATCTTTTAAAATACATAAAATTTCCTCCTTATTTATCACCCCAAGGATTACTTGGAGCACTTGATCTTGAATTGTTTTGAGCTGCAATAGAAGCCCCAATACTAATTGGTTTTCCATCTGATCCATTACCAGGTACATAACTAGACTGTTTCATTTTTTCAGTAACTATTGCCTCAAGTCCTTTTGACCAATCTTCAGCTATAGAGTCTATGACTTCCTTAGTCTTATCAAAATCTTCACCTAAGCACTTCTCAACTACACTAGCTGGCAGCTTCTTATCCTTTGCATATTTCATAGCTTCAGCTAAAAGGTCTTTTCTTGCATTAGCTGCTTTTTCATCAGCTAGTTGTTTCTCTAAATCAGCTAACTTCTTAGCCATAGGATCAGTAACTAAATCTGGATACTTTTCCTTAATAAAAGGTTCAAGCTCCTTCTCTAAATTATTCTCCTTCCAAGTCTTTAAAGCTTTATTGTGATATTTATCATTTTCACTCTCCATATAAGCTTTAAAGTCTTTATCATTTTTCATTTTTTCCTTAAAGGCCTCTAAGGTAAGTCCACTTTCTTTTAGTGACTTAGCTAAATCACTATCTTTTACTAATTCATCAATATCTTGATCATCAGTAGCTTTTTCAATTAGTTTTAATAAATCTTTCTTTAACATATATCCTCCTTATCCCACAAACCTCTCTATGAGCCTTGTGACACAAAATTATTTAACTTAGTCAGTATTTATATCCCCTTGTACAAGAAAGCTTCCACAAGACGATTACAGGCATAATAAAAAGCCTTAGTTTCCTAAGACTTAATTATCTTTCAACTTTGTAGTTTTCCCATTTCTTATAGGCATCTACATACATTTCCTTTTTATCGCCATTGTATGTACACTCATAATACATTCCATCAAATAGAATAGTGCTAAGTAAGGCTTTATTATTTTGAAGTGTTTTGCAACTCCATACCATAAATACATCATCTGTAGTAATTTCCTTCTTATCTGTCTTATCTAAATGTTTATTAGTATAATTACATACCTCTTGTTTACACCATTCTAAAAATTCTTTTTCATTCATCGTTTACGTTTCCTCCTTAATTTTAGGCATAATAAAAGCACCTACCATTTAACTTAGTAAGTGCTTTTATAAAACCTTTTTTAATACTTCTTTATACAATTCTCTTAATGTCACATCTTTAAGCTCTAAATCTAATTCATCATCTTTATAATCTAAAGGTCCAACATCAGGTAAACATTCTTCTTTGTCTATGTTTTTATAAACCTTTTTTAAATCTAATATCTCAATACTAGCTAAATCATCAGTTTCTCCTACATAATGAAGAAGAACCTCATAATCTGGTGTTTCATATCCATCAGTAGTTATATTGTTACAATCATTTATAAAACAACATTTAGATATAATTTCATCATTTATTTCATTTAAACTCAATGATTTTACTACTTTCGCCATAACAACACCTTCTTTTTTATATTATTATTTAAATACCTTTTATTAGGGTAATATGCTGTAATTATATCACTATTAACTATCACTATCAAATCTTTTCCTTTTATATTTTTAATATATACATTTTTACCAAATGATAGTCTTATCTCATCTGGATTTTTTAAACTTTCTACTATTTCATCTATATTAGATGGGTTTAAAAATTCCTTATGGTCCTCTAAGATATGCCAGTATTGATCTATACTTTTTCTACTTTTATTTATAACTTCTATAGGTGTTACTATTTCTTTTTTTATAGCTTTTTTCCAATACTTCATTCCATTTTTAGCTTCGTTTTCATCCAAAATACCTGAATTAATTTGTGATCTTAATATCCCCCAATTACTTTTCTTAGCAAACAATTGTAAACTTATCACTAAATGTTTTTCATCATCTTCCTGGACATAAAAGCATTGACAATTTGGATGCCTAGGTAAACTCGGCCTATTAGAATCATCAACATTAAATACCTTATTATGATCACTCATACATTTATCACAAGTATTACACAAACAAGCATTATACCTAACTTTTTTAATTCCATATTCCTTGAAATAATTTTCTGTAACTTTACTTTCTATTCTAGCTATCTCTGTATCAACTAATCTTTTCACATTATACTTATTAACATCAAATTGTTTTTCAATATGAGACTTAATTTGATTTGCATTTATTTTACCATTGAGAAAATCCTTAATCTCCTTATGAAGCATTTTGGAAATATCATTACCATTATTCCAAACTCTATCTGAGAATTTTAACCCTCTATAGTGTTCATTAACTAACTTTTCAATAAACCTTTTATTATCCTTTAATCCATAATATTTAAGATTCTTCTCTGCTGCATCAATTAATATATTATTAATGGTTTCAGTAGAGTTCTTAATCTCAGCACCAAACATGCTTAAAATCAATTTGGATAGTTTATTGTAACAACTATCTTTTTCTTTTTTATTTAGACTCAACACATTATCAATAATAGTGTAAGTAAGCAAAATCATAGCTATCTCTTTTAAAATATCTTCCTTATTTTCTTCCTGCTCCCTGTATACTTCCTTTAAATCTTCTTCAGATGACTTATAAATATCTTCTAAAAATTTCTCTCTATCCATTATTCATCACCATGTTCTAAATCAGGAATACTTTTCATTTCTTCTTGATTTTCTTCATCAACCTTTTTTCCTTCAGTAACTTTATTATTTATAAAACTAAACAATCCCCTAGCAGTATCCTTTGAAATAATTCCATCTGGGGTTTGATTTAACATTTGTGCTGTTGCTAAATCATCACTAGGTATATTAGGAGTATATAAGAACTTAACATCTTTATAATCAAATTTCTTATTCTTTTTTATATCTAAATACTTAAATAGAAATCTAATTCTATTTTTAACCATGTTTTTATGTGCTTTTATTTCAAGTGAACACTTATTTTCTAATACGATCAATCTAGATCTTAAAGCTATACCACTTAAGTTGCTTTGTAATTTCTCATTATGATTAATGTGACATGCAAGTTGATACATTACATCCTCATATCTGTCTAACGTATTTTGAATAAATGTATCATTAACATTTTTAATCAACCATGCTGCATCACTATTTTTATTTTTTAATTGAATTATTCCCAATTTCTTCATTTCAGGAATTTTTTCTGGATCAACTGATGCATTTTTGAATAGTAAATAAGCATTTCTAAAGTCACTTATTTCATTACCAATATCAGAAAGATTAGTTTCAAAAGCATCTTGAAGTCCTTTTAAATCTTTATAAAGGCTATCATCAACACCTTCTTCTGTTAAATCTCCAATAGTAACTGGCACTTCTCCAAAAATATTTTCAGTAGGCTGTGTTATTTCATTAAATTTACTATCAAAGTGATATATCTTATCAGATGTATAAACATCTATATAAGAAATTGTATTTTCAAAATCATTTTTAAAAGCATGAATAAAAAATAGAACTTTTCCTGATACACTATCAAAATAAGCATAGCCATCAGTTGGTTTTATAATCTTACTACAAAAATCCGCATTATCATCTATGTAATATATTTCATAAACCTTTGTGAAAATCAGTAAATATTTCATTAAATCAGAGTCATGTAATTCATTCCAATGAGCTGTATAGTATTCAATATTCTCAACAATTTCATCATTATCACTTCTAGACTCATAAGTAATATCATTTCCAACTGTATAGGCAACTTCTTCTCTTATAAACTTTTTAATATAATTGGTATTTATCTTAAGATTAGACCTTTCAGTAACAAATAAATACTTCCTTATAGCATCTGTATCCCCCCTATAATAGCGATACATCTTCAAGTAAATATTTCTAAAAACACGATATGATCCATACGCTTTCTTTACTAATTTAAGATGTTCTGGATTACTTAAATCTAATCCTATTTCTTTCTTAAATAACTTTTTTATTAATTCACTTATTTTCAACCTTCACACCTCCTACAAACCAAATAATCTTCTATCCAATAATTGAATTTGTATACTTCCTTCAATAGTATCTATCTTCAACCAAAATTCAGCAGATACGTCAGCAGCATCATCATGTACTGTGAATTTTTGTCCAGCAAACTCCATAAGTTGATTTGTAAATTCTTCATCTTCTTCAGCAAAAATAAAAGTACCATTATTTACGTATGGTACTATCGTTGAAATCTTATCATCCTTATTTTTTCTTTGCATTTCATTAATTATAGTTATATCTCTAAACTTCAGAATTGGATGCTCCTTAATTGCTTTTTCTAACTGGTTTGCATCAGCACCATTAAAGGTGTTCTTTTCAATATTTACATGAGTAATATCTTCATACTCAAGCAAATAATCAACCATCTTCTGAATATATTTATCAAACTCTTTCCTAGCATTTATTTTTTCTAACTTCGCTTTTCTAGCATACTTATTACCATTACTAGATTCAGAACCAACTAAAAATGCACAATAGTCATTGTTTGCACCACCACTTGCAGCAGGATCCACACAAAGCATAGTTTTAATAAAGTCATGAGTTTCTATAGTTTCTCTCGGTTCAGTACTCAACCTCTTAAAGTATTTTTCACCTATGGAATCGACATCCCCTTGAACCTCTTGTTTAAAACTATTTGGATTTTCATAGTAATCTAACGCAAGTTCTAAGCAATCCCAAAATTCACTCCATAGAGTTTTAAATTGCATTTCCTTTTCATGCTCATAATAAAACTCTTTAGCATCTTCAAGTCTATCTTCATTTTTAAAGTTAAAAAGTATATCTCTAAATTCTTTCCATAGTCCAGTTGAAAAATAATGATCCAATCCATTAACTTTTTCACCCTTTTCATTGATAAAATCATCTATAAATACACCTTTATATTTCTTAAATTTCCAAGTTGCTGATTTCAATAGCCTACTATAGAAACATTCTTTATGTTGCTGGGTTCCCCAAGCCATAAGAACGGTACCTTTTTTAACAATCTTACCATTTCTTTTAACTGGTCTTTGCTTTGCAAACTTAACGTCATCTGAGTATCTTTTCCACTTTTTTTGTCTAGCTTCTTCTGTTCTAACATCATCTTCAGATTGATAATCATCAAGAATGATTAAATCAGGTCTAGTATTTCTATATTTTCTACCTCTCATTGGAGAAGTAGAAGAAATTGCTTCAACAAATGTTCTATTAGTAAACTCTAATTGAGTTGCATTACACTTATAATCCTTATTTGCATCATCAAGCAACTTTCCAAATGCATCTTCAATGTATTTATTTTCTATGACATTATCTTTTATATCCTTAATGAACTTTTCAGCAGTAGATCCTATATCAGAACAAATCAAAACATAAGTTTTATGTTTATAAGCCATACTCCAAATACTAGGTCCTAAAGTACCAAATGCACTTTTTCCAGTACCTCTTGAAACTACTCTGCCTAATTGTTCTGGCCCATCACCAATAATAGAATCCTGGATATCCCTCCAAAGTTCATGATGTACTTCAGCTAGTGGAGCTGCAGTATTGTCTTCCTTTGGTAAATATATATCCTGTAAAAAATACAAACAAAAAAACTCTAGAGAAATCTGTCCTAATTGCCATGCTAATCCATGGAATCCAAACAAATTCTTAGAGTTTTCAAGTATACGATTTTCTGTTAATTCCTCAGCCTTAGCTTCTGAAATACCTATATCAGTATAGGATTTTTTCAAATAGTGATAAAGCAACCACTTGTTTCTTGCTTCATCACTTGGGAACTCAAATGGTATATTCAAGCTTTATCACTCCTCTTTTTTATAAATTTATCGCAAAATTTTTGAGTTCTATTTCTAAATCTTTTACATATTGATGTTTTAATAATTTACACACATCATGATTATTATAACTTATTTGATTAACATATTCTAAGGAATCATATTTCCCATTTTCCTCATTTTTCAATGTTACTGTAAGGATAACTTGATTCTTAAAATTTCTAAGTATTTTTAATAATCTATTTTCTTTTTCTGTAGATAACTCACCATCACGATAACAATCTATTATTATTGGATAATTATGTTTTAGTACTTGTGCAAATGCACACATTTTAGCGATATAATACTCATTCCCCTCACTTCCTGAATACACTACACCTCGCTGTGAAAAAAGACCTTCAAATTTCAAATTACCTTTCGGATCTATGCTTTTGTATACTTCATACATTTTATTAGTTAATTCATTATTTAATATATTTTTCTGGTTTTTAATTTCTTCTACATCATTTTCATTTATTTCCAGAGACTTCATCAACTCATTAATTTCTTTATCAATTGATACAATACGTTCATCTGCGTTTGAAGCACTACTTATATCATTTTTCATAAATAAAATCATTTCTAGACTTATATCATCTATTGCTAATATTTTTTTTAATTCTAACTGTTTTTTATTAATATCTAGTGTAATATCTTCTATTTCTTCAGCATATAAATCTATTTTTTCCTTAATTGAATTTATTATTTGTCTTCTGATTTCCACACTTGATATATCAAATGTACAATTATTATCTTTTGATGTATACCCAATATTAGTTGAACTACACTCAAGACAGTGTAACTCTCCGACTTTTAAAGTTTGATTTAATGAATTTAACTCTTTTAGGGTTATTTCATTTTTTGTTTTCCTAGCAATAGATTTATTTCTACTTTTAGTTAGTTCAACTATAGTATTTTTTAGTTCTTCCATTTTAGTTAGCAGTTTTTCTAATTGTTCTCGATCTGTTGACATATTGACTAACCGTGATACATCAGTTTTTGATTTTAATATTTTATTTTCTTTTTTTAATAATTTTTTTTCTTCTTTCAAAGCAAAAATCTTGTTATTTATTTCATCTTTATTGATATCATTTTCTAAAAATAAAGGAATTCCATAATAACTATAAATCATATTAATAAAATCCTGTTTATTATAATATCCATTATTAAAAATATTTGATGTATTTTTTTTATCTTGACCAACAAAAAATATTTGAAAAAATAAGACAGGATCAACAATTTTCTTCCTTTTATCTTTTATAATTATAGGTAATGAAAAAATATTTTTATCAAAAAATCTCTTAAACTCTGTTAAAGAATCCTGTATATATAAATTTCCACCTTTTACAACCACAAATGTGTCTTTTTTTCTACATATCTTTATATCTTCTCCATCTATTTCGAATTCTACTATATGATAGTATTGTTGAAAAGGAAATGATGAAGGAAATATTGGATCATTTCCCATTGCATATAGCATTGACTGTATTACAATAGTTTTACCTTTGTTATTGTCATCACTAAATATAATATTTATACCATCATTAAACCTATTCTCAATAAATGCTTCATCCTTATTGCCTACAATTACTTTCTTAATCTGCATACATACCATCCTTTACAATTGCCATGAAATACTTTACTGATACTACATCTAACAAGTCCATTCTATTTAATATTCTCCTATCAAGATTCCTATACAATATGTCTATTGTTTCATTAGGATTTTTTGATAACACTTCATAAATATTACTAAAAAATTTCCAAAAATTATCTGCATTATTCTTATCAAATAGCATTTTTGCAATACTCAATTGACAATCTTCTAACTTATCTTTTTTAATTTCTTGAGGAAATTTAGAATATATATCTATAAAAGAATGTGGAACTCCTTTTTGCATAATATTATTATTTACTAATCTACTTAAAACCATCATTCTAATTTCATTTACATTTAAATGTCGATTATAATATAAAAACTCATCTGTAGTTCTTATAGTTACACCTTCAATATTCCCATTATTTTTCTTAGCTGATTGAGCGTCTCTTATTTGATTAAATATTTGTTCTAAAACAATATCGTCTGGAATAATAATAGGATTCACTTCAATAATACTCTTTACATATTCACACTTGGTTTTATCATCGACCACAAAACTAACTTTACTTAAAAAATCTTCTATTGATTTATCAGTTATCTTACTTTCATCTATATATCCTTTTTTCCTACTTTCTTCAACTAAACCCTCTTTAATTTTTTCAATCGCCTTAGCTTTAATATTGTCAATACCAAAAATGGTTATTTTATTATCAATTCTAACTGAGTTTGAAACTCCACCTAAAAATATAATGTATGATTCAAAATTTATTTCTGAAATATAATTTTTTAGTAGTGTTACTAATTCCTTTCCAAGTTGTTTGGGAGAAGTATTTTTATTTCCTTTAGATTGGACATCCCATAATTTATCTGAAAACCTATCTACACCTGTTAAATCATTAAAAAAATCTACAACAAAATAATATACTTCTTTGCAATCTTTTGAAAAATTCATTAAATACAATAATGCTTTAGTTTCATACTCAGCTCCACTAGCTGTTGTCTTTTCCGATGATTGTATTTTATATTCCACAGTATCCCCCTATATATTATATATAATTATTAAATTAAATATATCTTAATATACATAATTATAGGTTAATATACTTTTTTTTACAATAATCTACTTTAAAGAATTCCTAATTCTTTATCAAGCTTAAACAAGTGCGCTATGTGGATTTTTTATATTTTTTAGACTTTATTACTTCTCTAAGATAATTAGACTCATATTCTTGGATAAATTTCTTACATCCACAATGAGCACATGCAATATATCTATTTGATTTTAATGTTCTTTGAACTTCCTCATTCAACAAAATAGTTGTCCTACCACAACCTCTGCATATATATGATTTATAAATACTCTGCATCTACTCACCTTCTTTCTAAAATAAATAGAACCCTCAATTATGAGAGTTCTTAAATATCAGAAAATGCTTTTACAATTTCATCTTCATCGGAATCTAAATTATATTCAACCTTATTAATAAGATCATTTAAATACTTTTTCAATTTAATAATATTTGTTGATAAATACCCATCCATCTTAGCCCCACTATTTTCATAGTATCTTCCATTTTCAAGGTTCTGAAGTATATATCGTATTTCTTCAATTTCTCTAGAGTATCTATCTTTTACATCCACTACCTTTTCTCTAACCATTTAATCACCTCCTTCTATAGAAATAATTCTACAGAATTTGGAAATATCCTCTATTTAAATATATCAAATATACTAAAAGTTGTCTTTTTATAAACTTTATTATAAACAGCTTTCTTAGGATCTTTTAACCATCCAGTACCTTTCTTTCCATAGCCAGGTATCACAGCTTTCTTAACTGCTCTTTTTGCTTTACCAGTAGTTCTTGCTTTTATACTTTTCTTTAGTGAAGGTTTCCTCATCCCTATTTTCATAACAAACACCCTCTTAAAATCTGTATTAGCCTTATACAGCCTCTTTATTTTTAACTAATAACTTATTAGTCTATGTAAATTCTAACACCTTCACAAGCCTAATACACTATTTATTTTCATATTGCTTAATCAACTTATAGAAAGATGTCTTTTTCATACTGGTTAATTCCATAGCTTTTACAGCTGTAATTTTTCCATCCTTCAATTTCGTATAAACCTCTTCCCAATTATCAGGATAAGATATTGTTGGCCTTCCAAATTTTTTACCTTTGGATTTAGCTGCTGCAATTCCCTCAGCCTGTCTTTGTTTTATCTTAAGTCTTTCTTTCTCAGCCATATAACTAAGTAACTCAAATACTATATTAGATATTAAAGTTTTTTCTAAATCAGATTTCCCAACAGTATTGAGTATTGGAGTATCTATAACAACTATGCTTATTCCTTTTCTCTCAAGAAACTGCCATTCTTCCTTAATCATAGTCATATCTCTACCAAGTCTATCGAGTTCTTTAATTATTAATGTATCACCAGAACGTAATAAACTATTCTTTAATGTTTGATAACCTTCTCTACTAAAGTCTTTACCAGATTGTTTATCAGTTATTATATCTCTTTCTTGAATTTCAATATTGTTATCTTCACAATATTTAAGAACACTTTCTCTTTGTCTATCAAGATTCTGGTCTTTAGTAGAAACTCGTAAATAAGCAAAAGTTTTATTCATCACAAACACCTCGGTTTTTCAAAAGTATTATAGAAATTGTGGAGCTGGTCAACGGGGTAATAGAGCATACCCTTTTTAGAAGGTACCCCTACAGCTCTTATCTATAAATACATTATAAGCCTATCGTTCGTAAAAGTAAATATATTTTAACGAACGTTTGTAAAGTATTTTTAATACTTATTCGAACCAAAATTTAGTAATGTTATCTTAGTTTGTAATACTCTACCATTACGAACTACTTAACAACAGTTAAATTCTTGATATCTTCAAGCTCCTTCTTTAATTGGTTACTATCTTTATTATTATTATTATCACCAGGATCACTATTATCTTCCTTAGCAGCAGTAGGAACACCAAGAGATCTGTCTAATAGATACTTAATAGCGTTATATTTAACACGTTGGTCAGTACTTTCTTTAGCTAATTTAAGCATTTCGTCAGCTAAATAATCAACCTTACCAGTAATTTTGTCATTAGCAGACTTTCTAAGCTGTGCTCTTCGTGACTCTAGCTCAGCCTTAAATTCTTCATTCTTTAACCATCTATACAACTGAGATCTATATATTCCTGTTTCTTTAGCAATCTCAGTCATCTTGTGCCCTTCAAGCATTAAATCTATTACATTACTTTGCATTTCACTAACATTACTCATATATAAACCTCCTTAAATAAAAATGAGACACCTTTTTTAGATGTCTCTGTCTTTGATATTTTTCTATATTACTATTATATAATGTCATAATACATCTATGTTAAACTCTCATTAATCACATATGAATTAATCTTGAATGTAGTCTTAATCACTTATTAATAATGGTATTAATTTATTAATTACCTTATTCTTATAATCACATGATGTTTGCTCAGTGACACTAAATATACTAGCAATATATTTATTTGCTTTTTTATTAAAGTATCTTTCTCTAATTAATAGCTGTTCATCTTCTAATAATGATTCATAAGCATCACCTATATTAGCAACTTCTATTTCTTTTAATCTAATCTTATTTTTAATTCTTTGGATCTTCTCTGCTCTCTTAATAACTTCATTCTCTACATCAGAATTAAATTTATTAGTTGAACCTGTCTTCTCTTCATATCCTATAGCTCCAGTTCCTCTATAATCATTTTCTAATATTTCTAAATCTCTTTTTAATATTTTTATTTCAGCAACTGTGTTTTTATAGTTATAAAGCATTGCTTCTACTCTTTTAAATTTATCATTTGTACTCATAAAATCCTCCTTAATCGTTGGTATTAGACTTAATTAAGTAAGGGTACTAAGATACTAAGATGAGTACTAAGATAAAAAATACATCTTAGTACCCCTTCAAAGTGTTTATTTAACTTACTTTATAAGTGTTTTTTCATTCAAAAAAGGTACTAAGATATATATATATTTCTTTATATATATAAATAACTTTTTTTGAGAAGTAGTAATTTTATAATAAAGAAGTTAAATTTATCTTAGTCATCTTAGTCCTATATATTCTAAACCGTTGCTATTACTGCGTTTGTATGGGACTAAGATGTTATAAAAGTATCTTAGTCCATCTTAGTACTATCTTAGTTTAATTAAATTCCAAAGCCACCATTAGCAATATCTAATTGACTTTCTAGATATCTTAATTTTTCTTTTGTCATTTTAATATCTTCTTGGATTTTTGCTTTTAAGCTTTCTATAGCATCTTCTTCTGTTAATCCACAGCATGTGTTATACATTGATTCCTTTTTAATAATATGAGTGAATTCTTCCAAATCTATTGTATAAGTAGTTTCTGTCTCATCAATAATTTCATATGAATTAACCTTAAGTTCTATTGGAGTTGTGCTTGCAATGTACATTTTCATTTTTATTCCCCCTTTATAAATATTGAAATTCTTTTACCATTTACTTTTGATTGTTTTGTAATATACCCATGCTTACAAATTTCTCTACTAAAAGCTATACGTGATAAATGTTTCAACCCATTCTCACTGCAATATGTTTGATATTGAAGATATACATCTTTAGTTGATTCATTTTCAATTTTTCCTTCCTCTAAAAATCCTAGTATTGGATTATTACGTTTTTCGTAATCTTCCCAAGCATCATTAACTGATTTAGGTGTTGTAAATTCCCTATTATATAAAATTCTATCTAATCCTTCTAATGCTATTTTTAATAAATATTCTAATGACTCTGATGATAAAAGCTTGTCTACTATAAATGGATCATAATCAGGATCTGATTTACTAAACTTAGCATTGAAAGGGATGAATATGATACGACGTTTAAGTCCATCGCTCAGATCATTGATTCTAGGAATTTCATTACATGAGAAAATTAGTTTTGAATAGTTCTCAAAATCAAAAGGATCTTTACCCTTTCTTTCTACATTAACTGTTTCTCCAGTAACTAATTTTTTAAAGGTACTATTATCTTCAATATAACCATTGCTAATATCATCACCTATATTGGCCAACTTACCTTCTAATTGGAATGTACGGAAACGATCATTCAATTCATTCAGAGCCACACTTGAAATATTCTCTTTACCAATGAGTCTTTTGATTACATCCAGTAAAGTAGATTTACCATTAGCACCTGAACCAGTTAAAATAAAGCATTTTCCAAGCTCATTCCTTCTAAATAATATATAACCAATCATTTCTTCTATAAGCATTCTAAGTTGTTTATCATCACATGATATTTTATTTAATGTCTTGTCCATAATTTCTGAATACGCAGTTGGATTATAATTAATTGGCACCTTATTTTTAATCTTATAATCAGAACTAAATTCTAATAACTGTTTTGTTTCCAAGTTTAATACTCCATTGTTTAAAGATATCAATGTTGGAGTTTCCATTCTTACTTCTTCAGATTTAAGTTCCAGGTACCTCATTACTTCCAATCTTGGAGTCCTTGTTGAATTGACAATGTACTGAAGCATAATTCTTTCAATCTCATCTGTTTCAGATGTATAATAACCTTGCTTATATACATGAAGATTATCATTTATTTTTACAACATTATGTTCTCTAATTAAATAAGTAGCTAGTTTTTCATACTGTAGCTTTCCTTTAATGTAAAAAGACTCCTTAAGAAAGGCCTTATCTCTTAATATAACTTCTAATTCTTTATCACTAACTGGTTCCTTAAGTATAAATTGATTAATTACTTTTATTACTTCTCTTATCTCATTCTTAGTAAGTGATTGCTGCTGAAGAGTTAAAATATAAGCAAATAACGTATCATTTCTTCCGTCACCTTCCTGGAGTTTAGAGAAATCTGTAGAAAATCTTTTACTCAATGGAATTAACCATACAGGAAGCTTGTCTAGTGAATCAGTTGAATAAATAACTTTACGAGTTTTACCATTTAACCTTATCGGAGTTACTACATTTTGATGTGGATACTTAGTTTCTGTTTTTATTCCTAATGGAGTATAATAATGCTGCTTATTTGACTTAATATTAGTGTTAGCAAAGTGAAAATGCATACCACTCGATGTTTGGATAATTATACAGTTAGTATTTAATTTTTCAATTATTTTCTTTACTTTAAGAGCTTTATCCATATCATCAATATCAACCATAATGGTGCTTGGTTTAAGTGTAGCTCCATAGTCCTTCTGGGTTTTTATTTCTTCGTAAGGAATTGAATTTTCTTCTGATACAGACTGAACATTTGGTTTTTTAGTTCCAGTAATTAAAGGATAATAATGTTCAAATATTAAGTCATATACCTTTTTATCATTAGTTTTTTTCATGATTTACCTCCCTATTCTTTAATTACTATTTTATCACTTTTATAGTATAATTAGGATTATAAAAGTGAGGTGATTTTAAATGCGTTTAGATAATGATTGTATTAGGGATATAATGTTATATATTGAAGATCATACTGACTATGAAAAGTCTCGTACGGATGTAGATACTTTGTGTAACTTCTTTGAAGATAAATATGATTTAAATAAAATCTACTACCATCTATCTAAGCTAAATGAAGCTGGATTAGTTCCAGTAACTTTTGGTGGAAATAGACCGATAATTACTAGAGCTCTTACATGGGAAGGTCATCAATATTTAGATAACATTCGTGAAGATCATATTTGGAAAGCCGTGAAAGAAAAAGCTAATACAGTTGGATCTGTTTCTTTACAAGTAATGATTCCACTAGCAACAGCTATAATTCAACAGAAATTAGGTCTAAGTTAAAGGGAGAGCTTGTCTCCCTTTCTTAGTTATTATCTCTATAAAGTTGGTTAACTTCACATTCTAATAACACTTTTAATTTCTTAGCTCTTCTTAGCATACTTCTCATTAATTATTCCTGCTGTTTAGATGTCCTATTTTTATGAAAGAGTTCCACGCTATCTTCATTTAAATCGTTTATCAATTTTTCTATTTGCTTCATTTAAATTATCCTTTCTTAGAATTGCGAATAAAAAATACCGCATATTCATTTTGAATAATACGGTACTGTTATTAATTTAATATTTAATTTTATCTTCGTAATACTTTAAAACAAAGCCTTGAATTAATACAGATTAAAATAGCTTAATAGAAGTCTCAATAGATTTGAACATACATAAATCATCGCAAATATTTTTGCCTTTGCATAGTTTTTATTTTTTAAACCAATCAAAAAACAAACAATCATTGCAATAAATGAAACTAGGATAACAATAGCAAGTGAGTATCTAAATAGCTCTTGAATACTAACAGTCATTTTATTATAGCCCCCTTATTCAACTATATGTAAATCATACTATTACAAATTCATTATAACATATTTTGTAAATACCGTACTATTCAATTTTCAAAGATCACTTAGTTCGCACTTTCTACATAGTCTTAATTACTCATTATAAAATTTAACTACTGTCAATCTTTTTGAATTAGCTGGCCAATGCATATAAGAACCTCCACTTTCATCCATTAGCCTAGCCTCAATTTTATTATCATGTCCTAAAATTAAGCTTGTAACAATATGTTTATCAGTTTCTTCACCATCAAATATTACAACTGCACCTGGAATAATTCCTTTATTAATTGCTTTATGCATCTGATTAATTACATTCTCTTTTACACTTTGCTCTAAGAAACTTAATTGCTCATCTATTTTAATCACCTTCTTCAGCCTTTCTTGTAATTACGACTTACCAATTACCGAACCATATGGTTATACAAGTCATTAACGCATTACAAATATATAAAATTAAACATATAACTATTAAAATTATAGATATTACTTCTATACCGACTATTAAGTCATTAAGCTTACTCTCATTATTTATGAGTATTAGTGGAATTAAACCAAATAAAAATGTAAATACCGATAATCCTAATAAAATTTCTATATAATGCATAATTCTATTCCTCCAATTCCTTAAATATAAAACCTCGTTGCTCTAATTTCTTGTAATGCTTATACTGATCCATGCAAATAACTTTAATTGGAATATTACGCATATCTAAACAATTCAATTTAGTTTGTATTGAATCATGAAACTCTTCTATTGCATTATCTAAATCATTCTTCAATACAGCTCTTTGAAATTCATCATCTTCCTCCTTACATTTATTAAGTTCATGAAACAGTGTAGGTTGTCCAATTTTAGATTTCTTAAAGTCTATTGGATTCAATGTAATTGAATTTTTGTATACTTTATTAATTGATTTAAAGAAATTTATGTATAAAGCTATAGCTAACAAATATACACCAATAATTAATACAACCATCATTTCACTACCACCTCCTTAATAAACGCTCTAAGCTCTTTAACTTTATTTACTACAGTTTTAAAATCTTCTATTCCAGTACCATTAATCTCTTTATCAACTATACTATTTAAAGCTTGTTCAACTGTAGCATGAAAGCTTATAGGCCTCCACTGTGGTATTCCTGCTTTTTTACCTTTTTGAGGAATAAATTTCTCCCTAACTATAACATTTAATTCATCCGCTTTAACTTCGTATTTATCACTTATTTTCATCTTTGGTTACACCTCTCCTACAAAATCTTTAATTCTCTTCTTAGCTGTATCTATATACCATTGTTTATCTAGTTTACGGGGAACTTTAATTCCTTTTATATCTCCATTTTCTATAAAGCACCTTTCAGGAGTTCCCCCTATTTTATCCTTTGTATCTTTATATTTTTTAAGCTTATATACTCCAGGATCTCTTCGAGATCTTGAAGCAAATACCCTTAATATATTTTCATTAAGTACCTGGTCACCATATAAGCTAAATTTATATTTACTAGATACTTTAACTACTTTCTGAAATTCTATTAAGTCATTACAATTATTTATAGTTTCTTCTACTGGTATTCCACTAATAAAATATTCCATTAGTGCCTTATTAACTATTGGTAAATCATAATCTAAGGAATTTAATGATTTAACATAGGCGCCTTTAGATTTTATTTTTCCATTATCCATAACTATGATGTAGTTATTAACATCTTTCTGAATTACTTTCTTTATTAAATCATGCTCCAATCCCATTCTTGTTCTAGTTTCCCATTCCTTACATACATCTTTATAAATATCTATAGTTTCCTCATTGGGTAGCTTAAACATAACACCATCTGTATTGGATTGTATTAATTTTGCACCTGGTATTTTATCTGTTACATGTTCAATTAAGTCCAATAGTAAAAGTTGACCGTTGATACATACATTATTAGCTTGAAGTGGATCAAATAAATTGTTGTACTTATCTTTACTAGCTCCATATGTACTATTAAGTACAATTTTATATGGGGCCTGTTCTTTTTTCTTACCTTCTTTTTTTAATTCAACTCTAATATCATATATTTCTTTAAATTTCTCAGCGTGTCGTACATTTCTAGATAAAAATCCATATTCAATCATTAAACTTGGATAAAAACTTGTAACATCTGAATTTATAAATATTCCTTCATCCTGGTACTTAACCCTTGCTCCATGTAATCCACCCCATCCAAATAAATGAATTACATCAGCCACCTCAATTTCAAGTTTCTTTTTGTAATCTAAATTAACAGGATTTCTATACCAATTAACGATAGACTTATATTTTTCAACTTTTAATGTATCTACTATAGTTATTTCAAATTCATCATCATGCTCTCTTTTATCAGCTTCTAAAATAATTGCAGACAATTGAGCCTTAGTTTTATTTATATATTTTAAAGGTAACTTGAATGTCTTAATTAAATTCATTTGGCTATCAAATTCTTCTTTTCTATTAATGAAAACTTTCATTGTTTGTTCTACATCATGATTACAGTAGAAAAATGTTTCTTCTATTTCTTTTGGAGTCAGCTTTCTATCTATATTAAAATTTACAGTTGTTTCTCTTATATCATTTCCCATAAATCCTTCAAGCTGCTTAAGCCCTTTGAATTTATCTGTCATAATATCAAAATTGTAAAATTGTATCTGATTAAAAGCTCTACTATATTGCCATCCACCTAAATTTTTAACTATTATATGGTCATTTATTTTCTTTGGATCCATACCAAGTAATATACCTTTAAGAATATATTGGTCATAGGACCTACTATTATAACCAACCCAAATATTATTTTTGTTCTTCTCATATATTTCTCTTAAAGCATCAGGATCATTAAGTATTTTATTAGTTGACCTAGTATCTGTATCTTTAATTACCACTAACCAATCCTGTGAGAATACTTCAAAGTCATAAAAAAGCATTAACAACACCCCTTTGATCTAAGCCTGTCTGGAATACTCAAATGAGTTTTATTAAGTTTTTTAGCTATTGAATATGCATCATACCCTTGGTTATAAAGATTAATCATTAAATTATCTTCCTCATCGGTCCATTTAATATGATTATCAAGTGGAATTGGTCTATATGGTACATTTAAATCCTTTAACCTCCTTTTTATAGCTGCTTCAGTTCTATTAAATCTACTAGCTAAATCTTTATAAGTATATTTATATGTTTTTATTAAAGAAATTAATAAGGTATCATCTTCTTTAGTCCATGGTCTATTGTGAAATACTTTAGATGGGTTGCTTTTGTCAGCTTTTCTTTTTTCTTCTACCCAACTAGGCTCTTTTCCTAAATTTCCTTTTTCAAATCTTGAAAAGTTTAATAATTGTTTATGACATTCAGCCCATTTCCAGAAAGTTTCTAAATCAACCTTAATCACCTCCTTATTAAGTACTCTTTTAGTTACTCTTGGTAACCCATTATTTAAGAATTTCTTTTTGGTCCATGAATAGCTGTTAAATAACCCTAGTGCTTTTATTAATTGGCATAAAGTTAAAAACTCACCTGCCTGCACAAATCCTCCTAATTTCATTTTTTGAGCTTTAACCATTACAGCTCTTTCTGTTCTATTTAACTTTTTTGCTATATATGAAACTGATAAATTTCCCCATTTATCTTCTAAATAATTCAATTCTTCTTTAGTCCAAATTCTATTTCCCATGAATTTTACTCCTTATAATATCTATTTTTCTTTTTTAATCTAACTTTAGTTTCTTCAACTTTTTTCTTCTGCTCCGGAGTAAATTCAGATAAATCAGCAGCGTAAGGACAATTAGGTTCTTCTCCTAAATAAGGAGTACTTATATCATCTAGTAGCTTATATATTGCACATCCTCTATAATCAGACTTACAACCTACGCACCTAACTTCTGCTATATCAACTAACACATCTTCTAACTTTTCACGTTCTATTACTGCGTACTTTATATGATCATTCACGTCTCTCAATAATTTTTTAACTGTATAATCATCTATTAACTTATAATCAAATTTCATTAGCTGCTTGTTTAATTTACTTAATTCATGAGAATTTAAATTCTCCTCTATCTCATAACAAAACTTCTTAAGATAAGTGTGTACAAGTTTAAGATTCTTTTGCATTCCTGGTGTAATCATCCCTCTTTTAGACCATTCCACCCATATATCAGATGTTATTTTATTATCTAAGTTTCTTTGCCCTTCAATAGTTTGAATGAAAGCTTTAGATATCATATAGAAGTTCTTCTCCTCACTATTTAGATACTCTCTTTTCAATCTCCCCACGTTTTTCACTCACCTTTCTCTGCATTATAATTGAAACATCATCTAATATCATATTAGCCTTAATTAAACTGATATTGTTCTTCTTAAATGCCTCTGTAAGACATTCTGAAAATAACTTTTTAAACACTCCAGTTTGTCTAGTTACTTCATCTTGTATATATTGTTTATTTATATCTCTTTCCAACTTATTGAATTGATCTGTAGTTAACCTTTTCTTAATATATTTAGCTTTTTTTCTTGATTCTGCTCTTCCCATTTTTTAAATTCTCCTACTTTTGATATTAAAAGAGGGAGCATCAAACTCCCTCAGCTGCTATTTCTCAAATACGTCTACTATTTTATATGTGTTATATCCCTTGTTATTTTTTCCATACTCTATTGCGTATTCCAATGTACCTGTTACAGCTTCAACTATGTCCAGTAATATATCATGATATTTACTGAAATTTATGAACTCTACTTCCACACCCGAATCTAAACTTCTAAGCATTTCATTTGCATTATGAATACCAAAACCTTGACTCATGACTTGATTATAGAATATTAAGTTTCCTTTATATTCTCCTGCAATGATTTTGAACCATATGCTTAACATTGGATCACCTTTACTAGATTTCTTTAACTCCATTTTATTAACTTCAACTTCGTAAGTTCCAAGTGGTACTTCCTTATAATCCCCACCATTTTCAGCAGCATCCTTAGCATCCTTAGCTAACCCTTCAGTATCAATTTTTTCATCAAATTCTTCCCAAATATTTTTTGACATATTTTTTTCTCCTTTGTTTAATTTATTTGAGCGATTATGGTTCCCTCAGAACCTTAATTAACTATTCAGCTTTTCTTGATCTTCTTCTACGAGGTTTTTCTTCCTCTTGTACAGGCTCTTTATTTTCAGAAACAGCATCTTCTACTTTGGTTTCTTCCTTAGTTCCTACTTCTTCTGCTTTTGTTCTTCTACTTCTTCTAGACTTGTCTTCTTTCACTTCTTCATCTTTTGTTTCAGGTAATTCTTCCTTAGGTTCTTCTGTCTTTCTAGATCTTCTTGATTCTCTTGGTTCATCTACCTTATCAGAAACATATCCAACTAATTCTTGAGCCCCAATTAATGCTTCAGTAAACTCATTCATATCTAACTTACAAGTCTTAGTTTTAAAATTAAATCTACCTCCACCAAAGACATTTTCATCTTTAGCTAACTGAATAAATCTATCTTCACCCTTCATGTAAGCTCTTATAGTTAAATCTACTGTTCCAGCTAATACATTGGCTACTTTATCACCTATATTAGGTTTATAAGTTGTATACTTATTACCATTCTTTTGAGTTACTTCTGTTGCTACTTCTTTAGATATATAAATTATTTGATATCCTAAAGCTTTAAGTCGCTTCATGTTACTTAGAAACTCAGTCTTAACTAAATCATAGCCTTTACCATAACCTCCATCTGACTCATGCTCCCAACCATACTTGTCATATACATATAACCTACAGTGCTCATATAAATCCTCAACTAAGTCAATACATACTCTTTTAAAGTCATTTTCTTTCTTTTCAAGTTCTGTAATAACATCTAAGAATATCTCCCACGCAAATTGTTTTTTCTGAATTCTTCCTTCATACCAAACTTTATTAGCTATTGGTATAACTGGTGCTGTAGTATTATCTGTGTTACCATCAGTATTTAGGAATAATAAATCTTCATATTGGTCAATGAATGTAGACTTTCCTACATAACTTTGAGCATAAATCCATAAATCAGGATTCTTGTCAATTTTCTTTTCTCTTCTTTTGTTACTTGGTAATATCATGTAATCCTCTCCTTTAATACATAATTCTTCATATTCACACCAGGAACAATATCCCGATGGATTTTTCTTATATTCAACATCTTCAGTAATATTGATTATGTTATTCATATACTTAATTACTTTAGATGCATCATATTTAACTTCCATGATTTTTATTTTTGAGTTTTTTAACTCTTCCTGGAGTCTCTTTCTAAATTGATATAAAGACTCTTCTTTCTTTTGTTTAATGGATATTTTGGGAATAAATATAAATCCTAATTTCCTAACTTTAAAACCAGCTTCTTCTAAGAAATACTTATAAAGATGTAATTGTGGCGACTCTGAATACTTCTCATAATTGTTACTGTACTTATAATCAAATACATCTACTGTTCCATCTTCATTTTTAGTTATTAGATCCACGATACCTATAAATCTATAATGATTGATTTTAAATTCTTTTTTATAGACATATATATTAGCTAATAGCTCATGAATTTTCGGTATTAAATACTCAAACTTCATTACTTCTTCTATGTGCCTATCACTAATTATTGGATAGTTATCGTAATACCATTTAATAGCCGTTTGTAGGTCTTTTTCTGCTCCAAGGTGAATTGTATTACCTACGATTAGAGGATCATCTGCATTTGGCGCTTGTATTGTTTTAAGCTTGTCTACATAGCGCAACTTATATTTGTAAGGACAGCTTAAATGTGTTTCAACTCTTGAATGTGAGTATTGCATTTAATCACATCCTTTAAATTAATACTTTTTGAATTGGTTCTATTTGAATATCCCATCCAGAAGGATCACTGTTAACTATTAAACATTCCTCACTTCTAGATAAAGGACATTTCTCACATTTTTCTTGAGCCTTACATGTTTCTTTTATTAAGTTTAAAGCTTTAATTAATTCATCCATATTTATCCCTCCACATCAAAATTAACTTCTAACATCTTTCTTGATGCTAAGTAATCACATAAGTGAACAAAACTTTGAATTACTGATGTTGGTTTGTCCAATATTTCTTCTTTGGATTTATAATCGGTATTCCATTGTCCCATGTGAGTAGCTATACATTGAGCTATTTTATCCCAAGGACCATCTTCCATAATCTTAATTACTTCATCTGGTAATTCATCTTCTGGAACTTCCCAATATTTATCTTCTAGATATTTAATTACTTCCAAAGGATGAGTTGCTACTGTGTGAGAAGCTCCATCTACCCCATGCTTTACTCCATCGTGTAACAATAATGAGACTCTTATAATGTCTTTTTCATTATCAGTGAAGTTTTGTACTGTTTCATTTTTGAATAACTCTTCAGCTATTCTTACAGCTGCTATTGTATGTCTGACTAATCCACCTTCACCTAGGGCATAAGCTGGGTGATATTTACCAGTACTTGAAGCTGCTACTTCATAGAAGTAATCAGGTAATTGCTTTAAGCCCCATTCAGCAAATACTCTTAGTGGTTTATATTTAATAAAGTTTAACTCTCTCTTAAAATCATACTTTGGTGCTACATACTCCTGATCCACATCTTCAGATATATCTAAATCATCTTGGAATAATTCTTTTAACTTATGAATAGCTTGAAGTGGTAAATCCCAAGATTTATTACCTGGATTATATTTTCTTCCTGATATTGTTTTTATCTTTGACACTGTATCTGCATCATAATCGAATGAAGCATTTAGAGTATCATTGATTTTAATAACTTTAATCACCCATATACCCCCTTACATTTATAAAGTGAACTTTAATATCTTTTGTAAGATCCTTCATGTTAATTTGTTTTATCTTTCCTTTATTAACTCCGTCTACAGTTTCAACTACACTATCTTTAACAAGCCCTTCTCTTTCAAAGTCAACAAAGTTAGCCTTTCCATTTGCTCCTACATATTCAGATACTCCATAATCCTCTAGTAATTCTATTAATTCCATTTTTGCTGAGTCTAAATCTTCTTTATTTCTCTTTCCTTTCTCTTTTAGGTCAAGTATTATGTCAATAAGGTCATCAGCTTTTTCTTGCCATTTTTCTTTTGTCATTTGTGTTTCCTCCTTGTTTTTTGTATTTTTAAAGCATTTTCAATAAGATGTGAGTCAACGTCTTTTGCTCTAAGTCTTTTTTTATAATAATCATTTATTACTTTACTCATAAATTCTGATTTAGTTAGCTTTTGCATATCTCTAATAGCTCCGTCTTTAACTTTTCAAAGTCATTAGGATAAACTATCCTTGAGTAACCTCCACACTGGTCTATAAGCCTAATATTGCGTTTTTGAAGTTCACTAGCACGTCCATTTTCTGCTTTAACTTCTAAAGCTACAAAGTGACCATTAACAACTCCTATTATGTCTGGAATACCTGATTTACTATATGGGCCACTCCATACTTTGAAGTACCATGTATTAGGTAGCTTATCTAAAAACTTCTTTATCTGATTTTCAAAGGTCTTCTCAGCTGCCATTACTCTTCATCCTCAACTGGTACATATCCATCTTCTAATAAGCTAGTGAACTCAACTGTCATATCATTATTTATTTCAAATGTGTATCCTGTTTCCATTTATTTTTCCTCCTTTAAAAACTTAATCTCATAGCTTCCATCGACAACATCATTGATTCCAATGTTAAATTCAACACATTCATCATCAATTTCACTATAATAAGTAGCAGTTATTTCTAATGGGCTGGAGTATGTTATTATTGCATTGGCTTTAATATATGGATAACATTTCTTGTTAACTTTTATCGCTTCCCCTACCTTAAACACTTCTTTATCGAATTGAGGTTTATTAACTATCCCTTTAATATCAGACATATTACTTATCCCCCTTCAATTTAATCCTTATAGAGCTCTTAACATTAGAAGTCTTACTATACTTACTAAATACATCTGGAAGCTCTTTTTTAAGCTTTGAACTATCAATACTTGTCCTAGTTGTTGAAGCTGTATAAGTTACTGTCATAACCTCGTTATCCCATTTCTTTACTCCATGAGTTTCCATAGCATTAAGAAGATCTTCTTTTAACCTCTCTTGTTGTTCTTTAATTGATTTAGCTTGTATCTCTAAATCCTGAAGCTTTTGTAATGCTGGCATGACTTCAATAGGTAGGCCTGGCACTTCTGCTTTGAATTCAATCCCCACCAAAGCTTTGTCGTAACATTCTTTACATTTAGCTATGCTGCAAGCATCATCAATAAATGTATCAACTAATCCGAAATGATTAGGACATAGTTCTTGTTCCTCTGTAAATTTGTCAAATTCCTTTCTAGTCATTTCCTTGCTGTACTCTTCTACTGTTTTTAAATTCATAATCTTTTCCTCCTTAGTTATCCTCAAAATACTTCATCATTCCTGGTGACAATTTCTCATCTATAATTTCCTTATAATAGATATCTTCATAATTGAATTTACTAATATCCTTACTTTTCTTTAAGAAGCCTTGACTATCTAAATCTGAAATAACCATTTCGACTAACTTAGGTATTACTCCACTCTCTTCTATTTGTTCTACAAATATTCCATCTTCAATGTAAGTAATCATTCTGCTATCAGGTGTGTTCTTCTCATCTTCAGATAATTCAAAAAGTGCCTCAACCACTTCTGAGCCTAGATTTTCTTCTATGATGGTAACTACATCCCCATAACTCATTACAGTTTCTGTTTCATTTTTTAACTTTTTATAAGTTATAACTTTGGGCATATTCAGTCCTCCAATTCCTCAAATAACTTATTAGTGAAATCTCTACGTTGTCCTAATACTTCATATATTTTTTCTTCTATACTTCTTTCAGTGATTAAGTAGTAATAGAAGCAACTATTCTTTTGACCTATTCTGTGAATACGCTTTTTACTCTGCTCAAATAACTCTGAACTAAGTGGTAAGCTAAAATATATGATTTTATTAGCTTTCTGAAGATTAAGTCCCATAGCTCCAGCTTGATACTGAATTAATGTTACAGAGTCCTGGTCTTTCTCATAACATTTAAGGTCCTTACGCTGACCATTAACAACTGATACTGGTCTTTCCATTCTGATACACATATCTTCTATCTTTTCCAACTCTTCATTAAAGTTATAGAAGATGATTACTCTATCATTAGTGGACTCTAATAAATCTCTTAACATCGTTGTCTTATTACTGTTATACTGACTAGCTAATTGTCTTTGATATAGAAGCTTCGTCAAGGACGTATCCCCTACCAACTCTTTACCATCAATTTCAATAAGTCTGTTCTTAACAAACTTCTTATATTCTTTAGTAGACTCAACTTTAATTACGTTATCTAATTGCTCTGGAAGATCTAATACTTCTTCTGTCTTCATAAACACAGCACCGTACTCTCTTAACTTAGCTTTAAGTCTATCTACATTCTTATAACCAACTACTATTGGAATACTGAATCCGTTAATATCCATCTTCCTAGTAACAATGTAAGTATCCCAGAAGGCTTTCTTGTTAATCTTCCAGCCTAGCAGCTTACATTGGGAATATAACTCTTCATACTTTCCACCTGTTGGTGTTCCACTGAGTAATATTACATTTGATGGTTTAAGTTTTAATATGAACTTAGTTCTATTAGATTTTTCATTTTTAATGCAGCTTGATTCGTCTAACATTAAAGTGAAATCTTTTAATTCTAATAATTCTGGTCTTCTCCAAACCAAATCATAATTTATGATTATTACTGAATTTGTTGGAATACTTTCCATTGACTTTGAATATATAATAGTGTTATATTGTGGATAATAAGTTTTGAAGTGCTCACACCAATCTTGTAACTTTGATTTTTGGCAGATTATCAAATTCATATTGGCGTTGAGCTCTTTTAATTTTTCTGAACCAACGAATGTTTTACCTAACCCCATGTCAAGGTAATATGCACATCTATTGAAATCTTTAGTGGCAGCTATAGATCTTTCTTGATGTGGTAATAATGTTACTTTACTCATCTAATCCTCCTATCAATAGCATTGCTATTTAGAAGTAATAACTTTTGGAGTTTCTTTTCTTCCTTTTCAAAATATCCTGGAGTAACTAATCTTTTAAGCCTTTTAAAAGAAAGTTTACTATTGTCAATCTTCCTTCCCATCAGTTGATACCTCCTTAATCCCAAATGCTTTTAATCTAACCTTAAACTGATCTATTTCTTCATCTGTAAGACCTCTAAAATCCTCCATATGAATTGTTTCAGCAATTAAAATCAAATCACCTACTATTGGATAATAATTTAGTGCATTACCGTTATATAATACTGTTCCAAATTTATTTAATGCTTTTTCTTTCAACAACCCTTCTTCATCAACTATGAATAAAGTTCCTAGTAATAACATTTCTGTTTGATATGCAATTGTAGGATGTACTGGTTCTATTAGACCACCTACTATATTTTGCAACTCCCTATAATCGTTATTGATGTTAACAATCTGATAAGTATCATTTGTTTTTACTACTATTACGTTCACCCTTTATTACCTCCAATTCCATTTTATATTTCTCATAAGCTTGTCTACGTGCTGTTTCGGATTCTAACCCCTGCTGCATATTATCTTTTATCTCATCTGATATCTTTAAATAGACTTCAATAATTTTCACATCTTACAGCTCCTTAGATACGCGTTTAAACTCATATAAAATATATCCATGAAGTCTTTAGAACTTGTTCTTTTAGAAAAATGAATCCTATTTGCTTTTATATCAGCTGTAGTCATATCCATAACTCTTTTTAATACCTTGGAACCATATTCTTTTATTACACATTCTATTTCTTTAATTTCAGCTTTCCCCATTGTTATTACCTCCATAGTACTTGTCCAATTCAATTTTAATTTTTTTATAAAGATTCTTTTCTGTTTTTAAATCTCTAGATAATATTCTTGAAGTGTCGATATCTCCAATAGAATTGCATATATCAACTGTGTTTTGTTTTCTTTTTATGCTTGTCCCTAAGGCATGCTTTAAAGCATTTAACTCATACTTACTCAAACCATTAAACATTATTTATCTCTCCTAATATCATCAACCATCTGTCTATATTTATTAAATTCATCTATACACTTTGGACATAATTTTATTCCTAAAACCTCTGTTAAGTTATCTGTTTCATTACAACAATGACATCCTGGAGTATACTTTTTTAAAATTATGTTATCCCCATCTGTAAAGAATTCTACAGGATCACCTTCATTGATATTTAATACTTTTCTTGTTTCCTTTGGTAAAGTTACTCTTCCTAACTCATCAAGTTTTCTAATTATTCCAGTTGCTCTCATGATATTACCTCCTAAAAATTAATAAAATCCTACTTTTTAATCATTTGATATTTAACTATTTCGCTATTTCACTCGCCTTCTCAAGCACTCCTTTCATAGTGTTAGCGCCATATTTTTTTATTAGCCCATTTGCTAAGATTCTATGGAACTCTTTAATAGTTTCTTCATCTGGAGCTACTCCAACAACAAATTCGAAATCTTTCATACAAAATTCCTTTAAAAAATTAATCTGTAATATACTATTCAAATATAAGTTTTGAGGTTACTAAGCTTTTGATAATATTTCAGCTAATACTGGAATTACATTATCGTAATACCTAAAGCTCTCAACTTCTTTACTTGAATATCTAGATTTATCATGAAATAGCTTCCCGTATTCTTCAGTTTTTAAATTATACTTATTAGCAAGAATCCCAACCTTAGTAGAAGTTATACCTAACTCATTTCCAATCTCTGTAGCTGAGTAAGTTTTTCTTTCTGCTACTGGTAATGGCAATAACTTTTCTCCTGTAACTATCTCTGTAGCCTTACTTTGTAGGACTTGTACATATTCTTTAGATAAATTAGGATTATTAGATATCTTAAGTAATATATTTGCTTCTCTTGCTCTAGCATTTTTCAATCTTGCTTCAATTTCTTTTTCTTTAATTGAATTGTCTGATTTAGATTTATTTAATATTTGTCCTTTTAGTTCTTGCTCCATTTGATTAAATCTTTCTACATACTTGGCAGTAAATAATATTCCTTTTTCTCCTTGCTGCTTATTACCTAATAACTCACATCCCATTTTAGTAACTAAGTAACATTTGTATTCTCTAGTACCAGCTTTATAAGTTGAAGGTATGAAATAATTTGATACCGCCAAATTGGCGTTTTCCAAAACTGGTATTACTCCTAGTTTTCCTTCTCTTCCTTGTATCATTTCTAATACGTAAGAATGTTCTTTCCCTAACATTTCAGCAACTTCTCTACTGTCTATTGTTACTAATTTATTATCCCTATAACCAACTGTTATCCCTTCTCTATGTTTGTGTTTTAAATTTTCCATTCCTATTCCTCCTAACTAATTCACATAATAGATTTTCAGTTGATATCAAATGTAACACTTTAGTATTATTTACAATTTCATTAACTTCTGTAATTAGCTCATTAAACTGTGTAAAACTCTCAAACTCAATTTTTAATCCTGTATTCAATGAACGTAGTTCTTCAAGTGCTAAATGTATTGAAAAACCATTAGTTAAAATAAACTTTTTAGAATTAATTAAAAGACAAGGTTGTCCATTATTACTTCTTAGTTGTATATTCATCATTTATTCCTCCTTCAAATCTGGAAACAATTCTTTTATATCTACATTTAATGCAATCGCTATTTTATTGGCTGTGTCTAATCTTGGAATCTGATTTCCACTCATAATGTCATAGAAGCTAGTTCGACCTATTCCTATTGATTCCGTTATTTCTGTAATACTTTTTCCTTGTTTCTTCATATCATTTACATACTTGGCAATGTTATTATTCAATTTAATCCCTCCTTTTCTTATCCGGTCAACCGATAATTAAATATTAATTCCATTTAACCGGATATTCAACTTTCAAATTTCCGGTTTAGCGGTTATAAGATAAAAATAGATTCTTCTTTGTTAAAATTTCTCTAAAATTCTTTAATTTTCTGTTTGTTTTACCGGATTTTTGTGCTATAATTGTATTGTTAACCGGATTTAGAAGAATTATATAAATAAAAGGAGCGTTTTTTATATGACAAAACTAGGAGAAAATCTAAAGAGATTGAGAATTGATAATAAATTAACTTTGGCTAAGTTATCTGAAATATCAGATGTCGGTCAAAGTACAATAAACGATATAGAAAATGGTAAAGCTAAAAACCCAAAAACAGATACACTAACCAAATTAGCTAATGCACTTAAAGTAAATATAAACGAGTTATTATGCCAACAATGGGATGATAATAGAAACTGTGATCAATTGAAAGAAGAAGCTGAACTTTATGAAACTGGAGAATTCAAAACACCAGAAGCTGCAATGCAATTTATTTTAAAACAACCAACCATTATGGGATATGGCGGTTTTAACGTTAATGAAATGAGTGATGAAGATATAATTAGTTTTGCAAATGAACTATTAAATTTAATAAAAATGTTAGCACCAAAGTATAATAAATAATATTTATGGGGAGTAATAATGAATTCTGAAGCAATAACACAATTAGCTAGATATTATAAAGATAAGTATGGTAATAATCCATTAAAAATATGTGAAATGTTAAATATTAAGATTAATTATATTAACCTTAAACCTAATGTATATCCAGCATACACTGTAAATATTACTGATAAAAAAGTTATAAATATAAATAAAAATTTCACTAGTAAATCACAAAAAGTTTTATGCGCACATGAATTGGGTCACGCTTTACTTCATGATGACAAGTTAATAAATCAATTTAAAGATAACCATAATGGAAATTATGAGTTTGAAGCAAATTTATTTGCAGTAGCATTACTATTTAATGAAGAAGACTTTAATATTAAGTTTAATAAATTAGATAATTACATCCTACAGGGAATTCTTGATAGCAATATAGAATTAGTCTAAGGAGATGATAAATTGAACACCATTGCTATTTATACTCGTAAATCTAAATTCACTGGAAAAGGTGAATCTATTGAAAACCAAATAGAAAAGTGTAAAAAATTCATCGAATTTAAATTTAATATCGATAGTGAAAATGTAAATATTTTTATTGATGAAGGTTTTAGTGGCAAAAATGAAAACAGACCTCAATACCAATTAATGATGGAAAAGATTAAAAAGAAAGAAATAGACTCTATAGTTATATATCAACTTAATAGACTTGGTAGAAATGCTAGAGATATACATAATACTATGCAATTATGTGATGATCTTGGAGTCATAATTTACAGTGCTACTGAAGGTTTTGATAGCTCTACTAGCTTTGGTAGAGCCGTTATAGGTATACTTGCTTCATTAGCTCAACTAGAGCGTGAACAACTTGCTGAACGTGTCAAAGATAACATGTATACCCTAGCTAAAATGGGTAGATGGCTTGGAGGTCAATCACCTTTAGGTTTTGATGGCTCAAGAGAATACTATATTGATGAAACTGGTAAAGAACGTTCTATTACCAAATTGAAAAAGAATGAGGAAGAATTAAAGTTAGTTAAACTATTATATGATAAATATCTTGAAGAAAAATCCTTATCGCAAGTTGGAAAATGGGCGCTTATTAATCATCTTACAGGAAAAAACGGAGGTAATTTAAATAAAAACGCAATCAATGTAATTCTCCAAAATCCTGTTTATGTAAAATCTTCAAAAGAAGTATTTGAATATCTATCAAATGAAGGTTATGAGGTATGCGGTGAACCAAACGGAAATGGTCTTTTACGCTATGGTAAAGATGATGAACCAATAGTAGCAACTGCTAAACATAAAGGGGTAATACCTTCTGATCAATGGATAGAGGTTCAAAAGATATTAAAGGATAATGCATACAAAGCCCCACGTATGGGAAAAACTAACACTGCTCTTCTTACTGGTTTATTACGTTGTAAATGCGGATCTACAATGAGAATCTCCTATGGTCAAAAAAGAAAAGATGGAACTAAACCATTCTATTATATTTGTAATATGAAAATTAATAGTGGTGGTGCTAGATGTAATTTAAAAAATTTAAATGGTAATTTATTCGAAAAGAATTTCATTCAATTTCTAAAAAATTATAGTAAAGAAACATTATTTACTGAATTGCAAAAATTACTAAACAACAGTAAAGATTTAGAATCTACTATATCATCTAATAAAATTGATGTTGAAATTGAAAAATCTAATAAAGCTATAAAGCAAATATTAAACAAACTAAAATTAACTGATGATGATGAGCTTTCAAAAATATTATTACAAGAAATTAAAGTTGAAAACAATAAGCTAAAAGCATTAAGTAAACAAAAGGAAGAATTACTAAATGATCAATCTGAGGTTGTTATCACTCAATCTGAAGTTCTTGCAATCTTAGATGATTTAGATAATTTTCAAAAAACTTTTGATGATTTAAATTTAGAAGATAAACAAAAAGCATTAAAATCACTGATAGAATCTATCACTCTAACTGATGATAAATTTATAGTCGATTTTAATATTAAAAAAAAACTAGATAATGCTATAAAAAAATTATCTAGTCTATTCGCAAAATATAAATCATCGCAATTAAGACATCCATGCAGAAGCTATATGTACAGGCACCCTAGCTGGCCATAATTCAGTAAGACTTGCACTAGGATTGCCACTTCTTATCCTTCCAAGTTCAATTGCTATTGGAGATATAATTTCATATGAAAATGAACAATCTAAAACTAGAGATGGAAGAAAGGTAAGATATACTTTTGCAGGTGCTGGCTACTTTAAGAGAATGCAAGAACTAGGACTATATACACTTAATATAAAAGAAATCAAGAATAAAATAACTAAACTTAATTTAGATAATATATTTAATACAAAACTTTGTTAAAAGCATAAGTAAAAGAGCTGTTTATTAAAACAGCTCTTTATTATTAATATCCTGTTACTTCTTCTTTGTTAATTATCTTTATAATTGAACTTGTTCCAAGTCTTGAAACACCAAGGTTAATAAAGTCTTCTGCAGTAGCTAAATCTCTTACTCCTCCAGCTGCTTTTATCTTTACATTTGGTCCAACATGCTTAACGAAAAGCTCTATATCTTCTCTAGTTGCTCCACCTGTTCCAAATCCAGTTGAAGTTTTAATGAAATCTGCACCTGCATTTGTTACAACCTTACACATACTAATCTTTTCTTCTTCAGTTAGGAAGCAAGTTTCTATTATAACCTTAAGTATTTTAGAACCACAAGCCTTCTTAATTTCTCTTATTTCTTCTTCAATTAGGTCATACTTCTTATCCTTTACATGACCTAAGTTAATAACCATATCTATCTCATCTGCACCATTTGCAATGGCATCCATTGTTTCATAGATTTTTGTAGCTTTTGTCATATATCCATTAGGGAATCCTATTACTGTACAAAGAGCTAATTTATCTCCCACATAATTTTTCGCTTCTCTTATGTAAGATGGAGGAATACAAATTGAAGCAACTTCATACTTCATTCCTTCATCACAAATTCTCTTAATATCTTCCCATGTAGCTGTTTGAGATAACAAAGTATGATCAACAGTGCTTAAAATTTTCTTTTTATCCATAACATTACTCCTTTAATTTTTATTCACTTTTAGATTATCAAAAAAAACTAATAATGGCAAACCAACTTTATCCTATTCTGTCATTACCATCTCTTTCATATTCTCATTCTGAAATGCCATCTTTTCAGCCACATGCTTATAAATCTTATCAGTTTGATTCCATCTATCAGGACAATTTAAAACTACTATAATTATATCTCTTCCATCATGATTAACTGATGATACAAGACATTTTCCAGCTTGACCAGTGTATCCTGTTTTAACCCCATTAGCTCCCGGGATTTTCCAAAGGATTTTATTTATATTATTGTAGTCTCTTGAGAAGCCATAAGTATCTTTTCTTATTTCCTTTGTTCCAACCACTTCTCTAAACATATCATACTCCATTCCCTTAGCTGTTAAAACAGCTAAATCATATGCAGATGAATAGTGACCACTTGAATCTAAACCATGAGGAGATTCAAAATGGGAATCAAGTAATCCTAAGCTCTTTGCATAGTGATTCATAATTTCTGCAAAGCCTTCAACTGAGCCACCAATTCCTTCAGCTAAGGTAATTGCTGCATCATTACCTGACCTATACATTAATCCAAATAATAATTCTTTTATGGCAATTTCCTCTCCTGCTTTATAACCAACCTTAGAGCCTCTTATAGAAGCTGCATTTTTACTTACAGTAAACTTTTCATCTAAGTTTCCTCTTTCTATGGTAATTAAAGCAGTTAATATTTTAGTTGTACTTGCCATTGGTACTAATTCATATCCATTTTGATTAAATAGAATTTGTTTGGTTTCTCTATCCATAGCAATTGCATTTCTTGCACTTACTCTAAAGTTGTCCTTTGGAGATGCAAGTACATTCACTTGCATGAATAAAGAACTTAATAATACTGTACTTAATAATATTGATAATTTTCTCGCATAAAGTTTCATCAAAACCACCCTCTAATTCTCTTTTCTAAGTGTAGTTTGTCTAAATAACTAAAAAATAAACCTCTTACCATAAAAAAATAAGAAGTTTATTTTGGTTTAAATAGGCAATAATATAAATGTTATATGTTTGGAGGAGTACTATGAAGATTTTTCTAATTATTATCCTTCTTATTTTATTGCTCCCTATTCCTATTAAGCTTAGTATTTGCTACAGTAAAGAAAATTATTATATAAAATTATATAAGTTTACAATTTTGAAAAAAGGCACAAAAAATGGGGTAGAAAATAATAAGAAGAAAATCAATGAAAAAAAAATCAATGAAACTAAAAAGAAAAAGACTTCAAATTTCTTTTTCACAAGATCTTTTGATCCTAAGAAAATAGTTAAGGCTTTAGATAGGAATAAATTTAAGCCAACACTAAGGCTTGAAGGCTCTCTTTCATACTCCTTAAATGATGCAGCTAAAACTGCAATATCATATGGAGCTATCTCTGCAACAATGCCTTTAATACTTAGAATAATAAATGTATTTTTTAAATCAAAAAAATTTAAATTTCCTATTACTCCTCAATTTAAAGATGATTTTATAGTAAATTTTGATATAAAAAGTATAATTTTCTTATCACTAGCTCAAATTATATATATGTTATTTTTAATAGCAAGAGGGTCAGTACCCAAAAAGGAGGTAAAAGACAATGAATAATGAACATCCAGTAGAAACTTTAATGAAAAGTACTATGGAAAACTTAAGAGATATGGTTGATGTAAATACTGTTATAGGTGATGTTGTAGAAACTAAAGACGGTAGCTGTATTATTCCAATTTCTAAAGTATCCTTTGGATTTGCATCTGGTGGTTCTGAATTTGGAGAAGCTAATACAAAAGTAAACTCTAACAGTGACTACCCATTTGGTGGTGGTTCAGGTGCTGGAGTATCAGTTAAACCTGTAGCATTTCTAGTAGTAAAGGATAATGCTGTTAGATTAATGCCTGTAGAACAAGACAATACATATGATAGGATTGTTGATACTGTACCACAAATTATAGATATGGTTAAAGACTTATTTAAAAAGTCTGGAAGTTGCAATGAACAACCTTCTAGTAATACAACACCTGATGTAGACCTATATCCTGATGATTTTGAATCAACAGATAAAGCAATTCATTTAGATAACCAATAATTCTCCTCTTAATGTTAAAGGGATATTAGAATTTCAATTAATAATTCTAATATCCCTAATTATTTATTCTTCACTATCTAATGCAATCTCTTCTTCAAGCTCTTGCTCTTCTTCTACAGCATAAAGGTCAAGAGATGGAAGCTCTTTAAGATCGTGTAATCCAAATTGTCTTAAAAATTCTTCTGTTGTACCATAAAGAATTGGTCTACCTGGAACTTCTAATCTTCCAACTTCCTTTATTAAGTCCTTCTCTATAAGCTTTTGAATGGCACTATCAGACTTAACTCCTCTTATTTCATCAATATCAATTCTTGTAATAGGTTGTTTATATGCAACTATTGCAAGACTTTCTAATGAAGCCTGTGAAAGAGACTGTCTTTTATTCTTCTTTAATAATTTTTGTATGTAATCGCTATGCTCTGCCTTAGTAACTAATTGATAAGCACCATTTATAGATATAAGCTTTATTCCTCTTGATACTTCATCATAATCCTTAATCATTTCATCTAATAACTCTTCTACATATTTAGGAGTAGCTTCAAGGTTAATTGCTATATCTCTTAATGATAGAGGTTCTCCACTTACAAATAGCATTGCTTCAATTATTCCTTTTTGAGTATCTTTTCTTGATACTTCCTTAAACTCGAACTGTCCTATGTCAAATTTATTCAACCTCTTCTTCATTCCTTTCAATTAATATTTCTCCAAAGCTTCCTGTTTGGTATACCTTTACCATTCTTTGTTTCATAAGTTCTAAAAGCGCTAAGAAAGTAACAACACATTCAAGTTTACATTCACATTCCATCATAAGGTCTGAAAACTCTGTAATCTTTTTTTCTTTTAACTTTTCAGAAAGATAATCAAATTTATCTTCTATCTTATATTTATCAACATATATTTTCTTCTGTATTACATTTCCTTTATTTTGTTTATTTAAATATATTTCCAGAAGATTATTATAAATATTATATAAATCAAGTAAGGTTACATTTCTTAATAATTCATCATTATCTACTGGTCCTTTAATCTCCTCTATCACTTCTGGCTTCTTGGTATAAATATTACCAGAGCTTGTATACTTTCCTTTAAAGAACTCAGTTGCTTCTTTAATCTTTTTATAGATAATAAGCTTTTCTAATAACTTCTTTTCTATATCTTCTTCATCTTCCTCTTCAACTTTGTGCTTAGGAAGAAGAGTCTTAGATTTTATCTCTATTAAAGTTGCAGCAACTACTATAAATTCAGAAGTTATCTCAAGATCCATTTCCTTCATCTCATCTAAATATCTTAGATATTGATTAGTAACCTTATATATCTCAACATTATAGATATTCATTTTATTCTTTTTTATTAAATGCAGCAATAAGTCAAAGGGCCCTTCAAAGTCAGCCACTTTAATCTTAGGTAATTCCATTAAAATTCCACCTTACTCTTCTATTTCATACATTTAGTCATACCTTATTATAATACCAATTTTGAGCTAATTAGACAAGCTAAAAAGGTGATAGAAGTACACTTCTATCACCTTTAAATTACTTAAAAATATTCTTTATATTATACTTGATAGAATCAAAGATTCCACCCTTCTTAACGTCTCTATCACAATAAATCTTAACTTCTCCTACCTTTTCTTCTCCAAGGTATACTTCACATTTACCTACTATATCTCCTGCTTTGTATTCGTCCTTAACTTCATCCATAACGACCTTTTTAACTAATTCGCCGCTATTTCCCTTTGGTACTACAACTTCTAGATCATCCTTAGCCTTAGCCATAAAGAACCTATCAGTTTGTTTACCCATTTGTACCTTATCTACATCTTCATCCTTAGATACAAGCTTCTTTCCTTCATATTTAGAGAAGCCATAGTTCATTAATATACCTGCATCTCTATTTCTGATTTTATATGTAGGTGCCCCCATAATTACAGCTAACATTCTTACTCCATTTCTTTTTGCAGTAGCTGAAATACAATACTTAGCCTCATTAGTAAAGCCAGTTTTTAGTCCATCACAACCTTCAAAAAATCTTACAAGTTTATTATGATTAACTAATTCAATTGGGGATTTTCTTCCTTCAGAGATTGTTTCCATATAAGTTCCTGAATATTTTAATATAGTTGGATGTTTCAACAATTCACGAGACATTAATGCTATATCTCTTGCTGTTGAAAGATGCCCTTCACATGGAAGTCCATTACAATTTTTAAATGTAGTATTTTTCATACCTAATTCTTGGCATCTTTTGTTCATCATGTTTACGAAATCTTCTTCTGTTCCACCTAGGTATTCAGCTAAAGCTACAGCAGCATCATTACCAGATGCTATTGCTACACCTTTTAATAACTCTTCTACTGTTCTAACTTCTCCTGTATCAAGTAACATTGTGCTTCCGCCCATTTTTTTAGCATTTTCGCTGCATGTTACCTTGTCATCTAATTTAATTTTACCACTATCTACAGCCTCCATAGTTAATAACATTGTCATTATTTTCGTTACAGAAGCTGGAGCAAACTTTTCATCTATGTTGTTTTCATATAGAACTTTTCCTGAAATAGGCTCCATAAGTAAATATGATTTTGCTTCTATACTATTTACTCCTCCACCTTTAGACTCTTCTTCCTTAGCACTTGTTAATATTCCTACAGGTAATAATAAAATAGATAGTATAATCATTAATGATAGAGATATTGATTTAATTATTTTCTTATTCATTTATCTTCCTCCCTTCAAGAATATTGTTTCCAAGTAATAAAAAAATATCACACTTTGTCGAATTATATAAATTTAAAGAGAAAGAAATTGAATAGATATTGCTTTTATATAAAGCAGAAAAACTGTCTACGCAGATGATTTTAATCATCTACGAGACAGTTTTTACTTAATTAACGCACTATATCATATATTAATGGAATCTTATCTTCATATTCATCTGAAATTTGAATATCCCTAAGTATCTTCTCAACAGCTTTATGTCCTTTGTTTTCATCGTTAGCATATATTCTAGCTAAGATGTCTCCTTCAGATACTTTTTCTCCTCTTTTCTTACATAAAACAATTCCTACAGCTAAATCTATAACACTTTCCTTCGTTGCTCTTCCTGCACCTAACTCCATTGCAGTTAAGCCCATTTCTTCAGCATGAATTTTTGAAATTGTTCCAGACTTATTAGCTTTAACTTCTATAATATATTTAGCCTTAGGTAAAAGATCTGTATTATCAACACAAGCTGGATCCCCGCCTTGTGCTTTAACAAATTCTTTTAATTTCTCTAAAGCTTTACCGTTTTTAATATTTTCTAAAAGAAGCTTCTTTCCTTCTTCAAAGTTTTCAACTTTATTAGCCAAAATAAGCATATTGCTTCCTAAAGTTAATGCTAATTCAAGCAAGTCTTTAGGTCCATTTCCTTTTAAGGTATCAATAGCTTCCTTTATTTCTAATGCATTACCAATAGCATATCCTAATGGTTGATCCATATCTGAAATTACTGCTATTGTATTTCTTCCTACATTTTTACCTATAGAAACCATTTCTTCTGCTAAGGCCTTTGCATCCTCTGGAGTTTTCATAAACGCTCCATCCCCAACCTTAACATCAAGAACTATTCCATCTGCACCTGAAGCTATTTTCTTGCTCATTATACTTGATGCTATAAGAGGCATGTTATCAACTGTAGCAGTTACATCTCTTAAGGCATATAATTTCTTGTCAGCAGGTGCTAAATTAGCTGTTTGACCAATTACTGCTATTCCTATATCATTTACATTTTCCATGAACTTTTCTTCTGAAAGCTCCACTGAAAATCCTTTAAATGATTCAAGTTTATCAATTGTTCCACCTGTATGACCAAGTCCTCTACCACTCATTTTTGCAACTGGCACTCCACATGAAGCTACCATAGGTGCTAAAAGTATAGTAGTAGTATCACCAACTCCACCTGTTGAATGCTTATCAACTTTAATTCCTTGAATTTTATCTAAGTTTAAAGTTTCTCCAGAGTGAACCATAGACATTGTAAAGTCTGCTGTTTCTCTCTTATTCATACTATTAAAGAAAATTGACATAAGCAAAGCTGATGCTTGGTAATCAGGTATTTCTCCCTTTGTAAATCCTTGAATGAAAAAATCTATCTCTTCCTTAGATAGTTCTTCTCCTCTTCTTTTTTTCAATATGACATCATACATTCTCATATGCCACAGTCCTCCTATCTTTAGATAATCTCATTTATAAAGGATTTCCCTTCTAAGTTATTATCTATTCCTAAGTAATCTAAAACACTTTTTCCTATATCCGTAAAGGAATCTCTTATTCCTAATTCAGTTCCACCCTTAACTTTTTTACCATATACAAGTATTGGTATGTACTCTCTAGAATGATCTGTACTTTCTGTTGTAGGGTCACACCCATGGTCAGCTGTAATAATTAAAATATCTTCATCTCTTAGCTTTGAATATATTTCATTAAGTCTGCCATCAAAATCCTCTAAAGCTTTTCCATATCCTTTCGGATCATTTCTATGACCATAAAGCATATCAAAATCCACTAAATTTGTGAATATTAACCCATTATCAATCTTATCCATATATTCCAGAGTCTTATCAACTCCATCCATGTTATTTTTTATGTGAACAGCCTCTGTAACGCCTTTCCCATTATATATATCTTCTATTTTTCCGACAGCAGCTACACTCATTCCATTTTCTTTTATATATTCTAAAGCTGTCTTACCAAATGGATCTAAAGCGTAATCTCTTCTGTTTGAAGTTCTTTTAAATGATCCAACTTCTCCAACAAAAGGTCTAGCAATTACTCTACCAACAACATCCTCTCCAACTAACATTTCTCTTGCTATTTCACACATCTTATAAAGGTTACCTAACCCAACAACCTCTTCATGTGCAGCTATTTGGAACACACTATCAGCTGATGTATATATTATTGGATATCCTGTCTTTACATGCTCTTCTCCTAGCTCTTCAATAATTGCAGTTCCAGAGGCAACCTTATTACCTAAAATCCCATCTATCTTTGCTTTTTTCTTAAAATCATTTATTATTTTATCTGAGAAACCATTAGGATAGGTATTTAGAGGCTTATCAAGAATTACGCCTCCAATTTCCCAGTGTCCTGTTACAGTATCTTTACCAATTGATTTCTCACTGCTCTTTCCAAAGGCACCAATAACACTTTCTTCTTTTCCTAATGCCTTAACGCCCTCAATATTACCAAGACCTAACTTCTTTAAGTTTGGTATATTAAGTCCCTTGCAAGCTTCAAAAGTATGGTCTAAAGTATGACTTCCTTTATCTCCATACATTTTAGCATCAGGCATCTCTCCTACTCCAACACTATCTAAAACTATAAGTACTACTCTTTTCATAAGTAAAACTCCTTTCTATTCTATACTTATCTTTTGTAAAATTGATAAAATTATTATGCTCTAGGATGAGTATTACGATAGATTAAATTAATTTTATCACTATTTATTATTTCATAATAGGTATCCATATAAGTTAACACTTGATTTCCAAGTAACTTTTGCACCGCCCTAACATTAGCTCCATTTTGAAGTAAATGTACTGCAAAAGAATGCCTAAATGTATTTAGATTAACATCCTTATCAATTCCTGCTCTATGAGAATACTCTTTTACTATTCTCCATATGCCTTGTCTTGTTAACTTTTGGCCATTTAGATTTACAAAAAGATTTGTTACTCCTGCATCTGCAACTTTATCCCTTATTGCAAGATACTCTTCAATTGCTCTACAAGCACTTCTTCCTATAGGAATAAGTCTTTCAAAATGCTTATTATCTATACATTTTACAAATGATAAATCTAAATTTACATCTTCAACATTTACAGATATCAATTCTGATACCTTCATTCCTGTTGCATACATCAACTCTAAAAGCGCATTATCTCTAATTCCCTTTGGTCCATCTTTATCAACAGACCTTATTATTTTATCTACTTCCTCAACAGTTAAAATTTGTGGTAATTTCTTTGTGGTTCTACTGCTCTTATAACTTATCTTTGGAATATCATTAACTAGTGACCTACTTTTTAAATAGCCATAAAAACTCCTCAAACTTATAACTATTCTATTAATAGAACGCTCAGATTTACCTTGGTTTAAGAGATGTTGTATATAACCCATTATTGCTACATTATCTGAGGTATACAGATTCATTTCTTTCTTTTCTAGGTACTTAGAATAAAGATTTACATCAGTTACATAGGCATATACAGTGTTCTCACTTTTATCATTTTGTAACAAATAATCTTTATAATTATTTATAATTTCTATCATTGCTCTCTCCTACACCATTATTTATATTATATATTCGACAAATTAATCTTTTTCCCTTCATTTATCTTCCTATGTTTCTTTCTTTTTATAAATAGAATTTAGTAACCACAAATTTAACTATGCTTGGACATACGTAAGTTTCAAGTATAACCCCTAAAACAAATAATCCTAATAAAACAATAAGATAACTTCCTATACCATTTAGATTAATATTTACAGGAATAGACTTCTTTGAAAACTTTTCTTTTAATTTTTCTGTAGACATTGATAATGCAAATACACTTAAAGCAACATAGCATGGAATGTAAATTAAGTTCTGAGGAATTGTAGCAGCTAAGGCTAGTCCAATTCCTTTTCCTTCAAAAGTTGTAAGCAAAAAACCAAAAGTATATCCTAAGGTGAATCCTTTTATTAAATCTAATATTAATATTATAGGTGTTCCAAAGAATGTAAACCCTAGAACTATTATTGGTATTATTAATATAAAGTTCTTTTTAACTATGTCCAACAATAATGCTCCATAGTCTACAGGTCTTTCACCTATACCATTAACAAAGACAGTAAAGTAACTTGCTAAATCATTTTTATCTCCTTCGTTCATATACTTTACTAAATAAACTCCTATTACAATTCCTACACAAAAGAACAATAAGACTAATAAATAGTAAATCTTGTTTTCCCTAAAAGTTTCATTAATTTTTTCCATAGCACCCTTCATCTCTTACTCCTCCTAAAGTATGTATACCCTATAATATGATTAGAAAAGTAAATTTATGCATAAGACCTAACCATAAATATGTAAATACAATTATTATTAAACGAACCTTTTTTCCTAGTATTTTACTTATAGAACCACCAAGAGAGTAATTTATAAATATTAGTCTTTTAGTAATTATGGTACTCTTAATAATCTACTTATTAAAATTTTTAATTCCATAGAGCTAAAAAAACAGGTTAGCGTAAAATATTAAATTTACACTAACCTGTTTACTATTGGCATTGAAGCATATATTGACATAAACAATTAATAGATTTTGTATCTATTATATCTCCTTTTTTAACCATTTCTTTCATTTCTTCAATTGAGACCTTAATGATTTCTGTAAACTCATCTTCATCTCCACCCTTAATTCCTTCATATATTCCAGTTGCAAGGTATAGATGAATTATTTCATCACAAAAGCCTGGTACCGTACATATCTTTCCTAAGTATTTAAATTCCTTTGCTTTATATCCTGTCTCTTCTTCTAATTCTCTTTTTGCACATAGGATAGGTTCCTCACCTTTTTCTAGCTTTCCTGCTGGCACCTCAATAATTACTTTATTTAAAGCTGTTCTAAACTGTTTAACTAAAATTACTTCACCATCATCAGTTAATGGTAAAATTGCAGATGCTCCTGGATGTCTAATAACATCTCTACTAGCTAGGTTTCCATCAGGTAACTCAACATCTATATTAGATACTTTTAAAAAGTTTCCTGTATATCTTTCTTCTTCTTTTAAAATCTTTTCTGAAATATCCATTTTATCTTCCTCTTTTCTAATATAATTTCTTATTTCTATTATACTTAATTATATGTTAGCTATCCACTTTTCTATAGAATAAAGAGTAGCCATCATTACTATGACTACTCTTTTACATTAAGCTTTTCTCTTTTTGAAATTATATATTAAGATAACTCCACCTGAAAGCACTATTAACACAATAAAAATATTCTTTAATAAATTATCACTTGTTTCTACTTCATTAGATGATGCATCTTCTTTATTATTTGAATCATTATTTTCTAATGACTCATTAGGCTCTTCATTACTATCATTAGAGTTTTCATCTTTATCCTGACTATTATCATTATCTGGATTCTCTTCATCTTGACCTAAATTATTATCAGTACCTGGCTTTTCTCCGTCTTGTCCTGAATTACTATCATTCTCCGGTTTTTCCCCATCTTGGCCTAAGTTGTTATCATTATCTTGTCCATTAGATGCCTTAATAAATTTAAACTCTTCATTATTATTTGATGGTAAACTATCCATTTCACCATCTTTATTTTTATCAGAATAGATAAATTTAAATTTGCCCTTACCATTTATATTATAGTTAGCATTCATTTCACCTTTAACTTTAATAGATGCTACCTTAAGATTACCGTATTCAACTAAGTTTTTGCTTGAAGTAACATAGATATCCACTACGTTTTCTACACTATCATACTTATAATTTTTAACTACGCTTTTATCACTCAAAGTATCACTCCATGTTAAAGAATCAAGAGTTACATCTCCATCTATCTTTAAACTAAGGCTAAAAGATTTAACTTCATAATTTATTTTATCAACAGATATTTCTACAGTGTTTGCTTTTTCTTCTACTCTTTTTATATTTGTTTCCACTGATGCAGAAGTTATTTTATATGGCATAACTATCATCATAGCAGACAACATAAAAAGCCCAACTATTTTTTTTATGTTCTTCATAGTATCCTCCTATATAAAGCTTTATTTATCTCATGTTTTCTGGAATTATTCCACCTTCAAATTTTATTTCAGGTAATACCTCAGGTATATTTACATATAAAGTATCACTTACTAATCTTTGACCTTCTAGAGTTTCAGCATCATTTACTCTATATAATTCAGCTCTTATTTCCTTTGGTAATGTATTTAGCTTGTCTGGAGTTAAGTAGAATATCCATGTTCCACTACTTATTTCTCCAAGGTGTCCATTTTCAGGTACTTCTGCAAGAAGAATTTGTTCACCTTCAATTACATTATCCTTCTTATCTCTTAAAAGAACTGCATTAAATGCTGGGTTTCCTCTGTATTCTCCTGTAAATACAATTGATCCCTTTGGAATAACATCTCCTTCATTCTTTCCATAAATAAAGTCTTCAGAAAGGGCACCTACACCAGATTCCTTTAAATCAACATTATCTCCAGGCGGTGCAATAATATCAAGTTCCGCTATTGATATTCCACTAGCCTTTGGAGCAACAATTTTTACATATGATGCTTCATATGACCATAATTGTTTACCACCTGTAGAATCTTCCTCATTAAAGTATATAGTTTCTGAATTCTTATCTACACTTAAATCAAATTTACCACTATTAGCTAAAGTCCAATTTTCTTTGTCCTTACTTACAAATACTTGATAATTTGAAATTGTATTATTTGATAAAGCTCCATCTTCAATACCAGCTGTATATCTTAATCCAACAATATTTTGAACTTCATTTAAATTCAAAATTACATATGGATCTTGATTATTAGCTCTATCACCCTTAAAGATTGTATTATTTTTATTATCTTTAATCTTATTTATAGCTGGGTTATCTACTGGTCCTGTTGTGTTATTTTCGTCATTAACATCTTCACTTGATGATGTATTAGTTTCAACTTCCCATAAGTTTTTAGTTAAACTTCCATCATGTGATACCTTTATTGGATCTAGAGTTAATTTTTCTGTTTTATTTAAATGATAATCATAAGCTACTACTTCATATGTAAATACTCTATTATTAGCTGAAACATAATCAATAAAGTTAGAATCAGTAGTAAAGCCTATAACTTTTCCATTTCTATAAATTTCATATCCTAATATTTTATCTGAGTCTTTATTAGTTCCAAGCGTTAATTCTACACTCTTTGACTTAGCGCTATCATCATATGACAATGAAGCTTCTACACTTGTATCCTTTGACATTGCTTTAACTCCCGCAAGGATTTGTCTTCTTCCATTGTCATTAAGATATTGAATCTTTCTACCTTCTTTTTCATATCCTTTTTCAGCCATATAAGCTACATTTTCTTCTGAAGGAACTATTCCCCATGACTTAAAGAAATCAGTTAAGTCTTTTTGAACTACATCTGATGCATATCTTACAATCTTTTGCTCATAAGGTAACTTTGAATCCTCTGCAGAAGCTTCTCTAGCTCTCTTAGACAATCTTCCATAGAAGGAATCATTAGTTAAATCATTATCTCTATCAGTTATAAACATTACTGATGTTGGATTTTCATCATATGCTAAATGTAACTGCCAGAACATACCTAGTTGAGTAAATACATCTCCAGGTAAACCTATTGTTTCAGATGTTACCTTTTCATATATATCTGTATACTTATCTGAATTCTCTAATCTTGAAGGTGCTTTATCATCTAGTGTTTGAGCAAGTAATGCAATAACGTTATTAGTTACCTCTGCTTTACCCAGTCCATTCATTTCAGTTACGTGTCCTATTTCATGGGCAATTCCCCATCCAAATAAAGAACCAGACTCTTTAACTGTTCCATCTTCATTAAATGTATATGGTTTTCCATTAACTAATCCGCTTGCTGAACCATATTCAATTCCAACATGGTGACCAGATGCATACATAAATGCTCCTGCAAACATTCTTTGATACTTTATATTAACTCTACTTCTTGGTTGTAAATGCTTCTTCTCTGATGCATCTAAAGTTCCATCATTATTAAAATCAGGGTTTTCACTTACACCTCTTTGAGCATACATTAACTCCATTATTTGTTCTAGAGCTTGAAGGCTATCATATAGTCTATCAACTTGTTCATCTTCTGTTGCAAGATCTGATGTTATACCATTTAAAATAGCTGAAGCAGGTAAATTTAAAGTAGCCTTAGTTGTTTCTATATCAGTAGTATTTACAATGCTTGTCTTTTCATCATATTTGTAATTATTATTTGACTTATTTGCAAAAAACTTTGGATACTCATCCTTCATAGTATCAACATAATCCTTTAAGCTTCTTATATATTCTCTGATACTTTCCTTAACTTCTCCTTCTTTGCTGCTATCATTTATGTCTCCATAAACATTTAAATGAGGAATTTTCTTAGCTCCACTTACTCTTATTTTCACTTCATTATTAGAAGGATTTCCATTTGGATATCTAACGTATATACTTCCACCCTTTTCTACATCTAAATTATGTATCTCAGGCACTTGTAGTACATTCTTACCCTTTTGAAGTTTTACTGTCTTAATAAACTTTCCACTTTCTCCATAATGTTGAGTAAATGCAAGTTCAGGTAATACATTTCCTTCTGTTCCAACATAAACAACAATTTCTTCCCCAGCTTTTGCTGTGTATCCTAAAGCTTGATAATCATTTGAAAGCCCTAAATTATTACCACTATTGTTTATGTTTTGATTTACTGTAAATGTATTTTTACTTATGTTTTTATCATTAAGTATATCTTCTGCAAGTTTAAGCTCATCTAATATAATAGATTGATTTGGATGATACTCACCACTTACTACATCACTAGTGTTAGCTCTTTCTCTTAGTTCATTAATTTTATCATGAGTTACATTATCATTTAATTCTATTAATAAATCATCCTTAAATAAATTTCTTACATCATCCTCAATAGAATCATAATGATAGAATTTCATTTCTGAAACTGTTAGTATTCCTCCACCATATACGCTTAAGTTTAATTGAACCTTCTTTGCCTTAATAGCTTCTGGTAATTTCACTACATAATATGGCTTTCCATTACTAACCTTCTTAGTTGCTCTTATATCTCCATTTTCTATTTGGTGAAGATTTCCTTCCTCATCCCAATATCTAAGTACATAATTGTAAAACTCTCTAGTATGCTTATCAAATCTTGGAGAAAACATTATAGTATCCATTGCATATGTATCATCAAATTCAACTATTGGAGCTGATTTGCTATACATTGAACTATCCCAGTCATTATGTACCCATGCAGATGTAAAGTCTCCATCTACTATAGCAAACTTGTTTTCATCAGTTACTTCATTACCATCTATTCCACCTCTAGGATATGTTACATCTACAATATGATTAGTAACCTCTCCTATTTCATTAACTGTATTTAAAAGCTTATAGTTTGGTATCTCTGGAGCTATTAAAGAAAGTGTAGTTCCTGTATACATTTGTGATTTACCACTTTCACCAAAGCTATTATATGAAGTTAAATAAACCTCATAAGTAACATTATCTTCAAGTCCAGTTATTATAGTAGAAACACCAGTTATATTAGAAACTTTATTAAAGTTTTCTTCTCCCTTAGCTCTATAGAACAGATTATATCCTTCTGCCCCCTTCATCTTCTTCCAAGACACATTAAGTTGTCTGTATTCACCAACAATATTTATATTTTCTGGAGCATCTGGAGCTTTTTTAGGTGCTGGAGTGGCTTTTACTATTTTTGACCATTCACCCTTCCATGTTTCACCACTATAACTTCTTACCTTTATTTCATACTCTTCAAAATTTTCAAGTTCTGATAATTGTATTGAATTTCCTCCAACCTTAGTTACCTTTTCTGATGTATCTTTACCAGTATTAGTTTTATAAGAAACTTCATATCCATCAATATTTACTTGTTCTGACCATTTTAATTTGACTGTTTTATCATCAGTTTCCACTTCTAAAATTGTAGGTGCTGTACTTTCTGCCTTTGGAACTTCTTGATATACATCATTTAAAAATTCAACCTTACCTATTTGAGCAAGATTATTATTAGTTGGATCTGTAGCATTAACCTTAATAGTAATCTTTTTAACTGCAACTTGCTTTTCTAAATTAATTACTACTTTATCTGATACTGGATTTTCAGCTGATCTAGCAAGCCTTGCGTTATTATTTATCTTTTGCTTAATAACTCTACCATCTTCTGTTTCAACTAATATAGTACCTTCTGTAATTCCTTTAACATCAACTACTACTTCTTCTGCCTTTATTTTAGGAACCTCAATAGATAATTTTCCAACTACTTTTTCACCATCTTCATCTACTTCTGGATTACTACTTGGCTCAATTGTAATTCCTTTATCAGAATCATCAAAAAGATCCTTTACTTCACCATGAACTACACCAACCTTTTCCTCTTCAAGGATTACAACCTCTGATGGATCAATTATTGCAGAAGTATCATATATACTTTCCTTCTTCTCTTCATTGTTCTTATTCATAGATTCATGAACAATGGCTAAGTCTGCAATATCAACTACTCCATCTCTATTTAGATCGTATAATAGATTGCTTGTCCCTATATTCTCTAAAATTGATTCATAATCTTTCTCTGTAGTAACCTTATCACCATCTACGTCTACTACTAAAGAAACATCTCTATCGTTTCCTATATAAATTCTCTTTGAATAATCATTTATTTCAACTTTTTCTTTTAATACTATTGGAGCAAAACCTTCCCCATTAATCTCTAAAGTATATTTCCCCTTTGGAAGATTGTTAATAATAGCATTGTAATAGTACACATCACTATCATTAGTTTCCTCTAAATAATAATCTAATGCTGATATTTTATAGCTTATACTTCCAACGTACTGTTCTCCATCATTATTTCCAACAGGAATCTTAACTACCTCTTTATCCCCTAATTTTAAACTTAAATTTAATTTAGTTTCTTCTGTTTTTCTAAGTTTTAGTGGAACATCAAACTTTAACCTTACTTCTAACGTCCCTTGTAAACTGCTATTTATGCTTGCATTGCTACTTTTTGTTGTGGCATAAACAGAAACTGCTTGAGTTGATATAATTTCAGTTGCCATTACAGTAGCAATTAAAATAGCTAAAGCCTTTCTTTTCACCAAATTTTCCTCCAATCGTATATATAAAATAAAAAAACTATCCACTAAAGGATAGTTGCCATAGAATTTCATATTTTTTCAAATACTAATTATTATGAAATTAAAGAATATAATTCTTTAGCAACTGGCTAGCATAGTTTTAAACCTTAGCTCCTTTAGCTTTGCGTCTTTAGATTTCTCTAAATTTGCCAATATATATAGTTTTCACGTATATTCTACTATAATTTTCTTCAATTAGAAATAGTTTTTTTAATTTTTATTAACAAATACTTCTTATTATTTAGGAAGTATTTACTATTCTTATACTAAAATATAAGAAATTTACAAAAAGGGCTTAATTTTTCTTTTAGGACACTTTTCTTAAATTCTTATTCAGTTTCCATTAACATAATCTTATTATTATTAATAATATATTAGTAGTAAATATTAATTGGAGGAAAGGCTATGAAAGAGTGTAATTTTATAAAAAATTGCTTTTACAATAAAAACTATATATTTATTTTATTTAATCAAAATATGACTCTTTCAGGGGATTATAGTATATTAAATTCAAACAATTATCTTATAATAAAAGATTCACTAAAAATAAAATTAACTAAATTTTATAGCAATGTTTATTCCTATAACTCCAATTATGCTACTTTTAGAATAAATGATTCTTATTTCTTTGAAAATGCTTTATTGAAGTGTGGATATATAGATACAAATAATGTTAAATTTATAAATAGCGCATCTGGATATACCCAAGACATTTGTACTACTATACCTATTGAAAAAAAAGATTTTTATTTATCTATTACAAAATGTAATTTTTATTCCTATAAAAACAATTCAGTTTCCTTAATAAATAAAAATAGTATCCCTTATTATGAACTATTTAAGGATGACTTCTTTGTTATTACACCACTTGGAAAGTTTGTACCTAATTCAATTATAAAAAAATCTGTAGATGAATATGAATTTTTATTTAATGAAGAAATAATAAGTACTCCTGAGGATGAAATAACACTATATTCAATAGCTTCTCCTTTATCTACTGATGTTCTTGGTGATAGGATTAAAGGAAATGAAAGCAATAAAGTTTATAATTCAATTCCTACAACTATTAAAAATGTAAGTATAACTTCATACTTATATAATATTTTAAAGCTAAGAGTAGATTTTAACTCCCCTATTCTTAGATATGATTCAAGTGATTTTGATGTGTATATTAATGGAGTTATTGCTCCATCCTATGGTCATTCTTCCTATAAATCTGAAGGAATTTTTCTAACCCTATATAATATTAATTCCTTTAATTATAACTATGATGAATTACTTGTTAAAAGTTCAAATAATACCTTCATATACACCTTAGATTTTCGTGGTTTTAAGGTATATGACCCAGTGGGAAAAGCTGCTGATACTTTTATAGCATTATGTGGAACCATAGAGAAAGACATTTCCTCTTCAATTTTAAAACTTAATTTAGAATTCAATAAAACTCTATTTAAGAACTTTGCAACCTTATCTAAAGGTATCTTATCTTCAAGTAAAGATAAGATTTCACTAAATATTGAAGGTATAGGGACATTAAATTTATATGGAAGTGACTTTTATAGTTATTATAATAAAGAATATATAGCTGAATGTACCATAAATGAAGATATTTTAAATATAGCTATAGATTTAATTGAAGATGATTTTTACTCTACTAATATAAATAAAACAAATTATATTTCCTTTTCACCTAACCAAAACCTACAAAGTGTAGATGGCACTTATATTTTAATATCCTATGAAGCTTCAGTAACATTTTCCCCTCCTCCAACTTTAACTATCTATCCTTTGGATGAAGGTAATGAATGGAGCATACTAGGTAAAACAATAGCCAATCCTGTAACCCTAATAGTAGATAGAAGTAAGACCTTAAGAAACTATGGCAATCTTAATGAGAAAACTACATTCTTAAATGACTTATATATAGTTCATGATGATTCCAAAAATATTTATGATGATGTTACTATTACTTTTACAAATATTAAAGCTTCAAATATCTATGTTAACTTACCAGATGAATATAACTTAGTTATTGAGTCATCAACTATTGATTATCAAAAAATATACTAAAGAGGAGTAATAAAAAAATGGATTATATATCAATTGAACCCCCCATGTTAAATAAGGACACCCTATCCTTTAAACTATCTAAGAATATAGATATATCCTTAAATGATATTTACTTATACAAAGATAAAAGTGAAATTTCAAAACAAGCTTTAACCTTATCACAAACTAACAATGAAATTTATCTAACCTCACCTTTGTTTCAAGATAAGTTCTCTATATTCTCAATATTTATAAAAAGCTCACTATACTTTTCAAACTTAATATATATTTACCATTTAAAAAATATAGCTAATACTAAAGAACTCTCCTTCTTATTATCAAAGGCATATTTAAATAAAGATTTATATAGCAGCAACTTTAAAGTAGACATGATTACTATTAACAATTTTAATTTCATTCCAAATGAAATATACATTAGCTTCTGCAATGAAATAAACGAAGACATATCCTATTTTTTTCAGCAGGATAGTTCTATATTTCTATTTGATAAATTTTCAAAACCAGTTCCTAATGGTAAATACTTAATAAAAATATCAAATAAAGAAGGTGAATAAAATGAAAAGTATAACCTTTAAAAATTCCACCTTATCAAAACTAGATAGTTTATCATTAAATCAAATTAAAATTGAAAATATAAATTCTAAAATTGAAAATATAAATATCTCTAACTCAATGACAATATTAACTGGAACCTTCTATGGAAACCTAAATATAAACAAAAGTTCTTTTATTGTTTTAGACAGTGATTTCTCTTTATTAACTGGTTCCATCAACCTTTTAAATGAAAATACTCTAAAATCAGAAATTCATATTTATGGTTTATTAAAGGATTTAAAAGATGATATTTATATAAATTGCCACTCAAATATTACTTCAATGCTATATATATCCTCTTCTAGTCATAAGATTATTTACTCCTGTATATCAAGAGAAGAAAGTGAGAATAAATTTATAGTAGAGAAAATAGTAACTAAAGATTATACTAGTTCAAATTTAATACCAATTGATCTTAGGGCTCCTTTTACTGGATCACTTAAAGTAAATATAGACTTAGACACAATAGATTTTAAGAACAGTAGCAATATAAAACTTTCAATTATCCCCTACACTAGAATTAACTCATATAATAATTTAAGTAACTCTTCCCTATCAGGAATATCTGGTGATATAGAAACTATAAATCACTTAAAAACTCTAGTACCCAACCTTAAAATTAATGGGACTTACTTTATGGTTAACTGTGTAGATGGAAAAGGAAATCTATCACTATCAGACATAAACATTGGGAACACTAGGCTTTCAGTAATATTAAATGATAAAGAATATTTCATAAATAATTATTAATCACAATTCTCCAAGATTAACATAACCTATTATTAGGTAAATTTTATAATGGAGATGAAATATATGTTATTAAAAATAAACTCTGCAAATATTGTTTCTAACAATGACTCTACTTTAAGTGCTGTTCTTCTAAACGATTTAGGAACAACTCCTATTGATACCCAAAGCATCTCATCTGAAACCAATTCAAAAGATTGGTTCTCATTGAAAGGGTATAATGGATTAACTTTAACAGACCTAGTAATTACACAAGTAACACAAGGCTCTACACCTGCTAATGGTGAAATTACTATTACCTTTACCAATAGTTCTAACCAGGCATCTATTGGAGATATACTAATTCTTTCACCAGGAACAGTGATTCCAACCAATTCACCTTTCTCTAAAATCAAAAATACTGCATCATTAGATACAGGCTTTTCAGATACTTCTCCAGTTGCTTCAGTTACAGAAACTACAATAGCTCCAAAGGCCTATAGTACAAAAGATAATCAATATAACTTCAAACTTGACATAATAACTAAACAAGGTGATTCCATAAGTACTATTACAACAACTACAAATGATCCTATTACCGTTAATGGATTAGTAGTAACTAAAATAGTTTTTGATATAGCTGATAATGATAATATTTATGATTCTTTAGAAACTTGTAACTACACCATTTCCTTCTTTGATTCATCTGATAATATAATTTATTACGAACCAAGCACAACAGATATTATTTCTGTTTCTTTTGTACCAGTTTAATAAAAAACTAAAGCTAAATAATTTAGAAAATTAAGAGACTTAGATTTTATTCTAAGCCTCTTTTCTTAAATTCTTATTCAACTTCTATTTTGCTTACTATATACTCTTCTTTATAAAGCGTGCAGCCATTCTTTTTCACCTTGATATCTCTATACTTTATTTTCCCACATGCATCTACATAATCAGTAATAAAAATATCATTATTGTTTATATAGTATCTATTGTGGTAATGATTAACCCTTATATTCTTCTTTTCTCCTTGAATATCTATATAGAAATCCTCTTTTTCATCCTCTTTCTTCAATTCTTCATAATTCATAGAAATTTCCTTCCTTATATAAATTAAGCTCAAATTAATTCAAAGAATTAAATTGAGCATATACCTATAGTTATTTAATTTTCATAGAAAAGGAGAAAATATTCTCCTCTACAAAATAATCCTTCTGTTTAGTACCAACAGTCGTAATCTTTTTCGTTCTTCTCTTCTTTGCAATCACACCAGTAGTTATGACCACAATCTTCATCTTTCTTTTCCCATTCAGATACATCGATATATTTTTTACATTCTTTTTTGCATTCTTTCTTGTCTTCTTCACACTTTGGTTCATGACACTTAGGTTCTTTCCATTCACATTTCTTTTCTTCAATAGTAGAACATCCTAAATACTTAGTTCCTAAATCTATTGTTTCTACCTTATGATGAACTCTATTACAGTCCTCAACATAATTCTTAACAAAGTGACAATCAGTTACCATAATATCATTGAATCTAGTAAAATGGTTGTTATGATAATGCTTGTTAACGATAGTTTCCTTCTTACCACAAACTTCATATTCTTTATCATAGCACTTTGTAGTGCCCTCTTTTACTTTAACTTCACACTTTTCTTCACATTTATCTTCAGGTTTATTGTTATATTCATAATCTTCTTTATACATTCTGATATCCTCCAAAAACAAAATTTAATTATAGTTTATATTATGTATAATTCACATAATATGTGATATATTTCTTCTAAATTTTTATTTTATTTTTGAAGTTATTATGTATCCCCCTCTATTATCCTTAGATATCTCTATGGTTTTGTACTCTTTTGGAATATCTAAAGAATTATTATAAGAAGATTGATATGAAATTATATATTCACCATATTTATAGAACTTATCTTTTTCATAAAGATGGTAATATTCTTCTAGAGTTAGTCTATTATTATAAATAATATTAGAATGAGGTAATCCAACATACCTTATATGCCAAGGTTCATAATTAAAACTCGTCTTGCTCTTTCCTAAAAAAGGATACCTTATTATAAAACCATATTTGTAAGCATTACTATTAACCCACTTACCTACTTGTGATTTTATAAAGTTCTTTTGTGCTAGTGTATGTACATATAAATCTAAAGCCAGTCCAGTCTCATGCTCACTATATCCAACCTTTGCAGCAAGAGAACTATCCTCCTTATATAAATCTTCTTGTTCTCTCTTATCTCTATAAGTAGACATAATTAAAAGCTTGTCCTCAGTATACTCTTTTGAAGCCTTAAGTAAGGATTCTAATGGCTCTACCACCTCTCTATTTACAAAAAGATCTGTATCTCTAAATTCTACCAAATTCAAATTATTGTTATAATCTAGCTTATTATCATTATTTACAAGCCACATATTGTTGGTATATTTTATATTATTATATTTTCCTTCCTCTATATCTGATATATCTACCTTCTGTGTTACAATATCAAGTTCTTCTAGTGTAATACTTTCTCTTTTATCAAATAAAGTTATAATTCCATATTTAATATCAGGTCTTTTTATAGCTGTATAAGCTATCATAATAATTATTATTGCTAGCGTAATTAATATCATATATTTATTTTTTTTCATATAAACCTCCAACAAATTAAGTACTATTTAAATTTATCAATAAGTTCTTATTATTAATTTATGGAAACTTATATTAATCTTAGCAATATCTTAGGATTTTCTTAAAGTTTTTAGTTAAAAAAGACATCAACTAATCAGTTTTTAACAACTGATTAGTTGATGTCTTTATTAATCATATAAATATTTATAGATATAACTTTATATTTGTTGGCTATACTTTGTAAAGCTTACATGCTCCAAAGCTAATAAAATAACCCTAAGATACCTTATTTTTAAGTCTTAATTTATCAGCTATAATTGCTATAAATTCCGAATTGGTAGGTTTTCCCTTTTCATTATGAACAGTGTAACCAAATAACTTATTTATAGCATCAACTTGTCCTCTACCCCAAGCTACTTCGATAGCATGTCTTATAGCTCTTTCAACTCTTGAAGCAGTTGTATTATACTTCTTAGCTATTGATGGGTATAATTCCTTAGTAACAGCTGATAATAATTCCATATCGTTAACAACCATAGTGATTGCTTCTCTTAAATACATATATCCTTTAATATGTGCTGGCACACCAATTTCATGAATTATGCTTGTAATTTCAGTTTCAAGATCAATAGGTCCTCTGCTAGTTGCAGCAGCTTCTCTTTGAACAACTTGAGTTGAAACAGATCTTCTCTTAGTTTCAACATCTTGTGTGCTAAACATCTCTCTTATTCTCTTTGTAAATATATCCATGTCAAATGGTTTTACCACATAATAATCAGCACCTAAAGTTATTGCTTGTTGAGTAATTTTATCTTGTCCAACTGCAGACAATACGATTACTCTTGGCATTTTATCTAAATCCATTCCATTTAATTTTTCTAGAACTCCTAATCCATCAAGGTGTGGCATTATAATATCTAAAACTACTAAATCGGGTTGCTTTTGTTGAATTAACTCCAATGCTTCCCTACCATCTTTCGCTATTCCTGTTACCACTATATCCTTTTGGTTTAATAAATAATCATTAAGTATGCTGCAGAATTCTTTGTTATCGTCAGCGATTAATACTGATATTTTTGAATCTTCCATGCTTTTCTCCCCTTTTATCCATTTTTTACCAACGTAATTATTAATTCGCCATTTATTTATCAATTCCTTCTTTCACCAAGAAAGATTTCACTAAGACTTTATAATTGCATTATTATAATATAAATTCGACATTACTTAAAAAATTCCTTTTTAACTTTAAAATGTATCATCTAAATTATAAGATTTTTTAATCTTAGTATATACGGTTTATTAATATTACTTTAGTATATAATATTCTTCTTTGTTTTTAAATATTATAATTATATCTTCCACTATTTGTAAATTATACACCATATTTGCATCTTCGTAAATACTTTTATCTAAAATAAATAAATATTTTTACATTTATTGGTAATTATTTCTGTTCTTTACTTCCTATTTACACTCTATTAACAGTATTTCGTCAAAAAATTAAGGATATCCAATAATTTAGATATCCTTAGTATTTTACTTCAAAATTCCTGCATCTTCAAGCATCCAATCAATATAAATTCCATAACCAACATCTGGTTTATTAATTAACACATGAGTAACAGCTCCAACCAATTTTCCATTTTGTATTATTGGGCTTCCACTCATACCTTGAACAATCCCTCCAGTTTTACTTAATAAGGCTTCATCAGTAACCCTTATTAACATACTTTTAGGACCAGGTGAATCTTGTTGAAGCAATTTTACTATTTCTATTTCATATTCCTTAGGTCCTTCTTCATCTATGGTTGTTATTATAGTAGCTTTTCCTAATTTTATTTCATCTCTGAAAGCCACCTTCATAGGTGATGACCTCATGGGATTACATTCTGCTTTTTTACCCTCTCCAAAAATACCACATTGAGTATTTTTCACTATACTCCCTATTGGTTTATCATCATTCACAAAAATACCCTTAAGTTCCCCAGGCGCACCCTTTTCACCCTTTCTTACACTTATTATTGATGATTGTAGAAGATCACCCTTCTTTATTGTGAAAGGTTTATTTGTATCTCCATCAGTTACAGGATGACCTAATGCAGCAAACTTTCCTGTCTTTTCATCATAGAAAGTCATTGTACCAACTCCTGCTGTTGAATCCCTTACCCAAAGACCTAATTTATATCCACTATTGCCTTCCTTAACAAGAGTTACTTCCTTGTTTAAACTTTTGCCATCTCTTAATAGTTCAATATTAATTTTTTCTTTATTAATTGAACTAACTTTTTTTATTAAGTCATGCGATGTTTCAATAGCCTCTCCATCAATTTTTAAAATTACATCCCCTACTTCTATACCAGCTTCACCAGCAGGGCTAATCTTTCTATCATTAGCTATTGCTATTTCAGAAAACCCTACTACTAAGACTCCTTGTGATGAAAGTCTTACACCAATACAATTTCCACCAGGTATAACTTCAATATTTTTCACTTTATGTACTGAAACCTGTTTTATTGGTATTAGTCCAAGTAAGTTCACCTTTAACTTTTCTTCTTTATATTCTACCTTATTAAAAGGTCCCACATTTGGAAGTGCCGACATTACTTCCACTTCACTACTTGTATAAAGATGATCTGGTACATCTTTTAGCATAATGCATGTGGACAGAGCCAAAATCAAGATTGGAGTAATTACTACGCTTACTATTTTTAATAGTTTTCTATTCATGTCCTTCTCCTCCTTCTCCTCCTTTGCTTCTGTTTTTAAGTTACCCATTGGACATGCATTATATTCTATAGGAACTTTTCTATTATAGACAAATATTAAATATAAAATTTTTAAATATCTCTTTTTGAAAAAAATTGATACCTAGTTACAAGGTTTCATAAAATTATGTTTCTTTTTATGGAAAACAAAAAAAATAAAACCACAAACTCTTGTGATTTTATTTTTACCAATATATTATAACTTATGTATATTAAAGATTTTTAATTTCATCTTTTTTAGACTCTGCAAACTTTAGCATCTCTTTTACGTTTTGAATGGTAGCTTCTGTTACTCCATTACCACCCATCATTGATGCTACTTGATTTATTTTATCTTCTATAGATAACATTCTAATTCTTGTATAAGTTTTATCATTTACTACTTCCTTTGAAACAAAATAGTGATGATCTGAAAGTATAGCTATTTGAGGAAGATGTGTTATACATAAAACTTGATGTCCTAATGATACTTGATACATCTTTTCTCCAACACGTTGTCCAACTGCTCCACTAATTCCAGTGTCTATTTCATCAAAAATTAGAGTTGAAATTTCATCCTTATCAGCAAATACACATTTAAGTGCAAGCATTATTCTTGATAATTCTCCACCTGATAAAACTCTTTCAAGAGGTTTTAAAGGTTCTCCTGGATTTGTAGATATCATAAAGCTAACATCATCAAAGCCTCTTTCATTATAATTATCCTCTAAGGTTATTTCTATCTTCATTCTTGACTTATCCAATCCAACATAAGATAGTTCTCTAAGAATTTTTTCTTCTAATGAAGGACTGTATTTTTGTCTTATTTCATGTAGCTTTTCACCTACATTTTTCATGTCACTTAAAATTTGGCTTTCTTTTTCAGTTAATTCATTTAGTATTTCTTCAGCATTAATTAACTCATCATATTTTTCTTTTAATTTTTTATGATAAGCTAGCACTTCTTCTACTGAACCGCCATACTTCTTCTTATATGTATTAATTTCATAGATTCTCTCGTTGATTTTACCAAGTCTAACATCATCATAGACTATTTCATCACCAAGATCTCTAATATCTCTTGTAGCCTCTTCTAAGCTAAAATATGCACCTTCTAATAATTCTCTCTTTTCTTTTAAAGCTTCAAGATGATTTTCCACTGAAGAAACTTCACTTATTACCTTCGAAAGAGATTCTAAAATTGAATTTCCATCTTCTCTTTGGCTTAAAAGTCCATAACTTATTCTAAGAGCATTGTTTATTTTTTCTGCATTATTTAAAACATTGTACTCTTCTTTTAGATCTTCCTCTTCACCAATTTTTAATTTACCTTTTTCTATATCTTCAATTTGGAATTTAGTATAGTCAATTAGCTTATCTCTGTCCTCAGCACCTTTAATTTTATTAATTTTTTCTTTAATTTTTGATAGTTCTTCTTTTAAATTTAAAAATTTATTTAAAGGCTCTTCTATATCTTCTCCAATATAATTATCTAAGTATAAAATATGACTACTTCTTTGTAGTAAACTTTGATTTTGATGCTGTCCATGAATATCTAATATCTTTTCTCTTATTCTTTTAAGCTGAGTTATAATTAAACTTCTTCCATTTACTTTTATTATGCTCTTACCAGATAATAAAGTTTCTCTTGATATTATTAGCATATCATCATACTCGATACCTAACTCATCTAATACATGGTTAACATTGTCATTGTCTATTGAAAAAATTGCTTCAACGAAGGTTCTTTCTTCTCCTGTTCTTATTAGATCCTTTGAGAACTTTCCACCTAAAACATAATCAATAGCATCAATAAGAATAGATTTACCTGCACCAGTTTCTCCTGATAGTATATTGAATCCTTCACTAAACTCAACAGTTATTTCTTCAATTAGAGCAAAATTTTTAATGTTTAATCTAATTAACATTCTACCCCACCTTTTTAACCCTTAAGATATTAAATTTCTTATTTTAACTACTAATTCTTCTGCGCCTTCAGTAGTTCTAAGCATTATAAATATTGTATTTTCACCTGCAATTGTTCCAGCAATCTCATCAAATCCAAAACTATCAATAGCTTCTGCAACTGGAGCTGCGCCTGCAGACACAGTCTTTACAACTACCATTTTATCTATATTTTCAACTGAAGTAGTTAAATTAGCTAAAACGTTAGTTAATTTATCTGACATATTATTTTCATTTGTCTTTGGAACAGCATATTTATACTTTCCTGAAGGCCCTTGCATTTTTATAAGCTTTAAGTTTTTTATATCTCTAGATACTGTAGCTTGAGTCACATCAAAACCTTCAGATTTTAACGTTTCTGCTAAATCTTCTTGTGTCTCAATATCTCTTTGGGCTATTATTTCCAAAATCTTTAAATGTCTTTTTGATTTCAAATTTTCTCACCATCTCATTCCTTAGAATTATTTAAGATTTTTGTCCTTAACACTTTAAAATAATCATAATCCTTAAACAAAAGAACTTGAACACTTTTTTCTGCTCTTTCAACCTTTATCTTAGTTCTTTGTTCAACCTTTGTAGCTTTTTGACCATCCACTGTTAAATAAATTTCTTCTTCCCCATTTTCAGGTATAATCTCAATTTTACTTTCTCCACTTAAAACCATTGTAGGCATACTTTTGGTATGAGGACAAATTGGAGTTAAGGTTATTAAATCAAGATTTGGATAAATAAAAGGCCCCCCTGCAGAAAATGAATATGCTGTTGATCCAGTTGGAGTTGCAACAATTAATCCATCACCCTTAAAAGTTGAATAAAGCTTTCCATCTACAAAGACTTGAAACTTTACCATTCTTGAAAGTGTGCCTCTTGCTACAACTACATCATTTAATGCATGTTCTTCAATAACTTCTCCATCTTTCATGGTTTCATATTTAAGAAGCATTCTATCATCAAGATTATATTCATCTTTTTTTAATTTTTCTATTGCTCTATCTATATCTGAAATTTCTGTACTAGACAGAAAACCTAGATTTCCAATATTGATACCGAAAATAGGTAATGAAGTTTTTTTACTAATTTCTCTTGCTACATTTAGGAGTGTGCCATCTCCCCCTAAGACAACAAGTAAATCTAAAGGGGTTTTAAACTCTTCATCTTTAATCTGGAATGAATTAAAAATTCTTATCTCCTCTAAATCGAAATTCATTTCAAACTTCTTTTTAACCATATTTAATATCTCATCATTTTTATCTTTAGTAGGATTTATGGCTATCCCTATTCTTTTCATACTTTCCCCCAAGAAAATTATATTTCAGTATGAGATGCTTCTACAACCTTATCCACATCTTCCCTAACAAAAGTACTTTCTCTTTCCATATCCTTAGTAAAATAAACTAAATACTCTATGTTTCCTTCAGGTCCCTTTATAGGAGAATAACTAACTCCTAATACATTAAGATTATGTTCAATTAAATAATCAATAATTCCAAATACTACTTCTTTATGTACTTCAATGTCTCTTACAACACCTTTTTTTCCTACTTTTTCTTTACCTGCTTCAAATTGTGGCTTAATTAAAGCTACAACTTCACCTTTATCCTTTAAAAGTTCTATAGTTGCAGGCATTATCTTTTTTAATGATATAAATGATACATCTATAGAAGCAAAATCTACAAGTTCTCCTAAGTCTTCAGGTTTAACATATCTTATGTTTGTTCTTTCCATACAAACAACTCTTTCATCAGTTCTAAGCTTCCATGCAAACTGACCATATCCAACATCTATAGAAAAGACCTTACTTGCACCATTTTGTAGCATACAGTCTGTAAAGCCACCTGTTGATGCACCAATATCCATACATACTTTACCTTCTAATGTAATAGGAAAGTTTTTCATTGCCTTCTCAAGCTTTAATCCCCCTCTACTTACATAAGGTAATTTTTCACCTTTATATTCAATATTAGCTGTTACTGGAACCTTTTCTCCTGCCTTATCAACTCTTCTTCCATCTACAAAAACCTTACCAGCCATTATTGATGTTTTAGCTCTTTCTCTAGATGTAATTATTCCTCTATCAACTAATAGAATATCTAGTCTTTCTTTCTTATCTGCCATAATCTTCTCCTTATATTATATAAGTTTAAGCACAGTATCTGCTATTCCTTTTCCATCTAAACCATTATCCTCATATAGAAGATCTACATTACCTTGATTTATAAATTTATCATCGTATCCTAAGTTTACAAATTTACCTTTATGTCCACAGTTAGTTAACTCTTTTAATACTAGAGTACCTAAACCGCCATTTTTCATATTATCTTCTACAGTTACTATGTGGTAACCTTCTTTAGATAGTTCTCTTATTAAATCTGTATCTATTGGCTTAATAAAGGTAGCATTAATTATACTTGGGTTAACATTTTTTTCTTCTAATATTTTTTTTGCTTTTAAAGCATGTTGAAGCATTTTTCCAGTAGCTATTATTGCTACTTTTTCACCTTTATTTAATGTTTCCCACTTACCTAGTTCTACTTTACTTATAGGAAACAAGCCATTTACTTCATCTCCACCTCTAGGATATCTTATAGCAACTGGTGTTCCTTTAGCTAAGGCCCATCTAAGTAACACATCAACTTCTTCTAAACACTTTGGTGCCATAATAGTCATGTTAGGAATCATTGATAAAAATGATATATCCATAATTCCTTGATGAGTTTCACCATCATCTCCAACAATACCTGCTCTATCTATGCAAAAAACAACAGGTAGGTTTTGTATGCATACATCATGTATAACTTGGTCAAATGCTCTTTGCAAGAAAGTTGAGTATACTGCAAACACAGGTTTTAAGCCACTACAAGCCATTCCTGCAGCTAGAGTAACTGCATGTTGTTCTGCTATTCCTACATCAAATAATCTATCAGGGAACTCCTTATAGAAGCATCTAAGACCTGTACCATCTGGCATCGCTGCTGTTATTGCTACAACGTCTTTATCCTCTTTTGCAATTCCTATTAAAGATTTTCCAAAGGCTTTTGAATAGCTATTTGATGGAGATATATTAGGTTCCCCACTCTCTAAATCAAAAGGAGAAACACCATGATATTTCCATGGACTTTTTTCTGCAAAATCATATCCTTTACCTTTTTTAGTTATGGTATGTATAATTACAGGTCCATTTATCTCTTTAGCTTTATTAAACATTTCAACCATTGTTGGTATATCATGACCATCTATAGGCCCTATATATTTTATTCCCATATCTTCAAACAACATTGAAGGGACAACTAATTGTTTAACACTATCTTTTAATTTTGATAATGAATGAATAACTGCTTTTCCTACAGAGCTATTGCCTAAGCTTGAATTAATATCCATCTTAAGTTTATTATATCCTGGTTCCATTCTTAATTTATTAAGATACGATGATATACCTCCTACATTTGGAGATATAGACATTTGATTATCATTTAAAACTATAATCATATCTGTCTTATTGAAACCAACATCATTTAATGCTTCAATGGCCATTCCACCAGTTAAAGCTCCATCACCTATTACTGCAACTACTTTATAATCTTCTTTTTTTAGATCTCTAGCTCTTGCCATACCTAAGGCTGCAGATATTGATGTACTACTATGCCCCGTATCAAATGCATCATATTTACTTTCATTCCTCTTAGGAAATCCGCTCATTCCATCTTTCTTTCTAAGAACCTTAAATCCTTCTTTTCTTCCAGTTAAAATTTTATGAACATAGCTTTGATGTCCAACATCCCATATTATTTTATCTTTTTCTAAATTAAAACTCTTGAAAAGACTAAGTGTTAATTCAACTACACCTAAGTTAGATGCTAAGTGCCCTCCAGTTTTAGATACACTATTTATAAGAAACTCTCTTATTTCTTCCCCTAAAGATCCTAATTCATTATTATTTAGAATTTTAATATCTTCAGGAAACTTCATATTATCTAAAAACTTTGTCATATTATCATTTCCTTTATACTAATATTCTCTATCTAAAAGATTGTAAGTTAACTCCTTTAGATATTTAGCATCTACTGTCAAATCATTTAGTATAGAAATACATTCTTCTGTTAACTCTTTGCAAAGATATTCGCATCTGTCTATACCATACATTGTAACAAAGTTGCTCTTATTTTTATCCTCATCCTTATTAGTGTTTTTACCTAACTTATCTACTGAACCTAAAACATCTAATAAATCATCTTTAATTTGAAAAGCTAACCCTAGTTTTTGACCAAAAATATCAAACTTTTCAATATCACTTTCGTTAGCATCCCCTAATATTGCACCTGCAACAATAGAACTTCTTATAAGTTCACCTGTTTTCTTTAAATGCATATATTTTAACTCTTCTTCTGATAGTGTTTCCTTTTCTTCACTTAATATATCTACAACTTGACCACCAATCATACCATCAGCACCAGCTGCATTAGCTATTTCTTTTGAAGCTCTTAATGCATTCTTTCCTGATTTTAGTGAATAATCCATCATTAAAATCATAGCTTCATTTAATAATGCATCTCCAGCTAATATTGCTATAGACTCTCCAAAAACTTTATGGTTTGTTGGTTTGCCTCTTCTTAAATCATCATTATCCATTGCTGGAAGATCATCATGAATTAAAGAATAAGTGTGAATCATTTCTATTGCAGCTGCCATAGGCAATACTTCTTTATAGGATACTTTATATAAACTATATGTTAATAAAAGTAATATTGGTCTTATTCTTTTTCCACCAATATTTAAACTATAACTTGCTGCATCATAAATTTTCTTATTATAACTTCCTTTTTCCAAAAAATAATTACTTAAATATTCTTCTATATCCCTTTTACACTGGTCAATCTTAATTACCATCTTCAAACTCCACTTCTTTTTCTTCTTTTATAATAGAAATTTTGCCTTCTAGTGTATTTAAAGTTTTATATAATTTATTAACTATTTTTACTCCCTCTTCATAGGATTTCATAGATTCCTCTAGAGAAAGTTCCCCATTTTCTAATTCTCCTAAAACTCCTTGAAGCTTTTGAAGCATTTCTTCATAACTCTCTTTTTTTGCCATAAATCCTCCTATTTATCAGGGCTAAACTTACCTTTTACTAGGCCATCAGCTAAGAAAACATTTATTTCTTTCTCCTCTGACATTCTTTTTACGGTATTTATAACACCACTTTCATCCTCTATTATAGCATAACCTTTATTAAGTAGGTTACATGGATTTTGTGCCATTAAAAGATTATTTAGTCCAGATAATTTTTCTTTTTCAAGATTAATCTTGTTAACTATGTTAGAATTGAGCCTTTCTTTAAGCTTTTCTACTATCATATAATTATTAACAATCCTAGTCATAGGTGAGTTTAACTTAAGTATTCTGCTTAATGAATCCACCTTATTTTTTTCTAATTGAAGCTTGTTAGCTATAATACTTCCCATTCTATTATTCATATATTCTATTGCATCTTCTATATCTGATTGCAAAGGTACAGCTATTTCAGCTCCTTGTGATGGAGTAGCTGCTCTTACATCACTCACAAAATCAGAAATAGTAAAATCCACTTCATGTCCAACAGCTGATATTATAGGTATTTTCGATTTAAATATAGCCTTTGCTAATTCTTCTTCATTAAAGTTCCATAGTTCTTCTATAGAACCTCCACCTCTACCTATTATTATTACATCTACTGATTTAGTTCTATTAAAGTATTTTATACCATCAATAACTTCCTTGTAAGCTCCAATTCCTTGAACCTTAGCTGGATAAAGCACTAAATCTACTAATCTATTTCTTCTTCTAGAAACATTTATAATATCTCTAATTGCAGCACCAGTTGGAGATGTAACTATTCCTACTCTACTAGGAAACTTAGGTACTTCTTTTTTTAATTCTTCATCAAAGTATCCTTCTTTACTAAGTTTTTCTTTTAATCTTTCAAACTTTATGTAAAGTTCCCCTCTACCTTCCTGTTCAATAGTATCGCAATAAAGCTGTATACTACCATTTTGAGGGTAAATAGAAGCTCTTCCTCCAATTACTACTCCCATTCCTTCTTCTAAAGTAAGATTAAGCATAATTGCCTTACTTCTAAACATAACACAGTTTATTTTCCCCCCTTCATCCTTAAGAGAAAAATAAATATGTCCACTAGAATGGTATTTTAAATTAGAAATCTCTCCTTTTACAGAGAGATTATTAAGTATAAAATCATTATCTATTATTCGTTTTAAATAATTATTAACCTCACTAACAGTTAAAGTCTTAATCTTCATACTCTTCTGCCGCCTTGCAAGCATTTTTTATTAAAAGTGTTGTAGTTAATGCTCCTACTCCTCCTGGTACTGGAGTTAAATATGAAGCCTTATCTATAACTTTGTCAAAATCTACATCTCCTGTTATTTTACCTTCAAAGGATGAAGTTCCAACATCTATAACTACTGCACCTTCTTTTACATAAGTCTCATCTAAGAATTTAGGTTTACCTATTGCTACAACTAAAATATCAGCTCTTTTACAAACCTCTTTTAAATCCTTAGTTCTTGAATGACATATAGTTACTGTAGCATTCTCCTTTAGTAACAGTTGCGCTACAGGCTTTCCAACTATATTACTTCTACCAATAACAACTGCTTCTTTTCCGCTCAAATTAATACCTAAACTTTTAATTAGGGTGACAACTGAATTCGGGGTACAAGGTAAGAAACCATCTTCGCCCATATATAACTTACCTTGTGATTCAAAAGTTAAGCAGTCAATATCTTTTTTAGGAGATATTCTAGCTACTGCTTCCTTTTCATCAATACCTTTTGGTAGAGGAAGTTGAATTATAATACCATGAACTTTCTTGTCTTCATTTAATTTATCAATAGTATTTAACAATTCTTCTTTGGATGTATCCTCTGGAAGTTCAACTCTCTTAAAAAGAATTCCTAAAGATGTAGCAACCTTCTCTTGACTATTCATGTAATAAATAGAACCGCCATCATTTCCTACAAGAATTGATGCTATTTGAGGAATATCTTTTCCTTCTTTTATTCTTTTGTCTACATAGCTCTTTATTTCTTCTTTTATATTAGTTGCAATTTCTCTACCATTTATAATTTGCCCCATTTTATTTCCCCCTATATATTTTTTAGAACCTTATCTAAAACTCCGTTAACAAATGAAACTGACTTTTCATCTGAATATCTCTTTGTTAATTCTAGTGCTTCATTTAAAGCAACCTTTTCTGGAACATCTTCTACATAAAGCATTTCATATATTCCCATTTCTAAAATGCAAAGATTAATTTTAGAAATTCTGTCAAGCTTCCAGTTTTGTAAATTCTTTTCTATTATTGAATCTAACTCAGCTCTCTTTTCATTAATTCCTTCTAATATATTATTTATGTAACCAAAATCTATACCATCTAGACCTTCTTCACTGTTCTCTTTGAACATTTCTATAACTTCTTGTGGTGTATCTTTACTTAATGTCATTCCAAATACTAATTCTAATGCTTTTTCTCTTGAATCTTTTCTACTCATTATTTCCTCCAAATTTAAATCTATATAAATATTTATTACCTTTATTATAGACTTTATAAAAATATAATAAACGACTTTTATTATTTTATCACAAGGGAACTAAGCTTTCCACAAAAAATCACCCATTATTAACTATTTTATCATCTCGAAACCATATAGTTATATTTATTACAAATTATTCTTTAAAGCTTTAAGGAATATAACAGCTCTCCATTTATAATTTCTCCTGTATTTTTAAACCCAACATCTTCATAAAGATTTTTAGCTTTTATATTTTCTGGATAGAATGATAAAAATATTTCCTTGCATTCTTTAAGCTTTTTCATTTCTTCTATTATTATTTTAATTGCTTCTTTACCATAACCTCTTCCTTGATATTTATGATGGATCATTAATCTACATAACTCATAAAAATTATCCTCATAGCAATATCCATACATAGTAAATCCAATCATTTTATCTTCATCATATATTCCTTTTGTAATCCATCCATTTTCTATTTTAGATTGAGCTAGGGATAAAGTATTAGATGGAATAAATTCTTCAAATACAAAATGCTGATTGCTTTTGTCTGTTGTTAAAGCTATACACTCTAACCAATTCTCTTCATTAATATCTCTTAAATTAATTTTCATATAACAATCCCCCTAAACCACTTCTAATACAATAAATTATAAATCACTTATCCAATTCTTTACAGCATAATTTCTATTCAACATATTTATATATTTTTAACTTCTTATATTTATATAAATACTTAAATACATATTTATAACTTAATTTTATTTCAAAAAAAGAAACTACATCTCTGTAGTTTCTCCACCAATTTTATTTTGCTACAATAACTTTTAACTCATTAAATTTATTCCACGTCTCTTCATCTTCAAGCATCTTATCCATATACTGTCCTAATACTGCTTCTATATACGATCTTGAATAATTATAACTTTTTTTCTCTATGTCCCCTACTTTAAAAGATATATTATCAACGTCCTCTATTAATGTAAATAAAATTGCGCTATTCTTTTGAAGCACATTTTGTGGATTCTCCCAAAAGCTAGCATACTCATCCTTATCATTAGCTCTAATAGCATATTCAACTTCAATATCATTTGAATCTTTTACCCTTTGAACTTTATCTACATAGAGTTCACCTGGTAGCTTCTTTAATATATCATATGCTTTATTATCTTCTAATTTAGAATTCTCATATTTCTTTAATGATTCAATTTTTACTTCTGCAGTTGATAACACATTATCTTTCTTAGTACTACACCCTGTAACAGTAATCATAAGTAAACACAATAATATAATTATGGAAATCTTTTTTCTCATACAATATACCTCCCACATATAATCCCATTATTATATTACCATATTTTTACATATAATATGTCTTTTTTATTTATCTTTAGCAAAATTCCACTCTAGAAAGAATTCATTTAAATAATTCTCCATAAACTTATGTCTTTCTTCTGCTATTCTTTTTCCTTCGGTTGTGTTCATCTTATCTTTAAGCTTTAATAATTTTTCATAGAAATGATTTATTGTTGTACTTTTTTTATTTTTCACTTCTTCTAGAGAATTATAACTATTAATACTTATATCTGGATCATATATAGGATTATTTTTATATCCTCCATAGGTAAAGGTTCTTGCTATACCAATAGCTCCAATTGCATCTAATCTATCAGCATCTTGAACAATCTTCCCTTCTATACACTCTTGAGAAGAATCAACAATGCCTCCTTTAAATGAAATTTTTTTTATTATTTTTATAATCCTATCCCTATCACTTTTCTTAACTTGAAGATTCTCTAATAAAGCTTCTATTTCCTCAGTTTCTGTTTTATTATCATTAGAAAATTTCCAGTCTCTAATATCATGAAGTAGAGCGCACATTTCAATAATAAATATGTCTCCCCCTTCTTTTTTATAAATAGCTTTTGAGGTATTATATACCCTTTCTATATGGAACCAATCATGTCCACTCCCTTCATTTATAAGTTTATCTTTTACATATCTCTTCGTTTGTTTTATAATATCTTTCTTATCCATAGTTCTCCTAACTTAAACTATATAGTCTGCAACAATTCTTGAATTAGTAACCTTTTTAACATAAGAAGCAACCTCTACATGTTTAGGATTTATTTGGTAACTATCTAAATCTTCCTTACAGTTAAATTCTGAATATAAAACTATATCATAGGCTTGTTCAGATTTATTAAAATCTATACCAACCTCAATTTTTACTATTTCCTTAATTTTATCCTTTAATCCTTCTAACATATTCTTTATTAATTTAGCATTTTCTTCTTTAGAGTGCCCCTCTGCTTCTTCTTTTAATTTCCACATAACTATATGCTTTATCATTTCTCCACCTCCATTTTTTATAAAACCGAAAAAAAGGAATTATACTATAAAGCATAACTCCTTTTATAAACTATTCTTCTACTTTTTCTTCTTCCTTTGGTAAGTAAATATTTTGTACATAAACATTTACACCACTAACAGTTAAACCTGTCATAGCTTCTACTGTTTTCTTAACGTTCTCTTGAACTTGGCCTACGACATCCATTATTCTTACACCATATTCAACTGAAACTTCAAGTTCAATAGTAGCTCTATCTTCTTCTAAAGTAACCTTTACAGCTTTACCTACTGCTTTTTTTCCTTTAAAAATTTGAGTTATATTATTAGAAACTCCAGTATGTTGGAATCCTACAACTCCTTGTATCTCTTCAGCTGCTATACCAGCTATTACACTTACAACTTCGTCGGATATTTTTACAACCCCAACATTTTCTTCATTGTTGAAATCTTGCATTTTGTTCGCCCTCCTAAGCTTTGTAAAACAAAACTAAATTATCTTACGTTAATTATATCAAAATAGAAAATATATTACAATGTATTATTTTTTCACAGAAATATTAACATCACTAATTCCACAAGCGCTTTGAACTATCTCTTGGATTATAGCTCCTTCTTTTTCAGTAAGCTGATTATCTGACTTAACTATTATGTCAGCTTTTTTACTATCATCAGAAATTTCACAAATAGCATCACTATAACCTTTATTCTTTATATTTGTTTCTATTGTTTTTTGTTGACTTTGTCTTAATGTTATTTTTGTAATCTGTGCAGATGCAGCATCTTTTTGTGATTGTGAAGTCTTCTCATTTTCAACTACATCTTTTAGTCCTTGTATAGCTGAGGCATCATTGTTTTCTCTTGTGCTTCTTGCATCTATAAAGAAATCTGTTTGACTGATTGTTTCCTTATCCTTGTCTTCATCTTTCTCCCCTTCAACCAATGCCCCTGCTAAATCGCTAGCATCATTTAAACCACCATTATTTAATTTTGCTCCTAAAATAGCAGTACATACTATTAATGCTAATAAAGTAAAGATAATCCCAACTTGTTTTTTTGTCATTTTTTATTCCTCCCATCAACTTTCTATTGAATTATATGCTAAATCCCCATAGGATATACATTAACCTTTTCAACTGATATCCCATATAAACTAGATACAGCTTTTTCTATGTCATATCTAACCTTGCTACTTTCTGCACCCTCTGCAGCAATAACAACGCCTATTACCTTAGGCTTATATGTTTTTAAAATTACTGGTGAATTTCCACCAGACTCACTACTCATTACAACCTTAGTTGTGTCATTTTGCTGATCGCTAACTCTCTTTCCACCATTTGTATCTGTTTCTTCTGTTTTTGTTGTTTGGTTTGTACTATCATATGCTGCTACCTTCTCTTCTCCACTCTCAAAGTTAATCATTACATCAACTTCTCCAACTCCATCTATTTTTCTTAGAATGTTTGTAAGTTCAATCTTTTGTTTATCTTCATAAGTAGAGGCAGTAGTGTTTACTTTTGTATTATTTTCTTCAGTGAGAACTTCATTCTTACCATTTAAAAGTCCTGGCGCTAAAATGGTAATGGCTATTAATATAAAACCAATAACTAAAAGCACCGCAAGAATATTACCCATATACTTGTTTTTAAATAATTTACTAACCTCATTCTTTAGCTTCTTAAAATCCATTGATATCCCTCCTTTTTACAAATAATACACTACTATCTTATCCTTACTTATTTCTAATTCATCTGAAAGAAAATCCTTCACCTCTTTTTGAATGCTATCCTCTTCCTTAACATCTTTTTCCTCTTCCCCAATCTTAACTTCCTTTACTTTCTTAATCCCTTTTTCGCTTATTCCTATACGTAATTCATTAATCTGACAAGTCATATTATCAAAATCTACTATGCAATCAAGGTCGCTTTCAAAATTCATATCTTTAAATTCTTTTAATAACTTATTAATGCAGTTTTTATTAAAGTTATCCTTAAAACTGTCCTCTCTAAGTTGCTGTGTTGCTATAGTAGTATCCTCTTTACTTATGCCTTCTTCTATCTCTTTATCATATTGATCAATAATAGATGTTAAGGCTGTTTCCCCCTGTGAAAAGAACTTTACAATTGGATTTAATAATACAGCTACCAGTATTAGACCCATTACAAACTTCAAATATTTTTTCATGCTGTTATCTGGTCCAACAAGCTCTATAGCTGTAATAAATATTAATGTAGTAACAAGTGTTGTTATAAAACCTTTAATTAACTCCATCTCTTATCCCCCCACAATAAACTTTCCAGCAGAGGCCATAATTGCTAACAAAACAAAGAACATTAAACTTACGCTTAAAACGCATGATAACAATAATACCAATGAATCCCCTGTTGCTGCAATTGTACTTGTTATTCTTTTATCACTTATTGGCTCTACAAGTGCTGCTGACATTTTATATATAAATGTCATAAGAACCATTTTTATTATTGGATATAGAATGATAAGTATTATAACCATAAGTCCAATTCCACTTATTGCATTTTTTATAATTAAGGAATATCCAGCAACTGATGTAATTGCATCTGAAAAAGCTTTACCTACTATAGGTATAAAATTATCTACTGCAAATTTTGTTGTTTTTAAAGCAACAGCATCTATCGTTGTACTAGTTATACCTCTTATTGTTAAAAGAGCTATAAAAGAGGTAATTATTATTCCTTGGATCCATACTGTCCACTGCTTTAATAATTTACACAGGTTATCTATTTTATGCTCTTCCGAAAGATTATTAGCAAATTGTAGAACAAAACCTACCATAATTAATGGAATTATTACAGTTACATATATCCTTGGTATTATTACAACTGCTGCCATTACAATTGGGTCTATGGTTGCTGCTTGAGTAACACCTCCTGCTAAAGCTATCATTGTAACCAAAACAGGTAAAATTGCTGCCATAAAATCTGCTACACCATTAATAACATCTTTTGCTACAGATATTGATATTAAAAAGCTTTTTGAAAGAAGCATAACCATAACTGCATAACATGCATAAAAAGCTATCTGAGATATACTTTTTGTACTAAAAGCATCCTGTAGATTTTTTAACAAGGTACATAATATAGCTATTACTATCATTGAAATAGCAAGCTTTAATACACTACCAACTTCTTTAAATAGAAGAGAAACTACAGCCTTGCCTAACTGTGAAAAGGATAGGTTACCCTTTCCATTTGTTATATAGCTTTTTACATATTCAACAGGGTCAAGATCATTCATAAGCTCAACATCTACCTTCATCTTATTGATATAATCATAAAGTCCCATTAAATCTTTATTTGTTTCAGGATCTATCATTCCCTCATCTACTATTGTCTCAATAGCCGATTTATTTTCTTCTTCTTCTGCATTAACTATAGCTGTTGGAGATATGATAGAAAAAATACATATGTTTATCACTAATAAAATCATAAGTCTCTTAAATCTCTTCATATTTACACCTACAAAATTTGTAATATAGAGTCTAATACAGCCATCAATATTGGAATTGCTAAAACTAGTATGAACATCTTCCCTGAAAACTCAACCTTGGATGCTAAACTTCCAGCCCCTGAATCCTTGCATATTTCACTTGCAAAACTGGCCAGATATGCTATAGCTAATATCTTAAGTACTATCTGTATATAAACTGTATCTATACCTGCTCTATCAGCTATGTTCTTCAGGAAATTAACTACTTCACTAACTTGTGAAATACAATATATAAAAATCACTACACCAGCAGCTAAAAGAATTAAGGCTGCTAGGTCTCCTCTTTTATCTTTAAAAAGTAAATATAAAAATAGGGCAACAAGCGCAAAGGAAATAACCTTTAAAATCATCATCTTACTATCACCTAGAACATAAACATTGTCTTTACTGTATTAAACAAATTACTAATTAATGAAATTATCATAATTAATATAATTACTATTCCTGCTATGTTAGTGATAGCTGCTATTTCACTTTTTCCACTACTAGTTAAAACCTTGTCCAATATCACCAAAATAATTCCTGCCCCACCTATTTTAAAAAGTATACTTAAATCCAGCATAATCTTCCTCCTAATCTACAATAAAAATATGGATATCATTGCCCCAAAACACATTCCTAAATATCTATAAAGCTTTGTATTCTTTTTAGATTCTTCTCCAGCTTCTTTTATATTTATCTTTAAGTTTTCTAATGCTAGATTAAAAATCTTCTCTTGCCCATAAACCCCAGAGTAACCTAAGGATTTTAGAAAATCTCCTAAGATATCCTTATCTTCTTTATTCAAATAAACCTCTTCTTTAACATCTTCATAATTTTCTTTAAAGGCTATATAAACATCTCCTATTTCCCCATTTTTCAAGTCATCTGAAACGTTTGATATTAGTTTATTAAATGGCTCCTTGCTTTTTTTTGATATTTCATACAAGGCTTCTGGTAATGGTGTTGTATTAAATACAACTTCATTTTGTAATAGTAATACCCCTTTATAGCATTCGTTAAGATTTAATAACCTTTTTCTAAAACTCTCACCATAAATATACCCTGCAAAAGTAAATATAGAGAAAATACTAATTATCAATATAATCTTGACCACTTTTTTTCTCCTCCTTTGCTTAATGAATAAACATTCTCTACTGTCCCAACACCCTCTCTATTGCTCAGCAAAATAACTCTTTCTACAACGTTATTTTCCAATAGCTCTTTAAAAACACTTCTGTTTGTTAAATCATCAATACTTTCTCCATGTAAGGTTACAATAATGTTTACTCCTGAATTAAAAGCCATAATAAGTGCTTCAATATCCTTTAATGTTCCTATTTCATCACATATAATAATCTCTGGTGATAAACTTCTTATGGCCATAATTAACCCTTCACTTTTTAAACAATTATCAAGAACATCAGTCCTTATTCCAACTTTCATTTGAGGTACTCCAAGATAACTAGCTGCAATTTCACTTCTTTCATCTATAATTGATATCTTTTTGCCCCCATCAGATAGGTTCCTTGCAATATCTCTTAGAATAGTTGTTTTACCACACTTAGGTGGTGAAATAATCAAGGTATTTAATACCTTTTTATCTTCCACTATATATTTCATAACTTTTTTTGAACACCCAAGTATCTCCCTACAAATTCTTATATTTAATGAAGAAATATTTCTTATAGTTTTTACTTTTCCATTATCCATAACACACTCACCTGCTAGTCCAACTCTGTGCCCTCCTCGTATAGTTATGAATCCTTGTCTTATTTCTTCTTCATAGGCATATAATGAATAGTTAGAAATTCTTTGAAGTATGTACTTTATGTCTTCTCTTCCCAATATATAGCTAAGTACCACCTCACCTTTAGATGATGTAATTATTATTGGTTTCTCTATTTTTAACCTTATCTCTTGTAAAGCATTATCTTTCAAATATTCTCCTAAAGCCTCTACGACTCTAGGTGGAAATAATTTTACTATTCCCTCATCCAAAATATCCATCACTTCCTCCTCCCTAGTTTGATTCCTATATAATTTCTATTTACGTAATTTAAAAATTATAACCTTATTTTATAAAAATATGTGAACTAATTATTTTGCATAAAAAAATTGGGGTGGATATTTATTTTTCTCCTTCCGTCGCAAGCTCCAAGTCACAGAAAAATAAATATCCCCCCGCTCCTACTAAAGGTAAGGAATAAAAAAAAGAATCCTAAAAAGGATTCTTAAAAATTATTTCACTATATTTTCTCCACAATATGGACATGGTATATTATCTTCTTCTAATGCAGAGGCTTCAATAAAGATAGGTTTTGCACATTTACTACAGCTAACTTCTGTATACTCTGATTCAAATTCATCTAAATCTTCTAATGATACTTCCTCAAACAATTCTTCTTGAATTTCTGATATATCATCATCCATATACTTTAAGTTTTCAGAAAGAACAGCTTCATTCACCATAATTTCTTCAATTTTATTACTTAATCCATCTAAAATTGATGAAATATTGTTAAAAACGCTTTTATACTCTGATTTATCTATAGTTGAAATTTCTTCTTTTAATTTTTCTATATTATTTCTTATTTCCTTCATACAAACACTTCCTTGTATGTATTTCATAGATAGCAAAAAGTTGCTAAGCAAATTGAACTTAGCAACTTTCTTAATATTAAACTCTTTCCATGTAATCGCCAGTTCTTGTATCTACTCTTATAGTATCTCCTTCATTAACGAACATTGGAACATTAACTACTGCACCTGTTTCAACTGTAGCAGGCTTTAATGCATTTGTAGCAGTATTACCCTTTACACCTGGTTCACAGTGAGTGATTTGTAATTCTACGAAGTTTGGAGCTTCTACTGAGAAAGCTTCTCCCTTATAGAACTTAATTATTGCAAACATATTTTCCTTTAAGAACTTTATAGCATCTTCTACTTTTTCATAGTTTAGTGGAATTTGCTCATATGTTTCTTGATCCATGAAGTAGTATAATTCTCCATCGCTATAAAGGTATTGCATTTCTTTTCTTTCAATAACTGCTTCTTGGAACTTTGCAGTTGGGTTGAAAGTTGTATCTGTAACACCACCAGATATAACATTTCTTAACTTTGTTCTAACGAAAGCTGCTCCCTTACCTGGTTTAACGTGTAAGAAGTCTACAACTGTGTAAACTTGTCCTTCATGTTCAAAAGTCGTACCTTTTCTTAAATCTCCTGCTGATATCATTTAAATATCCCTCCAAAATGTATAAGTTTCAAATATAAATACCTAAAATATACGATACTCTTATTGCATCTAACAATTTCCGTATACACAACAAATTTATTTTATCAGAAGAAAACTAGAATTGCAATTATTTTAGTCACTTCTACCTAAAATTCTCCTATTATGAATATTTAAATGTAAAATTTCCATATATAGTATCTGAGTGTAATTCTAACGAATAATCTAAAATATTTAACTTATCTAGAGAATTTATTTTCTTCAAAAACTCCCCATTTTCTCCGCTTATTACGCCATTAATAATATAATCTTCTCCTGATTTATAAATATTTTTCACTTCTATTGTGTTATCATTTAAGTATTCTAAAACTTCTGTAAGCGAGTATTTTTTTACTATAACTTTTTCTGTCAGTGTAGGCTTTGCCTCTTCTTTTTTAGAATAAAATATAAAGTAGGATTCAATACCTATAAAAATCAATAAAACTATAGCTAGTATTTTATTTTTCATACTATTACCTCTTTATTAGTTCTATTTTATATTTATCATCGCCAAGATAATATATATTATTTATAGATACCTTATCATCTTTACTTAATTGCTCTAAAGTTTCATTGTTGATTACTTCTAGTGAGGCATTATTTTTAACTATATTTCCTTTTACGCCATTCTTATTTAAACTAAGCCAAAATATAACTTCATCCTTTTTTATACAATTTGCACTCGCATATTCTACATTTTCTATTTTAACCTCTTCTTTAGTATTTATACTTCTTAATAAAAACGGTAATAAGATAAGTGCTGTGATTATTAAAATATATAATCCTCTTTTTTCATCCTTTGAATCTTTCCTCACCTTATCATTTACATATTCTATTGGTAGAAAATTTTTATTTATAAACTTTTTTTGCATTTAATACCTCTCCAAAATCCTTTATGACAAAAGTGTTATAACTCTCTGGAAACTCTTTTGAAATGCCCTCTTCAATGTATGTTTTTAGATTTTTCTCTCTTTCCACTTCTAGATATTTCTCAATAAACCTTGAAAGGCTAGTGTCTACAAAACTTCTAGCTATAAAATTATTATCACATGAAATATAATAGTAGTTTCCCTTATAACTAAATAAAGTTTCCCAGTTCTTTTCCCTTACATTCTTTTTAAACTTTTTAAAAAAACACATCTGAATAGGCTCTACTGTAATAGATGCTGCTCCTTGGCATAATTCACGTATTTTCATTCCACCTTTAACAGCATATATTATAAGTTCACCTTTTCTTCTAGAAAATTCATAATGAAACAAAAAATCTTCACTACTTCCAAAAGCTCTTTCTATTACAGTCTGAATTTCTTCTTCCTTAACTTTAACTTTTCTATTTAGCTTTATCTTTTTTGTATATAAATCCTCTCCTAAAATTATTACTTTTCTCTTTTTACCTAATTTAATTCCCCTTAGGATTTCCAAAGAAAAATTGTATGTATTATTTTTATAGAAAATTTTTTCATTACATATTTCTATTAAATTATTTTCCACTAAACACCTCCATTTTAATACCTATAACTATAAGGTATTAAACTTTTTCCACTACCATCTTCTTTTAAAAATGTATAATTTTCATCATTACCTAAAATAAAAACCTTTTTATTTATGTCATATTTCAAAAAAACATTTTCTCTTATATATACCTTGTCATCACTATTATTTTTCAAGTAATTTATAGCAGTGTTATTAACTATTAAATAATTATCTAACTCTTCTATTTCACATTCTAAATTATAACTTTTCATATCTTTGCTATAATACTGATCAAATTTTTCCCTCTTTAGTCCATTTATTATCATTGTCACTAATACTGTAGAAAAGAAAGATATTAACATTAATATATAAATGAGATTAATTAATACATAACCTTTTTCTTTTCTTAAATACATTTAACGTACCTCTCTCCCCCTTTAGTTATTTCTGCATATACTAGATTTCCTTTTTTATAAACCTTAAAATCCTCTATGCTTTCTATTATTGGATTATTGCTTACCTCTTGAACATTAGTTTCATTGTAATGAACAATACTTAAATTATTTCCTCTCTTTAAAACCCTTTTTATCTTATAATTTTCAATTCCTATATTTTCATATATTTCAACTGTATCTTCACTTTTATCTACTTTAAACACATCCTCTTTAGACGAAAAGTAATCAATTGTACTAAAAGCATTATAAACTTGATTGATTTCTCTACTTTTAATAATTAAATTTCTAGTGTAGTTATAAGCTTCTATAGCTGTACTTACTGCAATTGAAATTATTATTAATGATATGCTCAAACAAATTGTTGTTTCTAGTAAAGTGAATCCTTTATTAGAATTAGTATTTACAAGCTTCCCATTACCTTTTGCTCTAATACCTTTTCACCATCCTCTAACCTTATGACAAACTCTTTTCTTTCATCACTAAATTCTATCATCAAAAAGTTGCTTTCCTCACTATATGCAATATCTAACAAGTCCTTACTTTTTAACTCTTCAAGTAAATTTTTATCATACGGAATCTTAACCTTATTTCTAACTGCTTTACTTTTAAATTTCTCTTTATCTAAGTTGTATCTTATTTCATTTACTACTGCATGAAAGCATTCATAAGTTTCTCTATCTTCCTTTTCATTTTGTAGATATTTATTTGCTGAAATTGCTAGATTAAAAGCTAAAAGTCCAATTATACTTAATATAAAAAGACCAGCCACTAATTCTAAAAGTATATTTCCCTTTTCTTTTCTAACCATTTTTTCTTTTACCCACATAAATATTATTCACTGTTGGATTAATAGAGAGCTGATATTTATTGTTTCTGCTGTCTTTAAGAAGTGTAGTTTTAGATTGTACTATTCCGTATTTACTAATATCATAGCTATCAACTATCGGATAAAATAAAACATAATCATTATCAATCATTATACTCTTTTCCAATTCCCTTTTAATCTTAGTGTCACCTCCGCTACTAAATAAAATAATAAACTTATCTTCATATTCTCTTAATTTTATAGTCCCAATAACACCATTGTTCTTGCAATAATCTCTTCCATAACAAAAAGTGTCCTCTAACTCATATAAAAAATTCTCTACTTTTATATTTTCCTCAAAACTTTTATAAAGATTATAACCACTAAAGCTAAATGAAAGTATAATCCCAAGTATTAGCATTACTACTACCAATTCTATAAGCGTATATCCCTTCTTCAACTACATAACTCCTCCATAAATCATATCGAACATAGGTAATACAAATACCCATATAAATACCAAAACCCCAAGAGCCATAGTTATGATTAAAGTTGGTTGAATTAATGATAAGAGCTTTGAAATACTCTCTTTTGTTCTCTTTTCCAATCTCTCTTCTGCCTTTTTTACCCTTACTGTAAGTGACCCACTATTCTCACCAAGCTTTATCATTGATATTGAATACTTAGATAGGAAACTTAAATTACTTATGCACTCACTAAGTTCTTTTCCCTTTAATATCTCTTCATTTATTCCCTTTAAAATGTCGCTTAGAAATTTTATATCATTTGAATCTGAGCAGTAACTAAAACCTATTGGCAAAGATACACCACTATCTAAAATTAATGACAAAATCAACATAAATATAAATTCTTCTAACTCTTTCACAATTTTTACTTTTCTAATGAACTTAAATCTTCCTTTAAAGTATTTTGAAACTTGAAAAATTATTAATGGAATTATAGGTAGATAGCATATAACGCTTACTATAGACAAAATAGGACTATCATTAAAACTTAGTTTTAAATTATATAAGAATTCGGCAACTTTTGGCGCCTCACTTCCTGCATTTTTATAACTCTCATAAAAAGATGGAATAAGTACAAATGCTAAAAAAACTCCTAATAAAATTAAAGTACCTATTAAAAAGCTGGGATATATTAAAGCATTTTTTATTTCTTTTTTTATGTTACCTAGTTTAGAGTAGAACATTTCAAGCTTATTAAAGGTTCTTCCTAGCTGGCCACTGTTTTCTCCTACCTTTAATATTCCAATAAAAAGTCCTGGATATAGTTCATCAAACTTACTAAAAGCTTCACTTAAGCTTTTTCCTAGTAAAATATCGTTACGAATATAAGTTATACTATTTTTATAATTTTTACTTAAGGGTAATTCATTTAATAGCTCTAGTCCATCACCTATAGCTATACCATCTTCATACAAGCTCCCCAAGTTTTCAGCTATTATTGTTAAATCACCATAGCTAATCTTCATTTAATTCTTCCCCTTCTAAAATACTTAAATAATCGTAATAATCAATTACCCCTTTTAAAAGTAAATCTCTTAAGCTACTTACCATCTGACAGTTGGAAAGTAAATCTTCCTTTTCATATATTTTACTAAGCTCACCTTTTAACTTCTTATCTATATGATAAACAGATGCAATTAGTTGCCTACCAATATATCCACTATTATTGCAAATATTGCAGCCACACTTTTTGTATATTTCTATACTTTCTCCATTAAGGTCTATAACTCCAATTTCCTCTTTACATTTACATAATAGCTTTATTAACCTTTGAGAAATAATACCTACTAAAGCATCTTTTATTAGGTAGCCCTTTACTCCCATTTCTTCAAGCCTTAAATACACTTCTCTTGGTGATTTCGTATGTATTGTAGAATACACCTTATGCCCTGTTATTGCAGATCTAACAGCCATTTTCGCAGTTTCTTCGTCTCTAATTTCTCCAACCATTATCACATTAGGATCCTGTCTTAATAGACTACGCAAACCTTCAACAAAGGTAAGTCCAATTTTATAATTTAAATTCACTTGATTTATCCCCTTCATTGTTACCTCAACTGGGTCTTCGAGGGTTGATATATTTATATCGTCATCCTTTATTTCATTTAAAATTGTATAAAGTGTTGTTGATTTACCACTTCCTGTTGGTCCATTAACTAGCACAAGTCCATTTTTAAGTCTAATAATTCTGCTTAATGTTTCTTGCTGTTCCCTAGTAAACTGTAAATCTTCTATAGGGGTTAAAAATCTATCACTATAAAGAATTCTAAGAACAATTTTCTCTCCATATATAACTGGCACTGTAGATAATCTACAATTATATTTTTTATCCTTACACCACATAAAAAGCTTCCCATCCTGGGGTCTTCTTTTTTCCGTAATATCCATGTCAGCCTTAATTTTTAATCTAGATGATATTTTTTGATAATCCTCTAAACTTAATTTTCTTACTAATGTTAATGAGCCATTTATTCTAAATCTAATATTTAACCCATTTTCTTCTGGTTCATAGTGTATATCACTTGCATTACATGCTATAGCTTCTTCAAATATCACTGCTTCTATATCTTCCATTTTAAAATTCAACATATTCTGAATTAGCTCTAAAATTTCATCTTTTTCTCTATAAATAAGTTTTATTTTCTTGTTAAACAAAAAACTTAATATATCAATTATTTCATTATTGGGTGTTTCTGTTGCTGCAATATAAACATTTTTTTCATCTTCATAAATAGGTAAGATTCCATACTCTTTTGCTTGATTTATAGACAATTTTCTTGCTACTCTTATATCTATTTTATCTATTAATCTATCATTATTTGACAACTTTACACCTCCACTTCTAGAACCTTGCCATCTTGGCCACATAATATACAAAAAAATAAAAATAGGTAAGATTTCTCTTACCTATTTTACAAAAGAATATTCATTTTTAGATTCTGAAACTTTTCTTATTGTTCCATCTTTGCTTATACTATATATTTCTTCTAGTTCAGGATCTGAATTACTTCCAATGAATAAAATATTTCCATCTTCATCTACTGCCAATCCATATCTAGTTGCTTTAATACTACTAGGAAAATCAAAGATTAGCCTATAATGCTTACCATCTTGTAACTTATATATAGATAATATTCCATCATTAAATTCACCTAAAACATAATAATTTCCATCAACATTAACTATATCATACAATCTAGTTATATCTTTAGATATAGTTTTCACTTCACTAGTTTTACTATTAATAACTTGAAGTATTTTCTCATCATTAATCGTTTCCTGTAATATAACTATACCTTCAGAATCTGTACTTAAATACTGAACTATACCCCCATCAATATTATAAAGTAACTTTTCTTCACTACTTTCTAGATTATATGTAAAAATGCCATTAACTCCTTCATTATTTACTCCATAGTAAACTAAAGTATTAGAATCTATCCAATCTAAATAATGACCTGATATACCTGTATCAGTATTAAAATCTACATATTCACCATTTGATAACCTAATTACCTTATAGGTAGTAACCCCATCTATATTTCTATATAATGATAGATATTCACCACTTGGAGACATTTTTAGTCCATCATCTCCAATTTCAATATTTGAAAGCTCAATTATTTTACCACTATAAAAAGCAATATACTTACCATCTTTTTGTGCAATATAATTATCGCTATTATGCTCATATAATCCTATTACTTCATCATCATTAACCTTCTCATACTTCCCTTGTCTATAGTTATAATTTGAATAATTTCCCCCGTCATTTTCTATAATTGCTCCCTTATTTAACTTAATCCCTTCCACCATTTCAACATCATCACTAGGTTTACTACATGACATTAAAAATAAAGAACAGAATAAAATACCTATTGTCCCAACTCTCCTACTTCTACTAATCTTCATCTCTTCTCCCTCAAATCACATTCAGTATTATATTCTATACATTTCTATATATAAAAGCACTATTTCCGTATTACATAATACTCTTTAATATGACCAATTACAATATATTTTATTAATATATTTACTTCTATCTTTTCATTAATAATTCCTTCTTATTTTGCCAATAAAAATATTACAAATTCATTACACTTAACTTACCATATTTTTAATGGTATACTAAGTTTATTATATTGAAAGGAAGAATAATATGGCACTAGACGGAATATTTTTAAACAGTTTAATTAATAATCTTAAAGATGTATTAATAGACAGTAAAATAGATAAAATTAATCAACCTGAAAAAGATGAGGTAATATTAACTATTAGAAAAGATAGAAAGAATTATAAACTTCTTATATCTGCTTCATCAAAATTTCCAAGGATTCATTTTACTGAAACTTCTAAAGAAAATCCTCTTAAAGCACCAATGTATCTTATGGTTTTAAGAAAGTATCTTACATCTGGTAGAATTGTTGACGTGTATCAAAAAGATGGAGATAGAATTGTAATAATTAAAGTAGAATCAAGGGATGAACTTGGATTTGATAGTGAATATTCTCTTATAGTTGAAATAATGGGTAGACACTCTAACATTACTTTAGTTAGAAATAGAGATAATAAAATAATGGAATCTATAAAACATATAACACCAGATATTAATAGTTATAGAGTATTATATCCTGGAGCTACTTATGTTGAACCACCCAAGTCTACAAAACTAAATCCTTTTAGCCTAGATATAAATGAAATGACTAATTTTATTAAGGAAAATAACTTAGAATATAATGATTTATTTTTCTCTAAGCTTTTAACAGGAGTTTCAAAACCACTTTCAAAAGAGCTTTATGAAAATTCTTTAAAAGAAAATATATCTACTAGTAATATTTCATCATTATATAAATATACAACAAGTTCAATAAATGATATTTGTAACCATCCTTCCTTTAATATTATTACGGATTCTGATGGTATATATAAAGACTTTTATTGTGCTAATTTAAATTCATACTATAATGGTTATAAAAATATAAAATATGAAAATCCATCTATTATTCTTGATGATTTCTTTAGAACTAAAGATAAACAAGATAGATTAAATAATAGATCCATTTCCCTTCAAAAATTAATACATACTAATATAGATAGATGTAATAAAAAGTCTAAAATATTAAATGGAAATATTGAAGAAGGTGGAAAGAAAGATGGCTATAAAATAAAGGGTGATTTACTTACTTCTTATATTTATATGATAAAGCCTGGAGATGATAAAATCTCCTTACTAAACTTTTATAACGATAAGGAAGAAGAATATTTAACTATTTCCCTTGATCCTAATAAAAGTCCTTCTGAAAATATTCAAAAGTACTATAAAAAATATAATAAATTAAAAAAATCTGAGGAATGGGCCTTAGAGCAGCTTGAAAAGAACGAAGATGAATTAAATTATTTAAATTCTGTTTTAACAAATATATTAAATGTAGAATCATATGATGAAATTGAACAAATTAAAAAGGAATTAATGGAAACAGGATATATTAAATTTAAAAATACATCTAAAGGTAATAAAAAAGTAAAGGATAGCAAGCCTCTACACTTCTTATCATCTCAAGGCATAGATATTTATGTAGGTAAAAATAACTTACAAAATGATTACCTAAGCCTTAAGTTTGCAAATAGAAATGATATGTGGCTTCACACAAAAAACATTCCTGGATCACATGTAATTATACAAGCAAATCCTGTAGATGAAATTACTTTAGAGGAAGCTGGAATTATAGCTGCCTATTATAGTAAAGGTAAAAATGATTCTAAAGTATCAGTTGATTATACAGAAGTTAAAAACTTAAAGAAACCAAATGGGGCTAAACCAGGTATGGTTATATATTATACTAATAAAACTATGTTTGTAGATCCTAAGGACTATGAAAGTTTAAAAATACAAAAACTATAATAAAAGAACCAGAGAAAATCCTCTGGTTCTTTTTTAGCTATTTCTAATCATTTCTTGTATTACAGTACTACCTTCATTCTTAATTAAATCATTATCAAAGTATTGATAGTAATAACATTTTAATTTACCATTGAATAATTTTCTGTTCTTTGTTGCCTTTCTTCCAAATGGCTTCTCAAAACCTTCATATGATGTAAGAATATTAAATTCCCAATTTTTATAATCTTCCTTATACTTTCCAAACTTTCTATAAAGCTCTTCAACTTCTCTCTTATCACTTAATCTTTCACCATATGGTGGATTAGAAATTATAAATCCATATTTTCTCTTATTAGAAAACTCTCTAAAATCTCTCTTATGAAATTCTATCCACTGACTTACTCCTGCTTTAGCTGCATTATTTTCTGCTGTTCTTAAAACCCATGTATCAATATCATACCCAACAAGCTTAATATCTTTATTTTTTATAGATTTTCTTGCTCCATCTCTAACTCCATTAAAAATGTACATAGGCATAGTTGGCCATGTTTCACATACAAATTCTCTATTTAATCCTGGTGCTATATTTTGAGCAATCATAGCAGCCTCAATTAAGATTGTCCCTGAACCACAGAAAGGATCTATAAGTTCATAAGAATCTTGCCATCTTGATTGAAGTATCATGGCTGCTGCTAAAGTTTCTTTTAAAGGTGCAGCTCCTGAATTTTCTCTATATCCTCTCTTATGTAACCCTGAACCAGATGTATCTATTGTTAAGGTTACCTTATCTTTTAATATAGCAACCTCTATTTTATATACAGGCCCATCTTCTTTAAATTCTGTTATACCGTAAGCTTCACTCATGCTAGTTATAATAGCTTTTTTAACAATTGATTGACAATCAGGAACACTATATAAAGTTGACTTCACTGACTTTCCTACAACATGCATCTTACCGTTCTTAGGTATTAATTTACTCCAATTTACCTTCTTTGTTCCTTGGAATAATTCTTCAAAGCTTCTAGCTTCAAACTCTGCCATTTTAATTAAAACTCTATCAGCGGTTCTTAAATGAATATTAGCAATAGCAATATCCATCTCATCTCCTTTAAAATGCACCTTACTTGTATCAACCTTAACATCATCATATCCTAAAGCTCTTAATTCTTTAGCTGTTATACCTTCTATACCAAAAGTAGTGGTAGCAATTAAATCAAAATCCATATGTTATTCTCCTTAGTCTTCATAAATCTTTACTGAATCTTCGTTGTCTATTTCTTTTATACTTACTGCAATTTTCTCATTCTTTGACGTAGGAATATTTTTACCAACATAATCAGCTCTTATTGGAAGTTCCTTATGTCCTCTATCTATTAATACTGCTAATTGTATTCCTTGAGGTCTTCCTGTATCAATAACTGCATCAATTGCAGCTCTAACTGTTCTACATGTATATAACACATCATCTACTAATACTACTTTTTTATTATGAATATTTACACCTAGGTCTATATTTTTTACTTTTGGAGACTCTCCAGTTAATGTTAAATCATCTCTGTAGAAAGTTATGTCTACACTTCCTACTGGTACATTTATTCCTTCAATATTATTAATTTCTACAGCAATTCTTTGAGCTAAAGGATATCCCCTTCTTTTTATCCCTACTAAAACTATATCTTCAACACCTTTGTTTCTTTCAATAATTTCATGAGATATTCTTATTAAACTTCTTTTTATAGCTTTATCATCAAGCAAGTTAGCTTTTAAATTCATAGCTTACCCTCCCTATACAACTTCACTTCTTAGTTTTTCCAACATTTTTTCAAAATATAATGGTAATTCAGATGAGAATTCCATATATTCTTTTGTTCTTGGATGAATAAATCCTAATGTTTTAGCATGTAGCATCTGACCATCCTGTCTATATTTACTCTTCTTAAATCCATATAATGGATCTCCAACTAGAGGATGACCTATAGAAGACATATGAACTCTAATTTGATGAGTTCTTCCTGTTTCCAAAACACATTTTACTAATGTAGTATTCTTATATCTTTCTACTACTGTATAATGAGTTACAGCTCTTCTTCCACCTTCTACAATTCCAATTTTCAATCTATCCTTCTTACTTCTTGCTAAAGGCTTATCAATAGTACCTTCATCCTCTTTAATTCTACCCTCAACTAAGGCATAATACTCTCTTTTCATAGAATGATCTCTTAATTGATCTGATAAAAAGTTATGAGCCTCATCATTCTTAGCAACAATTAAAACGCCTGTGGTATCCTTATCAATTCTATGAACAATACCAGGTCTTATAACTCCGTTTATAGAAGATAAATCATTACAATGATATAACAAAGCATTTACTAAAGTTCCATTATAGTTACCTGGAGCAGGATGTACAACCATTCCTTGAGGTTTATTAACAACTATTACATCCTTATCTTCATATAGTATATCTAATGGTATGTTTTCTGCTTCTACTTTTAAATGTACAGGTTCTGGCATAATAACTTTCACTTCATCAAAAGCCTTTAATTTATAATTACTTTTTATATTATTGTCATTAACTAATATATTTCCTTTTTCAATTAAGCCCTGTATAAACGATCTTGACTTATCCTTAAAAATTTGTGATAAGTATTTATCAATTCTTTCTCCTTCAAAGTCAGCACTAATATTAAAAATAGTTTCTTCCATTCGTTAAACTCCTCTGTTTCTATTCCATAACATTATAATATACCTATGTTTAGCCGGTCAACTTATGACATTAAAAACACCACAACATTTGTTGTGGTGTTATATGTATAATACTAATCTTCTTTAGAAGCAAAGAAACTCTTTATTTCGTCTATATTGTCAGTTAGAATATCTTCTTCTATTGTTTTAAATGATTCTTCATTAAATTGAACTTCGCTATCAATTGCAGCTTCATCCTCTACAGGAGTTGAAATATTATAATTCTTAGTTACGTCCTTTTCTAAATCATCAAAGGTTTCTAACTGAGTATTTATAAAGTTTCTAAACTTAGCTCTAAATTTAATAAATTCTTGTTTTACTCTATCATATTCATCATTTATTTGAATAACATCTGCATGAGCTTTATCAACTATTCTTTGTGCAGTTTCATTTGCATTCTTAACTACTAGTTCTGCCTCTTTTTCTGCTGAACTCTTTGCTTGATCCGCAGCATTTTGTGCTAAAACTAAAGTGTTTTGAATAGTACTTTCGATTTTAGAGTAATGCTCTATTTGCTCTGTTAATGTGGCAACCTTTTCTCTTAATTTAGAATTATCTTTGTATAATTCTTCATAGTTTTCTACTACTTCATCTAAAAATTCATCAACTTCCTCTGGATTATACCCTCTTAATCCTCTTTTAAATTCCTTATTATTAATGTCCATTGGCGTAAGTTTCATAAAATCCCACCTCTATTATGTATATTTTTTTATAATTACTTTATATTTACCACTTTTACTATTCCCAACTATATCTCCCAAAATAAACTTTCCAACTCCTCTTATAGTTATTCTCTCACCACTTAATACCTCTTTGCTTTTATCTCTAATGGTATTATAATCAACTAAAACTTTACCTGCTTCTATTACATCTTGTGCTTTGCTTCTAGATAACTTCATTACCTTAGATACTATAGAATCTAGCCTTAAAGATGGTATTAAAATAATCTCTTCCTTAAATTCAGGTGTAAAAGGAATAAAATCCTCTTCTAAAAGAATAACCTTACAGGGTGATTTACCTACTGTTTCTAAATTACTTATTATATAATCAGCAATCTCTTCACATACAGGTAAATAGCATTCACCACTTTTTATAATTAAATCTCCAAGTTTATTTCTCTTTATCCCTAGAGCTAAAATTGATCCTAAATAATCTCTATGGCTAGGTGCTGTAAACTTAGATGTATTTATTATTTTTAATATTTTCATAGGAAATGGAACTTCATAAATATTATTGAAAGATATCATTCTTCTCTCTGCATCTTCAAAAAATCCAGATGATGTTACTTTAAAATCATTAGTGCTTGTAAACTTCTCAAAAAACTTCCATATGTTAGGTGGATAAAAGTTATTACCAAACAAGGGTATATCCTTTTCATAGGACAACTCATATTTTTCATATAAGTTTAAAACTTCTAACCTATCCTCTTCATTGAAACTTTGTAATAGAGTCTTCTTATCCATTGTTAAAATATCATATACAATAGTCTTTCGACTATTTGAATCGCAAATATTGCAAATATTGGTGATAAGTCAATAGGTAAGTTTCCTAAAAACTTATATTGTATTTGCCTAAATGGTTCTAACACTGGGGAAGTTATACTATTTAAAAATCTCATTATTTCATTGCCTCTATCTTGAATAATCCATGATCCTAGGCATTCTATAACTATTATTACTTCTAGTACTCTAAAAAATGTAGAAATTAGATTTAGTAACATTCCCATTATACCCACCTACTTTGTCCAACTAAATAATGCTTTTGAACTTAATTCACTCTTTAATTCATTCGTTACTTCTACATTTGATGGTGAAAGTATATATACACCCTTTTCAATTTCTTGAAGTTCTCCACCTAAAGCATAACAAGATCCACTAATGAAATCTAATAATCTTTGAGCTATTCTAATTTCAAGAGCTGTTGTATTTACAAGAACTATTCTTCTATTTTTTAATGCATCACATATTTCTGTAGCTTCTTCATATGCTACTGGTTTAGTTATAGTAACTTTTGCAGATGATGAAGTATGAATATTTACAACTTTATTGTTCTTTTTATTTTGGATAACAGGTTCAATAGCTTCCTCTAATCCATCTTCATCTTCTAATTCGTCTAAATCGTCGAACTCCTCATCATACTCATCGTATTCTCCAAACCCTAAAAATGATTTTAATTTTGTTTTCATGTCACTCATTTACTTTTCCTCCTGTAAATTATAATTTCTCTTTCCGAAGATTCCCTCTCCAATTCTAATGAAATTTGATCCTTCTTCTATAGCAATATGATAATCGTGTGTCATTCCCATAGACAAAATTTCCATTTGTATATTTTTAAATTCCTTATTTTTTAATGAATCAAAAATATCCTTTACCTTTTTAAAATAATACCTATTGCTCTCTTCATTTCCCTTTGGTATAACAGACATTATCCCTTTTACTTTAACAAATTTACATTTTTCAATCGCTTCTATTAAAGTATCTAAGTCTTCCTCAAGTAGACCACCCTTACTTTCTTCACGACCAATATTTATCTGAATTAAAGTATCAGCTATAATATTCTTTTTACCAAATTCCTTTTCTATAACTTCTAATAACTTAATACTAGAAAGGGAATGAATAAGAAAAGTTTTACCCACCAAATATTTTACTTTATTAGTTTGAAGGTTTCCAATAAAATGCCATCTTACATCTTTATGAAAGTTTTCAAACTTATCTTTAAGTTCTTGAACTTTATTCTCTCCAAAATCCCTAATTCCTGCATTATATGCTTCCTCTAGTTCATTTAGAGGTTTAGTCTTAGAAACCGCTAATAGCGTAACTTCATTTGGTATATTACGTCTCAAACTTTCTATATTATTCTTTATATCCATAGCCGTTTCCCTCCTAACAAGAGTAACTAATACTTTACTATAAAGTAATTCTGCATAAAAGTTAAATATCCTTCATAATATCATAAAAATATTATTTATTAATGTCTTCTTCAGCATATTCTACAGCATGATTGCTAGCTGCTGGCATTATAATTTCATCACTTTTTTCAACTGTAACGTCCAAACCTCTAAATTGCTTCAATACTCTTAAATGGCTTCCCTCTGAATTTAGGGATTCTTCCATTAACTCTGCATTTCCTATTACATAAATTTTAAAAGGTGCTGCCTCTCTATCTCCATCATCAAATCCTAAAAAGGCACTATTACATACAACAGCAGTATTAGGTGTTACTCTATGATTGTTTACCGAAATAGCCTCTGCACCACTACCTCTTAGCTCATTTATTAATAAAGCCATATCACTATCATGCAATATCTTATTCATTACTTCATAATCTGTATCTTCATCATAGTTAATAATGGCATCATTAATTGTAATTATAAGTCCAGGCCCTTTTACCTCATTTAGCCCTGTTAACATCCCATAATCACCTAACTGATTTCTCATATCTTCTAATACTTTTCCATTCATTTTATCATCATTTTTATACTTATCTATCTTCTCTTGAAATTCTCTATTGCTTTTTTGTAATAAACTTATTTGCTTATATAGCTGTGTTCTCTCTTCAATAGCATCTTGATATTCCTTTGCTGTTAATTGCTTTGAAGCTATCCCGTCAAAATTGAAGTTAATTGCAATTAATATACCTACTATCAGTGTTCCAATGAAAAGAGCAATCTTTGCGCTCTTATTTTTCATTTAATCACCTCATTGCCTACTTTTATATTTTTCTATGATTAATCTTCTTATAATAGCAAAATTATCAAATATTCTTCCACCAAAAACAATAACTGCTGCTATATATATAGGAATTCCTAATTTATCCCCCAAATAAGCTAACGCTGCTGCTAACACTGCATTCCCAAAAAATCCAGATATAAATATATCTGCTTGAAAGTTCTTTGATAAATTAGCTCTTACTGCACCAAAAACTGAATCTAAGCAGGCAAGAATAGCTACTGACATATATGGTGAAAATCTTTCTGGTATATTTACATCAAAAACAACCCCTAATATAATTCCAAATAAAAGTCCTATGATTGCTATCATTAATTATTCCTCCTTACTCCTTTACTGGTGTAATAAAATCGGTTCTATATGACTCTGTAGTTTTTTCAATAAATATATCATCTACAACCTTATAGGTAACATCATAATTATCCAAAGCACCAAACTTTAAAGCTCCAGGAAAATCTAATGCTACATTTAGCTTAGTTTTATCTCCTATGGCTTTTATAACAATAGTTTCTTTAGGACTTACCTTTCTTCCCGATGTTCCTATCCATATTATACTAGTTCCAGAAGAGTTCATTATACCAGTTTGAGCAGTTACTCTATAATCGTTAATAGATATAGCCTCTGCTCTAGCATACCATAAGGTATTTACTAAATGTACAAGTTCAGCACTTCCTAAATCCACACTTGTATCAGTAGCATTGCTAAATATCGGTGTCTTAGGTTTTATAGTAACTATAATCCCTGGCCCTTTAACATCCACTGTTCCAAGCTGTATTCTTGCATTATCAAGTGCTTTCTTTACTTCTAAGTCAACCTTACCATTTTCTGTAGCACTCTCTTCTAATTTTTTTATTTCCTCTGTAAGTTTTGAGTTTGTAGATGCTAACTCTTCTTTTTCTTTCTTTAAACTTTCAACTTCACTTATTATATCAGTATTATTTATGTTGCCATCAGTACCATCCTTTTTAGCAAGCATTTTAAACTGATATGCAAGTAAGAATCCTAATAATGCACATACTACTGCAACAAATATTTGTGATGTTTGCTTTTTCATCTTACTCCTCCTTATTTATAATCTGGTGAGCCTTCATGGCCAACTTTTATATATTCCTTTGGTTTTGCATGAATATATATATTCATAGCATCACTTAACTTTTTTGTTAAGTTTTCATCATTTCCTAATAATACTTGGATATCACCAAAATAAATTTTCATATTTGCCATATCATTAACATCCAAGGATGTAATACTAACACCCTTATTATCTTTTTGCATTTTCTCTTCAGCTTTATATAGTAAATTTAATACTTTTTCTAACCTTGTATTTTCCTCTATTTTCATCCCAACTTCTTTATCTTTAATATTTAGTCCTTTTATTTCAATTAAGTTTTTCCCATCTAAAGAATTTGTTCTTTCTAATAAATGTAAATCTTCAGAAATTATATCAAAGCTATTTCCATTCTTTTGATAATATATACCTTTCTTTTCGTTTACATTAACCTCTAAGGTTTTTGGTAACTTTTTGGATATTGTAACTGTATTTACATATGGATTTTGCATTAACTTTTTTATTAGTTCATCTTTATTAAAAGTAATTATATTACTACCCTTAACTTCTTCTGCATTTGTTTTAACAAACTCTCCTGTTATTAAAGAATCTCCTTTATACACTATTTTATTTACCGTAAAAAACTCCGTTTTGTAAGCTAGAAAAGTTCCTATTCCTAATAATAATATAAGGAGTAATATGCATTTCTTAATTAATCTTTTTTTTCTCTTTTTTCTTATATAAATATTGTTGCTTTTTACCATAATCCATCCCTATTCCAAACTTTTTATAAATTAACATAATATACACTTTTCCTTCTTATATCATACCACTTTATATTACCTATTTCATTAAAAAAATATGATAATTAAGATATTTTTTATAATTATCTATTTAATCTCCCTTTACTTTTTTATAAATAATTGTATAAAAAAGGTGTGGTAAATATTTATTTTTTCCTTTCGTACTTAAAGTTTTACACTTTTATATATAAAAAATACTACTGCACATTTTGTACAGTAGTATCTTATTAATCTTCTTTACCTACACGCTGTCTAGATATATTTAATAACACGCCCATTGCCGTCATGGTTATAGCTAATGATGTTCCACCATAACTTATAAAAGGAAGGGGAACTCCAGTTACAGGCATTGAACCAGTTACAACAGCTATATTTATTATTGCTTGGAATCCAATTATACTTGTAATCCCCATAGCTAGCAATGAACCGTAAGTATCTCTTGCTTCCATTGCCACCTTAACACCTCTCCAAATTAAAAATACAAATAGAGATATTATTACTAAGCACCCTATTAGCCCTAATTCTTCACCAATTATAGAGAATATAAAGTCATTATGTGGCTCTGGCATATATATTGTCTTTTGTCTTGATTGTCCTAAACCTAATCCTGTAAGTCCCCCTGCCCCTAAGGCATAAAAGGACTGGATAAGCTGATATCCTTTATCAGCTGCATCTTTCCAAGGATCTAAGAAATTTAGCATTCTATCTCTTCTATACTCCTCTCCTAAGGCAAAAACCAAGGCTGCTGCCACAAGGGTTGGAGCTACAACACCAAACATATGCTTATTCTGACCACCTGCTACAAATAGCAAAACAAAGGTTACTATCATAATAAGAGCTGCAACACTAAGATTCTTTTGAGCAAGAACCATACCTGCATAAAGACCACCTACACATAATGGTGGAATAACTCCATGCCAAAAATCTTTTATTCCATCACCTTTTTTAGTTAAATGCCAAGCTAAAAAGAGGACAACTACATATTTTGCCAACTCAGAGGGCTGAAAGGATAATGGTCCTAGCTTTATCCATCTATATGCACCATTTGTTGGCTCAAATAAGTAAACAGCAAAAAGTAATGGAACAGTAACTACCATTAATATTCCTGTTACTCTCTTTAACTTATGATAGTCAATAGCCATAAAAACAAATAAGGCTATTGCTCCTAAAGCACAAGCAATCAACTGTTTTTTTAAGAAGGCAGTACTATCATGTTGCTTAAACATTGCAAAATAAGAACTTGCCGAATATATCATTACAGTTCCTATAGCAACTAAAATAAGTACTGTATAAAAAATGCCATAATCTATAGTCCCCATTTTTCTTTTTTTGGGTCTACCTTTCATCATACATAAATCCTCCACCTATCTATTACTAAAGTGAAACAAAACCTATAATGCATAATATTAAAGTTATTATAGAGAATACTGTTACTATCTTTACTTCTGACCATCCACATTGTTCAAAATGGTGATGTAATGGAGCCATCTTAAACACTCTCTTTCCTGTTAACTTAAATGAAGTAACCTGAATAACTACTGAAAGTGTCTCAGCAACATAAATTCCTCCAACTATTAAAACTACTAGTGGAGTTTTTAATACCATCATAATTGTGGCTAATGCTCCACCTAATGCTAAAGATCCTGTATCACCCATAAACACCCTTGCTTTATATGCATTGAATTTTAAAAATCCTATTAATGCTCCCACTAAAGCTATAGCAAATACTGCTACGCTGTAATGCCCCATATTAAAGGCTAAAATACTAAAGAAAGTAAAAACTAAAACACTTACTGATGTAGCTAAACCATCTAATCCATCAGTTAAATTAACTGCATTAGTAATAGCTGCATAATAGAAAATTACAAAAGGTATGTATATCCACTTCAAATCTATAGCAAAATCTGCAAATGGTATTGATATTGATGTTCCTACAAACTTATAACCATAGTAAGCTAAAGCTACAGAAAATATTATTTGAAGTATAAACTTTTGTCCTGATTTTAATCCTTCATTTTCTTTATGAATAATCTTTAAAATATCATCTAAAAAACCTATAAGTCCAAAAGCTAGAGTTCCATATAAAACTATCATACCTTCACTAGTAAACTTATATCTCATTATTATCATTACCAAAGTAATAGAAATTAGAAATATTAATCCCCCAATAGTAGGTGTTCCAGCTTTCTTCATATGGCTTTGTGGCCCATCTTTTCTTATATTTTGACCAAACTTAAGTTTATGAAGCATTGGAATTATTATAGGCCCTAGTATTAATGAAAAAACTAGTCCTAACCCAAATGCTACTAATACTGTTCTATTAAAAAATCCACTAAATAATTCCCCCATCTTTTCTGCTGCTTTGTAAGCAGCTCACCTCCTTCGTTATATATCTAAATTTTCTAGGGCTTTTACTATTTCTTCAAACTTAACTCCCCTAGATGCCTTAATTATTATAGCATCTCCTTCTTTTATTACATTTCTTAAATCTTCTATTAAGTCTTCTTTTGTGTTATAAAGCTTAACACTATCCTTTTTAAACCCCATTTTATAGTTTTCTTTTTCTTCACCTGTTGAAATCAGTAGGTCTGCCTTATTAGTGGCATACTCACCAACTTCTTTGTGTGCCTTCTCTGACTCATTACCAAGTTCATTCATATTTCCTAAAATAGCTATCTTTCTTTTACCCTTTGTATTTTCTAATACATCTAGAGCAGCTTTCATTGAATCAGGACTAGCATTATAACAATCATTAATAATTGTAACCTTATCTTTATTAATAAATTGTAATCTCATAGAAGTAGCTTCTAAGTTGTCTAACCCCTTTATCATATCTTCATAGCTTACATTAAGTTCTCTACAAGCAGCTATACCAAGCAAAGCATTTAATACGTTATGTGCTCCTACCATAGGAAGATTAAATCTATATTCACCTTCTTGGCTTACTACAGTAAAGGATGTTTCTTTATCTGTTAGTTCAATATCTTTTGCTCTAAAGTTAAAACTTTCATCATATCCTGTTTTTATAAGTTTATAGAAATCACTTTCTACATTTGGAAGATACTCATCTTCTCCATTAACTATTAAAACATTATCCTTTGTAAAGAAATCTGTAATTTCCATCTTTGCTTTCAAGATATTTTCTCTTGTTTTTAAATTTTCAAGATGTGATAATCCAATGTTTGTTATAAGTCCAATATTAGGTCTTGAACATTCTGCAAGCTTATGTATCTCTCCTAAATCACTCATTCCTAATTCTAGAACAGCTACATCATATGTAGAATCTAATTGAAATACCATAAGAGGTAAACCAACTTCATTATTAAAATTTCCTTTAGTTTTAAACACCTTATACTTATTACTTAAAAAGGCTGCAACTAAATCTTTTGTAGATGTCTTTCCTGTAGATCCAGTTACTCCAATTACCTTTATTCCTAGTTTATTTCTATAATAGTGTGCAAGATCTAATAGAGCATCATATGTATTTTTGACTTTAATAATTATTCCTAAACCTTGAATATCCTCTAGACTACCTACAACTTCATCAATTATAGCTATGGATGCACCTTTTTCTAATGCATCTTTTGCATAGACATTACCATTAAAGTTTTCACCTTTTAATGCTATAAAAACATTGTCTTTTTCAATCTTTCTAGTATCAGTATTTACATTATTGAAATTTCTGTTTTCATTATCTACTAGAATTTCACCTTTTACTGCTAGTACTAATTCATCAAAGCTTAATTCCACGTTATCTACCTCTTCTTCCTATAACATTCAACAATATGTGGAATACTGCTTATGCAATATTCCACATAATTAATTATAATATAAATATTAAACTAATATTCCTTTTCTTTTTCCTTTAATATTTTATCAACAATTTCTCTTTCGTCAAAGTGTATTTTACCACTTTTTAATTCTTGATAAGTTTCATGACCTTTACCAGCAATTACAATTACATCTCCAGCTTGTGCTAAATCAATTGCTCTTTTAATGGCTTCTTTTCTATTTTCTATAACTTCATAGTTATTTTTATTTATCCCTTTAATAATATCGTCTATAATTCTTATAGGTTCTTCAGTTCTTGGGTTGTCAGAGGTTATTATTGAAATTTCAGAGAGTTCTGTTCCTATTTTCCCCATTTGAGGCCTTTTAACTTTATCCCTGTCTCCCCCACATCCAAATACAGATATTAGTCTATTTTTTTTAAATCCATTCACTGTAGTTAAAATATTATCTAATCCATCTGGTGTATGTGCATAGTCGATTATTATTGTATAAGGTAACTTATATTCTTTTCCTACTTTTTCACACCTTCCAGTAACAACAACATCTTTTATGCCCTTTTTTATTGATTCAATAGACACATTAAGAGCAAGGGAGGCCCCTATAGCACCAAGAGAATTATAAATATTAAACTCACCTGGCAATCCAACCTTTATAGTTTCTTTTTTTCCTTTAAGGTTAATATCATAAGTTGAAAATTCACTTTCACACTTTTCATTAAAGGCTTTATAATCTGATTCGCTTTTTACAGAATAAGATAGTGATTCTCCAGATATTTCATCTATTATTCTCTTTCCATAATTATCGTCAACATTTACAATACTTATACCACTTTCTTTAAAAAGCTTCAATTTAGCCTCGTAATAATTTTCAAAGGTTTTATGAAAATCAAGATGATCACGAGTAAGATTTGTAAATATACCAACATCAAAATTAATTCCATACACCCTATCAAGGGCTAGAGAATGTGATGATACTTCCATTACGCAATATTCACATTTTTTCTCTACCATCTCATGAAACAATTTGTAAAGTTCTAGTGATTCCGGCGTTGTTCTTTCTGAAGGTACTATTATATTTCCTATATGATTTGATATTGTTCCTACAAGTCCTACCTTATGTCCTTCTTTTTCTAAAATGCTTTTTATCATAAAGGTTGTTGTTGTTTTCCCGTTGGTGCCTGTAACTCCAATCATTTTCATTTTTTTATGAGGATTATTATAGAAGGTGGCAGAGACTATAGCTAATGCTTTCCTAGTCTCCTCCACCTTTACTATAGTTATTTCTTTATTTTCTAATTGTATATCTTCTTCACATACAATTACTTTTGCACCCTTTTTAACAGCTTCGTTAGCATACTTGTGTCCTTCATTCTTTAAACCTCTTATACAAAAGAAGATATCTCCACTTTTTATACGTCTGCTATCATAACTAATGCCATTTATATCTACATTTAAGTTACCTTGAATTATTGTATAATTGCTTTTTTCTAAAAGCTTTTGAAGAATCATTTTTTTACCTCTATTAATTATTAAAAGAAGTTCTTACTCATTAATCTCCATACTCATTGTTTAATTCTAGTTTAACTGTTGTTCCTTTTTCAATTAATTCACCATAAGGAATACTTTGACTTTGAACCATTCCTTCACCATCTACCGAATACTTAAGTCCTAGTGAGCCTAATAGAGCTGATGCTTTCTCTAAAGAATATCCTCTAATATCAGGCATTATAACTCTTGTTAAGTTTTCTGCTTCTCCCTCAGTATAAAGTGTTATTTTTGATCCTTCTTTTACTGCATATCCTGGGAATGGTGTCATTGATTTTACATATGATCCATTTCCAACAACTTCACACTCTAACTTTTGTTCTTTTATAATTTTTTTAGCTTCTTCTATATTCTTTCCTCTTACTTCTGGAACTGTAACTTCTTTTACTATTGAAACAGCATTTTCTGATGAGAACTTACCTTCCATGTAATTGAATATATTTGTAAATAAAGTTTTAGCATATGGTGTACATACAGGACCTGCATAATACACACCAGTTCCTGGTTCATCAACAGATACCATTATAGTTACCTTTGGATCATCTACAGGCGCCATACCTACAAAAGTTGATAAATATTTGGAAGATGAATAAGTACCATTTTCAACTTTTTGTGCAGTACCTGTTTTACCTCCAATATGATATCCCTCCATGAAAGTACCTTTTCCTGATCCTGAAGTAACAACTCTTTCAAGGTATTGTCTTAATTGAGCTGTATTCTCTTCAGATGCTAATTTCTTAGTTGTAGCTTCAAAAGATTCGTCCATTACTCTTGTTCCATTTTCATCTTTATGAGTAATTTCTTTCATTATATGAGGTTGAATCCATGTACCTCCATTAGCTACAGTATTAAATGCAGCCATATATTGAACAGAATTTACTGTGTTAGTTTGTCCAAAAGCTATTGTAACTAAGTCTGTAATAGACATATTTGCAGCCTTCTTTATAATTCCCTTTGCTTCACCTGGTAAATCCACACCAGAAATTTGTCCAAAACCAAACTTCTTAATATACTCAACTAAAGTTTCGCTACCTATTTTTTCACCAAGTTGCATAAATCCAACGTTACATGAATTTTGAATTATTTCTCCAAATGTTTGAGTACCATGTCCTCCAGACTTCCAACACTTTATTCTTCTATTACCATATGTTAGACTTCCATTACAGGTGAATGTATCATTTTCCGAAACTAAACCTTCTTCCATAGCAGTAATAGCAGTAATTACCTTAAATATAGATCCTGGTTCAAAGGTATCATTTACTAGCCTATTTCTCCACATTTTTTGAAGTTTTTCTCCATCAGTTTCTCCCACAAAATTTTCTATTCCATCATAAGGATTATTAGGATCAAAGTCAGGTTTATTTACCATAGCAAGTATTTCTCCTGTTTTGGGGTCCATTACTAAAACAGAAACTGCCTTAGCCTTATGATCAATTAATGCTTGGGATGCTACACTTTCAGCAAAAAATTGTATATTTTCGTCTATAGTTAAAGTTACATCTTTTCCATCAACTGGATTAGTAAATTGTGAAATTGTGTAAGGAAATCCTCCACTTTGACTTTCTAACTCAGTTATCTTTCTTCCTGGAACGCCAGAAAGTGCACTATCATATTGTAATTCTACTCCTGTAAGACCTTTACCATCACTATTAGTTGACCCTAAAACATGAGATAAAAAAGATCCATTAGGATAATATCTTTTTGTATCTGGCGAAACAATTATTCCAGACAATTTTTTTTCTTCTATTAATTTCTTTAAATTATCAGCTTGTTGTTTTTCTATTCTTCTTATTAAAGTAGCTGCACCTGCATCTTTACCACTTGGAAGTTTTGTATCCAACTTTTTTTGAACATCTTTAGTTTCCATACCTACTGCTTCAGCAATTAAAGGTGCAAGCTCTGCACTAGACTTATACCCTTTATTATTTTCTATACTTTTTTTATAGTATGCTCTAATTGCATTCAAGTCAAAATCAACTCTATAAACATTAGCAGAAACAGCTAATTCTACACCATTTCTATCTAATATTCTCCCTCTTCTAGCATCAATTTTTACTTCGCTTGTCCACTGTTCCTTTGCCATTGCAGAATATTCAGCATGTTTTCCAATCATTATGTAAGCTAGTCTTACACTCAAAACAAAGAATAGAAATGTCAACCCTACTAGAGCCAAACTCATTCTCTTCTTCATTGAAGCTTTGTCTCTGAATCTACTATTCTTCACTCATATTCCTCCATCTATCATTGTTCCGTAGCTAAGTCATATAAAATATAAGGGATGCTACTATTAATCTAGTGCATCCATTATTTTAGAAAACAATCCACTCTTATTATCTTTTGCATTAGTTTCATCATTTTCTAAATCTTCAAAATAGTTTCCCGATAAATCCATCTGTAACATTTCATCCTTTGTAGCTACTACCATCCCTAATTTCTCCTCAGCATTAGTTTTGATATTATCTAATGATGCTACTTTTAGGAGTTCAACTCTTAATGCTTCATTTTCATCATCAACGCTTTTAATTTCGCTATTAAGTTTTGCCAAATCACTTTGCATTGAATATACCTTAGTATCTCTTGCTATTGTTATAACACCTAGTATTGCAATTGCAGCGGCTATTTGACGTGCACCTTTTCTCTTACGTCTTTCCTCTTCAAGTTTTCTTCTCTTTCTTTCTCTCTTTGCCTTTTGTAGTTCCTCATATCTTTTTCTGTCAGGTTCACTACTTCTTCTTGGCTGAGTTGCTGTATTCCCTCTTATATATTCATACTCTTTTACTATCATTTTATTCACATCCCCATTTTTTTATAACTAATCTCTAAAATCTCTCTATAACTCTTAACTTAGCACTTCTACTTCTTGGATTTTCTTCTACTTCTTCTTTTGATGGTTCAATAGCTTTTCTTGATATAAGCTTAACTAAAGGTTTCTTCCCGCATACACAGATTGGGAACTCCTTTGGACAAGTACATGGATTTGCAAGTTCTCTAAACTTTAACTTTACAATCCTATCTTCTAAGGAATGGAAGGTTATAATTGCCATTCTTCCACCTTTATTTAGTCTATTCACCCCATCTTCAATAGCTTTATTTAGAATTTCCAGCTCCCCATTAACTTCTATTCTAATAGCTTGAAAGGTTCTTTTAGCCGGATGAGGACCTTCTCTTCTAGCTTTTGCAGGTATTGCTGCCTTTATTATGTCAACAAGCTCTAGAGTAGTTTCTATTGGCTTTTCTTCTCTTTTATTAACTATAAATTCCGCTACTCTTTTTGCAAACTTTTCCTCACCATAATCTCTTATAATTCTCCAAAGATCCTCCATGGAGTAACTATTAACTACGTCATAAGCAGAGAACTCTCTATCTCTGTTCATTCTCATATCTAAAGGAGCATCTTTCATATAACTAAATCCTCTTTCTCCCTCATCTAATTGATAAGAGGACACCCCAAGATCCATTAATATTCCATCAACTTTTGGTATTTCTAATTCTTCTAAAATACTATCTATATTATGAAAATTATTATGGACTAACTTCTTATTTTCATATTCTTTTAATCTTTCACCAGCTGCTTTTAAAGCATCTGTATCCTGGTCTATTCCTACCAATAAACCATCCTTTGATAACCTTTGTAATATATGAGATGAATGACCTGCTCCCCCTAGGGTACAGTCTACATAAATTCCATCATCTTTTATATTTAAGGCATCAAGACATTCATTTAATAAAACTGAAACGTGTTTAAATTCCATTGTCAAAACTCCTTATATTCCTAAGTCACTCATTTTTTCTGCAATTGATTCAAAATCAACATTAGAATCATTGTATTCTTGCCACTTTTCTTTACTCCATATTTCTACTCTAGTTAATACTCCTATACTTACTATTTCCTTTTCTATTCCTGCATATTCTTTAAGATTTTGTGGAATCAACCCTCTTCCTTGCTTGTCCATCTCTATTTCACATGCTCCTGCAAAGAAAAACCTTACAAAAGATCGAGCATCTCTATTGGTAAGAGGTAGAGTTTTCATCTTTTCTTCTAAATTTTTCCATTCATCTTGTGGGTAAGCATATAGGCATCCATCTAGCCCCTTTGTAATAACAAACTTATTACCTAGCTCCTCCCTTAACTTGGAGGGTACAATCATTCTGTTTTTACTATCTAAGGCATGTTGATATTCACCAATAAACATTTTTGTACTCCTCTATATACTTTATAGTGATTTTACTCTACTTTCAACCACTTTACACCACTTTTACCCACTTTTTTATAAATATTCGAGAAAACTTTCTAAATCCCTTCTATAATTGGAAAATAATTTGAATTTTTTTCAAAAAAAAATAGAAGAGACATCTAAAAAGATATCTCTTCTTTAAAGCTGTAATTTACTTTATACATTAAATCTAAAGTTAACTACATCTCCATCTTCCATTATATAGTCTTTTCCTTCTAATCTATAAAGACCTTTTTCTTTAGCTTTTGCTTCTGAACCACATTCAACTAAATCATCGTAAGCAACAACTTCTGCTCTTATAAATCCTCTTTCAATATCTGAGTGAATCTTTCCTGCTGCTTGTGGAGCTTTTGTTCCAGCTTTAATCGTCCAAGCTCTTACTTCTTGAACACCAGCTGTTAAGAAACTCATAAGTCCTAATAATTTATAAGAAGCTCTTATAAGCTTATCTAATCCTGATTCATCTAATCCATATTCTGATAGCATTTCTGCCTTTTCTTCTTCATCAAGTCCTGATAATTGTTCTTCAAGACTAGCACATACTATCATAACTTCTGCCTTTTCAGCCTTAGCATATTCTTGGACTTTCTTTACATAATCATTTTCTAAATTTCCACTCATTAAATCATCTTCAGATATGTTACATGCATATAAAACTGGCTTCGAAGTTATTAAGAATAAACTTTTTACAAATACCATTTCTTCTTCAGTAAAATCTAATGATCTAGCTGGTAAATTCTTTTCTAATTGAGCCTTTATTTTTTCCATTATTGCATATTCTGCCTTAGCTGCTTTGTCACCAGATCTAACAAGCTTTAATGATTTTTCCATTCTTCTTTCTAGAATTTCTAAATCTGAGAATATAAGCTCTAAATTTATAGTTTCTATATCTCTTATTGGATCAACGCTTCCTTCTACGTGAACAACATTTTCATCATCAAAACATCTAACAACATGTACTATTGAAGCTACTTCTCTTATATGAGAAAGGAACTTATTTCCTAGACCTTCTCCTTTAGACGCTCCTTTAACTAGTCCTGCAATATCATAGAATTCTATTGCTGTATAAACTTTTCTTTTAGTATTATACATTTTTTCTAGTACATCTAATCTCTTATCTGGTACTGATACAACACCAACGTTTGGTTCTATAGTACAGAATGGATAGTTAGCTGATTCTGCTCCTGCCTTTGTAATTGCGTTAAATAAGGTACTTTTCCCTACGTTTGGTAAACCTACTATTCCTAATTTCATATTCTTACATTCCTTTCTTCCTAAAAACATTCCACCTAATGTCGTAAAAAATGGTTTAAAAGCTATTAGTGTTTTAAACTTCCAACTTTTAAACCATTGCTTTTCCTAAATATGCAATGTTACTTAACTTAAATGCATCCACTGTTTACATCATAAGTCTAATTATATGTATTTATTTGATTTTTTTCAATACCTTTGACCATGTTTTAGATTTCCTTTATATTAAATAAAATAAAAAGGACGAATTAAGTCCTTTTTATTCTCAATTTGAATAATCTTGCTAAGCAAAACATTCATTATATATAATATTTAAAAATTCCTCTTCATCTAAATCTTTAAAGTTATTAGAAATACTTATATATTTATTTTCACCAATGACAATATACTTTTTCCCTAGTTTATTATTGTTTGCATAAACACAAACATCTTTAGGTAGATTGGTTTCTATAATTTCTAATATTAAATCAGCATCATCATATTCATATGATAATTTACAAAAGCTTTTAATTTTTTTATTTACACATAACTCAAAAAGCCAATTACTATCACATATAAAAGTATCATAAAAAAATAATTCATTTTCTCCTTCACTAAAATAGCTTCTATTTTCTGCTATTATACTTTTAGAACTATATACCTTATTACATGTTTCTTCATATCCAAAATCATTTAATATTAAATTTGATATATACTCATAATTTTTCTTAATATCATTGGAGAATGTGCCTCCTAATACATTAAATACTGTTAGATTAATAAAAAGAATATACATCACTATACAACTTAAAATAGTAATAATTATATTAGTTCTTCTCTTAAAATTCTTTTTCTTTAAAAATTTTATTATCATATAAAAAAGAAGCATAAAAACTAAAAAGAAAGATAAAACAGATACTATTTCGACTCTAGAAAAACTACTATCCATTGCAGGAGTAACAATAATAAATACTAGTGCAAGTATTATTCCTATTATATAAAGTTTATTTTTTCTTTTTAATGATTTATACGAGTTATATGGTATGAATTTATTTTCTTTTAAACTTATTCTACTTTTTATAATCCACTGAATAAATAAAATTAGTTCTATAGAATAATAAAGTATGGCTGCACTATATATAAATGAACATAATATCATTACATTACTTGAGAAAATAGTCTTTACCATACCAAAGCTAGCAAACCATTGGTAAAAAACAATCATCCATAAAGCAACAATAACTGCATATCCCAAGACATTCCACATAGATGCCTTTATTATTTGTTTAAATTTTTCTTTCTCATCAGTGTGTATTGGGATTAACTCTAAATTATCTTCAGTATAAAAAATTTGAATCTTACCTTTGCTACAAACATATTTCCAACCAGCTTCTTCACAATAATCTCTATATCTTTATGTTTCTTCATTATCTTCAGCATGGAAGAAAGTAACATCTCCAAGTATATCAACTGTAAATTTTAATTTTCTTGCTTTAATCTTTTCAAATTTAAATATGTTGCCACTAATAGAAGTTAATAACCATCCTTTACTTGCCTCTTCTTCTAAAAACTCTTCTACAGCTGCACACTCATATGGCATAAAATTAAATAAAACTCTTTTTTTATTTTTATTCTTCATATCTCTCCTCCAAAAATTCTCTTCCTTCTGCAACCAAAGTTTTTAACCTTTTATATTCACATTCTAAGATTTCTTTGCCCTTACCAGTAATCTTATACATTCGTTTTCTTCCTACCCTAGAGGTTTCAATAATCATATGCTCTTCCTCAAACTTTCCTAAAAGAACATATAAAGTTCCAGGTCCAACTTTAACCCTTCCATTTGAAATATCTAAAACATTCTTCATTATATCTACTCCACATTTTTCATTAAGAAGAGATATTAAAACATAATACATAGGTTCAGTTAAATTTTGAAATTGTTCTCTAGCCAAATTATCACCGTCCTTATATCGATAATCGATATTGTCAACTCTCCTTGTAAATCATTCCAGTATTTTAGGTGGACATAATACAAATAATAACCTTGAAATTCAAAAAGAAATTAGGTGATTATATGAAGAAAAAATTATTTGTATTTGCTCTTTTAATAGCTTTAATTGTTTCTATAATTCCTATGAATGTTATGGCTCTCACAGCTAGTGACACTACAGAACTTAATTGGTATTACGTTGCAAGAGTAAAAGGAGAAACACCTGAACCCGCAAAAGAATCTGCATCATTTCTAAAAGAATGTGGAGGATATTATGTAGGTGACACTTCTCAAAAAGTTTTATATTTAACTTTTGATGAAGGATATGAGAAAGGGTATACTAGTGCAATACTTGATACACTTAAGGAGCTTAAAATACCTGCTGCCTTTTTTGTTGTCAAGCCATACATAGATAGCGAACCTGAATTAATAAAGAGAATGGTTGATGAAGGTCACTTAGTTTGTAATCATTCTAACCATCATCCATCTATGGCTTCAATTACTGATCCTGAAAAATTCAAAAAGGAATTAACTGACGTTGAAGCTGCATTTAAAGAGCTAACAGGAAAAGATATGCCAAAATACTTTAGACCCCCAATGGGTAAATATTCCAAAAAATCTTTAGAGATGACTAAAGCTTTAGGATATAAATCTATCTTCTGGAGCTTTGCTTATAAAGATTGGTTAGTTGATGATCAACCTAGCGAAAGTTTTGCTATAGAAAAAATTAAAAAAGGTGCTCATCCTGGAGGAATTTTATTATTGCACGCTGTATCAAGTACAAACACAAAAGTTATGAAGCAAGTGTTAAGTGATTTACAAGCTGAAGGCTATGTATTTAAATCTCTTGATGAGTTGCCAGAATAAAATTTCACAAAGAAAAAGTATAGGAATGTTTTTTCCTATACTTTTTTAATATTTATTTATATAAATATATATTGTTATATTTATAAGAATTAATGAAAGGCATTACTCTATAATTATATCTTTTTGATCAACTGTATCCCCATAAGCTGGCTTCAAAGTTTTATCATAAGCCTCTTTTATTTTTCCTTCTTTAGAAAGCTTATTGATTTCATCATTTAACCAGTTTAAAAGTTCAGTGTCCCCTTTCTTAACAGCAGGTGCTATTACATCTTCATCACCAAGATTTTTAATTCCTACAGTGTAACCTTTATTCTCTACAGCCCATGCAAATAATAAAGTATTGTCATGAGCTAAAGCAGCTCCTCTTCCATCCTTCAAAGCTTCAAAAGCTTCTGTGTTCTGATCAAACTTTAACAATTCCATATCAGGATAATTTTTTGAGAAATAAGCATCAGCTGTTGTTCCCTTGTTTACAATTAACTTTTTACCTTTTAACTCATTAACATCAGTAATTACTGTTCCATCTTTTGAAACAACCCCTAAAGCAACTTTCATATATGGATTTGCAAAATCCACCTTCTCTTTTCTCTCATTTGTAACTGTAAAATTAGCTAAGATAATATCAACTTTATTTGCCTGCAAAAATTCAACTCTACTAGCTGCCTCAACTAAAACAAACTCTACCTTTGTTTCATCCCCAAACAAATCCTTTGCTATTTCCTTTGCAATTTCTACATCATAACCTTGGTTTATACCATTGGAATCTACATATCCAAAAGGTGGCTTATCACTAAAGACACCAATTTTTATAGTTCCACGTTTTTTTATTGACTCTATAGAAGATTCATTTTCATTCTTGCCACCACATCCAATTAGGCTCAAAACTAACAGCACAGCAGAAAGTAATACTCCAATAACTTTAAATTTCTTTTTCATAAAATATGCCCCCTTTTAATAATTTAAAATATTTAAAAATGATCTTGCCCTCTCTGTTTTAGGATTTGTAAAGAACTCTTCTGGACTAGTTATCTCTACTATCTTCCCTTCATCCATAAAAGCTATCTTATTAGCCACTTTTCTAGCAAAAGACATTTCATGAGTTACAACTATCATAGTCATACCATCCTTTGCTAAGGCTTGTATAACTTCTAATACTTCTCTTACCATCTCTGGGTCTAATGCAGCTGTTACTTCATCAAAAAGCATTATATCTGGATTCATACATAAGGCTCTAACTATAGCAATTCTCTGTTTTTGCCCTCCTGATAACTCCCTAGGAAAAGATTTTTTCCTATCTAGAAGTCCAACCTTTTCTAATAATTTATCAGCCTTAGCTTCTACTTCTTCTCTTTTTCTCTTCTGAACCTTTAAAGGTCCTAAAAGAATATTATCTATTACATTCATGTGAGAAAATAATTCATAGCTTTGAAATACCATTCCTATTTTTCCTCTTACTTTAGTCCAAGAAATATCTTTCCCAAGTTCACCCAAACCATCTAAGGTAATTACTCCATCATTTATATTCTCAAGCCCATTAATACATCTTAATAGAGTACTTTTGCCACAACCTGAAGGGCCTAATAAAACTAAAACCTCACCTTTATGAAGATCTAAGTCCACTCCTTTTAAAACCTCTATATTGCCAAAACTTTTTCTTAGTCTTTGTATTTTTAAAAACTCATCTGCCATATCTCTTTACCTCCTAACTTATCCATTTTCCCTCTAAATATTTTGATAATAGAGAAAGTGGATAACAAATAATAAAGTATAGAATAAATATTGTTCCATATATCCAAAATGATGCTGAAGGATTTGTTAAAATTGAGGATTCTATTATTTGCTGTCCAATTTTAATTACTTCAACAACACCAATTAAAACTACTAAAGAGCTTGTTTTAATCATCCTAGTGGCTAAGTTTATTGCACCTGGAGTTATTCTTCTTAATGCTTGTGGAATCAATATATATCTAAATGTTTGTCCATTGCTTAGCCCTAAGGCATAAGATGACTCCCACTGATGTTTTTCTATTGATGTTAAAGCACCTCTAACTATATCTCCCATTTCTGCAGTTCCCCATATAACGAAAACAATTATAGATACAAGCACTCCATCAATATGAGTATTTAAAGCAGTCGCAACTCCAAAATATACAATAAATAACCATACTAAAATTGGTATTATTCTAACTGCTTCAAGATATAATCTACACAACGCTTTTATAACCTTATTTTTACTAGTCATTATTACTCCTAAAATTACACCTAGAATAGTTGCTAGTATTACTGAAATAAAAGCTATTTTACAGGTAACTAATAAACCACCAAGAAGTCTCTCAAGATTTTTCCCTTGAAAAATAACATCAATCCCCATACTTTGCAGACCTTCCTTTCTTCTCTAAACAACTAATCAATACAGATATTGGAAGTAATATTATCAAATAAAAAATAACCAATAAAAATAATGCTTCTATAGTTTTATATTCCATACCAATAATGTCTTTAGCTAAAAACATTAAATCTGCCACGGCTATCGCCCCAACAATGGAAGTTTCCTTTAACAAGAATAAACAATTAGCTCCTATTGATGGTATTGCAATAGATATAGCTTGTGGTAGAACAATATATCTCAATGTTTGAAATCTAGTTAGCCCTATGCTTAATCCAGATTCAATCTGTCCTTTGGAAACTGCCTCTAAACCTCCTCTTATTGCTTCAGCCATATAACTGCCCCCTAAAAAGGTTAATCCTATAACTCCACAAGTAAACCCACTTAGTTTTATCCCAATTTTGGGCAACCCATAAAATAAGAAAAATAATTGGATTAATAAAGGAGTATTTCTAGACATCTCTATATAAGCCTTAGAAATAGTCTTTAAAATTCTAACCTTATAGAAAATCAGATTACTACAGATCAAGCCAACAACTACTGAAAGAATTATTCCAATAGCCCCTAATTCCAATGTTAAAATTGTTGCATCTACATACCTTGGTAAAGCCTCAATTATAAACTCCCAATTCATATAACTTCCCTCCTATGAAAATAAGCCTCATCTCTTAATACATAAGAGACGAGGCTTTTTGCTCCGCGGTTCCACCCTAATTAGATTCTATAAAATCCCACTTAACTATGTACTTTCATACACTTACGCTATAACCGGCGCACCGTGATAGTCCTACTATAATTCTTCAAACTATCTGCTCTAGAGGGCACTTCACTATTCTCATTATAGAAGTTCTCACCAAACACCTCTTCTCTGTGATAATTTCAAAATAGCTACTTTTCTCTTTCTACGCATTTAAAAATGTTTTCTAAAATTTATATGGTATTAATAACCTATAAATACTAAATCTTTTATCTCTTATCTTTATTTTTCTTTCGTTTAATTTTGTAATATTATTATATAAAAAAAACCATAAAGTGTGATTAACTACTTTATGGCTAAAATATTAAGATGGATATATTTCATTATTCATTTTCTTTACAATACTGTCTTTTCTCTTAATTGATTTCTCTTCTAATTCAACTAACTCTAACTCAACACTTTTTGCAAAAGGCTTATCTCTTAGTGAATTTAAATTAACTTTAACATTTACAATTGCACTTTCAATAGCTGCATGTAAAAGAATAGCTGCACATCCTGCATCTGATATAAGCATTCTATTTCCATACTTTACAGCTACATCTATATTATCATAAAAATTATAACACTCCTTAGCAAGTTCCAAAGGAGCCTTCATAGCCTTAACTGTTCCTTGAACTATAGCTGCACTTCTAATTTTCTTTTCTTCATCAGAATCTTTAGGAAGCTTATAACAATCCATAAGCTTATTAAAATACTCTCTATCCAACTCCATTAGTTCCATTGATTTTTTTATAAACTTACCACTTGCTTCTTTAAAGTCTAGTACTGTCTTTTTTGTTTCTCCATCTAAACTTTCAAAGGACTTTTTATTTACTGTCAATGAATAAACCATTGAATTTAAACTTCCAGAAAGAGCAGCTACAAGCCCTGCTACACTTCCTCCACCTGGAGATGGTGATGAAGATGACAAGTCTTCTAAAAATTCATCTATTTTATAATCCTTAAACCTCATACTATTACCTACCTTCTAGTTTTTATCTAATTATAAAAAAAAGAGTAACTTTTTACAAGTTACCCTTAGCTTTTAATATGGATTATTATATTCATTTCTAAAAGCAAACTCTTTAATATCCTTTGCTTTATAATGCTCTTTTTCTTCTGCTATCTCACCTACTGGTGTTATACCTATAATTTTGTATTCATCAGGTATCTTTAATATATCTTTTACCTCACCTTCATCTATGGCACCAATCCACAATGTTCCATATCCTTCTGCTGTTGCTGCAAGAATTATGTGTTCCATAGCAATAGCACCATCTACAAGATAAAAATCCTTCCCTTCAACCTCACCAGAATCATCAGGCTTTGCAATAATAACCATAGCTATTGGTGCCTCTTTTACAGCATTACATGCCTTATCATCTTTATTTCTTATAGATTCTGCAATCTCATCCTTCTTATCTTTATCATCAACTATTACAATTCTAAATGCGCTCCTATTTTTCCATGAAGGAGCTCTCATAGCCGCTTCTATCATTTTATCTATAGATTCTTTAGAGATTTTGCTATCCTTGTATTTAGAAATACTAGTCCTCTTTTTTATAACATCAAAAAATTCCATTACTAAACACCATCCTATAAAATTATTCAGTATTAGAATTTCTCACTTTCGTATTTTTATACTAGATAACTTATCCAAAAAGGCAACGTAAGTAAAGATATTAATGTAGTTACAAGAACAATAATTGCTGAATATTCCTTTTCCATATTGAATTTTTCTGCAAAAATAGTAGTTGTTGTAGCTGCTGGCATAGCTTGTACTAATACTAGAGTTTTTACAACTATAGTATTATCCTTAAGGATGCTTCCAAGTATCAATACTGTTAAAGGCAATAAAGCTAACTTTACTAAAGCCCCATAATAAATTGAGCCATCTTTTAACATTTTCCTAAAGTCCACTTTTGATAAAACACTCCCTATAACTATCATAGAAATTGGGGTTGTCATACTACCCACCATATTAGTAGGATATAATATAATTTGTGGAATATTAATATTAAAAATAAGTATTGGTAATCCAATATATACTGCAATCATTGATGGATTTAATAATATTCTTTTTATATCATTTTTTTCTTTACTATCAGAATATAGAATTACTCCATAGGTCCATAAAAATATAGTAAAAAACAAATTAAATATTGATTCATAAATAACACCTTCTGAACCAAAGACCATATTAACTATTGGAAACCCTATAAAACCACAATTTGAAAACACACTGGAAAACTGAAGAACTCTTCTTTTCCCTTCAGATTTAACTTTTTTAAACAACATATGACATAGGGGTATAGCTATAATAAAGCATATAAAACTATAAATAAATGCCTTTATTATATTATTCATAATGCTTTCATGAAAGCTAAAAGAAAAAGATGATACTATCATTAAAGGAAGTGTTATATTTAATAAAATCTCAATTAGTCCCTTTTGTGTTTCTTCAGTTATTATTCTTTTTTTATTTCCATATACTCCAATAAGTAAGATTAAAAAAATAGAAACAATATTACTAAATATCTCAAACATTCTCTACTCCAATAAAAGTAATTTATTATAATATACTTTTTAAATGTTCATTTAGTCTATCAATGATATTATCCCAATCAAATTTATTAACTGCTTCACTATATGTCTTATCCGAAATCTTTTTCAAATCTCCACAAGTCATATAATTAATCAAACCTTCAGTCAAGGCCTTTTCATCTCCAGGTTCAACTAATATTCCACCACTTTTATTTACTATCTCATAAGCAATGCCTACATCTGTTGAAACGATTATATCCCCTAAAGCAGCTGCTTCTATAAAGCTAATTCCAAAACTTTCGAAATCAGATGTTAAAGAAAATATCTTTGCTTTTTTGTATTCATTAAATAATGCTTCCCTATCATCAAGATTCCCAACAAGTTCTATGGAAGCTTCTATCCCAGAGTTTTCATTTAAGAATTTTTCATATAAATCTAAAAATCCATCCTCTATAGGACCAACTAACCTTAACTTCCACCCTTTTCTTATTTCTACCGGAATATTTTTAAATGCTTCTAATAGCATCACAGTATTTTTTTCTTCAGCACCAATTCTAGCTGTACTTAAAATTATATTTTCTTTAACGGAATAATCATAACGTATATTTAAAGAATCTAACAATTTGAAATCTACACCATTAGGTAATATTTCAAGCTTATCCTTTAAATAAGGTAGCTGATTAATTAAGTCTTTATATATCTTTTCTTGCTCAACCGTAATTAAATCAAACTTTTTAAAGAACTTTTTTAGAAAAACTTTACCTATTTTGTTTAAGTTACTTATTCTTTCCGGTAATAAGTGACTACAATCTAATTTCAAATATAGCTTTCCTTCTTTATTTAAAAACTTATAAATATATGCATAGCAAAAAGAAGATAGAGTAACGTGGAACATTTGAAGAATATCATAGTTTTTACTATTCTTTAACAAATATATACTTCCATCTAAAGCATAGCTATTAAATCTATTTTTAACAAATTCTAATTTCAAGCCTTTTACAACATCATTTTGAAAAGTATATTCTCCATTTTTAAAAGTTATTAATGATGAATCATATCCATACTTTTCATATAATTTAAACGGAATCATTCCCATATCTTTTACCAAATGAACATTGGTAGATTTTAAATATATCATTCCATATCTCTTACTCATAGTATTTAGTCCTTAAACCCTTCCTTAAGTTCATTAATAGTTACTATTTTTAATGTAAACAATGTAATAAAATATATAACTATAGATATTAATATAAGAACAAATATATTGCTTATAAATATTCTTGTAATGCTAAGTATTAATCCCATTACTATAGATGGTATTAGTAATATAATAACTTCCTTTATGTCATTGAATTTTACTATTTTTCTTATATAAGCTCTCATTAAAATTAAGTTTATAACTTCAGTTAGCGTTGTAACTAAAGCTGCAGCCATATATCCATACTTAGGAATTAAAATTAAATTTAATAAAAGGTTAATAGTTGCTGATACTCCTACAACCTTTAGATATTTCTTTTCCAATCCAAAGGCATTTAAAGAATATGCATATACTTCTCTTATTGATATTATAAAAATATATATCATTAATATTTTCAGCGGTTCAATTGCTGGTGAATATTGCTCGTTATAAAATAGTAAAATTATCTTATCTGCTAAAATAAAACCACCAAAAGAAATAGGTATTGTTATCATTAAGACAACCTTCATAACTAATTTAATAGTTCGCTTTATTTTTTCTTTTCCCTCACTATATGCTCTAACCAAATATGGAAATAGAGGCAGAAATAAAACTCCTATGAATGTTATGATAAAATTAATAAAATTATATGCTGCTTGATATATACCTAACTCTCCAAATCTTGAATTACTAGCACCTAAAATTATCTTATCTATATTTCCATTTACCATAGCTAATAATCCAGATAATAAAAACGGAATTCCTATAACAAAATACCTTTTAAATATTTTATTACTAAATTTAAAATGTACCTTTATATTGTATCTTCTTAAAATAACATAATAGTAAAGTGCACCACTTAAAACTCCAATAACCATAGCTATAGGTATAATATAAATATCATTACTAGATTTAACTGAAATAAATATTATTACTGCTGGAACAATTGTTTTTAACAAATTATATACGGCATTATGCTTCATGTCCTGAATTCCAGAAAAGAACCAGTCAAAATTCATTGAAGTCGGTATTAATATAATACTCCACAATATTATTATTAAAGGAAACTTTGAATCATCAGATAAAAATGATGACATAATTAAGCAAATGATACAACATATAACTGCTATAATAAATCTAAAGGTAAATAGTTCGCTAACTAAATCCTCATAATCTTTATCCTTTTGTACAACTAATCTAGTTCCAAAGGTTTGCACCCCAAATAGAACTATCATAGTGAAATATAATATAAATTGTTGAGCATAAGTTATCATTCCATAGTTATATTCAAGTAAAATATTAGAATAATATGCTATACTAACAAAACCTATCAATTGTCCTATTATATTAGCTACTGATGTACTTAAAAAGTTTTTTAAAATCCTATTCATAAATCACCTATACAATGCTTCAATTTAAATTAAAATAATATTCAGCTACCTGACTTATCATATTATTTTACTGCCTTTTTATTTCTATATAATAAAATTAATATACCAACTATAATCCAATATAAAAATGTTACTTTAGGAACAAACCACATATTATCCAATAAATTTGCTTGGAAGAAAATCAATAATGCTACTATTAATCCCTTTATAAGTCCTTTATACTTTTCAGAATATAATTTACATATCTTTATAGATCTTATAAATATCATAGTATGTAAAAGCATAAATGGAATAAAACCTAAAATTCCAAGTTCAGATAATATTTTAAAATAAGAATTATGCGTAGGATAATTTTCTTCTCCTGGAACAATAAATTTAGGAAAAAGCTTCACATATTGTGGATGTAATGTAACATAGTTTCCATTTCCAACCCCTGTTAATGGTTTATCCTTAAACATTTCTAATGCTATTCCCCAATGCTTTAATCTTCCATCATTCATTACCGCCTTACCTAGTCCTACTATTCTTACACTTAGTGGTGGATATAATAAAACTCCAGCCCCTGCTATAAATAATCCAATAATAAATTTCCAGTTATATATAATAGTTAAAATACATATTCCAACAACTAATGCAAGCCAAGCGTTTCTAGAAAAACTAAAAGCAATGTTTAATATAAATAAAAGACACACTAGCCCTAGTATTACTTTTTTCACTGTACGCTTTTCATAAAATGCAATCATTACTAAAGGAAATAATAGTACAACAAAATACATTCCTAGAGTGTTAGGGTTGTCTAATGTCACTACAATTCTTGCTACTCCATTAGCATATCTTGTTATTCCTTTACCTGTAATAAATTGAATCACTCCTAATACTCCAATAATGAAGGCTGGATAATAAATAAATCTAACTACTTTTCCTAAATCCTTTTTTATATTAATCTCACTAACAAAGTAATATAATATTGCAATATAAGTACCAAATCTAATAGTCTCTTGTAATGCTAAACCTCTATCTACAGAATAAACCGTGGACACTCCCATAAGTACAATAACAATTAGCATAAATATTACTATTGAGTCCTTAAAAAACTTTTTTAAGTCATTGCACAACTTATTTCTTCTATCATAGCTCATTAACATATTTATAAGATAAACAAAAACTAGTAAAACAAGATATATGTCCATTATTCTATATTTTGAATTTATAGTATCCGGTATTAATGGAGTTATACCTAAATATATAAGAAATCCCCATTTTATTAATTCATTTACCATTAATAATCTCCTCTCAAAATATCTATTTCTTTATTGTTACTCTCCATAAGAACTTAGGTATAGAGGTAAGTCTCTTAATTCTCCATGGCTCTTTTAACACTCTATGTAACCATTCAAGCCCTAGAGATATCATCCATTTAGGTGCTCTAGTAGTATTTCCTGCAAATACATCAAAGCTACCTCCAACACCCATGTAAAATGTACAAGGTAATTCATCCATATGCTCCTCTATAAACTTTTCTTGTCTTGGACACCCCATAGCAACAAATAAAGCCCATGGATTACTTTTCTTTATATCATCTACTATGTCTTTACAATTATCTAAATCAAAGAATCCATTATGATATCCAACTATTTTTAATCCTTCAATAGTTTTTTCAAGATTCTTTCTACATTCCTGTAATACTTCCTCTTGTGCACCTAAAAGATAAACACCTTTTCCTTCCTTTGCACACTTATGAAGCATTTCATGCATAATCTCAATACCAGCTATTTTTTCTTCTACTGGTTCTTTAACTATTTTAGATGCTATAACAGTTCCTACTCCATCTGGAATAATTATAGAATACTCTGAATTAAAACTATGGTTAAGCATTTCATTATTTAATCCGCTATATAGCACTTCTGGGTTTCCTGAAACAATATTAACCTTATCCATATTCTCTATTTTTTTTAACAATTCACTCTTATTTTTATTAAACACCTTATATCCTAAAATATTCGTATACATAAATAGCTCCTTTACTTGGCTAATATTCTATCAAGTTCTACAACAACATCATCCTCTGAATTTAACTTCTTAGCTATATCTAAATGTAGTTTTGCATTTTCCTTATCTCCTAAGTTTAAATAACACATTACTATATTAGTACAAATTTCAACATCTTTAGAAGCTTCAAATCCCTTCTTAAAGTATTTAATTGCAGTTTCAAAGTCTCCTAAGCAAGCATAGTTTACACCTAATTCATTAATTACTTCTAATATTCCCGATTCAATATTCAAGCTTTCATTTAAGTAGTAAATAGCTTTTTCAAAGTTGTCAAGCTTTCTATAGGCTACTCCTAAATAGTAATACAATAATGGATTACTATCAAAAACATCAACTAGTGAAAGTAATAATCCTATTGATTTTTCAGGACTTTCATCCAATAACTCTATAGCTTTTTCATAAGAAGAAACATTATCTATATCATTAATTATAGTTTTTATTTCAGAAGTTACTTCTCCACCTTTATTTACATATTCATTTATCTCTACCTTAGCTCCCTTAAAGTCACCTTTAGACTTTAATATTATAGCCTTATAAAGATAAGGATCTGGTAAATCAATAAATTCACTCTTACCTTCTTCTATATCAATTAAAATAATCTCAGAGAATGCACTATCCTTCTCCCTTTGAGCCTCTCCAACTAATAAAAGTCTCTTATAATACTCTTCATTTCCTGTTGCTAAATAAAGACCTTTAAGTAATAAATAAGCGTCAATTAACTCATCACTTTTAATCTTATTTGCTACTAATGCCTTACCACACTCTTCGCTATCCTTTAAATTATTAAAAATAATTATATAGTCTTCACAATAGCTAAGATTCTCATCTGCTCCTAATGATAAGAGCATTCCCTCAATAAAATAATAAATAGGTAAATTGTTTATTTTATATGTATCATTTGCATGACTAGCTACATAACTTGAGCTTATTGGCATATATAAATCTTTAGTCTTTAGGGATACCCCCTCTGGAATACCGACACTTTTTTTGAAACCATCCCAATTCAATTCTAAAAATAATAATTTTCCTAACTTTTCTTTAAATACTGCTTTGTAATCCATCTCTTCCTCCATTAAACACATTATGTCTCTTATAATTATACCCCAAAACCAAAAAAATGCTATCATTTAATAAATGATAGCATTTTTCTCACTATTTTAACTTTTCGTTTATTATTTCCATAACTTTTGATTTAAATCTTTCAATTTCTGATTCAGCATTTTCTAGGCTACTTCCCTTAACTGCTAAATAGATTTTCATCTTTGGTTCTGTACCTGAAGGTCTTACAACAAAAGATGATCCATCTTCTAATATATATTTTAATACATTAGACTTTGGAAGTTTTATTTCTGATTTTACTCCATTAGATTCTTCTAGGCTTAATTTATAATCTAATTTAGTAGAAACTTTAACCCCATCTACTGATTCTATAGAAGAATTTCTTAAAGCATCAATACAAGAAGCAATCTTTTCTTGCCCTTCTTTACCTTCTAATTCTATAGATATCAATGTTTCTTTATAGAAACCATACTTCTCATATAGCTTTATTAGAGCTTCATATAAACTCATGCCTTGTTCTTTATAGTATAAAGTCATTTCTGCTATTAACATTGAAGCAATAACAGCATCCTTATCTCTTACAAATTCACCAGCTAAATATCCATAGCTTTCTTCAAATCCAAATAAGTACTTCTTATCTCCACTTTCTCTGAATTCACGAATCTTTTCACCTATATACTTAAATCCAGTAAGTACATCCATAAGTTCTATTCCAAAGTCTTCTGCTATCTTTCTAGCTCCTTCTGTTGTAACAATAGTCTTTATCACAACTCCATTCTCTGGAAGACTATTAGTTTCTTTTAATGCGCTTAACACATAATGAGTTAATAGTAATCCTGTTTGGTTACCAGTTAATACTTTAAACTCTCCATTGCTTTCCTTAACAACTACACCTATTCTATCGCAATCTGGATCTGTTCCAAAAATAATATCAGGTGATTCTTGTTTTGCCATTTCTAATGCTAATTCAAATACTTGCGGCATTTCTGGATTTGGATATGGTGCTGTTGGAAAGTTTCCATTAGGCTCTTCTTGTTCTTTAACAACCTTTACGTTTGAATATCCAAGTTCAGATAATACTCTTCTTACAGGAATATTTCCACTTCCGTGAATTGGAGTATATATTATTTTTAAATCTTTTGCTTTTTCTTTAACTAATTCTTTTCTTATTGTTAAGTTCTTAACCTCATCAATATATGCCTTATCAACATCTTCTCCAATATATACTAGTAAACCTTTATTTAAAGCTTCTTCTTCAGACATATTCTTAATCATTGAAAAATCTTTAACATCATTTACTAATGAGATTATTTTATTAGCCTTTTCGTCTGTTACTTGCCCACCAAATTCATCATAAACCTTATATCCATTATATTGCTTTGGATTATGCGAAGCAGTAACAACAATTCCACCTTTACAATTTAAATGTCTAACTGCAAAAGATAATACAGGTGTTGGTCTTAAACTTTCATATAAAAATACCTTAACACCATTTGCACATAAAGTTAATGCAGCTGCTGTAGCAAATTCCTTTGACATATTTCTTGAATCATAAGCAACTGCAACTGATGGATTTTCAAAACTTTCATTTAAGTAATTAGCAAATCCTTGTGTAGCCTTTGAAACTGTATATACGTTCATTCTATTACTTCCAGCACCTATAATCCCTCTTAAACCACCTGTACCAAAATCTAAATCCTTATAAAATCTATCTTCGATTTCTTTTTCATCCTTAATATTTCTAAGTTCATTTTTTATTTCTTCATTGATTATATCTGAGTTGATCCATTCATTGTATTTTTCTTTATACAAAGCTATCCCTCCTTAAATTCTGTACAGGTATATTATACAAATATATGATTAAGTTTACAACGAATTATAATAAATTTACTTTCTGCCCACTAATACCTAAATAAAAAAAGACATGAAAACATGTCTTTTAATTATCTTCCTTCTCTTCTTCTCCCAATGCAGAAGTTAATCTCTTTTCATTGCTAATAGATGCAATTACTCCTTTTATATCATCTAAAATAGAAATTTCTTCTCCTACTTCTAAATCAGAATATCTAAATACTGAACCTAATCCACCTTTAGATACATCAAACTTTATAGATTTAGGTAACTCATCTGGCTTACATGATACCTTAACTAATTCTTGTTCCTTTTGAAGTATTGCACCTCTTTTACTTATCCACTCTTCCCCAACAAATTGAATTGGCACTTCAGATTGAATTGTATTATTTCCTGCAATTTCTTCTAAGTCAACATGAATAATCTTATGTGTAACAGGGTCTCTTTGTACTTCCCTTAATAAAGCTTTATGTTCTTCCCCTTCAATATTATAATTTATTATTCCATGTTCACCTGTTGATGAAATTTCCCTACATAATTCTAATTCTCCAATTTCAAATAAAAGGTTTGAAACACCTTTTCCATATAATACTCCTGGAACTATTCCTGCTCTTCTCTCTTTCTTTGCCCAGTGAGATGTTTTATTTTCTCTTTTTATTAAATTTAAATTATTCAAAGTTCTACCACCCTTCTTATCAAGTAAATTCTCAAACTCCTTTTACATTATTCCTTATATACGTCCAAAATATTCAAATTTATTATTTTTTTGTTTATATAAAAATAAATTATTGAACATATGGAACTTATCAAATATAATATAGTAGATTTGTCTTAATTTAATATTATTTATACTTATAAATTTATAAAAAAATCAAACACTAGATAATGAAAGAAGGTGCTGTAATGAATCATTTAGATCAAACTAGAACTCCTTTATTTGATGCACTTAAAGAATATGTTAATAGAGATACTTTACCTTTCCATGTTCCAGGTCATAAAAAAGGAATCGGAATGGATGATGAATTTAAAAACTTTATTGGTGAGAATCCTTTTAAAATAGATGTAACAGTATTTAAATTAGTAGACAGTCTTCATCACCCTAAAGGTCCTATAAAAGAAGCTCAAGAATTAGCTGCTGACGCCTATGGCGCAGATGCAACTTTCTTTTCAATACACGGTACATCAGGTGCTATCCAAGCTATGATAATGTCTGTTGTATCTGATGGAGATAAAATAATAGTTCCAAGAAATGTTCACAAATCTGTCACTGCTGGAATAATCTTAAGTGGTGCTGTTCCAGTATACATGGAACCTGAATTAGATAAAAAACTAGGAATTGCTCATGGTGTTGCTCCAGAAACAGTTAAACAAACTTTAGAAGTAAATCCAGATGCTAAAGCCGTTTTAATAATAAATCCTACTTATTATGGGGTTGCTACAGACATAAAAAAAATTGCGGATATAGTTCACGAATACAATATCCCTCTTATAGTAGATGAAGCCCACGGCCCACATCTAGCTTTTTCTGATAAATTACCAACTTCTGCTTTAGAAGCTGGTGCTGATATTTGTGCTCAAAGTACTCATAAAATAATAGGAGCTTTAACTCAAGGTTCTCTATTACATGTAAAAAGTAAATTAGTTAATCCAAAAAGAGTACAACAAGTACTTAATTTAATGCAAACAACATCGCCATCATATATTTTAATGGCATCCCTAGATTGTGCTAGAAGACAAATTGCCTTAGAGGGAAAAGAATTATTATCAAAAGCTATAGATTTATGCAATTATACTCGAAGTGAAATAAATAAAATTCCTGGGTTCCATTGCTTTGGAAAAGAAGTTCTAGGTGTTCCAGGTTCCTTTGCTTTTGACCCTACAAAACTTACAATCTCTTGTAGAGGTTTAGGAATTACTGGCTATGAGCTTGACACTATTCTTGCTGATAAATATCATATTCAAATGGAATTATCAGATTTTTATAATGTATTAGCAGTTGGTTCTTTTGGTGATACAAAGGAGGGAATGGATAAACTTATATCTGCATTAAAAGAAATCTCTAATGAGTATTATGGAAAAAAACCTGCTACTAAAGATTTCTTGGATATCCCCCACATTCCTAATAGAATATTAAATCCAAGGGAAGCATTTAATTCTAAAAAGGAAGATATTTTATTAGAAAAAAGTGAAGGGAAGATATCTGCTGAGTTCCTATTAGCATATCCTCCAGGTATTCCGATATTATGTCCTGGTGAAGTTATAACAAAGGAAATAATAGAATATGTACATGATTTAAAAAGAGCTAATCTTTATGTACAAGGAACTGAAGATTCAGAAGTTAAATATATAAAAATTGTTAAAGAATAAAAAAGATGTGCCTACTTTTTTAAGGCACATCTTTTTTTATCTATTAATTTAAATAAGTTTTCCATTCCATAAATTGCAGAGTAAATCATTTCAGGAAGCATGCAAATTAAATACCTAGATCTTGTTTCCCATAAAATAAGAAATAATATTAATCCCAATATACATATATGAAATGAATTAATTAACACTTCTCTTTTTTTAAATGCAAAAATTCCACTTATAAATATAGATACTAATATTACAATATGAGATACTTGGCTAAAATATATAAAGCCATCATTTTTATTTCCAATAACAAACTCTTGCAATTTATTATGACTGATAGGTTTATCAGATAATATTGCAGGGGCATAATATGAACCATCACCCCAGGTGAATGAAATCTTACCTATTAAAAATTTACAATATCCTTTTAATCCATAGTTTTTTAACCTATTTTTTATTTCTTTCAAATTAGCCTTTTCTGCTGCTTCTTTTCCATCACTAACCCTTATACTCTTTGTAAAAGTAACATCTTCTTCATTATACCCACCATTCCCTTTAAGGCCCATCATAATCCAATGAGTTGCTGGCAACCCAGCTTCATTATAGGGAATTGGTATATTTCTAGAAACAATAACCCTATTTATAGTTGTTATAATGAGAAAAGGAATTAATAACAAAGTAAAAATTTTTATTTTGCTTGTTTTAGATAAGCTAATAAACTGAAAGATAATAATTGCAATAAAAGCAATTATTACATTGGGTTTTATTATACTACCTATCCCCCCAAATACAGAAACTAGAACTAAATATATATTTCTTTTTTCATCATTAGAATTTAAATATTTATAAAAGTAATAAAACATTCCAATTGGAAAAATCATAGAAAAAGTATCTGTATATATAATTTGAGAATATGTATATAACGGGGTTACAAATATACAAAATATTATAGTTAATGCTGCCATAACTTCACTAATTGTTTCTTTTACCAATTTATAAAGAATATACACAGCTAAATTTATTAAAAGTAAATTAATTATATATCCAACTTCCATTAATATATTATTATTCTTTGTAAATAAAGCTACTGCTTTAAATATATATGAAAGAACTAGTGTAATTGGAATATTATTGGGGTAACTATTATAAAAATAAACAGGTAATTTTTCTCCATATAGTGCTAACTGTTTTGCATTACGTGTCACAATCCCAAAATCCCAACCAGGATTCACTAAAAAGAAAAATAAAAAAATTATTTGTAAACTTATCAATACACCAAAACTTATAATTTTAACTCTTTTAAGTTTATCTTTAGCTAATTTCTTTAAAGTAACATAGGCTAAATAAAGAAATATAAAAAATATCAGAGATAATATAATATTAATTATTGGACTCATTCTATAAAATAAATCAACACTATTAAATATTGCAGTCCATACAACAAAAATAAATATACTTATAAACAGTATATAAAAAATATTTAGTAATTTATCTCTTATGTCCTCTCTCATATGCCTCATTTCCTCTTATAGTTAAAATTCTTCCTTTTCTGAAATAACTTTTATTCCTTCCCTTTCTAACATATATGCAGTAAGACCTTTTCCTCTTATTTTATTACCTGAAAAACTCCCATCATATATAAAATTACATCCACATGATGGACTTCCTTCTTTTAATATGGCCTTTTTTGCACCTATAGCTTTAGCAATTTTTAATGTTTCTTTTGCACCCTTTAAAAATTCTTCTGTTACATCTTTCCCAGATATGCTTATAATCTTCCCATCTATTCCTTCCAAAACTTCCCTAGTATTTCCTATTAATTCTGCAGGCTCTCTTGGGGTAGAAAGCCCTCCTAACTGTTCAGGACAAACTAATATAGCTTTTTCCTCCCTTAATAACTCCAAACATCTATTATTCAAATTGTTTTTACCATTATATTTACAATTTACTCCACATAAACATGCGCTTATTAAATACATAACACAACTGCTCCTTATATATAATCTGCTTCTAGATTATACCATATTATAAAATTTCTTTGCAAAAAATAAGAACCTTAGTTTTCACTAAGATTCTCTTTTTTCTTATAAGGATATTATTAATTTATATTTCTTTTTCATCCCATTGAATTTTATCCATATAGTATTCAACATAATCCTTATTCATCTTTGGATTAATAGTATCTTCATGAGTTATAGTTATAACTGACATAGCAATAGCATATTTAGCTGTATCCTTTAAAGAAAGGTTATTCATATATCCATATCCTACACCAGCAACAAATGAATCTCCTGCTCCAGTAGTATTTTTAACTTTTACAGCACTAGCCTTAACTCTTCCTTGCTCCGTTCCATTGGTATAGAATATACCATCTTCGTCTAAACTTATGAATACATTTTTAATTCCTAATGATAAGAAATGTTCCCCAGCCCTTATTAAATCTTCATCATTGTTTATTTTAAAACCACAAAGAATTTCTGTTTCATATCTATTAGGCTTTATCGTATGGAAATACTTTATTAAATGTTTTATTTTTTCAGCTTTTACAGCAGAAACAGGGTCTAAAACAAATTTAGTTTTTTCACTATAAGTAGTTAATATGTGCTCCATTAGTTTAGGATTATCTGCATCTAAAAATGTATACTCTGCATTGCATATAATTTCCTTCTTAGAATCTATAAAATCTTCATCCATTTCATCCAAACAGTGCATATCTACAATAGCAGATACCATTTCTCCGTTTTCATCTAATACCGCCATGTATGTTGGTGTTCTTCTATTTTCAAGAAGTAAAGAATGCTCCATATTATAGCCCATTATTTTAGAGTGTTCTAAAATATTTCTTCCTTGCTCATCATCACCAAGTATTGAAATAAATTTTGTATTTACTCCAACCCTTGCCATGTTTTCAGCAATATTTCTACAAACACCACCTAAAGATATCTTTATCTTTCCTGGTATTGAATCTTTTTGCTTATAAGTATTTTGACTAAATCCTAAAATATCTACTATAGATGCCCCTAACACTAACACGTATGCATTATCACTTTTCATATTACTTTTCCAGCTCCCTACTCTTTTGTACATAACAATAAACTTATTATATTAGAATTAAATCAAAAAATAAAGATACTTTGTCGAATTTTGTTCATTATTTTAATTCTACCATTGTTACTCCATCTCCACCTTCACCATATGCACCTAATCTATAGCTTTTTACATGAGGATGTCTTTTTAACATATCGTTTATTGCTTTTCTTAAAATACCAGTTCCTTTTCCATGGACTATAGTAACCTCTCCTAAGTTTGCCATATAAGCTTCATCTAAATATTTATCAGTTCTATAGCAAGCTTCTTCAGCATCAAGCCCTCTTAGATCCAATCTACTTTCTACTGATCTTAAATTTAATTTTACTTCTCTCTTCTTTCTAACCTTTTCTTCCTTAGTCTTTTCAGCTTTTCTCAAATCTTTTAGTTTTACATTTATTTTCATTATACCAGCTTCAACTTGAACTTCTCCTTTATTATCAGGCATTGATATTATAATTACTTTCTGATTTAAAGAAGGTAAGAAAGCCTCCATTCCTAATGTAACCTTTTCTATGGCTTCTCCAGCATTTTCTCTTTCTTTTATTAGAGCTTTTTCCCTATCTTCTAAGGAATCCTTTAATTTTTTTCTTTCCTCTTCAAGGCGTTTTCTTCCTCCACCTGATATACCAAACTTCTCAAGCTCTCTCATGGCCTTAAGAATTTCATCTGCCTCATCCTTTGCAGCTGATATTATTTCTTTAGCTTCTCTTCTTGCTTCATTATAAGCTTTGTCTCTAGTAGTCTCTAATCTCTTTAACTTTTCTTCATACGTTCTCTTTATTTTTTCAGTCTCAATTTTTATTCTTTCTGCTTCTCTTGCATCTCTATTAGCAATAATGCTCTTTTCTTGAAGATCCCTAATTAAATCTTCAAATTGCATATTCTCTTCAGATACAAATCCCTTAGCTTTTTCTATTACAAAATCATCTAAACCTAATCTTTTACTAATTTCAAAAGCATTTGATTTACCTGGCACCCCTATAAGTAATCTATACGTAGGTCTTAGTGTTTCAACATCAAACTCAACTGATGCATTTTCTACTCCAGGAGTCTTTAGTGCATATCCCTTTAATTCACTATAGTGAGTGGTACCAATTATCTTAGTACCTCTTTCTTTTAGGGTTTCTATTATAGCTGTAGCAAGAGCTGCTCCTTCTGTAGGGTCTGTTCCTGCTCCTAATTCATCAAATAAAACTAAGGAATCTCTATCAGCTTCTCTCATTATTCCAACAATATTAGTTAAATGAGATGAGAATGTTGATAAGCTTTGCTCTATACTTTGTTCATCACCTATATCTGCAAATACTTCTCTATAGAAACTTATTGAAGAATCATCCCTAGTTGGAATTAACAGTCCACTCATCCCCATTAAATGTAATAAACCTACTGTTTTAATAGTAACAGTTTTTCCTCCAGTATTAGGACCAGTAACCATAAGTACTGAGAAGTTTTTTCCTAAATATATATCTGAAGGAACCACCTTATCCCTATCAATTAAAGGATGCTTTGCACCTACAAGATTAAATGAACCATCCTCATTTACCTTTGGCATCATTCCATCAATCGAAGATGCATATTTACCTTTAGCAAATATAAAATCTATTTGTAAAAGAATTTTCATATTACTACTACATACATCTGAATTATCTTTAACCTTTTTGGATAACGCCCATAGAATTCTTTCAATTTCAGCTTGTTCTTTTAGCTTAAGCTCTTTTATCTCATTATTTAAATTTACAAGGCTCATAGGTTCAATAAACAATGTAGCACCTGTGGAACTTTGATCATGTACTAAACCTGGAACAGCTCCTTTATATTCAGCTTTTACAGGTAAAACATATCTATCTCCTCTCATTGTGTAAATGGCATCTTGCAAATATTTCGCATTACTTCTAACAATAGAATTTATCTTCTCCCTAACAGAAGAATTCTTTTCTTTTAAACTTCTTCTAATATTGTGAAGAGTAGAACTAGCTCTATCACTAATCTCCTCTTCAGAAACAATTGCATTCTCTATTTCATTTTCTAGATTTTTTATAGGAGTAAGTATATAAGCTAAATCCTCTAACTTCAGAAAACTTTCCTCTTCCTCTTTTCTAGTTAAATATTCTTGAATTCTACTAGTACATCTAAGCATAGTACCTATATAAAGTAATTGTGCTGGATTTAAACATCCACCTTTTTTAGCTCTTTCAATTCCTTCTCTAACATCATGAAGTCCCTCAAAAGGAGGATTCCCCTTTTTTATTAATAGCTCTAAGGCTTCCCTACTTTCTTCTAGAGCTTCCCTAACTTCATAAGCTGAAGAGTAAGGAGCTAATTTATCTACAAGCTCCTTGCCCCCACTTGTTACAGCATATTTCCTTAGCTTTTCTTTTATTTTATAAAACTCTAATACTCTAATCGATCTTTCATTCATTGTTTAATCTACACCTCTTCTATAACATCCCTTTGTATAATACTTGCTTTCTATATCTAATTCTCCATTTAACATTTTAAACACTTTTATAACATCTTCCCTAGATTCATCTTTAAAATCTATTCTAAAGGACTCTATCCCCATGGCTTTTAACTCATCCTTTTCTCCTATAAGATTTAAAGCAACACTATTCAAAATATGACTTCTACAGAATACATCCGTCATAACTCTAAATTTTTCATTAACTTCATCAACTAAAGTAAACCTATCTCTTGTACATGCTAAGTTACACTTCTTATCTTTATTCTTACCTCCATATGTACTTCCTATAGGGCAATATTCACTAACCATAAGCTCTGTTTTTCCATACAATTGGTATGCAACTCCTGATGGCATATTCTTCATTACTTCTTTAATTTCTCTTTTATTTAATTCAAGACTTAATGAAATATTTCCTATATCTTCTCTATAAAAATCTATGGCATAACTATTAAATACATTTAACTTATAATCACCTATTATATTCATTTTATCTTTATAGATATTGATTATACCTGCATTAGCAGTTATTAGCCCTTTTACATTCCCCTTTGCCTTTTCAATAACATTTACAACACCTTTAAATTCACTCTTAATAATTTCTGGTGTTAGTATAAAGAAATTAATACCACTTATAGCTTTTATATCACTTATTGTTATTGAATCTTTTTCTCTACTATATATATCAACACCAATATTCTTAACTCCAAATTCAATAAGAGTGTTAAGTTGTTCTTTAGTTGTACATGTTACTAATAATTCTAAATCCAAAGGCTTTTTAGGAGCTTTAAATTCATGTACTTCATTAATTAAATATCTTCTTCTTCTATATTTTGAAGTTTCACTTTTCATTATTTTTTCAAACAATTCTCTTCTTAGGTTATTTAATGAAGCTACTCTAATAAATCCATCCTGGAAGTCTTCAAAAATAACCTCATCTAATTTATATGGATATCCACCTGACTTAGTTAACGCTTCAATAACTCTTTCTTTATCTAAAGGCCTCTTCTCAGCTTTTTCTACTAAATCACCCTTAACTACATAGTCAATGCCTTTATAAGATGCCTTAAGAACCATCTCTTCTCCAACCTTAAATCTAACTTCACCAATTAGTGATATCTTTCTATAATAAGGTTTTATTTTCTCTGAGAGTTCATCAAATAATGTTTTGCTAGAAGTTTTATATAATAAATCTCCCTTTTTATATCCTTTTGGGAATAACTTTACCTTGTCTCCCTTATCAGCTTCTAATACCTCTTTTCCATTTAGAAGTATCTTACTTACAGTAAAGCCTTTACTTCCATATCCTACACCATCACCTATGGTTATATCTTCTTGTAGAATAATCTCTCCTTTATCATCTGATTTTCCAAGTTCTAAACCAGTATTCTTAGGAATTACAAAGCTCATCATATCTTTACCAGAGTCCTTTTTTAGATAAGCATTGGCAAATCCACCTCTATTAAATAATTGAAGTAAAGTTTTCTTTCCTTCTTCAACATTAAATTCCCTGTTTTCTAACTCTTTATCTATTGCCTTCCTATATGTCTCTATAACTCCAGCTACATATTCTGGTCTTTTCATTCTTCCTTCAACCTTTAAAGACAATGCACCACTCTCTATAATATCTTTCATATCATCAATAGTACATGTATCTTTAGTGCTTAAAAGATGCCCCTTCTTCTCTCCACCTGAGGCAGAAATCAACTTATACTCTTGCCTACATGGTTGAGCGCACTTTCCTCTATTACCACTTCTTCCACCAATCATAGAACTCATCAAACATTGTCCTGAATATGAAACACATAATGCTCCATGCACAAATATTTCTGTCTCTATACCCAAGTCCTTAGATATATATTCAATTTCTTCTAAGCTTAACTCCCTAGATAAAACAACTCTTTTAAAGCCTTTTTCAGTGAAATAAACTGCTCCTTCTCCATTATGAATTGTCATTTGAGTTGAAGCATGAACCTCAAAATCAGGATATTTTTCTTTTATTAATTTTAAAAATCCTAAATCCTGAATAATTAAGGCATCAATTCCTATCTCATAAAGGTATCCAGCATATTTAATAGCATCCTTTAACTCTTTTTCCTTTAGAATTGTATTCATAGTTACATATATTTTTACTCCATAGCTATGACAATAGTCAGCTGCTACTTTCATTTTTTCATTATCAAATTCTATGGCCTTAGCTCTAGCTGAAAACTTAGGTCCACCTAAATATATTGCATCTGCACCATTATTTACAGCAGCATAAAGACTTTCCATGTTACCAACAGGTGCTAATAATTCTATCTTTTCCATCTTAATTCTCTCCTAATTAATTTAACTATATCTTTAGTATGCTATATAAAGTTATATCATAAAACATCTTTTTATGCTAATTTATAATTTTATACAAAATTAAAGAGACAATGATGTTACTCACTTGTCTCTTAACAACTTATTTCATTAAAGGATTTCTTTCCTTTTTTAATTTTGCTATTTCTATTTGAGCATCCATTAATTTCTTTTCCAGATCTAAAACTTTATATTTGCTAGTCTTTAACTCTTGTCTAGAATCTTTACCATTTTCCATTATTTTTTGCTTTTCATATGATAGTTTTTCAGCCTTATCTCTAGCTTCAATTAATTCATTATTTTTCACTTCAAGTTCATCTTTTAATTCAATGATTTCCTTATTTAATAATTCAACATTTTCGTTATTTTGTAAATTATCATCTTCTAGAGATTTCATATTCTTATGAATTGAATTTAACTCTTCTACTAAAGACCTATTCAATTCTTTTTCCTTCACTAATTCTTTCTTATTATCTTCATACTTATATTCTAAATCACTTAAGTTATAGTTTAATGAATTTAGTTGTTCCTTTACTTCTTGGTTCTTAGCTTTAGTTAAGTCTAACTCCTCTTCTAATAAAGATTTAGAATTTAAAGCTCTATTAACATCTTCATCTAACTTAGAATTTTGTTTTTTAAGATTGCTAATTTCTTCTTTTAAGACATCTTCCTTCTTTTTATTTCCCTCAACCTTATCATTTAAATTTTTAATTTCCTTGTTCAAGTTTTCTATTTGTGCTTTATAACCCTTTTCACCCTCTACATATTTATCTATATTACTCTTTAAGGTTGCATTCTTATCTTTTATATCAACTATTTCTTTATTAAGTATTTCACTTAAATTATTAACTTGTACAATTTCTTCATTAAGCTTGTTATTAAGGTTTGTTAGAATGTTATTATCTTTCTTTATATCATTATTTTCTATAGCCAAAACATTCTTTTCCTCCATAAGCACTTTTATTTCATCTTGTAGTACCTTAATCTTACCTTCTAGATCTTTTACTGCTTTTTCTTTGTCTGCCTTTAATTTATCATTTTCTTCTCTTAGTTCCTTTATGCCTTCTCTAAGTCCTGAATTTCTTTCTTCTAGAGATTCCTTCTTCTTTTTAAACTCTTCTATCTCAATATCAGCTTTATATAATTCATCTGCAATATTTAAAGCTGCAAGCACACCTGAATCAACAGTACTTAATAATGGATTTTTAGTTTTTATCTCATTCATTTTACTGTTTACATATTCAGCTACTTCCTTTAGATAGTTTTCATCTTCCCTACCCTTTAGACTATATTCAATTCCATTTATTTTAACGGTAACCTTTATCATACTAAACACCTCTCGAAACCTTATATATTTAATTATAGGTGAAATTATTACATAAAACAATTATGTTTTACAAAAAGTACCTTACTTATTTACAAAAAGTAAAGAAAATATTTATTTTGCTTCTTTCATTGCAAAACTTCAAATTACAGAAAACAAATTTTCACTCAAATGTAATATATTTTATGCCTCATGGTTTTTGTAATAAATTTACAAAAATTTTACTTTATGATATTATTTTTCTAGTGAGGTGCTTATATGAAAAATAAAAAAGTAATTCTTTCAATATTATTAACTTTAATTTTATCATTTACAATTATATCTTGTAATAGCTGCAATGAACCAACTACCCCTACCATAGCTGAAAAGGAAGATACAACCATCTCTGTACTTGGTGCAGGAGATGTTCTTATGCATATGGAACAAGTTTATTCAGGATACGATTCAAAAACAAATACTTATAATTATGATAACTTTTTCACTTATGTAAAAAATTACGTATCCACTTCTGACTTAGCCATATGTAACTCTGAAACCACTTATTTAGGTAAAGGACATAATTTTAGTGGCTATCCAAAGTTTAATAGCCCTAAAGAAATATTAAACTCTATAAAAAATGCAGGTTTTGACATGGTCTGTTCTACTCATAATCATATTAATGATATGGGAGATAAGGGTATTGAGAGTACTGCTAAATTAATAAAAGAAGCTGGTTTAGACCTTCTTGGAATAAAGAATACAGTTAAGGATAAGAACTATATAGTAAAAGATATAAAAGGTGTTAAGATTGGAATAACTAATTATACTTATTCAACAATAGATAAAAATGGTTATAGATATATAAATGGACTTCCCTTATCTAAGGAAATGGAGCCTAAAATAAACTTATTTAGTGATTCTAATATAGAGAATGACATAAATAATATGAAGTCTACTTATGATAATATGATTAAAGATGGAGCTGAATTTACCATTTTCTATATACACTGGGGAAATGAATATCAGCTACAACCAAGTGCTCAACAAGAAAAATTGGCAGGTATGCTAAATTCTATTGGGGTAAATGTTATCTTTGGAAGTCATCCTCATGTGGTTCAACCTATAAGAACGCTAAAAAATGATACCAACGGAAATGAAACATTGGTTTGCTATTCTCTAGGAAATTTTATATCTAATCAAAGATTTGAAACAATGGGAAATATAAAATCAGAAGATGGGTTAATGGTTAAACTGTTTATTACTAAAGATTCTAATAACAAATTAAAGTTAACTTCTTATGAGACAGAACCAACTTGGGTATATAAATATGTTAATGCTTCTGGAAAGACAGTCTATAATATATTACCTACAAATAAAATTCTAAAATCAAATGATATAGAAGGCCTTAGTGAAGATGTCTTTAACAGAGTTAAAGATTCAAATAAGTCTACTAACGAAATTATAAATAGTTAAATTAAAGCAGTATATTTGCTCTAAACAAATATACTGCTTTTTAAATATCTATGAGTTGGGTGGATATTATTTATGTCACTTGGAACGTAGCTACGGAACATGCAGAATAAATATCCATCTAACCTTTTAAATTATCTTAATTGAGCTCCTAATTTATGCTCTAATGCTTTTAATATCTTATCATGAACCTTATTTACATCATTATCAGTTAATGATTTCTTAGGATCTCTATAAACTATTGCATAAGCTATGCTCTTCTTTCCTTCTTCAATTTGAGCTCCCTTATATATATCAAATAGAGTTATCTTTTCTACTAAAGGACCTCCTGCTTTTCTTATAGCCTCTTCAATGTCACCAACAAGAACAGAATCGTCTACTAATATAGCTATATCTCTTGTTGCTGCTGGGAACTTAGGAATAGGTGTATACTTCTTAACTGTTTCAGAAGCTTCATATAGTAAATCTAAATCTAATTCAGCAATGTAGGCTGCAACATCTAGTCCATAAGCTTCTTGTACATCTGGATGTATTTCTCCAAACACACCTGCAGACTTACCTCTTAATTGAATTCCAGCAGTTTTACCTGGATGGAAGCTTGGATTTTCACTTTCACGTACAAATCTTGCCTTAGTTATTCCTAATCTATCAAGTACATTTTCTACAACACCCTTAAGGTCTAAGAAATCACAGTTTCCATACATACCAATTGTTAAAACATTCTTTTCTGTTGGTAACTTGTTGTCATCTTCATTCTTAAGATATACTTTTCCTATTTCAAATAATCTCGCATATTCATTGCTTCTAGAATAATTTCTTCCTAAAGAATCCATCATTGATGGTATAGTTGAAGTTCTCATTACAGAGTAATCTTCTCCTAAAGGATTCTTAATTTTAACTACATCTCTTAATGGTGAATCTTCTGGCAATCTAATTTTATCAAATACCTTTGGTGATACAAATGAATAAGATATAGATTGATTTATTCCTGAAGCTATTAAAGCATCAACTACAATACCTCTTAATACTTCATTTTTGTGTTTGTTTTCCCTTGTTGGTGTTTCATCAAATACAGTAGTAGGTATTTTATCATATCCGTAGATTCTTGCTACCTCTTCAGCTATATCTTCTTTTATAGCTATATCAACTCTAAATGTAGGAGATGTAATTTCTAAATCATCACCATTTATTGTTGTAGGCATATCTAAAGAATCTAAGTATTTCTTCATATCCTCTACAGGTATTTCTGTACCTAAGAACTTATTAATCCAACTAGCAGAAACAGTTAAATGACCTTCTTCTTTCTTATTTGGATATAGGTCTATAGTTCCTTCCATTACATCTCCAGCACCTAATTCACATACAAGTGCACATGCTCTATTAATAGCTAATTCAGCTAGGTTTGGATCTATATCCTTTTCAAATCTTGCTGAGCTTTCAGTTCTTATTCCTAGTGCTTTTGAGTTAACTCTTATATTAGTTCCATCGAAATTAGCACATTCAAATACTACTTCTGTAGTACCTTCTTCTATTTCAGAGTTTAATCCTCCCATTATACCTGCAAGACCTATTGTTCTGTCTCCATCCTTAATGCAAAGAACAGTTGAATTTAATTCTCTCTCTTGCTCATCTAAAGTAGTGAACTTTTCTCCATCCTTAGCAGTATCTACAACAATCTTCTTTGATGTTATTTGTCTAGCATCAAAGGCATGCATTGGTTCTCCAATTTCAAGCATAACAAAGTTTGTAATATCTACTATATTGTTTATAGGTCTAATACCTGCTTCAAGAAGTCTTTCTTGCATCCAACCTGGAGAAGGAGCTATCTTTACATTTTTTACTCCTCTTGCCATATATCTGTTGCAAAGGCTACTCTTTATTTCCACTTCTAACTCATCATTTATATTCTTTGAAGATTTTGTTTCAAAGCTCATGTTTGGCATTTTGTAAGTAGTTCCTAAAGCTGCTGCTGTTTCCCTAGCCATACCAACCATGCTTAAACAATCTGGTCTATTAGAAGTTATATCAAAATCTAATATTGCTTTATTAAGCTTAAGATACTCTTTAATATCCATTCCTACAGGAGCATCTTCAGGTAAAATCATTAATCCATGAACTGGTTCATCTCCAGCAATTCCAAGCTCTTCTTCTGAGCAGAACATACCGTTAGATACGACCCCTCTCATCTTACCTTTCTTAATTTCAGTTCCATCTGCTAAAATAGATTTATGAAGAGCTACTGGAACCTTATCCCCTTCCTTCATGTTTGTAGCAGCTGTAACTATTTGAATTTCTTCTGTTCCTATATTTACTTGACAAACATTTAATCTATCAGCATCAGGGTGTTTTTCTATCTTTAAAATATGACATACAACTACATTCTTTATATTGTCACCTTGTATTTCTACTTCTTCAAGTTGAGAACCTGTTAAAGTCAGAATATCACCTAATTCTTTTGCATCTACATTTATATCAACATAATCATTTAGCCAATTATATGGTACTTTCATTCCCTTATCCTCCTCTAGAATTGATTTAAGAATCTCATATCACTTTCATATAATAATCTGATATCATCTAAGCCATAGCTAAGCATTACCATTCTATCTATACCAAAGCCAAAAGCAAATCCGCTATACACTTCTGGGTCTATACCACAGTTTCTTAATACATTTGGATGAACCATTCCACAACCAAGTAATTCTATCCAACCTGATCCCTTACATACATTACATCCTTTTCCTCCACATACATAACATGAAGCATCCATTTCAGCTGATGGTTCTGTAAATGGGAAATGGTGAGGTCTAAACTTAGTTTGAACCTTATCTCCAAACATCTTCTTTGCAAATAGTTCTAAAGTTCCCTTAAGATCTGCAAATGTTACTCCCTTAGCTACAACTAACCCTTCCATTTGATAGAATATTGGTGAGTGTGTAGGGTCTACTGCATCTGATCTATAAACCTTACCTGGAGATATCATCTTTATTGGTGGTTCTTGATTCTCCATAGTTCTTATTTGAACTGGTGAAGTTTGAGTTCTTAAAACTATATTATCATTAATGTAGAATGTATCTTGTTCACTTCTAGCTGGATGGTTTTTAGGAATATTTAAAGCTTCGAAGTTATAGTGGTCTAATTCTACTTCTGGACCATCTTCAATTGAGAATCCCATAGATATAAATATATCCTTAATTCTTTCAAGAGTTAATTCTAGTGGGTGTCTCTTTCCTAATACATTCTTCTTTCCTGGAAGAGTAATATCTATAATTTCATTTTGAAGTTTTTCATTCTTTTCCTTTTCTTTTATAGCGTTAATAGCTGCATCTAGTTTTTCTTCAACAACCTTCTTAACATCATTAACCATCTTACCAACTATAGGTCTTTCTTCTTTTGATAAACCCCCCATACTTTTTAAAATAGTTGTAAGTTCACCTTTTTTACCTAAATACTTAACTCTTATATCACTAAGAGCTGTACTGTTACTTGCTTCTTCAATTTCTTTTAAAGCAACTTCTTGAATTTGCATTAACTTTTCTTGCATTTTTATTCTCCTTTCTTCTTTACCTCTAGGGCCATTGAATACTTCATAGAAAATTCTCTATAAAATAAAAAACCGTCCCTAAAAAAGGGACGGAATATCCGCGTTACCACCCTAATTGGTTCTATAAAAATAGATACCCAACTCTAGTTAATTTAACGGTTCCCCGCTAACTACTACTATTATTTCATAGTTAGAACTCCTGAGCGAACTTCAATATAATTCTCTATAAAGAGGCTTTCAGTCTATGTCCTCTTCTCCCTGAAAAAGTTCCTTATATTTACTCTCTCAATCATAGTTTATTTAATATTCTATTACTTTCCTATTATACAAATGTTTTTCTAAAAATTCAACTGATTCTGCCTAACTTTTTCATAAATCACTATCGAGGTAGCTATTGCTACATTTAATGACTCTGCTCCTCCAGGCATTGGTATTTTAACTTTCTTATCAGAAAGGCTATATACTTCTTCACTTACACCATTACCTTCATTGCCTACGGAGATAATAATCTTCCCGCTTAAATCTTCTTTAAAGAAATCCTTATTCCCTTCTAAGGATGTAGCTAAAAGAGAAAACCCCTTATTTATTAAGGATTTAGTAATAGTAAAATCACTATCCTCTAAGATTATTGGAATATAAAACATAGATCCCATTGTAGAACGTATAGTCTTTTCATTATATATATCAACAGTTCCCTTAGTTAGAATTACACCATCCACACCTGCTGCATGAGCAGTTCTAATGATAGTACCTAAATTACCAGGATCTTGAACCTTATCACATAGAATATAAAAACTACCTTCTTTGTTTAAGTCAACTTCATTCATCCTAACAACTGCAACAACCCCTTGAGGTTCTTCAGTTGAGCATAACTCTCTTAACAAGCTATCTTTCAATGTATAAAGTTTCATACTATTTGTTATATATTTCCCTAAATACTCTTCAAACTTGTTTTCTTCTAGCCTATGGCTTATAAAAATATATTCTATAGGCAGATTTGCTTTACAAGCTTCTTCTATTAACCTAAATCCCTCTATTAAATACTTAGAGCTCTTATTTCTTCCTTTTCTCTCTTTAAGCTTTTTGGTTTCTTTAAATAAATTGTTATCTTTACTTTCTATAAGAACCAAAGTTTACACCTCAATTATTTAAATTTAACTATTACACCTTCAAGATTTGCTAAATCTTGAGCTGACCCTATAGCAACAATAATATCTTTAGATTCAACAGTATCATCTGCTGAAGGAGTAAGATTAATTTCATCACCTTTCTTAATAGCCATTACATTTATTCCGTACTTACTTCTAAGCTTAAGCTCTCTTAATGTTTTATCTTGCCATTCATCTAAAGCTTCAATTTCCATTATACTGTAATCAGGTGATAATTCTATATAATCAAGTATACTTGATGAAACCAAATTATGAGCAACTCTAACTCCCATATCTTTTTCTGGTAGAATTACCCTATCAGCACCAATTTTATATAATACTTTTGCATGCAAATCACTATTTCCTTTAGCAATTATATATTTTACACCTAATTCTTTTACTAATAGTGTTACCATTACGCTTGATTGGATATTAGCACCTATTGTAACTACTGCAACATCAAAATTTCTAAGACCTAATGTTCTTAATGCATTTTCATCAGTTGCATCCATTTGTACTGCATGAGTAACACTATCTGATATATCTTGAATTAAATCCTCATCTTTATCTATAACCAAAACATCATTTCCTAAAGAATATAATGTTTTAGCTACTGATGCACCAAATCTTCCAAGTCCTATTACAACAAATTGTTTATTAGCCATAAAATCATCCCCTAACCTATTAATATCTTTCCTTCTGGGTATTTATAATCAACTTTTTTCTTTCTATTAGTAAGTGCAAGAGCAACAGTTAGTGGACCAACTCTACCAAAGTACATCATTATCATTATAATAATTCTACCTACTGTACTTAATTTTTGGGTTACACCTGTAGTTAACCCTACTGTAGCAAAGGCCGAAGTTGCTTCATATAGTAAATCTATAAATTCTATTCCTTTTTCAGTTACTGATAATAACATTGTAACTACTATTATTAATCCCACTGCTATTATCAATAATGCAAAAGCCTTATATACTAATTCCTTGGCAAATCTTTTTCCAAAGGCTTCTGTATCTTCTCTACCTTTAATTACACTTATAACTGTAAGTATTATCAAACCAAAAGTTGCTGTTTTAAGACCTCCAGCTGTTGATCCTGGTGATCCTCCAATAAACATTAATATTATTGTCAAAAACTTACCAGCTGTTGTCATTCCATCTGTAGATATACTATTAAACCCTGCTGTTCTTGGACTAACAGATGCAAAGAAGGAATTTAACAACTTATCTTTTAATCCCATGCCACCAATAGTTTCTGGATTGCTATACTCTATAAAAAACATAGCTACAAATCCACCTATTAATAAAACACCTGTAATCAATAAAACTATTTTAGCATGTACAGATAACTTTCTTATTCCTTTATACTTATAGCTATATATTTCAAGCCATACTGTAAAGCCTAACCCTCCAATAATAATAAGTGCACTTATTGTTAAAATTACTGCTATATTACTTGAAAATCCAGTAAGACTTGAAAAATTACCAAATAAATCAAAACCAGCATTACAAAAAGCAGATATTGAATGAAAAATACTATAAAAGAATCCCTTTTTCAATCCAAACTCAGGTATAAACTGTGTTGATAACAGCATTGCTCCAAAGAATTGAACTGCAAAAGTAAACCCAAGTACATATTTAACCATTCTTACAAGACCTTGTATACTAAATGTATTTAAAGCTTCTTGTACCATTAATCTATCTCTAAGGGTTATTTTTTTACCTAATAATATTGCTACAAAAGTAGTAAATGACATGAACCCTAAGCCACCAATTTCTATTAATAGTATTATTACTGTTTGCCCAAATGCATTCCAATGAGTCCCTGTATCTAATGTTACTAAACCAGTAACGCATACAGCAGAAGTAGAAGTAAATAAAGCATCTAATAAGTTAGTACTCTCTCCACTTGCAGAAGATATAGGTAAACTAAGTATCAAGCCTCCAATAATAATTACAGCAATGAAACCAAGGGCTAGCGTCTGTACACCATTTAATTTATATTTATTAATCCTCTTTAATTTTTGCATAAAATCACTCCAAAAGTTCATGCTTTATTATATCTCTTTATATACCATTTTTTGTTTCTATATTTATATAAAAGTAAGAGTATATAATATCTTGCCTAATAGTATTATCAAACTGAACAAGATATAATATACCCTAAGTAACTTTTTTCTTTAGATAGTAAAGCATTTTCCTACTTTATTAATATTAAAAGAAAATGCGACCTTAGGCCGCATTCTTATATTAAGCGTTTAATTGCTTCTTAGCTAATTCAACTAAATCTGCAAATGCTTTTGGATCGTTGATAGCTATTTCAGATAACATCTTTCTGTTTATGTCAACTCCAGCTAACTTGATTCCATTCATGAACTTTGAATAAGAAAGACCATTCATTCTTGTAGCAGCATTTATTCTAGCTATCCATAATCTTCTGAAATCTCTCTTCTTTAATCTTCTTCCAACATAAGCATTTCTTAATGCTCTAATAACTGATTCGTTAGCAGTCTTAAATAACTTGCTCTTTCCACCGTAGTATCCTTTTGCAAGCTTTAAAACTTTTTTATGATTCTTACGAGAATTAACCGCTCTTTTTACTCTTGCCATTCTTTAAACCTCCTGTACCAATTCTTATAGATATGGTAATAATTTCTTCATTGCTTTTTCTTGAGTAGTTGAAACATATCCTGTCTTTCTAAGATTTCTCTTTCTTTTTGAGCTCTTCTTAGTTAAGATATGGCTCTTGAAAGCCTTAGCTCTCTTTAGCTTTCCTGTACCTGTCTTCTTGAATCTTTTTGCTGCACCTCTATGAGTTTTCATTTTTGGCATGATAAATTTCCTCCTCTCAGTTTATGCCTTTTTAGGGCCAATAACCACTGTCATATTTCTTCCTTCTTTTTTAATTGGCTTTTCTATATTACCTACATCAGCCAATTTGTTAGCGAAGTTTTCAAGAATCTTTGCACCTAAGTGACTAAGTTCCATTTCTCTTCCTCTGAATCTAACAGTGATTTTAACTTTGTCTCCGTCTAATAAGAACTTTCTAGCATTTTTAGCTTTAATTTCGATATCGTGCTCTTCTATTGTAAGACTAACTCTTACCTCTTTAATACTAACAACTTTTTGCTTCTTCTTAGCTTCTTTTTCCTTTTTTGATTGCTCATAAATGAACTTTCCTAAGTCCATTATTTTACAAACTGGAGGCTTAGCATTTGGTGATATCATCACTAAATCTAACTCCGCTTCTTCAGCCATCTTAAGGACTTCTTTTGTTTGTAAGATACCTAATTGAGAACCATCAGCACCAATAGCTCTGATTTCCTTGTCTCTAATATCCTCATTCACTATATAATTTTTATTAATAGTTTTCACCTCCGAAAAAATTAAAGCAAACTTTATAATATAAAAAAAACGGCGTTGAACGCCGTTTTCTATTATCGTAATTACTTCACATAAATAATCTAGATAAATAACCAAGCTAACTCAATTGTTGCATGGTGAGAAACGGCTGTTTCTTCTTAACAAATGTTATTTTATCATTGCTTATATACATTGTCAACATCTTTTTACATTTTTATATTAGTTTTTGAACATAATTTACATCCATCACAAAATACTACTCTTTCACCAAAGACATTTATTATAGTTTCTATAAACTCTTTATTTTTACATTCCTCTCTTTTGTGTATTACTATCTTTTGAGGAGCATTAGTTATCAAGCCACTTATAACTATATCTTCAACATTGGCATCAATTCCTATTTTACAGTCTGATAATTCATTTAAAAATGTAGGAAATATATCTTCTCCATATCCATCTGTCACTATATATCCTCCTGATGGTAAGGCTGTCAAGTTAATTTCCTCAACTCTACACTCTTGAATTTCAACAAAGTATTTTAACAGTCGTATAAATTCTTTATATTCTTTTTCAACCATATATCTTTCAACTACTTTATCTACAACATCTTCAATATCTTTTCTTAACTCTCGCATCCTAAAAGTAATGAATCCATTAATATTAATCTCATTATTTTCTTCAATACATTCTTTTATTTTATCTATAATTGCGTTTGTTTTATTAGAATAGAATATAAAATTAGAGTCATGAACGCCTTCCTCATAATATAGAACCTTCATTATTTCTTCTTCTACTTCTAACATTTCATCTCGCTTCAAGAAAAAGTATGTGTCTGTCAAATACTCAAAAAGTTCTTTTTCTTTATACTTTGTAATAACAATTTTATAAAGGATATTACTAATATATAAATTAATTATATTACCTGTTCTATCACTATAATTCGAATCATCACACATAACTTTTATTACATGTGTCTTCCCTTCTAAACTTTCAACCACACCTATTATTATGTGCTTCTTTTTCAATAGTTCCTTTAGCTCTTGAAGTTCTTCAACAAAATCTAGTTCACCCGAATAAGCTAACTGTAGTACAAGCATGGGTTTCACTCCCTTCCATAGTAATAGTATGTATTAAAATCTCTTCAATATACGGAATTTATTTTTACCCCTTTGTACATATTGATTTTTGTTTACATGATATAGTAATGTATTCTTATATAAATAATTAGGAGTTTTTATCATGTATTGTTTTTTAGACTACAAAATTAGTAATGAAGAATTAAATAATATAATAAATTTAAATATAGAACCAATTTTAATACCAAAATGTCCAAAGGTTTATGAAGCTATAAATGGCCATGTTGATATCCAACTTAACATCCTTGATAAAAGGAATAAGAAAGTTATTGTACAAAAGGATATTTCTAAGGATTTTTTAAACTTATTATCCTCTAAAGGAATTAATTATATACTCTCTGAGAATTCATTAGGAACTAATTACCCAGAAAATATAATTATAAACGCACTAATTACTGACAATCTTTTTGTACACAACTTAAATTATACAGATCCAAACCTCCTTAAATTTCAGGATAGCAAAAAGACAATTAATGTTAAACAAGGATATACCAAATGTTCCGTATTACCAACAGGAAAAAATGCATACATTACAAGTGATAAAGGAATTTATAAAAAACTAATTCAAGAAGACTTAGACGTACTTCTTATTCCCCCTGGGGACATACTATTACCCTCTTTGAATTATGGATTCATAGGAGGAGTTGGCGGAATGATATCTGAAAATAGATTAGCCTTATTTGGCGAATTAAATTGTTATGCTTATGGTAAAGAAGTTTATAAATTTCTTTATAAGCATGATATAGAGCCAATAGCATTAAAAAAAGGAAAGCTCATAGACCGCGGAAGTCTCTTATACATCTAGCTTTCCATATATATTACGTAGGAGTTATAAAAATGTTTCTATGAAAATTATTTACCTTTAAATAATTAAAAATAGGATTAAGTTTTAAAGCTTAATCCTATTTATATAAGAAAATATAAAGTTTTAATTTGCTATAAATCAAAGGTATTGTTACATTTTCATATTAAAAAACTATAAAATCAAGAATAATAATTTTATAGTTTCCTTACCTTAAATACTAAGGGAATAGATATTTATTTTTCTGTGACTTGGAGTTTGCAACGGAACAAGCAAAAATAAATATCCATTCCACATTTTTTATTGTTTCAAAAACTTATTTCTAAATGACTCTACTTCCTTTTCTACCTTCTCTATCTCTTCTTTATCCATTCCTCCTCTACCTAACCTATCACTTAAAAATACATATGATAAATCATGTAGATTAGCTTCTTTTTTCATTCCCTTTATATCTCCATAAGGCAATTTATTCATTATAAATAACAAATGCATGTGATATCTCACCAATATAGAAACCTTACTTTTAAATTCTTCATCCAATTTAAAATAACTTAAAAAATCATAGGAATCTTTTCTTCCAACCTTATCATGATCATATGAAGTCCATCTTCCTTTTCTTAGCTTAGTTGTACTTCTCTTCCCTAAGTCATGCAATAATAACGCCCACATAAAGACCTTTTTATCTTCTACATACTCTCTATAAGAACTCCCTTTATCAACAACCATCATAGTATGAATCCATACATCTCCTTCTGGATGATGTTTAGGTGATTGTTCTATTTTTTCTAGACTTATTAACCACTTAAAAGGTTCAACAGATAGTTCTCCTGAAGTTTTTAATTCATTTAAATATATGGAAGGCTTCTCATCTTCTAATAAATGTTTTTCAATTTCATTAAATTTCTCTTGTAATTTCACAAGTATCACCTCCTATTACAACTAGTATTTCCTTTTGTCCACTTTATTATAAATCAATCTTTATAAAAGTAGTATCAAATCTAAGGTTAATGTATACATTATTAATATAAGCTTTGGCGCTGTAGCCAAGTGGTAAGGCAGAGGTCTGCAAAACCTTTATTCCCCAGTTCAAATCTGGGCGGCGCCTCCATAAAAAAAAGACTGCTACAAAATATTTTTATTCTGTAGCAGTTTTTTTAACCATGGCATTTTTACTATAGCTTCTTAAGTTCTTAAGTTTTTAAAAACTTAAGAACTTATATTTTTTTGAATATAGAATATAGTCCTGGCAATAGAAAATAAGGTTCCTTATTTATTCGTAGCTTTTTCTAATAAATCTTTTATATCTTCATTAGTAAACTTATATTTTCTATTACAGAAGTGACAAACAACTTCTTCTTCTTTACCATCTTCATATATTTCTCTTAAATCTTTTTCACCTATACTAATTAGGGCCTTTTCTATTCTTTCTCTTGAACAATCACAAACATACTTAGGTTCAACTTCATCTAATATCTTTAAATCCATTCCATCAAAAATGAACTCTAATATTTCTTCAATTGTTTTACCTTCACTTATCATTGTTGTTATTGAAGGTACCTCTTCTAATCTATACATTAATAAATCTGCTAATAATGGATCTGCACCTGGCATCATTTGAATTACAAATCCACCTGCAGCTTTTATTGAATAGTCCTTATCTACAAGCACCCCTAAAGATACTGCTGAAGGAGTTTGCTCAGAAACAGTAAAATAATATGTTAAATCTTCAGCGATTTCTCCAGTTTGTATTGGAACTTGACCTACATATGGTTCTTTTAACCCTAAGTCCTTTATTACATATAATAAGCCATCCTTACCTATTGCTCCACCTACATCTAATTTACCCTTAGCATTTAGCGGCAATTCTATATATGGATTACCTATAAATCCTTTAACTGATGCATTTTGATATCCTGTAACTGTTACTCCCTTAGCTATTCCTCCGCCATTTATCTTTATAGTTACAACTTCATCATCTGATTTTAATGTTCTTCCCATTAAAGCTGCTGCCGTTAACATTCTACCTAATGCTGCAGATGCTAAAGGTGTACATTCATGAACGCTAGTTCCATCATTAACCATATTAGTTGTGATACCACCAAGTATTCTAACCATACCATCCTTAGCAGTTGCTCTTATAACTTTATCTTTCATACTATACCTCCATATTCTTTCCTACAACATATAAAATTCTTTCACTTTCTTGTTGTACTTCATCTATATTGTATCCATCAAATTTACCTAACAAAGTAAATCCTACTTGATTTAAAACTTCTTCAATTTCACTTTCTTCATAAGCTCTCTCAAAATGCTCTTCTTCAAATCTTTCATAAAGTTCATTTTTCTCTTTAACAAAAAAAGTTAAAAACATATTTACAACATTATCTTCAATTGTATTTTCCCATGTATAAAAAACATCCTCAGAACTGTATGTGTAAATATTGTTTCCTAAAATATTGGTTAATTTATAAAAAGAATTGATATCAAAAATAAATAATCCTCCATCTTTAAGATGTTCATATACTCCTGTGAAGTATTTTTCTAAATCGCCATCTTCTATAAGATAATTAGTTGAATCTAATACACATGTTATTACATCAAATTTATGATTTAAGGAAAGCTCTCTCATATCTTGACATATAATTTTAGCTTTAATCCTCTCAGCTTTAAATTTATCAAAAGCCTCTCTTAACATATCTTCAGATAAATCAACTGCATATGTAGACTTAAAATATTTAGCCATTCTTACGCCAATATTACCTGTTCCACAGGCTAAATCTAAATAATCAACTGGATTACTTTGATATTTATCAATTATTTCTTTCAATCTTACTACCATTGAATCATAGTTAATATCTTCATTTATTAACTCATCATAAATCTTTGCAAATTCGCCATAGGCCATAACTTTTCCCCCAGTAGTTTTATAATTACTACAAATATATTAAAGCTATTCCTTCATTAAGTCAATTTATTTTCTACCAAGAATTTCATTATTGGTAGGTATATGAAGATCTTTTTTTCTTTTTGTCATAATTCCTCCAATTCTACCAGTTTCTTCTGCTGTTAGTCCACCCCAACCAAAGGCATCCACCTTATCCTTTAATCCAAGTTCCTCTGCTATTTCGTATTTTATTTTTTCTCTTAACTCCTCTTCAGGTGTTAATTCTTTATTTCCTTTTAATTTTGCTTTTATCACTTTTTTTAATGGTGTCTTACTCAAAACTTTCACTCCCTCTTAAATTTCAACCTTATTATTCCCCCATAGCTTATATTTATTCCCTCTTGTAAATACAAGAAATTTGTATTATTTTTACCAATACTATTGATATTTCCCAATACTTTAACTATATTAATTGTATATAAGAAATTATATTAATAATATTTAGGAGGGATACTTTTGTATAACGTTGCAATTGTTGGGGCTACTGGAAATGTAGGTAGAAAATTTTTAGAAATATTGGAGCAAAGAGATTTTCCAGTAAAGAATTTGTATCTTTTCGCATCTAAAAGATCCGCAGGTACAACATTACAATTTAAAGGAAAGGACTTCATTGTTGAGGAGACTTGCGATGAAAATATAGTAAATAAGAAAATTGATTTTGCTTTATTTTCAGCAGGGGGAGGTGTAAGTTTAGAGTTTGCACCTAAGTTTGCTAAAATCGGTGCTGTTGCTATTGATAATAGTAGTGCTTGGAGAATGGACCCGAAGGTACCACTAGTAGTACCTGAAGTTAATCCTGAAGATATAAAGTGGCATAATGGAATAATAGCGAATCCAAATTGTTCTACTATTCAAGCTATGCCTGTACTAAACGCTATTCATAAGAAGTATGGAATCAAGAGAATTGTATATTCAACTTACCAAGCGGTATCAGGGGCTGGAATTCAAGGAATAAAAGACTTAGAGGATGGTTATAAAGGAATTGAACCTAAGAAATTCCCTTATCCAATAACAGGTAATGTATTACCACACATTGATGTATTCGAAGAAAATGGATACACTAAGGAAGAAATGAAGATGATTAATGAAACAAGAAAAATTCTTCATGATGACACATTAAAAATAACTGCTACAACTGCTAGAGTTGCTGTTTTAAATTCTCATAGTGAAAGCATCAACTTAGAACTTCAAAATGAATTTGAATTAGATGATATAGTTAACTTATTAAGCAACACTGAAGGCGTAGTTGTATATGATAATACTAAAGAATTGAAGTACCCTACACCTTTATTTGTAACAGGAAAAGATGATATCTATGTAGGAAGAATTAGAAGAGACTTTAGTGTGGACAACGGTTTAAATTTATGGGTGGTTGCTGATAACATTAGAAAGGGTGCTGCATTAAATGCAATTCAAATTGCAGAGCTTATGATCGATAAAAAGTAAGATTGGAGGATTTCTAATGTCAATTTTTGAAGGTTCTGGTGTTGCTATAGTTACTCCTTTTAATGATAATGGAGTAAATTATAAAAAGCTTAAAGAATTATTAGAGTGGCACATCAAAGAAGGTACTGATGCCATTATTATTTGTGGAACAACCGGTGAAGCTACAACTATGAGCGAGGAAGAAAAAAAACTTACAATAAAATTTACCGTTGATGTTGTAAATAAAAGAATCCCAGTTATAGCAGGTACAGGTTCAAATAACACTCTATCATCTATAGAAATGAGCAAATATGCTGAAAGTGTTGGTGTAGACGGACTTTTAGTAATTACACCTTATTATAACAAGACAAATTCAAGAGGTTTAATAAAACATTTTGAGGCAATAAATAATTCTGTAAATACACCAATTATTTTATATAATGTTCCTAGTAGAACTGGAGTTAACATTACTCCTGAAAACTTAAAGGAACTATCTACCCTTTCAAATGTAGTTGCTATTAAAGAAGCTAGTGGGAATATTGGTCAAGTAGTACAAATGAAAGCTTTATGTGGTGATAAAATAGATATTTATTCAGGAAATGATGACCAAGCTATACCTATATTATCTTTAGGTGGCAAGGGAGTTATATCAGTGCTAGCCAATATTATTCCTAATGCTGTGCACACCATGATAAAGTCTTATTTAAATGGAGATGTAAAAAAAGCTTTAGACCTTCAATTAGAAAATCTAAAACTATCTAGCACCTTATTTATAGAAACAAATCCTATTCCTATTAAAACTGCCTTAAATTTAATAGGTAAGGATGTTGGTCCTTTAAGACTACCACTTTATGAAATGAGTGATAGTAACTTAATGAAATTAAAGGACACATTAAAAGAATATAATTTACTTTAGGGAGTGACCATATGACAAAAGTAATTTTAAATGGATGCTCAGGAAAAATGGGAAAAATGGTTATTGAATCTGCTAAAAATTTCGATGATATTGAAATTGTAGCTGGAATAGATAAATTTCCTTCTGAAACTAGCTTTCCTATTTTCAAGAATGTTCATGATGTAAATATAGATTATGATGTACTTTTAGATTTTTCAAGAGCTGATGCTTTATCAAATCTTCTTGAGTTAACAGAAAAAACTAAAAAACCTTTAGTTTTATGCTCAACTGGATATTCTAAAGAAGATTTAGATTTAATAAATGAAAAGAGTAAAACTCTTCCATTATTTAAATCAGCTAATATGTCTCTTGGAATTAATCTAATAAATTCTCTATTAAAGAAGGTAGTTCCATTATTATATGAAAACTATGATATTGAAATTATAGAAAAACATCATAACCAAAAAGTAGATGCTCCTAGTGGAACAGCTATTCTACTAGCAGATACAATAAAAGATTCTATTCCATATGAAACAGAATATATTTATGGAAGAGAAGGAAATTCAAAGAGAAAAGATAATGAAATAGGTATACATGCTGTTAGAGGTGGCTCCATTGTTGGGGATCATGATGTAATTTTTGTTGGAACTGGCGAAGTTATAGAATTAACTCACAAAGCAATCTCTAGAGAAGTTTTTGCTGTTGGCGCTTTAAAGGCTTGCCAATATATGAGCAAAGTAACTGAGGCAGGCTTATATAATATGGAAAATGTTATAGAAAATAAATAACAGTAAATTAAGCTATTATAGGTAGAAAATTTCTATCTATAATAGCTTCTTTTATATTTTTAATAATTATTAAATTTCACGGTATAAGAGTAATATTAGTTATACATACTAAATTAGTAGATAAAAGTAACAAGGAGTGATTAACTTGACAAAAGATAGCCAACCTGATAATAAACACGCTAGAATGGAGAAATGTAACTACCAAACTCCAATAACTAGTGAAGAAGGAAAGAATAATAATAGAACTCGAAAGAAACATTCCGTAAAAAGAGAAGGCTTCCAAAGCGATCATATAAATTAGCAAGTATATTTTCTTTGTTTTTTACAAAAGATATCCTTGTGATATTGAATATATCTCCTTACGCATTTTTGACATAGAAAAACATGTGACTATTACTAGCCACATGTTTTTTTAATACTCTATTCCCTCTCTAGCAGGTACACCTTTTTCATAATAATGTTTTACCATTTTCATCTCTGTAATTAAATCTGCCCTATCTGCCAGTTCCTTAGGCACATCTCTTCCTGTCATAATAATTTCTATATCATGGTTATTTCTATTAATTATTTCTACAATATCTTCTACTGATAAAAAACCATTCTTTAATACTCCCATAATTTCATCCATTATTAAAAGATCACATTCTTTATTTTCCACAACTTCTAAAATAAAATTATATGCTTTAATAACTTCTTTTTTTAGTTCTTCAATTTCTTCTGCATTTAAATTCCAAACAAAATCCCTTTTCTCTTCAAATCTAAAAACTTTAAAGTTATCTATTTTCCTTAAAGACTCTAACTCTCCTGTAGGGGTACCCTTAAGAAATTGCACCATATATACCTTAAATCCTCTACCAGCTGCTCTAACTCCTTGGCCTATAGAAGCAGTTGTTTTCCCTTTTCCATTACCTGTATATATTTGTATCATACATCCACCTCATTTCTAATTCATATATATTATAACCAAAAAATTTTATAATTTCTGCAAATATTACTACTCTTAATCATAATTATAATACTAAGAGTAATTTTAGGAGCTTAAATATGGAATATAATTTTACTGATCCCTACGAATTAGCCAGATTTATCAAACAATCAAAAAAATCCACACCTGTACAAGTATATGTTAATGGTGACCTTTCTAAGGTGGACCTTGAACAAACTGAATGGTATGGATTTAATAATTTTTATATATTATTTGGAGAGTCAAATATAATTACTAATATAATTCTTGATAACAAAGATATAATTAAACATTTTAGAATAGAAAATGATAGAAGAAATTCTGCAGTACCTATGCTGAACTTACTAGAACAAGATGCAAGAATTGAACCTGGCGCTATAATTAGAAGCAAGGTTAAGATAGGCAGAAATGCTGTTATAATGATGGGTGCTGTTATAAATATAGGTGCTGAAATAGGAGAAGCCTCTATGATAGATATGAACTCAGTTATTGGAGCACGTGGAAAGATTGGCAAAAGGGTTCATGTAGGTGCAGGTGCAATTATTGCTGGTGTCTTAGAACCACCTAGTATGTCTCCTTGTGTTATAGAGGATGATGTAATGATTGGAGCCAATTCAGTTATTTTAGAAGGAGTAAAGATAGGCTCTGGGTCCGTTGTAGCAGCTGGTTCAGTAGTTACAACTGATGTTCCAGAAGGTGTTGTTGTAGCTGGTTCTCCTGCTAAGATTATAAAAAATGTTGATGAACAAACAAGATATAAAACTAAGTTACTTGATGATTTAAGAAAGTGATACATATTATATTTTCATATACATTAAAAAAGCAGTCTTTCATAGACTGCTTTATATCTTACTTTATAATTTTCTTGTGGTTTTTCTTATATTTATCTAAATATGTTAAAATCTTAATTTACACTGCTCCTTCTTCATCTTGTGAAGCACTTTCTTCTTTACTTACCTTCTCCATCTTAGAAATAGAAACTTCATATGCTATTTTCTTTATTGCTTCTGTTTCTGTTATCTTCTTTTGATATTCTCTACTTTGTAATCTTCCCCACACCCTAATATTGTCACCAACACTTAAAGTTTGACAAAATCTAGAATTTCTTCCCCAAGCTATAGTTGGAATATAATCTGACTTATTGTAAGCTCTATTTACAGCTAATAAAACATCAGCTATTTCTCTTCCAAATGGTGTTGTTCTATATACAGGTTCCTTGCATATATATCCATCTAAGAAAATTTCATTTGGATTCTTACTTCTTTCTATACAAGGCTCTATATTTCTAGCAAAAACAGTTAATATTAATTTATTAGTACCATCCATAAATTTATTGTAGGATCTTAGTTGACCTTCAACAATTATATCTTTTCCTATAGTAATATCTATCCCAGTTAAAAGTCTTTCTGATACAGTAATATTTAACATGTCTACTGAATCACTAAGTCTCATAACCTCCAAATTAAAACTATAGAACCCTTCCCCATACATTTCATGACTGAATTCTAGCTCAGATACTATCTTACCTTCAAGATAGATTTTGTTATTTAACATTAAATTATCCATTGTAACCCCTCTCTCCCTTAGTAATAAAATTGTAAATAAAGAAGATCCCACAAGCACCTATTTCCATTATAATACATTCCACATTCCATTTTCAATATTAAATAGAATTATTTTCTATGTTGTACTCCATCTTTGTCAACATAAGCATCTTCTTTATAAATTAATTCTCCTACAGTGACAAATTTATACCCTTGCTTTTGTAGTTCAGGTATTATCCTATTCAAATTATTTGGAGTATATTTTGCATTATTGTGATATAAAAGAATAGATCCTGCTTTTACCTTCTTCATGACTTTGTTATATTCTACTTCTTCACCTTGTTCCTTCCAATCTACAGAATCACCTATAGCTATAGAAGTAAAGGGAGAATTATAGAAAATATTATTGATTAAACACTTTCCACTGTATATCAATTTCGTTATCTCTTATTAATACTTTGTCAATTAGCGATTTTGCTATAGATTTCTTTTTATCGAAACTTAAGTTTTTAATCTTATTGGCATCTTTAAGAACTTCCTCTAAAGAACTATTATTAGAACCTTCCAAAGTAATTCTATTAAGTTCATTTCGTAGCTCTGTTTTTTTGTTATCTAGCTCTTCTACCTTCTTATTTATATACTTAATGGTTATATCATTAGACTCTAGTATTTTGTCTAATAGCTTCTCTATATTTTCATCTATGATTTTTATTTCTGTCTCAATACTCTTTATTTTTTTAGAGTTACTATTCTCCATCTTAACCTTTACTTTAGATAACTCTTCTAGCCTATTTAGTATCTCTGTTTCTACTATATTTTCTATCTCTTCTACCTTAATTGTCCTAGAGTGTCCATTACATATCTTCATGTTCGTCTTTCCTCTACAATTAAAGTATTTACCACTAGAGTTCACTACAGCTGACATACTATAACCACAATAACCGCACTTAGTTAATCCAGTTAACCATGTGTGTTTACCACTGCCACTTCTAGTTATTTGTTGATTTTGAGATAATTTATACTGGCACTTTAAGAATGTATCTGCGTCTATAATTCCTTCGTGTAGCCCAATAGATAGCTTATGGTCTTTCAAGTTAGTATATCTGTTCTCATTTCTATCTCTCTTTCCATATACAAAACAACCATTAGTCCCTATAAAGTCTTCTATAGGATTATTAATTTCCACACCTAGATTTTTATAGTAGTTATATACATTTACATCAGCCTTTACATATAAAGCATTCTTTATTATCCTGCTTATCTTACCACTATCCCAAGCTGTACCCTTGGCACTCTTAAGTCCTTGCTCATTTAGATAATCGCTTATCTTACTTAAAGATATATCTTCGTAAGCGTACATATTAAACATCTTTTCTATTAGTAATGCTTCCTCTTTATTAATAACTAGAGTAGGTACTTTCTTACCCTGTATTTCTACTTTTGTATTAGTATAGCCTAAAGGTACTTTACCACCTAAGAATCGTCCTGTTTTTCCTCTTTCGTAATAGTTGTCTTTTACTCTTTGGGCTATCTGTTCTCTCTCTAGTTGAGCAAATGTAACAACTATATTTACCATTGCTTTTCCCATAGGAGTACTGGTATCAAATTTTTCCGTAACGCTTACAAATTCTATGTTATGTTTCTTAAACTCTTCTAATAGATTATTGAAGTCTAATATACTTCTACTAATTCTATCTAATTTATAAGCAACTACTTTAGTTATAGCATTTTTCTTAATATCCCTCATCATTTCCTTGAATGCAGGTCTATCTATATTCTTTCCACTATAACCTTTATCTTTATATACTTTATAATCTTCTTCTCCTACTTCTTTTTTACAAAAATCTATTTGGCTCTCTATGGAGATAGAATCCTTTTTGTCTACACTTTGTCTAGCGTATATTGCTATCATCTACATCACTTCCTTGTTATCCATTTTATCATCTTTTGTTAATATTTTGTATATGTTAAAAACTATCTCCTCTTCTTCTTCTTTAGTTATTTCCGTAGCATAATTATTTATTTTATATCCATTCATATAATTTACTTTTATTAGTTCCATTACTCCTCCTTCCTTGTACAAAATTGCTACTTTATAATATATGTACAAGCTATAATATTTATGTTATGTAAATAAAAAAGGCTCGTACATTTTTTGTACGAACCTAATTTCTTGATATAATCTTGATATAATTTTGATATTATATCACTATTTTTGTGATACTTTACTGATATAATTGTGATAAAGTTGTGATACTTTCGTGATAAAGTAGCGACACTTTATAAGTACTTTATAATTACTTTACGAGTACTTTATAACTATTATCAAACTAGTATATAAATACTTTATAGTTACTTTATAAGTACTTTCCAACTAGTATATTAATACTTTACGAATACTATATAACTATTATCTAACTACTTTACCTACATAATTACTTAATTATTACTCTAATTCATCTACCACTCTATCTACTTTTTCTCCGATTTCTTTAACCTCTTCCCTAACTCCATCTATCTTAATATTAATACTAGAGCATAGTTCTCTATTTGTTCTTACTAACTCCTCATTAATTTCGGTTATCTTATCCATCTTTTCAACTAGATAAACCCAAACATTTTTATATAAAAACCACAATAGTAATAATACTAAAGTTATTGGGAATCCAACATTAGTTATGAATTGACTTACTGTATTTGCATCCATTCTTACACCTCTTTTCTTTATTTTGGACTCCCCTTTTCTCTCTTCTAATAATTTTCCTTCATATATATATGTAATACTAAATCCACCTAGAGTTACACTTAATCTCTACCTTATCTAAACTACCTTTAAGTAACTTAAATGTATTACTTCCTACGTTTAATATAGGCATATAATATCTACTTTTTCCTTCTCCCTTACAGAAGAATGTATTTAATTTAGTTTGTTTTTTGTCTCCCTCTAAAGGCTTATACACTTGTCCATACTTACAGTCTATAATAAGCTCACCGCTTAAGTCCTCTATGTAATACGCAATCCCATTTACCTCGAAAGTAATATTACTAGTAACACTACTATATAACTTAATAAGTGGATAGCTTTCTGTATTCCCCTTATTAACAAAAGCATACTGTTGATTTACTACAGGAGCATTCTGTAGCCATACATAAGGTTCGATTTCTATCCAATATGGATTGTAAGCATACAGCTTTATTTGCATCCTATGTTGTACTGGATTATATGTATCTAACTCTAGTTGCTCTCTATACATAACCTCTATTTTTCTATCGCTTCCTATATAATTAAACCATTGTGCCTTACTCTTAAACCAAGATGATAACTCATCTACATCTAAGTATTTATTTTCAAACAGCATATCTAAATGGATTACTCTAGGGTCGTAACTACTGTCCACTATAGCTTCCTGTCCTAATATTTTTTCTGTTGTGGTAGTTTTGGAGGGAGTCAGATTAGTATTATATATCCCATCTTCTTGTACCAAAAGACCACCAAAATCAGATAATTTCTTATCTCCAAGCTTGAAGTCCTCATATTTTTCTACCATATACTCACCTCCTATAACTTAACACCTTGTTTATTAAGTTGTTTTCTTATTTTCTCTTCTATAGAATCACCAAAGTCCTTAACTTCGAAAGGAGTATTATTGGTTACATCGAATTGATTTGTTATGTTAATTTCTCCATTATTAGAGTTCTTTAATTGCTTCGCTATTTCTTTAGCAAATTTTTCTGCTAATTTATCGAAATTGCCACCTATTTGCTTAGAAACTTCATTAGATACTTCTCGCTTCATACTAGCTGTGGATTGAAGATGATTAGTTATCTTAGTTCCAGAAGGTATATAAGCTAATTCGTTAGATATTGCCGATATAGCCTTAGATGTATTGTTATCGAATAGCTCCCACCCATTTTCGTTTATAGTAGCTAGACCTTCTGTAGCATTATTTGTACCAGTAGCGTAAGCTTGTACTCTTAATCCATTACCACCCTTAACTCTGACATCTACTTCTGCCCCAACACTAACACTCAATCGCTTAGGAATAGTATTAATTTGTCTCTTAACTTCTTCTATATTAGCTATAGCTCCATTTTTATCCACCACAACCTTAACTGGAGTACCGTTAAGATTAAGTATTCCTACTCTAGTTCCATCTGCTTGTTCCTCCACATTTTGTAATGAAGCAACTACAGCACCATTAGCCCCTATTATTTGGTTAGAAGTATTAACACTAGCACCACCCATTTGTGTTAAAGCACCAAGCATCATATTCTTTGCTCTTACATGTTCAACGCCCATACTTTCAACACTTTTTGCTATTTCCTTAGTGTATCCACCTACCTTAGCATTTTGCGTATCATAAGCCCCTATAACTTCTTTAGTATTTTCATCTACTAATACAGCTATATCTCTGTAGGTTTTCTTATTCTTATCATATAGTGAGTAAAGTCCACTTTCTGTAATATTATTAAGACCATCATATTGTTCTTTCATCTTTGCTAAAGTCTCTTGCTTTCTAATATCAGCTCTTGTTAACTCTTCGCCTGTATATTTATTTATAGTTTTAGATATATCTGAATAATGTTCCTCTAATAATTTTCTACTTTCCATATACTTATCATTAGCTATTCCTATCTCTGCATCTCTTTCTGCTTCTTTAGTTGCTATTAGGGCTTCTGCTTGAGCCTTTTCTTCTCCAGTAAGTTTTTCGCTATGTAGCTTAAGTTCTTCTATAGCAGAATCATATTTTTCTCTTATAAGAGCTATTTCCTCATCTCTTTGCTTAACTTTTTCTTGCATGTATGCTTTAGCACCTTCGGCATCTAGGTTCATAGCTCTAGCATTAAAGTCAGCTTTAGCCTTTAGTAATTCCTCTTGGCTATTTACAGTTATTTCCAAGGAAATGTTTCCGATTTCTTCTTTAATCTTATTTATTTCATTTTCTTCTGTTTCTGTAAGTCCACGTTGTTCTGCATAAGCTTTAGCTATAATTTCCTTTATTTTGTTACTTCTATCTTGTACTGCTTTAACTTGCTCATCTGTGTTTTTATTTATTACATTAAGCATATTCTGCTCGGCTTCGTCTATTACGCCATCTGTATTAAACATATCTGATATAGCCTTGTTGGATTCTGCCTGTCTTTCTCTTATCTTAGTAATAATGGAAGTACATAAATTATCTACATTAGTAATAACAGTATTCTTATCTTCTTCCGAAATCATATCGTCGATATTGACTTCTTGTATCACTAATCCCAAGTTCCTTATTTGTTCTGCTATCCCCTCCAGTTCTTTTTGTGTCTCTGGAGATATATCTTTATTCCATTCCTTATACTTAAGCCCCATTTGCTCCATTTCTTCTCTAGAGTACATAGTAGCACCTGTAAGCTTACCTAGCACTATTTCCATAAGTCCCATATCATCTGTTACCTTAAGTATACTTTGGCTATATAGGTCGTTATACTCGTGGGCTGTATATAACGCTGTTGCTAATGCTCCAACTACACCTATTACTGGTAAAGCAATACCACTAAACGCAGATAAGCTACCTCCTAATCCTGCTACTCCCTTAGTAGCTACTGTAGAAGCTGTACCCATAGCTGCTGTAGCTGTAGATGCTGTAGTAGATGCTTTTGTTAGTTTTCCAATCCATCCCAAAGCTCCACTTATTCTCGTAGATAAGTTACCTATACCTTTAGTTACTCCCCCTACTACTTTTAATAGTCCACCAGTAGCGAAAGTAAGTAAACCAAAATTAACAATAGCATTTTGTGTATCTTTATCTAAGTTTCCAAACCAATCTATAAGATTTTCTAGTCCATCCATTAACTCTGTAACATAAGGCATTAATTCTTCCCCTAGTTGTAATCCTAAATCAAAAAATCTATTTTTAAGCATTTCTATCTTACTTGCTGTAGTAGCATATCTAGTCTCTGCTTCTTTAGTTAAAGCTGTATTTTCTGACCACGCTGTATTTCCTAGAGCTATAGATTTTGTAAATAAATCACTTGCTCCACTAGCCCTAAGCAAGGTATCTCTTAGCCTTACTTCCTTTATTCCCATGTCATCTAGAACCTTAATAGCACTCATTCCCTTAGATTCACAATTAGAAAGTCCTTTAATAAAGGCTATAATTGCACCTGCTGCATCTTGCTTAAAGGCTTTTTGGAACTCCTTAGAAGACATTCCTGCTACTTTAGCAAAATTATTAAGACTTTTACCACCTTTTTCTACAGCTAGTTGTATTTCTATCATTACTTTTGATAGGGATGAACCACCCGCTTCTGCTTCAATACCAACACTAGACAATGCACCTGCAAAAGACAATATTTGTGCCTCAGTTAAACCTACTTGACTACCTGCTCCCGCTAGTCTTAATCCCATCTCTGTTATCTCTGATTCTGTGGTAGCTAGGTTATTTCCTAACGCAACTATAACACTACCTAATCTATCAAAGTCTTTTTGCGACATACCTGTAATATTTGCTAACCTTGCCAAAGATGTAGAAGCCTGTTCACTACTCATATTTGTACTATCACCAAGCATAACCATAGCCTTAGTAAATCCATCTATATTATCTACTTCTATCCCTAACTGTCCTGCTGCTTCTGCTACTCCTGCTATACTACTTGCACTCTCTGGCATAGTTTTTGACATCTCTAATATACTTTCTCTTAATTCTGCGAATTGCTTTTCTGTTCCGTCTACTGTTTTTCTCACGGAAGTAAAGCTAGACTCAAAATCTATCTGTGCTTTAATTGCATATCCGCTTAAAGCTACCATAGGTGCTGATAACATCATTAAGTTTCCACCTACATCGCTTATAGTACCTCCCATAGATTTAAGCTTGTTCCCTGCTTTTTCAAACTGCTTAGATGCTTGGATAAATCCATTACTATTTTCTACTATAGCTTCATTAACTTTATTTAGTTCTCCTCTTAACTTTGTTAATTCTGCTTCTGCTTTATTAGCTTCTTTTGTATGATTATTAATAGCTTTAATATTATTATTAACTCTATTGTCTGCTTCTTTATACTCGCTATTTAGTTGTTCTAATTTGCTCTTTAATGCTGTAGCTTGTTCACTCTCCTGTCCATAGGCTTTAACAGCTTCTTTATATTGCTTATTAACATCATCTTTTTGCTTCTTAATTTCTTCTAATTTTTTCTTATTTTCGTTTAATTTAGTAGTGTTTTTCGCTACACTATCATCATAAAGCTTCATTTGTGAAGTTACATTCTTTATTTGCGTATTAAGAGCATTCTGTTTTTGTCCTAAGTTCGATAAAGTACTACCATAAGTATTAATATTTTGTCCTGCTAACTTTAATTCTGAACCTGTAAGCTGTATCTGTTTCTTAGTCTCGGCTAGGTTCTTAGTAAATTCATCATTCTTCAAGGTCATTACAACGCCTATACGTTTCTGTTTTTCTTCTGCCATATATTTTTCTCCTTCCTGTATCTTTTTTCAAAAAAATAGGGAGAAAAAAATAATGCACTTTATCTACATTACTTTTTTCTCCCTATCTATTATTTTTGCATTATTTTCTTTGCCTAGAATAAATCCGAAAAGCTATCTACATATACCTTGTCTGTACTTATATCAGATTCCTCTCCCCTTGGGGTATTAATATCTATATAAGTCTTTATTAATATTGCTCTCTTATATCTACTATCTAATGCTTCTAAAGTCTTAAGTTCCCTAGGGGTAAGCTTATAGAACTCTTCCTCTGTTTTCTTTAGAACTACAGTAGCTATATAATAGTAGTAATCCCACCAATCTATAAAGTTTTGTATTTCTTTAGTAATATCTTCTTCATTATCTTGAGGTTCTTCTTTCTCTTTAGTATTAGTATTTTTCTTATCTTCTGTACTATCTTCTTCTTCCGAAACCTCTGTTACTAATTCGTTTTCTATAAGACTTATTATTCCTATTAATAGCTCTATCTTATTTTCTTCTTCTATGTCTAATACATAGCCATAAATATCTTCTATTGTTATATCACCATTAGATAAGCTATATATAACTTGTGTTAATAAAGTATCTTTATCTTCTTTATCTATAGAACCAATAAAGTCTTGTAGCACCTTAAATGGATTTCTATTGGTAAGAGTATAAATATTCTTTATACTTTGCATGTTTAATAATAGCTCTACATTTTTATCCCCATAGCAAATATTTAGTTCAATCTTGTCTCCTAGCATATTTTTCCACCTACTCCCTATACTCTAGTAAGCACAATAATAAAGAGTAGACTTATCCTTTATTATTTAGATAAATCTACTCTTTTCTTGTTTCTCCTAAGCAGGAAGACTTGTCTTTTTAGTAGCCTTAACTACAGTTTTTCCCCATTTAGTTGCCCAAGTTTCTGCATTAAATCCTGTATCTGTACTCCTTACTACATGCTTCCACATACCATCCTTAAGTGGTACAAACTTACCAGAATATTGTGTAGTTTGGAATTCTGTTTGTCCTTCTTTAGTCTTAGCTTTATCTTCTCCAATATTTAATTTACCTTTATATAGGGTTACATACTCCATAGCTCCACCATCTAGTGTCTTATTAAACATAATAGCTATGTATGGCTTTACAGCATTAGATTTGTAGATTAATCCCCCTTCTGTGGCTTCTTCCATTCCGAATAAATCCTTTTGTGCTTCTGTACTCATAGATGGTATAGTAAATGTTAAATCTATATCCCCTAATCCACTTTCTACTAATAACTGCTTATTCCCCGCATATAAAGAAGTTTGGTTCTCTGTAGGAGTTACCCCAATTTCGATACCTTCTCCTAATTCTTTTATTTCTCCGTAAGTTTCTGTTGTTTCATCTGCCATAACCGCATAATATACTTTTTCTAAACCTGTAATTACGTTCATTTATATCTCTTCCTTTCTTTTTTTGTATTAAAAAACACCATAGGAATTACCTATAGTGCTTGTCTCTTTTCTTTATTTAATTATTTCTTTATAGCTCACTCTTATCTTGTGTGTATAAAGTTTTGTATCTTCTTCGTAACCATCGAATTCGTCTTCATATACATATCCTTTTTCCTCTAACACTTGCTCTAAAGCTTCTTGTAGCTTTGTAAAGTCTCCTTTACTAAAGATATCCACTTGGATGTAATGAACTTTGCTATGTGCTTTATTTCCGCTATAATCTGTCTTAGTAGATTTATAGAATAAGTACTCTATGTAAGTATCCATAGGGTTAATAGCATGAATATAATGGATTTGCTCTACTTCTCCTTTAGGTAATAAAGAAGTAATTCTCTTATCTAATAAGTCTTGTCTTATTTTTTGTCTCATACTACTCACTTGAATAACACCTCCAAGCTTTCTAGTGCTGCATTTAATATTTCATCTTCTACTTCGTCTATTCCTCGCTCGAACCATCCTACATTTTTTCTACTTTTGCTAGTACCCCAATCGGTCATCGAAGCTGATACCCTATTAGTACCCACCTCTACAATTAGTCCGTTTTCCCCTTTTCTTACACTTTTTTTTATAGAGTTCTTTAGTTTCCCAGTATCTACAGGAGCATTATTCTTAGCTCCTTCTAAAGCTACGTCCCCCATAGCATTTAATGTTTTTCTCTCTAGTCGCTCCGATATTTCCATATCATCTAAAAAGTCTACTAAATCATCGAATCCCTCTATATCGAATCCATTATTAGCCATTAGTACCACCTCTATCTTTGTCCAAGATTTTGGCTTTAATAACTAACCATCTATTACCGAATTCAACATTATCAATGTGTACTATATTATAAATATCTTCCTTATACTTAATTACATTCTTATATGTAATATTGGGATTATACCTTATAATAAACTTTACATCATCTTCATGCTGTACCGCAGCAGCTTCATAGAATTCTTTACCGTAAAGATTACTTATAGAAGCCCAAGCCTTATAATCCTCTAAGAATTTTGTTTCTGGGAATCCATTTGGATTAACTATAGAGCCTATGTGTCCTATGGATATTCTTTTATTAAGCTTACCTATGTCCACCTTGAACTTAGCCATCTATACCACCTTCTTGGTATAAAGCTAAAGTATTAAGTATAGTGGTCACAATAACATCTTTCTTAACATTGTCTACTGTAGTACCACGATTTTCGTATAAATCAGCTATAATTTTTTTCTCTAATAATTCTGCTAACTTAATAGCTTTATCGTTAGTTTTATACTCTTCTCCAACACAAGAATCTATATAAATTTCTGCTACTTCCATTAAGGACTGTAGAAATAAATCTTCTTCTGTATCGTCTATTCTTAAGTAATTTTTTATATCTTCTAAAGTCATATTAATTTCTCCTTTCTATATAAAAATAGGGGTAGGAGAAATTACCCCTATCCCATATGTACTAAGCTTCTATCTTCTTAGGCTTAATTTTGTCTATAGTATTTGCCTTAACATCAAATCTTTCAATAGCTCTAATTAAAGTCTTATTTGCTACAAAACCTGCTTCTGTACTCTTAGCAATTTCTATTTGTTGTCTATCAAAGAAAGGAACTGTCTTTAAGTTAACTACATAGAATACCATCTTCTTTTGGGAAGTTAATGCAGGTAAAGTCTTATCTGCCATTTCTATTACTTCTTTGTGTTTAAAGAATAAAGTTCCATCTGCTCCATAAGAAACATCATCACTCTTTCTACCAGATGCATCTCTTAAATTATCTAAGTAAGAATATCCTTCTGGATTTGTTATAATAACTAAACCATTTCTTACGCTTGGAATTTCCTTAGAAATAGTAGTTGCTAATACATCCTCTACCTTTGCTTCTGCTGCAACTGCTACAGCCTTAGAGTTTGTATTAACTACCTTACAAATCTCTTTATTTTCTTTATTTACAGAAGCTACAGCAAATTCTTGTGCTAGTACTCCATCTATAAAGTTAACTGGTGAATCCTTTAGAATGTTATTACCAACTTTCTTTAATAATCCCTTGTCCCCTACCTTAAAGTCTACTTCTGGAACTGCTAACATAGTTTCAACCATATCTGTATCTTCTTCTAAGTCTGCTAATTCTGCATCTAAAGAAGTTACAGGCATCTTACCATTGTCACTTGTTACTGGAATAACATCACAATAATCTTTTAAAGACTTATAACCATCTCTTATAACTTGTACCTTATTTATAAATTCAGAAGGAATAATAGCTCCTGTATTACTATTAAAGTTACCATCTGTTATTTCTCTTTGCTCCTCTTCTGTTAATCTTTCTCCTAACATAGCCTTTACTAAAGCTCTATATTCTAATTCTTTATTATTCATATTTCTATCTTCCTTTCTTTTTTGTTTTTGAGATTGTAAACCTCTCTTCTCTTCTTCTTCTTGTTCTTCTTCGATAACTAAGAACTCTTTAGCCTTTCTTAATTCTTCTTTCTTAGCTTTAGCTCCATCTAAATCTTCCGCTTCTACTAAGCTTCTTAATTCCTTTGTTAAAGCTTCTATTTGTTGTCTTCTTTCTTCAATTTTCATTTTTTTGCCTCCTAATAATTATTTTTTTCCATAAAAAAAGAACCTACATATGTAAGCTCATTTCGTTTTCTAATTCTTGTAACTCTACGAATTTTCTTAACTCTTGTAATTCTTTATCTTTTGCTATCTTATTTCTTTCTTCTTCCTTAATCTCCTTAGCCCTAGCACTTACGTTAGTGTTCTCGTATGCGGGTATTGGAGTTATAGTTCCTTCTAACATCTCTACCTTTAGTAAAGTTCTATGTAATTCATCTGTTTCAGAATTGTAAGTAACATCATCTTCTATAACATAGAAACCAAAGGAACATCCTCTACATTCTCCACTCTTAACTAACTCGTACACATCTTTAGCATAAGATAAGTTCTTATTAATAGTTGCCCTAAACTTAAGCCCTATATCATCAGCTTCCAAAGCTAGAGTATTATTACGAGTAGATGCTAAAACTTTGGACATATCATGGTGATAGACAAGGAAAATGTTATGTCCATCTGATAATGTATCCTTAAAGGCATTTCTATCTATTTTTTCATAAAAACCATCCCATAGCTCTGTTTCGGTATTAAACTTAGCAATATAACCTTCTAATTCTAAAGCTTCATTATCCTCTGTTAATTCTTTAATCTCGAAGTTGTCGATACTTCTTAATTCTTTTTCTTTCTTATTCATTACTCTTTTTCACCACCTTTCCCATAGTGCTTGTCCAATAAAGATAAGCTCATATACCCACTAGTAATCATTGGTTCGTCCGCATTTGGATTATCTATTTTTGTTAATCCTAATAACTCTCTAGCATCATTTATGGTATAAACTCCCTTGTCCATATACTTACAAATCATATCAGCTTGTTCTTGTGGTGTACATCTTAACATTACATTAGTATTAAACCTAATCTTATATCCTTTAGCCCTCTCGGTTTCTGTAAGCAGCTTAAAATCCATTTCTTGCTCTATTGCAGCAAAAATTATATGAAGTGTATCTCTAAAAAAAGATATATTGCTCTCTTCTAGAGAATTATTATTAGTATCGGATAAGTCTCCTAGTTTACTCATAGGCACACCCAAAGCATTAGCAATCTCCCTTACGCTCATTTTCTTAATTTGTTCGAATTGTGCATCCGCTAAAGAAAGATTTATAGGCTCTACTCTAAATCCCGCAGGTATGGTAAATATCCTACCATTACTGCTATATATCCTATTAAATTTAGCTTGTAGTTTTTCTAACTCTTTTTCGTCCTGTATATCCGAAGCCATACTAATAGCCAACTTATTAGTAAGTCCATTATCGAAAAGACTTCCAAGATAATTTTCTGCCTTTATATTAGTGTCTAGGGTGTTTCTTAACAATTCTCTTGTTGCTCTTGTATTCATACCATCTAATGTATTGTCTTTAAGGATAATAATATCCTTATATAAACAACCACCACTAATTCCACATACATTAAAATCTACCCAAACTTTATTATCCTTAGAGGAATCAATTAATCCTATGTCATCTATAGTAATTTCCTCTATGGAAGCAGGATATAAAGCTTTAATTTTTCCTTTCTTGTCTCTATCTATAAAGATACCTGCTACTCCATGATGCTTATATAATGTAACAAAGGCTTTAAGCATATCTATAGAACTCATGTAGTCATTTGGTCTTAACCTAAGTAGCTCATATAAGGGATGCTTCTTTGCTACTATTTCTCCTTTATCTGTATCTTGCTTAATCTCCAGATGGCACTTGGCGATACTCTCACTTAAGATTCTTAAGCAAGATAAATAAGTACTACATCTAAGCCCCTCTTCGCTTGTATAGCTATTACTCCCACTAATAGAAGTCCATGTATAATTATTTAATTCACTCGGCTTTATAGAGCTTCTTTGCTCTAATTTATCAAAAAATCCCATTCATTTTTCACCACCTTTCCTATTAATATAGCTTGAAGATAGCTATAGCTAATCCAAATAATATGGCTGCCAATAAATACATAGCTATATATATATTAAGTGAAAGTGTGGTGAAGAAAATTATTGCTAAAGAACTAAATAACAATAGTTCACAAACATTATTTTTCTTTGTAAACCAATTCTTTAACTTTGTTAATTTACTTACTATTTTTTCTTTAGTCTTAGTTAATCTATTTCCTCTCATTAATTCTTCACCCTCTTTATTATCATATAATTATCATTATCAGTATAAAAATATATATTACCAATTTGCATTTAATAATGCTTCTACTGCATTGTATTTTTCTTCTTCTATGTAAAGTTGTGTCATACAGAATATCAACGTAGCTAACATATCTATTCTCTTCTTATTTTTAAGGGCTTTATCTTTTGCCAACATTACATCTCCACTTTTTCCATAATTTAATGTAGCATTCGATACGCACCAATCTAGTAATTCATTTTTTAAATAATGAACTTTCTTATTATAAACCTCATCTCTAAATGCTTTTGTTGCTACTGTTAAATTGCCAAAAGTCTGCCTTAGTAATATAACCTCATAATCATGTGCTAAATTCTCCATTGTCTGCTTCATGTTAAATGGGTCACTTATAATACACTTAATCTTACAGTTATATTTATCTTCTATATTTCTTATGTACTCTTCTAATTTATTATAATTAACTGTCATTCCATCATGTATATCGCAATAACCTCTATTCTGCATATCATAATAATTAATCTTTTCTCTTCTCTCATCCATATTACCAGAAGGTAAGAATCCATGAGACATACAGTAATATTCATTATTTTCTTTATACATAATAGACACACTAGTAAGGTCTAAGGAAATACTACCATCTACCCCAACTACTACCTCTTTACCATTAAAGTCTATATTATCTTCCCTACATTCCTTCCAATAATTAATATCCATGTAGGCTTCATCTTTATTTTCCTGTACAAACACATTCATGGATTTTGTGAGATATTCTTCTCTAGTGGATAATTTTACTTTGGCTATATCTCTATCTTTGCGAATAGTATCATAATTTTCCTCTATCCTAAGTGGATTAGCTTGGTAGATACCTATATCACTCCAAAGATGTTCTTCTTCGGCGTAATAGACTAAAGCAAATTGTCTTTCATCTGTAATAACTCCCTTTAGAACTGCTCTAATATAGTCTAAATCCTCCTCCATAATGCTATTATTAATAGCATAAGCTGTAGTTGTTCTAAATACTAAAGGATTTAATACATTCTTTTGTCCAGATTTCATCGCATTAAAGTTACTATTTTCACTAAAGTTACCATGTTCGTCGCTTACAAAAGCTGATGGTCTTATAGAGTTATTTTTTCCACTCTCGCTAGTTCTTGGCTCGAAAAATGAATCTGTTAGTAAACACTTTATAGAACCAGTCTTCGTAGAACTTATCTTAAAGTACTTCTTTATATAAGGACTAGCATTTATTATCTGTTCCATACCTTTCTTAATTTCTGCGGACAGCTCCTTGGTGAGACATATTGAATAGAATTCACTATATTTCTGTTCTGTTAGCATTAATAAAATAAATACTATAGCAATTAGTGCTGTCTTAGCGTTCTTTCTCGCTATAAATAAGGTAATATCGTTATATCTAAATTTGTAACTCTTATGCTTATATCTCCATCCAAAAATATTAGCAATAAAAAAAGCTTGGAATCCACTTAAGTTTTCCAAGACTTGTTTCCCTTCTACAAAACCTGTAGCAAAATTTAGCAACTTTAATAACTTATTTATCTTACTTATCTTCTTTTTACTAAAGAAGAACTCAAAATTAATATCTTTTTGCCTATTATAATAATCATCTAGAAATATCTCACATTGTTTTTTTACTTCCCAAGTAGTTATTTCTCTTCCTTCAATTACATCATTAACATACTTTATAGCTTTATCTAATAACTCAATTTTCATATTCTTCGTAGTCATCATCATCATCTCCTAAGGCTTGGAGAACAGGGTCTTCTAATTTAGCTTTAGCCTGTATATTTAAATTTCCTAACTTAGCTCTACTTTGTGGAGATAGAGATAACTCGTTGCAGCATCTAAAAAAATCTTTTTGGTACTTATCCTTAGTGGACATTAACTTACTGTCTGTAAGTCTTGTTATATCTTCATTCACTAATTTTTCTATTTCTTGTAGCCTATCAATAGCTATAGAGCAAGTAGCTAATATGTAGATATCCAAGTTACATAAGATGCCACTTGCCTCCAGTTCTTTAACTATGTTCTTAAAAATTTTCTTTTGCTGTTTGCTTAAATAAGTAGGAGGTTTAACTTTATCTGCTAAACCTCTTAGCCTTGCTTCCTGCTCTTCCCTTGCTTGTATTTCTGCTTTAGTACTGTGTCTATTTTGTGTTCCAACAGCTTTACATGGTCTAGCCATTGTTACCACCTCCTATCTTAAAATTTCCATTTTGGGATTTTTGTGTGTTCGGTAGAGCGACTGGGATTTTCCTAAGAAAAAACCTATACTTTTCGCTATCCCCCTATATCCCACTCGACACCTTTCGACACATTATTTAATTACATTAAAAAAGACCAATAACTTTTGTCATCAATCTTCATAAATTAATTTCTATTTATTTTTTTCTTCTTTCTCTAATATAAACTCTTGCTCGAACCTTGCCTTTAGCTCTAGCAACATCTCTATTACTTTATCTTTGTCTTCTTTACTTCTTTCCATCATCTTATGAATCTTCACATGATTTTCTTGTGATAAATAAATAAGATTATTAATATCTAATCTTTTTTCCCAATCTTCCTTAAGCTCTATAATGTGGTGTACCGTATACCCCATAATAATCTGCCCTGTCTTATAATACTCTACTATATCAATTCCGAAACATTTCTTTATAACTAAATCTCTCATGTTTTTCCATTCTGTAGAATTATAGAACTCTTGCCTAGCTTTCTCTTCTTTATCCTGTAATCTACTTCTTCTATAGTCTTTATAGCGTTCTTTATCCTTTGTCCTATGCTTATAGCAATATTTTGTTCCATAGTCTACTAATACGTTACAACCACTATAGCTGCATAGCTTCTTTATCGGCATTCCTTATTTCCAAAAACTGTACTCTTCTGCTAATCTAATAGCTTCTTTTTCTAGTTTTTCTTTCTTGCTAACATCTTGCTCTAATTCCATATCCCCCAATACTTCCTTTAGTTTTCTTAAGTAATATTCTCTCTGCATTTTGTGGAGTTCTTTATTTTCCTTTACTTCCTGCTCTGTACTTCTAAAGCTATCTATAGCACCATTTATTGTATTAATGTACATATCTAATCTCTCTGGATTTGCTAGAGAATTATTCATTAGTTCCTTACTTAATTTTCGCATGGTTTCTGCCATAAAATCTAAATCTTCTGCTTTTCCAGAAAGGTAGGTAGCTATATATTTATTTGGTTTTTCTTTAGCACATCTATCATTGCTAAATCCTCCAAAAAAGTTGGTAATGTTATTTAGATTTTTATTCATTATATTTTTCCTCCTAATTCCTTAATCAAATTTTTTTCCTAAAGCTTCTAAAGTAAGTAAGCAAATCCTCACCTTAGTATCGCTCACTTCTTCTTTATTTAACTCTGTAGCTAAGTCTTCTATTACCCTAGCTAGTAACTTTAAATCCTTACTTCTATCTAATAAATAATCTGCTATCTCTTTATTCTCTCTTTTCTTTTGTTCTTCCATAAGCTTATATAAACGTTCTTCCACAAGCTTGTCTATATCTACATTTTTATAGTAATCTAATATAATCATCATATATCCCACTCCTTAATAAAGTTTCTTATTCTTTTTATATACTCTTCTTTATTATCCACTCTAAAAGTAGAGTTACCTTTTTCTAAATCTTCTGCTAGTTTATTTATAGCTTCATATAATTCATATAGTTCTTTTCCTTTATCTCTTAAATAACAAGCCATATCTTGCTCTGTAATTTTTTCGTTTTCTTTTTTAACATAATCCTCTATAAAATCTAAATTAATTTTTTTCATTATTCCTATTTCTCCCCTTTAATTATTTTTTCCATATTATTTATTATATTTTTTCTATTTTTTCTCTTAGCCTTAGCCCTCTTATAACTATCTACTAAAGCTCCTATAGTTATAAAAAAAATAGATACTATACTTATAGCACCTATCACAGCAAATATATTTATTAAATTTTCCATCTACATCTACCTCTTTTCCATAACTTTATCTATCTAATAATGTTTTTATATTTATTGCTAAAGCTGCAATACTAAGTATTAAAGCTATAGCTCCTGTAAAACTAAATTCCATATCTACATCTACCTCCACATTTCCTTATAACTGCCTAATTCCATATGCTATAAAGCAATCTATCACAAAATCTTCTTTTTGTGCCTTAGTCATTTTTTTTGGTAATGGTATTCTTAATACGTTATTATCTTTTAAGTAAAGTAACAATATATCTTCTTCTTCCTTTGGTTTCCTTAATACCCTATAGTAAGACTTACTCATAATCTTCGCTCTCTTTAGCTTCGGCTATCTTTTCTCTAACAACTCTCTCAGCTTCGATTAACTTACTATAATCTAACAAACACTCTAGACCAAACTCGCAACATTCGAAGTATTTTCTTAGAGCTACTTCTGTCAGCTCATTTTTTTCTATCAAAAACTCTACCCTGCTATTACTCTTATTATACCTATAGATTATGTACTCACCTAGTCCCATAGTAATAAGAAATCCTGCTTTCTTATTGCTTTTACTAATTATGTACTCTTTCTTTTCCTTGTCCTTTCCTTTTCTAAACATACCTATCTTTCCTTTCGTTTCCTATACTTTTTTCCCTTCGTTTCCCCTCTATTAATAAATTAATCTCTATATTAAATTAAAGCTCATAAGCTTCTTTGTTAACTTATTCTCTATCTCTATAGCATCTAACTTACTGCTAAGTGGAATATATATAAATACTCCGTCTTCTAGAAGAAATACATAGTCTGTAATGTCTACATACTCATATGTATCTATAGTTAGTTCTATATTATTTCCCTCTAGTAACTTATTAAATTCTTCGCTAAATCTCATTTCCTTATTTCTCATATTATCTATACCTTCCTTATCTTTATTTACCTGTTAACTTATCTAATAATTTTTTCTTAAACTCTTTACATTCTTTTGTAATATTCTCATGGACTGCTGTCCACTCCTTGATATTTACATTAATTACTTCTTCTTTTGCGAACTTATTTGCTAACTCTTTTGCCACTCCATTAGCATTATCGAAGTAATAATCTACAAATCCTTTACTATTAATCTTTAGTTCGTAGCCAACTCCATTTAATATTAGATAAGTAGCTACATCGTTCCTCTGCACAACATACTTTTCCATTTTCCATCTTTCCTTTCTTTTCCTCATATCTAATCTTTCTTAACTACCCTTTTCCCTATCTTTAGGGATATAAAAAAGAATAGTTATTACTATCTTCTTTCCTAAGAAAATACTAATTACTATTCTTACTAATAACTTCTTCTCTCTTCTAATTTTTTCTCTCTATAGACTTACTTCCTATTGCGTATATTTACACATATGCACCCTTCGCTATAGCTGCTGCACTCTTCCCACTTTATCGCATTAATCTTAGTAACTACCTTATCATCTACCCCTAAGATACGATTAAACAACATATCTATGATTGCCTTATTAAAATTCTCTATATCGAATTCCGACTTACACTTATAAGCTAAATTAACCTCTATCTCCTTAGAAAAATCAACTCCCATATCTTCTAATAATTCTCTATATATGATATCTTTAGGAAAATCCATTATCCATTTATTATAAGCACTAGTTCTCTTATTATTAGCATACATATAGTTACAACTAAACCCATGCACTGGTATAAAAAACAACTCTTCTGTAGGAATGTCGAAACGTTCTTTATAATTATCTAGCTCTCTACTAATACTACTAATGTACTTACTGGTGGCTCTCCTATGTGTTTCCAATAACTTTCTACTTAAGCTATCCCTTACCTTAAATGCTACTGTAGTATAAAGATTATCCTCTAGGCACTTAATTTGCATAGCTTCACCTAATTTGGTATAGACATACTCTCTTATATGCTGTTTATATTCTGTAATAGACATTTCTTTATAATATTTATACCTATCTTCTTTCTTTAGATTAATATGCACATTAATAATAGTATTTATAGTTTGCTCTAAAGTAGTATAATCTGCATCTAATAATAGTTGCTTTACATTTCTTAGGCTATACTTAATTTTGTTGGCTTCATACTCTCTTTCCTTAAGCTCTTTAGCCGAAGTAGCCACATCATATAATTTTTTATTTTCTTCCTTTAGTAGAGTAACTTCCCTTTCCATAGCAATAAAGTATTTTCTTGCTTCTTTTCCTTTAGCGTTGTTTTCTACCATAGATAATTCTTTAGCCATGTCTAGAGTAATAGCATAATCTATTTCCTTAGCTATTCCTTCTCTACCTGCTTTAGTTTGGGTTACTAAATTTTTAGTAAGGCAAACATAATCAATATTTTCTTGGTATTCATATTTCTTTATCTTATTCTTTATCCAATCATTAAATCTACTCTTCGCTTCTAAGAAATTATACAAATCCCTCGCACTAACTAATTTTTGTCCTCTATTATTTGTTGTTACTTTAATTACTTCCTCTATTTTCTTCATTATTTTTTGTCCTCCTTGTTAAGAATTTCCCGCCTTTTTTGTTTGTGAACATAAACCTTTAATTAAGTACAAAATATTTTGTACTTTTTAAACCATAAAAGCAAAAGGAGAATTGAAAATCATAAATATAAATAATTGTATTTTTAATGGAAAAAATTGAAAATAAAATACGCTTTTATGGTTTAAAAAATACCCATCCCCAAAGGAGGTTGAGATGGTAAATATAATAGTTAGTTTTTTGTTTTGGAGGATAGGAAAAACTAACAAAACCTTGGCAATTCTATCTCACCTGTCATACAACAGACAAATGAATAATAAAAACTCCCATAGGTATTTACCTACAGGAGCTTTATAACAAATTAATATTAAATTATATTTATAAGGGGTAGTGGAGAGTTACTACCCCTAGAGTGATTTAGAATTCCTAGGCAATCACTCTTATAAAAGCTTACAAAACAACATTATTATGCTGTTCTGGAGTACCCTTCTTCTTTACTCTCCCTATTGTACCGTAATTAGCATATGTCAACTGACCAAGAATTTTTTTGGAAAAGTGCCTAAGTTTTTAAAAAATGTGTGAATCCCTTATTTTTCTTGGGTTAACAGTTTATTATATCTCTTTTACTGTTATAGAAAATTTTTTATTTCTAAATCTAGCTTCTATTGGAGTATCTTTATCGTAAACTGTTTCGGTGATAATTTCTCCATTTGCTAACGCCTTACCTAATACTGTCTTAAAATATGCTACACCAAAATTCATATGAACTCTCCTCTCTTCTTTTGTTTATATTTTAATCTGTTTTTTGCTTTATATTTATATTTTCTTATACCTTTTCCCCCAAATAATTACACCATAACCATCGTCCTCATCACATTCCTCTAACCACTTAACTTTATCTGTTCCATCCTTAAAAGCTTCCAATACTATATCTGGGTGGCTCTTAAATAATAAACTTACTAATAATAATCCGTATTCGCTATTCTCGTTATTATCCTTAATACTTTCTTTATAGGCTTGTTTAATAAGAGCGATTACTGTCTCTGTTATTATTTTCTTATCTTTAAGCTCTTCTACTAAATCTTCTTTAAGTTCTTCTATTATCACTATTTTTTCTCTTTTGTCCATATCCTCAAGAGCCATAATGTGCTTAATTTTCTCGTTTAAGTCTTTAACTTTTTCCTTTATCTCCTGCATTTGTTTTCTATTACTTTTTCTGCTGTTTTTCTCTACTAGTAGCTCACATATATTTATGTTTTTACTACTTTTGCTACGTGGTATACTATCTATAATTTCTTCCAAATAGTCCATAGCTGTATTTAAGTTCTTATATACTAACTTACTATTGTCCCTCATTTTTTTGGTTTTTGCTGTTCCTTGGTACTTAAAGAAATATGGCTTTATCTCTTTCTTTTGTGTATCTCTATAGACATATTTGCTGCTCTTAATATTGTCTAATATTTCCCCCATATCTATATCATAGAATTTTTTCGCTTTGTCTATTTCTATTTGGCTTAAAGAAGAACATAGAGAGATTAATCCATATAATTCTTCTAATTCTTTATCTAATATTTCTTTCTCTTTTCCTATAGCTTCCTTATTATTAAACTTCAAATCCCAATAGTAAGAATTAAGCTTTTGGGATGCATTAATAATATCCCCTATTAAGTTAACGCTTATGGCATAATCAACATCAGCCATATCCGCATTGTTGTAATATCTTTTTGTCTTATCTGCTGTAACTCTGTTGACAGGAGTAGGATATTTTGTACTTTCTTTAGCCTTGCTAACTAATATCTTATTGTTAGTAAGTAATACAGTATCACTATCGTAATCACAGCCCTGTAGCCTATCTTGAATACCAAAACCTATAGCATTAACAATAACAATATTATTAGATAGATTAAAGTACTTATATTCCTCTCTCCATCTATTAACCACATAAAGAACATTACCGCTACATACGTGAGGATTCCTAAATCCACATAGTTCTTCTCCGTCCCTATAAGCTCTACAGTACACTTCATTTTTACCATCCATGTACTTTATTGTCTCATTATTATCGCTCTCTAATCTTCCAATAGCGTGGTATAACAGCTCTACAGGATTGCCAAGAATGGTACAATAATCAGTATTTGCTATCTTAATTTTCCCTTGTCTTAACCTATTAATATAGCTCTTAATATTATTTCTTCTAAACTCTTTAAACATCTTAGTATTAGCTACTTTATTATTTATCGCCAATAGATTAAGCATTAAATCTCTAGAGCAACTATCTTCCCGTAAGCTAATATGTCTCTTAAATACTTCTAGGTCATTCTTTAGTAAATATACATACTCTAGTTCTTCTTTAGCTAATCCCTTTATTTCTTCCTTAGTAAATTCGATTGAATTAAGCATTTGGTAAGATAATTGGTTATACCCATTTTCAAAATGGCTTCCCTTATCCCATTTGCATATTCCAAACACATTTCCCACATTAGCTTTCCAATAATCGTAAGCTTCTTCTTTAGTACCATTACCTATCTTATAAGCAAACTTTAAGAACTTTAGTGAATTAGGAGTAGTTATTATCTTTATATCTTCTGCATTATGTACTTTACCAAACATATCAACTACTTCTGTTATGTTATTATCTCTAAAGAACTCTTGTATTTTTGTATTAAAGACACAACTCTTAAGAAACCTAGCTCTTAATAAAGCCATGCTTTTTCCCTCTAGTACTCCTGTAAATAGACTTTCATCCATTAATCCTTCACCATCGAAAATACTATTACTTAGCTCTATTTCTTTAGTTTTTGTTATTAATTCTCCATTAATTAATTCTGTTACACTAGCTAATTCTTTAAATTTACTATCTATATCCTCTACTAATAATATAGAGTTAGGGTCTATTTCTATAGTATCCTCAATAGAAGATAAAGTAAGTGATTCATAGGCTTTTAAGGAAGCTATATCAACTTCTTCGCTATCTTCTTTGCTTATTCCCTTAGTAAAAGTAAGTCCTAATCTACTCCAAGACATCATGTCTTCGAAATATTCTTCCTTTATAAACAGAACTTGTCCATTCCTAGCTTTGCTTCCACTTCTTTTATAAAGAACATACCTGCTACCGTCTAAAGTAAATCCATTGTTATATAACTCTTCTCTTATCTCTTTGGTGGATAAATCTCTATCATCTACAGTATTTTCTTCATTATCTTCTTTTACTTTAGCAACATACTTATTATTAAAAGTTACATTTATTATAGCTTTACTATATTGCTTGTCTCTCTTATACTTATGTATCTCTTTTCCTGCTGTAAGCTCATCTAAATAAATATTTTCTAACGAATAAGGAAGTGACCCCTTTAACAAGTTTGGTAGTAAATCTATTTCTTTTCCTTCCTTTACTATAGTAGTCTTATACTCTCCATATTTTCTTGTTGCATTGATTAAGCTTTTTCCTTCTATACTAATTATATTTATACTTTTTTCCATCATAATTTCTCAATCTCCTTTGACTATTTTTTCTCTTACTTTTGACTATATTATTATTGTTCCTACTTGGCTTTTTCTTCTTTAGTTATTGTAGTTAAGTCCTCCAAAAAACTATCTGTTGTCTGGAATATGTATACATTAAGCCATTTTTTCTTATAATTTTTCTCCATAGCTATAAGATTGTGTCCCTTACTAATTAACTTATAGGCTACTTTCTTGGTAAATATTTTGTATGTACTATCTTTGTCTCGCTTTTGTTGTATATTCATTTTTTTGACTCCTTTCTTTATTTGTTATTTATTAGACTTTAACTTTCTTTATCTTTAGAAGTTAGTGATTTTACATTAATGATTATATCTTTCCGTTGCCCCATAATTTGATAACTATAGTTAATATCTAGCTTCTTAAGTAAATTAACAAAGCTAATATTACCTTTATTAACAGCTCTTAATTCTTTAAATAAATCTGTTTGTTGTTTCTTATCTAATACATTGCCATTCTTATCTATATAATTCTCAATTATCTTCCTAGATGCGTCTAATGTCTTACCACTTTCTATTTTTTCTATTTCTTCTATTAATTCTTCTATTTCGCAACCAATACTATTAATTTCTCTTCTAATATTCACTAATTTTTCTTTAATTTCTCTTAATTCTTCCATAATAATTCTCCTTTTCATTTTTATATATTTTCTTTTTCTTAATTATTAAAAAAGGAAATAAATTTCCTTTTTTTAATAATTAAGGAGGGAAAAACAGTTTCTTTATTTTCTCTTTTTCCGCAAATAAAAATTAATTGTTGATACCATCTTAGCCCTTATTTTTCTTAACATAAGAGCATATTTTTTCCTAAACTTTGTCTTGTCTTAGGTGCTTATATATATTTATTATAAGTACTTAAAACAAGACAAAGTTCACTCTAAAAACAGCATCTTATCCTTTAATTTTTCTTGTCTATTCCACTACTAACTTTTGATTTTTTAACATCTTCAACTACATTATCTGCCCCTATATCTATAACTACCTTATTAGTCTTTCTATAGTTATCTACATAATCTTCTTCTTTTCTAAAGTCCTTTGTTGTGGTTTTATTACATTCTCCAAAAATTACTTCTGTTTCTTTTAATAATTTCTTTTGCCTGTTAGTTGCATTATCTATTATTCTGTCTTGTAGTTTATTATTAACCTCTTGTCTCTTTAATTCTCTTTCTAGAGCATTAAAAGCGTAGTCCTCTAATTCTCTTTTTTCTTCTTTAATATGTTTTATATTAAAAGTCATATCATATCCTTTGTAATATTTAATTATCCCAATTTCTTCAAATAAATCTCCATATAACTCTTTATAGTATTCCTTGCCCTTACCAGTAGAAATAACTTCTCCTATAGTAGAACTTTTATATTTATTTAGTAAATCTTTTTCTGTCTCTAGGATATAATTTTTCTCTAGTTGTGTAGCATATCTATTTATAAAATAAGTATCTATACTATTAGGCTTGTTAGTAAATATTTCTTGCTCTTCACCAAAAGAATCTATATGTACTTCTTTTTCTATGTGAGTTCCCTCTATAGTAGGCTTTTGTTCAATCACCATTATCCTTTGCTCTAGGAATATTAATCTTTTCTTCTCTAAATTCTTTAAAGCTGTTTCTAAATTTCCTTCTAACATTCTACTGGTTGTATCAAAGTATTCATTTATTATTTCTTCTTTTATATCCAAATACTTAGAAAACTTAGCTTGTCTTTTTCTGCATTCATTATAATTGCTGTTAATCATATTTAATTCCTTTAGTAATTTACTTTTAGAAATAACCATATGTAGCTCTTCTTTATTTTTTTGTATTATTAAATCTAATATAAGTAATTCTATGGCATCTATATAATCTGCCTGTCTATATCTTCCCCTTGCTGTTTCTTTAGGCTTTATTTCTTTATATTTACTATAAATAGTATATCCATACCCCTTAGGGTCTTTCTTAAAGTCTCCCATTCTCTCTAAATCCTTTATTTGGCTTATTTTACTTTGTCCCCCTGCTTTAGGTTCTACACCAAAAAACTCACATAGTTCTTTATAATTCTTTACTTTAGCTAATATCTTTTTTCTTCCCATTTTTTTCTCCTTTACTTAATCTCTAATTTTCTCTTGACTTTTTTTATTTTTCTTATTGACAAATCCAAATTATACTAGTATTATATATACATAGTGTAATAATATTAATCATGATAACATAGGCTTTTTGTGTATATTTGTGTAAATATATAACAACTATATTACCACTATTTTCTAGCATAGTCAATATGCTTTATTTCGCTCATACAGGCTCTCTACGAGCTTCTTTTTTTATACGATAAATTACTCCACTATTATCCTACAGCCCTTCCTATAGCCTTTTGATAGCTCTATAGAGACTAATCTACCTTTCTATCTTCTATCCATTTTTGTAATCTTAATATAACAGTTAAGCTTGGATTAAAGTCTAACTTATTATTTATAAGCTTACATATAACAGCATTATCTACTTTTATATCCCTAGCTATTTTGCTGCTCGGTGTATAATATTTTTTCTGTATCTTTATTAATTCTTCTCTTATTTTTTCTAATGTCATTATTTCCATTTTTTCTTTTTCTCCTTTCTCTATGAGTATTGATTATATTTTTTTAACAGCTAATGTAGCTGCTGTTGCTCTTCTGTTACCCTATGATTTTTTCTTACCATCCTCTGTAGCTATTGATATCACTACGTTACAGGCACATTTTGTTTTCCTAAAAATCCAAAATTAACATCTATAGGTCGTCCTTCTCCTCCCTATGATTTTTTCGCACTGTCTCTGCAAAGCGTTGATATGACTAGGCTAGGGAGCATTAATAAATCGGACAAAATCATTTTTACATCCACTCTAACTTCTACACCTGCATACTATCTCTAACTCTCTATTCTATAACTCCACTTATACCTATTTACACACTTATTTATATACTTATTTTTGTACAGATTTTCGTACAGGTGACTAGGATAAGAATAGGCTCTAAATCCACTTATACCAAGGCATTATTCTACAAATAAATAATAGGATTGGGCGGGGTGGTGGAGCGGAGCGAGTATAATACTATTAATTAGCTATCCTGCCGAGCTACTGTTGCTCCTCTATTATCATAGGGATTTTTATTAGTGTCTCTCGTAAGCGTTGGTATCACTAGGTTACAGAGCATTAATAAATATCTAGTAGTTCATTTTTTAATCTAATTTTCTGTAGCTCTGGTGTCATTTCTCTCCCTATGATTTTTTCTTATCAAAAAAGATAACCCCTTGTAAACCCTTGATTTTACTGGGTTTACGAGGGGTGATTTTTGATTTAATAAGCGTTACATTTCCATTTCTCTATGCTTTCTAACCCTATTTTTTGTTTGCTCTTTTACTATTTCCTTTTTACATTTACTACAATATAAAGGTTTATTTTTTGCTCTTGAAACTATTCTTTTTCCACATATTGTACAGTAGCCTTGAGGATTACCTCTCCAATTCATATATTCCATAACAATTCTTTCTATATTAGTCTCATCTATTTTTAAGGTGAGTCCATCTCCTATAGTTATTTCTCTCTGGTCGGTAAACCTTCTACGTGTGGTCGGTAAGTCTTCTGTTACAAATACATAAGGTCGGTAAATTATCTACTAATGATTAAATTCGGTCGGTAAATCTTCTCCTTGTTGTTAAAAATGGTCGGTAATTTATCTGTTTTATACCTAAAAGTATCTATTAACAGATAAATTACCGACCAAAAGTTGATATTTTCGGATAATTTAGCGACCAATTTAATTATAAATAAGAAGATTTACCGACCAAAAAAGTTATCCACAGAAGATTTATCGACCATCTATATATATAACAGACGATTTACCGACCAAAGTTTTTTAGAAAAAAATCACCCTTTCTTCTTTAGTACATATATTGGTAACGTACTAAAGAAAAAGGAGTGATGTATTAATGTTACATTTATTAAAAAATCTAAAGAAAAAAGTTTGGGACAATATCTATATTAGGAGCATTTGCCTACATACTTGGGAAATAGCTGTTTGCTTAGGATTACTTTTGTTATATTCTCCATATATACCAAAAGAACTAAGCTTCTTGCCTAATGCTGCAAGTGTTTTTATAGTTGTTACTATAGTTTGTAAGCTATTAGAAGAAATATGTTGGTTCGCTAATAAATAGATACATACCAAACTTTTTAATTAAGTATTAAGTTTTTCATTTTTAACTTGAGATTGATTTTTGAAGATGGCGGTCTCCACTAGCTCTCAAGTACATAAACATATTGGTAAGTATAGGAATGATTGATTTTTTAGCTTATGCTACTAGCTCATTCCTATATTTACTCTCTTATTTTTGTTACATATATAGTATTTATAGATTATATAAAAATATACCCTGTATTTCTTAGGATATATTCTGTATTTATTTACTAAAGTTTACTTAACGTTGTCGCTAACTCCGATAATGCTTTTTCTTCTTCAATATGAGCATAAGTCTTACTTATTAATATCATTACTCCTACTTTTATAATCTTAAATAATTCCATACATTCTTCTTCCGTTTGATTATGTATCCCTTCACTTATAACATTATATACTTTAGCGTTTCCCTTAATTATATCTGGAAGATATTTATTATCTTTTATTCTATCTTTCATTGTTGTTCCTGTATTATTATTTCTATCTTTACCCTCGGATATAGCTATTAATTGCTCAAATGCCCTTCTTATGTATAACAAACTAGCAATTCCGTATCCATAGGATTCCATAATTAATGCAGTTTTAATATAATTAACTATCTCTTTAGCTTCATTATTAGTACATATTTTTTTAACTTTATACAAATATTCATTACTTCCATTATCAACTTCCGATGGGTATTGACCAATTTTGATAATTTTATCATCACACTTTTTATAAATATTATATCTTTTATGACTACGATTTACACAACATTCATACTCTTGTATATATAAATCGAACCCACCATCCTCTTTGCCTGTACTAAACATAGTTGATATAATATTTTCAGTAATATTAGTTGGCTCCATATTAAATACATGACTATTACTAACAAGATTAATATATCTTCTTCTTTCATCGTAAGCTATACTTCTCTCAAAAGTAGTTTCTCTACCACACTCTGGGCAATAGCTCATAAAGCTTATATCATCCTCAACAAGTAGATTTTTATAATCAGCTAACTTAATCTTTTCGTATAAGTTCATAAAATCCCCCCATTTATAAAGCTTCCATATTAATATATTACTTCTTAAATTATATCATATTTTTACAAAACACTTAATTATATACAAAAACAAAGACTCATTTAAGATTCTGTTCATTATATCCAATCCTCCAAGATGACGAACTTGACATAAAAATGCTAAGTTCTATCCAATATTATTTCTTTAATACTCCTACTAATGTTGTTGTAATCTTCATCCCTAAACCCACATGGGCATATATTTATAACTTTATTCATGTAGTAAATAGAAAAATATGCCTCATATTCATCTAATTTAGTAAAACCAAAAATATCACATAATCTATAATCTACTAAAGAAAAAAAAGCATTAATCTTATCTAAATCTTCCTCACAAGTAGAAATATATATCTTAATTAATTTATGCTTATTTATATTTACACTTACAAAGCTATTATCTCTTGTAAATATATAAGATTCATTTCCTATAAAGGATAAGACTGGCTCTTTCATTTTCTCCTCCTGTGTTATAATTCTCTAATTAATATTATTCGCTTCGTTAAATAAACTATACTCTCCAACAGAAATAGTATTATCTAACTATAGATTGCATACATATACAGCAAACACCAAAGCACATGTATCACATCAATAATACCGTATCAAATAATATAATTACTATAGGTATATATGATAAAGAAACTTACAAATAAGACAATTCTTTTTCATAACTTATTAGATACTCTTCAATAACTTCCTTATATTTGTCATTAAAACCACTTATTATTTCTTCTAAAAAATTCACAATCTTATCCTTATTAAAATCGTCTATCATTTCCAGAAATATTTTTCCTTCTAAGAAGAACTTGTCCATTTTTTCATCTTCTATCGTAATAACACAATATAATATACTAGTTAGTTGTAAAGGACATAAGTAAAAATCCATCCTAGCGTTTGGAGAATAACTTCCACCATTTATTTCAATAGAAAAGCAATTTTTATCAAAGTTTTTATTAGATATAATCTTATATCTAACTTCTTTTAACCTTTCCGTTTTTTTAAATATATTCATAAAGCCACTAAGTGGTGAATTATATGCTCCATTCGCTAAATCAGTGTCATCATTTTCGTAGATTTTTTCAATTTCTATATTATCTATCGACTTATATTCATTTTCTATAACATCTTTTACAATTATCTTTTTCACATCATGAGACATCAAATTAGGATTCTTTTCCTTGATAATTGTAGCAATATTATCAAATACCTCAATACTTTTTAATTTACTTTGGAGTTTATCTTGTATAAACTCTAAATATTTTCCTAATAAATCAATTCCTGTTTTGGAGTCTGATTTTATCAAAGAAGAAACTTTTTCAAATCGTTCATGAATACTTAATTCTGGCACATTACAACAATTATCCTCAATCATTTCTACCTCTAAACTTTTATACTTTCTTGTAGCAATGTTGATATTACCAGAAATAGAAGAATTATAAGTTGGAGTTTGTGTTTTTCTATTTTCTATACACCACTCATTTACCTTGTCACAAATTTTTAGTTTCAATATTTCTGGTACAATATCTTCACCTTCTTCAAATTCTTTAATAGATTCAGATAGATAATTGGTAAATACACCTTGCTGCAACAAGTCATCACTATAACTTAATTCATCTCCTCTACAAGCTGCAAAAGTAACCCATCCTTCTGAAGACTTGCTCAAAACTTCTTCATAAAAATTATTATTTCCATCTCCTCTTGTATCAAAGCCAGAATGACAAGTATCAAAAATTCTTACATTAATCCTATTGTTGCCTTTCATAATGCTACTTATATCTCTTAATGGTAATGCTGTCTGTTCCAAATTTTTCGAATCTGTATTAGCTAATATTAAATAAGCTTCCCCATTATGTACTTCACCATGACCCGCATAATAGAAAAGTATTGTATCTCCTTCTTGAGATTTACTAAGTAATTCTTCTATTTTTTCAAGAATCTCTTTTGGTGAATGACTTAAGCCAGGAATAGGTAATTCAAGATATATATCTTGTTCTGCATAATCACAATATTCTACCAAAGTAGACCTTATTAATTCTGCATCATTATGGCAAAACTTGGTTTCTCTATATTTTCTATCTTTATACTCTTGACATCCAATTATAACTGCAAATCTCTTCATAAATAATCATCCTTTTCAGTTCACATACTTTTTATCATTCTCAATATTTTACTATAATATATATTATAAAACATATATTAACTCTATTCTACATAAAATAAAAAATACTTAACTTACTGTAGCGAAGCGTTATTATGTTCTGGCACAGGTAGAGAATTGGATATAAGAAAGCCGTAAATTAACGACTTTTCTTGCTTATATGTTCCGTTTACAGTATATCGAACCATTAACAAGCCTTGTTATTGTTGCCAACTACTATCTCCCCTAGTCATAACAAGGTAGCACAAAAGATATTCCTCCACCTTAATATTTATAGTCCTTTAGGCATTGGACTTAACGTAATTAATTGTTATGTATTAATCCCGACCTCATTTTTGCATCTGCGAGGATAACATACTAGAATTATTTATAGTAGCTCTAGTGCCTAGACTACTAACCTATACTTCTAATTAATGGTATAGGAAATTAAACCTAAGTGTTGCTTTATTTTTTTTAATAGGTTATAATCAAGTTGCGAGTTTGATTTATAACAAAAGAAAATAAGAAACATTAAGTATAATTAATCTATATAATAAGTCCAATTAGGGCTTATTTTTTTTATAAATTTATATATTAACCTGCTTTATAGGTAGGCTTATATCTAAATTTAGGCATAAAAAAAAGACTACATTATGGTAGTCTAATTTTACTTTACTACTGTCGCTATTATATCTGCATCCCATTGAATACATTTATATCCTAAAGATGTTACAGTCCTATATGATTGTGCATTATAATCTCCACTTGGAAATCTAAAAACCATTGGCTTTTTTCCTGTGTATTTTTCAACAACCTCATCTGTTTTTCTAAGTTCCTCTTTAATTCTTTCTTCTCCTATCTTGCTAAAGATAGGGTGCTTATAACTATGATTCCCTATCTCATGCCCCCTCTCGTTAATCTTCTTTAACTTTTCCACATTTTCATCACTATAATTTACCCATCCCCCCATTACGAAGAATGTTCCCTTTACATTATATTTATCCAATGTATCTAATATGCTATAAATGTAATCATTTTCCGCCCAATTGATATCGAAAGTTAGTGCTATTTCTTTTTCTTCCTTATCTACTGAATAAATTGGTACTTCTACCACTTCCCCAAAAGTACTTTTAGTCTTTCCATTAAGCAAAAAAGATCCACCTATTAAAATAACTATTAGTAACAAGGATAAACCAATTCTAACCTTTTTCCACTCCAAACTTCTTACCCCTATCATTTCTATCTCTAAATTTATATTCACTTAATAATAATTTATGATATAATAAATCTATACTTTCAGTGGAGATGGAGGTTTTATTATGTTTGAAAATACAGCAGAATTAGCTGAAAATAAGCTATTACTTTTACATATTTTAAAAGAATTAAACAGGCCTATATCAAATACTCAGCTTACAGAAATAGTGCTGGAAAACAATCTTATTAACTACTTTACACTTCAACAATATATAAGTGAACTTGATTCTAGCGAGTTCATAAGATATGAAGACATAAATGAAAAAAAGTTAATAGTACTAACAAAAAAAGGAGAAAATGTTCTATCCTTTTTTAAGGACAGAATTTCCCCTTCAAAAATATCTATAATAAACAATTATATTAACGAAAAAATAGAGTTAATAAAAAAAGAATTAACTATTCAAAGTGATTACACTTTAGCTAAAAATGATAACTTCTTAGTAGAACTAACAGCAATCGAGGATAAATTACCTTTAATTGATTTAAAAGTATCTGTTCCTACTAAAAAACAAGCTTCCTTGCTTTGTAGTAAGTGGCAAGAAAACCCTTCTGAAATTTATAATAAAATAATTAATATTTTATTTGAAGAAACTAATTAATAAGGATCATACCGTTAGGTTCATTACCTATAGGTATGGTCTTTACCTTTTGTTCACTAAAGTCTATAATTCTTAATTTTCCCCCCATATAATCTCCTATATATATATAATCTTTTTGTTTTATAATTCCTCTTGGCATTCCACCTACGTATATTTTTCTAGTCTCTCTTAATCTTTTTATATCTACAACACTAATAGATCCTTCAGTAAAATTAGATACATATAATTCTTCTCCATATTCATACATATCAACTGGTGTAATACCTACCTTTATTCTTCCAATACTTTTATAATTTTCTGTAGAAATTATATCTATATAACCTTCAATGTCATAACCTAAATAACTTTCACATAGGTAAATCTTTTTTTCATCCTTAGATAGTAAAATCTTTGTTGGATACTCTGGTGCTTTAATTCTTCCAATCACCTTATTATTCAAACAATCTATAATAGATACAGAGTGTCCATCCATATTACTAATGTACATTATTCCCTTATCTTTATCTAATGCAATGCTATGGGGATATGATTCAAGTTTTATATCAAATGCTATTTTCTTACTTGCCATATCCATTACTAATAATGAATTACTTTCTCCACAGGCAATATAAGCCTTATTTTCATAAAGCTTAACATCATTAGGATGTGCTCCAACATATAGATTGTTTACCTCTTTCTTTGAATGCATATCTATTAAAGATATGCTATTGCTATAATTATTTGATGTGATTATAGTATTATTTTCATACTCTATACCATGAGGTCCAACAGGTTTTTCTCCTAAATCTAAGGGGATATGATCTACTGAATAACTCTCTATATCTATTAAGCTTAAATTATCACTGGATGTATTGCAAATTGCTATAGAATTCATTAAAAACAACCCCTTTAGGAAACCTTATTGTACTTATAATATATGTGTCTTTATCTCTAATGGGACAACTTTCACCATATTTTTTCCTTTATTTCTACGCCCTTACCATATATAATATAATTTGTTATAAATAAAATTACAGGGAGGTATGTTCATGTATTCATACAAGACAAAGGGGACATGTTCTACAGAAATTACTTTTTCAATAGAAAATGATATTATTAAAGAGGTTAACTTCTTAAGAGGTTGTGAAGGTAACCTTCAAGGTATATCTAGATTAGTAGAAGGCATGAATATTGAAGATGCAATAAATAAATTACAAGGTATAGACTGCAGAGGGAAAGGTACTTCTTGCCCAGACCAACTTGCTAAAGCTCTTAAAGAGTGGAAAGAAAATAAATAGAAAGAAAGCCCCTTGTCTACTTGACAAGGGGCTGTTTAAATACTTGAATTTTTAATCTTCTATAAGAAATTTGAATTTTTCATTTATTATATTACTTAACTCTTTAATTAAGTAATCTCCCTTTTTATATAGACTTATATACATAAAATCTATATTATCATCATATTTCTCAATCTTACCTGCAATTCTTTCTCCTGCCATAATAAGATTTCTAATAATTTCTCCTTCCCTACTGCTTAACTCTCCAATAACTAACCCAAAGCTAGTAGTAATAAATATTCTATCCTCTTTATAACCATCTAGACCATTTAAAAGAGTCAATACATCTCCTTCTTTTACTAGCTCATTGTTATATTTAAGCTTGTTGACAGTAACTGTAGGTATAATTATATTAGTTAAAAATATATCTTCCCCATCAATCTCCTCTTCTGGATTGTTAATATCAGTAATTATAAAATTATTGTTATTTTCATATATAATGAAAATTATTTTTTTTCTTATCCAATCAACAACTTCATTTTTAATTGCCTCCTCAAGTGAAGATAGGGTTTTTCTTGTCCATCGATCTTCTATAGACCATAGCTTTTCAATTGCTGATAATCTTATATCTATTAAATCAGCATTTAAGCATTCTACAAGGAAATCTTGATTTTTAATTATGCTCTCTCTTGTTAGTGACTCTAAAGCTATTAAAAGTAATGAATAATCACTACTATCCTCAACATAAACTTCCTTTGACAAATCCTTTGGACCTATAAATATTTCCTTTAAATTTAGAGATTTCTTAACTGTACTTATTAATAGATCGGAGTATGATGTTTCATTTAACATTTCTATATACTTATACCAAACATAATCTCTAGGATTCCTTTTTAAGAGCATATTTAACTCCTCTACAGTTAAATCTTCATCCATTTCAACAGCTAATTGAAATAATAATGGTGAATCAACAGTTTCATCTTTTATAGCATCATTAAATACTCTTGTCCAATCTATTTTTAAATAGAGCTTTTGAGTTTTTTTATAATATTCATCTTCCATGACTGATTCATCAACTATATATCTATACACATTTCCTAAGGTTAAACAACTTTTAACATCTTTATCATACTTCTCAAATAAATCAATATATCTTTTTACTAACCTTTTAAATATAGATAACTTTTCATAATTATAGTATACAAATATATTGCTTACTACTTCTCCAAAAGCTTTAAAAGTCTTCTCATTAATATTGTCATTATTTAGAAAGTAATCATACCCCACCTTAATTATAGTGGTATTCCAAAGAAAATTCTTGAAATATTCCCCTTTCCAGCCTTCACAGACCATCCACTCTTTCATATCTTTATTAAGTACATCTATATAATTTGCATAAATCACCCTTCCTGCTGCCTGAGATACTTTAGCTAAATCAAATAATATCTCATCAGAACCCTTTAACTTTAAAAATAATTTAGCAACATAAAAAGAATACTCATTATATAAAGCTAAAACTAAAAGCTTTTCCTTTATTTCTTCAATTTCATCAAAAAACAAAAGAGTTAATCCAAGCTTTATTTCTTCTTTTGAGTTACCTTTAAAAGCCATTAATCTTCCAACCTTTATTATATCCCTTTTGTTAATAATATTAGATTCAATTCTTCCATTAATTAATTCTATAAACTCCCCATAATACTTTATTAAAGGATGTTCTTCTATGAAAGATATTGCTTCACTAATATTAGATTCATCTTCAATTATTAAGTCAATAATTCTTAATAACCTTTTTGAATTTCCAATCATATCAAAGGTAGGTAAATCATTACCCATAAAAATTGAGTTTATCTCATCTTTTCCTGCTTCTTCAAAGTTTTGGTTTGTGTATACCTGGCCCTTATTTTCCTCATAAAATGTTTTTAAGTCCTTGTAGCATATATCCTTTTCTTCACAGGTCATAAAATCCCCACCCTCTAGCATATTTTATTTATTGAATTTCCTTCTAATAATGCCTCTCATATCACCTATCATATATAGTGACCCACTTATTAAAATCAAATCTTCTTCATTTGCCTCTGATAAAGCTAAAGCTAATCCTTCTTCGTAGCTATCTAGAGCAACACAATTTGAATTGTACTTGTCTATAACCTTCTTTAAATCTTTTGATAATTCTGCTCTATTGCTATGAGGTGTTAGCGCATACACCTTTTTAGCCTCTGGTGTAATAACTTTCACCATATCTTCAACTTGTTTATCAGCTAATATCCCTAATAATAAATATATATTCTTATAAGTAAAATACTTATGTACATTTTCATTTAATGTTTTTATACCTTGAATATTATGAGCCCCATCAATAACAACTAAAGGGTTATTTTTCATAACCTCTAGTCTACCTTTCCATTGTACCTTTTTTACCCCCTCTTTTATATCATCTATGGTAAACTTAATATTTTCAATTTCCTCAAGTACACTTATTCCATTTAATGCTACTAATAAGTTAGTAATTTGATGTTCTCCAAGAAGAGCAAAATCTAAATCTATTTTTTTATTCTTAAATTCTACTTCTACTTTTTGATATATCTTATCCTTATTAACAACACTTAAAAAGTGACCTTTGCTTTTATCTACTATATATAAAGAAGAGTTATTTTCCTTACATACCTTTTCAATAACCACCTTTGCTTCCTCTTCCTGAGGATAACTTATTACAGGTATAGCTTTTTTTATAATACCAGCCTTTTCACCTGCAATCTCCTCTAAAGTACTTCCCAAAAGGTTAGTATGATCTAAGCTTATAGAGGTAATTATACTAAGTATTGGAGTTATAACATTGGTAGAATCAAGCCTTCCACCTAAACCTACTTCAATAACTCCATAATCTATATTTTCCTCTTTAAAATATAAAAGCATTAAACAAGTAATTATTTCAAACTCTGTTGGATGATTATATCCCTCTAAAATAACCTGGTTAACAGAAACTTTTAAAACATCCATTAGTCTACCTAAAGTATCCTTAGGAATATTATTTCTATTAATTTGTATTCTTTCTTCAAACTCCTCTAAAAAAGGAGATGTATACATGCCAACCTTAAACCCCTTCTCCATAAGTAAAGAAGTTATTATAGATGTGGTTGAACCTTTACCATTTGTTCCTGCTATGTGTATTAATTTTAATCCTTCTTGGGGATTACCAAGGATTTCTAGTAGTCTATAGGTTCTTTCAAGGCCATAATTAGAGCCAAAATTACCTACCTTATGTATATAATCCATTGCTTCATCATACTTCATTTATATCATCCTATCTATATAGTAAAATCTATCCTTTATCTAAGTATTATAAGTCAAATAGTTATAACTAACAAGTTAATAATACTTCTTCCAAAAAAAGAAAGAGATGTATCATAAGTATTTTTTGATACATCCCTTTTCTATCTATTTAGTTAACTCTATAAATTGCTCTATATCTTCTTCTATAGTCTTTAGAGAATTCTTCCAGAATTCCTTATTATGAATATCAATTCCTACAACCTTAGTTATATCGGCTATAGCATTTTTACCTGTAATTGAAAGAAGATTTTCATATTCAGTAGTAAATTCCTTACCCTTCTTTAAATATTCAGCATATAATCCCTTAGCAAATAATAATCCAAATGCATATGGGAAGTTATAGAAGTTAGAGTCTGCATAATAGTAGTGTGGCTTCCATGTCCACATATATGGATGTAAGTATTCTGGGTCTAATCCATCACCATATGCTTCTCTTTGAGCATTTAACATTAATTCTTTTATCTCTTCTACTGATAAAGCACTTTCTCTTCTCTTTTCAAAGAAAGCCTTCTCAAATAAAAATCTAGAATATATATCTACAATAACTTGTGTACAATCTGATATTTCATTTTCTAGAATAGCTAAAGCCTCTTCCTTAGTTGCATCTTTTATAGCAGCTTTTTTAATAATAGTTTCACAGAATGTAGAAGCTGTTTCTGCAATTGGCATTGGATAATCAGAGTTTAATATCTTTTCATTCTTTAAACACTCTCCATGGAATCCATGTCCAAGCTCATGTGCCATAGTTACAACATCACCAAACTGTTCTCCATAGTTTAGTAAAAATCTACTTTCACCTAAGAAATGAAGGTTATGACAGAATGCTCCCCCAACCTTACCTTCTTTAGGGAATACATCTATCCAGCTTTTTTCAACTGCAGTTTTAGCAAAATCAGCTAAATGGTCACTGAAAGTTCTAAAGTTCTTTTCTACATACTTTGCAGCTTCTTCATAAGTGAATTTCATTTCAGCTTCTGAAACAGGTGCATACATTTCATAGAATGGTAATCCATTTTTGTATCCTAAAAGTTCACCTTTTCTTCTTAAATACTTTCTAAATAAAGGCATACTTTCCTTCATAGCTTCAAGCATTGCATCTAATGATTCTTCATCCATTCTAGAATTAACAAGAGTCATATCAAGAGGTGATTTATATCCTCTTAAATCACATACTGTTAAAACCTCACCTTTAATTCCATTTAAGGCTGCTGCTACACCCTCTTCAACTTTTTTATATGATTCAATTTCAGCAAAATAAGCTTTTCTTCTTAATTCTCCATTTGGATCATAAGCCATATTTAATACTACTGTTAAAGGTAGTTCTTTCATTTCACCATCTATTTCTATGTCCACCTTTAAGTTAGATATTAAATTATCCTTTAATTTTAGCCAAGCATTTGATCCTGTATTCTTCATTTTAGAAATTATAGATTCTTCCCTATCTGAAAGAAGATATTTACTCTTTTCTATTATTTCTTTAATGTAAAATTCATGCTCTTTTAAAACTTCTGATCCCTTAATAACGATATCGATATCTTTTATATTACTAATCCATCTTTCAAGCTTTGTAGTTGCTTCAACAATCTCAGTGAGTTTACTATCTAATATATCAGAATATCTTAACCCTTCTGAATTTTTAGTATCTGCACTTAATGTAAGAGAAATAAAAGCCTCAAGCCTACCAATTAGCTCAGATAATTTTGAAGATCTCTTTATATATTCTTCAAGCTTTGGCCTTACATTGCCTTCCTCACAAACCACTTCATCAGCCCAAGTATTTAAGGACTTTATACTTTGGTCTAACTTTTCTAAATCATTTTTAAATTCTTCACTTTCAAATGAAGGATATATTTCCTTCAAGCTCCAATTTAATTCCATATTATCCCTCCTCAATAAATAATATAATACCACAATTCATTATTAAATTACTATTACTTTTTAATTTTTCATATCATATACTTAATTTTCTATGTATTTTTCCATGTATTTTGTATTTTGTTAGAATAAAAATAAAAATTTAATATTTTAAATTCTCATACCCAACAATTCATGATAAATATGAGCAGCATATGAATCTGTCATTCCACATATAAAGTCAGTAACTAATAATAATCTACAATACTCTTCACTACAATCCTTTTGTTCAATACTATGTTCACATACAAATCTATAATTTTTAGAAATAAGTGAATATAGTTTTCCATCATACCCCTCATAGGGTTTTACATCCTTGTTTAATGCAACAGGTATAAAGGTATCTAACAAAAATTCTATTATTTTATACCCTACAATTTCATTAGATACAATTCTATCATTATTATATACATATTCATTAGATATTCTTCTTAAAAATGATGATACCTTATTAGCTTTAGAATTTTCTATAAGATTCCCCTTATATTCCCCCCTCATAATCTCATCATAAGAGGATATAAATTCTTCCGAAACACAGTCTTTAAAATATCTATTTAACTTTATTATAAATGACTTTAGGGCATATTCCCCTGGATCTTCATATCCATATTCCTCTTTTGCAATATCATAGTTCTTAGAAAGATAGAAAGATAAGCTTTCCTCAAGGGTTTTCTCTTCATATCCTTCTTCCTTTATAAACTCCCTATATTTATTTTTAAATAATTCATGTGAGAATATTTTCTTGCTAAATGCATCTTCTAAATCACCTAAGAGATATGCAATATCATCAGCAGCCTCTAATATATATACTAATGGATTTCTATTTTTACCTATCTTTGTACTATTAACTATATAATTAAAGGTATTCTCCTCTGCTTTAAAATATCCAATCTTCTTTCCACCAAACTTCTTATTCCCAAGTTCCAAGGATGATATAGGATACTTTATAATTGAATTTAGCACTCCAGTAGTTAAATTCATTCCATATCTATCTATAACAAAATGTAACTTAGTCAAAATTCTAAGACCTTGAGCATTCCCCTCAAAGTTCAAAAGGTCTAAGGCTTCTTGCCTTTCTAATTTAAATTCATATTCCTCAAATTTAAAATAGAAGCTTCCATCCTTATTTTTTTTTAACTTAGAAGCAAACCATTCTCTAATGGCAACCTCCCCAAAATGTCCAAAAGGTGGATTTCCCAAATCATGTATAAGTCCTGCACAGGACAACACATTTCCTATTTCTTCTACCATTTGAAAGTTTATTTCGTCATCTGTTCCTTTAGTTAGAGGAATTAACTGTAGTCCTATAATCATTCCTAAGGACTTTCCAATTGAAGACACCTCTAAGGAGTGAGTTAACCTAGTTCTAACAAAATCTAATTTCTCAAGAGGAAAAACTTGAGCCTTATCTTGAAGTCTTCTAAAAGATGCACTAAAAAGAATCCTATCATAGTCATTTTCAAATTCATCTCTGCCATCAAAATTCTTTTTAGCCGATTTATATTCTTTAATTCTATTTTTATTTAAAATATCATTCCATTTAAATCTAGTCATAAATATCATCTTTCCTTATGTTTCAATTATTTATTATATTTTTTACAATATAACTAAAGTTATACTTATCATAAAAATGGAAATAATATTATAGACATTACTATAAGTATTTTTAGGAGGATATAAATGAGTTATAGATATGATCCTGATTTAGAATTTTTACAAAATTGTTCTAATGATGACTTAGAAAAACTAGCTAACTATCTTAACTTAAAAGATTACAAAAACAAGAATACCCCTTGGATCTATATAGCTGAAGATATACAAAGGTTAGGTGAAACTTCCCTGCAAGATTACTTCTTAAATGGCTCTGTTTATTATAAAGATATGCTTATTGATATATGTAAGAAACTTAAGATAAATTTTAATTCTAATTATTCAACAGAAAAAATAGAAAGCTGTTTGTTAGATGAAATTAAGAAAAACTCAATAGTATACTCGGATTTTCAATCTGAAATATACAAACAAATAATGCCTTCTTGTATTCAAATTGCTTATATACGAAATAAGTACAACAACTCTGTGAATACTCATTAATTGTTTGTCACATACTAATTTTGTTCAAAATTATATATAGAGGTGAATACAAATGATAAAAAGATATGTAAGTGCTATAGCATTATCTCTTGCTTTAGTTAGTGGATCTTCTGCTATAATAGCAAGTGCTGTAGAATATCCAAATGAAACTACAACAGTTACAGCTACAGAATCTGAAAAGAAGGATGCTGAAAAAAAGGAAGATGAAAGCAGACATCATAAGCATAAGCTTGGAAAAGAACGTGCTGCTGAAGATATTAAGATGCTATCTAAAGCTGAAAACCTAAAATTATTATCTGATGATGATAAAAAAGCACTTGGAGAAATCAATAAGTGTTTACAAGAAAATAATGATCTTTCAAAGGATCAAATTAAGAAATTAATATCATTAAAAAATAAAATAGCTAAATGTAAGTTAGGAGATAAAGATTACGAAAAATTTAAAGAGCTACTAAAGAAATCTAAAAAAGATTGTTTAAATGATGATGAAAAGAAAGAATTAGATGGCTACTTGAAGAAAATTTACTGTAAATAATTTAAAACAGGAAGATGATACCTTCCTGTTTTTCCTATTTAAATATTTATATATTCTTATATTTATATGTTTTTATATTCTTTTATTTATCCTAACTTCTAAATACAACCTCTTCCCTTGAGAACATTATTTTAGCACCTACAACAGCAGCAATAACATATACTATTTGCCATCCTAACACAAAAAGAATATGCTGAGTATTAAAAATTCCAACCATAGCTTCCTTTATAACACATACAGAATTTATTATTGGTATGTGAAAGAAAACTTCATTAATACTTTTTGCATCTAAAAACATTGGAATAAATGAAAGTATCATCATAGGCATCATTAATCCAGAAAGATAAGTATTAGCTTCCTTCGTACTTCTAGCAAATAAGCTTATACATATTTGTAGTGCACAAATTATAACTATAAGTAATAATGAGAAAACTATTGTTAAGGCTATAGACTTTCCACTTAGTGAAAGAGCTATCTCTCCTCCTCCTGACAATTCAGAAATATATTGTTTAAATGAAATCCATAAAGATATCATGCTAAAGCATAATGTAATTACTCCCATTATACAAAGGCTACCTATTTTCCCCCAAAGTATTGAACTTCTATTTCCTGATGTAGATAAAAGAGGTTCAAAAGTATTTTTCTCTTTTTCTCCTGCTCCAAGTTCAGATGCAAGTCCAAGTGTTAAAGATAAAAGAAGTAATACAACCATGCTTGGTAGCATTCCTGTCATATAATTTCCTAATTGATTCATATTACCATCTTTACTTACTCCAGATTTTATTTCAAGATTAAAAGGCGTTAAAATTTCTTCTTCTATACCTTGTTCTTGTAATCTTGAGGTTACTATTTGCTTGCTATATGCCTCATAAATAGAGGATACAATTCCTGCTGCAGCTGTTGATTTATTGGATTCGTCATCCATTAACATTTCTACATTAGTAACTTTACCACTAGCTATATTTGCATCAAAATTATTAGGTATATTAATTATTAATTGTATATCCCCACTTTTTAAGGCTTCTGATGGGTTTTCCACCTCTTCAATTATTATACCTTCTTGACTTTTTAATAGAGCTGCTATACTTGAATCCTTGTCACCTTGAAGTACAATTCTACTTTCCTTCTGTGCTTCAGTTGTTGAACTAGTCATGGCTGTTGACATAACCTTAAACATTAAAGGATATATAAGAATAGGTAGAATTATTGTAAAGGCTAAGGTTTTTCTATCTCTAATAATGTCAGTTAATTCTTTCTTTAAAACTGTTAAGAAATTACTCATCCTTATCACCTCCAATTAAAGATACAAAAACTTCTTCTAAATCCTCTGTATTATACTTTTCCTTAAGTTCATTTATTCTCCCCTGCTCTACAAGCTTGCCCTTATGAATAATAATAACTCTATCACATAGTTTCTCTACCTCAGCCATGGAATGGCTAGAAAATAGAATAGTTTTATTTTCTTCTTTACACTTCTTTATAAACTGGTGAACAACCCTAGTAGCTCTTACATCTAACCCTGTACTTGGTTCATCAAATAACATAACTGATGGATTATGAACTATTGAACGAGATATAGATACTTTTTGTTTCATCCCTCTTGAAAATTTACCAACCTTTTTATCAATATAATCTTCCATACCAAAATCCTTAGAAAGTTCATCTATCCTTTTGTTTGCCTCATCATTTTTAATTCCAAAAAGGTTAGCAAAATATCTTATATTCTCTCTTCCTGTAAGTCTATCATAAAGTCCAATATCACCACCAAAAAGTATTCCAATTTCTCTTCTTACCTTTTCAGGTTCCTTTGAAGCATCATAGTCATTTACTTTAACTTCTCCAGAAGTAATTTTTAGCATTGTTGATATCATTCTAAGAGTAGTTGTCTTTCCTGCTCCATTCTCTCCAAGAAGACCAACTATCTCCCCTTTATTTACATTAAAAGAAAGCTTGTCTACAACCACGGCGTCTTTAAATTTTTTACTTAATTCCTTTACCTCTAACATAATCTTCCCTCCTTTTACTAGTAATATTTTACTATACTCTGTTTATTTCATCAAACTTGTAGCTTCACTAAAAAAAGAACTACAACCAATTTATAAACCTTGGTTATAGTTCTTAAATTTAATCTATTTACATTCTTTATCCACTATGTAAGCTGCAAGTCCAGCTCCTGTTACATTCGTAAGAGTTCTTGCCATATCTATTATTGCATCTACGCCTAAAATAATAGCCATACCTTCTATTGGAAGTCCTAATGTTGTTAAAATAAGTGTTGTAGACATTGTAGCTGCACCTGGAACTCCTGCAATTCCTACGGAACCAACAACTATAGTTAAAATCATTAAAATATAATGAGTTAATGTAAGTTCAATTCCAAATACATTTGCAACAAATATAGCTACTATAGCTGGGAATACTCCTCCACATCCATTCATACCAACTGTGGAACCTAAGGAAGCAACAAAACTTGCTGTACTACTTGATACCCCAATATTATTTTCTAAGGATTCTATAGTTACTGGAAGTGTTCCAAAACTACTTTGAGTTGTAAATGCAACAACTTGTGCTGGCCATATTCCTTTAAAGAATTTAATAGGACTTCTTCTTTTAAAAATTAATATAAACAAGCTATGTATTATAAGAATTTGAAAAGCTAGGGCTAAATAAATTGCTACTACAAAAGTTAAAAGTGGCATTAATGTACTTACACCATTTTTTGCTCCTACAGCTGTCATAAGACCAAATACTCCAAATGGTGTTAATCTTAGTACAATTCTAGTTATTCTCATTAATATTGTACTAAATGAATTTATGAAAGCCTTAAAAGGTACTACCTTTTCCTTATTCTTTTTATCTTCCATAATAATTGCAAAAGCTATAAATAATGCAAAAATTATAACTGGTATAATTTGTCCTTCAGCCATTGATTTTATAGGGTTTGTTGGAAGCATATCATTAAATACATCCATAAAGCTTGGAATTTCCTTAGGAACAAAATTTTCTGCTCCTTCAAATACTATACCTTTACCAACAGAAAAAATGTTTCCAAATATAATACCAACAATTCCAGCTATAGCTGTTGTTCCTAAAAGCATCCCCATAGCTCTAATTCCTAAAGATTTTAGTTTACTGCTATCCTCAAAATTAGATATACTATTAATTATAGATACCATAACTAAAGGAATTACAACCATTCTAATTAATGAAATATATATCTTTCCTATAGGTTCTACAATTAGTGAATTCTCCTTTAAAGTTAATCCAAAAATAAGTCCTAATCCTAACCCAATTAAAGTTCTTACTGAAAATGAAACTTTTCTTTTATTAAGGTACCAAAGTAAACCTAAGGCTAATATAGCAAATACAATAGCTGCTACTAATTCAATATTAAACGTCATTTAAACTTCCTCCACTTATCTTTTGTAACTAATAATTTAATTCATACTATTTTACTATGAATAGATTATAGTAGATAACTTATTTCATGTCAAATACTTATTCTTAAATATTATTAATAAACACTTAAGAATTTTTTTATACAAAAAGGGGTAAATCAAATTGATTTACCCCTAATAAAATACTAACTAATTTTTTCCCATGCTCCCCATTCTGATGATCCCGGTATTTCACCTTGTGTCCACCATTTACATCTATAAGTTTCTCCGTTATAAACAACTATATCTCCACCATTATATACTGTCTTAGAATCATAGGTTGGATATTTTTGATCTTCAACGGTTATATTACATGAAACTTCTGCCTTACCACCATCTTTGTCTACAACAGTGTAAGTTAATTTATATACTCCTGTTTTAGAAGTATCTACAGTTCCTGCCACTTTAATAGCATTAGTTAAATCTCCATCTTCCTTGTCTGTTGCCTTTACCCCACTTAACGGATTGAAAGTTGAGCCAAGCTTTATAGTTTGATCTTTAACTCCAGTAATTTCAGGATTTGTATTTACTACAGGAGCATCCTTATCAAAAACAGTAACAACTCTTGTAACTATTGTTTCTTTACCACTACTGTCTTTAACAGAATAAGTTAAAGTATATTCTCCTGCCTTTGAAGTATCTACAGTTCCTGCTACTTTAATGGCACTAGTTAAATCTCCATCTTCCTTATCAGTAGCTGTAACACCACTTAAAGCATTAAACTTATCACCTAAGTTTATAGTAATATTATTAGCTCCAGATATAACTGGTGCTGAGTTTGTATCACCCCAAATTGTTTGTTTCATAATTTCAGGAGATGTTTGATACATTCTTTGTGATACTTCAACACTTATAATACTGCTAGTATCTTCAATAGCTTTATCAAGATTTAAATCAAAAGTAAATTCTGTTCCTGGTTTCATTAACTTACCATCTGACATGCCGCCAAAGTCTATAACGTAGTAATCTCCTACCTTTGAAACTGGACCTGCTGGATATTGTGAACCTGTAATTGCTACACCATTAGTCTTAATATAAACCTTCATATTTTTAACAGTTTTAGCTGCGGTTTCAACTGTTGATAACACTTCACCAGACTCACTTAATTTTTCATTATTTTTTATTGATACATTTAGTACTCCACCAGTTCCCCATGCTTGAGTTACTGGAGTTACTGTACAAGTTAAATTAGGATTTGTATATTTTACATCGTACTTAGGTAATTCACCTGAACCAAATAATGCTTCTTTAGTAGCATTTGTTAATTCATCTCTCTTAGTAGAAGTTGTAGTTGCATCTTGTGATGCCATCCAAGCAATCATACCACCAAGATTATTTTCTTTAACATACTTAGCCTTTTCTTGAATTGACCTTACATTATCGTAAGTAAAGAATGCACCTGTTTCTGGGTTGTATAAATATGGAGCCTTAGCGCTATCATCCCAGTACTCTTTTAATCCAGTGTACTTAGCCTTTAACTTATCTAGGGCATTGTATCCCCATACTCCACCAGCTCTTCCGCCTTCACCATTCTTCATTGGAGCTTCATTAAGTGCTCCTGGTGTTGGTGTAAGGTCTGCATTCTTATTAACTACTGCAGCTTCTCCAAATAATCCAGGATTTTTTGGGTCAACACCTTTATCTGAAACTTTTTCCCAGCCACGTGTATAGTATGCTGCACCAACAACTATTTTTTCTCTTTCTGCACCTTGAGATATATAATACTTAATACTTTCATCTACTGAAAGCCCTTTATATTCTTCTGGAGCATTAGGATTTGTATATAATGCAGTTTGATGACCGCTTGTTGTACTCCAAGCTCCTGCCATATCATAAGTCATTATATTAGCAAAATCTACTATATCAAATAACTTATCAACATCTATACCAGCCTCTATTTTAGATACTCCTGCTGGTAATGCTACAGATAATTCATAAGTTTTTCCAAGCTCTTTACCTTGTTTATTTAAGGCATTCTTTAAATCTTGTAATAACAAGATGTAATTATCCTTGTCTTGTGGACTTGCATTTGGTGTTCCTTCATCGTTTGTATTATCAGTCTTATCAGGCTCTCTATAGTCACCAGGATACTCCCAGTCTAAATCAACAAAATCCATATTTGTATATTTAATAAACTTCATAACGTTTTCTACAAACTTAGCTCTTGTTGAAGCATTTGCAGCTATTGTTGAGAAGTCTCCAGACTTAGACCATCCACCTAAAGATACACCTATCTTTAAGTTAGGATTTTCTGCTTTTAACACTTGGAATGCATTTAAGATACCACCATTAACATCACCATAAGTTACACCTGCGTTTCCTAATGGATGTCCTGTAGCTGCATCTTTATCACAATAAATCAACTCACCTGAAGCATTAAAATCCATAAAAGCAAAATTTAAATGTGTTAATTTATCTGCTGGTATATCCTTTGGATAGAAATTACCTTGTCCTCCCCAAATAGACCAGTCACCATAATACATTACATTACGTAACCCTGTAGTAGCTTGTGAAGTAATCTCAGTTGTATTGGAAGACTGAGTTAAAGCACTAATTGGAATACCATTAGTTAACAATAAAGCAGTAATAGCACTAAATGCAACAAAAGTTTTTAAGTTCTTTTTTAACTTTCTCTTTGCCATATTATCATCCTCCTATATTATGATATTTTTTCCCATGGTCCCCATTGAGCACCTGGTGCTTGTCCTTGAGTCCACCACTTACATTTATAAGTTTCTCCATTATAAATAACTATGTCTCCACCGTTATAAATTGTATTAGAGTCGTAAGTTGGATATTTTTGTTCTTCAACAGTTATATTGCAGGAAGCTTCCGCTTTACCACCATCTTTATCCACAACAGTGTAGGTTAATTTATATACTCCTGCTTTTGAAGTATCTACAGTACCTACTACTTTAATAGCACTAGTTAAATCTCCATCTTCCTTATCTGTTGCCTTTATTCCACTTAATGGATTAAAGGTGCCTCCAACTTTTATAGTTTGATCCTTAACTCCAGTAATTTCTGGATTTGTGTTTGCTATAGGTGCATTCTTATCAAAAACAGTAACAATTCTTGTAACTGTAGTTACTGCACCTTTGCTATCTGAAACTGAGTATGTTAAAGTATACTCTCCTGCCTTAGTATTATCTACTTTACCATTAATAGAAATTTTACTTGTTAAATCACCATCTTCACTATCTAATGCTTTAACTCCATTTAAAGGATTAAAAGTATCCCCTAAGTTAATAGTAATATCCTCAGCACCTGAAATAACTGGTGCTTCATTATTACCTATTGGGTTCATTCCATTAAATGTAATATTTCTTACTCCTGAGAAACATAATCCAATCATACCTTGTATTGTAACTGTTGCCCCTGAAGAAATATTTTGCCATGCTCCTGAGGTTAATGTTACTCTAGCAAAGTCACCATTATCTTCTACAGTATAAGTACCTCCCCATGAAGACTTATATAAAGCAGACTTTGGCAAATCAAAGGATACAGTCCATCCTCCCTTAATTTCTTCACCAGTATGATTAGTTATATTTAAAGAATAAGTGTAGTTTGGATGATCATAATTACCTGTAAGATTAACATCTACATTAATAGGTTCTAGAGATGAATTAGAATCTTCAGGTGATTTTGCACAGTCACCCATCTTTGTTAATCCTTCACTTAATCTCTTTGTTAAGGTATCACCAAATGTATACTTTCCTTCATTAACATCTGTTGAGCCTTCTACATAATTTGGATTTAAGCCATAGTCACCATTCATTACCCAAATTAATGCTCCACCAAGATTTTTGTCTTTAATATAATCTAATCTTGCATCTATAGATTTTTCGTTTTCAAAGGATAAGAATACCTTTTCATTATTTTGCCAAACATATGGCACCTTAGAAGTATCATCCCAATATACTTTTAAATTAGGATCATTTTCCATAAGGTTTAATACGTGCCATAATGGATTTGCTCCTGCTGGTTCTAAATTACCATCACCATCAAGGTCATCTCCCCATATATTGTATTTTCCTGATGCTGGAGTTTTACTTGTTCCATGAAGGCCATTAGTACCACCTTGAACATTTTCCCATCCTCTTGTGTAGTATGGAATACCCATTAAGATTTTTTCAGAAGGTAAAACGCCTCTGTAATATCTGTATGCCCAATCCATACATAAGGTTGGCATTATTTGAGCTACTGTTTCTCTATCCTCTGCATTTGGATATATACCAGCTAAGTGCTCAACATACTCATTCCAACCACCATGATAGTCATAAGACATTACACTTAAGAAATCTAGGTATTTTGCATAAGAATTATCACTTACACCACCTAATACCCAAGGAGATGCAGTAACAGCAGCAGTTAACAAATAATCTTTTCCATCTGCTTTAGCTGCTTCATCTATCTTTTGTCTTAAAGTTTTTATTAAGATATTATATCTTTCGTTAAGCTTTGATCTTCTTGGTTCTGAAAGATCAAAATCATCTGGATTTCCTGATTGGCTTGTAGCTGAAGGATATTCAAAATCAATATCTACTCCATCAAATCCATATTGTCTTATGAATTCAACACATGAATCAGCAAAGGTGTTTATTCCTGCATCTGTATCTAGCATAGTATAAAAACCTCTTGATCCTGCCCAACCACCAACAGAAATTAATAGATCTACATCTGGGTAACTCTTCTTCATAGTTTGTAAAACATTAAAATGTCCTTTATAAGGTAGAGAAGTATCTAATTCTACTTTCTTTCCCTTATAACTTAGGTCATATCCTGTAAAATCCTCTTCAATTGCAGCATGCTTATCCCCTAATGTAATTTTATTAGTTGATGGGTCAACCATTGCAAAGGAATATTGGATATGAGTTAGAGAATCCCACTGTAGGTCTGTTGCATTAAAGTATCCTTGAGCTTCACTTGAATAAGCCCATTCTGGAAAGTATCCTACTATTTTTCTCTTAAGTTCATCTGAGTTTTTTTCATTTGTAACGTTAAGCTGTCCATTATCTTTTGCTTCCGTTGCACTAGTACTAACTGTAATTCCTGCTGACGTTAGCGCAACTACTAAAAGTGTCGACAAAAACTGTTTAAACCTTCTAGTTTTCATCTTTCTCCTCCTTTAATAGTTTTTTTGAACTTAACGTTCTACTTTTATTGTAGAATATTCAGAATATTTATTCAATTAATATTTTGTGAATTTTTCTTATTAAAGGTAAGATATGTATTTTTTAGCTTAAAAAGGTGCTATAAGATATAATCTTATAGCACCTAAATAAAACATATTTTTTAATTTAAAGCATCTATTCTTCCTTTTACAGCTTCTAACATTTCAACATACTTTTCTCTTTTAGCTTTTTCTCCATCTACAACTGCTTGTGGAGCCTTAGCTACAAACCCTTGGTTATTAAGCTTCTTGTCAATTCTTTCAATTTCACCTTCAAGCTTCTTAACTTCTTTATTTAATCTTTCAAGTTCCTTTTCTTTATCTACTAAATCAAGAAGTGGCATAAATAATTCTCCACCCTTAACAACAACAGATACAGCATTTGCTGGAACTTCTGACTTATCAGCTATAAATTCAACTTCTGAAGCTGATGCAAGCTTTTCAATATAAGCTGTTCCTGCCATAAATGCATTTTTAGCTTCTTCTCCAATATAGCAAATAACCTTTGCTTTTCTTGAAGGTGGAACATTCATTTCAGCTCTTACATTTCTTAAAGCCTTAACACCTTCTATTACATATCCCATTTCAGTTTCAGCATCAGCATTACTTAGCTCTTCTGAATATTCTGGCCATACTGAAGTTGTTATAGTTTCTTCATCTGTTAAATGAGTATAAATTTCTTCTGTGATAAATGGCATTACTGGGTGTAATAATTTTAATCCTGTAACAAGAACAGTATTTAATACGTTATAAGTTACTCCCTTAGCCTTTTCATCATCTCCGTAGAATACAGGCTTAACAAGTTCTATATACCAGTCGCAGAATTCTGTCCACATGAAGTCATATACCTTTTGTAATGCAATACCAAGTTCAAACTTATCCATGTTTTCAGTAACTTCTTTAACTAATGTGTTCATCTTAGATAATATCCACTTGTCAGCTAATGAATATTCCTTACAATCTGCATACTTATTCATAACTTCCTTATCAAGATTCATCATAACAAATCTAGATGCATTCCAAATCTTATTAGCAAAGTTTCTTGCAGATTCAACTCTTTCTGGATAGTATCTTATGTCATTTCCTGGAGCATTACCAGTAACTAGCATGAATCTTAAAGCATCTGCACCATAAGTGTCTATTACTTCAAGTGGGTCAACACCGTTACCTAGTGACTTACTCATCTTTCTTCCTTCTGAATCTCTTATAATACCGTGAATTAGTACAGTATCAAATGGAGTTTCCTTCATGTTGTGAAGGCCTGAGAATATCATTCTAGCAACCCAGAAGAATATGATATCATATCCAGTAACTAATGTACTTGTTGGGTAGAAGTATTCTAGATCTTCTGTCTTTTCTGGCCATCCTAAAGTTGAGAAAGGCCAAAGTGCTGATGAGAACCATGTATCTAAAACATCATTTTCTTGAGTTAAGTTTTCTGATCCACACTTAGAACACTTACATGGAGCAACTTCTGCAACGTTTATTTCTCCACAGTCTCCACAGTACCATACTGGTATTCTGTGTCCCCACCATAATTGTCTTGAAATACACCAATCTTGAATATTTTCCATCCAGTTGAAGTAAGTCTTTTCAAATCTTTCTGGTACAAACTTAGTCTTCTTTTCTCTAACCACATCTATAGCAGGCTTAGCTAAAGATTCCATCTTTACATACCATTGGTTTGATATCATTGGTTCAACTGTAGTTCCACATCTATCATGAGTTCCTACATTATGAGTGTGAGCTTTAACTTTTACAAGTAATCCTTGCTCTTCTAGGTCCTTAACCATAGCTTTTCTAGCTTCATATCTATCCATGCCTTGGTACTTTCCACCTAGTTCATTTATAATTCCCTTATCATCCATAACCTTAATTTGTGGAAGATCATGTCTTAAACCAACTTGATAGTCATTAGGGTCATGAGCAGGAGTTATTTTAACTGCACCAGTACCAAATTCCATATCAACATAATCATCTGCTATTATAGGAATTTCTCTATTTGTTAAAGGTAGGATTAACATCTTACCTACTAAATCCTTAAATCTTTCATCATTAGGATTAACTGCAACAGCTGTATCTCCTAGTAATGTTTCAGGTCTAGTTGTAGCTATTTCAAGTGAACCTGATCCATCAGCTAGTGGATAGTTAATGTGCCAGAAGAATCCATCTTGTTCTTCATATTCAATTTCTGCATCAGACAATGCAGTTTGACACTTAGGACACCAGTTAGTTATTCTGTTTCCTCTATAGATTAACCCTTCGTTATATAATTTAACGAAAACATGTTTTACAGCCTTATCTAGGTGTTCATCCATAGTAAATGCTTCTCTTGTAAAGTCAGCAGAAACACCCATTTTCTTTAATTGTTGTCTTATCTTTTCTCTATATTCTTCAGTCCACTTCCATACTTCTTCAAGGAAAGCTTCTCTTCCCATTTCCTTCTTATCTAAACCTTGCTTTGCAAGTTCATTAGCAACCTTAACTTCTGTTGCAATTGAGGCATGGTCTTCACCTGGTAACCATAAAGTACAGTAACCTTGCATTCTCTTAAATCTTATAAGCATATCTTGAAGTGTATTATCAAGTGCATGCCCTAAATGCAACTTACCAGTTATATTTGGTGGCGGCATTACTATTGAATAAGGCTTTTTACTCTTGTCTATTACAGGTGTAAAATACTTATTTTCTTCCCAAGTCTTATAAATTCTATCTTCAAACTCTTTAGGATTATAAGTTGTAGATAATTCTTTGTTTTCTAACATATTAATTCCTCCTTTAAGTTAATTGCTTTCTTTATTTTATAAAATAAAAAAGAGCCTTCAATCCAAAAAAGGACGAAGACTCGCGGTACCACCTTTATTCCCACTTTCATGGGCTCTTAATTAAATAACGATTTAGAAAAACCGTCTTTAGCTACTTAAATTTCACTAAAGAAGCTCAAAAGCTACCTTCAAAACCTTCCATATAAGGGCTTACACCTTACCCCTCTCTCTTTGATACTTTCAGTTTTTACTCCTCTTTATCACTGCCATTAAAATTATTAATTTATTTCATAATATATTATTCCACTTTTTTTGTCAATGTTTACTTTAACTTATACATTTTATATATTTTATATCCTAAAGTTATAATTAAAACTACAACAAATACTATAGCAGACCATACTGCTAGTCCTTTAGCTTGTCCTAATGCTACTTGAATACAACTCCACTCTAAAAATGCAAAAAATAATACCATTTCTGTATTCATATAATTTATTAATTCCCTAGCATTTCTATACTGATTTTCTGCATTTTCTCTTGTTATCTTAACGATATAATTATATCCATTAGGAAATAAAGTAAATATCATCATTAGTCCATAAGTTATAGTACATAATATAGGAAATATCATAAGTGTTCCTTTATTGCCCCAATTATCTACTTCACCTGCTCCATTAAAATGAACTGGAATTTCTTTTGGTAAGCCTCCCCAATTGATAACTAAGTATATAATTGAAAATAAAATTCCTAGTACTCCTATAGCTATAACAACCTTTTCCCATAACTTATATTCAACTTTTATTTCCGGCCTTATTGAATCATAATCCTTCATTTCATCCCCCCTAGACTTATTATATTACTAACTAAAAATAAAGGGGAGTAGATATTTGTTTTTCTTGTTCTAAGTAAAATAAATACCTACTCCTTAATACTAAAATCACTTTATATTTAATGCATTAAATATGGCATTAAATTCTTCTTCATTATTATTTATTAATTCAACTAACTTTTCTTTTGTACTTAAATCTTCACCACTTATTATTCCTCCAGCAAGTCTGTGAAATTCACCAAAAACTTTAGGATTATTCTTTGCAAATTCCTCTATTTCAGGTATATGCCTTTCACTCTTTGTTGCAGTTTTCATCCATTCAAGTAATTTATTAATTCTTTCTTCTTTAGTCATTATATATCTCCCCTTATACTTAAATGTAGATATTACTTAAAGGTTCTTGGAGTAAATTCATCACCTTTAGCTTTAGGCTCTCCAAAAACAGCTCTAGAGCTTTCTGCTTGTGGATCATGATTTATGTGTACTTTATTATTTGTTTTCTTTTTTCCCATAATATCACCTCAAGTATAGGTTGTTCTTTTTAGTAATATTTATTCTACTTAATTATGAATAACTATTTTATTACCTCGCCACTATAAGTCCAAGTAAGCCCATTATCCTCACTTACAAATCTTGCAAACTGACTTCCTGCTGCTCCATAATCTCCATCGCTACCTTGACCAACTAAAAGTTCTCCCTTTCCATCCTTAAAAGCTGGTACTAATGGAGTGTCATAGTATACCTTCAAATCTACAGGAATATCCACTTCAACCCTACTCCAGGTTTTTCCTCCATCTACAGTTCTCTCTAATCCTGCATTAGTAGAAATAAATCCTATTTTATCTGTTGAAAATGATATTCCAGTAGATAAACTAGAGCCTCCTTCATCCTCTAACACCCCAATATAATTCCAATTATGGCCACCATCATTACTTGTAAATATAGATGCTGTTTCCCAACTCATTACCCTATCTCCACATAAAAGTGCATACCCAAATCCATCTTCAGTAAATCCAACAAAGCTTGCTCTTACACCAACAATACCAGCTGGTCCTACCTTAACCTTATCCCATGTTAAGCCTTTATCCTCAGATAATATCATATCTCCTGATGGGGATATAAATGCTGTCTTCTCTGGTGTTATATAATAGCTTCCCTTTGGTAACTCAGGCATATAACTTCCCTCTGGCAATTGTGGGTTCCTTCCATTATCTACTATATCTCCTACAAAACCACTATATGTTAGAGATGTATCAACCCACTGTTCTCCTAAATCGTAGGTAACATATATTTTGTCATTTTCTATCTTATAACTACACTTATTAGCTTCAGCTACTACTTCCATCAAATTTGTATTGTTATCTAATTGAAGCTCTTTAATTACCTCTTTAGTATCTTTTATATCTATTAATTTATATTTATTTCCATCAATTTTTCTAATTATAAAAGTCCAATTACAATGTATAAGGCCATCATCTCCATAAATCCCCCAGTTTACTAAATCTCCTATATCCCTAGGATTTTTAGGTTCTACTTCAAAAATAGTTGCTACTGCAAAAACCTCATTATCTCCTGCAATAAGCTGACTATTTTTATATTTATAACTAGCTATATTTATATTTTCCTCTTCATAACTTGCATTATTTACATATTTATTTAAATACTCTTCTAACATTGGAACAGCTATATACCTCATTCTTGATGTATCACTATATTCTATAACTGGATATTTTTCTTCATCATTATATTTCCTATTTTTAAAAATATATATAGAAGAAAATATGCAAAATAACAATAAGGCTATAGAAGTACATATTAATATTTTTTCTGTTTTTTCTTTCATTATATTCTCCCCCTATTCACCTAGATTTGCCCCAACTTCAACTAATTCATAAGTTGCTGGCTTATTAGTCTTTTTTATATGATATCTAGTTTTGAATAAAGGTCTACTCTTATCTTTATCCCTATCCTTTAATAAAACTGAATTTTCATCTAATCCATTTGAAGCATAGGTTAGCTCAATAATAAAGTCATTAACATCACCCTTTATCACCTTATGTCTTTCTACACCACCTAACTTTGCATATTCACTCAATTCATTATTAGATTTTGATAAATTAATATGATATCTTTCGCTCATATATACTGCTAATGTAGTGCAGTCATTTGAAGTACTTTCAATAGTTGTTTCGATAAATGGTGGAGTAAATTCTATCACTTCAATACCATTAATACTATCTTCTAAATTATTGTTTTCATCCATATTTGTAGATATAATTTCCATGTCTTTTAATGAGTATTTAAAAATCTTTTGCTTATTTATTGCTTTAATTAAATTGTATCCTAATATTAAGGAGACACATGCTATTAACCCAGTTATTACAATAATATATTTCTTTTTTCTCACTTCTTATTACCTCTCATAATTTTAAATTTATAAACAAAAAAGAGGCTCATATATATGAACCTCCTATATTCTAGTATAATGGATGTTTGTCACAAAGAGCTTCAACCTTTTCTCTTAAAGTAGACAGATCTCCCTCTCTATTTTGTATTGCCTCATCAATTATTTCAGCAATAACTTTCATATCTTCTTCTTCAAAGCCTCTAGTAGTAACTGCTGCAGTACCAATTCTAATACCTGATGTTACAAATGGGCTTCTAGTTTCATTTGGCACTGTATTTTTATTAACAGTAACTCCAATTGTATCTAAAAGATTTTCAACTTCTTTTCCTGTTACATCCTTATTGTTTAAATCAACAAGGATTAGGTGGTTGTCAGTTCCATCAGAAACTAATTTAAATCCTCTATTTACAAGTTCTTCCCCTAAAACTCTACAGTTATTTACTACTTTTGTCATATATTTCTTAAAGCTAGGATCTAAAGCTTCCTTAAAGCATACTGCTTTACCAGCAATAACATGCATTAAAGGTCCACCTTGCATTCCTGGGAATATATTTTTATCTAAATCCTTAGCATACTTTTCTTTGCAAAGGATTAATCCTCCCCTTGGTCCTCTTAAAGTTTTATGAGTTGTAGATGTTACAAAGTCAGCATATGGTACTGGTGATGGATGTAACCCTGCAGCAACTAACCCTGCAATATGAGCCATATCAACCATGAAATATGCACCAACTTCATCTGCAATTTCTCTAAACTTTTTAAAATCAATTATTCTTGCATAAGCACTCGCACCAGCTACAATTAGTTTTGGCTTACATTCTAATGCAATTTTTCTTACTTCATCATAATTAATTCTTTCAGTTTCCTTATCAACGCCATATGATACGAAGTTAAATAATCTTCCTGAAAAATTAACTGGTGATCCATGAGTTAAATGTCCACCATGACTTAAGTCCATCCCTAAAACAGTGTCCCCAGGTTTTAAAATTGTGAAATATACAGCCATATTAGCTTGTGAACCTGCATGAGGTTGAACATTTGCATGCTCAGCTCCAAAAAGTTCCTTAGCTCTATTTCTAGCTATATCTTCAATTTCATCAACAACGTAGCAGCCCCCATAATATCTCTTTCCTGGATATCCTTCTGCGTACTTATTTGTTAAGTATGATCCCATTGCTTCCATAACAGCTTCACTAGCAAAGTTTTCAGATGCAATAAGTTCTATACCTTTTTGTTGTCTGTTTAACTCTTTTTCCATAAGAGCATAAACTTCTTCATCTACCTTTTTTACATTATCAAAATTCATTTTTCCACCCCAATCTAGTTTTTAATAAATTATAGTCTTTATTATACCAATTATCAACCAAAATTTATATAATATTTTCTTCTTATATGCTATAATACTTAAGTAATTTTTACTTTAGGAGTGATATATATGGATATGAACAAGCTCCTACATGTTTCTACATATGCTGGTAGAATAATGCTTGAAAGCGGTGCTGAAACATATAGAGTTGAAGAAACAATATGTAGAATATGCTATTCCTTTGGTGTTGATGAAGCTGATAGTTTTGTAACTCCTACTGGAATAATGGTTTCAATTTGCCATGACAATAAAACATATTCTTTAATAAATAGAGTTAAATCAAGAAGCGTAGACTTAAATAAAATAGATAAAATTAATGAACTTTCAAGAACTTTACAAAGTGAACCTATGGATTTAAGCCATATTTTAAAGCTACTAAAAGAAATAGATAATGGCGAAAGATATTCTATTCCTCTTACATTAGCTTTTTCTGCACTTGCAGCAGGTACATTCTCCATACTTTTTGGAGGAGGCTTTAATGACCTTTTAGCTGCTACTTTTATAGGTTTAATAATAAAAATAGTTACTATAAAGTTCCAAAAACTATCTATAAATGAATTCTTTATTAACTGTATTGGAGGGGCTACTGCAGCTTCACTTACATTACTTTTAGTTATATTAGGATTTAAAATTAATATAGATAAAACTATAATTGGTGCTATAATGCTTCTTGTGCCTGGACTTGCAATTACAAATGCAATTAGAGATACTATAGCCGGTGATTTTTTAGCAGGGTTAACTAAAGCTGCTGAAGCTTTTCTTATAGCTATATCAATTGCTGTCGGATCAGGTGCAATATTAAGTTTCTGGATTAATACTTTAGGAGGTAATATATAATGACAATGGTTTTTGTTCAAACTATGGCATCCTTTATTGCTTCCTGTGGTTTTGGAATTATATTCAATATAAAGGGAAAAAAGTTGTTTTTTGCAGCTATTGGTGGTGGTCTTAGCTGGTTTGTATATGCATTAGGTCTTCATTTAAGCCTTTCTACTATTAGCTCTTTATTTATTTCATCTATATGCTTTAGCGTATATTCAGAAATATTTGCTAGAGTACTAAAAACTCCAGTTACTACCCTAGTAATATGTTGTCTTATTCCACTAGTTCCTGGAGCAGGAATGTATTACACAATGTATGAAGCAATTACCGGAAATGTAACAGGTTCTTTAGAACTTGGATTAAATACACTAGCCTCTTCAGGCACTCTAGTTCTTGGTATTATTTTTGTTTCTACAATTACAAGGTTAATAAATAGAAGGAAGAGTAAAAAAAATTTATTAAATGAAAATAACTAATAGAAGAGAAATTTCATAAAATTTCTCTTCTTTTTTTAACGTCTAGGAAATACATATTTATTTTTCTGTGACTTGGAGCTTGCGACGGAACGAGAAAAATAAATATCTACCTCCATTTTTTCAATTGATAAATGCTATCACTTCCTACTTCTGTAACACTCCTTATATTTATTAATATTATATAAAGAGAAAATTTTCTTTACTTATTCAATTGAGAACTAGGAGATGAATTTATGAAAGATGAAAGGTTAGACATTGGGGTACGTGTAAGTAAAAATACTATTATAGGAAACTTTATCTTAGCATTTATAAAAATACTAATAGGCTTTATAGCTAGAAGTACTGCTATGCTTGCAGATGGAATGCACTCTCTTTCTGATGTGATAACGACAATAGGCGTTATTATTGGTTTAAAGCTATCTCATAAGGAAGCTGATAAGTCTCATCCTTATGGTCATGAAAAAATAGAAAGTATAACTTCATTATTTCTCGCTATTGTTCTTTTTCTTGTAGCAATTAGCATAGGATTCTCTGGAATAATCAAAATAATTAACCATAGCTATGTTACTCCTGGCTTTTCAGCTATAATTGCAGCTATTATTTCAATCATTGTAAAGGAATTAATGTATTGGTATACAATAAAATATGCTAACCAAATTAATAGCCCTTCTTTAAAAGCTGATGCATGGCATCATAGATCTGATGCATTATCATCAGCTGGTGCTTTAATAGGTATAGCTGGTGCTAGAATGGGTTATACTTTTCTAGATCCTCTTGTTGCAATAATAATAGCCTTAGTAATAATTAAAGTTGCTTTTGATATTAGTAAACAAAGTATTTCACAATTAATAGACGAAGCTGCATCTGAAGAAGATATCCAAGTTATAATTGATAGAATCAACTCAATAGATGGAATTTATGAAATAAAGAATTTAAAAACCAGAAAGCATAGCAATAGGCTTTACGTTGATGTTGATATATCTGTGGATGCTACATTAACTGTAGAAGAAGGACATAAAATAGCATTATATGTCCATAATTTAATAGAAGAAGATTCAAGAATAAAGCATTGTATGGTTCATGTAAATCCTTACTATAAAAGTAATTAATGAGGTGTAAATTGAAAATAATCAATTATATATCAAAAAAGTTTTATAGAGCTTCTCCAAATTATACTGAAGAAATATTAGACTATATTAATTCAAAAAATTACTCAAGCTTAACTTCCTATTTAATTTGGGTAGATACAAAGAATTTTAAAACAAATATTTTTAAAGGCAAAACCAATAACTGGACACTAGTACACAGTTATTTATGTACAATAGGCAAAGCCTCTACTCCAACACCTAAAGGAACATATACAGTTGGCATTAAAGGATTATATTTTGGAGTGGAAAAAGGCTATAAATGCTGGTACTATACTCAATTTAAAGGAAACTATCTATTTCATTCAATAATTTATAATTTAGATGGCTCAATAAGAGATGGAAGATTAGGAATGGCTCTTTCAGATGGATGTGTAAGACTTACAAAAGTAAACGCTAAATGGATATATGACAACATTCCAGAAAAAACAAATGTTATAATAAGCTAAAAAGTTGTACTGTAGCGAATTAAAAATATTCCCTACAGTACAACTTTTTATATAACATCCAATTCTACTTGTCCATAAAAGTTAGTAAACTTAATACTTGCATTTATTCTAGTTTTTACATCAGCAGTATATTCAAACTCTTCACTTTTTCTATCATTAAGAATTAAATTTCCACTCTTATCCTTAATAGTTACAAGAACCTCTCCTTTTTCCCCTTCTACATTAAGTAATACTTTAACCTTTTTATTTGCCTCAATCATAAAGACTTTGCTTTTTTCTCCAGTTAGATTTCTACATTCCTTAAAAGATATTGATCCCTTATTTTCCTTCTTAACAGCAACACCTCTTAATGCTGTACTACCTCCCATACCTACGGCTGTTTTATATGCTACTAAGCCTATTACAAATAAACCCGCTGCTAACATAAGTAGAGCTATTATTGTACCCATATATTCATCCCCTCTTTACTTTTTTATTATTTAATGTATAATTAATCTTAGTTAATATTTATTGTTTTTAAGGAGTTAAGCAAATGAAAAAATTATTTAATTTATCATTTATCTATCTTGGACTTGGACTAATCCTTGGTGTTTTCCACAGAGAATTTACTAAGTTCAATAATTTTTCTGGTGAAACAGTTCTTGGAACTGCACACACACATACTTTAGTATTAGGATTTTTATTTTTCCTAATAATATTATTACTTGATAAAAACTTTGATGTTTCATCTTACAAACACTTTAACAAATGGTTAATATCATACAACATAGGATTAATATCCTTAATTGGAACAATAGTATTCCGTGGAGTACTTGAAGTACTTTCTAAGGATTTTGCTGGCCTTCCTCATATGGCAGGTTTAGGACATGCTATATTAGGTGCTTCACTAATTTGGTTTATGATTATACTTAACAAAAAAATCAAAAAATAAATCTTTTTATTTTAGTATATCAAATTTTTATATAGTAAAGAAGAGAGCTACAGATAATATAATCTATAGCTCTCTTCTTTTAGTTTCTCATTATTATATAAGCTAAATATGCTACATATATTCCAACAAGGATTATTCCTTCTAATCTACCAAGCCTTTTATCTTCCTTTTTATTAAAGAATATTAAAGCACCAATAAATAATGTTACTGCAATTAAAATTATGAAGTCTATTAGCATTACCCCTGAAACTGTAATAGGACTAATGGTTGCTGAAGCTCCAAGTATAAGTACTAAATTAAATATATTAGAACCTAGAACATTCCCTAATGCAATATCATTTTCACCCTTTAAAGCTGCAACAATTGATGTTACTAATTCTGGTAAGGAAGTTCCAACAGCCACTATAGTTAGTCCAACTAACTTTTCACTCATTCCTAGAGCATAAGCAATATTTGTAGCTGAATCTACAACTAAATTTCCTCCAAAGACTATTCCTACAACACCTATTAATGATAATAGTATATTCTTTGACATTTTTATTTCAGATGTATTCTCTTCATCTTTAACACTATCTTTTTTAGCAGCCTTAACTAATATAAACATATAAGCAATACATACTACTAATAAGATAATACCACTTATACGTGAAAGCATATTCTCACTCTTAGGTACTAATCCAAAAATAAGGAAACAAGTTAAAATTGTTACTACTAATGTAGCTATGTAATCTCTTTTTATAGTAGATTTTTTTATTAAAAGTGGTGCTACTATAGCTGTTCCACCTAGAACTACTAGTGTATTAAACAAATTAGATCCTAAAACATTTCCTACTGCAATACCATTGTTTCCATTAAAAGAAGAAATCAAACTTACTGCAAGTTCAGGTGCACTTGTTCCTAATGATACAATTGTTAGTCCAACTATTACAGAAGGGATTCCTATTTTTTTAGCTATTGAAGAAGCCCCATCAACAAATATATCTGCTCCCTTAATTAGCAAAAAGAATCCTATAATTAAAATAATAAAGTCCATGAGTTAATTCCTCTACTTTCTTTTGTGAATTTCCTTCTAAATTTTATACTAAATCACTCTTATCCTCAAGAAGTTTTTTACTTCTATTTATAATAACCAAAATTAATATATTACATACTGCTTCTGCCACTACAACAAATATAGCAATTGTCCTTATTACTCCTGCAAAATCTATGTTATATAAAAGAGAGGTCATAATGTGCTCTATGGCAAATAGCGTTAAATAACACACCATAGTAAATCTAATATGCCTTAAAATCGCATTGTCTCCCCTTTCTGCCACCATTGCATAAACCCCTTTTAACAAGTAAAAAACCACATAAATCCAAAGTACAGTAGATACAATATTAAGACTTTCTTTTGCAATAAAAAAATAAATACTATCTTCCATAATTACAGCATCAGAAAGATTCAGTATAAGGTGCGGAAAGATAAATATTAATAATTTTATAATTGATATCCCAATTTAATAGGAAAGCTTTTGATATCTATTTTCTTATTATTAATTTCAATCAAACCATTTTCTAAATATAACTTAAATAACTCATCATCTATTCCTGTAATTTCAATATCATCTTCTACAATAAAACTAGAGTAATTGTAATAGCTATCGTAAAGTGAATCACTCACACTAATAATATTGTTATCTAATAAAGTTAAATCTTTATTTTTAAACTTAATTTCACCAAATTCTATGGCACCTTCTTTTCCTTTAGCTGTAGTATAATTTAACTTTGTTACTTTGGTACCACCAAATAATTTCTTTGTATATTCATCAGAGAATTCCCTTATTGGAATATAAAAATAATTTACTTTATACTTACAACCTATCTCATGATTTAATTCATTATGAAAAAGACCAGTTGAACTTCCAGGATAACTGTACATATTAAGAATATCAAATTCTTCCTCTCCTAATTCAGGAAATACAACTCTTTCTATCTTATCTTCTTCATCACTTGTAAAATAAGAAATAAGAGCTAATTCATTATCTCCATAGCTATAACAAAACAAAGGTTCATTGATACGAGTATTCATAAAATAAATCATATTTACTCCCCATGAAAAAATAATTAAAGCTATTACTCCCAAAAGCATTTTTTTATTAACTTTCATTATTATCATCCCTAGTATAATTTTAACTTGCCCAACTTATTTTTGCTATATATTTGTATATTTATAACAATATTTAAATATTTCTTTAAATCATAAAAAAGGTGGAATGGATATTTATTTTTCGCGTTCCGTCGCAAGCTAGAAGTCACAGAAAAATATATCTATTCCCCCACATACTAAAGGTAACTTTCCTAGACAGTAAAAGAGAAGCTCTATTAGAACTTCTCTTTTATATCTTGGATTATATTATTTCATAAATGTATTCATTGTTTTAATTAACTCTTGTAATTTTTCTTTATCCTCAGAGTTTTCATCAAGGGATAAACAATTCATTGCATAGTTTTCTAGCATTAATGCGCCCACTTTATTAATAGCTGATCTAATAGCAGAAATTTGTATAAGAACATCCTTACAGCATACATTCTTATCCACCATTCCTTGGATTCCTTTTACTTGACCTTCTATTCTTTTTAATCTATTTAAAATATCCTTATTTAATTTATCTTTGTCGTTACTCATTATTATTCCTCCTTATACCCTATATCGGTATATTTATAGTTTATCCTAAAAATAAAAAATGATAAATACCTAACTATATATTTTATCCCTTAGAAAACTCATCATTACCTTTACAATTGAAATCTTTTTTCCAAGCTTCATCGGCATATGGCTTAAATTCACTTGCTAAAGTATCTAACTTTTCTTTAAAATATTTATCATTTAGCATAGCATTTGCACTGGCATCTGTGGTATATGCATTAACCTTAGCTGCAATTTCTCTTATTACATTAGGGTTATCTATCATCATGCATGGCATTAACATATTTTTATTATAGGGTTGCCTATTTCTTAATTCCTTAAACATATTGCATCTAAATACATCTATAAGCTTTTTATCCTTTATGTTATCTGTAGCAATATGAGCAAATATACATGGTTCTACATCACCACTAGAATTTATATGACAATAGTACTTTCCTGCTATACATCCTCCTACATAAGGAGCATCATTAAAGAAATCTATTGTAAAGTAAGGCTTTGTAGTTCTTATTTTTCTAGTTCTTCTACCAAGGTCTATTCTTTGACTTGGAGTTAGCATATCCTTTACATTAGGCTTGTCTCCAACAGGCATATAAATAAAATACCAACTCATTAAGGATCCTTTCTTTATAAGCATATCAATGAACTCTTCAGAACTTACCTTATCTATATTATGAGTTGATGTAGCTGAAGAAACGCCAAAAGGTATTCCCCTATTCCTTAATAAATCCATACCTTCCATTACTTTTTTAAATATTCCTTTTCCCCTTCTACTATCAGTTTCCTCTTCAAAACCTTCTAAAGAAAACATAGGCATTACATTTCCAAGCTTACATAATTTATCAGCTACCTCATCATTAAATAGGGTTCCATTTGTAAACGGAGTAAAGTAAACATCATTATATTTCTCATATATTTTATACATATAATCTACAAAAAAAGGTTCTCCCCCTAATATAATCATATAATGTATTCCTAACTCTCTAGCTTCTCCAACTATTCTATCCACCTCTTCATATGAAAGTCCTGAATCTTTAGGATAATCTGCTGCATAGCACCCAGTACATCTAAGATTACATCTCATTGATGGACTTAATAATAGTACAAAAGGAATCTTTGTATCTTCACTTTCCATCCACTTTCCTCTTTTAGGTACTCCACTCCATATAGCATTAGCCAAAAAATTCTTAAAAAACTTTTGTAAACAGTTTGAATTTGTGGTGGAAAGTATATGATTTATCTCTTCCTTTATAGAAGGTACTTCATTATAGTATTTCTCTATACTCTCTATAGCATCTTTACTTTCTGTATTTCTTGATAATGCCTTAATAACACTAAATAACTTGTCTACATTCTTTTCTGGATTCTTTTCTAGGATTCTACAAACCTGAGAAATAATCACCTCCCTACTTTCCTTTCCGATGGTTTCAATTATGTTCATAGCATTACCTCCTTATAATCTTACAATGACTATTAGTCATTATAAAATTATATTCATTTTCCAAAGAATGAATACCTAAAAATATAAAAAGTAAGCTTAAAATATAATTTCTAAGCTTACTTTAAAATCTTTAATATATATTTATTTATACTTTTCTTTATTTTAACAACTATGTCTATAACCTTTTTCTCTTTAGATACTACTTTAAATCATTTAACGCTTTAAACACTCTTTGTGAAGCTTCCTCTATATCTTCTCTATCTCCAAAGCAACTAAATCTGAAGCGTCCTTCACCATTTTCACCAAAGCCTTCTCCTGGAGTTCCAACAACATTTGCTTCTGTTAATAGAAAATCAAAAAACTCCCAAGATGACATTTTGTTTGGACATTCAATCCATATATATGGTGAATTTACTCCTCCAGTATAAGAAATTCCAAGTTCATCAAAGACTTTAGATATTATCTTAGCATTTTCTTTATAATAATCTATTACTTCCTTTACCTTCTCTCTTCCCTCTTTAGAGAATACTCCTGAAGCAGCCTTTTGAACAACATAAGATACCCCATTAAATTTAGTTGTTTGTCTTCTAAGCCACAACTTGTTTAACTTAACTCCTTCACATTCTAATTCTAAAGGAACTATTGTATAACCGCATCTCATTCCTGTAAAGCCAGCTGTTTTAGAAAGGGAACATACTTCAATTGCACATTCTTTTGCCCCTTCTATTTCATATATACTTCTTGGAATTTCTGGGCTAGATATAAAAGCTTCGTATGCTGCATCGAAAAGGATTATTGCTCCAATTTCCTTTGCATATTGAACCCACTTTTCTAATTGTTCCCTATTGTATGCTGCACCTGTAGGATTATTAGGTGAACATAAATATATTATATCTCCTTTAACATTGAAATCTGGTAATGGAAGATAATTATTTTCTGCATTACAGTTCATATATTCTATTTTTCTTCCATCCATAATATTAGTATCTACATATACAGGATACACTGGATCTGGTATTAAAACTATATTATCCTTTGAGAAAATATCTAATAAATTTCCCAAATCACTTTTAGCTCCATCACTTATAAATATTGATTTTTCATCTAGCTGAACACCAAATTCACTATAATATCCCCTAATACCTTCTCTTAGGAAATCATACCCTTGTTCAGGACCATACCCTTTAAAGGAATCTTTTTTTGCCATTTCTTCAACACCAGTTTTTAATGAATTAATTACTGGCTCTGATAATGGTAAAACTACATCTCCTATTCCAAGAGATATAACTCTTTTATCAGGATTCTTTTCTTTATAAGCTTTAACCTTTTTAGCTATTGTTGAAAATAAATAGCTATCTTTTAAACTTAAATAGTTACTATTGATCTTTACCATACTCCCCCTCCTTGGATGCTTTTACTAATCCCACAAATAACGGATGTGGTCTATTTGGACGTGATAAAAACTCTGGGTGGTATTGAGCTGCAACAAAGAAGTCATTCTTATCTATTTCTACAACTTCAACTAAACTTCCATCTGGAGAAACACCACTTAATGTCATACCCTTTTCTTCAAACATTGCTCTATACTTATTATTAAACTCAAACCTATGTCTATGTCTTTCTTCTATTCTATCTCTTCCATATAATTCTTTTAATTTACTACCATCTTTTATAGCACAAGGGTATAAGCCCAATCTCATTGTTCCACCCTTATACTCAACACCTAGTTGATTATTCATTAAGTCTACAACTGGGTTCTTACATACTTCATCAAACTCCCTTGAATTAGCATCCTTTAAACCTAAAACATTTCTTGCAAACTCAATTACAGCAGTTTGCATACCTAAGCAAATTCCTAAGAAAGGTAAATTATTTTCTCTAGCATACCTTATCGCTTCAATTTTCCCCTCTATTCCTCTATTACCAAAACCACCTGGTACAACTATACCACTGCAATTCCTTAGCATTTCTTTAACTGTTTCTCTTGTTACCTCTTCACTATCAATCCATTGTATATCTATGTTTACTCCATTTTCATAACCTGCATGCTTTAAACTTTCTGCTACAGAAATATATGCATCATGAAGTTGTACATACTTCCCTACTATTCCAATTTTAACTTCCTTATCACAGGCTTTAATTTTCTTAACCATAGCTTCCCATTCAGTTAAGTTGGATTTAGTATTTTTAATTCCTAATTCTCTGCATACAATCTCAGAAAATCTATTCTTTTCAAGCATTAATGGTGCTTCATATAATACTGGTACAGTTCTGTTTTCTATTACACAATCCTCTTTTACATTGCAGAACATTGCAATTTTATTTCTTACTGACTCATTTAATTCTATGTCACATCTACACATAATAATGTCTGGTTTTATTCCCAAACCTTGCAACTCTTTTACACTATGTTGTGTTGGTTTAGTCTTTAATTCCTCTGACCCTAATATGTATGGAACTAAAGTAACATGTATAAACAAACAATTTTCACGTCCTACTTCTAATGAAACTTGCCTTATAGCCTCTAGGAATGGAAGTGATTCTATGTCACCTACAGTTCCTCCAATCTCAGTAATAATCACATTTGAATTGGTATTATTTCCCAGTAAATAAACTTGGTTTTTAATCTCATTTGTAATGTGTGGTATTACTTGAACCGTTTCTCCTAAGTATTCCCCTTTTCTTTCTTTATTTAAAACATTCCAATATACCTTACCTGTTGTAATATTAGAATATTTATTTAAGCTTTCATCAATAAACCTTTCATAATGCCCTAAATCTAAATCCGTTTCTGCACCATCATCTGTTACAAAAACCTCACCATGTTGAAAGGGGCTCATTGTTCCAGGATCAATATTAATATATGGGTCAAACTTTTGAGCTGCTACCTTTAATCCTCTACTTTTTAAAAGTCTTCCTAAGGATGCTGCTGTTATACCTTTTCCAAGGCCTGATACAACTCCACCTGTTACAAAAATATACTTTTTACTCATCTTCTATCCTTCCTTCGTACACAAATTCTGCAGGTCCTTCCATATAAACATCTCCCTGTGAAGTATAATTTATAATTAATTCTCCACCTAAAAGCCCAACCTTTATATCACTATCTCTCTTACAATATCCGTTTATAACTGAAGCTACAACAGAAGCACATGCCCCTGTTCCACAAGCAAGGGTTTCACCACTTCCTCTTTCCCAAACTCTCATTTTTATATATTTTTCATTAATAATTTCCACAAATTCTGTATTAATTCTATCTGGAAAAATTTCATTATTCTCAAAATATGGTCCTATTTTTTCTAAATCTAAGTTATGAATATTATCCATAAATACTACACAATGAGGATTTCCCATTGATAGGCATGTAATATTATATTTTTCTTTATTAATAATTAACTCTCTATTTATAACTTCTTCTTCATCTGATATAACCGGAATATTTTTTGCCTCTACAATAGGTTTTCCCATATTTACTTTTACAGATACTACTTTTTCATTTACTACCTTTAAATCTAATACCTTAATTCCTGATAGAGTTTCTAGTTTAATACTTGTTTTTTTAGTTAGCCCCTTCTCATATAAGTATTTACCAACACATCTTGATGCATTGCCACACATCTTTCCTTCTGATCCATCAGCATTAAACATTCTCATTCTAAAATCTGCCTTATCTGATGGCAATATAAGCACAATACCATCTCCACCAGCTCCAAAGTGTCTATCACTTAACTTAATTGATAATTCCCCTGGATTTTTTATTTTCTCTTCAAAGCAATTAAAATATATATAATCATTTCCTATACCATGCATCTTTGTAAATTTCATAATATCTATACCCCATATCTTTTAATAATTTTATCTGCCACCTCTCTACGAGTTATTCTTTCATTCATAGCATGCTTTTCTATAACTCTATGAGCTTCTTCCTCCGTTATGTTATTATATTGAATTAACAAACATTTTGCTCTATCTATTCTCTTTATATCTTCTACTTTTCTTTTTAATGTGCTTTGCTCCTTTTTTAACGCCCTAAATCTCCTTAAAGAGGTAAAAACAAATTTTACTCCTTGATAAAATATTGATTTTGTAAAAGGCTTTGATATAACAAATACTCCATAATCTTCAACCTTAGCACTAATCATATCAGCACTTTCACTTTTAACCATAAGTATAACCCCAATAGTTCCTCCTTCTGCTATTTTAATAGCTAAATCATTACCAAATTCATCAGTAAGAGGTGTATCAATTATAACCATATTATATTCATCTACAAGTATTCTTCTCCTTGCAGCTCCACTATTATTTTCAGTGTCAACATGGATATATCCCATATCTTTTAAATTGTCAGTATATACTTTTCTTCCTTTTTCAGAACTACAAACTACAAGTATCTTATCCATATAACACCTCCCACGCTAGCACATCTAATTAAAGTTTAATAAAGTAATTATTTATTTCCCAATCACTTACTTCATCATTTTGAACACATTTTTCTTCGTAATGCTTCCATTCATTCTTTTTATTCTCGATAAACTTATTAAAAACAAAATCTCCTAATGACTCTTTTACAAATGTACTTTTTTCCATTATATTTATAGCTTCCCCAAGATTATCTGGAAGACTATCAATATCATTTTCTAATAGACTTGAATACATATTTTTATCAACAGGAGCTATAAGTTTTTTATTCTTCTCTATGCCTTCAAGACCTGCCTTTAATAATAAAGAAAAAGCCATATATGGATTGCATGTACAATCTGCACTTCTAAGTTCCATCCTACAGTACTTATCCTTTGATGCTGGTATTCTTATAAGCTGTGATCTATTATTGTGTGACCATGTTATATATTTAGGTGCTTCATATCCCCCAAATCTTTTATATGAATTTACAGTAGGATTTAAAACTGCTGTTATCTCTTTAATACGCCCTAAAATTCCAGCTATAAAACTTTCTGCATTTTTATTATGATTTACATCAGTTAAGAAAATATTATCCTCATCCTTAAACAAGGATAAATTTATATGAAGACCTGAACCACTCTTATCTATAAATGGTTTAGGCATAAAACTTCCATGTAGCCCATTTAATGATGCTATTGTTTTTACTACATTTTTAAAAGTTATAAAATTATCAGCGGAAGCTAGAGATCCATCATACATAAAATCAATTTCATTTTGCCCTGGTCCTGATTCATGATGAGAACTTTCTGGAGTTAATCCCATATCCTCAAGTGTAAGGCAAATTTCTCTTCTTACATTCTCTCCCTTATCAAAAGGTGCAACATCAAAATATCCAGCTAAATCATGAGGAATTAATATTGGGTCTCCTTCATCATCCCTTTTAAACAAGTAGAATTCACATTCTGGTCCAACCTTAGATAAATATCCTTTACTCCAAAGTTCATCTTCTGTTTTTTTAAGTATATATCTCGTATCTCCCTCAAAGATTTCCCCATTAGGCTTTTTAATATAGCAAAAGAATCTTGCCACCCTACCTTCCTGTGGTCTCCAAGGTAATATTGTTAATGTTGATGGGTCTGGATATAAGAATAAATCTGACTCTTCTATATCTAAAAATCCCTTTATAGATGAAGCATCAAAGCTTATTCCATACTTAAAAGCCCTTTCTAATTGAGAGGACATTATTGATATATTTTTTAATTCCCCCAATATATCACAAAATTGAAGTCTAATAAATTTAATATCATTATCATCTACAAACTTGATGATTTCACTTATTGTTCTATCCATAATTACCCTCCTTAATGTCTCTATAAACAAAAAAAGACGTCACTAAACCTGCGAATCACTCACAAACTTAGAACGCCTTTGTCCTATTAACATTTTATTCCTTAGATATTTTTTTGTCAATATTTTAAAAAAGTATTGACTATTTATTTCCATCAAGAATATAATGAACTAAAGCAAAGACGCTATAGGATTAATTTCCTAGGGCGTCTTTTTTTATTTTAAAAGGGGGCTATATATATATGAGTAAAACATTCATTCCTAACAACTATGAACCTAAACTTGATTTATTTCAAACACAAATGGCTATTGAAATTATAAAAAGTAAATTTCAAAAAGAACTTGGGGAAAAGTTAAATTTAAAGAGAGTATCTGCACCACTATTTGTAGATCCTACAACAGGAATTAATGACAACTTAAATGGATACGAACGTCCAGTAAGTTTCGATATTAAGGAAACTGGAACTTACGCAGAAGTAGTACACTCTCTTGCTAAGTGGAAACGTATGGCACTATTTAAATATGGTTTTAAAGAGTTAACAGGTCTTTATACTGATATGAATGCAATACGTAGAGATGAAGAAATGGATAACCTTCACTCAATATATATTGATCAGTGGGATTGGGAAAAGATAATTACTAAAGAAACACGTAATATTGAGTATTTGAAGGATACAGTAAAAAACATTGTTTCTGCAATCTGTAATACCTTGGATTCATTAAAAGTAATTTATCCTGAAATTACAACCACTCTTTCTAATGATGTTACTTTTATTACCACAGAAGAACTATATAATCTTTATCCAGAGCTAACTCCTAAAGAGAGAGAAAATGAATTTGTAAAAACTCATAAAACCTCTTTCATAATGAAAATTGGAGATCTTCTACCTAATGGTAAAAAGCATGATGGACGTGCTCCTGACTATGATGACTGGGCATTAAATGGAGATATATTATTTTGGAATGATATTTTAGAATGTGCCTTTGAGGTTTCTTCAATGGGAATAAGAGTAGATAAAACCTCCCTTGAAGAACAGTTAGTTAAAAGTGGATGCGAAGATAGAAAGAACCTACCTTTTCATAAGATGATTCTTAATGAAACCTTGCCACTAACTTTAGGTGGTGGAATTGGACAATCTAGACTCTCCATGCTTCTACTTGGAAAAGCACATATAGGAGAAGTTCATTCATCAATTTGGGATAAAGATACCCTAAAAATTTGTAAAGAAAATAATATAAACTTGCTATAGGAGGGATTTATAAATGAATAAAGATTATGTACCTAATTTATTTGGAAGCATGGTTTTCAATGAAAAAATAATGAAAGAAAGATTACCAAAACAAACTTACAAGGAACTAAAATCTTGTATTGATAAGGGTAAAGCTCTTAATATAAATGTGGCAAATATTGTAGCATGTGCCATGAAAGACTGGGCATTAGAAAAAGGTGCTACTCACTTTACACACTGGTTCCAACCAATGACAGGAATAACAGCTGAAAAGCATGATTCCTTTATTTCACCAATTGAAGATGGACAAATAATTATGGAATTTTCAGGTAAAGAATTAATTAAGGGGGAACCTGATGCTTCAAGTTTCCCAAATGGTGGCTTAAGGGTAACCTTTGAAGCTAGAGGTTATACAGCATGGGACCCCACTTCATATGCCTTTATAAAAGATAATACTTTATGTATACCAACTGTCTTCTACTCATATAGCGGGGAAGCTTTAGACAAAAAAACTCCTCTACTTCGTTCCATGGAAGCAATAAACAAACAAGCTTTAAGAGTATTAAATTTATTTGGTAATGAAGATGTTAAGAGTGTTATAACAACTGTTGGACCTGAACAAGAATACTTTATAATTGATAAAGATCTTTACTTAAAGAGATTAGACTTAATATTAACAGGACGTACTTTACTAGGTGCAAAAGCGCCTAAAGGGCAAGAACTTGAAGATCACTATTTTGGTATTATAAAACCTAGAATAGCAGCTTTTATGGAAGAATTAGATAAGGAATTATGGAAGCTTGGAGTACTTGTAAAGACTAAACACAATGAAGTTGCGCCTGCCCAACATGAGCTTGCTCCTATATTTACTACAACTAATTTAGCTACAGATCACAACCAATTAACTATGGAAACTATGAAGAAGGTTGCTGATAAACATGGTTTAGTATGTTTACTTCATGAAAAACCCTTTGAAGGTATAAATGGTTCAGGAAAGCACAATAACTGGTCTTTATCTACTGATAATGGTCAAAACCTTTTAGAACCTGGAAAAACTCCAGCTAAAAATGCTCAATTTTTAACTTTCCTATGTGCAGTAATTAAAGCTGTGGATGAATATCAAGATTTACTAAGAATATCTGTGGCCAATGCTGGAAATGACCATAGATTAGGTGCTAATGAAGCTCCACCAGCTATAGTTTCAATGTTCTTAGGTGATGAGCTTTCAGGTATATTAGATGCTATTGAAAATAATGAAAAGTACTCAGCTAAAGACAAGGTAGAAATGGAACTTGGAGTTGATGTCCTTCCTAGATTTCCTAAAGATACAACAGATAGAAATAGAACATCTCCTTTTGCATTTACAGGTAATAAGTTTGAATTTAGAATGCTTGGCTCTACCTTCTCTGTCTCTGGACCAAATGTAATCTTAAATACAATTGTTGCTGAAGCTCTTTCTTCCTTTGCAGATGAACTTGAAGGGGCAACTGATTTTAAGAAAGCTTTAAATTCATTAATTAAAAAGACTCTAAAAGACCATAAGAGAATTATATTTAATGGAAATAATTACTCTGATGAATGGATTCAAGAGGCAGAAAAGAGAGGTTTATTAAACTTAAGAACTACAGTTGATGCTCTTCCTTACTTCATTAAGGATAAAAATATAGCTTTATTTGAAAAGCATAATATATTTACTGAAACAGAAATTCGTTCAAGATATGAAATATTACTTGAAAATTACTCAAAAATTATAAATATTGAGGCACTAACAATGGTGGATATGATAAGGAAAGAAATACTACCTGCTGTTACTAATTACATGAAAAATTTAAGTGATACAATTATAGCTAAAAAGTCTATTGGCTTAAGTAACTGCTGTGATATGGAAAGAGGAACCTTAACTAATATATCTAACCTAGCTAATAATTTATATACCGAAATAGAAAAGCTAGATAGCCTTTTAAGAAGGGTTGATGACTATTCAGATCCACTATCAGTTGCAGACTTCTATAAATCATTAATTATACCTGCTATGGAAAAAGCTAGATCCTATGCTGACAGTCTTGAATTATTAGTAGGCAAAGAATATTGGCCAATACCAACTTATGCAGACTTACTATATAAAATATAAGTTTACCAAAGGCGTAATTCTAAATAGAATTACGCCCTTATTATTCCCTATAACTAATTGTCTTTAATTCTCCATCATAAGCAATAGATGAATTTTCAAAAACCTCTTTAGCATTATGAATAAAATCCTGAGGATTTGGAAGTGATGGACTAAAATGAGTTATTTTAAGTTCCATACATTCCCCTAACTTTGCAAGTGTTGCACTTTCTCTAAAAGTCATGTGCTTATTTTTTAAAGCTTTATCCAAATCATTATCGTCACCATAGTTACCCTCACAAATAAACAAATCACTATCTTTAATAAATTCAGGTATTTCTTTTATAGGCCTTGTGTCTGTAATATATGATAATTTTATTCCCCTTCTCTCATGGCCTAACACCATTTCCTTTGTATATATGCTCCCCTCATATTCAATTTCCTCTTCATTCTTTTGAAGCTTTGACCACAAAATCTTTGGAACATTATTTTCTTCTGCCTTTTCCCTATCAAACTTTCTTCTTCTCTTAAAATAGAAGCTGTATCCAACACAATTAGTTGAATGTTCCAATTCTAATGAAGAAATAATAATTTCATCACTTAGCACTATTTTTTCTGTTTTCACCTCAATAACCTCTAATTCATAGGGTAAATATGGGTTAATAATATTTAATCCATCCACTACTTTTTTTAGCCCTACAGGACCTATTATTTTTACCTTCTCTCTTCTATCACTATTTCCCATAGTAGATAATAGCCCTGGAAGTCCTATTACATGATCACCATGTACATGTGTTATACATATACAATCAATATTCTTAAATCCTAACCCACCTTCTCTAATAGCTACTTGTGTTCCTTCTCCACAATCAATTAATATCTTTCTTCCATTATAAGCAACCATTAAAGCTGCTAAATGTCTATTAGGTAAAGGTATATTTCCTAGTGTTCCCAAAAAACATAAATCAACCATCTTATCACTCCTAGATGTAAAAAGGGCAGCATTTACTTGCTACCCCCTAGATTATTTTATATGTTCATGATCTAAAATATGCTTTTCACAATAAGCATGCTTTCCATTACACCTGCTACAATATCTAAATTCCATATCTGGATCATCTACATCAGTAATGCCACAAACAGTGCACTTATGAGTATATGACTTTTTAACAGAATTAATTTTTCTCTTGTAGTCCTTCATTCTTATAACAGAGCTATTTCTCATTTTCTTTTCCCTATAATTACTTGCTCCAAAGAATAAAAGGTAATTAATTACAGGAACTAGATTAATTAAAATTCCTTGTATACTAAAATTAATAATGCTTTGTAAAACTCCTAATATTATTATTGCCCAGTTAAAATATCCTAAATACTTTGCTTTAATAGGCAAAATGAAAAATAGTAAAAATTCTGCATTAGGATATAGCTTAGCATAAGCTAAAAATAAAGATAAATTTATTATATCAGCAGTAACAGAATTCATTGTTATAAAAGATATAACAATTGCTGATATCATACCTACCAAATAATAAAGGTTAAATTTAAACCCGCCCCACTCATATTCTAAAGCGTTCCCAGCTATATAATAAAAGTAGAAAGCAAAAACTGCAAATACTATACTTCCTGGATTCATTACAAAAACAAAGGTTACAAGTCTCCATATTTGACCTTGTAATACTAAAGCTGGTTCTAAATAAAGCATACTTCTTATATTTGTCTTTAAAACATAATCTATTATAAATAAGGCTGCACTACCAGCTATAATTATTCCCATTAAATTATGAATATAATGTCTTCCAAATTTTCTATCTAGTTTATTTATCCAATTCAAAAGCAAACGCCCCTTTATCTCATATTTTGTTTAATATAAATTCTACCACATAATATAATAATAGCCAAGAAATTTGGAGAGTATATTTATTTTTCGCGTTCCGTCGCAAGCTCCAAGTCACCGAAAAACAAACATCCTCTCCTCCCCCACTGAAGGTAGGAAAATTATAAAATTGTTTTCTTTGGTTTTAGTTCTTTTTTCTATCTAAAGTTTGCATCAGGACAGCATGTATAGCATCCATCACTATTATGATAATAATTCTTTTTGCAGTCTTCTACCGCTTCAATATTGCTATAATACTCCCCCATATAAGTTATATTTAATTCTTCAGGCATATTCTTGCATCCCTCTTCATGAACTATATGCATACCATTTAAGTCAACTTTCTTAGTAACATAATATGAACTCATCCCTTATTCTACCCCTTTTTCCCTTTCTTATATGAATAATTATCGCACTAGTATACATAATTGTAAATATTTAACATTTATTTTTTCTATGCAAATTATACTTTTCTAACAAATTTTTATCTCTTAAAGGTCAATCCATATATTTTTCTTGCTATTGTATGGTTTTAAACCATCTCATACATAAACCTCACACTTTCCTCTTATATACTGAATATATCTAGGCAATCCTGTATTTGACTAACTTTAATAATTGCCTTAATATAAATACATAGTAAATAACGCGGGATGGAGCAGTTGGTAGCTCGTTGGGCTCATAACCCAAAGGTCGTAGGTTCAAGTCCTGCTCCCGCAACCATATAAAAGAACTTCTAGAATAGCTAGAAGTTCTTTTTTCACTGTCTAGGAAAGTATAAAATTTCAATTAGCTATACATCAAAGGTATTATTACATTTTCCTTATCTTTAAATATTTATTTTTCTGTGACTTGGACCCTGCAACAGAACAAGCAAAATAAATATCCACCCCAAATTTTGCATTTATAAATAATATGTCTATACAATCTTCCCTATTATTATCCATAACTGTTATAATAATTACGTATTCTATAAATGGGGAGAGGATTCACTATGAAGAAAAAATATGTAATAGCTTATATGAGAGATGGTGGACTAGAAACAATTACTGAAGAAGACGCTAAGAAACTTACTCATGTTAACTTAGCCTTTGGTAAAATTGATTCTGAAGGAAAAATTTATACTAAATTAAAGAACCTTAATGAATTAGAAAGAATAAGAAAATATAATCCTGAAATTAAATTTCTTATTTCTCTAGGCGGATGGGGAAATGGTGGTTTCTCTGAAGCTGCCATGACAGAAGAAAGTAGAAAATTCTTTAATGAAGAAGCTATAAGATTTATGAAAGAACATAAATTAGATGGTATTGATATAGATTGGGAATATCCTACTTCATCAATCTCTGGAATTACATCTAGCCCTAAAGATAAAGAGAACTTCACTCTTCTATTAAAGGATTTAAGAGAAGCTTTAGACAAAGAAGGAAAGAAAGACAACAGACACTATTTGTTAACTATAGCAGCTGGTGCTGATGAATATTTTATTAGATTTACTAATATGAAAAAAGTTCAAAAGTACTTAGATTATGTTATGCTTATGACCTATGATTTTAGAGGCGGTTTTCAAATATTAACTGGTCATCATACTAATCTTTATACTTCTTCAGGAGATATATTTCCAAGCAGTATTATGAATTCAGTTAAACTATTTGAAGCTGCTGGAGTACCATCAGAAAAATTATTAATAGGTTCTGCCTTCTACTCCAGATCTTGGACAGGAGTTCCTAATGTAAATAATGGATATCTTCAAATGGCTCAATCAACAGGTGGTATATCTCAAGACTTTACTGATTTAGATAGAGATTATATTAATAAAAATGGTTACACAAGATATTGGGATGATGAAGCAAAAGCCCCTTACCTATTTAATGGTGATAATTTTATATCCTATGATGATGAAGAATCTATTTCTCATAAAACCAAATATGTTAAGGATAATAATTTAAGGGGAATTATGTTCTGGCTTTATGATGCTGATAAGACTGGTAAACTTTTAAATGCAATTCATGAAGGACTTAAATAGGATAATCAAAATAAGATAGATAATTAATATAATAAAGTTAAAATAAAGGAGCTGTCTCAATAGATAATAATTTTTCTCTATTGGGACAACTCCTTTTCTTATTAAATTCAAAACTTCCAATAAGCTTTGTTGTTTCTTCAATATATTCATTTTTAGAATTTATAAAGAATGATTTGGAGATTTGAGATAGCAAGAAGAAAAAAATATTCAGGCATCTACATTAACTCTTTTTACCTTCTTATCTTTTTATCCAGCTTCTTATTATATAAAAACATAAACAACGATGCTCCAAATATTATTAAATATCCAATAACACTTAAATAATCTGGTAATGCTCCAAAGATAACAAAACTAATTAATGCTGAGAAAATTATATTTGAATAATCAAAAATAGAAATTTCTTTTGCAGGAGCATATTTATATGCTAATGTTATTCCAAACTGTCCAACACTTGCAAAGACACCAGCTAATAATAAATACATAAGCTGAGTCATTGTCATAGATTTATATACTGCCATCATAAATGGGAATATTGCCACTAATGAAAAGGCAGAGAAATAAAATACTATTGTATAATGTTTTTCTTTTCCTCCTAAGACTCTAAGGCAAGTGTAAGCTGCTGCTGCAAAAATTGCTCCACCTATACCAGCTAAAGCAGGAATCATTTCAAAATTAAAACTTGGTTTTATAATGAATAAAGCTCCTGAGAAAGCTATAACTAAAGCTAATCCCTGTTTAAAATTAATCTTCTCCTTTAAAAACAAAGCAGAAAATATTATTACAAAAAATGGACTTAATTTATTTAGCATATTTGCATCTGATAGAATAAGTCTATCTATAGCATAATAATTTAGAACTATTCCTAATGTACCAAAGGTTGATCTCATTATTAAAGTCTTTTGGTTTTCCTTTTTACCAAATAAACTTTCCTTGTGTTTTAAAATTAAAATTAAAGCAACTATTGCAGATACTAGATTTCTAAAAAAAGTTTTTTGAAAGGATGGTAAATCCCCAGCTAACTTAACAAAGGCTGACATCATAGCAAATCCAAAGGCTGATAGTATTATAAATATTATTCCTTTTGTTCTATTACTCAAATTATTAAAATTCATCTGTTCCTCCTAATGTAGCTTTTTAAATTAAAATTCAATATACATTATACTTATATATTATCCACCGTACCATACTAAAGATAAAAAAAGTACTTAGAAAAATCCAAGTACTTTTTCACATTTCTATTTATTTTTCTTGCTTCTTATAATATCTCTATTCTTATTTAGGTAAAATACTGCAGCTGCAATTATAAAGACAAAGATTAATCCTGATATAATCAATAATGTTTTTTCCCCACCTTCTAGTCCTTTTAATTGTTCATACATAGGTGCCTCTTCTGACTCTTTATACTTAAAGTTTCTTACATTACCATCTATATCAATAACAGCTCCATCTCCATACAACTTATATACCTCTGTTTCTTTTCCTAGATACACCAAACTCTTAGTTAGTAGTTCTTCATTTGGAGATGTTAGAACTAACATAAACTTTCCACTACTGTAGCTAGAGTAATCTAACTGAAATGTTGCAATGTTTTTAGCATAGTCATCCATTAAATATAATTTTTCATTAGATAAGAATTTACTCCAATCTTTATCATACTTAAACCATAATGAATTATTTAGTTCCTTTATAAGCTTATTACTATTAGGCGTACCATAAACTATAATATTATTATCCTTATGTTCATCCTTTAAGTTACCTATACTTACTGCTCCTATTTTACCAAGGTTGTATCTCATGCCTTTTCCCATAAGGTTAGCCATATTTCCTAAAGCAGTTAAATCCTTAGATGGAAGGTTATCCGGAATAATAAACATGGTATCATTTATATCCCAATCCTGAACAAATGGCGCAGGATAATTATTAAAATAAAACTCATTTGTATTTCTACTATTAATTTGTATATATGAATCTCCAGTTACCAATCCCCATGGTTGTTCATGCTGATTCTTCTCACACTCTACACCTTTTAAATTTAAATCATAAGCTAATTTTATTTCTAGGTATGATGTATTTAAAACATCTTTAGGAATAACTATTGATATATTATCATTATTAGCTTTTTCCCTCTCTAACTTTTTACTACCTATTGGAGTATCATTTATATATACAGTAAATAAAGACCTATCAAAATCAAGATTTTCAGAATATCTTAAATTTAATTCAAGCTTATCTCCTGGAGATAACTTTTTATTCTTAGGTAAGGCATATCCAATCTTAACTTCTTTTCTAAAAAGTCCTTCCACTTTCATTTCACTTATCCCTAATTCATCTAGGGTAATTATAGAGCTAATTGGCTTTATCTCTTTATCTAAATCAAGATTACTATTTACAAAGGTTGAACTTGATGAAACTTGACCATATATATCCTTATTCATCAAAAACTTAATAGCACTCTCTAATTCAGTTTCACTATTTGAAATTATAGAAATTAGCTTTAAATCACTTCTTGTAGAAAAAGGTGAATTATTTACTCCTATATAAGCTTCATTATCTAAGGGCAAATCTTTTATATCATTGCTTATTATTGGAAGATTACTTTCCCCCTCTTCTTTAGAACCTATAAATATAACATTACTTTTTGATAAATCTCCTCTATCGCTCCATTTTACTATTTCCCCATTACCATTAATCCCTCCTAAAAGAGTTTGGAATTTTAGAGCAGATGATAATTCACCATCTGTATACTTATCAGGAATTATTATTTTATTATTAGAATCATAGCTTTCTGATAATCCATAAGGGAATTCTATAATTTTATTTCCATATACTTTAGCCTTTTCTACTAATTCTATATTTGATTTTCCTCCCAAAACTAACCAGTTTGCAGTATTATAATCATCAGTGCAGGGTTCATCACTGCATCTTAAATATCCTTCTACTTTAACTTCATTAGATCCATCTTTCAATAAATAACCAGGTAAATTTATAGTGATAGTTTCTGGCTCTCCATTTCTCTTATTTATTTCCATAGAATAAAATTGAGATCCATTTAGAGAAAATGTTAAGTAGCTCTTTACTTTATCAGCTAACACATCTGTTAATTCTATCTCTAAGTTTAAAGTTGCTCTTTCAATTCCTTCTTTACTCTTAGTATTAAAAATCCATCTATAACTATCAAATACTCCATGAAAAGTAATATTACTATTTAAATCAATCTTACTTATATAAGTTTCATTTGTATATGTATAACTATTTTTAGGAAAAGCTGTAGCAATATTTACTGGTATAATAAAACTTACAACTAAAATCAAACTAATTATCTTTAAAAGTTCTTTTATATTCTTCTTCATTAGTACCTCCTACTCCCTTATTCAAACCTTTCAGTTTTATACCATTTAACCTCTTGCTTTAAAATCGTGTCCTTCATAAAACTATAGAAACCAAATCCAGCTACTATACCCCAAAGCTTACAATATGTAAAATACATTATGGCTATAATAAAGAAATTCTTTAAAGTCAATTCCCCTTTTTCTGTAGATATACACACCAGCAATGATAATATAAAAACAGATACTGCCATAACCCATAGTGCAATACCATACCCTTCAATATTTAATGTAATAAGCCCCAACATTGATAAAATAAATAATAAATCCGAAATAATATTTGCACTTAAAAAGAAAAAATATACCATAACATAATAAGCAATATCAAATCGTGTTGCTCCTGAATCCCTTGCAAAAATATATTTAACATTCTTTAAAACCACATATATATTTCCTTTTGCCCATCTTGTCCTTTGCTTAAACCAAACCTTTAATGTTTGAGGTTCTTGCTCCCAAGTTACAGCAAGTGGCATAAATTTAATTTTATACCCCATTCTATATAATCTAAAACTTATTTCAGTATCTTCTGTAACTGCTTTTGTGTCCCATCCCCCCATTTCTTCTATTAAAGATCTTCTTATAATAAAGTTTGTGCCAGGAATGGTACATAAATTAAAGAACTGCCACCTTCCAGCCTGTGACATCCACTGGAAAGCTAAAGTTTCAATATTTATAAAGGCAGTTAACATATTTACTTTCTTATTTCTACATCTAAACTTCCCTATAACAGCACCTAATTGTTTATCTTCTTCTATGGTTTGAACTAGGTATTTTAATGCTTTAGACTCTGGCGTATTATCAGCATCATATATAGCTAAATATTCACCCCTACTTAAATCTAAGGCAATATTTAATGCATTAGATTTTCCCTTACCACCTGTTATATTATCTGTATTTATTACAATGAAGTTTCTATTTGGATACCTATTTTTTACGTTTTCTAGTATTTCAGCTGAATTATCTGATGAATTATCATTTATAATTATTACTTCATATCTATCCTCTGGATAATCCAAATTTAACAATGATACTGCAGTCTTCTCTATTACGATTCCTTCATTATGTGCAGGTACCATAATACTTACAAATGGATAATGCTCCAATTCCTCTTTCATTTTTTTGTCATTTATTTTTGTATAATAAATATACCCTCCAATTACTAAGACAATGTTTACAGTTATAACAACCCATATAGTCCCTAGGGAGTATAATAAAAGATAGTCAAAAATATTCATATTCCTTTACCCACCTACTTGAAATATTTCTTTTTATCAATTCTTCTACTATTAAAAAAGAAAATTATAAAAATACATATTGCTATTAATGTAATAGTAAATATCCCTTTATTAAAGGCACTTAAACTCACCTTATCTTCTTCCTCTATTTCTTCATTAATAAAAGCCTTACTATATTCTTTATTAGATATAAACCTTTCAGTATATACACTTTTCCCATTTAGAAATATCCCTTTATAATTCCCTTCAATTTTATAGTTACCAAAAGAAATCTCCATATCCATTCTTTTAGTAGGATTTGAAAAAACAATTCCTGATGATAACATTTCTTCTACTGTTTTTTGAAACAAATCATTTTCGGTGTTTCCATTAATAGCTAAAGCTACTCCATGGTAATATTCCTTATCTAGCTTTTTCCACTCCTCTTCCACAAGAACATTTTTTATTCCTTTAATATTAAGACTCCTTATATTTAGATTTCCTATATCTCTATTATTCCAAAGCAAAATTGAATTGCTTCTGTTTATAAAGTTTTCTTTATCATAACTATATATCCACTCATTTGGTACTGTAAGCCCCACTGGATATAGCCAATAATTAACAAAACTTTCATATGCTAAAGTCATTTTACTAATAAGCTCACTAACCTGAATATTTTGAGACTGATATATATATGGTGACGATATAAATATTGTTCCTCCATTTGCAGAACAATACCTTAAGGCTTCAGTATATCTTTTCATAGAATCAAAATTTTGATTTTTAAACACAGGCATTGCATCTACAATAAAGTTAATTCCTCTTTCTTTTAGATACTCTACTTTTTCAACCAATTCTTTTAAACTATCATATGGATAGACATTTTTTAAAACAAGATAAGTGCCTTTTTTAGAATTATCTATATTAAATTCCCTCTCTAGATATCTTTTTAAAATTAGTTCATTTCCTCTATCTAACATATCTAAATTACTTTCATTAAAGGTAACTACATTTGAATTATTCTCTTTTATACTATTAACCTTATTATTCAGCTCATCTTCAACGGCTAAAACTACAACACCTGAGGCATTAACCACATCCTCATTTGTGTATTCATTCCACCTTTTTATTTTTAAGTCAGAGCCACTTGTTACCATAACTCTTACTAATTTATTTAACAAATTCTCATTAGCTGTAAACTCCTTATAGCTATCAAATATAATTAGAAAATACTTATTTTCAGTATCTGCTTTTATAGTTCTAACAGAAAATGTAGAAAATAGCATTATACATAAAAGAAATACCAAGCTCCTTTTTTTAAACATCGTATTCCAATTCCTTCTCTGCTCTTTCAATGAAATCCATTGAATCATTTATTGATTCATTTATAGTGTATGAACCTATTTGAACTTCTATATTTAAATCATTATATAGCTGTTCTTTTCCAATTTTTAATTCACCTATAGATTTTTTCAGTCTATTTTTTACAATACTAGTTCCATCCTTATCTGAAATTATAATAAAAGCAAATGTGTCATCATCTAGAATATATTTTCTATCTTCAAACCTTAAGGAATCACTTAATTCTTCTGAGCACTTAACTAAAACCTTATTAAAATATTCTTTTCCTACAATCTTTACAAGCCTATTTCCATGTTTAATTCTCACAAGAATTAGACTTACGTGAACGTTATATCTTTTATAAAGGTTAATATATACAGGCATTTCTTCCATAAAGGCACTTAAATTTCTTAATCCAGTTGATATATCTACCTTTATAAACTTTTCATTATATGAAATTATCTTTGCATAATTATTTTCAAGATTCTTAATTTCTTCTGATAAGAAGGATACAACCAATGCAGTTACAGGTATTATAACTATCCAGAAAAAAACTTCTTCCTCTATTTTCACATTAGAAATCACAGAAATTAAAAAGTTATAGGAGGTATAGACAAAGTCTATTATTAAGATTATTACTAAAACAAAAGTTCTACTTAAATAATAACTTGCTAAGGCTACAATCATTACAAGTGTAATCATTATATAATTCTTAATGTCAGAACCTAAGTTTAAGTAATTAAAAGAAATGGACAGTATTAAAAAATATGCTATAAGTAAACTTATAGATATATCTATTTTATTATTTGCTTTATAATCATTCATCCTTAGTCAACTTCCTTTCCACTGTTTTTTATCATTTGTACGATAAAATTTATCAAAATCAAATCAAAGCTTAAATTAAATAGAAATACGTGCTTTGATAAATCTGCATCTCCTGCTCCTATTACAGATGTGAATATTTGAGATAACCCAGCCAAATACACATATATAAAGCAATCTTCAATGAGAATTGATTTCTTATCCTTGTTATTAAAAGCTTTTTTATACCTTTTAAAGGAATAAATAAAATATACTCCTGAATACACTATTGCAAATAAAAGTCCTTTAGGCATTATAAACTTCTTTAATGAACTCCATAATACAAAGAAATTACTCTTTGCTCCAAATTCCTTCCCTTCTATCTTTTCAAAGTTCCCCATTGCCTCTGGTCTTATTTCATAAGCTTTACTAAAGCCCATATCTAATACTTTTTTTAAAGCAGATGGGTGGGTTGTGTAATATTTTATAATGGATCCAATAGAGTATTTATTATAGAAGTTTTCTAATAACCTTTCATCATATGGAGAAATTGATGGTGTTTCCTCATAGAATATTTCACCTTCTAATAAGGAATAACTTCCCTCTATTCCAAAGTACTTTAATATTTTTTCAGGATCATTCTCATGTAATAATACCCCTCTATTCATTGCATGAAATCTATTTATATAATCAAAATCCCCCTTAATAGATTTATAAAAAAACAATGCAGATACTACAAATATAATGGATAATGCTATAGAACCTGCTCTTATGATTTTATCTTTAGTAGAAAATGCTACTCTTAAAATAAGTATTGCTATTAATATACCAATAGGTGCTAATTGTTGTTTAGCCCCAAAAAACAAGAAAGCAATACATGAAAACAGAATAAGATTTAATAGATTTATTTTATTAAATCTTATAATATATAATATTATTCCTATACTTAATAAAAACGTAGGGACTACCACTCCTTCTCCATAGAAAGAATTGAAGTAAGATATATATCCAGTATCACAAAATATTACAACATATAACAAAGAAATTAGATATTTTAATCTTTCTTTTTTTAAATATGATGTAAATACTTTTACTAATAAATATCCTGCTATGGAGTGGACAAAGAGTAGTAAGCCCCCTAAAAATCTTATATCAAATATTTTATTACTATAGAATATTTGATTTATTCCTAAAGCAAGTTTTATGAAAAATGATTGAGTAGATATCAATAAAGTTTCTGATTCATTATAATACTCATAAATGCCATAATCCTTATTAAAATATCCCAAAATTTTCTCATCTTCTTCTATTGGCAAATGATATAAATCGTTACTACTCATTATTCTAAAATAATCTCCATTATCGGCAACACCAATTATAGGTCTGATAAAAAGTGTAATACCTCCAATAATCAATATTAGAAAAAATGTCAATAATTGCGGACTTATCCTCTGCCCTAGAGCAAATAAAGCTCTTTTAATTCTTTTATTCATTTGTAATCACCTAATTATCTTTAGTTCTTTAATTATATCTTATTTTATATTTTCCCTATTATCATCAACAATATCTAAAGATTTATCAATAATATGAGATAGAATATATACATATTTCATAAATACTTCTTTAAAATCACCAATGGTTGTATCTTGTTTAAAATAGAATTCAGTATAAGCTATACTATTTGTGCCTTCATACTTTTTAATATAAGGATCTCCCAGTTTATCAATTTCATTATGTACAACTTCTAATACTAAATTTCTTCTTTTTTCAAATGCGTCAACATTTTTACTATTTGCAACATTCTTAAGTTTATATCTTGTAATATATGGATTAGGCTCATAGTGTACATATAGTACCAACTTCTCATTAGTAACATGGAACTCTGCTTCAATATGAATTTCATAAGTTTCTTCTCCAACTTCATACAATCCATATTCCCACTTTGCTTCTTTACCTATCCATCTACTCTTTACAAGCTTAGATATAAAACTTAGCTCGTCTCCACCTGCACCTTTCCCAAAAAACCTTACAGATAAATTATCTGGGTAATCCAATGAAAGCATCAATGTCTTAAAGTGTATAAACATCTTTTCCTTTTCATTACTATCAAGAAGAATATTTATAGACTGTGTGTTAGCTGGAAGCTCTTTAAGACTATAATATCTAATCATATTAGCTCCAAAGTCTTTATACAACCTATTTAATCCTTCATCTTCTATCTCTACCCACACATCATTTATTAAATCCTTAAAAGTTTTATTAATATACCTATCATCTTCCTTAAGCTCGTCCTCAAGCAATGTTAAATAGATACACTGAAATTTAACCTTCTTATCATTATTATACCCTTGAATAAGCTCTGTTTTAGCTACTTCTTCAGTATAAATAAAGGTTTGATTATGACCTTCATTTGCTTTTAATTTCTCCTCAATAACAGATATAACAATTTCATCTGCATTTTCAGCAATTACAATAATATCTGGTACCCCCCTTGATGTAGAATTTTTAGTATAAGCTTCTACTTCAAAGCTATCTATATCAGGTACCTCCAATATATGTTTACCAAATGCATTTTTGAAATTATTGGAATTATTAATTAAACCCACTATCATATTACCTATTATTTCTTCATTAAAAGTAACTCCTAATAAATCCATAGTATTTATTGGCACTATCTCATCCCCCTTTTGACCCATAATAATTAATTTTATCATATAATAGTCTTATTTTACATCTCTTTTCTATATTTTGTAAACCTTTGTCAATTATATTAAAATTGTAAATACCATCCTATTTATGCATTGACAGGTAGTATTCTCTTTTAATTTGCAAAAACTCCTCTAGGTCATTTAGGAATTGAAATAATAATGCCCTATTCTCAAATTCATCTCTACTCTTTGGTAAATCCATTTGTTTGTATATATCTCTTAAATAATTAACCTTATTAATTAGCTGAAGACAGTCATTTTCTTCAGCTAGATTATTTGCCACCTCTTTAGTTAAGTTTGAAAGCATTTTAGTTTGCTCATACTTCATATAAAACCTTTGAAAATGCTTTTTCATTCTTTTTATTGTGTCCATCTGCATGATTCTCATATCTATATACTTTATAAATTGCTTCTTTTCCTTAAATAGATAATTATTATTTATCTCTAAAGCTAATGTTTTTGTGGAAGCAATAGTTTCTTCTATCTCATCTAAAACCTTCTGCTCATCTATTGGTACAGCATGAGTAATTAAAGTTTCCCCCATGGAATAAAGTATTTTTCTATATCCCTCTTCAATATTTTCTTTATTCTCTTCAAACTTATGTTCTAAAGACTCAGTGAATAAATTAAATATAAGAGCTACCCCTATACCAATTAAGGTTAGACCAAACTCATTTATAACCCAATAAATATCTATGGGATTACTAACTAATAGATGAGTAGATAAAACAGACCCAACTACCATACCTTCTTGCAAGGAAAATCTTTTTGTTATTGGAACAAATATTAAAAGAAATAGTCCAAAAACTATTGGATTAGTACCAAGAAGTAAATATAGAAAATAAGATAATAATATTGCTATAGATACTGCAATAAATCTTTTTATTGCAACTAATATAGATTCAACTCTAGTACCTTGTATACTTAATATTGATATAATTCCTGCAGTAACACTAAATTCTAAGCCTAACCTTGTTGCTATTATAATTGAAATTGTAGCTGATAGTACAATTTTCACTGTATTAGAGTATAGTGTTTTTTTCATAAACCTTTTCCCCTATTTTATATAAAATCCATTTGTATAAGTTTCTTTATCATACTTTATTTCTATTCCATTAACCATTTTTTCATCCTCTTTTTTATATACAAAAGGAATATCATCAATTTCTACTAACATATCCTCTTCACTTTTATAACTTGGATAAATTTCATATGCAGGTCTTCCACACCCTCTAAAGACCTTTATTCTTATGTAATTTTCACTACTATCCTTTATTATATCTTCTAAAGCTTTTTTAGCCTTTTCATCAAATCTTATGTTCATATCTTAATTCTCCCTTACATATTCAAATCTATATTTTTGTTTTACTTCTGGATATTTGTCATGGTCTACTTCACTTGCAAACATCTCTAAAGGTCTTACAAAAGTTCTAAATTCTCCATATAGCGCCTTATATACAACAAGCATTTCACCAGTTTCTGTATGCTCTGCTATATCAATTACTTCATATTCATTTCCCTTAAAGTGTCTGTAAATTCCAGGTATTATTTTATTCATCTATTTCACCTCAAATACAATTATACAAACTTTTTCATATAATTAAATACCTTTTTCGCTTTATTTAGTCATGACTCTATTATTTATAATTTTTAAAAATTTATTAATATTTACTATATATAATTTACTTACTACTATTTAATGATATTATAATATATAAGAGGTGATTAATATGACATTATCTAGTAATAATAATAGCTTGAGTAAAAAAATAGATTTATATAGAACTGTATTATCTGATGAGTTCATGCGCAAATTCAGTAAATTTAATAATATAGACGACTTTTTCAACTCTTGTAATTGTATTATTACAACAGAAGAAGATTTTAATAATATAGATATTGATGAATTTAATGATTATATACAAAAAAATACTAAGTTTGGTTCTTGGAATGATATGATAGAAACAGCAAGAATTGCATTCAGCAAATATAAACTTAACTTACTATAAATAATTCTATATGTTTCTCCACATACTAGATGTGAATTCTATAACAAGGAGGAATATATAATGAAGTACGGAAAAATATTAGCAGCAGTTCTTATCGGATCTACACTTCTTATTGGATGTAGTAATGATAAGAATAATGATACCAATAATGGTAATAACAGCAATCCACCATCTACTGAACAAAGCCAAAATCCTGGAAATTCAACAGGTACAGAAAAACCTGATATAATTACTTCCCCATCTAAGGTTACAGATGATGTTACTTTAGTTGAAGCTTTAAATGAAACTGGTCCTTGGATAGTAATACCTCAGAATGATATTAAAACTGATAAAGACATAGTTGTTTCTAAACTTACAACTATTCCTGAGGGAAAAGTTGGACGTAATATTTCACTTTATGCAACTGATGAAAATCAAAATGTAGTTAAAGAATTTACACTAACTGCACCTAGATTAACAATTGCTGCTGATGACGTTGAATTAAAACGTGGTACATTTGTTGGAGACATATACGTTCAAGGAAAGAACTTTAAAATCTCAAATACAAAGGTACAAGGAAACATATACTTCCAAAACCAAGAAGCTAAAGACACATTTAAATTAGATGGAGATGCTTCAGTTTCAGGTGTACAAGAATTAAAAAAGTAAAATAAAAATCACAGAGTAAAATCCTCTGTGATTTTTATTTAATTAATTATTTAAAAGATCGAACATTTCCTTTACTGTTCTCTTTACATTATCAGGTAACTTATCCAAAGCCTTTTTTCTTTTCTTTTCATCTAATTGCATTATTCTCATAACTTCCTGTTGAAGTCCAGGTATGTTATTTAAATCTTGAGTAAGTTGAGCAAACTTTTGTGCGAAAGCAGGATCTTGCTGCATTCTTTGTTGAACCTTTACTATTAGTTCATAAGGATTCATCCTAATCCCCCCATAAATTATTTAAATCATATTTTATCTTATTCATTTTTGCTTTAAAGGTTCTTAAATTTTGCTCTTAAAACACTTTCTAATTAAACTCTATTACATTCAATCCTATTTCATCATCAAATTTTCTACCAATAACTCCATTTATTCTATGTATTATTATTTCACAAGTAGCACTAATTACAGCTTTATTTAAATGACCACCAACTACGCTTCCATCTTCTCTACCAAAGTTTGCATGAAAATGTAAATATGGTTCATTATCTTTTACTGATATATTCCCTGTAAGGCTTGTCATCTCCATTTCCTCTTTATACTCACTAGAAAAATATTTCTTTTCCTTTACTTTATACAAGCCTAAAATCACATTATCTACTGCACCTATAGCTGATACAGAACCTGCACTTATAGCTTTTTCTTTGCATAATTCTGTAATTTCTGAAATTATTTCTTCTCCCTTTTCTAATTTCATTACAATTGTGTCTCCAAATACTTTATAAATCATTATAATCATTCCCTTTCTAGATATAAAGTTGTAGATATGTAAAAGAATCCTCTGCCTATTACGGTAAAGGATTCTAATTTTTACTTACATAAATAATTCTGTTTTACTAATTTAATTATTTCTTTAGCTTCATTTGCTTGTTTTTTAGGCACCTTAAAAGAAATAGGCGCACTATAAAAAGCTCCACTTGTAGCCATTACTGTATTTCCATCAACACCAATTTTAACATCAACATCAAGATCAAAATTACCTGCTGTTTCATAAGTAACACTTTTTATATTTTTCGCTGGGAAAAATTTAACCTCTACTTTTTTACCGGTTACACCTTGTACATCAACTAAATATAATCCTAAGTTAGTTAGAATTATAGAATCTCTTATAAATTGAAATGAAGCTATTATTTCTTCCCCATCTAAAATATGATCATTAACATATTTTAAATCTGCTCCCATAGTAGCATTACCAACTAGCTTATCATAAATACCCATTTCATCGCCTCCAAATCATTTATTAATATAATAATATCATATTTTTGTGTAAACCTATACTAATTTATAATATAATCTTCTAAATATTCATTAGCAATACATGAGATTTCACTCCTTAAATTGTTTAACATATTTAATTCTCCACTTTTTAAATCCCTTACCTCATTAACTATTAAATTTATACTATTATAAAACTCTTCTATTTCATCTGTACCTAATAAATCTATTTTATCTTTTATAGGCTTAGGTAAATATATATCTTCATCTATTCCTGATATCTCATATACCTCAATCTGCTCTATCATAGCCACTACTATAGTAGTTATTTCATTTAAAGTAAACTTTACTTTCTCCATTTTCTTCTCCTATTACTTTATGATAAATCATTATATCCTTAAGATAACCTTATATCAACATTAAATTAATTACATATATTTGCAAATATCCTTTATATTGTTATATAATCTAAAGGGAATATTTGTATTTTCAAAAAGGGGGGTAAATATGAAAGATAAATTTCTTAATAATCTAAGTGAAAAAATCACTCTTAACGCTTTGGGGAATAAAGAGGCTGTTATTGGTTCTATAGATGGCTTTAGCTTTACTATAGTTGCTAACAAAAATACATATAATCTTGTATTACCAGTAAAGCTTTCAGAAACTTATACAAAAATGAAGTTATTATACTTCTTAGACAACTTAAAAATTGATTATGACAAAATAAATGATATACTTTACTCTAATTCAAACATTATTGTTAGTTATACACCTAAAAAGATAAATGATCTTTATGTAGATGAATTTATTGAAATACTAAATAAAATTACTAATGAACTATCACTTAACAATCTTTCAAGTTGCTGTGGTTTATGTGGTGAAGTTGTTAGCATTTCTCCATTTGCAATAGATGGAACACTAGTGCTATGTTGTGATAACTGCAAAAATAATGTACATGCTGATATTGCTTATAAACAAGAATCTATAAGAGAGCTTCCAAACAACATTCCACTGGGAATAATAGGTGGAATACTTGGCTCTTTAATAGGTGTTGCAGTATGGATGTTTGTAAACTATTTAGGATATATCTCTGCACTTTGTGCAATACTGCTTGTATTTTGTTGTATAGCTGGATATAAAAAGTTTGGAGGTAGGATTAACATTTCAGGTGTTTTAATAACTTCATTAATTATTATACTTATGGTTTTCCTTGCAAATTACTTGTCCCTTGGAATTTCATTATATTCAGAATTTAAAGATATAGGAGCTTCTTTGTTAGATTGTTTATTAGACATTCCTGCATTACTAAAAGTTCCTGAAGTAAAAAGTGCTTTTATAAAAGACTTAGGTGTAAGCTATTTATTCACTGTAATTTCTGCAATATCAATTTTTGCCAAAACTTATAAAGAAGATAATTACAAAATTAGTACTGAAGAGATAACTTATTAAAATACAAATAAAGATACTAGATTTATATAAAATCTAGTATCTTTATTTTAAAAACCATTATTTTTACTAACATCCCCATACCAATATCCACTTTTTTTCAATGATCTCTTTAATCCATTTTCCCTGTCTACATGTACAAATCCATACTTATTCTTGAAAGCATTAGACATAGACCAATTATCCATAAGTGACCACATGTGATATCCAAAAACATTAGAGCCTTCATTTTGAGCCCTCCAAATCCACTTTAAATGTTCCTTTACAAATTCAATTCTAGCATCATCATGAATAAAACCTGCATCATCCATATCCTCAATATCACCTTTATATCTTCCAATTCCATTTTCTGAAATATATACTGGAATATTATCATATTCATCCCTTAACATTATTAAAATATCATAAATACCCTCAGGATAAATTTCCCATCCCCTATCCTTGTTAAAGATTCTATTAGGCATTTCGTAATGTTCAAAGAAATATTCAGGACTTTCTACTTTTCCTCCACTTATATGTTCTTTAGCCTTTACCCTTCTTGGAAAATAGTAATTGAATCCTAAAGTTTCTATGGTGTTATTTTTTATTAACTCTAATTCTTCTTGTGTATAAAACTCTTCTAATAAATTATATTTTTTTAATAATTCTACTAATTCCCTATTGAATTCTCCCTTTACCATAGGATCAAGGAAGCTATTTGTAAAAAATAGTTTGCAAATCTCTGATGCCTTAACATCTTCCTTATTATTATAATCTCTAGGATATACTGGTGACATACTTAATATGGTCCCAATAGTACTATCACTTCTTAAAACCCCATCTTTTCTAAGTCTTTTGAATACTTCTACAGCTTTTGCACTAGACAGTATAGTATAGTATGTAGCTTTTACACCTCTTTTTAAATCCTTTATTATTGGATAATGAAATCCATAAATATATGAACCTTCTATGGGTACTATAGGTTCATTATGAGTAAACCACTTCTTTACTCTATCCCCAAATAATCTAAAAGCAATTTCTGCATATTCTTTATATTTATCAACAACATCTAATGACTCCCAGCCACCTTTTTCTTGCATAATCCAAGGCATATCAAAATGAAACAAACAAACAAAAGGTTCTATTCCATTATCTAATAGCTTATTAATTAAATCATTATAATACTTAACTGCTTTTTCATTAACTATTCCATCTCCATTTGGTATTAACCTTGACCATGCTATAGAAAACCTAAAGGAGTTATGATTCATTTTTTTCATCATCTTTATATCTTCATCATACATATGATAAAAATCTACCGCTACTTTATTTCCCTCGCCACCAAAAAATCTTTCAGGTTCCTTCTTAAACCACACATCAAAAGTAGTATCACTTTTCCCATCACCTTCATGGGTTCCTTCTGTTTGAAGTGCTGAAATAGCAGTTCCCCAATAAAATCCTTCATTAAATTTATAATTCATATATATCCTCCATACTTTCTACTAAAATAACAGGTAGCCTAATGTTATAAACCAGGCTACCCTTTTAATTAAGCTTTCTTTAAATCCTTATACATCTCTATCATTTCTTCTACTAAACTTTTTATGATTTCTGCACTCATCATTTGATCCTCTGCATGCATTAGTATTAGTGAAAAATCCACCTTTTCTCCTGCTGCTTCTTGCTGAATTAATGATGCATGTGCGTGATGACCATCAGTTAAATACTGATTAGCTCTTTTCAAATTTTCATCAGCCATCTCATAATTGCCTTTTCTAGCTTCTCTAATTGCCTCTATAGATAATGACTTTGACATTCCTACATTACTTATTATTTCAAATGATATAAGTTCTAACCCTTCCATTACTCTTCTCCTACTTCTTCTCTATACGTTTGCCATTTGGGATTCTAAATTCCCCTCTGCTTCAGCTTGCTTTTGAGCAGATTTACTAGCAGCTATAACGAATGGAGCATAAATTAAAACACTAACAGCTAAACATATAAAGCCACATACAAGTGACATTACATCTGAACCACCTGTTCCTAAGAATGGTATTAATGGTCCTGGTGTTGTCCAAGGCACCCCATATGCTACCGGTGGCATTATTTCCAGTACCACCACAAACATATAACCCAGTAATATGTTTACAACTGGAGTAATAATAAATGGAATTATATATATCGGATTTAATACTATTGGTAACCCAAAGATTATAGATTCATTTATATTAAATAATCCTGGAGCTAAAGATAATTTTGCAATACCTCTTTGGTCTTGTGCCTTACTAAATAAAAATATGGCTATAATTAAACCTAAAGTACATCCTGATCCTCCATAGTTTGCAAAAGCATCATTCATTCCTCCCCAAGTTACTGGAAATGGAGCTCCCCATGCAGTACCATTTTGTGCAACATATGCTAAGTTTGCATTATTTGCTTCTGCAAACATAGTATCTCTAACCGCTGCAATAGTGTTTGGGCCATGAATTCCCATAACCCATAGTAATTGTGAAACTAAAGCAAATACAACAACTGAACCAACATTATTTCCAAGTTTAGTTAAAGGTCCTTGAACAACATTGTATACAATTTCGTGTAATCCACCTGGGGCAATTTTAATAACAATAAAGTTGATAATAGCGAAAGAAATTGTTACAATCATAATAGGTAGTAAAACTTTAAAAGTTCTTGCTACTGCTGGTGGAACTTGTGGTGGCATTTTAATTTCTAATTTGCTTGTTTTTGATAATCTAGACATTAACTCACCAACAAGTAAACCTACTATAATAGCTACGAATAAACCTTGCGCACCCATATATTTTGTTGCTAAGTGGTTAGCGCCTTCTACAGCAACATAGTCTGGGTAGATTATAAAGAATACTGATATAGCTGTTAATCCTGTCAATAAATCATCAGCTTTCATTATTCTTGCAAGGTTTCTAGCTACTAGAAATACAATTAATATTGCTAGTATGTCTACTGACCCCTTTAATACTGGACTAAATATTGCTTGATAATCAGCTAAATTAGGAAATATTTCTCCTAGCTTAAATATCTTAGCAATAAATCCATCTGGTGATAACAAAACAAAATTAAGTAATATCATTAGGGATCCTGCCATTGTAAGAGGGAATGTTAAAATAAATGCATCTCTTACCGCACAAATATGTCTTTGTGCATTTAGTTTTGTAGCAATTGGTACAAGAGCTTTTTCAATTCCTACTTGAAACTTGTCCATAAAACTCATTTCTTTTCCTCCTTAAATATTATTTATATCATTAAGCTAAGATTAAGAAATCTTAGCCAATGCACTCTCTAATATTGCCTTTCCATTCATTGTTCCATATAACCTCATGTCTATTACTTCTACTGGAATCCTTCCTGCAACTAAAGCGTCTACTTGTGGCTTTTGGAAACGTACTTGAGGCCCTAATAATACAATATCAACACTATCTACTACTGTTGAACATTCTGATACAGGTAATGCTTCTATATCTATTTCTATTCCTTGTTCTATTGCAGATTCTTTCATTTTATTAACTAATAAACTTGTTGACATTCCTGCTGCACATACTAATAATATTTTTTTCATAAAAACTCACTCCTTAATTTTAAAAGTTTCAATTTAGATTTATTTAAATGTCTTCACCATTACTTTTTATTACATCCTTATACCAATAAAAGCTTTTCTTCTTAATTCTTCTTAAATCCTTTACATCATTTTCATCTCTATTTACATAAACAAAACCATATCTCTTTTGATATCCATTTAGCCAACTTAATAAATCTGTAAATGACCAAGTACAATATCCCAAAAGTTCTACTCCATCAGTAACTGCTTCTTTACAAGCTTTTACATGATTTTTTAAATACTTTATTCTATAATCATCATTTATTACATCACCCTCTTGAAGCTTGTCAAACTCTCCAAGGCCATTTTCAGTAATTAAGATTGGTAATCCATATTTACTTGTTAATCTTCTTAATCCTATTCTTAACCCTGTAGAATCAATTTCCCAATCCCAATTTGTACTATCAAGATGTGGATTTTTTTTATTTTTATATACTCCTGGTATTCCTCCCTCTTCTTGAGTTCCTTTTTCACCTGAATTATTCATTCTATAATTTCTAGTCACTCCATCTAGGGGATTCATTGCAACTGTAGATGTTCTGTAATAATTTATTCCTATAAAGTCTGCCTTACCTTTTTCTAAAAGTTCTAACTCCTCATCTTCAATAACAGGAGCGATTCCTAGCTTTTCATAATTTTTAAGTGTAAATGATGGATAAGTCCCTTTACAATAAACATCTAACCACCAACTACAATTTATGTCCTCAGCATCCTCAGCTGCTAATATATCTTCTGGATTACAACTATATGGATATGTAGGTGAGAAAGCAAAGCTTGGCCCTATCATACCATTAGGTACAAATAACCTAAATGACTCTATAGCCTTTGCATTTGCAAGATTAGCTATATGATTAGCTTGTAACATTCTTTTGATATCCTTTACACCAGGTGGGTGCAAACCTTCTTTATAACCTAATCCTATAAACACATTCTGTTCATTTAAAGTTACCCAATATTTTACCCTATCTCCATATCTCTTATATAAAGTTATACAATAATTATTAAAATCTTCTATGATATTCTTAGACTCCCATCCTCCATATAAATCTTGAAGTGCTTGAGGTAAATCCCAATGATATATTGTTATGATTGGTTTTATATTGTTTTTCAATAATTCATCAATTAAGTCATCGTAAAACTTTAAGCCCTCTTCATTTACTTCTCCTCTTCCTTCTGGATATATACGACTCCATGATATTGAAAATCGATATGCTTTTAACCCCATTTCAGCCATTAATGCTACATCCTCTTTATATCTGTTATAGTGGTCTACTGCTATATCTCCATTAGTTCCCTTAAACGTTGCACCAGGAATTTTAGTATATATATCCCATATACTTTCTCCTTTGCCCCCATCATTCCAAGCTCCTTCTACTTGATAAGCAGCTGATGCTGATCCCCACAAAAAATCATCTCTGAAAGCATCCAATTTAGTATATATCATTATATCAACTCCTTTCATTCTGCCTTACAAGCTTATTATACCCCCTCTAAAGACTCTTTGTAACCCAATTAGGTCCTTAAAAAACATGTCCTACTCTTTAATAAATTGATACCCAAAAGTAACATCTTGTTTTTTTATTTATCTGTATTTTTAATAAAAAAGGTGGAGTGGATATTTATTTCCCTTGTTCCGTCGCAAGCTCCAAGTCACATGGAAACAAATATCCATCCCACGCGTACTAAAGGTAAGGAAATTATAAAATTACTATCCTTGATTTTATATTTTTTTAATATGAATTTATAATAATACCTTTGAGTTATAGTCAATTGAAATTTTATACTTTCCTAGACATTAAAAAATAAGACTCCTTACATAATAGTTCATGTAAGGAGTCTTATTACTTTAAATTCTATATTCATTATATAATTTTTTACCTATTCTCTCTATTATATATAATACCGGTAACTGTGTTGTAATATCACTGTCCCCTACCTTTACTTGTTGAACATAATATGAAAGGTTTAAGTCCGACATTTTGGCAAGGGTGCAATTCTCTGTATTGGTAATACTAGCAACTGTGCAGCCTTCCTTTTTTAATCTAGTAACATGATCAATAATAGTTGGAGTCTCTCCACAAACTGATAGTGCTATAACTAAAGCATTAGTAGAGTAATATCTAAAATTTGTAGGGAAAAATGGGTCATCTATATGTACTGCAAATTTTCCTATGGAAGAAAGATACCTAGCTGCATACTTACACAATATTCCCGAAGAGCCTATTCCAACAAAAATCACTGTATTGGCGTTTTTAACCATATTACATAGTCTGTCCAATTTGTAATCTAAATCACTATTATCTATACCCTTAAGAAAGTTTACTATCTCTGATGCATCATCACTTACTTTTTTTATATTTTCTTCTTCTATATACATTTTAAATCTAACTTTAAACTCTGAAAATCCTTCACATTTTAGTTTCTTGCAAAATCTTAGAATAGTAGTTGTTGATACATGAGCTTCATCTGCTAATTCCCTAATTCTCATATACATAACTTTTTTTCTATTCATCATTATATAGCTATATAATGAAAGCTCTAACTCATTTAAACTTTGTATAACCTCATAATTAAACATATTACTGTCAACCCCATTCGTCATTAATCGTTTACAAAAACATTATAACTAACTTCTGCTTAATATACTAGTTTTTTATACAAAATTAAGATTTAACATTTATTATTGCTCCAAATATATTAGCATCATTATTATATTTGCATGCTCTTATATCAGTAGTAATAACATCCGAACATAAAAACTCAATACATTTTTCCTTGTATTTCTCTTTTAATAAATTAATAAACCAATCCTCCTCAGAGATGCCTCCACCTATACATATTACCTCTGGATTGTAAAAGGTTGTCATTGTAATTAACTGAACAATTATATTATTCATCCAATCTTCAACTGATTCAATTGCCTTCTCCTCACCATTCTTATATCTAAAAGTAACTTCACTTCCAAACTCGACTTTGTCTTTATCATCTACTTTTGAATTATATATTGAAACTAGAGCAGTTATTGAGGCATAATCACCTAATCTATCTATTTGTTTAGTTTTTAAGTTCATGAATGCTAAGTGATGAAATTCTCCTGCAAAAGAATCTTTTCCAAAAACAACTCCATTACTATCACATACACACCCACCAGTACCTGTCCCTATAATAAGAAATGCAGATGAACTACTTCCTTTAGCATTACCTATTTTGAATTCACAAAGCCCTGCTGACTTTGCATCATTTATTGATGCCACAATTTTTCCTGTTCTTTTATTAACTTCATTGTTAATATTGGTGCCATACATAATGCGAACATTAGGTGCTGCATAAGATTTCACATTAGACTCTTTATCTATAAGGCCTGGGGCACTTATTCCAATACTTTCAACTTCATGTAAATCTCCCATATTGGAACAAAGATAATCATAAAATCCATCCTTATCAGCAAACTCAACAGACTTTACCTTCCACTTATTAATAATGTTAAACTCTTCATCTACCTTAGCATACTTTATGAAAGTTCCACCTATATCTACACCCAAATAATGTTTCTTCATCATAAATCCCCCTTTGTACTTCTATTAATTTTATTAGTGATACTTATTTAAAAATACTACATATTATAAAAAATTAAACCTACTATATTACTTTAGTTACAAACTAAACATATTAGTAATTTGTTTTTTATTAAAAACATCCTGTTTTTTTACATACAAAAAGGGATTAGATATGCATCTATCCCTTTTTCATTTTATTCTATTGTTATTAAAGTCTCTTCTGTTATACTCGCCTCTTTATGTGCTGGTAAATCTATAAACATCTCACCTTCAAGCTTCTTAAATGCTACAGAAAGCATTAACTTAATTCTATTTAATTGATTCACCTCTGAAGCTCCTGGATCATAATCTACTGCTACTATATTGGATTCAGGATATTTTTCCTTAAGTGCCTTTATCATTCCTTTACCTGTTACGTGATTTGGTAAGCAAGCAAATGGTTGCATACAAATTATATTAGACGTACCACTTTCAATAAGTTCTATCATCTCTCCTGTTAAGAACCATCCTTCACCAGTTTGATTTCCTAAAGAAAGTATTTGTGATGCCATTTTTCCTAAATCTTTAATATGAGCTGGAGCATGGAATCTCTTAGAGTCATTTAAAGCCTTCTTCATAGTTTTTCTATAGCTTTCTAAGAACTCTATGACCATCATATATATATTTCTCTTAACCTTACTTTCACCAAGACATTTATACTTAAAGTCCTCATCATATGCTGTGTAGAAGAAGAAGTCCATTAAATCTGGCATTACTGCTTCAGCACCGTTTTCTTCAATTATATCAACAACATTATTATTAGCTGTTGGATGGAATTTAACAAGAATTTCTCCTACTAAACCAACCTTAGGCTTCTTTATATTTAATAACTCTAACTCATCAAATTCTTTAACTATTTGTTTTATATTTTTATTAAATGTTCTCTTGCTACCATTCTTAACATTTTCTTTAGCTATTTCATTCCACTTTTTATATAAAGCATTAGCAGATTCCTTTACTTTTTCATAAGGTCTTGTAGCATATAAAACTCTCATGAATAAATCCCCATAAACCATCCCCATAATAGCTCTATTAATTAAAGGTAGAGTAATTTTAAACCCTGGTTGTTTTTCAAGCCCTACAGCATTTAAAGATAATATAGGTACTTGTGGAAATCCTGCTTCCTTTAATGCTTTCTTTAAGAACCCAACATAATTTGTTGCTCTGCATCCACCCCCTGTTTGAGTAATAATGACAGAGGTATTATTAACATCATATTTACCTGATTTTAAACCATGTATTATTTGTCCTACAACTATTATTGATGGATAACAAGCATCATTATTAACATACTTTAATCCTTCTTCTACAGCCTCACTATCTATAGCAGGAAGCACTTCTAAATTGTAACCACATGACCTTACTGCCTGTTCTATTATATCAAAATGAATTGGAGACATTTGAGGAGCAATAATAGTATGTTTTCCCCTCATTTCTTTTGTAAATGTAGGATTTCTAAACTCTATTTTTTCCTCTACAGGCACATATCCATTTCTTTCTCTTTCTTCCATAGCAGCCTTTAAAGATCTTATTCTTATTTTAGCAGCTCCTAAATTGTTACCTTCATCAATTTTTAAGCATGTATATATCTTTCCTTTAGAAGAAAGAATTTCTGAAACTTGATCTGTTGTAACTGCATCAAGACCACATCCAAAAGAATTAAGTTGAATTAATTCTAAGGAATCATTCTTAGCTACAAAACTCGCAGCCCTATATAATCTTGAATGATACATCCACTGATCAACAACCCTTAAAGGCGAATCTAATTCTCCTAAATGTGCCACACTATCCTCTGTTAATACAGCCATATCAAAGGAGTTAATTATATCAGGTATTCCATGATTAATTTCTGGGTCAATATGGTATGGTCTTCCTGCTAAAACTATACCCTTCTTTCCAGTTTCCTTTAAATATTCTAATACTTCTTTAGCTTTATTTCTTATATCATTATCAAAGTTTTCTCTCTCTTTATAGGCCTCTTCAACTGCCTTTCTTGCTTCATCTATAGTTACATTAAAGTCCTTAAATTCTTCAACTATTCTTTCTGACAATACATCTTTTTCTTCTAAATTTAAAAATGGTTGAATAAATTTAATATTCTTCTCTTTTAACACATCCATATTATTTCTTATCACTTCTGGATATGATGTTACCATTGGACAATTATAGTGATTATTTGCATCCTTAAACTCTATTCTCTCGTAAGGAATACATGGGTAGAATATATTTTTTATCCCCCTATTTATTAATGCCATAATGTGTCCATGAGCAATTTTTGCTGGATAACAAGCAGACTCAGATGGTATTGTTTCTATTCCAAGCTCGTATATACTCTTACTTGAAACTGGAGAAAGCTCTACTCTAAATCCTAAATTAGTTAAAAGTGTAAACCAAAATGGGTAGTTTTCATACATATTAAGAACTCTTGGTAATCCTAAAGTCCCCCTTTTGGCTTCATCTTTCTTTAATGGAATATAATTAAAGGTTCTTTTAAATTTATACTTGTACATATTAGGAACTTCTTCTTTTATCTTATCTATTCCTAATCCTTTTTCACATCTGTTTCCAGAAATAAATTCTTCATCTGTAGAGAATTTATTAATTGTTAAAAGACAGTTATTTCCACAGCGACCACATCTCCTAAAGTCAGAAGTCATTTGGAAGCTATCAACCTTTTCCTTTGAAAGAATAGTAGACTTTTCTCCTTCTACATATCTTTCCTTAGAAATAATAGCTGCTCCAAAAGCTCCCATAAGCCCAGCTATATCTGGTCTTACTGCTTCTCTTCCAGATATAAGTTCAAAACTTCTAAGAACGGCATCATTATAGAATGTACCACCTTGAACTATTATCTTTTCTCCCATTTCTTTTTCATCACGTATTTTAATAACCTTAAACAATGCATTTTTTATTACTGAATATGAAAGTCCAGCTGAAATATCTGCTATTTCTGCCCCCTCTTTTTGGGCTTGTTTAACTCTGGAATTCATAAACACAGTACACCTTGATCCTAAATCAACTGGTGATTTTGACTTAATTGCTTCCTTAGCAAAATCCTCCACCCTCATATTTAGTGATTTACCAAAGGTTTCAATAAAGGACCCACATCCTGACGAACATGCTTCGTTAAGTAAAATTGAGTCTATAACTCCATTTTTTATTCTAAGACACTTCATATCTTGTCCACCAATGTCTAGTATAAAGTCAACTCCAGGCAAGAAGTAATCTGCTGCCTTATAATGTGCAATTGTTTCAATTTCTCCTATATCTATATGTAATGCAGCTTTAATCAAAGCTTCACCGTATCCTGTTACTGCTGAGTTAATAATTTCTACTCCTTGTGGCAACTTAGAATATAGGTCTTTTAATATCTCTATAACCTTCTTTAAAGGATTTCCTCCATTACCACCATAAAAATCATAAACAATTTCTCCATCTTTATTAATTAACACCACTTTTGTTGTAGTAGATCCTGCATCTATACCTAAGAATACACCACCTCTACAATCCTCTAGTTTTCCTCTTTTTGCTTTTGATTTAGAGTGTCTCTTTTCAAATTCATCATAATCACTTTGTAATTTAAATAATGGTGATAATCTATCTACTTCCTCTTCATTTATATTTGATATATTTTCAACTTTCTTATGTAATTCTTTAAAGCTAATAAATTCTTTATTTCTTGATAAAAGTGCAGCACCTATAGCAACAAAAAGCTGAGGGTTTTCAGGAAAAATCACTTCATCATCCTTTAAACCTAAAGTTTCAATAAATCTTTCTCTTAATTCAGATAAAAAGTATAATGGCCCTCCTAAAAATGCTACATTTCCCTTTATAGGCTTTCCACAAGCTAGTCCACTAATAGTTTGATTAACAACAGCTTGAAGTATTGATGCAGCTATGTCCTCTGCTTTAGCTCCTTCATTAATTAATGGTTGCACATCAGTTTTAGCAAAAACTCCACATCTAGAAGCTATTGGGTATATAACACTATGTCCCTTTGATAATTCATTTAACCCCATTGCATCAGTGTTTAATAGAGTTGCCATTTGGTCTATAAACGCACCTGTACCACCTGCACAAGTACCATTCATTCTCTGTTCTATTCCGCCTTTAAAATATGTAATTTTGGCATCTTCTCCACCTAATTCAATTGCCACATCTGTTTCTGGTATAACTTCTTCTACTGTTTTAGTACACGCTATTACCTCTTGAATAAAGTCTACATCTAACCACTTTGATACAGAAAGCCCTCCAGAACCTGTTACGCCTACTGTAATTTTGCACTCTCCAACAACATCATAAGCCTCTTTTATTAAATTAATTATTGTGCTTCTAATATCAGAAAAATGCCTTCTGTATTCACTGTAAACAATATTCTCATTACCATCTAATACTATTAATTTTACTGTAGTCGACCCCACATCTAGCCCCATATTATATTTTTTCATAAATACACCTACTTTAGTAAATTTTGCCCCAAACTATATTATAGACTCCTTGAAACTTATTTCAAGAAAAGCACCGAAAATTTAAGAATGATTTAAAGATTTGTAACATTTGTTTACTATTGTAATTATTTATTTATATTATGAATATTCATAGAAAAATATGTATATATTATATTGCCAATGTCTATAATCATAATGAACTTATATTTTATACTTATGGAGGAAACTATGAATTTTTTTAGCGAAGGTAATAAACTTTACAATTCTCAAGATTATTTAAGAGCTATAGATTGTTATAAAAGAGCTGTTTCTAAAAAAGAAAATGAAGCTTGCTCCTACTATAATGCTGGTGTTTGCTTCATTAAACTTAAAGATTATGACAATGCTATTACCATGATACAAAATGCTCTGTCTCTTCAAAAAGATAGCAAGTATTACTTTAACTTAGGGTATTGCTATGCCATGAAAGAGGATTCTAATAAAGCTTTAGTTAACTTTAATATGGCTTGGGCATTAAATAATGATGATGATGACTGTGAAAAAGCAATTAAACTAATAACATCTAAAATCAGAAATAAGTAAATAACATTTCACATTCTTATATGTAGAAGACCGAAATCAATTTCGGTCTTTTCTTTTTATATTTTAGTTATAACCATATAAAAAATCCATTTTGCTCCAATATTCTTAAAAAATATCTTGGCTATATCTAATTTCATATACCTTAAAAAAGGAGCCAAATAACTTTAGCTCCTTTAAAATTCTCCTGCTATATTTTTAGTTCTGTGTGTTTCCTCAAAGTTTGATGAATCAAAATAATTACCTGAAATATAAAAAGTTGGATCTACATTTATCCACTTGCCTTCATCTTCAAGATATACCTGATTCCATGCATGACTTACAAACTCACTTCCATTGTAAGCATCACCTACAATAATTCTATTTTTTAATCCTATAGCATTACACATAGCTGTATAAAGACAAGCATAATCAAAACAAATTCCTCTTTTATCTCTAAAAGTTGGTATTGCTCCACTTTCAAAGGATGATGTATTTTCCATTATAGAATCTGCCTTTTCATCATCATAAATCACATTGCTTCCAACCCATCTATAAATACTTCTAGCTTTTCCTCTATCACTAGTATCTCTAGAAACTAATGCTTTTGCTTTATTATCTATGCTTGCATTAGATTTAACCCCTTCATCTAAGGTAATACCATTATAATAAATAATTTTATTGCTAGATATATTCTCCTTTAGTCCATTTGAAATAACTTGAACCTTTTTACTATCTACCATTTCCTCTAGTTTATCATAAGGCTTAAGTCCATCTAATATGCCTACTCTATAGCTTGAACTTACTAAATTATTATATAAAACTAAGGGAATACATATTAAAACAATAAAAATAATTCCCCTTATAAATCCAAATATAATAGAAAAAATTATAAGAAAAGGGCTATTATGTCTTAGTTTGTTTAAAGCAGAATTTAGTGAAAATGAATGAACCAATTTAAGTACTGAATATATAATAAACTTAACCACAGCAAATATTCCCACTAATAAAATAACATGAACTATTCCATTATCTCTTATTGAATTTTGAAATACTTTAGCTAATAAGTTACCAACCATAATATCAAACTTTTCATAATAAGAAAGAATTATGAAAAATGTAACTATAGTTGAACACCCTGATAAAATTGGGTCTACTGCTTCGTTTAGATCTCTACTATATACTACTTTTCTAACACAAGTAATTATAGAAAAAATAATTATCCCCAAACAGACTAGCTGTTGAATATCTAAGTTAAATAAATCCATAGGCTCACCCTTACTCTAATTCTTCTACATTGACAACTTCCTTAACTACCTCTTTTACCAAAGAATAGTCATACCCCCTACCTACTAAAAATCTACATAGTTTATTCCAAATCTTATATTTATCACTTTCTCTTTTAGAAATTGCTAGGTACCTTTTTCTAGCCAACTCTAGTGCTGCTTCTTTTTCTTCATCTTTATCTATTGTTTCTAATGCACTTTCTATATCCTCTTGGTCTACTCCTTTTTTCATAAGGGCATATTTTATTCTCCCTCTACCTTGGGTTTTAGACCTATCCTTAACGTACATCTTTGTATAAGCTTCATCATTTATAAACTTGTATTCACTTAAAAACTCTAAGGTTTTATCTATCTCATCTTTTTCATAACCTTTTTCAAAAAGCTTTTCTTTAATTTCTTTTTCAGTTTTATAGCTTCTTTCTACTATTCTTAAAGCTGTATTCTTACACTTTATTATATTGTCCTCTTTAACTACTTCTTTTAGCTTTTCTTCATTTATTACTAAGTCTTTCCTTAATCCCTCTCTATATACAAGTTCTGCACTTACAGAAAAGGCATAGGCTTCATCAATATAAATATTAACCCTATCTTTTGTTCTTTTTTGAGCTTCTATCTTAGTTATTTTGCTCATTTATAATCTACTCCTTTGGAGATGTTAAAATATGAATTGTAGGATCTTTTAGTACCAACTTTGATACTTTATAAATTTTATCCTTATTTAAATTATTTAAACCTTCCATATCCTTAACAAACTCATAAATATCTTCATCTTCAAGCTCCTGATGTAGTATATAGTTACAAAGTTCAGCAGAGTCCTCTAAAGTTGATATTACTGCAGTTTTATGGACCTTTTTCATTATAGCTAAGTCCTTATTACCTATTTCTATATTTCCATTAACTACATTATTTAATGTTTCATCAATTGCTCTTATAGCCTCTTCCACATCTTCATCAGAAACTGCAGTGTATACATATAAAGTCTTAACGTTCTTTGTCATATCTAAATGTGTATAGATATCATAAGCAAGTCCTTTTTTTTCTCTTACCTCTCTAAAAAGCAATGAATTAGAGCTTTCACCTAATCTGTGATTTAGTATTCTAAGTGCTAACTCATCATTCTTATCTAAATGATAAAATGTATATAAATAAACTATAGTACTTTGCTCCATGTCGTTTTTATAGCTTACTTTCTTTAGTGGAATATTATCTTCACAAATTACAGGATGTTCTACTTCCTCTGCCCCTTGCCAATTAGAAAATTCTCTACTAATTAACTCTTTAGCATCTTCATGTTCCATAGATGATACCATTGTTATTAAGCTGTTTTTAGGAGTGTAATACTTATTATAAAACCTTTTAATATCATCCCTTTTTAATCCTTTAACAACTTCTTCTAATCCTGTAACATCATATCTTAATGGACTACTATTAAAAGCCACTTCATTTACTCTTTTAAAACTTAAATCCTCTATATCATCCTTGCTTGTTCTCATTTCTGCGAGAATTACCCCTCTTTCCCTCTCTATCTCTTCTTCTGGAAAATTAGATGAAGTAATCATATCTCCTAATAATATACAAGCATTCTCTAATTCTTCACTTAAGCAACTTATTGTATATACTGTAGAATTATAATCTGTATATGCATTATATTCTCCGCCTAAAGATTCAAGCTCATCATTAAGCTCTTCATTATTTCTTTTATTTGTCCCCTTAAAAAGCATATGCTCAATAAAATGACTTATTCCCTTTTCTTCTAAGGACTCATATATTGCACCCACTTTAACTCCTAAATTTATAGAAGCTATTTGAGTATCTTTCTTTATAGTTAATATTTCCAAACCATTATCTAAATAGTGTTTTTTCACATCAAAATTCAGCTTAAGCATCAATTATCTCCTTATCAATCATTGTATCTATATAATATAAGCTTTTTTACCTAACTTTACAATATATAATTACATTATTCTATTTTATATCCTCGGAATTTTCTATATAATGTACATAAGGTATATGATAATAACTTTAACTTCTTATACAAACAATAATGAAAGGAGTTTTTATACTATGAGAAAAAATATTTTAATTGTTGAAGATGAAATAAGAATAAGGTTTCTATTAAGAGATTATTTCCAAAAGGAAGACTTTTTAGTATATGAAGCTGAAAACGGTAAAGAAGCTTTAGAAATCTTTAAAAGTAATAAAATCGACCTTATAATTTTAGATATAATGATGCCTGTAATGGATGGATTAACTGTATTAGAAAAAATACGAGAAGTATCAACAATTCCTGTTATTTTACTTACTGCTAAGGGGCAAGAAGAAGATAAACTTCAAGGATATGACTTTGGAGCTGACGATTATATTACAAAACCTTTTAGTCCTAAGGTTTTAGTTGCAAAGGTAAAGGCTTTGTTAAAAAGGACTAGTGAAAAAATAGATTCAAGTACCCAAAACTTTAATGGGTTAGTAATAAATAAACTTTCCAGAGAAGTAAAAATAGATGAAAATATACTTTCATTATCCCCAAAAGAATATGAACTTCTTATATATTTGGCCTCTAATGAAGGTATTGCTTTAAGTAGAGATAATATATTAGATAATGTTTGGGGAATAGATTACTATGGGGATATTAGAACAGTAGATACCAATGTTAAAAGATTAAGAGAAAAATTAGGAGATAAAGCTAACTATATAGTTACTGTTAGAGGTAGCGGATATAAATTTGAGGTGAAATAATGAAGAATAACTTATCAAAAAAAATATTCATCATTACTCTTAGCCTTTTACTTGGGTTAATGATTGTTATATTTATATTTCAAACCTTCTTTTTTCAAAGCTTTTATGAATTAAAGAAAAAGAATAATTTAGTTAAAGATATTAATAGGTTTACTTCCTTATATGCTAATCAAACTCAAGATTATAATAGCATTGGCAAAGCATTAATTATATTAGAAAGTGAAACAAATTCAAGAATAGGTATTTTCTCTTCCATTACTGGAGATACACTTTATATCTCTGATTCCTACAGTGAAGATACAGCCTATGTTAGAACACTAAAACAACTATTGAAAAATAATAATTTAAGAAAAGAGATTATTGCATCAGGAAAACCTCAAACCATAGATTTTATAGACCCTAATAGTAACAGTACGAAAATTGGTGTTTTGGCTCCTATGAGTTTATATTCTACTAATGATTCAATATTAATTTCAGTTACATCCATTCAACCTATTCAAGAAGCTTCTGATGTTATAAGGGAATTTTATTCTTACATATTTATAGGTTTCATATTTATATCAATATTACTTTCTACTGTATACACTAATCTTATATCTAAACCACTTATAAAAATTAATAATGTTGCTAAAAAGATGTCCCAAATGAACTTTAATGAAAAATGTAAAATTGACAGAGAAGATGAAATTGGAAATCTTGCTAGTACTTTAAACTTTTTATCAAGCAATTTAGATGGAGCCCTTCAAGACTTAAAAGAAAAGAATAAGAAACTTGAAGAAGATATAGAAAAAGAAAGAAATCTAGAGATTATGAGAAAAGACTTTGTTGACTCTGTTAGCCATGAATTAAAAACTCCAATAGGTATAATAGAAGGATATGCTGAAGGTCTTAAAGATGGTATTGTTTCTGGAGATAACGCCCTAGAATACCTGGAGACAATAATTGATGAATCAAAAAAAATGAGCATTCTAGTCACAAATATGCTTGAAATATCTAGACTTGAATCAGGTGTTATAAAACCAAACTTAGAAATTTTTAATATTAATAGATTAATTAAAAACTTAGTAAATAAATTTACTATTGAAGCAAATGAAAATGGATTAAGAATAATTTTTGATGAAAAGACTGACTTCTCATATGTAAAGGCAGATAGATTTAAGATGGAACAGGTTTTAACAAACCTTATAACTAATGCAATAAAATATACTCCTGAAAATAATGATATTGTTGTATCTATCTCCATGAAAGATAGTTTTTATGAAATATCTGTAATAAACTATGGTATTCAAATAGATAAAAATGATATAGATAAACTTTTCAATAAGTTTTATAGAATAGATAAGGCTCGTAGTAGAAATAAAAATAGCACAGGTCTTGGCTTGTCTATAGTAAAAAACATACTAGATATTCACAACTTTAATTACTCTTTAAATAATATTGAAAATGCTGTAGAATTTAAATTTCTATTACCTGTAGAAAATCCACCTGAAGAATAGGTAAATAGTAACTTAGTCCCTATTTTAGGGAAAAAGGTCCTAACTTAAGCATATTCTGTTGATTTATGTAACTTAGTTATATATACTTGTATTGTAAGATTATTCCTAGCAGATATGGAAGTTTACACAACGTCACAACTCCCCAAGAACCCTATATCATAAAGATACTACTCTCCCAGGTAGTATCTTTTTTTATTCCGTATTATTTGACATAATTTTTGTAACTTTTTATTATACGTATTGTTAAATATAGGTTAAAGCTCTTAGAATTGTTAACTTTTAATTATAAAATAGTATTGTACATTAAATTTATGTAAAAATTATATATTCGAAGGAGCGAAAATTTTGGACACATTTAACATTTTCATTGAAGTATTTGGTGGTTTAGGTTTATTCCTTTTTGGAATGAAACTTATGGGAGATGGCTTAGAAAATGCCGCAGGAGAAAAACTAAAAAGTATATTAGAAAGAGTTACTAGCAATAAATATATAGGAGTACTTGTAGGTACTATTGTAACAGCAGTTATCCAGAGTTCTAGTGCTACTACAGTTATGGTTGTTAGTTTTGTAAATGCTGGACTAATGACATTAATGCAAGCTGCTGGTGTTATAATGGGTGCTAACATTGGGACAACCATTACAGCTCAAATGGTTTCCTTAGATTTAGATAAAATAGCACCAATATTTATAGGCCTTGGTGCTATTGGTTTATTAGCCCTAAAGAAAAAAAGAGCTAGAGATATTTCATCTATAGCCTTAGGTTTTGGTATTTTATTTATGGGAATGGGAGTTATGTCATCTTCATTAAATCCTATCACCCAATCAGATGCCTTTAGAAATGTAATTTATATAATTGGAAATAATAGATTTTTAGGTGTTTTAGCTGGCCTTGGAATGACTGCAATAGTTCAAAGTTCCTCTGCTACTACTGGTATTTTAGTTGCTTTAGCAACAACTGGTTCTATAGATATGAATGTAGCACTTCCAATAATTTTAGGCTGTAATATAGGTACATGTGTAACAGCTTTACTTGCTTCAGCTGGAGCTAATAGAACTGCAAAAAAAGCAGCTCTTATTCACTTATTCTTTAATGTTATTGGTGTAGTTATTTTCATTCCATTTATGACTCCATTAATTTCTTTAATTGAAAGTATAGATCCAGGTAATGTTGCTAGACAAGTTGCAAATGCACATACTATATTTAATATTTCTGTAACTATAGTACTATTACCTCTAGCTAAATACCTAGTTTTACTTGCTAATAAACTTTTACCAGGTGATGAAATTATCGAAAAAGATGGTGCTATCTATTTAGATAAGAATTTACTTGAAACACCTGTTGTAGCAAGTTCCCAAGTTTTTAAAGAAACTATAAGAATGGGTGAAATAGCTAAGAAAAATATAGAAGCAGCAATGGATGCATTCTTAAATAATAATGAAAAGAATATAGAGCAAGTCTATAGAAGAGAAAAAATAATAAATAATCTAGAGAGAGAAATAACAGACTACTTAGTAGATTTATCATCCTATGATTTACCTGTAACAGATAGTAAGAACTTAAGTGCTACTTTCCATGTTATAAATGACATTGAAAGAATTGGTGATCATGCTGAAAATATAGTTGAATTGGCTACTGATAAAATAAATAATAATATTTCTATTGGTACTGATGCGAAAAATGAATTAATAGCTATGTATGAAAAAACTTTAGAAGCTTTGACTTTAGCTATTGAAAGCTATAAGAATGAAGATAATATAGAAGCATTAAATATTAAAAAGATAGAAGAATCCATAGATAAATACGAAAAGGATCTTAGAGAAAACAATATTAGAAGATTAAATGAACACTCTTGCTCTGCAAACTCAAGTACAATTTTCCTTGATTTAATAAGTAACTTAGAGAGAATTGGAGACCATTCAAATAATATTGCAGCTGCAGTGAGAGAAAGATAGATAAAAAGATAAGCAGGTTAATTAGGATAATAGAGATTAGGAGGAGAAATTGCTTTGCGATTTCTGTTCCATATAATCCCCCATTTTAGAATATTCATCAATACAATTGCTATTGTGCGTCTTAGTCAACACTCACTTAAAAGAACTTTGCCATAGGCAAAGTTCTTCCTTCACTTTATTATCTTTATTCTCTCTTAATAAGATAACTTTGCCCTAAGTAAAGTTATTTTAAATATACCCTCCATCCACTCTAAGTATCTGTCCTGTAATATAACTTGAATCATCTGAACATAAAAATACTGCTGTCTTTCCTATTTCTTCAGGTAGTCCAAACCTTCCAACTGGAATCTCATTTTCTAGTTCTTCTCTTTCCTCTTGACTTAAAAATGAATTCATCTTTGTATCTATAACACCTGGTGCTATAGCATTAACTCTTACATTAGATGGAGCCATTTCCTTTGCTAAGGCTTTTGTGAATAAGTTTAATCCACCCTTTGATGTAGAATATAAAACCTCACAGGAAGCTCCTACTTCTCCCCACATAGAAGAAATATTTAAAACTGCTCCACCTTTTCCAAGCATATGAGGTATTGCTAACTTTGTAAGATACATTGCTCCTAAAAGATTTGTGCTAATTAACCCTTCAATATCTTCCCTTGTTGCATCCATAAATAATCCTAATGTACTTCTTGCTGCATTATTTACAACTATATCAACTTTACCAAAATGCTCTAAAGTTTTATTAATTATCTCCTCTGCTCCTTCAAAAGAAGAAACATCCCTCTTTACAGCATATGCTACTCCCCCTAGCTCCCTTAAAGCTTCTAGAGTTTCCTTTGCACCCTCTTCATCCTTAGAATAATTAATTACAACGCTAGCTCCCTCTTTTCCTAATTCAATAGCTATAGCTCTTCCTATTCCTCTTGAGGCACCAGTAATAATGGCTACCTTACCTAATAACTTTGACATCTTTCTTTACCTATCCTTACTTTAATGTATCTATTAAAAATGATAATGCATTTTTATAGTATATTTTTTCTATTTCATCTATTGTAAAACCTTCTTTTTCTAAGGCTTGTGCTAATTTTCCCATTTCAGAAGCATCTTTAACTTCCACTTCATTTCCTATACCATCAAAATCACTACCTAATGATATAACATCTATTCCACCAACATTTTTTATGTGCTTAATATGTGAAACCAAGTCCTTTATTTGAGTAACTTTTTCATAACCTACAAAGTCTGCACAGAAGTTAATTCCCATAATTCCACCTTTTTCTGATAACTTTTTAATCATATCATCGGTTAAATTTCTTGGGTGCCTTTTTATACTTCTGCTATTTGAATGTGTTACTATAAATGGTTTCTTGCAATTTTCTACTAAATCATAGAATCCTTTATCTGAAAGGTGTGATGCATCAGGAACTATTCCTAATCTCTCCATCTCCTCCACCATTTCTATACCTTTAGGTGTAAGTCCCTTATCCTTATATAAAAATTCATAGTTAGGGTATCCTAAACTATTTTTATAGTTCCATGTTAAGGTAATAAATCTAACTCCATAATCATAAACCTTTTGAATATTATCTATGTTCCCTTCAAGGGTTTCTCCCTCTTCTATTGAAAGAAATGCTCCTATCTTTTTATCCTTTTCAGCCTTTGATAATTCATCTACATTCCTAACTAAAGTTATATCCTTTTTATTCTTGGCTAACTCTTTTTCTAGGTTTCTATACATAATTTGAAACTCTAAAAATGGATTTTTAACTTCTCCTATATCTATAAAAAATGCAAATACTTGAGCTAAAGCTCCACCCTTTTTCATTTTTTCAATATCAATTTTAAAACTATTACTTTTTAGTCCATCATTTTCATATAGCATTCTACCAGCTGTATCACAATGTAAATCAATATACTTCATAACTATTTCCCCTTTTTTCTTTACTCTTCTACATATTTCAGATATTCATCCACCCTTTCTGGACCACCTAAAATATTTCTCCTTATGTATAAGGTATTATCATCTCTAACATCTATTATCCATTTAACTAATGCTATAAGTCCACTACTAATTTCTATTGTACTTATAGAATAGGGTAAAACGCAACATCCATCATTAAAATACAAGCCTTTTCCTAACTTAGGAAACCTACTTTCATGAGTATGTCCACAAATAATAAATTTATTATATTCTTTGCTCCACTCAGCTAATTTCTTATCTACTTTACCACCTTTTTTATAGTTATTAGCTGGACTAGTTGGAGCTTTAAACCCTGCAATACCTTCCATGTATCTCCAAAGGTGCCTTACTAAAAACTTGCTTACAGGTGCAAATTCATAATTCATAAAATCTAGCTGATGCCCATGGGTTATGAATATCTCCTTCTTACTTGGCTCATGTCTTAAAACTATACTTTCTTTAAATTTAATTTTATCCAATAAATATATTAAGTCTTCACCAAAGGCCCTATCTATTTTATGAAGCTTTCTTTTTTGCTTTTCTAAATATTCTTTAGATGCTTTCTTACCATCATGGTTCCCATAAAGCATATGAAGTCTTCCATGTTTATTAAATTTATTTAATATTTGAAAAACATCTCTATAATTATAAGAAATATCTCTATAACATTTATTTTTCCATAGTTCATCTCCATCTCCTGCTTCAATAAGTGTATATCCTTCTTTATAATAGTAATTTAAAGCTGCTACATATATATTTTTATTGCTCATTAATGAATCAGCATAGCTTCCATCTCCTCTATGAACATCGCTAATTACAACTATTTTAGATTCTCTATCAAAGGGTATTCTATCACTTATATTGTATAGCTTTAATAATTTATTAGGAGTCATACTATCCCTTCTTATAATTACTCATTATAACATTATATGAAAATAAAACTAAACAGTGATTACTCCTAAATAATTTTAAAGGAGAAACTGCAAAGCAATTTCTCCTTTAAATATCAACTATTCATCTTTTATTATTAAACTTATTTCTCCAGTTTCAAGAGTCTTTTTAACATCAATAACTCTTTGATTACTTGAGCCTCTATATTTTAGTTTTATGTCCCTATTTTCTAGCTGAAAGCGTCCATCAATAAGAACATCAACTTGTTGAAGAATTCTTCTCTTCTTTTCATCATTAATTATATTTTCATAAATATAACCTGACCAAAGCCAAATATCTTTCCCTGTTTCTTCTTTAACTCTTTTTAAAAGATTTACTAAAGAATCATCCATAGTTTGTTCCATTGGCTCTCCACCTAGAATATTTACTCCCTTAATATTAGGATTTTTAACATAGGATAAAAATTCATCTTCTATCTCTTTTGTCCAAAGTTCTCCACTATTAAAATCTTGAAGATCTTTGTTAAAACATCCTTCACAGTTATTTGTACATCCTGTAACAAAGAGAGTTGTTCTTATATCTGGTCCATTTGCTACATCAAATTTTCTTATTTTTGCATATCTCATGAAAACACCTTCTTATAAATGAAGTACTCTATCTCCTATTTCAGCCGTTCTTCCTTTATTCCAGAAATTTGTTCCTATATCGTACCACCGTTGGTTTCCCAATACTTTAACACCTTATATAAGGTCGGACTAGACTATCCCTTTACAATATGTTCATTACACATGTATTACCATTATAGTCGTTGAGCCTTCTCCATATTTTTAGGAGCTTGGTTGCGGATTGTCCAATCCTAATGCCTTTTTACCATACCTAAGCAATTACTCTTAGCCATAATACTATTTCTAATATTACTTGGTAGCATTAAGCTCTAAGGATGTCCCCGCAGTTTCGGTAATTTAACGTGAGCCTATATTGTTAACCCACAAGTTCTTCTCATTACTTGCATTTCGCTTTCTTCTCTATTACCACATGATGGACAGTACCATTCTAAGTTTTCATCTAACTTAATTTCTCCTGTATATCCACAACTATAGCATATATCAGGTTTTGTATTGATTTCTGCATATTGAATATTGTGATAAATGAAGTTAATTAGGCTTTCTACAGCTTCTACATTTCTTGTTAAATCAGGCACTTCAACATATGAAATACAACCACCTAAACTAATACCATGGAATTGAGATTCAAACTTAAGCTTAGAGAAAGCATCTATTTCCTCACATACATGAACATGATATGAGTTTGTATAATAAAGTCTGTCTGTTACGTTCTTTATTTCTCCAAATCTAGCTTTATCTAATCTACAGAATCTATAAATTAAGTTTTCTGCTGGTGTTCCATATAAACCAAAACCTAATCCTGTTTCCTTCTTCCACTCATCACATGCATCCTTCATATGGTTCATAACTTCAAGTGCAAACTTCTCTCCTTCTTGAGTTGTATGGCTTACCCCTAGCATTGATTGAACCATTTCATGTACTCCTACATATCCAAGGGATAATGTTGAATATCCTTCATTAAGAAGCTTGTCTATAGCTTCACCCTTCTCAAGTCTAGCAATTGCACCATGTTGCCAGTGAATTGGCGAAACATCTGAAACTGTACCTAATAACATATTATGTCTTGTTATTAATGCTTCCTTACATAAAGCCAATCTTTGGTCTAAAAGTTCCCAGAATAACTCCATATCACCATTTGCAATAATACCTATTTGTGGAAGGTTAAGGCTTATAACACCTTGATTGAATCTTCCATACCACTTATAATCTCCATTTGAATCCTTCCAAGGACTTAAGTGAGATCTACATCCCATTGGTGGGAATGTATTTCCTTCATAGTTCATTCTCATAATCTTAGCTGATTGATAATCAGGTACCAATCTCTTTGCAGTACATTCCGCAGCAAGCTTAGTTATGTAATCATACTTTCCACCTTCTAGGCAGTTATGCTCATCTAAAAGGTATACTAATTTAGGGAAGGCTTCACCTATTTCTTGTCCCTTATAGTTCTTCATACCTTCAAGTCTTTGTTTAATCATTTCTTCACATATTAATGCCATTTCCTCTTCATATTCATTACCTTCTTCAATTTCAAGGTAAATTGTACTAAATGGCGCTTGTCCGTTAGTTGTTTGAAGAGTTGAAAGCTGATATCTTATAGTTTGTACTCCATCCCTCAAGTCTTTCATCTTCATGTCATTAGCTAAATCTATTGCTAATTCTTCATTGTTATATTTTTCCATATAGAATTTATAATACTTGTCATATGTAACTCTTAAGAACTTAGCTAAATGCTTAATTGTTATACTTTGACCACCATATTGGTTAGATGCAACTTGAGCAATAATTTGTGTAGTCACTGTACAAGCTGTACCAAAGGATTTTGGTGATTCTACTAATTTATCATTTATAACTGTACCATTGTTTAGCATGTCCTCAAGATTTATAAGACAACAATTGAATATTGGTGATAGAGTATAATCCATATCATGCCAGTGAATTGCACCTTCATCATGAGCTTGCACTAAATGTGGTGGAATTAATCTTCTTCTTGATATATCCTTAGACACTTCTCCTGCAATTAAATCTCTTTGAGTTGCAGCTATTACAGAATTCTTATTTGAATTTTCCTTTAGTACATCCTCATTTGTCTTTTGAATTAACCCTAATATACTTTCATCTGTTGTATTAATATTTCTCTTAAATGATTGAACAGCTCTATATCCCTCATATGATTTAGCTGTTATTGATTGACCATAATGCACTAGTCTTTCATAAACATAAGATTCAATTTTATAAATTGTTGGAGTTTCATTTTCATCCTTAAAATAATTCTCTGCATCATTTGCTATTAATTTTGCTATATCTGGTAAATAAATACCACTTCCATGTTTCATAGCCTTTAAAATAGCCTCTCTAATCTTGTGTTTGTTGAATTCAACTATGCTTCCATCTCTTTTTATTACTTCCATGTACATTCCCCTTACAATAAATTACCTCTTATGGTTTAATATGTTTATTTTTTCAAATCAACTAAAGCTATTATAACTTATAAAAAAATAGTTTTCAGAAATTAAATTAATAGATATTTATAACTATTTTCATCTTTCTTCGTTTTTCTATTATTTTTGCTAATTATTGCACTATATCATCATTTGCACAAAATATCGGGTTATGATAAGAATTTTTCACTATATATTGTGGTACCCCTAAAACTAACACTATACATTGGGGGTGACCTATAAACCTCTATTTTACCAAATCCTTTAACATAGTTGACTACATTATTTATAGTAGTATAATGTTCTACATTGACTATTTATCATTATGGAGGGATGGCATATGAATTCATTTATAATAATATTACTTGGAATTGTTTTTTTAATGACACTAGGATACTACATAAGCTCTTTATATTCTGTTCATTATAAAACTGTATGGAAAAACAAATCAAATATTAAATATAAAGTAAAAACTAGTTCAATAACTTCTTACGCTCCTTTATTTGGTTTAATCCTAGCAACAATAATATTTGCTTTCTATTTTAGAAATTCTGGGTACAGTCCTATAATTACTGGAGCAATGGTTATAATTACTATTGTAGTTGAACTACTAATAAGATTAAGTATTAAAGAACTTTACTTTTTTGATACTTACTTAGTTTTTAAAAATAACTATATTGAATACTCAGAAATGGTCAACTTATTATTAAAAAGGAATCCTAAAAATGGAGCATATGAAATGGAAGTAACAACTAAGACTGACCTTGTATCTTGTAAGATAAATGTAGAAGATAGTAAATCTACTATTAAAGACATTAAGGTTATACTACCTAAAAACATAAAAATTAAAGAAGTAGATTGTAAAAATAAATAGAAAAAAGCGTCGCATTTTTTTGCGACGCTTTTTTAAGTGGGATGAAACACGAAACCAAAGAAATTTTATCAATTGCTTGCTACAACCTTATGATAACATAGCATTGTTAAATCAAATTACATCTTTGTAAACTAATTGTAATATTGAGGTTAAATCCTATAGCCTACCAGCTTGATCCACTTCCACCACCAGTTCCTCCTCCTGAGAAACCTCCACCCGAGAAACCTCCATCAGAAGAACTTGTATTATGAGATCCCACAGTATCAGATACTGAATTCATATTAGTACTAATTATCCTAAGCATACTATAGCTATTTAAATCTGTATACCCTGTATAATATGGTGATTTATCTACTTCTATGCCCTCAAATTTATCAGCCCATTTATCTGTTATATTTAGTACTTGAGCATAAGGAAGTATATTATAAAAATAATTTGGATTTTCTTCTAGTAAGGCTTCTAACCTTTCTTTTTCTGCTGTTTCTAAAAATTTTCTGAATCCTAATATTTTTTCTAATATCTTTCTTCCATATTCACTTCTCTTTGGTAAAAGTCCTGCCATAATAATTATTGAAAAAATACATATAGCTACTACAATATCAGTTATAGCATAGGATCCTATCTTAAAGATTAATACTATAATAAAGGCTGATAATAAATATATAAATAAAGCAATAAAAAATCCTAATTTAGCTTTATTAGTAACAATTCTATTTAAATTATTTACGTTTAAAGCATAAATTATAATATACACAATACTTATTATTCCAGCTGATATTAAAGATAATCCAATTACATCTCCATTAGTTAAATTGCTTGTATACTTGGCAGAGATATAGAACAATACCATTGGAATAAATGATATGAATAATAACAACACTGAAATCTTTCTTGATTTTGCATCTATTAGCTTCTTTCTTTTACCTTTAAATACTGATTGAACTGAATTAATAGCTGAGGAGATTTTACTTTCTAACTCTCCATTCCTTAGCTTAGCTTCTGTTACCTCATTACTTTTCTTAAATAGCCCTTTAAACAAAGTATGTTCATACTTTTTATGCTCACTATCTAGTTCACTGATTTTTATCAATTTAAACTCATTATTCTCATCAAAATTGATTTCTAAATGACCTTCACTTGCCCAAAGATAAATTAATGAAGTAATATCCTTAGGTGTACAACTATTTTTATAGGCATAAGCCAATTCTGCACTATTCATTCCATCTGGAGGATAAAACTCTAACTCTAGTTCGTATCTCCTTTTTTCTTTAAATACTAAAAATAAAATTCCTGAAATTATTACTACTATAAATGATAAAATAATAGTTTTTATTTCTGACTTATCCATCTCTCTTGTAAATAAACTATTATCACAGTCTATTGATATAAATACCTTTTCTCTTGGATGAATAGTATTTGTATTATTAAATGTAACCTTATTATTCTCTCTAGCTAGGGTATATCTATCCTTATTACTATCAATGCCTCTATCTAAAAAGTTTACCAAAGCATTTTCTATAGGAACCTCTGATTCTACATTTACAATAAGATTATCAATCTTACCTTCGTAATTATTACTCTTTAAACCTAAATAGATATCATCTGCAAGTCTTGGCCTAACCTTATAAGATACCTTAACCTTATATACTCCAACTTCTTTAGGAACATAAATTGAAGAGTATTTTTCTGACACTTTAAATTGGGAATTATCACAGCTTAATTCACTTATCTTATTATATTTATTATCATCCCATAGCTTTATTTCATTTGATCCAAAATCATAGTTTTGTGATGTAACCTTTATTTCAAATTCTCTTTCTACCAAGTATTCCTTTTCTTTTGTAATCTTAATATTAACTATTTCATCATTTATATTGAAGGGATATTTTCTTTCTTTTACATTTTTAAATGTCCCTTCTTCTAACCTTGCATTTATAGTTATCCCATTATTTTCTTTAATTTCTTTTGTAGATTCAATTATAATTTCGTTATCTTTAACTGTATATTTAGAAAGCTTATTTTCTTTACTTCCATATTCCCCATCTGTTAAGGTAATATTCTCTAGCTTTCCTCCTTTAGGATACGTTATATTTGATCTAAAGCTTTCAACTCTTGTATCCCAAGTTGGCAATAGATTTAAATAAATATAGTCTCCATCAACTTCTTCATCATCATAATAATTTAAAGTATATTTTATTATATATCTTTTGTCTCCATCTATAGTTTCATCTTCATCACCTATTTTTAAACTTACATTCCCTGATTCCTTAGTTGATTCATAGGGTGCCCCTATTACAGAAATATCTGAAATACTACATTCCTCTGTACCTGATGAAGTAGTTATATCTCTTTTAATGCCATGTCTGTCTTCATTAAAGTAAACATCTATTGTTTCTGTTATAAAAAACTGTCTCTTATCATTAACCTCCACATCCACTTGCATATTTTTTATATAATATCCTTCATCTTCTGCTTTGGGCCTTACTTCTACAATGTTAATGATAAAAATACTAATTAAAACTGATATTATTACCCCTTTTAGCTTTTTCATATCAATCCCCACTTTTTATTATTTTTGACTATATTTTACCACAAAAAAGGTGGAGTGGATATTTATTTCCCTTGTTCCGTCGCAAGCTCCAAGTCACATGGAAACAAATATCCACCCCACGCGTACTAAAGGTAAGGAAATTATAAAATTACTATCCTTTATTTTATATTTTTTAATA